>Ga0209257_1000129_pt1 | contig 214155 bp, 226 predicted proteins | sample AraplaCvi_mCL_r2_FD_184277 | JGI IMG/M metagenome (GOLD analysis project Ga0209257, IMG submission 184277) | Arabidopsis root microbial communities from North Carolina, USA - plate scrape MF_Cvi_mCL_r2 (SPAdes) (version 2) | ecosystem: Host-associated > Plants > Roots > Endosphere | place... | reverse complement strand
TTCTCGACTATAGGGCGTCAAACGGGCATTTTTATGGTTGTTCATCCGGGCTCTTTGGGCGTGGACAGGTGTGGTAACCACCATTTTCCAAAGATGTCCCGGATGAACAACCTACTGAGAGATCACAGTTAGTCGGCTGCGCCGTTGGCGGTGTGCCAGGATGGGCCGCGTAGAGCAGCGGACTAACAGTCCGCTCTCCCTTCGGCTGCGCCGTTGGCGGTGTGCCTAGGTGGGCCGCGAAGAGCAGCGGACTAACAGTCCGCTCTACCGTCCGCTCTACCGTCCGATCTACCCGTCGGCTGGGCTGTTGGCGAAATGTCAGGCGATGCCGATGCCCGGGATCGCGGTGATCTGGTCCGGGTCGAACCCGGCAAGCTCGGCGAAATGCCGGCCGCGGGCAACGTAATCGCGGTACACGCCGTAACTCGGTGCACCCGGCGACATCAACACCACCCCACCCTGCCCGCCCAGCGCAGCGCGGGCCAGCCGCACCGCCTCCTCCAGGTCGCCGGCCGCGTGCAGCCCGAACCGCCCGGCGTCGGCCAGTGGCTGCAGCAGGGCATGGATGCGCGGGCCGTTCGCCCCCATCGTGACGATCTCCACCGGCGGCACGTCGTGCGCCATGTGGGCCACGAAATCGTGCCAGTCCAGCCCCCTGTCATGCCCGCCCACCAGCAGCGCGATGCGCTGGCCGGCGAAGCAGTCCAGCGCCGCCAGGCTGGCATGCGGGGTGGTGCTGATCGAATCGTTGACGAAGCGCAGGCCATCGCGGCTGCCAATGGTCTGCAGGCGGTTGGGCAGCGGCCGGAACGCCTGCACCGCGGGCGCAAGCGCCACCGCATCCAGGCCCAATGCCTCGATCGCCGCGAGTACCGCGCACAGGTTGCCGCGGTTGTGCCGACCCGGCAGCGGCGTGTTCGCGGTATCGAATACCTGCTGCTCCCCGCGGAACACCCACTCGCCGCGCATGTGCCAGCCCTGCGGCTGGTTGAACCAGACCACCTCGCTGTGCGGCAGCGACAGCGCCGCCAGGTGCGGATCGGCCGCGTTGAGCACGGCGATGCGCGGTGCGGCACCGGTCACCAGCGCCAGCTTGTCCTCGATGTAACGCGCTTCGCTGCCGTGCCAGTCCAGGTGTTCGGGGAACAGGTTCAGCACCACCGCCACCTGCGGGTGTGCGCCACTGCGCGCCACTTCGCCGGTCTGGTAGCTGGACAGTTCCACCGCCCAGTACGCCGGTGCCGGCTGCGGGTCCAACACCTCCAGCAACGGCAGGCCGATGTTGCCGACCAGCCCGGTGCGCGCGCCCGACGCCCGCAGCAGGTGTGCCAGCAACGCGGTGGTGGTGCTCTTGCCCTTGGTGCCGGTCACGCACACGGTGTCGCGCACGGTGCCGTCGGCATCGGCGTGCTCGGCGAACCACAACGAGGTCCCGCCGATGAACTGCGTGCCCCGCGCGGCGGCCGCCACCGCGGCTTCCCCATAGGGGCTGATCCCCGGCGACTTGATCACCACCTCGAAGGCAGCCAGCGCGTCGGCACTGACATCCGAACGCACCTGCAGTGCGCTGCCTGCCTCGGCCTGCGCGGACGCGACCTCGGCCTCCGGGCAGAACAGGGTCAGGGCCAGGCCGGGAAGGTGCCGGCGAAGGACCGCGAATGCCGCACGCCCCTCACGCCCCCAGCCCCACAGCGCTACGCGCCTGCCTTCAAGCTGCGAAATTCGCACGCAGGCGCTCCCAGATCGCCGCCGGAATCCGGTGCTCGCCTTCCAGCACCAGCAACGGTTCGATCTGCAGGTCGGTGCGGTCCAGGTGCGGCTGGATCTCCTGGATGAAGCGCTTCACCAGCGCGTCCTCGCTCCATTCCGCACGCGAGGCCAGCGTGGCCATCGCCGCGCGCGACTCGCGGCCTTCGCCCACGCATTCGAACGGCTTGTGGTCCTGGAATTCCAGCAGCGCATCGAAGCCGCCGGCCTGGTCCGGGTCATCCAGCAGGTTGCGGCCGAAAATGCCCACCAGCCGGGTCTTGGGCATGAACGGGGCCAGCGCCAGGAACACGAAGTGGCACTTCGGGCACACCCCGCACCAGCGGTTCACCGGGCGCTCGCCCAGGATGTGGAAATTGCGGTTGCAGCTGGAGAAATGCGCGTCGTAGAAATCGGTCCGGGCGAACTGCCGTGCCACCGCCAGCTCCGACAGCGGGCGCAGCAGCGAGTAGTAGTGCAGGTCCGCCGCCACATGCTTTTCCAGGTGCTCGCCGAACGCCTGCTCGAAGGCCCAGCCCTTGGACCACTGGTGGTTCACTTCACCGGTGCCCGGAATCTGGCTGCCATAGCTGGCCGAGCGCTCGTTGGAGAACACCACCTGGTCCACGCCCTGCAGCAGCGCGGCCAGCACCATGATCGCCGAGTTCACCGCGGTGACCGGGATATGCCCGTTCCACGCGCCCTGGCGGTTGAGCTCGAACAGCTCCGGGGCCAGCGTGCGGCCGATGTTGAGGGTGGGCAGGCCGGTGCGCTCGGCGCAGGCGCGGATCAGCTGCGAGCCGCCGATCCAGGTTACCGTCTCGTCGATGCCCAGCGTCCGCAGCGCTTCGATGCTGACCAGCGAATCCTTGCCGCCGCCGATGGCCACCAGCGCATGCTCGCGCAGGCCCAGCGCCGGGGCGACGACCGCCTCGCCCTCGACCGGCAGGCGGAAGCGCCCGCGCAGGTTCAGCCCGTTGCGGTAGGCGAACTCGCCCAGCCCGTTGAGGTACACCGTTTCCACCAGCGCGGCGGTGTCGGCATCGATGCCGTAGCTGTCGATCCGCACCTGCTCCGGCACGGCCGCCTTGTAATAGCTCACGCCCGCAAACAGGTGCAGCAGGCGCAGCGCCCGCTGCACGGCCTCGGCACGGGCGCCCTCCAGCACGAACGGCGCGCCGGGAATGGTGACCGTCTCGACCAGCTCCGGGCCGTTGTCGAAGGCGTAGACCAGCTGCGCCACGCCGGTGTCCGCAGCGAACGCGCAGCGGACGAAGCGGAAACAGGCAACCTGGTGTTTATCGAAAGCAGTCATGGGGCATCCGGTGAGGCAATGAGGGAAACCAGCGGCGCGCGCTCAGGGCACGTCATCGATGACGTCCTCGCGCGGCAGTTCGCGCTGGTTGTAGGTGTTGGCCATGACGTAGCCGTAGGCACCGGCATCGGCGATCAGCATCACATCGTCCGGCGCGGTGGACACCGGCAGGCGGCGGCGCTTGCCGAACACGTCGCTGGATTCGCAGATCGGCCCGACCACGTCGAACAGCCCTTCGGCATACCCGCCCAGCCGGCTCAGGTTTTCGATGTCGTGCCAGGCGTCGTACAGCGCCGGCCGCATCAGGGTGTTCATGCCTGCATCCAGGCCGACCCGACGCACGCCGTCCTTCTCCACCACCTGGGTGGCGGTGGTCAGCAGAACGCCGGATTCGGCGACCAGGTAGCGACCCGGTTCGATCGCCAGGCGGAACGCCGGGTGCACCGCCTTGACTTCGGCCAGGCCCGCGGCCCAGGCCTGCAGATCGAACGGCTCGTCATCGGCGCTGTACGGAATGGGCAACCCGCCGCCGATGTCGATGGTCTCCACGCTGCCGATCCGCCGCGCGAAACCGGCCAGCTCGTCGCACATCAGGCGCCAGTGCTGCGCGGTTTCCACGCCACTGCCCAGATGGGCATGCAGGCCCACCACGCGGGTGCCGAGCGCTTCGGCCAGGCGCACGAATTCGTCCACGCGGGCGATCGGCAGGCCGAACTTGGAGTCCTTGCCACCGGTGCGGACCTTGGCGTGGTGGCCTTCGCCACGGCCCAGGTCCACGCGCAGCCACAGTTCACGGTTGCGGAACAGCTCCGGCCAGCGCTGCAGCGCTTCCACGTTGTCCACGGTGACGGTCACGCCGAGCGCGAAAGCGGCTTCGTACTCGGTGCGCGGCGCGAAGCTGGGGGTGAACAGCACGCGACGCGGCGACAGCGTCGGCAGCACGTTGAAGACATGCTTCAGCTCGCCGTGGGAGACGCATTCCAGACCGAACCCTTCCTGCTCCAGCAGTTCCAGGATGGCCGGATGGCTGTTGGCCTTGATCGCGTAATACCGCTGGTCGATCGGCTTGATCGCGGCCAGCGCGCGCGCCCGCGCGCGCACCGTGCCCAGGTTGTACACGTAACGCGGCGTACCGGCCTGGGCCAGCTGCAGCAGGTGCTCGCGCTGGCCCCGCCACCAGGCGGTCTCGCGCGGCCGGATCGTCCCGGCAATCTCGCGCCAGCGCGGGCCGAACACTTCGCCCTCTTCCACCGGCATGGCGCCGCTGTCGATCAGCTCCGCATGCAGGATCGGCAGCAGGCCGTCGGCGTCGGCTTCGTCGATGACGAAGGTCAGGTTCAGGTCGTTGGACGACTGCGAGATCATGTGCACGCGCTCGCGCCCGAAGGTCGCCCACACGTCGGAAAGCTTGTGCAGCAGCGAGCGCATGCCACGCCCGACCAGGGTGATCGCCGCGCACGGCACGATGATCTTGACCTTGCAGATCTGCGACAGGTCGGCCGACAGCGCGGCCAGCACATCGGTGTTGACCAGGTTTTCGGACGGGTCCAGCGACACGGTCACGTTGGTTTCGGCCGAACCGATCAGGTCCACCGACAGCCCGTGCTTCTTGAACAGCCCGAACACGTCGGCCAGGAAGCCGACCTGCTGCCACATGCCGATGCCTTCCATCGACACCAGCACGATGCCGTTGCGGCGGCTGATCGCCTTCACCCCCGGCACCGGCGCGGCGTTGCCGTCGATGCTGGTGCCCGGCAGTTCGGGGCGTTCGGTGTCCAGGATCGCCATCGGCACGCCGGCATCGCGGCACGGCTTGATCGAACGCGGGTGCAGCACCTTGGCGCCGGTGGTGGCGATTTCCTGCGCTTCGTAATAATCCAGGCGGGTCAGCAGGCGCGCGTCTGGCACCTCCTTCGGGTTCGCGCTGAACATGCCCGGCACGTCGGTCCAGATTTCCACCCGGCTGGCGCCCAGCAGCGCGCCGAAGTACGCCGCCGACGTATCCGAGCCGCCGCGGCCGAGGATGGCGGTGCCGCCATCGGCATGCCGCGAGATGAAGCCCTGGGTGATCAGCATGCGGGTGGGCTGGGCGCGGAATGCCGCGGCCCATTCGGCGTCCGAGCGCCATTGGCAGTTCACCGACAGCCGCTGCGACCAGTCGCTCTGGTTGGGCTGCGGCGGCAGCGCCTGCAGCCACTCGCGCGCGTCCATCCAGCCAAAATCCAGGCCGCTGGCGCGCAGGTAGGCCGCGCCCACGGTGGAGGACAGCAGTTCGCCCTGGCCCAGCACGTCGGCCTGCCACTCCAGCGGACGCGTCGCGGCACGCGGGTCGTCCAGCAGGCCCTGCAGCGCGGCCAGGCGCACGTCCAGCGCGCCGCCCTCGAGCGACAGCTCGGCCAGGAACTCGCGGTGGCGGGCCACCAGCGCATCCACCCGGGCGCGGCTGTCGGCGGCGCCATCGGCGATCGCGGTCAGTTCATTGGTGACCCCGGACAGGGCCGACACCACCACCAGGACGCGCGCGCCGGTCTCTTCCGCACGTTTTTTCGCCAGCTTCCCGATCGTGTCCCAGCGGTGACGACGCGACACGGAGGTGCCGCCGAACTTCAGTACGATCCAGCGATCGACAAGGGGGGAAGCTGACATGGAGGTAAGAATGGGTAGGTAGTTGGGGGGGATCGACCCGGCACGCCGGGCCGAACCTCTGATTCTATGCCAACCCCGGCCCGGGCAGGGCCCGCGCGGCGGCATGGCCCCCGCGCACGGCCCGGGGCGGCAGGGCTTGTTAAGCTGCCGGCCCTTCCAACCGATCACCCCGCCATGACTGCTCGCCGCTTCCTCCAGCTTGACGTGTTCTCCCCCTACCCCGGCGCCGGCAACCCGCTGGCGGTGGTGCTGGACGCCGAAGGCCTGGACGACGCGCGCATGCAGGCCATCGCCCGCTGGACCCGGCTGCCGGAAACCACCTTTGTTTTCCCGCCACAGGCGCCGGGCGCCAGCTACCGCATCCGCATGTTCAGCCCGCAGAAGGAAGTGCCGTTCGCCGGCCACCCCAGCGTGGGCACCGCGCATGCGGTACTGGAGGCGGGCTTGGCCGCTCCGGTGGACGGTGCCCTGGTCCAGGACGGCATCGCCGGCGCGCTGCCGCTGCGGGTGGTCGGTGAAGGGGCCACGCGCAGCATCGCGATCCGCACCCCGCGCGCAGCGGTAGCCGAAGTGACTACCGCCGACGATCCGCGCCTGCAGGCTGCGCTGGCCGGCTGGGCGCTGGGTGAACTGCCGCCCGCCCGCATGTCCGGCGGGCGCAGCTGGTGGGTGGTGGAACTAGCCGATGAAGCCGCGTTGCGCGGTCTGTCCCCGGACTGGGATGCCATCGCCGCCTTGGCCGAAAGCACCGACAGCATGGGCGTGTTCGCCTATGCGCGGAGGTCGGGAGACGATTACCAGCTGGCCGTGCGCGCGTTCGTGGGCAACGGGCGGCGGTTCGAGGATGCCGCTTCAGGCGCGGCCAATGCGGTGTTGGCCGCGTGGCTGGACAGCCGCAACGCCCTGCCCGGCGTGGACGGCAGCTATGTCGTCAGCCAAGGCCGCGAGGTCGGGCACGACGCGCGGTTGACCCTGCATGTGGATGCGGAGGGCGAGGTCTGGTCCGGCGGCCAGGTGCAGACGGTCATCCAGGGCACGATCACCTGGTAGGGACACGCCACGCGTGTCCTGCGCGGTATCCGGGTCCACCTGGGACACGCATGGCGTGTCTCTACGGGGTCATCCAGGGTGCCGACGTTGCGTCGGCACCTTGGACATTTCAGGCGGCCAGCTCGGCATCCAGGCTGATCGGCACCGCGCTCAGCGCCTTGGATACCGGGCAGTTCTGCTTGGCATCATCGGCAATCGCACGGAACTGGGTTGCGTCGATGCCCGGCACCTTCGCCTTCACTTTCAGCGTGATCTGCGACAGCTGCGGGCCACCTTCCATCGACAGGTCGACCTTGGCTTGGGTGTCCAGCGAGGTCGGCACGAAACCAGCCTCGGTGAGCTTGGCCGACAGCGCCATGGTGAAGCAGCCGGCGTGCGCGGCAGCGATCAGTTCTTCCGGGTTGGTGCCCTTCTCATCGCCGAAACGGCTGCTGAAGGCATAGCGGGTCTTGTCCAGCAGGCCACTCTGCGGCGTGCTGAGTTGTCCCTTGCCTGTCTTGAGGTCACCTTCCCAGTGCGCGGTGGCGTGACGCGAAATGCCCATCGGTTGTTCCTCTTTGAGTGAATGGCAACTGCAGCGTAGACCGGCGGGCGTTAGCACCATGTCTGGCCGGGCGCCGCTGCGGCAAGCGGACGCAGCGCGACGACCTGCCCGCCGCGCGGCGCCGCCCGGCTGCGACGCAAGGTGCTGGTTTGCAGGCATTTATTGCGGAACACGCCCGGGCTGCCCGGTCCGCGCGCGGCGTCGAAACGGCACGCAATGCCCCCGTTTCCGGGCATGTCCTGATGCACTGCGGTAACCGCAAAAGCAGAAAACCCGAATTTTTATGCGTTAGCCTATTGGCGGCGCCGCATTGTTGCCCTACATTTCGCTTGCCGATGGGTTCGGCGCGACCACCCAACCAACCGATCACGGAACAGGAAACCATGGCAAAGACCGCTAAGAAGGCTGCCCCGAAGAAGGCAGTGAAGAAAGTCGCTACGAAGGCCGCCGCCAAGCCGGCAGCTCCGAAGCCGATCAAGGAAGTGCTGACCAAGTCCGGCCTGGTTGCACACATCGCCGAAGCCTCTGGCGTTGTCGCCAAAGACGTCCGCGCGGTGCTGGCCTCGCTGGAAACCGCAGTGGCTTCTTCGGTGCACAAGAAGGGCGCGGGCAGCTTCACCCTGCCGGGCCTGCTGAAGATCACCACCGTCAGCGTTGCGGCCAAGCCGAAGCGCAAGGGCATCAACCCGTTCACCAAGGAAGAGCAGTGGTTCGCCGCCAAGCCGGCCACCACCAAGCTGAAGGTGCGTCCGCTCAAGAAGCTCAAGGACGCCGCGCTGTAATCTGCGCGCTTCCTGCAGCACCCGAACGGGACGGCCTTGCCGTCCCGTTCTTTTTGGGCGGTTGCACCGACCACGAAACACAGCGTTGCCAAACCGCGCTGCCCGCCCAGGGGCCCGCGCAGATCCAGCACGGACGGCCTTCGCGCGGCGCCGCGACGTGGACGGAACGCTCAAGGTGGAACACTGCGTGCGGTGGCGCCTGTCGCCCGCCGCACGCGCCACGCCTATGGTGGGACCACTCCCCCACAGTGCACCGCCATGGCCAGCCCCTCGCAACGCTATCGCATCACCGTTACCCCGATCGAAAAGGACGGGCTGCAGTGCAGTGGACGCTGCACGATCGAACTGGAACACCGCGCCCAGCAGGACTGGATGCGGCTGCTGGAAGTCGCCCGCCGACAGACCGGACTGAGTGGCGATGAGCGCGCCGCCGCCATCGTGGCCACCCAGCTGCTGCACGACCTGGCGCAACGCTATGCAGACCAGCCCAGTCACCCGCTGACCGCCCTGCAGCCGCAACTCGACCAGGTGCTTGCCGCCCTGGATGGGATCCAGCGCGCGTCCTGAAGCACCGCTACACTCTGCCCTTCACCGGGGAGAGTGCGCCATGCGTCGAGTCGTGTTGCTGTTGCCGCTGCTGTTCGCAGGCTGTTCCTGTCAACCCGACCCGGTCGCCGACGAGGCGCGCCCCGATGCCGCAGCTGCCACAAACGCCTCCGGCTCCGCTGGGTCGACCCCGGCTGCGCGCCCCGAACCGGACGCGTCGGCGGCAGCGGCACTGAGCGCGGTGGCGCCGGACGCGCCCAATGAAGGCGTGATCGTGCGCAATTACCTGTATGCCCTGCTGGGCAGCGACCGCAGCGCCTCGGACGCCTACTGGAGCGGTGGCCGCACCGGGTCCCGCCCCGACGACGCCGCACTCCGCAACATTCACGACCTGCGCAGCCTGCGGGTGGACGTGGACAGCCCGATCGCCCGCGACACCGCCCAGCCCTCGCGCCTGCGTGAAGTACCGGTCCGCGTGCGCGCCATCACCGGCACCGGCACGTTCAGATTCCAGGGATGGTACCGCCTGCAGCCGCGCCCGGACGGCAGCGGCTGGGAAATCCAGGCCGCCTCGTTGCAGCCGGTACTGCGGTAACCGCGGGCGTGGCGTGGCCCATGAAGCGCCGATTCAGCCCAACGCGCTATGGTGTCGACGTCATCCTTTCCGCGCACCCGCTCCCATGACGCTACGCCCTCTCCTCACCCGCCTTGCCGCCTGCACCGTCCTGATCGCCGCAGCCATCGGCGCGCAGGCGGCGCCCAGCATCTCCGGCCGTGAACTGTCGGTCGGGGCCAGCGATGTCCAGCAGTATCTGGACACCAGTTTCCCGCGCACCCAGGACGCGCTGGGCGGCCTGATCGCGATGACCATGAGCCATCCGAAACTGACGCTGCCGCAGGGCAACCGGCTGGACCTGGGCCTGGACGTGGCGCTGGCCACGGCCGGCAGCGCGCCCGCGCCGCTGGGCAAGGTCAAGCTGAGCAGCGGCCTGCGCTACGACGCGCAGACCCAGGGCTTCCACCTGGACCAGCCGACCGTGGACGACTTCACCCCGGCCAACAACGGCGGCAGGCTGGACTCGCGCACCCGCGAGCTGCTCAACGCGTTTCTGGTCGACTACGCCCGGCGCGAGCCGATCTACCGCATCGACCCGACCGTTGGCGCCATGCTCGGCGCATTGCAGGTGCAATCGGCCCAGGTGCAGAACGGCAAGCTGGTGGTCACCTTCAACCAGGACCTCGGCGCCCTGGTGCCGGCCGGCGTGCTGGGCCGGTAACCCCGGACGCACGCGCAGGTGGAACCGGGCACGGCCCGGCTCCACTGCCTTGCCATCAGCCCACCAGGGCCTTGGCCACCGCCTCGGAGAACGCCGGAATATCATCCGGCTTGCGGCTGGTGATGACGCCGTTGTCCACCACCACTTCGGCGTCGGTCCACTGCGCGCCGGCATTGCCCAGATCGGTTTTCAGCGACGGCCAGGAGGTCACGTTGCGGCCCTTGGCCAAGCCGGATTCCACCAGCAGCCACGGACCATGGCAGATCGCCGCGACCGGTTTCCCGGCCGCTGCAAACGCCTTGATGAACGCTACTGCCGGCGCCTCGGTGCGCAGCTTGTCGGGGTTGATCACCCCGCCCGGCAACACCAGCGCGTCGTAATTCCCGGCATCGGCGCCACCCAGCGGCTGGTCCACCGCAACGCTCTCGCCCCAGTCCTTGTCCTTCCAGCCGCGGATCTTGCCCGCATCGCCGGGCGCGACGACAGACACCTTGGCGCCCCATGATTCCAGCAGGCGCTTGGGCTCCTGCAGTTCGGACTGTTCAAAACCGTCGGTCGCGAGGATGGCCACGCGCTTGCCGTTGAGATCCTGTGCCATGTATGGGCTCCTTCAAAAAGTGAGCCCCTACCATGCACATCCGCGCATTGGCACAGAGTGACCGGCATGTGGACGTCGCGTGGCCGGTAGGTACCGACCGTTGGTTGGTCGGTACGCACGCTCACCCGACCAACGGTCGGGTGCTACCGCGGCAAAGCGCCTGCGGGCGCTTTACCGCTTGGGCTGCAACATCGTCCCGGTGCACTTCTTCGAGCCGCAGCGGCATTCCCAGATCTTCTTCAGGCGTGCGGTGTGGCGCTCGGCCAGGGTGATGCCGTAGTTGTACGTCAGCTCGTCGCCCGGCTTGATGTCCTTGATCGCCTCGATGAACACCTTGTCCTCGCGGCGGTTGTCGCCCTCCGCCTCCTCGATCACGGCCTCGCAGTTGGGGTCGCAGCTGTGATTCAGCCAGCGCGCATCGTTGCCCTTGTAGTTGGCATCGATGACGTAATCGTCGTTCAGGGTGAACAGGAAGGTGTGACCGCTTTCCACATCCCCGGTATCATCGGCATCCACGTCGGCGTGGCTGCGCAGCAGCCCCTTGTACTGGATCACCCGCTCGCCCTTCTTGAGCGGCGCCAGCGCGAACACGCCATTGCCGTGAATGGTCGACTTGCGGGCTTGGATCTTCTTGGGCATGTGGCTGGCCATTACGTTGGGATGGTCGATTCTCGCTTAATCTTTGTGATTGCCCAACCACGTCCGCACCGCGCCCCTGCTGGCGCCCTGCCATGAGCACCTGAACAGGACGGGTTGGATGCCCGGGCATAAAAGCGTACAATTTCAGTCCGCTTTATGGTTCTACCTTCCCCATGCTCCGCGTCACCAAGCTCACCGATTACGCCACCGTCGTCCTGACCGTCCTTGCCGCTCGCCCGGGCGAGGTCCTCAGTGCGACCGAACTGGCCGAATTCGCCAGCCTCGAGCCGCCCACCGTCAGCAAGCTGCTCAAACCCCTGGCCCAGGCCGGGCTGGTGGAAGGCCTGCGCGGCGTGCGCGGCGGCTACCGGCTGACCCGCCGCCCCGACCAGATCAGCCTGTTCGAGGTCGTCGAAGCCATGGAAGGCCCACTGGGCCTGACCGAGTGCGCGCACGACCACAGCCAGTGCGGACGCGAGCTGCAGTGCGGCGCGCGCAGCAGCTGGCGGATGATCAACGACGTGGTGTCCGACGCACTGCGCAAGGTCACCCTGGCGCAGATCCTGCCCCCTCTTCCCCTTGTTGACGCCCCCCGCCGCGTGATCGCGGCGGATGTCGTCTCCTGATCCACAGGCAGCCCCCATGGCCACCGATACCCTCGACACCGTCGCCCCCGGCGACACCCCCAACCGCGAGATCCACGAGCAGCTCGGCCGCAAGTATTCGGCCGGCTTCATCACGGACATCGAATCGGACTCACTGCCGCCCGGCCTGGACGAGGACACCATCCGTGCCCTGTCGGCCAAGAAGGACGAGCCGGAATGGATGACGCAGTGGCGCCTGGACGCCTACCGCCACTTCCTGACCATGCCGATGCCGGACTGGGCCAAGCTGCAGATCGCCGCGATCGACCTGCAGGCGCTCAGCTACTACTCCGCGCCCAAGGGCCCGAAGTACGCCTCGCTGGACGAGGTGCCCAAGGAACTGCTGGACACCTACGACAAGCTGGGCGTGCCGCTGCATGAGCGCGCCAAGCTGGCGGGCGTGGCCGTGGACGCGGTGTTCGACTCGGTCTCGGTCGGCACCACCTTCCGCAAGGAACTGGCCGAGAAGGGCGTGATCTTCTGTTCCATGTCCGAGGCCATCAAGGAACACCCGGAACTGGTCAAGCAGTACCTGGGCAGCGTGGTGCCGGTGGGTGACAACTACTTCGCCGCGCTGAACTCGGCCGTGTTCTCCGATGGCAGCTTCGTGTTCATTCCCAAGGGCGTGCGCTGCCCGATGGAACTGAGCACCTACTTCCGCATCAACGCCGGCCACACCGGCCAGTTCGAGCGCACCCTGATCATCTGCGAGGACAAGGCGTACGTGTCCTACCTGGAAGGCTGCACCGCGCCGATGCGCGATGAGAACCAGCTGCACGCCGCGGTGGTGGAGCTGGTGGCGCTGGAAGATGCCGAGATCAAGTATTCGACCGTGCAGAACTGGTACCCGGGCGACGAGAACGGCGTGGGCGGCATCTACAACTTCGTCACCAAACGTGCCGAATGCCGTGGCGCGCGCAGCAAGGTCACCTGGACCCAGGTCGAAACCGGTTCGGCGATCACCTGGAAGTACCCGTCCTGCGTGCTGCTGGGCGATGACTCGGTGGGCGAGTTCCACTCCGTGGCGCTGACCCACCACCGCCAGCAGGCCGACACCGGCACCAAGATGATCCACGTCGGCAAGCGCACCAAGAGCAAGATCGTCAGCAAGGGCATCAGCGCCGGCCGTGGCCAGAACACCTACCGAGGCCTGGTCAAGGTGGACCGCAATGCTGATGGCGCGCGCAACTACACCCAGTGCGATTCGCTGCTGATCGGCAAGACCTCCGGCGCGCACACCTTCCCGTACATCGAGGTGAAGAATCCGAGCGCTACGGTGGAGCACGAAGCCACCACGTCCAAGATTTCCGATGACCAGCTGTTCTATTGCCGCGCGCGTGGCATCGACCAGGAAAACGCCGTGTCGATGATCGTGGATGGCTTCTGCAAGCAGGTGTTCCGCGAGCTGCCGATGGAGTTCGCGGTGGAAGCCAAGAAGCTGCTGGAAGTCTCCCTTGAAGGTTCCGTGGGCTGACCAGTCGCGCCTTCGTTTGATTTTTTTTGCCACGCATGGCGTGGCACTACTGGATTCGTATCATGCTGAAGATTGACAACCTCCACGCCCGCATCGGCGACAAGGAAATCCTCAAGGGCCTGTCGCTGGACGTGAAGCCGGGCCAGGTGCACGCCATCATGGGCCCCAACGGCGCGGGCAAGTCCACGCTGGGCAACGTGCTGGCCGGCCGCGAAGGCTATGACGTCAGCGAAGGCGGCGTGCAGTTCGACGGCCGCGACCTGCTGGAGCTGGCGCCGGAAGAACGCGCCGCCGCCGGCCTGTTCCTGGCCTTCCAGTACCCGGTGGAAATTCCCGGCGTGAACAACACCTACTTCCTGCGCGCCGCGCTCAATGCCCAGCGCAAGGCGCGCGGCGAGGAAGAACTCGATTCCATGCAGTTCCTCAAGCTGGTGCGCCAGAAGCTGGCCGTGCTGCACCTGAAGGACGAGCTGCTGCACCGTGGCGTCAACGAAGGCTTCTCCGGTGGCGAGAAGAAGCGCAACGAGATCTTCCAGCTGGCCGTGCTCGAGCCGAAGCTGGCGATCCTGGACGAGACCGACAGCGGCCTGGACATCGACGCGCTCAAGAGCGTGGCCGACGGCGTCAATGCGCTGCGCTCGCCGGACCGCTCGTTCCTGGTCATCACCCACTACCAGCGCCTGCTCGATTACATCAAGCCGGACGTGGTGCACGTGCTGGCCGATGGCAAGATCGTGCAGAGCGGCGGCCCCGAACTGGCCCTGGAACTGGAAGCCCATGGCTACCACTTCCTGAAGGACCGCGTGGTGCCGGAGGCAGCGGTCTGATGAGCGCCCTGCTCGATTCCCTCGCCGCCGGTTTCAGCGGCAGCGACGCCCGCCGCGCCGAGCTCGACGCCGCCCTGCAGGCCGGCCTGCCCGGCCCGCGCAGCGAAGCCTGGAAATACACCTCGCTGCGCCAGCTCGAGCGCCGCACCTTCCAGCCCGCGCCGCTGGCCGCGGCCGAGATCGACCCTGCCCTGCTGGCCGACATCCCGTCGCCGCGGCTGGTGTTCGTCAACGGCCGCCCGTCTGCCGCGCACAGCGACGTGGCCGCGCTGCCGGCCGGCGTCCAGGTGCAGACCCTGTCCTCGGCGCTGGCCGCCGGTGACGAGGCGCTGCGCTTCCTCGGCCGCCGCTTCGAGCGCAGCGAAGAGATCTTCGCCCACCTCAACGCTGCCCTCGCCGACGAAGGCGTGCTGGTACGGGTGGACGATGGCGTGCAGGTCGACGTGCCGCTGCAGCTGGTCTTCATCAGCACCCCCGGCAACGCCGACCTGGCCTGGCACCACCGCCACCTGATCGAGCTGCGCACCGGCGCTGCGCTGGGCGTGGTCGAACACCACCTGGCGATCGGCGACACCGCGCACCTGGGCAACACCCTGGTGCACGTGCACCTGGCCAAGCAGGCGGTGCTCTCACATGCCCGCGTGCAGGCCGACGGCGCCCGCGCCACCGTGCTGCTGCGCACCGACGCCGTGCTCGCGCGTGACGCGCAGTACCGCCGCGTGGACCTGGAACTGGGCGCCGCGCTCAGCCGCCACGAACTCAACGTGCGCCTGGAAGGCGACAACGCGCAGCTGACCGCCAACGGCGTGCTGCTCGGCAACGGCCGCCGCCATGTCGACACCCGGCTGGGCATCGAACACATCGCGCGTGATACCGCCTCGGAAATGGTGTGGCGCGGCGTGGCCGCCAACCGCAGCCGCGTGGTCTTCCACGGCGGCATCCACATCCGTGCCGGCGCCGATGGCACCGACGCCAACCTGTCCAACAAGAACCTGCTGCTCTCGGCCGACGCCGAAATCGATACCCAGCCCACGCTGGTGATCGACGCCGACGAGGTGAAGGCTGCACACGGCGCCACCGTCGGCCAGCTCGATGCCAACGCCCTGTTCTACCTGCGCTCGCGCGGCCTGCCGGCCCAGCAGGCGCAGCAGCTGCTCAGCGCCGCGTTCTGCCACGAGCCGCTGAACGTGCTCGACGCGCGCCTGACCGAACAGCTGCGCCGCCAGTTGGACCTCGCGCTGGCCAAGGCAGGCGTGGCATGAACCTCTCCACCCCGCGCCCGGTGGCCGACACGGCCGCCGCTCCCGACTGGGACCGCGTGCGGCTGGACTTCCCGCTGCTGATGCGGGAAGTGCACGGCAAGCCGCTGGTGTACTTCGACAACGCCAACACCGGCCAGAAGCCGGTGCAGGTGATCGGCGCGGTGGATGAGTTCTACCGCCGCTACAACGCCAACGTCAGCCGCGCCGTGCACGCGCTGGGCACCGAGGCTACCGACGCCTACGAAGGCGCGCGCAGCAAGCTGGCGCGCTTCCTCAACGTGCGCGCCAGCGAACTCATCCTGTGCAGCGGCACCACCTTCGCCATCAACCTCGTGGCCTACTCGTGGGCCCTGCCGCGGTTGAAGGCCGGCGATGTCATCCTGGTGTCGCGCATGGAGCACCACGCCAACATCGTGCCGTGGCAGCTGGTGGCACAGCGCACCGGCGCCACGATCCGCGTGGCCGAGATCACCCCGGAGGGTGCGCTCGACCTGGATGCCCTGCGCAAGGCGATGACCCCCGAGGTCAAGCTGCTGGCCGTGGCCCACGTCTCCAACGTGCTGGGCACGGTCAACCCGGTGCGCGAGATCTGCCGGGAAGCGCGCAAGCGCGGCATCATCACCGTGGTCGACGGCTCGCAGGCCGTGCCGCACCGCAAGGTCGACATCGCCAACATCGGCTGCGACTTCTACGCCATCACCGGCCACAAGATGTGCGGCCCTACCGGCACCGGCGCACTGTGGGCGAAGCGCGAGCATCTCGATGCCATGCCGCCCTTCCTCGGTGGCGGCGAGATGATCAAGGAAGTCAGCTTCGAGGGCACCGTGTTCAACGAGGGCCCGCACAAATTCGAAGCTGGCACCCCGAACATCGCCGGCTTCATCGGCCTCGGCGTGGCGGTGGACTATCTGGAATCACTGGGCCTGGACCACGTGGAAGCGCGCGAAAGCGAACTGCTGGCGCACTTCACCGAAGAACTGAACAAGATCGACGGCCTGCGCATCTTCGGCACCACGCCGGACAAGGCGGCGGTGGTCTCCTTCCTGATCGAAGGCGCCCACGCGCACGACCTGGCCACCCTGCTGGACCTGGAAGGCGTGGCCATCCGCTCAGGCCAGCACTGCGCGCACCCGCTGCTGCAGTACTACGGCGTCGCGGCCACCTGCCGTGCGTCTCTCGCGTTCTACAACACGCACGCCGAAATCGAGCGGTTCATCGCAGCGCTGAACAAGGTGCGCAAGCTCCTCGGCTGACTTTACCTGCCGGTAGCGCACGACCGTTGGTCGTGCGCCAACCCAACCGCAACCCGCACCCATCACCCACCAACGCCCGGTAGCGCCGGCCGTTAGGCTCTCCAGATGCCTGGCCGCGCCCCAATCCCGCAGCACACGTCCAGCCTCCACTCCCTTCCTGTCCACCGCAACAGGCTGCAGCGTTATCAGCGTACATCGCAATACCTTGGCAGCACCTAAAACTGGGAGCGAGCCCGCACACCGATGGCCAATGCGATAAACGGCCCACAAAGGACTCGGACAACAGCCATCGCCAGCGCGCGCGTGGGCTGTCCAGCAGGCGTGCCACTCTCGAATAGCCGAAGAATCCTGCAAAACGCCCCCTGATGGCCGCCTGGATATAGTACGACTTCGCCATTTCGAGATCTGGGGGACCGGACTGCTCATACCACTGGGCGAAGCCAAGCAGGATGTCCTGCGGGTCGTCAGCCAGGTGGCGAATTAAATTGCCTATTGGTTACTCGGTATCAATGAGATCAAGCCAACCACAAGCAAAGACGCGCTACTGACCACCACCAGCCGCAGCGTTAACCGTTGTCAGGGAGTGAGATCTACACCGTGCTTTGAAAACGCCAGCAACGAGATCCCGCGCCAGCCGGCGAACCACCAAGCAATGTGCTTCATACCTTACTGCTCGAGCTTCTGCGGCCTGCGCTTCCTGAGTCAGAAAAAAGCACCTTGCGGGCGGCCATAGTGCTAACGCGCATCCCTTAGGTGGACCCGGTAGCGCTTGAAAAGCATTCGCGAAGGCTTTCGAGGATTCGTCCCCCTTGAATTACGATGCTGAACTGTTCTGGGGCGCTATTCCCGTTGCAATCAACGAGGATCACGATCCCAAGGTCCTCCGCAAAAAAAAGAACCGAGTCCATGGTGGAGGCTGCGATTGCCACCATCGATGAGGCAGCGAAGTCGCTAATGCAGGCAAAGCCAAGATAGTCCTTTTCATGAAATCCTATTGCGCCCACAAGAGGACCCACATTCCGCTCGACGCATCGCATAGTACTAATGGCATCAGACTCAGCCACGTATGCGCGGACAAGTCCCGGGGCATCACGGATGTCTTCAGGCCATTCAAGCGTCAACTCAGGCGAGCGCGGTTGAAAGTCTTCTAAACCCAGAGTTTTTGAGGTGGCCGCATTTATTGCACGAATCAGTTGCTCACCGAAGCGTTCGCGCATCTGGGCGTGCTCCTGCAATGTGGCAAGTCGCATCCTCGTCTCCCGCAGCTCACGCACTTTCCCTTCATCCATCATAAATTCACAGCCTCGGGTCAAAATCAACTCGAACTTTGGTGTCATTCTGAATTCGCGGGCGCCCGCCTGGATCCTTCTGACCGTTTGCCTTCACTGTGTCGGCCTCAATTTGGGTCATCCCAGCATGGGCCCCGTGCGTATCGCGAGACACCTGCACAGTTTTTGGTCTCCGTCCCACCTCCTTGCGCAGGGACATCATAGCTCTGTTGCCGCCCCAAGGGGGTCCCATCAGGCGCCATTCCATTGGTTTGCGCAGTCGGCTGCTGGCTCACCGGAATCTTTGATTCACGTTTAGCTTCGCGACTGGCCGCCCGTTGCGTCATCTTTTCAGCCATGTGCGCTACGGACTTCAGTTGGCCGACGGCCTTGCCACCTGGCACAGCATCTGAGATTGCATCTGCGGGCGAGGTTGACTCAATTTTTCCGCCCGGCGCAGGCGCATTGGCCGGATCGGAATGCGTCAACGAGGGCCCGCACAAATTCGAAGCTGGCACCCCGAACATCGCCGGCTTCATCGGCCTCGGCGTGGCGGTGGACTATCTGGAATCACTGGGCCTGGACCACGTGGAAGCGCGCGAAAGCGAACTGCTGGCGCACTTCACCGAAGAACTGAACAAGATCGACGGCCTGCGCATCTTCGGCACCACGCCGGACAAGGCGGCGGTGGTCTCCTTCCTGATCGAAGGCGCCCACGCGCACGACCTGGCCACCCTGCTGGACCTGGAAGGCGTGGCCATCCGCTCAGGCCAGCACTGCGCGCACCCGCTGCTGCAGTACTACGGCGTCGCGGCCACCTGCCGCGCGTCTCTCGCGTTCTACAACACGCACGCCGAAATCGAGCGGTTCATCGCAGCGCTGAACAAGGTGCGCAAGCTCCTCGGCTGACTGTACCAGCCGGTAGCGCACGACCGTTGGTCGTGCGCCAACCCAACCGCAACCCGCACCCATCACCCACCAACGCCCGGTAGCGCCGGCCGTTGGCCGGCCCTCCAGATGCCTGTCCAACCGGCAATCGTCCAGCCCATACTTGCTCAGCACTCTGCTGCTTCAACCGCCAAGCCTTAGCAGGAGCTGGACTGCAATGCTGCCCAAACAAACGCAGTTGAAGCGGCCACTATCGCGTGCCTCGTACGTGCAATTGACGGCAGCCCTCCGGCGCCGACGCACATGCGTCATGGAACAACGGCAGCAAATGTGAACTCCACAGGCAAACCCAAACGACCCAGCGCCTGGACTGCATCCAGGTAGAGAGTCATCCTGGCAATGGACATCCACTTCATTTGATGTCCTGCAGGTCCAGAATGACATCCCCGAATGTCTCACGCTGCACTGGCACAAGGAGACGCAATGGACTGACCTCCAGGGGCGCGTGAATCTCACCGAGAAGAAGATCATCGGTAGTGCCGTTCCTGGGCTTGACCCTGAACGTTCCCGTCACTGAAACCCAGGAATACGCAAACTGATCGAAGATCCGCTCTTGAACGTCAACGGGACCTCGCAGGCGCAGCGCCACTTCGTCGGTTGCGCCCGCATCGAACAGTTCCTTGCTGGAAGACAGCACGAACAGGCCCTTGGAAACACCGAGATAGCCTTCAACCCGCACTGCGTGGCCGTCGAACCGGCTCGACTGCTCTGCAAGACCGCGAAACGTCACCCGGCAAGCGACTTTCTCATCTGCAGCACACTGTGCCGGCTTCGGCGCCGCCTCCTCCGGAACAGCGCCACATGCCGCCAGGGCGGCGACTGTCGACAAAAGCGTGGCAACCATGCAGACAAGCTTCACTTGACGACCTCCTTTGCCTGGAACTGAAACGGTGCGCGCGTGCCGATGGCCAACGCGATGAGTGGCCCGGACAGGATGCGCGCAATGTCCACCGCCAGTGCACGCAAGGGCTGCCCGGCCGAGTGGGCCACCCGCGAGTAGCCGAAGATTCGTTGTCCATCGTTATGACAGCGGCGCAAGCAGGCTATCAATATAGTCCCCAAGACCGACCACATCGTCGAAACCACCGTTGAAATCGTCGTCAATCATCTTCCTGACTTCCGCCACCCCGCCCAGCCTGCCACCACGGATCGCATGAAGTCCATAGACACCTCTCTCGCTTCCATTGATTATGGCTCTGAGATGTCTACGAAATCCTGGCCGGTCCACTCCATTGCCCACACCTCATTGGTGGAGGACGGCTGGAGTAGGCATCGGAGGGTCGCCTGGACTACAACTGATCCATGCGCGAGAGCAGCTCATTGATCCTCTCACCACTTGGAATTCCGTTGATCTCAGGCGAAGACAGCTCAAACAAAACTTTTGAAATATCCTCGAACTCCAACTCAACATCCTCGTTTACGTCAAAGAACTCTGCCCACTGAGTTGCAGCATCCAGACTGATCCGACCGTCACGCAGCCCCCTCAGCACGCCAACCACGTGCAACCTCGTGAGTACATAGAGCTTTCCTGCGAGCTTGGCTTGTTCGACCTTAAGCTCTAGGCTCTCAACATCCGGCAACATATCAACCATCACATCTTGTCCTTTATGTGAATGACTTTTCCAGCAGGATCGAGTGTTGTTTTCTGGGCAGAGAGTGTCCTTCCACTAGCATCGACAGACTTTTCATACACAGCCTTCGACCCAGGCACCCTACCTGGGACGTCGTTTTTGAAGTTAGCTGTACCGTTCTTCTGAACACTCACTTCCACGTTCCTGTTGTCGCGGGAGAATTTCTTCTCAAACCTTGCCAAACTGCTCTTCTGGCCATTGGTTAGCTTGGGCGGCGCCCTTACCTTTGCTACCGCCAGTTTCACCAGTGCGGGAACGACTGCGACTGCAGCCCGACCGATGGCGACTATGGCAACCCCAGTGATTGCGCCTCCTGCGCGCGCTTACGAGCGATCAAAGAACTTATCTTTTGACATATCGCCACGATTCATTGCTGCGATGTCTCTATCTATGGCGCAGGTCGATGGACCGTCGCAGCGTCCATCGGGATCAGTGTTGGAATATGGATTCCCCGAAACATACCGGTATCGCTCGAAGTCTATCCCGTCAATGGGACTGACACCAACAGGGTCTACGCTTAAAAATTGCCCCGCACTAGAGTCGTATTAGCGCTGCTGCATGTAGTTTAGATCAGTTTTCGAGGCCTCCACGTGCCCGGTGAATCCAGGCCCAGATGGCCTGGACCAGAGCGGCGCCGTGGTGTAACCGCAGATGCGCACGCCCCTCCTCATCGGCCAGCAACAGTCTCCGCTTACGCACCTCATCCCAGCTTCTGCTCTCCACGCGTGGTGTCCTCGAATCAAGCTGTTGTCACATCAACGACATGGCATACACCGCCGCTGATCTCTACCTCAACACGGACGCAGATCGAGGACGACTCAGCTATCCGGATTCGCTGCCTTGATGATGGAATGACCGTGACCTGTAATAGTGACGTTTACTAGGACATTCACCGCATCATGCCCAGCCGGATCCACGTAACCGCATAGATCTCGGTCTGCGTATGAATAGCGACGAGCACACAGACGGCATTTTCCAGGGCGCTCAACTGAGTCAAGGAGAGGACCTGAGCTCTCTTCAGGTAATAGCGACGCTGCTCGATGTAGCTCGCTACCTGCATGCTAGTACAGGTCGATTCATTCGGCCCTTCAGAGATCCCCTTCTGGCTGAATGAGCAACCATCGCCGCCTGGAAAAGAAATATATCCTTCGTGCTGCCAAGTATAGAGTATCCATTATGCCGATCCGAAAGAAGGTAAATCCGGAAGGTCTTCGGCCTTCATTATAAAAATCCCCGGAAATCTCCCAGACATCGTGAATCCAGTAGTATGGGCAAAATAGAAGCCCACTAGCGCCACGAACGTCATGAATCGACATGCGCTCTTCGAGCAACCTTCCGAGCTTTCCTGCACCGTCTCGCGCACTAAACGCAGTTAATCGGAACGTAGTGTGGAATCCCAACCGTTCCCTGCTCGACCCTTGCCTGACGAACACACCCTCAATCATGAACTGATACCATTTCACGTCCAACGCCCCTACTTTATGTCAAGTTCTTTAGTAAGGCGTTTTGCGTCAAGACGCCCATCAACTCTGAAGTAGTCTTTGACTTCACCGTTCACCCCCATACGCACCCCAGGGGTGGGCAGGCCAGTCATCTCGCTTATTTTTCCCGTCACGTTGTTGTACCGAGAGATATCAGCCTGGGTCGCAGGCCTTGGCGTTGGACCGGGCACATACTCCGAGGCTTCGGTCACTTGATCCATCGCGTCTGACGCGCCGGCTGCGGCAACACTCAGCTTACCCCAGAAGGGGTGCCCCCGCTTGCCCTGCGTTTGATAGTGGGGCAAGCCCTTTGAACCGTCTTCAAGGTCATGCGATCGGCCAGGCCAACATGTGGACGAACGAGACCCGGGGCGTCGCGAATATCCCGCGGCCACACAATGTCCCGGTCAAATGATCTGGTCCGGAAATCCTCAATACGCAGGCTGCAGGAGGCCGCTTCATTGATAACCTGAAACAAAGCAGCGCCGTGGGGTAGCCGCAGATGCGTACGCTCCCTCTCATCGGCCAACAACGTTCGCCGCTTACGTACTTCATCCCAGCTTCTGCTCTCCACGTGTGGCGTCCTCGAATCAAGCTGTTGTGACATCAACGCAGGGCGAGGTCAATAACCAAACGCCGGGCGAAACTCCTACCGAATCGCTACTACTTCAGATTCAGCCACCGATCGTTCTCGAGCCTGAAGATGGGATCCCAAAACAATGAACAAACTCGTCTCGCAGACCCACTACCGGGAGGCCCATGTCGGGCCGTTACGCAACTCTTGAAGCCGCAGCACTGTTATCGCGCCCCAAAATACCGGCAGTCACTCAACATCTACAGTTAAGACGTCCCCATCATCATGCTGGATGGATGCCTCTTCATAGTCCAGGACGCCCCGCCCGGCAAAGCGTTCCAGGAAATTCACCACAGCAGAAAAGTTGACGTCCGGCGGAACATCGACGGAAAAGAAGGACGGAACATTACTCAGCTCCGTTGCACAACCCAAGCCAGACAGCTTGCTTCTAAGCTCAGCCACCCGATCAACCTCGTATACGATCACTCGGACTGTAGAGTGTCCGCCTGCGGCCAGAAATTTTTGGAATGTCAACTGTCCGTCCACATGCGACGCAGCAACAACATCACCGGAACTAATCAGCTTTACATAGAACGGAACGCTATCCACAAGATAGCTCCCATCACTGAGAGGGATTGCCCACAGATTCTCCCAATCCACGGGAGGATACCCGTCATCCCCACGGGGCAACTTGAATGCGACTTCCACGTACTCTGCGTTATTCATGTCAATCGCTCTTTTGGCGGAACCTACTCGCTCTTACTACCTTTGTCCAAATTACACTGACTGCAGAGCAATTTTCCATTTGAGGGTGCGCCATCACCACCTTTGGCCTTTGGAATGATGTGATCAACCCGTGTTTCATTCTTGGGGGTAGGTACGCCACGCTGACTCTGTGTTGCGGGAATAGTGCTGGCGCTGCATCCTTGACATGTCGTCTGGCCACCGTTCGCATCTTTGTTCTGACGGATTATTTCTCGCTTCCCCCTAAGCCTCGCGCAGGAAGCCGATGATCTGTTCTTCGGAAAAGCGCTTTTCCACGTCCAATCTCTATGTCGTCGAGGATTGGACTCCAAATCGCTGCGCTACTCAATCTCGGGGGGCGGCGTCGAGCGGTGCAGCGGATGGGCTTGCAGGCGCGCACGCGGTAGATGTGCTGGACCCCGGCGGGGCCGCCTTGACGTGGCTTGCTTCATTCATAAACCTTCGGAGCGCCGTGAAACTCTCCCACAATGGATTGGTAAGGGGGAAGCACGTCATAAATTGAGTAAACCTCCAAACATGCAATGAACCCTTCCCGCACGTAGAGCATGAACTCCAAGTCCTTCGAATCGGCGGTAGCGGCGCTTAAGTCCGCTATATGAAAATTCCGCAGCCCTTCCAAGGGAGCGGTGTGGTCCTTGAGCACGAAGTCTACATAGACGCCAGAGGAGCTTGCGCCCCTGATTACTGACTCAATCCTCGTCGCTTGCTCCACGAGCTCGCGAGGTACTCCTTCGCCGCATAGAAGGGCCGCAATTGCATCCTGTTCGATCTGAGGCAACTGAGATACTCCAAGCATCGTTCGGCTCCCGGCTTCATTTGATGAGTAGAGGTGTGGTCGGCGGGGGAGGCTTTACAAACGTCGTTCCCAGCCGAGCTTTTCCATCGACAACCGCGCCTCTCAGGGTGATCTTTTCGCCCCCAAGCTTGACGGTTGTCTCGAATTCTCCATCCTTTGATAGATCAACCGCCTTATATGCCGCCCTCTCCATAGCACGCACGCTCCGTTTGCGCGCACAGCTGATCCGATTCGGGCCGCATTTGCGTGACCATAATCACATTGAGGATTTCCCCTACAGATGTGCTGACCGCTCACGCCCACGATTCTTCCGTGGATACCATCTTCGACTAGCCAGACGAGGGCAGCCCCCATCGCTACCCGCCGCTGCCGCCGAGCCCTAGAATGGCGCCATGAGCACCCTGACCTACCGTGCGGCCACGCTGGCCGACATCCCCGCCCTGATCACCCTGGTCACCTCGGCCTACCGCGGCGACGCCAGCCGTGCCGGCTGGACCACCGAAGCGGACATCCTGGACGGCGCGCGCATTGACGCGATCGGCCTGAAAGCCGACATCGAGCGCGAGCGCAGCACCGTCCTGCTGGCCGAACGTGACGGCACGCTGGTCGCCTGCGCCCATGTGGCCGACGACCACGGCAAGGGCTACTTCGGCATGTTCTCGGTGGACCCGGTGCAGCAGGGTGGCGGCATCGGCAAGCAGGTGATGGAGGCGGCCGAAGCCCATGCCGCGCGCGAATGGGGCGTGCCGGTGATGCAGATGACGGTGATCGACGTCCGCGATGAACTGATTGCCTTCTACGAGCGTCGTGGGTACCAGCGCACCGGCATCAAGAAGCCGTTCCCCTACGGCGATGAACGCTTCGGTATTCCCAAGCGCGACGATCTGCGCTTCGAGGTCCTCGAGAAGCCGCTGGCGGCGCAGGCATGAGTGAGACCTGGACCTTCGTCTGCGCCACCGCCGAGCTGCTGCCCGGCGAGATGAAGAGCACCTTCGACGAGGTCACCGGCACCCCTATTGTCGTGTTCAATCTCGATGGCGATCTGTACGCCCTCGAAGATCAGTGCACGCATGAAGAGTTCGAGCTGTCCTCGGGGACGTTCGATACCACAGAGGGCAGCATCGAATGCGTGCTGCACAGCGCGCGCTTCGACGTGCGCGACGGCCGCGCCTTGTGCGCGCCAGCGTACTCGCCGGTGCCGAAATTCCCGGTAAAGCTGGAACACGGCGGGGTCTGGACCCGCGACGATCGCGATTGATCCGGGCAACGCGATAGGAAACCTGAATTGGGTGGCAGCCACTTCTGTGATGCCTGCCACAGGACGGTGGATGCGAATCATTATCGTTTCTGTTAATTTAGCGTCATTCGCCGTCCCGGCCTGACCGACCCCGCCTCATGGCTTCCGCCCGCGTCGCCCATCCCGCCCGCTGGACCCCGCTGCTGCTGACCGCCGCCGCCATGGTGTGCCTGCTTGTCGCCCTGCTGGGCGGCAAGGCTTCGGTGAACGCGGGCACGGCCCAGACGATACGCGCCGCAGTAGCCGGGCCCAGCCAATGCGGGGACCCGGCACCCAGCCGCCCCGAACCGGGCTTCCACGCCTGCGCGGCGACCGAAAAAGAAGCCGAACATGCCAGACCCGGCACGCCCGCGGCACCGGGCTGGCGCCAGACCCTGCTGTCGTCAAGAGGCAGCGTAGTAGCGACTGACGTCCCACTGCGGTCCAGCATTCCGACGCGGCAGCTGCGCTCGCACCTGTCCCAGGCGCCTCCCGTCCGCGCCTGACCACGCCGCGCTGGCCGACCGCCGCGCGCGCCGCCGACTGCAGTCCGCCCTACCCCGTTTCCGTATCGATCGCCCGTCCGTGCTCCTGCGTGTGCGACTCACCTGTGCGCGTGCGCGGTCCTTCCCTTTCCGTTTCCAGGTCTTCACCTCTCATGATCAAGAGCCGCAAACACTCCTTCCCGTCGCGCAGCGCTGCCAGCCTGGCCACCGCCAGCCTGGTCACCGGGCTGAGCCTTGCCGCGCTGCCGCTGGCCGCACAGGCCGAGTCCAGCGACAGCAACGCCCGCACGCTCGACCAGGTGCACGTGCTGGCCACGCGCGGGTTCAAGGTCGACAAGGTCGCCTCGCCGAAGTTCACCCAGTCGCTGCAGGACACCCCGCAGACCATCCAGGTGATCACCCGCGACCTGTTCACCCAGCAGGGCGCCACCACCCTCACCGATGCGCTGCGCAACAGCCCGGGCGTGGGCACCTTCTATGTCGGCGAGAATGGCAACACCAATACCGGCGACAGCATTTTCATGCGGGGTTTCGACACCTCGAGCAGCATCTTCGTGGACGGCGTGCGCGATGTCGGGTCGATCTCGCGCGATGTGTTCAACACCGAACAGGTGGAAGTTTCCAAGGGACCGGCCGGCACCGACAACGGCCGCTCGGCGCCGACCGGTTCGATCAACATGGTCAGCAAGCAGGCGCACCTGCATGACGAGGTCAGCGGTACCCTTGCAGCGGGCAGCGACAGCCAGCTGCGCGGCACCGCCGACTGGAACCAGGCCCTGGGGGCCACCAGCGCCCTGCGCCTCAACGCCATGTGGCAGGACAACGACCAGCCGGGCCGCGACCACGTGAACAATTCGCGCTGGGGCATCGCGCCGTCGCTCGCGTTCGGCCTGGGCACCAACACCCGCTACATCCTCAACCTGCTGTACGTGGACCAGGACAACGTGCCCGATGGCGGCGTGCCGACGCTGGGCCTGCCCGGCTGGACCCCGCAGCCGACGCTGGAGCAGCTGGCCGGGCATCCGGTGAACCCGGAAAACTTCTACGGCACCCGCGCCGACCATGACGATGTCACCGCGAAGATGGCGACCTTCCGCATCGAGCACGACTTCAACGACAGCGTGCGCCTGACCAATAGCGCACGCTGGGGCCGCACCGAGCAGGACTACCTGCTGACCGCCTTCATGGGCACCGGCGCCCGTGCCGCCAACGGCGCGCCGACCGGCAACATCCGCTATACCGACCGCAACAACCTGGACACCTACACCATCGCGCGCAGCCTGCCGACCTTCAAGGACCAGCAGAACACCATCCTCACCGACCAGCTCAACCTGCGTGCCGACTTCGCCACCGGCGCGATCGAGCACAACCTGAGCACCGGGCTGGAGTTCACCCGCGAGGAGCTGCGGAGCTTCGGCCAGGCTGCGACCAACGGCACCACCTGGTCGCCCGCCAACCTGTACACCCCCGACTGGAACGCCACCGGCCTGACCTGGGCGCACAACGGCGCCGACAGCCGCGGCAAGACCACCACCTCGTCGGTGTACCTGTTCGACACCCTGCACTTCACCGACAGCTTCCTGGTCACCGCCGGCCTGCGTGCCGACCACTACACCACCGACTACGACAGCGCCGTGGTCTGCGGCGGGCGCGGCCCGGCCTGCGGCAGCAACCCGGTGGGCACGGTGATCGCCAATCCGTCGCTGTCCCATTCCGACACCCTGTTCAACTGGAAGCTGGGCGCGGTGTACAAGGTGGCTGACATCGTCAGCCTGTACGGCAACTACGCGCTGTCGCAGCAGCCGCCGGGCGGCAGCAACTTCCAGCTGAGCAGCTCGGTGAGCAGCGCCGACAACCCCAGCCTGGACCCGCAGAAGGCCAAGACCCTGGAAGTGGGCACCAAGTGGGCGTTCCTGGATGACGCGCTGGCGTTCAACGTGGCGCTGTTCAAGACAGAGGTCAGCAACGAGATCAACACCCAGGTGCTCGACGACGCCGGCAACCCCACCCAGACCGGCAAGAAGTCGGTGCAGGGCATCGAGGTGTCCACCGTGGGCCGCATCACCGAGAACTGGTCGGTGTCGGCCGGCTACAGCCATCTGGATACGGAAGTGGAGGAAGGCGCCAACGTGGCGGCCGACGGCACCCGCAACCTCACCTACACCCCGGGCGCGACCTTCACCAGCTGGACCAGCTACACCTTCCCGTTCGGCCTGACCGTGGGTGGCGGCGTGCGCTACGCCGGCCAGATGCACCGTGGCACCGACGGTGCGGTAGGCACCCCGGCGTTCACCAAGTCCTACACCGTCTACGACGCGGTGGCCTCGTATGCGATCAACGAGCACCTGGTGCTGCGCTTGAACGCCTACAACCTGTTCGACAAGGACTATGTGGCCGCGATCAACAAGAGCGGCTACCGTTACACCCCGGGCGCCCCGCGCAGCGTGCTGTTCAGCGCGGACTTCCGCTTCTGATCCACCAAGGACCCTGCCATGCTCCTGCACGTTCCCGATGTCCTCACCGCCGACGAACTGGCCCACCTGCAGCGCGCGCTTGCCGCGGCAGACTGGGCCGACGGCCGCGAGACCGTGGGCGTGCAGGGCGCGCAGGTCAAGCGCAACCAGCAGTTGCCTGACGCCTCACCGCTGAAGGCCGAGCTGGGCAGGATCGTGCTGGCGGCGCTGGAACGGCACCCGCTGTTCTTCGCCGCCGCACTGCCGCTGCGGATCCTGCCGCCGCGCTTCAACCGCTACCAGGGCGGTGGCGAATACGGGTTCCATGTCGATGGCGCGGTGATGATCACTACCGCCGACGGCCAGCGCAGCCACCTGCGCTCGGACGTGTCGTGCACGTTGTTCCTCAATGCACCGGAAGATTACGAGGGCGGTGAGCTGGTGATCAGCGACACCTACGGCGAGCATGAGGTAAAGCTGCCCGCAGGCGATCTGGTGCTGTATCCGTCCAGCAGCCTGCACAAGGTGAACCCGGTCACCGCCGGTACGCGGGTGGCCTCGTTCTTCTGGGTGCAGAGCATGGTGCGGGATGACGGCGCGCGGCGGATGCTGCTGGAAATGGACGGGGCGATCGAGAAACTGCGGGTGACCGGGGCCGATCCGGGCGCGGTGCTGCAGCTGACCGGCGTGTACCACAACCTCCTGCGGCGCTTCAGCGAGACCTGACCAATCGCGTAGACCCTGCGTGGCTGAACGAAGCCAGCGCCTATTCCTTCCACACAATCTGTAAATCATTCCTATTTGCGTTTGACACAAACGCTATCTACAATTCCCGCCGCGCCGGACCCCCGGCGCATTCGACAGGGACTCCGTCTTGCGCCACCCCCATCGCCACCGCAGCTTTGCCCCCGCCATGCGCGGGCAGCGCCCTGCGCTGGGCACGGTGCTGGCGTGGCTGGCCCTGCTGTCGATGCTGCTGGGCAGCCTGCCGCTGGCGGAAACCCACCTGCCCGGCACCGCCGCGCTGGTGCTGCAGCTGCCCGCCGAAGAACGCCCCGCCGGTGAGCACCGGCTGCAGGAAGAATCGCCGGCCAAGCCACGCCGCATGAGCAGCGCCCGCCCGGCTGCCGAACCGCTCCGCGAGCGGCCGGTAGTGCGGGTCGAATCGATTGACGCCTTCCTGGCCACCTTGGCCGACCTCCCGCCACAGACCGCACCGGCCGTGGATTCGGCACCGGCCACGCCGCTGCCTGCGGCCCCCGGCCTGCGCGTCCAGCGCGGCCAGGCCCCGCCACAGGGTTGATTGCGTCAGCGCCTGCGGCTTGATCGCGCATGGCCACCGCTGACCGCACTGCCCCAACCCGCGCTGCGGGTACCCCACGCATTTTCTGATCCTGCTGCGGCCCCGGCCACGGCATTTCCGCGTTCGCATCCATTTCGAGGAAACCCACCATGGCCCAGCGCCATCGTCGTTGCACGTCCCTGTCCCGCCGCACCCTCAGCATCGCCCTGCTCACCGCATTGAGCGCCCCCGTCTTGGCCGCAGGCGAGGCCGCCGGCGACCCCAGGACCCTGGACCAGGTGGTGGTCACCGCCTCCGGCTTCGAGCAGAAGATCACCGACGCCCCGGCCAGCATCAGCGTGGTCAGCCGCGAAGAACTCAGCAAGCGCCCCTATACCAGCCTGGTGGACGCGCTGCGCGACGTGGAAGGCATCGACGTGGGCATGGAAACCACCGACAAGAACGGCCGCGCCACCATTTCCATGCGCGGCATGCCGTCCGAGTACACCCTGGTGCTGATCGATGGACGTCGCCAGAGCAACGTGGGCCAGCTGTACCCGAACAACTTCGGCGGCGGCCAGTTCGCCTACCTGCCGCCGCTGGATGCCATCGAGCGCATCGAAGTGGTGCGCGGCCCGATGTCCACGCTGTACGGTTCGGATGCCATGGGCGGGGTGATCAACATCATCACCCGGCGCAACCAGGACAGCTGGCACGGCTCGGTGACCCAGGGCTTCACCGTGCAGCAGGACGACCAGTTTGGCGATGCGCGCACCACCGACGTGTACCTGACCGGCCCGCTGGTGAAGGAACGGTTGGACGTGGCCGTGCGCGGGAGTTATTACGATGCCAAGGCCTCCAACCCGGAATGGGAAGCACTGACCCTGCCCGACGGCACGCTGTGGGAACGCAGCATCGGCTTCGGCGGTGGTGGCAAGGCGGTGGCCAACACCAACTGGAACACCGGCGTGCGCCTGAGCTGGTCGATCAACGACGACCACGACCTGTCGCTGGACTACGACGTCTCGCGCCAGAAGTATGACAACAGCGAAGGCCAGACCGGCACCCTGGACAGCTTGGCCAGCCTGTGGCGAATCGGCAATGCCACCATCCCCAACCCGAACGGCAACGGCACGGTCACCCGCCGCGTGGTGCAACCGCGCGTGGGCTATACCGCCTACCAGCGCTATGAGCGCGACCAGCTGGCACTTACCCACCAGGGCCGTTACGCCTTCGGCACCTGGCAGACCACCTTGACCCAGACCAAGAGCAACAACCTGGGGCGCTCGCTGCCGTTGACCCTGGACGAACGCGCCGACCTGCAGACGCTGTGGAACGACGTGTGCCGCCGCACCGGCGCGGCCAACAACTGCGTGGCCGGCAGCCGCAACGGGCTGTCGGCGTTGAACCCGACCGAGCTTGCGCGGCTGGAAGCCTTCCTGCCGCGACCGCTGCGTACCATGGAGCTGGAAGGCCACGTGCTGGACACGATGCTGGACATGAGCTTCGACGCGCACAAGCTGACCTTGGGCGGCCAGTACACCGACACCGACATGATCGACGGCGTGTTCGGCATGGACGGCGCCGGCTACCGCGACAACGTGAAGCAGAAGCACCGCATGTGGTCGGTGTTCGCCGAGGACAACTGGGCACTCACCGACGCGCTCACCGCCACCTTGGGCGTGCGTTATGACGACCACAACATCTTCGGCAGCCACGTCAGTCCGCGCGCCTACCTGGTATGGAACGCCAGCGATGCCTGGACCTTCAAGGGTGGTGTGAGCACCGGCTACAAGACCCCGCGCCCGGACCAGCTGTTCCCCGGCGTCACCGGGTTCGGTGGCCAGGGCGTGCTGCCGCTGGTGGGTTCGCCCAACCTGCAGCCGGAAACCAGCACCAACTATGAAATCGCCTCGTACTACGAGGGCGAGCGCTGGGGCTTCAACGTCACCGGTTTCCTCAACACGTTCGACGACAAAATCGCCAGCGGCGGCACGTTCCCGAACTGCGAAGTGGCGCCGGCCGGCGGCGGCTACTGCGTGGACGTGGGCCCGGGCTGGGCGGCGCTGGGCTACAGCACCTTCAGCCAGAGCGTGAACATCGATACGGCTGAAACGCGGGGCATTGAAGCGGCGGCGCACGTGGACCTGCTGCAGAACCTGCAGCTGCGCGGCAACTACACGTATACGAAGTCCGAGCAGACCAGTGGCGCCGCGAACGGCCAACCGATCGCCGGCAATCCCGCCAAGCACATGGCCAATGCCAGCCTGAACTGGCAGGTCAGTGAGGCGGTGAGTCTGTCGTTGATCGGCGAAGGCCGCTACGACCGCTACCGCGACACGCTGGTGAGCAATGTGGGCGGAGTGAGTTCGTCGCAGGTGCGGTATTACGACGATTACACCATCTTCCACGTGGGCGGCAGCTGGAACATCAACGAGTGGCTGACGGTGAATGCGCGGGTCAACAACCTGTTCGACAAGGACTTCGTCTCGCAGTCGTGCGTGCTGATCAGCGACAGTGAGTACAACTGCGTGGATGATTACGCGACGAAGGATCAGCGTCGGAGTTACTGGATTTCGTTGAACGCGGCGTTCTGACGTCCCGGCGCTGCGCGCCGCCGCCCGACCAACGGTCGGGCGCTACCGGCTCCCACGCCCCCCGGCACGTGCCGATCGTTGGTCGGCACACGCCACACCTCGACGGCATCGACCGTTGTTGACCGGCGCGCCACGCCCCGGTAGGTGCCGACCGTTGGTCGGCACACCCGCACCCCGGAACGTGCCCACCGTTGGTCGAACACGCCACACCCCGGCACGTGCCGATCGTTGGTCGGCACACGCCACACCTCGACGGCATCGACCGTTGTTGACCGGCGCGCCACACCCCGGTAGGTGCCGACCGTTGGTCGGCACACCCACACCCCGGAACGTGCCCACCGTTGGTCGAACACGCCACACCCCGGCACGTGCCGATCGTTGGTCGGCACACGCCACACCTCGACGGCATCGACCGTTGTTGACCGGCGCGCCACACCCCGGTAGGTGCCGACCGTTGGTCGGCACACCCACACCCCGGAACGTGCCCACCGTTGGTCGAACACGCCACACCCCGGCACGTGCCGATCGTTGGTCGGCACACGCCACACCTCGACGGCATCGACCGTTGTTGACCGGCGCGCCACACCCCGGTAGGTGCCGACCGTTGGTCGGCACACCCACACCCCGGAACGTGCCCACCATTGGTCGAACACGCCACACCCCGGCACGTGCCGATCGTTGGTCGGCACACGCCACACCTCGACGGCGTCGACCGTTGTTGACCGGCGCGCCACGCCCCGGTAGGTGCCGACCGTTGGTCGGCACACCCACACCCCGGAACGTGCCCACCGTTGGTCGAACGCGCCACACCCCGACATGTGCCGACCGTTGGTCGGCACACCCACACCCCGACGGCGTCGACCGTTGTTGACCGGCGCGCCACACCCGGATGGCACCAACCGTTTGGCCTGCGTCCCCCCCGGTAGGTGCCGACCGTTGGTCGGCACACGCCGCAGACCGGCATCGCGCGACCAATAATTGCGAACCATTCTCATCAATGGTGTAATTGGCTATTCGTCTTCCTGCCGTGACCGTGGCCACCAGCGCTCCCCCTTCCGCCGTGCAGCAGCAACAGAGCCGTGGCTTCTGGCTGCGTACCCTGCACCAGTGGCACTGGATCAGCTCGGCGGTGTGCCTGATCGGCATGCTGCTGTTCGCGGCCACCGGGATCACGCTCAACCACGCCGCGAAAATCGAGGCCACCCCGCAGGTGGTCAACCGCCAGCTCGAACTGCCGGCCGACGTGCTCGGCCAGCTCGGCGACCGCACCGACGGCCACGCCCCGGTGCCGCGCGCCGCGGCCCGCTGGCTGGACCGCGAACTGGGCATTGCCATCGGCCGCCGCCCCGCCGAGTGGTCGCCCGGGGAAATCTACCTGTCCATGCCCAGCCCCGGCGGCGATGCTTGGCTGAGCATCGACCGCGAAAGCGGCGCGGTGGAATACGAGGCCACCTCGCGCGGCTGGGTCTCCTACTTCAACGACCTGCATAAAGGCCGCAACGCCGGCCCGGCCTGGGGCTGGTTCCTGGATGTGTTCGCCGTGGCCTGCCTGGTGTTCTGCATCACCGGCCTGTTCCTGCTGCACCTGCACGCCCGCCAGCGCCGCATGACCTGGCCGCTGGTCGGGCTGGGCCTGATGGTGCCGCTGCTGATCGCCCTGATCCTGATCCACTGACGTCCCTCGCCCTTCCCTTTCCCGGAGCCGCACCCATGCGCGTCACCCTCACCATCGCCCTGAGCGGCCTGCTGGCCACCTCGCCGGCCTATGCCACCACCCTGGACATCAATGTCGAGGTGCCCAAGCTCAACGTGGCCGAGTACCACCGCCCGTACGTGGCGGTGTGGCTGGAAGGGGCAGACCAGAAGGTCGCGGCCAACCTGGCGGTCTGGTACCAGCAGACCGGCAACAGCGAGGGCCACGGCACCAAGTGGCTGCCCGACCTGCGCCAGTGGTGGCGCAAGAGCGGCCGCGAACTGAAGGTGCCGGTGGACGGCGTGACCGGGCCGACCAGGCCGGCCGGTACCCACGCGCTGTCGTTCACCGACAAGCAGCCTGCATTGAAGACCCTCGCCCCGGGCAACTACACCCTGGTGGTGGAAGCCGTGCGCGAAGTCGGCGGCCGCGAGCTGCTCAAGATTCCCTTCACCTGGCCGGCCACCGCCGCGCAGAGCGGCAAAGCCCAGGGCAGCACCGAACTGGGTCTGGTCACGCTGTCGGCCAAGCCCTGATTTCCGCCGCCCTCCCGTGCGGAGGGCGCCTCTTACCCGCACCTGGAGTTGTTGATGAAGCGCTCGCTCGTCCTCGCCGCCGCCCTGGCCGCCGCACTTCCGTTCTCCGCCCTTGCCCACAAGGCGTGGCTGCAGCCGTCACAGACCGTGATTGCCGGCGACAAGCCGTGGATCACCGTCGATGCCGCGGTGTCCAATGACCTGTTCTACTTCAACCACGTGCCGCTGCGCCTGGAGAGCCTGGTCATCACCGCACCGGACGGCACCACCGTGCAGCCGCAGAACGCGGCCACCGGCAAGTTCCGCAGCGTGTTCGATGTCGAGCTGACCCAGCAGGGCACCTACCGCCTGGCCTCGGTCAACAACGGCCTGTCGGCCAGCTGGGAAGAAGACGGCAAGCCGAGGCGCTGGCGCGGCAACGCGGCCACCTTCGCCACCGAAGTGCCGAAGAAGGCCAAGAAGCTGCAGGTAAGCCAGTCGGTCAACCGCATCGAAACCTTCGTCACCAACGGTACCCCGAATGCCACCGCACTGGCGCCGACCGGCAGTGGCATCGAGCTGGTCGCGCTGGGCCATCCCAATGACCTGTTCGCCGGTGAAGCGGCCACGTTCCGCGTGCTGGTGGACGGCAAGCCGCGCGCCGGGCTGGCCTTCGAAATCACCCGCGGCGGCACCCGCTATCGCAACGCGCAGGACGAGATCAAGCTCACCAGCGACAAGAAGGGCGAGATCACCGTCACCTGGCCCGAAGCCGGCATGTACTGGCTGGAAACCAGCAGCGAAGACAGGAAGACCTCGATCAAGCAGGCCAAGACGCGCCGTCTGAACTACGTGGCCACGCTGGAAGTGCTGCCGCAGTAACGCAACGATTCCGCATTCGACCGCATGACTTCTCTGCTCGACATTGCCAGTCTCGGTGGCCACACCATGGGCACCACCTGGCAGGTGAAACTGGCTGTCGCCGCCGGGCGCGACCTGCACCCGCTGCATGCCGGCATCCAGGCACAGCTGGATGCCGTCGTGGCGCAGATGAGCACCTGGGAAGCGGACAGCAATATCTCGCGATTCAACCGCGCCGCTGCCGGCAGCGCGCTGCCGCTGCCGGCGTTGTTTGCCGAGGTGATGGACGGCGCACTCGACATCGCCCGGCGCAGCGACGGCGCGTTCGACCCTACCGTGGGTCCGCTGGTGGCACTGTGGGGCTTCGGTGCACACGCACATGCACGGCGCGTACCCGACGCGGCCCTGCTTGCCGCCACCCGGGCGCGCTGCGGATGGCAGCGGCTGCAGTGGCAGCACGGCACCCTGCTGCAACCGGGCGCGCTGGAACTGGATCTGTCGGCCATCGCCAAGGGCTTCGCGGTGGATCTGGTCAGCCGCTGGCTGCGTGCCGGAATGATCAGCGCCGCGCTGGTGGAAGTGGGCGGCGAACTGCACGGGTACGGCCGCAAGCCCGACGGGCAGCCGTGGCGGGTGCTGGTGGAAGCCGGCCCGGAAGAAGAAGTCGCGCTGACAAACCCGCCGCGTGTGCTCGCGCTGGACGATCTGGCCGTGGCCACGTCCGGTGACCGCTTCCATCGGTTCGTCCAGGACGGCACGCAGTACAGCCACACCCTCGACCCGCGCGTGGGCACGCCGGTCGCCCGCAGCGCCGCCGCGGTCACGGTGGTCGCTGCCGACGCCCTCCAAGCCGATGGCTGGGCCACCGCGCTCACGGTGATGGGGCGGGACGACGGGCTGGCATTCGCCAACGCACATGGCCTGGCCGCACGGTTCATCACCCGCACTGCGCATGGCATCGACGAACATCTGAGCACGGCATTTGCCGCACTGCTGGCCGAACAGGAGGCCGCGACATGAAGCGCGGCCCCTCGCGCGCAACGCTGGGCACCCTCGCCATGTTGGCCCTGCTGGCCCTGCTGGCGGGGCTGCTGCTGCGTCTGCACCTGCAGGAAGACTGGTGGCCGGGTGCGCCGCTGGCGTCGCACTGGCGCTGGGCGACGGCCAGCCTGGCGGCCTACGCCGCGCTGTGCACGCTGCTGTGGTGGCGCGGTCGCCCGCGCGACGACGTCGCCCGCGAAGACGAACAGGCGCCGCTGCTGCTGGTCTGGGCCAGCCAGACCGGCTTTGCCCAACAGCTGTGCGAACGCAGCGCCGAGGTGCTGCGCGCGGCCGGGGTCAACGTGCGCGTGCGCGGACTGCACCAGGTCGACGCCGCGCTGCTGCAGCAGACCACGCGCATGCTGCTGATCGCCAGCACCACCGGCGAAGGCGACGCACCGGACCATGCGCTGCCGTTCCTGCGCCGGGTGATGCCGCAGGCACTGGCGTTGCCGCACCTGCACTACGGCGTGCTGGCGCTGGGCGATCGCAGCTACGGCCACTTCTGCGCCTTCGGCCACCAGCTCGACGCCTGGCTGCGCCGGCACGGTGCGCATCCGCTGTTCGACACGGTGGACGTGGACAACGCCGACCCGGCCGCACTGCGCCACTGGCAGCAGCTGCTGGGCCAGCTGGGCGGCAACGTCACCGAGCTGCCCGACTGGACCCCGGCGCACTACCAGCCCTGGCGGCTGCAGGCGCGCCGCCAGGTCAACACCGGCAGCCCCGGTGCGGCCACCTGGACGGTGGCCCTGGTGCCGGCCGACGGTGTGCTTCCAGGGTGGCAGGCCGGCGATGTGGTGGAGATCGGACCGCAGCACAATCCCGACGAGGTCGATGCATGGCTGGCCCGGCACGCCCGCGACGGCCACGCGCAGGTCGAAGGGCGGTCGCTGCGCGACTGGCTGGCGCGTTCGCACCTGCCGGTGCTGGCCGATTCGGTCCCCGCCGGGGACGCCGCGCTGGTCGCTGCGCTCAAGCCACTGCCGCACCGCGAATACTCCATCGCCAGCACGCCGGCCGAAGGCCAGGTGCTGCTGCTGCTGCGCCGCCTGCTGCGCCCCGACGGCACGCCGGGGCTGGGCAGCGGTTGGCTGTGCGACCACGCCGCGCTGGGCGGACGCATCGACCTGCGTTTCCGCAGCAATCCGAATTTCCATGCGCCAGCGCCCGAGGTGCCGTTGATCCTGATCGGCAACGGCACCGGCATTGCCGGGCTGCGCGCGCACCTGCGTGCACGGGTCGAACAGGGCGCCGCGCGCAACTGGCTGCTGTTCGGCGAGCGCACCGCCGCGCACGATTTCCATTTCGGCGACGACATCCTGGGCTGGCAGCGTGCCGGCATGATCGCGCGGCTGGACACGGTGTTCAGCCGCGACGGCGGCGCCCACCGTTACGTGCAGGACCGGCTGCTGGCCGAGCTGGATACGCTGCGCCAGTGGCTGCGCGACGGCGCCACGATCCTGGTCTGCGGCAGCCTGCAGGGCATGGCCCCGGCGGTGGACGCGGTGATCGAGCAGGCGTTGGGGCGCGAAGGAAAAGAAGCCTTGATCGTCGCCGGCCGCTACCGCCGCGACGTGTATTGACGCGCACTGCGCAAAGATCGCTGCGCAGAACCCATCGCATGCTCACCTCACCAGGTAGAGCGGACTGTCAGTCCGCTGCTCTTTGCGCAGGGCCGGACGCTCTGCGCAAACGGCAGCGGACTGACAGTCCGCTCTACCTGCGGGAGGCCACGCGGATTGCCAGCAGTTCACCGCCACCGGTCAGCGCGTAACGCTTTCGCGCCCCCGCCGCCAGCCACGCGGTGTCGCCCTGCTGCAACGGCGGCAGGTCCGGCTCGCCTTCGAACTGCGCCTGCCCGGCCAGCAGATGGATCGCCCATGCCGTGCCCGGTTCGGTGAAGAAGAACATGCTGCCCACCAGCGGCCGATGCAGCAGCTCGGCGTCGATCCGGTCACGGCGCCACATCAGGTTGAAATCGTGGGTCAGCCCATCCACCAGCTCGCCAGTGACGGCCGCCTCGCCGGCAAAACGCAGGCGATCATGCGGTGGCAGCAGCGTGTGCACCGCGCCATCGGCGAAGCGCAGGCGCAGCCCCTCCCCGCGCAGCAGCACCAGCTCGCGCTCGACCCCTGGAAACGACGAGAACGCCGCGTCCTGCTCGATCTCGGCAATCGACAATCGCAGCTGCCACTCGTCGCTGTCGGGCACGCGCAGGATTTCGCGCGTCCACCCTAGGCCGTTGCGCCAGCGCTCGCGGCGGTATTCAAAGCTCGGGATGACGCGCGTGGCAGCGCTCAAGGCAGTAGCGGTCGACATGCCGCCATTGTGCCTCAGCCGCTGCTTCCGCCGCAGTCGGTGCTGAGCAGCTGTGAGTGTGCCAGCCACGCCTTGTCCGGGTAGTAGGCGAACACCATCGCCCCGCCGCGCAGGCTGTCGATCAACGGCCGCGCCACGGTCAGGCGCACGGCCGGGCAGCCCAGGCTGCGACCCAGCCGGCCCTGCAGGCGCGCGATGCCGGGGTTCACGTACGGCGCGCCGTGGATGACGATGGCGCGGTCGCGCGCCTTGTCGTTGAAGCCGGGCTCCAGGCCCTCCAGCCGCAGCGAATAGCCGTTGCCGCCCATGTAGGTTTCCTTGGCGGTGAAGGCGCCCAGGCTGGACATGAAACTGCCGTCGCGGTTGGAGAAGCGCTCGGTCGCATTGCCGCCGCTGTTGCGCCCGTGCGCGACCCATTCTTCGAACAGCAGTTTCTGCCGGGCAAGGTCGAACACCCACATGCGCTGCTCGGTGGACGGCCGCGAATAGTCGATCACGCCCAGGCGCGTCGGATCGACCCCCAGCTCGGGCCGCCGCAGCGCGCACCGCATGGCCTTCGCCGCCAGTTGCAGCACCTTGCGGTCCGCATTGGGCGCCGTACGCGCCATCATCTCGGCCATCTGCTCTGCCGGCAGCGCCGGCCGTTGGCCGGCTCCCGACCCCGCCTGGGCCGGCCGGCGGTCGGCGCCAGCGGCACCTGCATCGCCCCCGTAGAGGGCGAGCGCGGTGGTCCCCATCAGCAGGAAAAGCGCAATGCGGTAAGCCATCCCTACAAGGTGGCCCCGGCAGCGTCGGATTCCAAGACCGGCTGCAGGTTCTGTTCATCGGCCACCGGGCGAACCGCCGGCAGGCTGGTCACCAGCAGCGTGGTGCCGGGCACCAACGCCTTGTACAGCTGTGCGGCGAACGCCGGCGGCAAGGCCATCGGCAGGCTGGGCGTGGCCAGCAGGTCCGGGCTGGCATTGCCGGGGCTCTGGCCCAGCAGCGGGTAAGCGGTCCACGTGTGCAGCTTCTGGCTGGCGTCGAGCGGGCTGGCGGTGTCCGAATAGCCCTGCTGCATGACGAACAGGGTGGTGCCCTGGAACGCCGGCAGCGCCTTCGCTTCCAGCCGCGACTCGCCGATGAGCACGCCGTCGCGCAGGACGTACAGGCGCTGGTCGTGCAGGCTCACCAGGATGCCGACCTGCCCGGATGGCGCGGCGCTGTCGTTCCAGTAGTGATCCGGCGCGCTGGTGGTTTCCAGCAGGGCCTTGCCGGTGCTGTTCACCGGCGCCAGCACCGCCGGGTAGGCCAGCGTCATCGGCGCGCTTTTGGCGTCGGCCACCACCACGGTGTCGCCGCGCTGGGTTTCGCTGAACAGTTTCTGCGCGAAGGCCTGCGGCAACCGTACGCAGCCATGCGACGCGGGGTGCCCGGGCAGGTTGCCGCCGTGCAGGGCGATGCCGTCCCAGGTCAGCCGCTGCATGTAGGGCATCGGCGCGCTGTTGTAGAGGCTGGACTTGTGGTCCTTGTCCTTCTGCAGGATGGTGAACACCCCGGTCGGCGTTTCATGCCCGGGTTTGCCCGAACTGATCGTGCTCAGGCCGATGGCGATGCCGTTGCGGTACACGTAGGCACGCTGCTCATCCAGGCTGACCACCAGCACGATCGGCCCCGCCGGCGAGATTTCCGGGTGCCAGAGGAACTGGCCGGGCTTGAGATCGGTGGGGCTGGCAGGCTCGGGCGCAGACCACGCCGGGAGTGCCATGACGGCGATGAGCGAACCGGCGATGTGGGTCAACAGCGTGCGGCGTGTGAGCATGTGGCCTTCCTTCGGGTGGGTCGAGGACACGCATGGCGTGTCGCTACGCATGATGGCCAGCGCCATCGTCCTGCGCACGTAAAAGGTCGTCGCGACACGCCATGCGTGTCAACCGCGCGCAGCGCGGCCCAGCCCTCCAACACCGCAGAACATACGGTGACAGGGGTGGGCTCGCCGTTGAAACCCACCACAACCCCAAACAAAATTGCCCGGTCACACATCCCTGTGTGGACCGGGCAATCGTCACGTCCCTGTCGGCATCCCGCCTTCCCCCTGTGCGTCCTGCCCAGTATGGGTGCCGGCCATGCTCCCTGCACTCGGCCGAATTTCGTTCCTCCATCCCTCCCCGTCCCGGGATTGGATGCCACCGTCCTGGTGGATCCGCGCCATTCCTTCCGCGCTCCGTCCCTGCGTGCCGCCTCCCTGCGGCTGTCGTGGTGGCCGGCTCCTGCCTGGCCGCCGTGACCGGCGTCGTGCCGGTCGCGACCGATTCCCCTACGTCAGCGCCTTGGAACGGGTGCCGGCACGGCCCTCCTGGGCGGTGCCGCCGTGGGCGCCGCCATGGCCCCCACCGTCATCCGTCGTCGATTCCGTTCGACCGTTGCTGTCCCTATCCCCTTCACCCGTGCCAGATCCTCGACCCGGATGAACGGTCCGTGTTGTCGCCGGTACGCGACGATCGCCTGGGCCTTTCTGGGCCCCACGTTCGTCAATCCCTGCTGCAGCGTCGACGCGTCGGCGGTGTTGATGTTGATCCGCTCCGCCGCCAGGGCAGTGCCGCTCAACAACAGTCCCAGCGCAAGCGCCTTCCACGAAAACCAAGGCCCCACCGTGCAGCTCCCTGTGACTTCGGACCGACTGCTGCCGGCATCCCGTCGGAGCAGTCAGTGTCCCTCGCCACATGCACACAGCCTATCGTCGACATCACCTTCACACAGCCAGCTAAATACCTGACGTGGTGTAGGAAAAACCCTACCCCGTGCACAGGCGTAGAATGGCGCGATCAGCCACATGCACTCGGAGTTACCTGATGGACAGCGCCAAGCTCGGCCAATTCGTCAATGAAAAGTGGGACAGCGAGATCGTTCCGCAACTGGTCGAATACATCCGCATTCCCAACAAATCGCCGATGTTCGATGCCAATTGGGTCGAAAACGGCTATATGGAGCAGGCGGTCACGCTGATGGAAAGCTGGGCCAAGGCCCAGAACCTGCCGGGCCTGCAGGTGGAAGTGGTGCGCCTGGAAGGCCGCACCCCGCTGCTGCTGCTGGAAATTCCCGCCACCGGCGCCGAAACCGGCGACGACACCGTGCTGCTGTACGGCCACCTGGACAAGCAGCCGGAAATGACCGGCTGGGACGACGACCTGGGCCCCTGGCTGCCGGTGCTGCGCGGCGACAAGCTGTACGGCCGTGGCGGCGCCGACGACGGTTACGCCATCTTCGGCTCGCTGGCCGCCGTGCTGGCGCTGCAGGCGCAGAACCTGCCGCACGCCCGCTGCGTGGTGCTGATCGAGGCCTGCGAGGAGTCGGGCAGCTACGACCTGCCGGCTTACGTGGACCACCTGGCCGACCGCATCGGCAAGCCGTCGCTGGTGGTGTGCCTGGACTCGGGCTGCGCCAACTATGACCAGCTGTGGTGCACCACTTCGCTGCGCGGCCTGACCGGCGGCAACTTCTCGGTGAAGGTGCTCAATGAAGGCGTGCACTCCGGCGACGCGTCCGGCGTGGTCCCGTCCAGCTTCCGCCTGCTGCGCCAGCTGCTGTCGCGGATCGAAGACGAGAACACCGGCCGCATCCTGATCGACGGCATGCATGTGGAGATTCCGGACGAGCGCCAGGCCCAGGCCAAGCGTGCCGCCGAGGTGGTGGACACCGAGATCTTCGAGAAATTCCCGATGGTCGACGGGCTGCGTCCGATGAACGAAGACCTGACCGAGCTGGTGCTCAACCGCACCTGGCGCCCGGCACTGTCGGTGACCGGCGTGGACGGCATGCCGCCGCTGGCCTCGGCCGGCAACGTACTGCGTCCGCATACGGCGGTGAAGCTGTCGCTGCGCCTGCCGCCGACCGCCGACGGCAAGGCCTGCGGCGAACTGCTGAAGGAGGCCCTGCTGCGCGATCCGCCGAACGGCGCGGAAGTGAAGCTGGACCTGGAAAAGGCCTCCTCGGGCTGGAACGCGCCGGCGATGGCGCCGTGGCTGACCCAGGCCATCGACGAGGCCAGCCAGACCTTCTTCGGCAAGCCGGCGATGTACATGGGCGAAGGCGGCTCGATTCCGTTCATGGGCATGCTGGGCGAGAAGTTCCCGGGTGCGCAGTTCATGATCACCGGCGTGCTGGGCCCGCATTCCAACGCGCACGGCCCGAACGAGTTCCTGCACATCCCGATGGGCAAGCGCGTGACCGCGTGCGTGTCGAAGGTGATCAGCGAGCACTACGCGGCCAGCCTGCGCGGTGAAACCAGCGGCTCGCCGGTGGCTGCCGACAGCGGCACCCGCCATGGTGGGCACGGCTGCTGCTGACCCGTAGCGCCGGGCCCTGCCCGGCGCCATGATCGACGCGGAGGGACGCAGCCTTTTGCTAGGCTGCGTCCATCTCCTGCAGGAAACACGCGATGGACGGTCTGTTCGGCAGCACCAGCTGGCTCTATATCATCCTGGTCGGCTTCATCGTCGGCCTGCTCGGGCGCTTCTTCATGCCCGGCAACAACCGCATGGGCTGCCTGCTGACCATCGTGCTCGGCATCGTCGGCGCGCTGGTGGCCGGCTGGTTCGGCCAGTACATGGGCTGGTACTCGCGCGGTGAGCCGGCCGGTTTCATCGGCGCGATCCTTGGCGCCATCGCCGTGCTGGCGGTGCTGCGACTGTTCAGCGGCAGGCGCTGACGCTCCTCCCCTCATTCCCCCGCGCGCCGCCGCGCGCCGCATCGACGTACCCGTCCATGAACGATCCCGCTTCCGACCCACTGCGCGCCGAACTGCGCCGGCAGTGGACCTGCACCGCCCTGGCCGACCCCGACCTGCACCTGGACCGCGCGTCGGTGGATGCGGGCTTCCGCAGCTACTGGCGGGCCACCAGCGCGCACGGCAGCCACATCGTGATGGATTCGCCGCCGGGCCTGGAAGACGTGCGGCCATGGCTGCGCATGCACGACCTGCTTGAACCCAACGGCGTGCGCGTCCCGCGCGTGCTGGCGCGCGATGAAGCCCAGGGCTTCCTGCTGCTGGAAGACCTGGGCGGGCCAACCCTGGCGCGGCATATCGATGACGCCAACGCCGATGCCTGGTTCGATGCGGCGTTTGCGCAGTTGATCCGCCTGCAGTCGATCCCGGTGCCCGATGGCATGGGCACGTTCGGCGAGGCGCTGCTGCAGCGTGATGCGGGCCTGTTCGACGACTGGTTCCTGCAGCGCCACCTTGGCCTGCAGCTGGACTGCGGCGCGCTGGAGGAGCTGCAGCTGGCCCACCGCCGGTTGATGGACAACGCCTTGCAGCAGCCGCAGGTGCTGACCCACCGCGACTTCATGCCGCGCAACCTGATGCCGGTCGAGGGTGGCCCGGCGGTACTGGACTTCCAGGACCTGGTGCGCGGGCCGATCGCCTACGACCCCGTCAGCCTGTTCAAGGATGCATTCCTGAGCTGGCCGCTGGAGCGCGTGGATGCCTGGCTGGCGCGCTACCACGCGCAGGCGCTGGCGGCCGGGCTGCCGGTGCGCCCATGGCCGCAGTTCCTGCGCGACGCCGACTGGATGGGCGTGCAGCGCCACCTGAAGATCCTCGGCCTGTTCGTGCGCCTGCGCGACCGCGATGGCAAGGGTCACTACTTCGCCGACGCGCCGCGTTTCATCCGTTACCTGGATGAAGTACTGCCCCGCCATCCGGAACTGGGCGGCTTGAATGCGCTGCTGCAGGAGCGGATCAAGCCGGCAATGGCGGCGCTGGCGCTGCCGGTGGCGAGCCGCGCATGAAGGCGATGATCTTCAGCGCCGGCAAGGGCGAGCGCATGCGTCCGCTCACGCTGACCACGCCCAAGCCGCTGCTGGTGGCGGGCGGCAAGCCGCTGATCGCGTGGCACCTGGAGCGGCTGGCGGCGGCGGGTTTCAGCGAGGTGGTGATCAATACCTCGTGGCTGGGCGACCAGTTCGAACCCGCGCTGGGCGATGGCAGCCGCTGGGGCCTGCGCCTGCATTTCATCGACGAAGGCGCGGTGCCGCTGGAAACCGGTGGCGGCATCCTCAACGCGCTGCCCGTGCTCGGCGATGCGCCGTTCCTGGTGGTCAACGGCGATGTCTGGACTGATGTGGATTTCCGCCCCCTGCCGCAGCAGCCCGACGGCGACGCGCACCTGGTGCTGGTCGACAACCCGGCGCAGCACCCGCGTGGGGATTTCATCCTGCGCGGCGATGGCAGCGTCAGCGATGCGGGCGATGCGCCGCGGCTGACCTATGCGGGGGTGGGCGTGTATCGCCCGTCGATCCTGCAAGGCTGGCGCGATGTGATTGGCGCCACCGAAGGCGCGGCAGCAACGCCGCCGCAGTTCGGATTGGCGCCGCTGATGCGCCATGCAATGGCGAAGGGCCGCGTCACCGGGCAGTACCACGCCGGACGATGGACGGACGTGGGCACGCCAGAACGCCTCGCACTGCTGGACGCAACCCTGGCGTAGGTTGGATGAACGCATCGCCATGCGCGCGGAACCTGCCGCCTTGACGGGGCATGATTCGGGCGTGGCTCTACAGCCGGTGCGACCCTTCTTCCACCACCTGCCGCAAAAACGGCACGGTGATACGCCGCTGCGCGGCCAGCGATTCGCGGTCCAGCCAGTCCAGCAGGCTGACCAGGCTGCCCAGCTCGCGGCCGGTACGGGTCAGCAACCACTCGATCGCCGCTTCATCGATCGACAGCCCGCGCCGCGCCGCCCGCTCGCGCAGCACCACCGCGCGACCTTCGTCGTCCAGCGGCTGCAGCACCACGCGCACGCACTGCTGCAGGCGCGAGCGCAGGTCCGGCAGCACCAACCCCAGCCGGTCCGGCGCATGCTGCGCGGTGTACAGCAGGGTGACGCCCGCGTTGCGCGCGCGGTTGTGGAAGTCGAACAGCGCCACTTCATCTTCGCGCTGCCCGGCGCTGGCATCCAGCCCGTCCAGGGTCACCAGGTCGCGGCCTTCCAGCGATTCCAGCGCGGCGCGCACCCGCCCCACCACCGCCTTCAGCGGGAGATAGGTCGCTTGCCGCCCGGCCTGCTGGGCCAGGGAACACATCGCCAGCGCCTGGTGGGTCTTGCCGGTGCCGGCCGCCCCTTCCAGGTAGACCCAGTGCGGGTCTTCGCCCACCGCAATCGCGCGCAGCTGCGCCAGCGCACCGTCCGGTGCGCCGATGAAGGTTTCCAGTCGCTCGTCCTGCGGGTAGCGCAGGGCAAGCGGCAGCTGCGGCACCACGCTCACTTCAGTTCCGGGCCCTTGGGTGCGTCGACGATCAGGGTCGGCTTGTCGATGTACGAGTCGAGCACGATCGCGGTCTTCTCGCCTGCGTACAGCTCGCTTTCGCGGTACCGCAGGTGGGCGTAGCGCAGCAGCACGTTGCTTACCGCCGCCACCGGCAGCGCCAGCAGCATGCCCAGGAAGCCGAACAGCTGGCCACCGGCCATCACCGCGAAGATCACCGCCACCGGGTGCAGGCCGATCTTGTCGCCGACGATGCGCGGAGTGAGCACGTAGCTTTCCAGCAGCTGGCCCACGGTGAACACCACGCCGACCAGGATCAGCAGCTTCAGGTCGAAGCCCTGCGCCTGCACCAGCGCGGCCAGCACCGCCATGACGATGCCGGTGGTGGCGCCCAGGTACGGGATGAAGCTGATCAGCCCGGCGATCAGGCCGATCAGCAGGCCCAGCTTCAGGCCCACCAGCGACAGGCCGATCGCATAGATCAGGCCCAGCGCCACCATCACCAGGAACTGGCCGCGGATGAACGCTCCCAGCACCTCGTTGGACTCCCGCGCCAGCTTGGTGATCGTGCCCACGTGGTTGCGCGGGATGGTGGAGGCCACCCGCTCGACCAGCTTGTCCCAATCGCGCAGGAAGTAGAACGCCAGGATCGGCAGCAGCAGGATGTTGACCACCCAGGTCACCATCGCAAAGCCCGAGCGCGACACGTAGCCGAAGAAGGTCTTGGCGAACCCGCCGGCCTGCTCCCAATGGCTGCGCACCCAGTCGATCAGCCGGTCCGGTTCCAGCCACGGCATGATCTCCATGCCGGTCTTCTGCTCGAACCAGGGAATGCCCTTCTCCATCAGCCACTGCTGCGCCTGCGGGATGGCCGCGATCAGGGTGGAGATCTGGCGCTCGATCATCGGCACCAGGATCAGCAGCGCGGCGGTGATCACCAGCACCATCGCCACGAACACCAGCACCACGCCGGTGTTGCGCGAGCGGCCATTGGCTTCGATCCGGTCCACCAGCGGGTCGCCCAGCCAGGCCAGCGCCAGGGCCAGCACGAACGGGGTCAGGATCGGGGCCAGCAGCCACACCACCCAGCCCACCGCCAGCGCGAACAGAACGTATTTGACGCGGCGCAGGAACTGCGCGATCTCGGCTTCCGGGGTCAGGATCATCGCAGGCGGTACTCGTTGCTGGCCGGCGGCGGCGGGGTGCCGGGCGCGGCGTCTTCGTCGATCGGCACCGGCAGCGGGGCCAGCGGCACGATCACGCCGTTGTCGCCCAGCATCCGGTTCAACCCGGCCAGGCCGGTGGTCATCTCCAGCGACAGCTCCAGGCGGTTGCCCGAGGCGCGCAGCGGGGTGATGTTGCGCACCACCGGGCTTTCGCGCAGGCCGGCGGCCAGGCGCAGATAGTCCTCGGCGCTGTTCAGGCCGGTCACCACGATGGTGTAGCTGCCGGCCACGCCCGCGGCCGCGGCCGGCTTGGCGTAGCGGCGCACCAGCGCGTCGGCGGCACCGTCGGCGCCCCCGGCCATCGCACGGCGGGCATCGCTGTCATTGGTGGTCCACGCGTTCAGTTCCTTGCCGCCGTCCACGAACACCCAGTCGGCCACCCAGCCGCCGGTCTTGTCGCGGTAGAGCTTGCCGACCAGCTGCATCGGCGGGGCATAGCGCGAGGAGGCGCGCGCCACGGCTGCGGTGTCCTTGCGCCAGATCGCACCGACCAGGGCCTGCTCGGCCGCGCTGCCGGTGGGCAGGCCCAGCTTGTAGCCGCGCTCGATGGCGCGGTTCAGCAGCGGACGCGCCGCATTGGCCTGCTGCACGGTCACCAGGCGCGGGCCGCTGCCATCGTCGATGGCCAGCCAGACCACCGGCTTGGGCCGCGGCTGCGGCCACAGCGGCAGGCCCAGGGCCGAGATCAGGCCGTCCACGTCGTCCTGGCGGAACCGGGCCACCAGCATGGTGCGGAAGCTGGGCGCGCCGCTGGCCGAGGTGCTTTGGTCCTGGCGGTAGTCATAGCTGGCGACGTAGTTCTTCGCATCGCGCAGGGCCTGCATCACCCCCGGACGGGTAATCACGCTGCGGTCGCCCGACAGCTTGGCCAGCACGTTGCCCAGCGCGCGGGCCAGGGCCCCGTTGCGGTCGGCGTCGCCCTGGCTGTTGACCGGCACTTCGGCTTCATAGGCGCCACTGGCGCTGGCCACGTCGCCTTCGGTACGCAGGCCGCTCTGGGCCATCGTGGCCACCGGCAGGCATAGCGCGAGGAACATCATCACAAAGAGGCTGCGGCGCATCAGGACTTCCATTGGGCGTATCCGGGGGGAATTGTTGCCCGAATAGGGCCTGCGCGCCAACGTGGCCTGTTAAAATCCCGCTTTCACTCCAGCGCAGCGCCGACGCCCGTGACCAATTCCCCGTCCAACCCCTCCCCCCTGACCTACCGCGACGCCGGCGTCGACATCGACGCGGGCAATGAACTGGTCGAGCGCATCAAACCGCTGGTGAAGCGCAGCTTCCGGCCCGAGGTGATGGGTGGACTGGGCGGGTTCGGGGCGCTGTTCGACCTGTCCAGCAAGTACCGCGAGCCGGTGCTGGTGTCGGGTACGGATGGCGTTGGCACGAAGCTGAAGCTGGCACAACAGCTGGGCCGCCACGACACCATCGGCATCGACCTGGTCGCCATGTGCGTGAACGACGTGCTGGTGCAGGGCGCCGAGCCGCTGTTCTTCCTGGACTATTTCGCCACCGGCAAGCTGGACATCGACACCGCCGCGGCGGTCGTGGGCGGCATCGCCAACGGCTGCACCGAGGCCGGCTGTGCGCTGATCGGCGGCGAAACAGCGGAAATGCCCGACATGTATGCCCCGGGCGAGTACGACCTGGCCGGCTTCACCGTCGCCGGCGTGGAAAAGAGCGAACTCAAGGACGGCGCCAGCGTCGCCGAAGGCGACGTGCTGATCGGCATCGCCTCGTCCGGCCCGCACTCCAACGGCTACTCGCTGGTGCGCCGCATCTATGACCGTGCCGGCCAGCCGGCCGACCTGGAACTGGAAGGCGGGGTCAAGCTGGTCGACGCGTTGATGGCCCCGACCCGCCTGTACGTGAAGCCGATCCTGGCCCTGCTCAAGGCGCATGGCGCGGCCATCCACGGCATGGCCCACATCACCGGTGGCGGCCTGACCGAGAACATCATCCGCGTGGTGCCCGACGGCCTGGGCCTGGACATCGACGCCTCCTCCTGGACCCTGCCGCCGGTGTTCCAGTGGCTGCAGAAGGAAGGCGCGGTGGCCGACAGCGAAATGTGGCGCACCTTCAACTGCGGCATCGGCTTCGTGCTGATCGTCGCCCCGGACCAGGTGGCCAGCGTGACCGCCGCCGTCGAGGCCCAGGGCCTGGCGCAGTGGACCATCGGCAAGGTCACCACGGCCGACGGCGCCGAACGCGTGCGGATCGGCTGAGCGACCCCGGAGACCTGCATGGACGCCCCCCTCCCCGTCGCCCCCGCGCTGTCGATTGAAGACGCTTCGCAGCTGCGGCTGCTGTCGATCTTCCACTATGTGGTGGCGGGGCTGACCGCGCTGTTCTCTCTGTTTCCGCTGATCCACGTGGGCCTTGGCGTCGCCGCACTGACCGGCGCGATGCCGATTGAAAGCAACGGGGGCACCGCCTCGCCCGGGGAAACCCGGCTGTTTGGCTGGATGTTCATCGGGATCGGCTCGGTCCTGATCCTGTGCGGACTCACCCTGGCCGGCTTCATCGCCTACGCCGGGCGCTGCCTGGCGCGCCAGCAGCGGCATACGTTGTGCCTGGTCGTCGCCGCCCTGTCGTGCATGTTGATGCCGCTGGGCACGGTGCTGGGCGTGTTCACCCTGATCGTGCTGTTGCGGCCGGCGGTCAAGGCCGCCTTCAACGCTTCCCCCACCGCCCACGCCTGAGGTTTCCCGATGTCTGCCACGCCCCCGCCGCTGAACGTCCCGCGCGGCTGGACACCGCATCAGGTCGCCTCGCACCTGCATACGTTGAAGATCCTGTTCTACATCCTCGGGGCGCTGGAGCTGGTGCTGGTGCCGATCCTGGTGCTGGGCGCCGCCGGCGGCTACATCAGTGAAAGCAACAGCGCCAACCCCGACGCCCAGCCGGCCCTGCTGGCGGCGATCCTGGTCGGCGCCGGCGCGATCTTCGCGGTTCTGGGTACCTTGAACATCCTCGGCGCGCGGCGCATGGCCGAGCGCCGTTCGCACAAGCTGTGCAAGATCGCGGCCGGCGCGGCCTGCTTTGCCGGCGCGCTCGGCATCGCGCTGGGCGTGTACGCGCTGATCGTGCTGATGCGCCCGGAAGTGGTCGCGAGCTTTGCTGCCACGGACGGCACGGTCGCGGCATGACCCCGGCCAGCAACACCGCGTCAGGGGGCGCGCGCAGCCGCATCGCCGTGCTGGCCTCCGGCCGTGGCAGCAACCTGCAGGCCATCATCGATGCCATCGCCGCCGGCACGCTCAATGCCGAGGTGGTGGCCGTGCTGTCCGACAAGCCGGAGGCGTCCGCCCTCCAGAAAGTCGCCCCGGAGCGACGCTGGGCGCGCTCGCCCAATGACTTCGCCGACCGCGCCGCCTTCGATGCCGCGATGGGCGACGCGCTGGCAGCGTTCGCGCCCGACTGGGTGGTCTGCGCCGGTTACATGCGCATCCTCGGCGAAGCCTTCGTGCAGCGTTTTGCCGGCCGGCTGGTCAACATCCATCCGTCGCTGCTGCCGCTCTACAAAGGGCTGCACACGCATGCGCGCGCACTGGAGGCCGGCGATGCCGAAGCCGGCGCCAGCGTGCACTTCGTGGTGCCCGAACTGGACGCCGGCACCGTGCTGGCGCAGGCGCGGGTGCCGGTGCTGCCCGGCGACACTGCCGAGCAGCTTGCCCAGCGGGTGCTGGCCGTGGAACACCCGCTGCTGATCGCCAGCCTGCGGTGGCTGGTGGGCGGGCGCGTAGCTGAACGCGACGGGCGGCTCCAGGTCGACGGCCACCCCCTGTTCAGTCCGCTGCGCCTAGATTGCGCCGGAGAGCTGACCGTCCCGGTCTAGCGCACACGCGCCGCTGACCTGGACACTGGCATTCTCCCCCTCCTCTTTCGTTTGTGCCCCTACGCATGAAAACGTCTCCGTCCCAGGTCGTGCTGCTGTTCGCGTCCCTGCTGTGCACCGTGGCCATCGCCGCGGCGCAGGAGCTGCCTGCGCAACCGCCCGCCGCGCCTGCCGTCCCCGCCCCGCCGGTGCTCGCGCCGATGGCGTGGGAAGCACCGCCGCTGGAGCCGTTCACGGCCACCTACCAGGCCCTCTACAAGGGCAAGGAGGCCGGCGATGCGATCATGCGGGTCACCCACACCGGCGGTGACCAGTGGCGGGTGGACATGCAGGTGGTCGGCCGGCGCGGTTTCGCCAGTGTGCTGGGCCTGAACCTGGAGCAGAGCACCGTGTTCGAGAAGCAGGGCACCACCTATGTGCCGCTCAGCCAGTCCACGGTGCGCAAGGGTCTGTTCCTGGGCAAGAAAGTCACCGGCACCTACAACTGGCAGGCCGGCACCGCCCAGTGGACCGGCGACCTGAAGAAGGAACGCACCCAACCCATTCCGCTGCAGGCCGGCGACCAGAGCGCACTGCTGATCAATCTGGCGATCATGCGCGACGCCCGACCCGGCGCGCAGATGCATTACCGCTATGTCGACGTCGGTCGCGTGCGCCAGCATGACTACCAGGCCGCTGCGGACACCGAGAATGTCCAGGTGGGCGATCTCTCATACAACGCGCTGCGGGTCCATCGGACCAACGGCGGCAACGATGAAACCATTCTCTGGGTCGCCAACGGGGTTCCGACCCCGGTGCGTATCCTGCAACGCGAAGACGGCGAAGATCGGATCGACCTGCGCCTGATCGAATATCAAGGAGTGTGAGCATGAGCATCTTCAACCGTCCCCTGTCGTGGGTCGCCGCCGGCGCGTTGGCGCTGACCAGCCTGCCGGCCATGGCGCTGCAGCCGTTCACGGCCGAGTACCAGGCGACCTACATGGGCCTTGCGGCCCCGGGTCAGATGACGCTGAGCAAGGTTGACGGCGACAAGTGGCAGTACAGCCTGAAGGTGCAGAACCAGCTTGGTCTGCTGACCCAGAACACCGTGTTCGACGAAGCCAATGGTCGCCTGCGCCCGCTCAGCAGCGAAGACCGCTCGGCGGTGTTCGTGAAAAAGAAGAACGTGCAGGCCAACTACGACTGGGGCAAGAAGCAGGCGACCTGGACCGGCGACATCAAACCCGAACGCGCTGGCCCGGTGACGCTGAAGGCCGGCGACATGGATGCGCTGCTGATCAACCTTGCGATCGCGCGCGATTTCGCCGACGGCAAGCCGCTGACCTATCGCATGGTCGACGAAGGCCGCATCAAGTCGCTGACCTACAAGACCGTGGGCAAGGAACAGGTCACCGTGGGCGGCAAGACCTACGACGCCACCAAGGTCTCGCGCGTGGACGGCAACAAGGAGCAGATCGCCTGGGTGACCAGGGAACTGCCGGTGCCGGTGCGGCTGCTGCAGCGCGAAGGCGGCAAGGACGCGCTGGACCTGACGATCAAATCGTTCAAATAGCGTATCGACCAACGGTCGATACCTGCCCGGTAGGTGCCGACCGTTGGTCGGCACGCCAGCCCATGAAAACGCCCGCGTTCCGCGGGCGTTTTTTCATTTGGCGGGTTTGCCTTCCGCGAACACCGTCCTGCAGTCCACGCGGATCTGCTCGCCGGTCCGGCGCCAGTAGAACGCCTTGCAATGGCGGTTGCCGTCCTCGGTCGTGTTCACGCCCACGGCGTAGAACGACTGCAGCACTTCGGTGCGGCTGACCGTGCCGTCGCCATTCCAGTCCATGTCCTGCTGCTCCAGGCCCTGGGTGATGGCGATGCCGGCGTACCAGGCGTAGCCCAGCCAGCCCAGCACCACCAGCACCAGGATCAGCAGCGCCTTGCGGCGTCGGGTGAACTGGCCGCGCAGGATCATGCGACGCGCCGGATCGTGGCGCCCAGCGACGAGAGCTTCTCTTCGATGTTCTCGTAGCCGCGGTCGAGGTGGTAGATGCGGTCGATGGTGGTATCGCCGTCGGCCATCAGGCCCGCCAGGATCAGCGACGCCGACGCGCGCAGGTCCGTGGCCATCACCGGCGCACCACTCAGCTGCTCGGCCCCGCGCACGATCGCGGTATGGCCCTCGACCTGGATGTCGGCGCCCAGGCGCAGCAGCTCGTTGACGTGCATGAAACGGTTTTCGAAGATCGTTTCGTTGATCACGCCCACGCCATCGGCCACGCAGTTGAGCGCCATGAACTGCGCCTGCATGTCGGTGGGGAACGCCGGGTACGGCGCGGTGGTCAGGTTGACCGCACGCGGACGCTTGCCCTGCATGTCCAGGGTGATGCTGTCCTCGGTGGTCTCGATCGTCGCCCCGGCCTCGACCAGCTTGGACAGCACCGCGTCCATGGTGTTCGGGCGCGCGCGGTTGACCGTGACCTTGCCACCGGTCATCGCCGCCGCGACCAGGAAGGTCCCGGTTTCAATGCGGTCGGGCAGCACTTCGTGGCGGCCGCCGGACAGGCGCTCGACGCCTTCGATCACCAGCCGCGCGGTGCCCAGGCCCTCGATCTTCGCGCCCAGCGCGATCAGGCAGTGGGCCAGGTCGGTCACTTCCGGTTCCATCGCCGCGTTGTCCAGCACCGTGGTGCCTTCGGCCAGCACCGCCGCCATCAACACGTTTTCGGTACCGGTCACGCTGACCATGTCGAAGGTGAAATGGGCGCCCTTCAGGCGCTTGGCCTGGGCCTTGATGAAGCCGTTCTCGACCACGATCTCCGCACCCAGCGCCTGCAGGCCCTTGATGTGCTGGTCGACCGGGCGCGAGCCGATCGCGCAGCCGCCCGGCAGCGACACTTCGGCTTCGCCAAAGCGCGCCAGCAGCGGGCCCAGCACCAGGATCGAGGCACGCATGGTGCGCACCAGCTCATACGGGGCAACATGCTGGTTGACCGGCCGCGGGTCGACCACGATCGCGCTGCCACGCGACAGCGTGCCCTGGTCGATGGTCACCTTGGCGCCCAGCTCGCCCAGCAGCTTCACCGTGGTGACCACGTCGTGCAGGTGCGGCACGTTGGTGATCTCCACCGGCGCATCGGCCAGCAGGGTGGCGCAGAGGATGGGGAGGACGGCGTTCTTGGCGCCGGAAATGTTCACTTCACCGTGCAGCGGCTTGCCGCCGGTCACTACGATCTTGGCCATGGAATCTACTTGGGGTGTGGTAGCGCCGACCGTTTGGTCGGCTGGATGGTCGAAGGCAACGGGTACTTCGGCGATCAACCGGCCACTTCGGCCGGGGTCACCGTCTTCAGTGCCAGCGCGTGGATCGCCCCGCCCATCAGCTCGCCCAGCGTGGCGTAAACCATGCGGTGGCGCGCCAGCGGCAGTTTGCCGGCAAAGGCGTCGCAGACCACGGTGGCTTCGAAATGCACGCCGTCGTCGCCCTGCACATCCGCGCGGGCGCCCGGCAGGCCGTCTTCGATCAATTTACGGATGGTCTCGGCGTCCAACGGGCTTTCCTAATAAAATGAGCGCTCATTCTACTCCTCCGCGTGGCGCCCGCATGGCTGTATCGCCCCTGCCCCCCTCCTCCGCCGACCCGGCCGCGCTGGTTGCCAGCGGTCGCCGCGTGTTCGAGATCGAGCGCGACGCCCTGGCTGCGGTGGCCGAACGCCTGGGCGGGGACTTCGCCCGGGCCTGCCAGCTGGTGCTGGAAAGCCGCGGCCGGGTGGTGGCCACCGGCATGGGCAAATCCGGGCATGTGGCCCGCAAGATCGCCGCCACCCTGGCCTCCACCGGCACCCCGGCGTTCTATGTGCACCCCGGCGAGGCCGGGCACGGCGACCTGGGCATGATCACCGAGGCCGACGTGGTCCTGGCGCTGTCCTACTCGGGTGAATCGGACGAGGTGCTGATGCTGCTGCCGGTGCTCAAGCGCCAGGGCAACCGCCTGATCGCGATGACCGGCCGGCCGGGCTCGTCGCTGGGCCTGGCGGCTGACGTGCACCTGGACGTCAGCGTGCCGGCCGAGGCCTGCCCGCTGGCCCTGGCCCCGACCTCCAGCACTACCGCGTCGCTGGCCATGGGCGATGCGCTGGCGGTGGCGCTGCTGGACGCGCGCGGCTTCACCGCCGACGATTTCGCCCGTTCGCACCCGGCCGGCAGCCTGGGTCGCCGCCTGCTGCTGCACATCACCGATGTGATGCACAGCGGGGACGAGCTGCCCCAGGTCGGCGAAACCGCCAGCCTGAGCGAAGCCCTGGTGGAAATGAGCCGCAAGCGCCTGGGCATGACCGCCGTGGTCGATGCCGACCAGCGCCTGGTCGGGCTGTTCACCGACGGCGACCTGCGCCGCGCCCTGGACAGCGACCTGGACGTGCGCAGCGCGCGGATCGTCGATGTGATGACCCGCAGCCCACGCACCATCGGCGCCGACCAGCTGGCGGTGGAAGCGGCACGGGTCATGGAAACCCAGCAGATCAACGGCCTGATCGTGGTCGACGGGCAGGGCCGCGCGGTCGGCGCGCTCAATATTCATGACCTGTTGCGGGCCCGGGTGGTTTAAACCACAGTGACACCCCTCCATTCAGCTGGACCTGCTTGCCTGATGCCCTACTCCCCGTTGCCCGGTTTCCCGTCCCACCTGCATGCCGCCGCCGGCCGTATCCGGCTGGCCTGCTTCGACGTGGACGGCACGCTCACCGATGGTCGGCTCTACTACGACCGTGACGGCAACGAGAGCAAGGCGTATTACGTGCAGGACGGACTCGGCCTGAAACTGCTGCAGCAGCACGGTATCCACCCCGTGCTGATCACTGCGCGCAACAGTCTTTCCGCGCTCAAGCGCGGCGCCGACCTGGGCATCGACACCCAGATCGCGGTGGGCGACAAGCTGGCCAGCGTGCGCGCGCTGTGCGAACAGCACGGCCTGGGCCTGGAGCAGGTGGCCTTCATGGGCGATGACCTGCCCGACCTGGCCCCGCTGTGCGCGGTCGGCCTGGCCGTGGCGCCAGCCAATGCCCACCCGTGGATCGCCGAGCGCGTGCACTGGCAGACCCGTGCCGATGGCGGCCGTGGCGCTGCGCGGGAACTGTGCGATGTGCTGCTGGCCGCCCAGGGGCATGTGGACGCGGTACTGGCGAGGTACGGCGCATGAACTGGCGCACCGCACTGGGTGGCCTGCTGCTGATCGCTGCGTTGTACAGCGGCTGGTCGCTGCTGCGCGACCGCAACAAGGCCGAGATCGTCCCGGGCGACGACGCCAGCAAGGATTACGTGCTGCACGATTTCCAGATCGTGGCGCTGGACGAACAGGGCCGCGAATCGACCACCCTGCGCGCGCCGCTGCTGGAACGCTCCCGCAGCGACGAGACCATGACCCTGCAGACCCCGCTGTTCCTGCTGCCCGACCGCGACGGCCATCACTGGGAGCTGCGCAGCGACACCGGCTGGGTCAGTGCCACCGGCGACAAGCTGCGGCTGACCGGCAACGTCAGCGGTGACAGCCCGCGCGTGCCGACGGTGCCGCCAACCACCTTCCGCACCGAGCAGCTGGACGTGTTCCCGAAGGAAAACCGGGCCACCTCGGACGGACGGGTTACCCTGACCCGCCCCGGCATGACCCAGTCCGGGGTGGGGTTCGCGCTGAATTCCAACGACAAGACCTATCAGTTCCTGAGCCAGGTCAAGAGCCGTTACACGCCGCGTCAGTGATGCATATCGATACTCCAACGACGGCACTGGCCGTTTCCCCGACTCTGGCAGGAAAGCCCCACGTGATGAAGACCCTCTACGCCGCTGCATTCGCCCTCAGCCTGATGCTGCCCGCGGTGGGCGCGCAGGCCAAGACGTCCGACCGCAACCAGGAAATGACCATCGATGCCGGCGCGCAGGCAGGCACCCTTGGCGATGGCGTCACCACGCTGTCCGGCGGGGTCATCATCACCCAGGGCACGCTCGACATCCGTTCGTCCCAGGCCGACATCCACATGAAGGGTGGCGAAGCGGTGCGTGCGGTGTTCACCGGCAAGCAGGCCAAGATGAAGCAGCAGCTGGACGATGGCAGCTGGATGGAAGCGCAGGCCGACAAGATCGACTACGACATCAAGACGGAAATCATCGTGCTTACCGGCAACTACACGGTCAAGAGCGCGCAGGGCACCAACTCCGGCGGCACCATGACCTACAACACCGCCACCGGGCAGATGAACAGCGGCGGCGACGGCCAGCGCGTGCGCACCGTCATCCCGCCCAAGAACAAGACCCCGGCCCCGGCCGCCAAGCCGGCCGCCGCGCCGACCAGGACCACCGTCCCCACTGCCGGGAGCAAGAAGTAATGCTCGTCGCCAAAGGCCTGCGCAAGCGCTACAAACAGCGCGAAGTGGTCAAGGAATTCGGCCTGACCCTGGAGGCCGGTGAAGTAGTGGGCCTGCTCGGCCCCAACGGCGCCGGCAAGACCACCTGCTTCTACATGATCGTGGGCCTGGTCGAGGCCGACGCGGGCAGCATCGTGCTCGACGGCAAGGACATCACCGCCGACCCGATGTACACCCGGGCCAAGCAGGGCGTGGGCTACCTGCCGCAGGAGCCGTCGGTGTTCCGCAAGCTGACCGTGGCCGACAACCTGCGCCTGGTGCTGGAACTGCGCGAGGACCTGGACAAGGACGGCCGCGAGAAAGAGCTGAACTCGCTGCTGGACGAGCTGCAGATCAACCACGTGGCCGACCAGATGGGCGCCAGCCTGTCCGGCGGCGAGCGCCGCCGCTGTGAAATCGCCCGCGCGCTGGCCGCCAGGCCGCGGCTGATCCTGCTCGACGAACCGTTTGCCGGCGTGGACCCGATCTCGGTCGGCGAGATCCAGCGCATCGTCATCCACCTCAAGCAGCGTGGCATCGGGGTGCTGATCACCGACCACAATGTGCGTGAAACCTTGGGAATCTGCGACCGCGCGTATATCCTCAATGAAGGCAGCGTACTGGCGCAGGGGGCACCGGACGCGATCCTGGAAAACGCAGACGTCCGCCGCGTGTACCTTGGAGAGACCTTCAAGCTCTGACCGGCCGGCCGCTGCATCGCCTTCCCTCCGTTCGGCACAGGCATGAAAGCACGGCTGCAGACATCGATGGGGCAACACCTGGTCATGACGCCGCAGCTGCGTCAGGCGATCAAGCTGTTGCAGATGTCCAGCGCTGAACTGGAGCTGGAACTGGCCGAGGCGGTGGAAACCAATCCCCTGCTGGAGTGGGCCGAGAACGCCGAGCCCGTGCTCGAGGCCGCGCCGGGCAGCGACGAGCGCCCGGCCGAGGCCGCCGAACGCAGCGATGACCGCGACGACCCGCGCGAGGGGGCCGACGACTGGGCGCCCGGCGAGGGCGAGTGGGGCACGGGCGGCAGCGGCGGCTCCTTCGATGACGACGACAATGGCAGCGCCGCCGAGCGCGTGGCCGAAACCGAAACCCTGGCCGACCACCTGTTATGGCAGCTGCACCTGTCGCACCTGTCGCAGCGTGACCGCAGCATCGGTGCAGCCCTGATCGATGCGCTTGACGATGACGGCTACCTGCGCGAGCCGCTGTCGACGATTGCCGAAACCCTGCTGCCGGCCATTCACGCCGATGAAGCCGAGATCCTCACCGTGCTGCACCAGATCCAGCGCTTCGACCCGATCGGGGTCGGTGCGCGCAGCCTGGGCGAATGCCTGCAGCTGCAACTGGACGTGCTGGACCCGCAGACCGCCGGCCTGGCCCTGGCCCGGCGCATCGCCGACGGCCCGCTGGAACGGTTGCCGCGCAGCGGGGTGGACGGCATTGCCCACGAGCTGCGCGAGCCGGTGGCGGCGGTAGAGGCGGCGGTGCAGCTGCTGCGCTCGCTGGACCCGCGCCCGGGCACCCAGATCGGCGAGCTGGACCACGACAACTACGTGGTGCCCGACTGCGTGGTCTGGCGCCAGAACGGCAGCTGGCGGGCGGCCCTGGCCGGCCACGCCGGGCCCAAGGTGGTCATTCACCGCGGCTATGAGCAGATGATCCGCCGCTGTGGCGAAAGCGACGCCGGTTACCTGCGCGCCCACCTGCAGGAGGCGCGCTGGCTGCTCAAGGGCCTGGAGGCCCGGGGCGAGACCCTGCTGCGGGTGATGCGCTGCCTGCTGCAGCAGCAGGCCGCCTTCCTCGAGTTCGGCGCCCAGGCGCTGCGCCCGCTGACCCTGCGCGAGGTAGCCGGGGAGCTGGGCCTGCATGAATCGACCATTTCCCGGGCCATCGCCCGTAAATACGTGCGCACCCCGCGCGGCACCCTGGCGCTGCGCGCCTTCTTCGCCTCGGGGATCGACACCGACAGCGGCGGCGAGGCCTCCAGCACCGCCATCCAGGCCATGATCCGGCGCCTGATCGACGACGAGAATCCGCGCAAGCCGCTTTCTGACGCCAAGCTGGCTGACCTGCTCAAGACCTCCGGGATACCGGTAGCGCGACGCACCGTGGCGAAGTATCGTGAGGCCATGAACATTTCCGCCTCGCACGAACGAGTACGCATCGCCTGACGCTCCACCGCGCCAGGCGGGAAGGTTCATTGGCACATCCGAAGAGGAGAAGCACCGATGGAAATCCAGACGTATGGCAACAACGTGGAAGTCACCCCCGCCCTGCAGAGCTATGTCAACGAGAAGGTCGGCCGTGTCGGCAAACACTTCGACCAGCACTGCCAGATCCGGGTGACGCTCAAGCTGGACAAGACCCAGCATCACGTGGACGCCGACGTGACCCTCGCCGGAAAAGCGCTGCATGCCAAGGCCGACGGCCAGACCATGTACGCCGCGATCGATATCCTGGCCGACAAGCTCGACCAGCTGGTCATCAAGCACAAGGAGAAAAAGCACCTGCATGCCCCGGTTCCGGCTCCCTTGGGCGACAATAGCGTCTGACGCCCCCCGCCTCCCCTTTCCATGCCTTTGACTGATCTACTGGCGGCCGTGCGCACCCAGGTGCTGCCGGCCGCCGATCGCGACAGTGCGCTCAAGGCCGCCGCCCGGCTGCTGGCCTGCCGCGAAGCCAATGCCGACCTGCTGTACCAGAACCTCTGCGAGCGCGAAACGCTGGGCAGCACCGCCATCGGCCACGGCATCGCCATTCCGCACGGCCGTGCGCCCCTGCTGGAACGCCCGCGCGGCGCCCTGCTGCGGCTGGAAACGCCGGTGGACTTCGGCGGCGACGAACCGGTGGACCTGGTGTTCGCCATCGCCGTGCCCAGCCACTACACCCATCAACACCTGATGCTGCTGTCCGAGCTGGCCGAGCTGTTTTCCGAGCCGGCCATCCGCCAGGCGCTGCGCGACGCGCGCGATGGGGCGGCGCTGCGCCAGGTGATCGAATTTCCCCCGCCGGCGAGCGCCGCATGAATACCAGCATCACCGCCCGTGAATTGTTCGAACAGCAGCGCGACCGCCTGAGCCTGCGCTGGGTGGCCGGGCAGAAAGGCGAGCGGCGTGAACTGGAAGCGGGCAACACCGTGTCGCGGCGCCCGTCGCTGGCCGGGTATCTCAACGCGATCTACCCCAACAAGGTGCAGATCCTGGGCACCGAAGAGCTGTCCTGGCTGGATTCGCTGGATTCGCGCCAGCGCTGGGAAACCATCGAGCGGATCATGCAGTCGCACCCGCTGGCGCTGGTGATCACCCGCAACCAGCCCTGCCCGGAAGACCTGCGCGCGGCCGCCGACGAGTCGCAGACCCCGTTGTGGATCTCGCCCAAGCGGGGCCATGAACTGCTCAACCACCTGTCGTACCACCTGGCCCGCACGCTGGCGCCCCGGGTGATCCTGCATGGCGTGTTCATGGAGATCTACTCGATCGGCGTGCTGATCACCGGCGAGGCCGGCTCCGGCAAGAGCGAACTGGCGCTGGAACTGCTCAGCCGTGGCCATCGGCTGGTGGCCGACGACGCGCCCGAGTTCACCCAGATCGCCCCCGACGTGCTCGACGGCACCTGCCCCGAACTGCTGCAGGACCTGCTGGAAGTGCGCGGCCTGGGCGTGCTCAACGTGCGCGAGATGTTCGGTGATACGGCGGTAAAGAAGAACAAGTACCTTCGGCTCATCGTGCACCTGACCAAGCCCATGACCGAACCTACCCCACACGGCTACGAACGCCTGACCGGCGATTCCGGCACCCGCCACGTGCTGGACCTGGACGTACCGCTGATCACCCTGCCGGTGATGCCCGGCCGCAACCTCTCGGTGCTGACCGAAGCCGCCACCCGCCTGCACATCCTGCGCACCAAGGGCATCGACCCGGCCGCGATGTTCATCGCCCGCCACAGCAATCTGCTGGAGCGTCGTACGCCATGAGCGCCACCGCCACGTTGATCATCGTCAGCGGGTTGTCCGGCTCGGGCAAGACGGTTGCACTGAAGACCTTCGAAGACCTGGACTACTACTGTTCGGACAACCTGCCGATCAACCTGCTGCCCGATTTCGTGCGCAGCCTGCTGGCCGGGCACGACGCCGCCGCGCCGCGCCGGCTGGCGGTCGGCATCGACGTGCGCGGCCAGAGCGACCTGAGCCAGCTCTCGCACTGGCGCGAAGACGCCAAGGCGGCCGGGCTCGACGCGCAGCTGCTGTTCTTCGACGCCACCGATGAGACCCTGCTCAAGCGCTACGCCGACACCCGCCGCCGCCACCCGCTGAGCCAACTGGGGCTGTCGCTGCCCGAAGCGATCGCGCGCGAGCGCGAGCTGACCGCCCCGCTGCGGCGCGCGGCCGATGCGGTGATCGACACCACCAGCCTCAACGTGCACCAGCTGCGCCGCAAGGTGGTCACCGAGTTCGCCCTGAGCCACGGCAACAAGCTGTCGCTGCTCTTTGAATCGTTCGCCTACAAGCGCGGCGTCCCGGCCGAGGCCGACTTCGTCTTCGATGCCCGGGTGCTGCCCAATCCGCACTGGGACCCGCAGCTGCGCCCGATGTCGGGCCGCGAAGCGCCGGTGCGCGACTATCTGGAAGCGCAGGCGGATGTGCAGCGGTACGTGGCCCAGCTGGTCGACTTCCTCGACACCTGGCTGCCCCGGCTCGGCAACGACACCCGCAGCTACGTCACCGTGGCCTTCGGCTGCACCGGCGGCAAGCACCGGTCGGTGTACCTGGCCGAGCGTCTGGCACGGCACGCCCGCGAGCAGGGCTGGCCGGAAGTGGCCACGTTCCATCGGGAGCTCGATTAGGGCCAACGGTCCGTTGCAGCGGGCGGTGTATCCCCAATTCATGTTGGGATGTTAACGTTCGACAATGACCTGTGGCATTCTCCTCGTAACTCATCCCGGTGTAGGCGCGTCGCTGCTTGACGTGGCGACCCGGCTGCTGCGGCACCTGCCGCTGAAGACCGACGTTTTTGAAGTACCGTTCGACGCGGACCTGGACGCCCTCCTCCCGCTCGCCTCGGCCGCCTTGCGCCGGGTGGACAGCGGTGACGGCGTGCTGATCCTCACCGATCTGTACGGCGCCAGCCCGAGCAATCTGGCAGCGCAGCTGGCCCGCCTGGGCACCCCGGCACGCCGGGTCTCGGCGCTGAGCCTGCCGATGTTGTTGCGAGTGATGAATTATCCGGAACAGGGACTGGATCAACTGCCCGCCACTGCGGCGGCGGGCACTCGCAATGGAGCGATTGTCGACGATGCTTGAACGTGAACTCACCGTATCCAACCGCCTGGGCCTGCATGCCCGCGCCACTGCAAAGCTGGTGCAGGTGCTGGCCCCCTTCCGCTGCAACGTGACCATGGCGGCCAAGGGCCGCGAGATCAACGCCAAGAGCATCATGGGCGTGATGCTGCTGGCTGCCGGCCAGGGCACCCCGGTCACCGTGCGGATCGATGGCGAAGACGAGGTCGCTGCGATGGACGAAGTGGTGGCCCTGTTCGAGCGACGCTTCGACGAGGACAGCTGAGCATGCGGGGGCCACCGCGACCGGGTTCCAGCGTGCCGGCCCGGACCGCGTCCGGCGCGCTGCTGCTGACCGGCCACGGCGCCTCGCGCGGTAATGCCCTCGGCCGCGCCCGCGTGCGCCTGCCGCACGCGCTGGACGTGGCCGAACAGCGCATTGCCCCGGCCCAGGTGGAGGCCGAACTGGAGCGCCTGCACCAGGCCACGGACGCGGCCCGCGCCGAAATGCACGACCTGCGCCAGCGCCTGCAGGGCGCGCTGAACCAGGAAGTGGGCGAGTTCCTGGACCTGCATGCCCTGTTGCTGGACGACCCCGAACTGCTGTTCGGGCTGGACGAATTGATCCGCAGCGGCCCCTACAGCGCGGGCTACGCCCTGCGGGTGCAGCGCGACCGCCTGGCGAAGGTCTTCGACGGCATGGACGATGCCTACCTGAAGAGCCGCATGGACGACCTGGACCATGTGATCGGGCGCATCCATGCGTTCCTGCAGAAGCGCCCGCCGGACGTGAAGGGACTGGCCGGGGAGATCCTGGTCTGCGACAACATCGCGCCCTCCGAACTGGCCCAGCTGCAGGCCCATGGCGTGGTCGGCATCGTCAGCGTCGCCGGCAGCGCGCTGTCGCACAGTGCCATCCTGGCGCGCAGCCTGCACCTGCCGCTGATCGTCAACGTTCCCAACCTGCTGCAGAAGATTTCCGACGGCGACGTGCTGGGCATCGACGGCAGTACCGGCCAGATCACCGTCAACCCGCTGCCACCGGACCTGCGCGATTACCGCGCGCGGCTGCGTGACCAGGCCCGCGAACAGCGCGAGCTGGGCCGCCTGCGCACCAAGCCCAGCCGCACCCGCGACAATGTCGACATCGCCCTGCTGGCCAACGCCGAATCGCGCGAGGACGTGACCGAGGCGCATGCGCTGGGCGCGCACGGACTGGGTCTGTACCGCACCGAGTTCCTGTTCCTGCAGCGCGACGAGCTGCCCGATGAGCAGGAACAATTTGAAACCTACCGGGATGCCGCGCTCGGCATGAGCGGCCGGCCGGTGACCATCCGCACCCTGGACCTGGGTGCGGACAAGGCCGACCGCACCGGCCTGACCCTGAGCAACGAAGAGAATCCGGCACTGGGCCTGCGCGGCGTGCGCCTGTCGCTGGCGCGGCCGAAGGTCGCCGACACCCAGCTGCGCGCGATCCTGCGCGCGTCGGCTTACGGCAAGCTGCGCATCCTGCTGCCGATGGTCAGCACCCGCGAAGAGCTGCTCACGGTGCGACGCCGCTTGAACAAGCAGGCCGACCTGCTGCGCGCCGAGGGCCACGAAGTCGCCGAGCGCATCCCGTTCGGCGCGATGATCGAGGTGCCGGCCGCGGCGATCGCGCTGGAGAGCTTCATCGACCTGGTCGACTTCATCTCGATCGGCACCAACGACCTGGTGCAGTACCTGCTGGCCGCCGACCGCAACAACGAAGCCGTCGGCGAGCTGTATTCGCCCCTGCACCCGGCCGTGCTGCGCCTGCTCGCGCATGTCCTTCGCACCGGTCGCGAGCACGGGGTGCCGGTAGCCGTGTGCGGCGAGATCGCCGGCGACCCGCGCATGACCCGTCTGCTGCTCGCGCTGGGCCTGACCGAGTTCAGCCTGCACCCGGGCACGCTGCTGGAGGTACGGCGCGCGGTGCGCGAGAGCACGCTGGCCGACCTGCAGGCAGCGGCCCCGAAGCTGCTCGCCGCACGCGACCGCCGCAGCATCGAACGCTGGATCGAAAAGGCCGGTCACGACCAACGGTCGTGACCTACCGACAGTGGCGCCACCCCATCCCGGTAGGTATCGACCGTTGGTCGATACGCCGATCAACCACCGCCCCCATCCCGGTAGGTATCGACCGTTGGTCGATACGCCGCTCCAGCGACGACGTGGTCGCGCGGTAACATGAATCCAAGCGATAATGACGCGGTGACCACCCCCACTGCCGCATCCTCTCCGGGATAGCGGCCTTTTTCTTTTCCCGCGGGAGCTGTGCATGGCCGAAGCCGTACGCCACGACAAGACGGCGCGCCAGTTGCGACTGTTGTCCGATGCACTGGACAGCGGGCGGCTGGGTCCGGTGCGCCGGCTGGTCAACACGCTGGCGCCGGCCGAAATCGGCAACCTGCTCGAATCGCTGCCGCCCGGCAAGCGCGAAGTGGTGTGGGGACTGGTCGATCCCGAAGACGACGGCGAAGTGCTGGTCCACGTCGGCGAGGAAGTGCGCGAAAGCCTGCTGGCCGACATGGACCCGGACGAAATCATCGCCGCGGTCGAAGACCTGGACATCGATGACCTGGCCGACCTGGTCGAAGACCTGCCCGACACGGTCATCGACGAAGTGCTCAAGTCGATGGACCGCGAGAACCGCGAGCGGCTCGAGCAGGTCCTGTCCTACCCCGAGGACAGCGCCGGCCGCCTGATGAACCCGGACGTGGTGACCGTGCGCGCCGACGTCAACGTCGACGTGGTGCTGCGCTACCTGCGCCTGCGCGGCGAACTGCCCGACCATACCGACCACCTGTTCGTGGTCAGCCGGCGCCACCAGTACCTGGGCCGGCTGTCGCTGGCCGCGCTGGTGACCCATGAGGACAACACCCCGATCAACCGCCTGATCGACGACGAACAGCCGGCCATCGACGTGGGCGAAAGCGCCGACGAAGTCGCCCGGCAGTTCTCCGACCATGACTGGGTCTCGGCGCCGGTGGTGGACGACAACAACATCCTGCTCGGCCGCATCACCATCGATGACGTGGTCGACATCATCCGTTCGCAGGCCGAGCACCAGGCCTTGGGCGCGGCCGGCCTGGACGAGGAAGAAGACCTGTTCTCGCCGATCAAGCGCGCCGTGCGTGGCCGCGTGGTGTGGCTGGGCATCAACCTCTGCACGGCGTTCCTTGCGGCCAGCGTGATCGGCCAGTTCGAGCTGACCCTGCAGAAGGTGGTGGCACTGGCCGTGCTGATGCCGATCGTGGCCGGCGTCGGCGGCAATGCCGCAGTGCAGGTGCTCACCCTGATGGTGCGCGGCATCGCGCTGGGCCAGGTCGGCCAGAGCAACGCGCGCATCCTGTTGTGGAAGGAATCGCGGGTAGCGCTGATCAACGGCACGCTGATCGGCACCGTGGTGGGCATCATCGCCTACCTGTGGTTCCACAGCTTCCTGCTGTCGCTGGTGATCACCCTGGCGCTGATCATCAACTTCTGTGCCGCAGCGCTGGCTGGCGTGCTGCTGCCGCTGCTGCTCAAGCGCATGAACGTGGACCCGGCCGTGGCCGGCACCGTGGTGGTCACCGCCGTCACCGACGTCATGGGCTTCTTCAGCTTCCTGGGCCTGGCCACCCTGATCCTGCTGCACTGACCCGGTAACGACCCCATGGCCCTGACGCTCGACAATTACTTCGTCCCCGGCTGGCGCGACCAGGTGCATACCTGCCCCTCCTGCGAATGGCAGGGCACCTCGCGCCAGATGAGCATGGAGCTGCATGAGGACGAGGCCGAATTCGACTGCCCGCAGTGCGAGAACCCGCTCCTGCTGGTGGTCCACCCCAGCCTGGCCCAGGTGCAGGCCGCTGCCGACGCCGGTCATCCCGAAGCGATGGAACAGCTGCAGATCCTGGCCTCGGTACCACGCGCGGACTGATGCACTGCAAGATGCCTGCGGCTACGTCCCCGCCTAGACTGAAAACGATTTCAGCCGAGGGAAGACGATGGCACGACAGCGCGCGGGATGGTGGGTGTGGGGGGTGGTGGTGCTCGTGCTGAGCGGCTGCGCGACGCCCCGCGTAGCGGACAAGGGGCACTTCGTGGAGCGCAGCGTCACCGTGGACGGTCGCGTGTCGCGCTACCAGGTCTTCGTGCCGCGCGATGCCGCGGCGCGGCGCGGTGCGTTGCCCGTGGTGTTGTTCCTGCATGGGTCGGGCGAGCGGGGCAGTGACGGCGAGCGCCAGACCACCGCCGGGCTGGGCCCGCACCTGCGCGACCACGCGCGCGACTTCCCGGCGCTGGTGGTGCTGCCGCAGGCGCCGTCCGATCAGGAATGGGCCGGCGTGAACACCCGCATCGCGCTGGCGGCGCTGGATGCCACCCTGGTCGAGTTTGGCGCCGATCCTGCGCGGCAGTACCTGACCGGCATGTCGATGGGCGGCTACGGCAGCTGGAACATCGCCCTGGCCCACCCCACCCGTTTCGCCGCGATCGTGCCGGTGTGCGGCGCGGTGCTGGCGCCGCGCGCGGTGCGCGCCACCTTGTTCGTCGAAGCGGTGGCCGACGAGGCCGATCCCTATGCGGCGATGGCCGCACGCCTGAAGGCGACGCCGATCTGGATGTTCCATGGGGCGCTGGACGACGTGGTGCTGCCCGACGACGACCGCCGCCTGAAGGCCGCCTTCGACCGCGCCGGCGCGACCGATGTGCGCTACACCGAATACCCCCGGGGCAACCACAACGCGTGGGATGCGACGTATGCGGACGCCGCGATGTGGGAATGGTTGTTCGCGCAGAAGCGGTGATGGAAGAGCGCGACGACCAACGGTCGTCGCCTACCGGGCGTGCGGGTGTGTTGGGGCGACGACCAACGGTCGTCGCCTACCGGGCGTGCGGGTGTGTCGGGGCGACGACCAACGGTCGTCGCCTACCGGGCGTGCGGGTGCGTTGGGCGACGACCAACGGTCGTCGCCTACCGGGCGTGCGGGTGTGTCGGGGCGACGACCAACGGTCGTCGCCTACCGGGCGTGCGGGTGCGTTGGGGCGACGACCAACGGTCGTCGCCTGCCGGTAGGTATCGACCGTTGGTCGATACGGCGCGATGCGCGGATACCCCTCCGCACCCTCCGACGCCCCTGGTAGGTATCGACCGTTGGTCGATACCTCGCCACACCGGTTCCTGACGGTGAAACGAGGTGGACGCCGATAACGTCTTTGCACCGCAGCGACAACAATCGTTGCATGAACAGCCCACGCCTCCGCATCGGCCGTGTCTCAATGGTCCACCATGCGTATGAGCTCACCATGGTCTGCGAACGCCGAACACCATGGTTCGATGATCCGGCGAACGCCCGCGTCGTCGCGGACCTGTTTCCAAAAATGGACGAACAACGTCTCACCGAATCCTTGGCGTGGGTGGTCATGCCCGATCACGTGCATTGGTTGTTCCAGTTGGGGGAGCGGCCGCTTTCCCATGTGGCGCAACGATTCAAATCACGGAGCGCCCTGCTGTTGAACCGCCTGCATCAGCGTCAAGGGCGGGTATGGCAGACCGGGTATCACGACCATTGCCTGCGCTCGGACGAATCATTTCGTCGCCACGCCTTTTACGTCATGGAAAACCCGGTACGGGCGGGCTTGGCGAGCCGGATCGGTGCATATCCGTTCGCGTGGTGCCGATGGCCGATGGATGAAGATTCCCGGTAGGTATCGACCGTTGGTCGATACTTGGGCATGGTCCGCGACGACCAACGGTCGTCGCCTACCGGCGTTGCGGCGGTCTGTTTCCCCCGCGCGACGACCAACGGTCGTCGCCTACCGGCGTTGCGGCGGTCTGTTTCCCCGCGCGACGACCAACGGTCGTCGCCTACCGGCGTTGCGGCGGTCTGTTTCCCCGTGCGACGACCAACGGTCGTCGCCTACCGGCGTTGCGGCGGTCTGTTTCCCCGCGCGACGACCAACGGTCGTCGCCTACCGGCGTTGCGGCGGTCTGTTTCCCCACGCGACGACCAACGGTCGTCGCCTACCGGCGTTGCGGCGGTCTGTTTCCCCCGCGCGACGACCAACGGTCGTCGCCTACCGGCGTTGCGGCGGTCTGTTTCCCCGTGCGACGACCAACGGTCGTCGCCTACCGACGGCGTCGCTGCCTGCGGTAGGTATCGACCGTTGGTCGATACCCCCCATCACCCCAACAACGTCTCCAACACCGCCATGCGTACAGCTACGCCGTTGGCCACCTGGCGCAGCACCCACGACTGCGGGCCGTCGGCCACGTCGTCGGTGACTTCCACGCCGCGGTTGATCGGGCCCGGGTGCAGCACGGCGGCGTCCTGGCCGGCGCGCTTGAGGCGCCTGGCATCCAGGCCGTACTGCGCGTGGTACTGCTCGAGCGACGGCACCAGGCCCTCTTCCATGCGCTCGCGCTGCAGGCGCAGCATCATCAGCGCGTCGGCGCCTTCCAGCATCTGGTCGAAATCCTGGCCCACGATGCATCCCTTCAGCGTATCGTCGTCCGGCAGCAGCGACTGCGGGCCGCACACGCGGATCTCGCCCACGCCCAGCGTGCGCAGCGCATGCAGGTCGGTGCGGGCCACGCGCGAGTGCTTCACGTCGCCAACGATCACCACCTTCATCTTCGAGAAATCGCCGCCCTTGGCCTGGCGCAGCGTCAGCATGTCCAGCAGGCCCTGGGTCGGGTGCGCGCTGCGGCCGTCGCCGGCGTTGATCAGCGCGGTGCCCTCGCCCGCCGCGGCGGCCAGTTCGGCCACGGCACCGTCATCCGGGTGGCGCACCACGAAGCCGCGCACGCCCATCGCTTCCAGGTTCTTCAGCGTGTCGCAGGCGGTTTCGCCCTTGCGCGTGGACGAGGTGGAGGCGTCGAAGTTGAGCACGTCCGCGCCCAGCCGCTGCGCGGCCAGCTGGAACGAGCTGCGGGTGCGGGTGGAGGGTTCGAAGAACAGCGTGCACACCGCCGAACCGCCCAGCACGTGGCGCTTGTTGCCGACGCGGCCGACCGCCGCATCGCGGATCTGGCCGGCGCGGTCGAGCAGCTGCAGCAGGGTTTCGCGGGGCAGACCTTCCAGGGTCAGCAGGTGGCGCAGGCGTCCGTCGGAATCGAGTTGCGAGGCGGTCATGGGCAGGATCTGGGGGTCAGGAAACAGGGGTGGCGTCGTCCGGCGAGGAGAGCCAGCGTTCGATGATCACGGCGGCGGCCACCGCATCCAGCGTGGCCGCGTCGCGGCGACGCTTGCGGCCTTCGGCACGCTCGACGGCGAAGCGGCGGGCGGCTTCGACCGAGCTGGAACGCTCGTCGATCAGCACCACCGGCAGTTTGAAACGTTCGCGCAGCTGGCGGGCGAAACCCTGCGCGCGCTTGCGGTTGGGTTGGTCCTGGCCATCCAGGGTAAGCGGATCGCCCACCACCAGCCCGTCGGGCCGCCACTCCTTGATCAGCCGCTCCACGGCAGCCCAGTCCGGGCCATTGCCGTGCACGTCCACCACTGCGATGGCGCGGGCATGGGTGCCGAACGAACTGCCGATGGCCACGCCGATCCGACGCGAGCCGACGTCGAAGCCGAGCACGGTGCCATCGCGGCGGATGGTCGCCGGCTCAGACATTGCCGCTGTAATCAGTCAGCCGGAACAGGTCCACGCCGATGCGCGAGGCGGCACCCTGCCACCGCTGTTCCAGCGGCGTGTCGAACAGCAGGTCGGCATCGGCAGGCACGGTAAGCCAGCTGTTGTCGGCGATCTCCGCTTCCAGCTGGCCTTCGGCCCACCCGGCGCACCCGAGCGTGACCAGCGCATGGCGTGGGCCTTCGCCGCGGGCCATCGCTTCCAGGATGTCGCGCGAGGTCGTGAGGTAGACGCCCTGGCCAACCTGCAGGCTCGAGTCCCAGCCACTGGCATCGTCGTGGATGACAAAGCCGCGTTCGGGATGGACCGGGCCGCCATTGAGCACGACCTGGTCGCGCAGGACGCGGTCGTCGGTCTGGATGTCCATCTGTGCGAGCACATCGCCCAGCGTGTACTCGGACGGCTGGTTGACCAGCACGCCCATGGCACCGTTTTCGTCGTGCTGGCAGATCAGCGCCACCGTCCGCGCGAACGTGGGATCGGTCAGCGAGGGCAGCGCGACCAGCAGTTGATGGGCAAGAGTGGTAGGCAACCTGGACATGCGCCCATTCTACCCGCTGCGTCCGGACACGGGCGTGAGCCTGGGCTAGGATGCGTTCACTCACGCACGGACGCCACGATGAACCCGTCACCCCCACTTCCCCTGCCCACCCGCAGCGCCATCGTGCTGATCGCGCTGCTGCAGGGTCTGCTGCTGTTTGCGATACAGGATGCGTCGGACAGCTGGCCGTTCCAGGCCTTCGGGTCCCGCCTTCGCTGGTACACCTGGGTGCTCAGCATTCCCACGGCGATCGCCCTGACCGTGGTCGAGCTGCGCGACCGCAGGCTGTGGCTGCATGCGGCGCTGGCCTCCGCAGCGGTGGTGGCCCTGGCCAGCTGGATCGGATGGAACCTGGGGGGCGGCGCCGACGGCCTGCGCCAGGGACCGCTGCTGATGCCGTTCTCGATCTGCATGGCGATCGCCGTGTTCGTGGCGCTGCCGTGGTGGCAGTTCCGCCTGCAGCACGGTTCCTGGAAGGCAACCTATGCGGCGCTGTTCGAACGTGCCTGGCAGAACGGGCTGACGCTGGCGCTGGCGGTGGGGTTCACCGGACTCACCTGGATGCTGCTGTGGCTGTGGGCGGCCCTGTTCGACCTGGTCGACATCCACGTTTTCCGCGATCTGTTCCGCGAAGAAGCGTTCATCGCGCTTGCCACCGGCATGCTGTTCGGCTTCGGCGTGCTGATCGGGCGCACCCAGGACCGTGCCATCCAGGTGATCCGGCAGGTCCTGTTCGCGGTGGCACGTGGCCTGCTGCCGCTGCTGGCGTTCATTGCGGTGATCTTCGTGGTCTGCCTGCCGTTCACCGGGCTGGAGCCGCTGTGGCGCACCCGGTCGGCCGCCACGGTGTTGCTGACCGTGGTGATGTTGCTGGTGGTCTTCTGCAACGCGGTGTACCAGCATGAAAGCGACAGCCCCGCGTACCCGGCGTGGCTGCGCCGCCTGGTCGACGCCAGCCTGGTCGCACTGCCGGTCTATGCTGCGTTGGCGCTGTATGCGATGGCCCTGCGCATCCACCAGTACGGCTTCACCCAGGAGCGCGTCTGGGGCCTGCTGGCCGCGCTGCTGCTCAGCGGCTATGCGCTCGGCTATGCCGTAGCGGCCGTCCGCCGGCAGGGGCGCTGGCTGCAGCGGATCGAGCCGGTCAACCGCTGGATGTGCTGGACGGTGCTGGGCGCGGCGGTGCTGGCCAACACGCCGCTGCTGGATCCGATCCGGATCAGCCTGGGCAGCCAGACCGCGCGCCTGCAGGCCGCCGCGCCGGAGATCCAGCGCAGCGACGCGATCAACCTGCGCTTCGACTACGGCCGGCGCGGCGTGGAGGTGCTGCACACCCTGCAGGCCGACCCGCGCTTCAGCGCCGACCTGCGCGCACGTACCCTGCTCGCCAACGTGTTGAGCGAGGACCCGCTGGGCCGCGCGCAGGGCCAGCGCCAGGGCAGCATCCGTGACCTCGCCATGCTGCAGCAGCAGGTGCAGCTGGCCAAGGGCGGCATCGCCCCCGACCCTGAGTGGTGGCAGGCCGTACTGGCCGGGACCGTCGACAACGCCCGCTGCCTGAAACTGGACGAACGCTGCATCGCGCTGCGCCGCGACCTGGATGGGGACGGCCTGGACGAGATGCTGCTGTGCCGGGAACCCGAGTGGGGCGGCGCGCTCTGCCAGCTGCATGTGCGGGACGGGGGGACATGGCGCGATGGCGGCGGAGTGGAGCTTCCGCTCTCGGCGGAGGCGCGCGACAACCCGGCGCAGGACCCCCTGCTGCAGGGTGAACTGCAGGTGCACCGCCCGCGCTGGCCGCAGCTGTCGCTGGGTGGGAGCCGTAGAATCGCGATTGACGAGCTGCCTGCCGAAGACGACCAGCCATGAGCGGATACTGCCAGATCGCCCCGGGCCATCCGGTCCACGGGCATTACCACGACCACGAATACGGCTTCCCGCAGCGCGACGAGCGCGAGTTGTTCGAGCGCCTGCTGCTGGAGATCAACCAGGCCGGGCTGAGCTGGGAAACCATCCTGAAGAAGCGCGAAGGCTTCCGCGCCGCCTACGACCAGTTCGACGTGGATACCGTGGCCGCGTACGGGGAGCGCGAGGTGGAGCGGCTGCTCAACGACCCCGGCATCATCCGCAACCGGCTCAAGGTGCATGCGGCCATCCACAACGCGCAGGTGATCCAGCAGCTGCGGGCCAGCCATGGCAGTTTCGCGGCCTGGCTGGACGCACACCATCCGCGCGACAAGGCCGAGTGGGTGAAGCTGTTCAAGAAGACCTTCCGGTTCACCGGTGGCGAGATCACCGGCGAGTTCCTGATGAGCCTGGGCTATCTGCCGGGGGCGCACGCGAAGGACTGCCCGGTGTACAAGCGGCTGGCGAAGATTCCACCGCCGTGGGCCGCTGCATCGCGATGAGCCCGGCATCGCGTGGGCCGGCCAACGGCCGGCGCTACCGGGGTGCGGCGCCGAGGGTCGACTGAGGCGGCGACGCCCCCGTCAAACGCCCATGTACCTGCCGGGGCGGTGGTTGAACATCAGTACCAGGCTCAGCACCACCGCGCCGATCGCCGAATACAGCACCTTGTCCGGCGACAGCACGAAGAACGCCACGCCCATCAACAGGGTGTCGAACGACATCTGCACCTTGCCCGCGCTCCAGCCGCGGGTGCGCTGCAGGTACACCGCCAGGATGCCGATGCCGCCCAGGCTGGCGCGGTGGCGGATGTAGAACAGGATGCCCAGCCCGGCCAGCGCCCCGCCCACCAGCGCCGAGTACAACGAGCTCATGTGCGCGAAATCGGCCCAGCGCGGCAGCAGGTCGGTCAGCACCCCGCAGGCGGTCACCGCGGCAAAGGTCTTCAGGGTGAATTCCCAGCCCATGCGCCGCACCGCCACCCAGTAGAACGGCAGGTTGACCAGCACGAACACCAGGCCGAAGTTCCACCCGAAGGCGTAGTGGGCCAGGAACGCCAGCCCGGCCATGCCGCCGATCATCAGCCCGCCCTTGGCGAAGATGGCCAACCCCAGCGACGCCACCAGGGTGGCCAGGATCATGCCCTGTACGTCTTCGGCGACCGAGTGGCGCAGCGCCTTTTCATCGGCCACGGTGCCGGCGCTGTCCGGTGGCGGGGTCAGCGGGCCGGCGGTGACCAGATGGCCGTCGGCGTCGTCGCACGGCGCGGGGCCATGGGATTCAAGGGACATGGAGGGAGGGGCCAGACACGTGGGGAGCGGTATTAGACACGATCAGCGTGACAGTTGCAGGTGAAATCGATTCATTCCCCCCGCCGCCCCGCCGGCGCACGCCCGTTGACCGCCCGGGCAACGCACGACCGTCGGCCACCCTGGCAACGCACGACCGTCGGCCACCCTGGCAACGCACGACCGTCGGCCACCCTGGCAACGCACGACCGTCGGCCACCCCGGCAACGCACGACCATTGGCCACCCTGGCAACGCACGACCATTGGCCACCCCGGCAACGCACGGCCGTCGGCCACCCCGGCAACGCACGACCGTCGGCCAACCCGGCAACGCACGACCGTCGGCCACCCCGGCAACGCACGACCGTCGGCCACCCCGGTAGCGCACGACCGTTGGTCGTGCGCCTCGACCCTACCGGGCCTTCAGGTGATGGGCCACCAGCGCATTGGCATGCCCGTGGCCCAGGCCGTGCTGTTCCTTCAGGAACCCCACCAGCGCCATATGCTTCAAACCGCCCTGGGTAGCCAACAGGGCCAGCCAATGGCCAACAGGCTGGCCATAGGTTCTCTCAATGGATGGGAAGTACGACGCAGGGCCGTTGACCGGGGCGGTGTCGCGCATGACCGTTTCCTCGCAGGTGGGTTCAACCACTACGACGTCCCTGCAGCTTCGGAATCGACATGCGGGGCCACCGCCCCGGCGTGATGGCCGCCGGTTACCTGCCGCCGTTGGTCAGGAACATGCCGGCGAACAGGAGCAGCAGGAACAGCCCCCCGACGACAACGACCAGGATATGCAGGGCGCCGAAGCGGTCCATGCGCTCGGTATCCACCCGTTCGTCCTGGTGGTAGCGCCGCAGCAGGCTGTTGACCGGCAGCAGCGGGACGAACACGAACAGGGCCAGCAGCCAGCCGACGTTGGGCAGGCGGGAGGCCACGTTGAGCAGGAAGTAGACCACCGCCAGCAGCCCCGGCGCGAACGCCAGATCGCGCCGGCGGTTGCTGGCGGCGTCGCGCAGCTCGCTGAAACACGAATACGCCCAGAGCGGCGAGAACAGCGCCCGGGCCCACGGCCACTGGCTTCCCCCGGTTTCGCGCTGGATCGCCTGCCAGTTGCGCCAGAACCAGTACACCACGTACAGCCCCAGCGTGGTCAGCGACAGCAGCACCAGCTTCATCGACGACGGCGCGTAATACTCCGCCGCGTCGCTGATCGGCTGGGCGCGGGCACCTGCCTCGGGCAGTGCGCGCGGCAGGGCGGGTGGCACCGGGAACGTGGCCGGTGCGCGATACGGATCATGCAATTCCATGTGCAATCTCTAAGTGACAGTGCTACCGGCACGGTGCCGGCCCCTTGAAGCACCACGTACAACAAAGGCGCGCCGGCAGCATGCCGCGCGCGCCCGTTTTCCCCGTCCCCGGCTCAGCGGACTTCGGAAATCTCCACCCCGTCCAGGCCCTGCGACAGGGTGCGTGCGTCGCCCCCCTGCGACAGCTTGATGCGCAGGCGCACTTCATTCTGCGAATCGGCATAGCGCAGCGCGTCTTCGTAGCTGATCTCGCCGGCCTGGTAGAGCTCGAACAGGCTCTGGTCGAAGGTGCGCATGCCCAGCTGCACCGACTCCTTCATCACTTCCTTCAGCTTGTGGATCTCACCGTCGCGGATGTAATCCTGCACCAGCGGCGTGCCGAGCATGATTTCCATGGCGACCTTGCGCGACTTGCCGTCCGGCGAGGGCACCAGCTGCTGCGCGACCACGCCCTTGAGGTTCAGCGACAGGTCCATCAGCAGCTGGTTGCGGCGGTCTTCCGGGAAGAAGTTGATGATGCGGTCCATCGCCTGGTTGGCGTTGTTGGCATGCAGGGTGCACAGCACCAGGTGACCGGTTTCAGCGAACGCGATGGCGTGGTCCATGCCCTCGCGGGTACGCACCTCGCCGATCATGATCACGTCCGGCGCCTGGCGCAGCGTGTTCTTCAGGGCTGCTTCCCAGCTGTCGGTGTCGATGCCGACTTCGCGCTGGGTGATGATGCAGCCTTCGTGCTTGTGCACGAATTCGATCGGGTCTTCGATGGTGATGATGTGCCCGGTGGAATTCAGGTTGCGGTAGCCGATCATCGCCGCCAGCGAGGTCGACTTGCCGGTCCCGGTGGCACCCACGAACAGGATGATGCCGCGCTTGGTCATCGCCAGGGTCTTGATGATCGGCGGCAGGCTCAGCTCTTCCACGGTGGGAATGCGCGTTTCGATCCGGCGCAGCACCATGCCGACCTGGTTGCGCTGGTAGAAGCAGCTCACGCGGAAGCGGCCGACACCGGACAGGCCGATGGCGAAGTTGCACTCGTGGGTCTTTTCGAATTCTTCGCGCTGCGCCGGCGTCATCACGTTCAGCACCAGGTCGCGGCTCTGCTGCGGCGTGAGCGGGGTCTGGGTGATGGGCGAGATCTTGCCGTTGACCTTGATCGCCGGCGGCATGCCCGCGGTGATGAACAGGTCCGACGCCTTCTGGTGCGCCATCAGCTTGAGGAACGAGGTGAAGTCGATGGTGGTGCTGGTGGTGTTCATGGCGATGTGCTCCGGAAACCTTGCCGAACGCCGGGCATGGCCCGGCGCTGCCGAATCTGTCGCGCCGGGAAGGCCCGGCGCCACCATCATTCGAAGATGCGCTTGTCCTTGGCGTATTCCTTGGCCTGGTTGCGCGTGATCAGGCTGCGCTTGACCAGGTCCTGCAGGTGCTGGTCCAGCGTCATCATGCCCATCTGCTGGCCGGTCTGGATCGCCGAGTACATCTGCGCCACCTTGTCCTCGCGGATCAGGTTGCGGATGGCCGGGGTGCCGACCATGATTTCCCACGCGGCGGTACGGCCACCGCCGACCTTCTTCAGCAGCGCCTGCGAGATCACCGCGCGCAGCGACTCGGACAGCATCGAGCGCACCATCGGCTTTTCGCCGGCGGGGAACACGTCGATGATGCGGTCGATGGTCTTGGCCGCCGAACTGGTATGCAGGGTGCCGAACACCAGGTGGCCGGTTTCGGCCGCGGTCAGGGCCAGGCGGATGGTTTCCAGGTCGCGGAGCTCGCCCACCAGGATGATGTCGGGGTCTTCACGCAGTGCCGAACGCAGCGCTTCGTTGAAGCCGTGCGTGTCACGGTGCACTTCGCGCTGGTTGATCAGGCACTTCTGCGAGGTGTGCACGAATTCGATCGGATCCTCGACGGTGAGGATGTGGCCGTATTCGTTCTTGTTGATGTGGTCGATCATCGCCGCCAGCGTGGTCGACTTGCCCGAACCGGTCGGGCCGGTGACCAGGATCAGGCCCTGCGGCTGGTCGATCAGCTCACGGAAGATCGGCGGCACGGCCAGGTCTTCCAGGGTGAGCACTTCGGACGGAATGGTACGGAACACCGCACCGGCGCCACGGTTCTGGTTGAACGCGTTGACGCGGAAGCGCGCCAGGCTGGGAATCTCGAACGAGAAGTCGACTTCGAGGAATTCCTCGTAATCGCGGCGCTGCTTGTCCGACATGATGTCGTAAACGAGCGCATGGACCTGCTTGTGGTCCAGGGCCGGAATATTGATGCGACGGACATCGCCGTCCACGCGGATCATCGGCGGCAGGCCTGCCGACAGATGAAGGTCCGACGCTTTGTTCTTCACGGAAAACGCCAACAGTTCGGCGATATCCATACGCTGCTACTCCCCATAGACTGCTGCGACTGGAAGGATCTTTCCCCGGTCGGCAGTATAGCCTCCCTGATCGACCGGGTAATGCCCGCCCCCTGAGACCGTGCCCGTGACTGCCCTGCCCCTGCCTGCCCTGCTGCTGAACCTGCACAACGCGGCCACCGCCGCCGGACGGCCAGTGCCGCGCCTGCTGGCGGTTTCCAAGACCCAGCCGGCCGAGGCCGTCGCCCAGTTGGCCGCGCAGGGCCAGCAGGCGTTCGGCGAGAACTACGTGCAGGAAGCAGTGGCCAAGATCGACGCGCTGGCCGCCCTGGGGCTGGAGTGGCACCTCATCGGGCACCTGCAGTCCAACAAGGCCGAGCTGGCCGCGCAACGCTTCGACTGGGTGCAGAGCGTGGATCGGCCCAAGCTGGTAAAGGCCCTGGCCGCGCAGCGCCCGGTGGCCCTGCCGCCGCTGAACGTGCTGGTGCAGGTCAATATCGACGATGAAGACAGCAAACATGGCTGCAGCCCCGATGCCGTCCCGGCGCTGGCCGCCGCCATCGCCGCCGAACCGCGCCTGTGCCTGCGCGGGCTGATGGCCATCCCCGCCCCCTGGCCCGACGCCGCGCGCCGCGCGCAGGCCTTCGAACGCATGCACACGCTGTTTGAAGGCCTCGCCGCCCTGCACCCGCAGGTGGACACGCTCTCGATGGGCATGAGCGGGGATTACCCGGAAGCCATCACCCACGGCGCGACCATGGTCCGCGTCGGCACCGCCCTGTTCGGCGCACGCCACTGACCCCATCCCCCGCTGCCTTACCGAGGACACCCCATGACCCCCACTTCGATCACCTTCATCGGCGGCGGCAACATGGCCCGCAGCCTGATTGCCGGCCTCGTCCGCCAGGGCACCGTGCCGGGCCACATCCACGTGGCCGAACCGGTTGCCGAACTGCGCAGCCAGCTCACCGCCGACTTCGGCGTGAAAACCTACGCCAGCGCCACCGAGGCGGCCGCCCAAGGCACGCTCTGGGTGCTGGCGGTGAAGCCGCAGGTGCTGGGCGATGTCTGCGCCGGCCTGGCCGATATCGCCCAGGCCAAGGCGCCGCTGGTGGTGTCCATCGCCGCCGGCATCACCAGCGCGCAGCTGCAACGCTGGCTGGGCGGCGGCGCGGTGGTGCGCGCCATGCCCAACACCCCGGCCCTGCTGGGCGCCGGCGTCACCGGTCTGTATGCCACCGCGGACGTGAGCGCGGACCAGCGCACGCAGGCCGACGCGGTGCTGGCCAGCGCCGGGCGTACCGTGTGGATCGATGACGAGGCGCGGATGGACGCGGTCACTGCCGTCTCCGGCAGCGGGCCGGCCTACGTGTTCCTGCTGGCCGAAGCCATGGAAGCTGCCGCCCTCGCACAGGGCTTGCCCGCCGACGCCGCGCGCACCCTGGTGGTACAGACCCTGCTCGGCGCCAGCCGCATGCTGGACGAATCCGGGGAAGCGCCGGCCGAGCTGCGTCGGCGCGTCACCTCGCCGAACGGCACCACGCAGGCCGCCATCGAAAGCTTCCAGGGCGAGGACTTCGAGGCCATCGTGGCACGGGCGATCGACGCGGCGACGCGACGCGGACAGGCGTTGTCGGCGGCCAACGACTGATCCGGTTCAACCCCAGCGCTGCGCGCCGTCGCCGTGCTCGGCCAGGGCGTCGCCCGGGTTGGCCAGGCGGCAGCGCTTCAGCGACAGGCACCCGCACCCGATGCAGTCGGTGAGCTGGTCGCGCAGCAGCAGCAACTCTTCTATGCGCTGGTCCAGTTCACCGCGCCACAGCGCCGACATCTTCGCCCATTCGGCGCGGGTCGGCGTCTTGTTTTCCGGCAGTGCCGCAAAGGCGTTGGCCACCGCCTCCAGCGGCAGGCCCACCCGCTGCGCCACGCGGATCACCGCCAGCCGACGCAGCACCTCGCGACCGAACCGACGCTGGTTGCCGGCGGTGCGCAGGCTGCGGATCAACCCCTTGCGCTCGTAGAAGTGCAGCGCCGATACCGCCACGCCGCTGCGCCGTGCCACCTCCCCTACACTCAACTCCTGTGCGATCACCGCTTGACCTCAACCATGGTTTAGGTGTCATCGTGCGGCACCTCGCGGCGCGCGGCAAGCGCCGCGCTTCTTCGTTGCCGGGAATCCGCATGTCTTCCGATGTCGCTGTACCTTCCTCCGTCGCGCCCGCGTCGATCCTGTCGGCGCAGTACCGCGCCACCACCATCGGCATGGTCGCGCTGGTGTCGCTGCATGCCTTCGAAGCGCTGGCCGTAGCGGCGGCCATGCCCACCGTCGCGCATGCACTGGACGGCCTGCGCCTGTACGCGCTGGCGTTCGGCGGCACCCTGGCCACCAGCGTGATCGGCATGACGCTGGCGGGGCGCTGGAGCGACCGCCTGGGCCCGGCGCGGCCGCTGTGGCTGGGCCTGGGTTGTTTCGTCGCCGGCCTGCTGGTGGCCGGGCTGGCGCAGCACATGCCGGTGCTGGTGATGGGCCGGTTGTTGCAGGGGCTGGGCGCCGGCGCGATTTCAGTGGCGCTGTACGTGCTGGTGGGGCGCACCTTCCCGGAATCGCTCAGGCCGCGCGTGTTCGCCGCGTTTTCCGCCGGGTGGGTGGTGCCTTCGCTGATCGGCCCCGCCATCAGCGGCCTGATCGTGCAGCACGCCGGATGGCGCTGGGTGTTTCTCGGGGTGCCGCTGCTGGCCGTTCCCGCCGCGCTGTTGCTGCGTCCGGCGCTGCGGGCGGTGCCGCCGTTGGCCGCGGCGTCCGCGTCGGAGGGCAGCGTGGTGCGCTGGGCCGTGGGGGCATCGGTGGGCGCGCTGCTGTTGTATGTCGGTGGCCAGCAGGCCGGCGGGTCGGCGCTGGCGGTGCTGGTGCCTGCGGTGGCGGTGCTGGCGCTGTGCAGCTGGAAGCTGCTGCCCCGCGGCACCCTGCGCCTGCGCCGCGGCCTGCCCAGCGTGATCGCGCTGCGCGGCATCGCCGCTTCGGCCTTCTTCGGCTGCGAAGCCTTTTTGCCGCTGCTGCTGCAGCGCGAACGCGGACTGAGCCCGCTGCTGGCCGGGGTGGCGTTGAGCCTGGGCGCGCTGGGCTGGTTCAGCGGTTCGTGGTTCCAGGGCCACGGCGCGCAGCGCCTGTCGCGCCGCCACCTGCTCACCGCCGGTGCGCTGCTGATGTGCGGCGGCATCATCGGCACCGCGCTGGCGATCCAGCCCGGCGTGCCGTTGGGGCTGGCGCTGGCGGGCTGGACCTTGACCGGGCTGGGGATGGGATTGATCTATCCCAGCCTGTCGGTGTTGACGCTGTCGATGTCGCCGCCGGCGCAGCAGGGCGCCAACACCTCGGCGTTGCAGCTGAGCGAGGCGCTGGCCGTGGCGACCACGCTGGCCATCTCCGGCTCGCTGTTCGCGCTGATGCTGTCGGTGGACGTCACCCTGGGCTACCTGCAGACGTTCGCGATCATGCTGCTGCTGGCCGCCGCGAGCGTGGTGGTGGCACGACGGGTTTGATTGTCGTTGGTTGATGCGGCGGAAAATCAGGGCGTCACGTCCTCAAGATCCTCCCTGAGGATCCGCCGGATCTCCAGCACCGCCTGCGGGGTCTCCTGCACGCTGTGGCCGGAGATGATCACCTTCTCCGACACCGCGCCGGGCAGGTGCGCGCTCCAGTACGGGACCAGGCCATCGTCGGACTGTTCGAGCGGCACACCCGGTTTGCGCTGGGCGATGATGGAGTGGTACTTCAGGCCCGGCATGATCGGCAGTGCCGACGACGCCTTCACGAACGGGTCGCTGGCCTTGAGGTTGTCGATGCTGTTGGGAATCTGCAGCTTGGTCGCCTGCGCCGACTGCACCTCGGACTGCTGCAGGGTCTGGAACACGTCCTCGAACTTGCCCAGGATCGTGATCGGCAGGCGTACCAGCCGGCCGATGAAACGCCCTACCCGGTTGCCCGCGATGTCGGTGCCCTTGTGCGGGGCCGCGATGAAGATCGCGCGCTCCACGTGGGGTTCGGCATCGAAATGCAGCAGCGGGCCCAACTTGGCCTGCACCCGCTTGAGGCGCTCTCCCTTCAGGTCATAGTTGGCCAGCAGCTGGTCCCACAGGGTCTCGCCGGAGCTGGTGACCAGCAGGCGCGCCAGCACGCCGCCCATGCTGTGGCCGATGAACACCATGTCGCGCGAAGCCGGCGACGTGCCCTTCGGGTCGAAGTGCTTCAGGGTGTTGTCGAAGGCCTGGTCGATCGCGTAGCGGTTCAGGGCGATCGGCGCGTTGGTCGGGTAATACACCTGCCAGACCTGGAAATGCCTGCGCAGCTCCGGGTCGCCCAGGATCTCGTTGGCCACGTTCACCCATGCCTCCGGGCTGCTGCCCAGGCCATGCAGCATGAAGATGATGCGGCGGTTCGGATCCCAGGGCTGCATCAGGTACATGTGCGGCTCGGCAATGCCCTGGCTCAACCCGAACAGCGTGCGCAGCGACTGCGTGGCAAATCCGGACTGCGCCAGCCACATCCCGTACGCCGCGGTGAAGTTGCCGGCCAGCGGCACCTTTTCACCGTGCAGGTCCACGCTTTCGGTGGATTCGGGCGAGTACACGTCAAACAGCACCTGGGTAGTGTCCAGCACCTGCTCCAGCGTATCGCCCTTGAAGCGCAGCAGCGCCGTCGCATTGATCGCCGACATCTCGCTGTACTGCGGGATCTCCGCCTTTTCACCGTCGACCGGCGCGATGAGTCTGGGGGGATCCATCACCACCACCAGTTCGGCACCGAACCCATCGCGGCGATAGGTACTGCGCAACCCGGCGAAACTGACCGACGACGCCGCCACCATGGTGGTGGGAATGCTGGTCAGGCGAAGCTCGTCGAAGTCCGAAGTCAGCGTCCAGCGCTCGCCGGCCACGGCGGCGTTGTAGTCCTCGCCCTCCAGCGCGCTCTCGCGGCTGCGCTTGAACACCACCGTGGCGGTCTGCTCGGCGGCGTAGTTGTAGTAGTCGCGCACCTGGGTCTGGCGGTCTTCGAAGGCGCGATCGGACGGCGTGCGCCCGCTGAAGAACAGGTAGGCATATGCGTACCGCGCGGCTTCCAGCCACGCGTCCAGCGCCGCGTCGGACATCGGGGTCTTGTCGCGGTCCCTGGGTTTGGGCGTGAGCGCCAGTGCGTTCTTCACCCACAGCTCGGACAACGCCGACAAACGCTGCTCCTCGGGCACGTCGCGCGTGTCCTTCAGGGTCTTTTCGCAGGTGACGACATCCTTCTCGCACAGCGACACGTCGAGGCCGATCACGCTCAGCGTTTCCTGCGAGGCCATGCTGAACCTGCCGGAGGTCAGCACGTCGCCGCGCTTGTTGGCCAGGTAGTCGGTCGGCGAGACCTGTTTCATGGTCACCATCGCACAGCCGCTGGACAGCAGCAGCGCGAGCACCACCGCCAGCTGTGGCAGCGTGCGTTGCAGCCAGCGGGTCATGGCTGGACCTCCATGTCCACGCCCGGCACGCCCTGGCGGATCAACTGCGGGAAGCGCGGGTCATCACCGGCGGCGCGCGCACGCTCGGTGATGCGCCCGCGCGCCTTCAGGGTGGCGAAGTCCACGCCCGGCGTCAGCACGCCGAGGTCGCGGGCGTATTCGGCGAAGTAGCCGGAGGCGAGCAGGCGGTAGTCCAGCGGCAGCCCCGGCGCGATCTGCCTGGCCAGTTCGTACACGATGGTGGTGCAGTTGCTGGTAAGCGTGTTGTAGAACGCCGGCGCGGCATCCAGCCTGCGCGCCTCGCCGAGGTAGGAGACGAACAGCCCCTTGAGCTGCTCGCGGGTCATGCCTTCCAGGCGGTAAAGATATACATCCTCGCCGCGCACATTGCTGCGTACGCGCACGATGTCGGTTTCTTCCGCCGCCACCAGGGTCATCTCGAACTTGCGGAAGAAGCCTCCCAGCGCGGAGAACGATTCGCCGCGCTCCTTGCGGATCTCCAGCGAGAACACCAGCTGGCGTCCGTCGGCGAATCCGAATGACACCAGGGTGTGCGCGATCATCGGGCCCATCCAGTACGACAGGACCAGATCGGCCGAACGCAGCTGGTCAAGCTCGTACTCGCGGCGTTCCCAGCGCGCGTCGTGGTCGTCCTCGGTGCGCCAGGTGAAGTTGCGCACGTTGTCGAGCACCACCCGGTTGCCGTCGAAGGACACCACCTTCAAGCGCTGCGCGACATCATCGGCCCATACCCGGTCCTGGCGCGGGCTGAGCATCAGCCACCAGAGCCCACAGGCCACCAGCACGACCCCGAATACAGGACCGGGCCAGCGTGCGCCGCCGGCGCGCGCGACCGCGACGACCGCGCTCAGCGCGACTGCGCCCCACGCCACGACCACCAAGCCCCTCAACCACCCCGGCCCGGGAAGCTGGTACGCCAGCAGCCCGGCCACCCACAGCGCGGCCACCAGCATGCCTGCGGCCAGCGCCCATCGTCCTGCTTTCTTCACACGTCGTTCCGTCGGTTGGTCGGGGCGCTAGTTAGCCATATCCCACGGCCAGGGGACATATTTGCCTGTTCAGGTCCGCTCAGCGGCGCGCCGCGCCCACCTTCTGCCAGGGGGCCATGCCTTTCCGGGCGCGGGGCAGCGCGCGGCGGAGCGGCAGCCGACGCGGCATGGGAATACCCACGCCGGGAGCCGCCGCGGTGTCGCGACGCAGGTCGTCAGCGCGCTCGCCCACCAGCAGGGCCGCCATTTCTTCGAGGCCGTTGCGCATGGCGCGCGCGGCGGTCTGCAGGGTATTCATGGCATGTCTCCAGGAGCGGCGTGGGGACGACCTACGTTAAGGGCGCTGCCGCGCAGGGACCGTGCAGGCGATGTGGCAGCGGGATGAAAGACGACGGGCCACCGCGCGCGGGTGATATTCATTTGCGTTCGCATCCTCACCTCCCGATAATCCGGGCCCTCAGTCCCTTGGATCCGTGCCATGTCCGCCCCCGCTCGCCGTTCGGCCTTGCTGCTGCTCGTTCCCACGCTGCTGGCGTCGGCCCTCGCCCAGGCCCAGGACACCGGCACCGCCCGGACCCTGGACGCGGTCAGCGTGGTGGCCGACCGTGCCAGCACCGCCACCAAGACCGACACCCCGCTCACCCAGACGCCGCAGGCGATCAGCGTGGTCACCCAGCAGCTGTTCACTGACCGCGGAGCCCGCAATCTGCAGGAAACCCTGCGCTACAGCGCGGGCGTCACCGCCGATGCCTACGGCCTGGATACCCGCAGCGACGGCAGCACCGTGCGCGGCCTGGACCCGGTGCAGTACCTGGACGGCCTGCGCCGCAGCTATGGGTTCAACCCGCTTGCGCGCACCGAGGTGTATGGGCTGGAGCGGGTGGAAGTGCTGCGCGGCCCGTCGTCGGTGCTGTACGGCGCCGGCGCCACCGGCGGCATCATCAATGCCATCACCAAGCGCCCGACCTTTGGCGAGCCGGGCGGCGAAGTGGCCGTGCAGCTGGGCAACTTCGACCGCAGGCAGTTCCAGGGCGACGTGGCCGGCACCCTGAACGACGCCGGCACCGTTGCCGGTCGCCTGGTCGGGCTGGCGCGCGATTCGGGCATGCAGACCGACTATATCGACGATGACCGCGTGTACCTGGCGCCGTCGATCAGCTGGCAGGGCGAGCGCAGCACCCTGACCGTGCTGGCCAGCTACCAGCATGACAAGACCGCGTCCAGCCAGCAGTTCCTGCCGGTGGTGGCCACCTTGAACGCACCGGCGGGCACCCCGCGGCTGGATCCGTCGACCTTCCTGGGCGACCGCGATTTCGACATGCTCGACTCGCGCGTGTACAGCATCACCGCGCTGTTCGATCACCGCTTCACCGACGCCATCAGCCTGCGCTCGGCCGTGCGCTACCTCGACGGCAAGACCGAATTCCGCGAACTGTATCCGGATTCCTACAGCAATCCGCTGGACCCCTTCATCGACGCCGACAAGCGCGTGGTCAACCGCAACGCCTACGGCGTTCGCCCGGACGTGCGCTCGCTGACCAGCGACAACGCGGTGCAGTTCGATTTCGCCACCGGCGCGTTCCAGCACCTGCTGCTGGCCGGCGTGGATTACAGCGATTACCGCGAGAAGTCCTGGAACCTGGATGCCACCCCGACCCCGATCGACATCTACGCGCCGGTTTCCAGCGGCGTGACCATCAATGGCTGGGACCGCCTGCCCGACCAGCAGACCACCCAGCTGGGCGTGTACCTGCAGGACCAGATCCGCTGGGCCGACCGCGTGTCGCTGGTGCTCGGCGCACGCCGCGACCATGCGCGCAGCAAGACCGAAGGCCTGCCCAGCCAGACCGACAATGCCACCACCTGGCGGGCCGGGCTGATCGGCGAGATCGGCGCCGGTGTTTCGCCGTACATCAGCTACAGCGAGTCGTTCCTCCCGGTGACCGGCCAGGATCTGTACGGCCGTGCATTCAAGCCGATGCAGGGCGACCAGTGGGAAGGCGGCATCAAGTGGCAGCCGGCGTCGAACATGATGGTGACCCTGGCGGCCTACCGCATTACCGAAACCAACCGCCAGACCAATGACCCGGAGAACCCGCTCAACGTGGTCCAGACCGGCGAGATCGAGTCCAAGGGCGTGGAGCTGGAGGGCCAGTTCCAGTTCGCGCATGAGGTCACCCTCACCGCGGCGTATTCGCGCAACAAGGCCGAGGTAACCCGGAGCAACTTCGCCATGGAAGTGAACCAGCGCCTCAACGATACCCCGCAGGAACTGGCGTCGGTATGGCTGGGCAAGGGCTTCCAGCTCGACGACGTCTCGCGCCTGCGCGTGGGCGTGGGTGGCCGCTACGTCGGCAACACCCAGTCGCTGGGCTTCGGCGGCTTCATCCGCACCCCGAGCTACACCCTGGTCGACGCGTTGGCCGAAATCCAGGTGACCGACTGGACGATGGCGCTGAACATCACCAACCTGTCGGACAAGAAGTACTTCGCGCCCTGCCGCAACTTCGGTGACTGCTTCACCGGCAACCCGCGCACGGTGACCGGCACCATCAGCTACCGTTTCTAAACGGTAGCGCCGACCGTTGGTCGGCAACCGGGCCACCTTCATCTCCAGCTGCCGCCAGAGACCCCCATGCAACGTTCCACCATCAAAGCTTGGTTCCTGGTCCACAAATGGACCAGCCTGATCTGCACGCTGTTCCTGCTGCTGTTGTGCATCACCGGCCTGCCACTGGTCTTCGGCGAGGAAATCGCCCACCTCAGCGAACCGCACGTGGACAACCCGCAGCCACAGGCCCCGCACCGTGACCTGGACGCGCAGGTGCGGACCGCGCTCGCCCAGTACCCCGGCAACGTGCCGCTGTTCGCCGGTTGGGACTGGGAAGGCAACACCGTCTACGTCAACACCGGCACCGAGCCGGCGACGCCGCCGCCGCAGATGAAAACCGCGTTGCTCGATGCGGCCAGCGGTGAGGTCCTGCCGGCGCCGCAGTTCAACGAAGGGGTGATGTACTTCCTGTACCGGCTGCACACCGACCTGTTCCTGGGCCTGCCCGGCATGCTGTTCATGGGCGCGATGGGGCTGCTGTTCGCCGTGGCGATCATCTCCGGGCTGGTGCTGTATGGGCCGTTCATGCGCCGCCAGCGCTTCGGCACCCTGCGCACCGGGCGCAGCCGCCGCCTGGCCTGGCTGGACCTGCACAACGTGATCGGCGTGGTCACGCTCGGCTGGGCGCTGGTGGTGGGCATCACCGGGGCCATCAACACGATTGCGAAGCCACTGGAAACCGCCTGGCAGAGCCAGCAGCTGGGCGAGTTCGCCGCCCGTTACGCCGGCCAGCCGCGCCCGACCACGCTGGCCTCGCTGCAGGCCGCCGTAGACACCGCACGCGCTGCCGAGCCCGGCATGCGCCCGGCGTTCGTCAGCTTCCCGGGCACCGGCTACAGCGGCGACCACCACTATGGTGTGTTCATGCAGGGCAACACCCCGCTCACCGAACGCCTGTACCGCCCGGTGCTGATCGATGCGGCCACCGGCGAACTCACCGCCCAGCCGCAGCTGCCCACCTACATGAGCGTGCTGCTGCTCAGCCAGCCGCTGCACTTCGGCGATTACGGCAAGCTGCCGCTGAAGATCCTGTGGGCATTGCTGGACCTGCTGACCATCGCGGTGCTGGTCAGCGGCCTGTACCTGTGGTTCAAGCGCGGCAGTACCGAGGCGAGGGTGACCGAGATCGAGCGCGCTGAAAAAACCGGAGGTGCGGCATGAGCCGGACACCTGCGCCCAATGGCAGCCCGTTCACGGCGCCGGCATGGATCGCCGCGGCAAGCCTGCTGGGTCTGGTCAGCGCACTGATCGGCGATGGCCTGTTCGATGTGGTGTCATGGGTGGTCTTCGCGGCGCTGATCGGACTGGTGGTGCGGGCCTGGGTGAAGCGGACGCGGTGACGGGGTGCTCCGGGTTCGCGGTGCCGACCAACGGTCGGCACTACCGGTCGGCATTGCTTGGTCGGCCCCCGGCTCCGTGGCGGGCGAAGTTGAGTGCCGCCGGCGATGCTTCATCCGCGCGCAGGCACAGCTGCAGCTCGAACGTGGCCTCGCTCCCCGCCAACGGGTGATAGGCCACTTCCGCACTGCGGAACCCGGCCATGCTGGCCGGCACCACTGAAATGCCCGCTTCCACCGCCACCAGCGACAACACCGCATGCATGCCGTGCGCTTCCTGCACCACGCGCGGGGTGAAGCCGGCCGCTGCGCACAGCCGCACCACCTGCGAATGGAAGCCCCTGCCCTCCCGCGCCGGCCACAGCACGAACGGCTCATCGGCCAGCGCCGCCACGTTGACCGCGTCCCGCTGCGCAAGCGGATGCGGGCGCGGCAGCGCGATCGCCAGGCGGTCGCTGTCGAACGCCTGCAGCTGCATGTCCTCGGCGTCGAACACCGGCGGGATCACCACGCCCACGTCGATGCGCTGCTCGCGCAGCAACTGGACCTGCCGCGCCGAGGTGGCTTCTATCAGCTCCAGCCGGACCTCCGGGCTGGCCTGGCGAAAGCGTCGGATGACGCCAGGCAGCCGCCCATACAAGGCACTGCCCACGTAGCCCAGGCGCACGCTACCTGTGCGGCCGGCCGCCGCATCGCGGGTGGCCACCAGCGCATGATCGGCCTGTTGCAGCAGTCGTCGCGCTTCGGCCAGCAGTACCGCACCCGCCGCGGTAAGCCCAAGCGTGCGGTTGCCGCGCTGGATCAACTCGCTGCCGATCTCGTCTTCCAGCTTGCGGATGGCGGCGGTCAGCGGCGGCTGCGACATGTGCAACCGGGCCGCGGCACGATGGAAATGCAGTTCTTCGGCAACGGCGACGAACTGGCGAAGCAGGCGGAGGTCGACCATGAAGACCGTGCGGGAATCAGGAGCCGCCAGTATGCCGTGCCGGTGACTACCTGCGCGGTTCAACGGTCGGCTGCGCGATGTGCGCCCACTGCGCGGCGATGTCTTCAACGCTGTCGGCCGAGGTCGCACGCAGGTCGCGCGGGTAGGCAACATCGTCGGCTTCCACGCTGCGGGTCGCATGGAACTGCCCATTGCTGGCGCGCAGGATCCAGCCCCCGTCGCGACAGGCCGTAGACGCCAGGAACGCCACGCCCGGCGCTACCGCGTCCGGGTGCAGCTCATCCGGTTCGCCCTCCACGCCCCACATCCGGGTCTTGGCCACCGGCGATATCGCATTGACCATGATGTTGTGCGGCGCACCTTCGGCGGCGAGCACGTTGACGATACCCACCGCCGCCATCTTCGCTGCCGCGTACGCGGCCAACCCCTTCTGCACGTACTGCGGGTACAGCGCACGGTCGGAGGTGGTCAGCACGATGCGGCCATGATGCCGCGCCTGCATCGACGGCCACGCCGCTTCGGCCAGCCAGAGTGGCGCCTTCGCCGCGATGGTCATCATGTGATCGAAGCGGTCTTCCTGCAGCGCGTCGATCTGCTGGTACTCGACCCAGCCGGCGTTGTGGATGATGAAGTCGATATGCCCGTGCCGCGTCACGATGTCGGTCATCAGCGCGCGGCACCCGTCGCGCTGGTCGATGGCCGCATGCGCGGCGTGCACGTCCAGTCCGAGGCCGCGCAGCAGCGCCACGGTCGCCGCGATCCGCTGCGGGTCTGCGCCGTGGCCGTCCAGCCCGGCCCCCACATCGTGCATCACCACCCGCGCGCCACGCGTGGCGAGCAGGCGGCTGTAGGCCAGGCCCAACCCACTCGCCGCGCCCGTGACCAGCCCAACCTGCCCCTCGAACGAAATTGCCTTGTGCGTCTGCATCCACACAGGATCGTGCGACAGCCCCACCGGGCGCCAATACCCCCTTGATGGGTCCACGATACAAACGGCGTATCGTGTTGACCGGGGCGGTCTGCCCGGAGGGTGGGAAGGTCAATGCGCCTGTGTTCGTCGCGGCCTGAGGATCCAGAGGAGGCATGTCTGCACCAATACCGCCAACCAAAGTGCGCAATACACCGCCACCATGGTGCCCTTGGCGACGCGTTGGCTGTCACTGGCATATGGCCAGAGCCGCCACGTATCCATCTGGAATACCCACACGCCTGCCAGCAACACGGCCAGCGCAAGCAGTGTCGCCAGCCACATCAGCCAGGTACGCGCCTGCGTGCGCACGATCAGCAGGGCCAGCAGCAAGCCTGCTGAAGTGAGAAGCAATGGAATGCCAATCGCGGTCGTCAGCACGCCTGTGTAATTGGTCGCCAGCGCCGTAAGCGGCGCGCACGAAGCCGCCGCGATCAAACACCTAGCAAAGGTATGCCGCTGTGAGCTCACGCTACGAACGATTCCGTCGAATACATGGTCCCCCTTGGACCGGTCGCGCGCTGCGGGGCCGCGTTGCGCTCCGTGCTGATCTGCCTGGTGCAGTGGCAGCATAAGCAACGCGGTCGGTGCCGACAAGAACCGCAGCCCTACAGGGCGTGGCATGGCGCCACGCCCTGTAGGAGGGCACGCCGGGGTGGCCTCAGGACTTGATGAAGGCCAGCAGGTCCGGGTTGATCACATCGGCATGCGTGGTCAGCATGCCGTGCGGGTAGCCCTTGTACACCTTGAGCGTGCCGTTCTTCAGCAGCTTCACCGACAGCTCGGCCGAGTCGGCGATCGGCACCACCTGGTCGTCGTCACCGTGCAGCACCAGGGTGGGCACGGTGATGGCCTTGAGGTCGTCGGTCTGGTCGGTTTCCGAGAAGGCCTTGATGCCTTCGTAATGGGCCTTGGCACTGCCCATCATGCCCTGCCGCCACCAGTTCTGGATCACCCCCGGATACACCTTGGCGCCCGGGCGGTTGAAGCCATAGAACGGGCCGGTGGGGAAGTCCACGAACAGCTGCGCGCGGTTGGCGGCAACGCCGGCGCGGATGCCGTCGAACACCTCGATCGGCAGGCCACCCGGGTTGGCGGCGGTCTTCAGCATCAGCGGCGGCACCGCGCTCACCAGCACGGCCTTGGCCACGCGGCCCTGCGGCTGACCGTACTTCGCCACGTACCGCGCGACTTCGCCGCCACCGGTGGAGTGCCCGATATGCACGGCGTTGCGCAGGTCCAGGTGCTCGGCCACGGCCGACGCATCGGCGGCGTAATGGTCCATGTCGTGGCCATCGCTGACCTGCGCCGAACGGCCATGGCCGCGGCGGTCATGTGCGATGACCCGATAGCCATGCTGGACGAAGAACAGCATCTGGGCGTCCCAATCGTCCGACGACAGCGGCCAACCGTGGTGGAACACGATGGGCTGCGCATCGCGCGGACCCCAGTCCTTGTAGAAGATGCGGACCCCGTCTGGGGTGGTGACGTAATTTTCGGACATCTGCGTGGTTTCCGGTGTGGGGGAACGGGTGGGTGCGGCCGCAAACCCCGGCAGCGCCATCACGGCGAGCGCCGAAGCGCCCACCTGGAGCACCTGGCGGCGGGTAAGCGTCAGCGTGTCCGGCTGGCGTGGGGGCATGAAGGCATCCTTCTCAGGGAGGGCAGCCCCATGGAAACAGACACCGGCCGCACCGGCTTGTACGCCGGTGCGCTTTACCCGCGCACGGTGCGCCGCAGCCACCGGAGCGCTGCCCGTGTGCGGTCACGCAGCCCGGCCAGGCCTGGCCGGTACGGCGACTGCCACGCGAACGCGGCGGGAATCTGCAGGTCGATCTCGGTGCCCCGCCCGGGCCGGCCGGAGCGGATCGCGAGGCTGCCACCGGCGCGCGCCGCGCGTTCGTGCATGCCGGCCAGGCCCCAATGCCCTTCCAGCAGGCCCGCGTCCTGGTTGAAGCCCACGCCGTCATCGTGGACGCGAAGCCGGAAGGCGTGCCGCCCGTACCCCAACGACACCTGCACGGTGCCCGCGTTGGCGTGCCGGAACGCATTGAGCATTGCTTCGCGTCCGATCATGTAGGCCTCCTCACCCGCACAGCGCTGCATCGGCCGTGGCGTTCCTTCCACCACCAGCCGCACCGCCGGCGTGGCCAGGCCGTGTGCGTCCTCGCGCACGGCCATCAGCGCCGCGCCCAGGTCGCGTGCGTGGTCCACGTCGCCGCGCAGCCCGCGCACGCGCTCGCGCCCGTCGGCGCCGACGCGCTCGGCCATGTGCATCGCCGCTTCCAGTTCCTGCCGCACCGGATCGTCCGCCGCCAGCTTGCGGCTCGATGCGTGCAGGCGCAGGATCAGGCCCTGGGTGCTCTGCAGCAGGGTGTCGTGAAGCTCGCGCGCGATGCGCTCGCGTTCGCGGTGACGCTCGTCCAGCCGGGTGCGGATGCGCGCGGCCAGCTGGCGCAGCCGGGCCAGGTACAGCAGCCACAGCAGCGCCGCCGCGGCCAGCACGCACAGCGCGCGGAACCAGCCGGTTTCCCAGTAGTGCGGCGCGACCGTGACCACCAGCTGCGCGCCACGTTCGTTCCACACGCCGTCGTTGTTGCTGGCCGTTACCCGGAAGACGTAGCGGCCAGAACCAGGCGCGTTGTACAGCGCCGAGCGCGCCGCCCCCTCCACCCACGCCGAATCGAAGCCGTCCAGCTGGTAGCGGAAGCGCACCCGTTCGGGCATCGACAGACTCAGCGCGGTGTAGCGGATGCGCAGGTTGCGCGCCCCGGCGGGAAGCGCCACGGCGCCGTCGTGGATGGGCACGACCGCGCCATCTACCGTGGCCGACAGGATTTCCACCGGCGGCGCCACCGGGTTGCGCAGGATCCGGCGCGGGTCGATCGACACCAACCCACTGGTGGTGGCGAACCACAGGCGTCCATCCTGCGTGCGCGCCGCGGTCGGCAGCGGGCGGAACTGGGCGGCAATGCCCGGCAACCCGTCCAGCGCGGTGAACCGTTCGTAGCGCGGGCTGCCGCGACCACCGAACAGGCCATCGACATCGGCGGCACGCACACGCACCACGCCACGCGCACCGTTGAACCACACATCGCCGGACGCATCGGCCACGATCCCGCTGATACCGCGCAGATCCTCGCGCACGCCCGGCACCCCATTACGCAGGCGACCTGCGGCGACCAGGGCCAGGCCGCGTTCGCCCCCGATCCACATCCCATGCCGGTCTTCGTACAGGGCGGTGACGTTGCCCACGTCCAAGGCCTGGCCGGTCCACGGCGTGGTCGCTTTTTCCTGGTCGAGCACCACCGCGATATTGCGCGCGAACCCCAGCCACAGGCGTCCGCGCGCGTCCACCTGCATGCTCAGGGGCGAACCGTTCGACGGCAGGTCGGGCAGGTCCTGCAGGTGTGTCCACCTGCCCTGCCGCAACCGGTGCAGACCGGGCGTGTTCAACGACAGCCAGACCGTGCCGTCCGGCAGGGTGGCGATGGCCTGGACGCCGGAACGCACCGACACGGGCAGATCGGACACTGCCTCGAACCGGCCACCGCGCATCCGCCACAGACCGTCGGGGCCGCCAAGCCACAGGTCGCCCCCGGCGCTGCGATGCATCGCGGTAATCGCAGAGCGCAGCGCCAGCGGCTGGCGCGACACGCTGTCCACCCGCTGCAGGGCATGGTTGCGCGTGCCCACCAGCAATCCATCGCCGTCGGCGACCATGGCGAAGTCCTGCGCGCCGTCGGGCATCGCCACCTGCACCAGGTTGGCGTGGCGGAAGCGGTCCAGGCCACGGCTGCTGCCTACCCAGAGGTTGCCTTCGCGGTCCTCGAGCAACGGCTGCAGGTAGTCCGAACTGAGCCCGTCGCTGCGCCGGAACAGTTCAAACGCCTCTCCGGGGCGTGTCGGCGAACGCCGCACCAGCCCGGTGCCCAGCGTGGTCGCCCAGAGCACGCCGTCGCGATCGAACAGCAGGCCGGCCGATGCGCCTGGCCCGGTCGGATCCGGCGCCGACGACGCATCCCCCTTCCCTGCCAGCGGGCGTACGCCGCCGTCCGCCTCGGCCACCCAGATCGTGCCGTCCGGCGCCTGCGCGATCTGGCTGACCCGTCCGACCGTGGACGCCACGGGGGTGAAGGCAGGTGCGCCCCGGCGCAGCACCACCATGCCGTTTTCGGTGGCGACCCAGAGCGTGCCGGCGCGGTCGGTGAACAAGGTGCGTGCCTGCCGCCCCGGATAGCCCATGCCCGCAGGCGGACGCTGCCAGCGCTGATCGTGCAGCGCGACCGGCCCGGTGAACGTGGCGGCCCACAAACGGCCCTCGCCATCCTCGGCAAAGCGGAACACGGTGCTGGTCGGCAGGCCGTCGGCCTGACCGTAGTGACGCACCCGGTCACCGTCGATACGGCTGACACCGCCGTAGCGGAACCCCACCCACAGGCCGCCGTCGGGGGACGCGTACAGCGTGGACACGCTGGTGGCCGGAAAGGCGCCGCCGCCGGTGGGCGCAAAACGGGTAAAACGCACCCCGTCGAACCGGTACAGCCCGATTTCGGTGCCCAGCCACAGATAGCCATCGGCGGTCTGGGCCAGCGCGGTCACCTGCCCTGGCGCGCCCTGGTTGACGGTCCATGCGGTGTGGTGGAACTGGCCGATCGCGCGGGCCGGATCGAGCGCGACCGCCGTGCCGGCAACCAGCAACAGCAGGGCACAGGCCAGACCTCGTAATCCGTACGCCATGCTCGGTCCCCTGCCCGCGCGGCGCTGCGCCAGCGCCCGCGCCATCATACAAAAACGGTTCGGCAGCAGCAGGCCAATACTACGGGCAGGCGCCGCCCGCGCGTACGTCCTGCAGGTAGGCCGACGGCGTACAGCCCAAGCTGCGCCGGAACCAGCGCACGAAGTGGCTCTGGTCGTAGAAGCCCAGCTCGCTGGCCACCTGGCCGATGCGCTGGCCGTCTACGCGCAGCAGTTGCCGGGCGCGCTCGAGTCGCCGCATGCGCAGGTACTCCATCGGACTGAGCCCGGTCTGTTCGCGGAACCTGCGTGCGAAGTGGAACCGGCTCATGCACGCCGCCTGCGCGATCGCACTCAGCTGCAGCGGTTCGGACAGATGAGCTTCGATGTAGTGCACGCCGCGCTCGACAGCGCCGCTCACCCCGCTGCGCCCGCATGGGCGCGCCGATGACGCATGCAGTGATACCAGAAGGGATGCCGCGGGGCTGGCGTGCACGGGAATAAGCCTCGCCGAAGGTAGCGTGTAGGCTGCGCCTGCAACGTGCCTGGCCCAAGCCCCGATCGGCGGAGTACCCACCTACTCTTTCGGGTGATCGTGCTGCGGGGGCGCGCTGCGACGCCTGGACTGCGACGCCGGCAGCTCCACCACCCGGCGCCCGAACAGCACCGCATCCACCGAGTACGCCCCCGGGCCGAGCAGCAGCAGGGCGATCAACAGGCCCGCCGCCGGCCACCCCTGCAGCCCGGGATCCAGGCAGGCCACGAACAGCGAGGCCAGGATGCCCAGTGGCAGCAGGCTGCCCAGCGCCAGCAGCACCGCCGCCATCCATGCCCAGCCGATCAGATCGCCCGGCGGCGGCAGCGATCGCAGCGCCCAGGGGCCCACCAGCATGGACGACAGCAGCAGGCGCAGCAGCAGCAGGCCGACGCCGGGGGTACGGTCAGGAAAGGTTGCGTAGAGCAGCTGCACCGGTCGCCTCCAGCGTTCGATCAGGCTGTGCCCATTGGGGACCTGTTCCGGCCCCGGCGCATGACCCGAAAGAGTAGTTGCCACCGTGTCCGGAGCGATCACCCCGCATTTGCTATCGTGCGCGGGTCTGTCCTTTGTCCTGGAGTCCCATGTCCCGCACGCCATCCGCCTCCCCCTCCCCGCAGGCCCTGCTGCGGGCCGCCACCAGGGAGGCGTACGAGCGCGTCACCGTGCTGCTCAACGCAAGCTACGCCGATTTCAGCCCCGAACAGCAGCAGCGGATCCGCGCCCTGGTGGCCGGCGATGCAACGGCCCGCCCGGCCAGCCGTGCCAAACCCGCCAAAGCGCCACGCGAACCGCTGCCGCCGCGTTACTGGCTGCCGCACACGCAGGAAACCTGGTCCGGTCGCGGCCGCGTGCCGCAAACCTTCCTTGCCTGGGAAGGCACCGTGGCCCACACCGAATGGAAGAAGCACCACCCCGACGAGCGCTTCCCGGCGTATCCGGGCTGAGCAGTGAGATGAACCGCTCCATCAAGCTGCGCAGAGCGGTGGGAACGCACGGCACCGTGCATCGCGTTGCAGACCTCCAGCAGCGCCATGACACGAAGCAGACGCTGCCCACCCTGCTCTGCGACAGCCCTGGCTGCGGCGCCCTGCTGAAGTTCGTGCCCGCGCGCAGCAGCCGCCATGCCGACCAGCCCGCGCCCGTCCAGGTGCCGGCCTACCTCACCCTGGACAAAGGTGCCGAACACCAGCCCGGGTGCCGGTATGACGCGCCCGGCCATATCCAGGCGCTGCTCGACGTCGGCGCCGATCCTGACTTTCTGCCCGTGCTCGCAGACGGCAGGCAGGAGCTTCGCCTGCTTGTTCTGCAACAGGCACTGAAGCGCGGCAGCGCTGATCGCCAGGCCGTCGACTCCGCCACGGACCGCTACCTGCACACTCTCGCCGACCTGCTGGTGCTGCGTGCGCTGTGCGAAAGCGATGCCCTGTTCGCCGAGCACCTGACCCTGCGCCTGGGCAAGAAGAAAGTGGACTGGGCGAATTTCTTCTACACGCCGGAGCGCTACGACGAGGCTGGGGAGCGCCTGGCTGCAGCGTCCACGGAACTGCCCATGGCGTTGCTGGGCACGGTCCGCTCGCACCGCGTGCAGCCCGATGCGGTATACCTCAACTGCGCCCCGAAGTACCAGCGCACCGGCATTACCGACCGGCGCGACTTCCATGAAGTCAGCGTTGGCCACGGCGACGCCGCGTGGCTGCAGTCGTTCCCGGTAGGCGCCGAGATCGTGATGTTCGGGCTGTGGCGCCAAGGCCGGACCACCACCTCCACGCGGCCCCACCCCACCGACCCGCGACGCACCATCACCAACGTCACCCACAAGCTGGCGCTATGGCCAAGCTTCAAGCGGCAGCTGGCCGTGGTTGACTGACCCGGAGAACGTACCGCATGACCCGAACGACGCCGCGCTTCCTGCTGCTCACTGCATTGGCCGCCACACCGCTTGCGGCGTGCGCCGCGCCGGCCTCCTCGCCAGGCACGGTATTTGTCGACGTCACCGCGACCCACGTTCCCACAGAACCCGACCTGCATGCGCTTGATGCCGCCCTGCTGGATGCCGACGGCGACGGCGACCTGGACGTTGCGGTGGCGGTGGAGAACGGCGCCAACCGGCTCTATCTCAATGATGGGAGCGGCAAGCTCACGCACGCCACCGGTGCGTTCGGGCCGCTCAGCGGCGACAACGAACACGTCCGCGTGGCCGACTTCAACCGCGACGGCCACCCCGATGTGCTGTTCATCGCCGAAGACACTGAACAACACAACCTGTTCCTGGGCGATGGCAAAGGTGGATTCACGCGGGTGAGCGAGCGCCTGCCGGCGAAAAGCCAGGCCAATGGCGTGGCCGTCGGCGATCTCAACGGCGACGGCCTGCCCGACATCGTCGTCGGCAACACCACCGAAGGCAAGAAGGGCCAGGCACAGCCGTTCCTGTGGCTCAACGACCCTGGGCGCCCGGGCCGGTTCGTCGACGCCACGGCCACCCACCTGCCCAACATCGACGTGCAGGCGCAGGGCATCGCGCTGGTTGACGTGGACGGCGATGGCGATCTGGACATCGCCATCGCCAGCCAGGATCCGCTGAATCGGCTGCTGCTCAACGACGGCAGCGGACGCTTCGTCGACGCGACCGATCGGCTGGGCCCACAGGTGCCGACCGAAACGCGCGAAGTGCACGCGCTTGACGCCAACGGCGACGGTCGACTGGACCTGGTGTTCTTCAACCTCACCAGCAACAACCGCGAGTGGGACAAGGATCCGCAGACCCGGCTGCTGATCAACCAGGGCAACGCGCGCTTCAAGGATGAAACCCGTACCCGCCTGCCCACCCACCGCTTCTCAAGTTGGGGCGGCACCGTGGTGGACTTCAACCACGATGGCCATCCCGACCTGGTGGTCAGCGCCATCGACGTGCCCGGTTTCGTGCCCCTGCAGGTACGTGCGTGGCAGAACGACGGGAAGGGCAATTTCAGCGACGTCACCGCTTCGGTGATTCCAGCAGCCACCGTGGGCCGTAGTTGGAGCATGGCGCGTGGCGACCTGGATGGCGATGGCAAGCCGGATCTGTTCATCGGTGGCTGGCAATCGCAGGCGCGTTTGTTGCTCTCCAGTGGCAGGGACCGTTAGCGTCCCGCGTCACCTTCCTGCGCCGTCAACCACTCGAGCATCTCCTGGTGAAGTGCCTCGCTCTCATGCGGGGTCGCCGTTCCCCACAGGCTGTGCCGCATGCCCGGAATTTCCCGGTAACGGAACACCACGCCCGAGCCCTGCATGAGCTCGGCCAACTTCCGTGCGGACGCCACCGGCACCGACCCGTCGCGTTCGCCGTGCACGACCAATAGCGGCGCCTTGAGGTCGCGCAGCACATTGGCCTCCACCGCATCCAGGCGGCTGGCCCATGTCGCGTAGGTGTTGGATTCCCCCATCCAGTCGCGCGTGGGCACCGGCGCGGCGCGGATCTCGTCCATTTCCTTGCGCAGCGCTTCGCGGCACGCAGCAGTGTCCTTAGGCCCGGAGCAGACCATGGCCTCCATGGAATCCGCCATCCGCATTCCGCCGCCAACGCCCACCAGCGCCACGGCCTTGGTCTGCGGGTAGTACGCCGCCAGCTGCGCTCCAATGCGTCCCCCATCGGAGAAGCCCCACACCAGCAGCTCCCCGTTCCACCAGCTGGCATGCCGGTTAAGGTGCTGCAGCGCGCGCAGATGGTCAATCACGCGCTGGTCGATGGAATAGTGCTGCCGAAACTCCGCACTGCATTGGAAATCTGGCCCGATCTCGATATTTCCCTCGGCGTTGAGCGCCGGAATGGTTGGGCCCGGCTTCTCGATCACGGCCAATGCGAAGGGACGGGCACCGTCACTCTTTTCCAGCAACCAGGCAACGCTTTCGTTGTAGGTGGAGGGGATGCAGAGCGAGCCGTCGATATAGACCAGCAGCGGTACCTTGCCCGTCAAAGACGGGCGCTGCACGTGCACGTCCAACAGGCTGCCGTCCACGCGCGGCACCTTCAGGACATCTTGAAACACGGCATTCGCGGCTGCGGCCGGCAGGCCAACAAGCCCAGAAAGAAGCAACGCACCCATTCGACCCAGGAAGGCCGGTATTCCAGTAGTCGGTTTCACGCTGCGGATCACTCCTTGAGTCGATCAATGCGGAATATCAATCAGATTTCTCGGCGGGGACCTACCCAACAGAATCTTGATCTCAATGCCGGCCACCGCTTCAAGTTCAGCTTTCGCGGTAAGGTAGCGCTGCTCGTCTGTTCCACTCACCATGACTTCGATCAAGCCAAGTTCCGGACGACCACTCAGGCCGGTCACATCCGGAAAAAACTCCAGAGCCCTGGCGCTTGCCTTGCTCATGATGTCGCTGAATTCCTGCGCCGTGTAGGGGTAGCCTTGCTCGAACTCAACCCTCACATCGGTCCCGCGTGCTCTGATGAGCTGGACGGGCTCCGTTTCAGCCCCCTTCAAACCTACCACCAGGTGCTGGTAGGGCATTGACTCGATCGAAATGAAGGCCATCCTCTCTCGATATCGCTCCCGTAGGTCCTGGACATGTGGCATAAGCTCTGGCTCGATCAGCAGCCGCTCCCTGGCAACTTCAAGGGAAACGCCGTTGGCCTCCATGTAAGCGCTCGCCTCAACGTCGGGCAAATCGTCACCCAGCACCGGAGCACTGCGCGGCATCCCACCCGGCGCTCTGGAGGGTTCAGCGCTGCTTCGTGCATTGGCCGCTGGAGCCGGATTGCCCTCTTCAACCCGCTGGTCCTGCTTGCCACTACAGGCCGAACCCAGCGCAATCGCCACGAGAACGAAGACCCGCTGCACGTTCGGTCCGATGCCGCGCCACGCCATCATTCCGCTCCATCAAGCGCATCCAGTGGGCGCTTATGCGGCTCTTCGATAATCCGCTTGTTGAGAATGCGCACCGTGCCGACCATCAGCAGCCGCATGTCGCGAACGATGTAATCAGCAAGCGCGTCATCACTGATGTCGTCGCCTTCGATATCCAGCCGGAACTCCTGGCCTTGGATACCACCACCGTTGCTGAACTCGATTTCGAAATCAAAGCAGACACGCTTTTCCATTCAAGCCTTCCGATCCATGCGGCCGAGGTCTACCGGATTCTCGCACGACACCCCGGCCAGGGCGACCGTCAAATTGCCGCCCTTCTACGTACTTCTACTGGTCCCGCCCGCACTCGCATGCAGGTCACTTCGACTTCACCACTGCGCAACGACCGCGGCGGTAGGTTTCCTGCGCCTACACCGCCTCTGGCAGGGCGCAAAACACTTCAGGAATCAACCATGCGTACATGCATCGTTCTGGGTCTGTCGCTGTTGGTCGTTGCGCCTGCATGGGCGGCCGACGTCACCTGTGAATCCAAGGGTCGTGGTCGAACCGAGTGCCCCATGGACACCCAGGGGGATGTGCAGGTCAAGCGGCAGTTGAGCAAATCGCCCTGCTCCGAAGGGTGACCTGGGGCTTGAGCAAGCATGCCGTGCGGGTCGAACAGGGCTGCCGTGCCGTCTTCTCGAATGCATCGGACAGTGCGGCCGCAGCTCCCGCCGCCAGCGGGGGGCTGCCGTTGTTCAACGCCACCTGCCCCGGCGGCCTGGATGTCCATGGCGACCAAGGCGGCCCGGTGTGCGTCAACGGAAGGAGGCCACGCTGAAGAAGTCCAACGACAACTACTACGAAGCCAAGGACGCCGCCACGGGTACGGTCATCTCGCTGAGCAAAAACCCGGACGGATCGCTGTTGGTGTCCTACACCGGCCGCAAGGGTGCCAACGGCATCTGCCAGCTGCGGTGACCCGCGCCCTCACGCGTTGCGGGCGAACAGAAAGATGACCAAGGACACCGGCAATGGCGAGAGCATCATGATGATGCCCAGCCCGATGTTGGCGCCGCCGCCGGTGTTCATCCATCCATCGGCGTAGTACCAGCCCCACAGCGCAAGCGAAACCATCAGCCCGGCGATGAAGCCTCGGCGCACGCGCGGTGGGCGGCGAACAGCTACCCAGAGAGAGAACAAGGCGAACGGTGCCAGTGCCAGTGCCGTGCGCACCCAGCGCGGCTGCAGCTCTGGCCCCATGCCGAAGGTGCGTGAGCGCAGTAGATCGAGCACCCACTCAACGCCCCACACAATGGTGAGCGCGTAGACCACGGAAACCAGCAGCAGCGCTGCGCCGGAAATCCTTCTGGTATCAGACGGCATGGATGTCTCTCTGGATACATGCGGCAGCATGCGATTCCAATGAAAGCACAGGCCGAAGTCGGCTCGCCACCCGCGATGTAACTGCCCCTCGTTCAGCCATCGGTGGAGCGGGTAACCTCCTCCCAGCGCACGAGGTCATCCAGCGCAGCCATGTACTTCTCGCGAACCAAGGCCAGGGCATCGCTGCCAAGCAGCAGATGCGCGGGCGGCGCTTCGCTGTCCATCAGGGCCAACATGGCCTGCGCGGCCCTCCGTGGGTCTCCGAGCTGCTTTCCACTGACCTCCTGCCGACGCTGGCGGATCGGGTCGAACACCGCGTCATAGTCGCTCAGGGTGCGCGGTGAACGCACCATAGAGCGCCCCGCCCAGTCGGTCCGGAACGAGCCCGGCGCCACCGCCGTCACATGGATTCCCAGGTCACGGACTTCCTTGCCCACCGCTTCGCTGAGGCCCTCCAGCGCGAACTTGCTTCCACAGTAATAGGCAATGCCCGGCATGGTGATGATGCCGCCCATCGACGTGATGTTGAGGATCCGCCCCGCGCGGCGGGCACGCATTCCGGGCAGGACGGCCCGCATCATCGCCACGGCGCCAAACACGTTGACGTCGAACTGCCGGCGCATCTCTGCCAGTGGCGATTCCTCCATTACGCCTTCATGGCCATAGCCAGCGTTGTTGACCAGGACATCGATCGGCCCCAGTTCCGCCTCCACCGCGCTGACGACCGCGCCGATGGCCTGCTCGTAGGTAACGTCCAGCAGGCGTGCATGGGCGCGCCCCGGCGCCAGCGCCTCGAACGCCGCGATGCCGTCGGCCTGGCGCAGCGTGCCAACCACCTCGTGGCCAACGGCCAAGGCTTCACGGGCGAGCGCAAGGCCGAAGCCGCTGCTCACACCGGTAATCAGAATTCGCTTGGGGTGCGTCATGGGGTGCTCCATCAGGGGATGGGGTGCACAATAGTTCCACCACCCAGTCCCGCTAAGGCGCAATTCGCTCCGCTTATTGCCTAATCCTATGACACCCATCAACCCCACCGCCCGCTCTGGACCGGCCAGCCCCCTGCCGCTGGCACCGGTTGTGCTCACACTGGCACCGGTGGAGGGCTACAACCTGACCGCCCTGCCCAGCGTGCGGGTGCTCCGCTCCGACCGCCCACTTTCGCGAACCCCGGTGCTGTACGACCCGGGCATCGTGATCGTCTGCCAAGGCTGCAAGCGCGGCTACTTCGGCCACCGCACGTACGTGTATGACGCCAACCAGTACCTGGCCGTGTCCGTGCCGGTGCCGTTCACCATGGAAACGGATGCGTCGGCGGAATCCCCGCTGCTGGCGCTGTACCTGCACCTGGATTTTCCGCTTGCGGCCGAGTTGATGCTGGAGATTGACCGCCACGGCATCAGCTCAGACGTGGCACAACCGCAGAGCATGATGTCCAGCCCATTGGATGACGTAATGCAGCTCACCCTGGAGCGCCTGCTCCGCGCGCTTGCCGATCCCGTGGAATCGATCCTGTTCGGCCCCCAGCTGCTCCGTGAGCTGTACTACCGCGTGCTCACCGGCCCGCAAGGGGCCGTGCTGCGCGCGGCACTCTCCCAACAGGGAAGGTTCGGAAAGATTGCCAAGGCGCTTGAACGCATCCACTCGGACTACGCCCAAGCGCTGGATGTCGCACGGTTGGCCCAGAGCGCCGGAATGAGCACGCCCTCGTTCCACAGCCACTTCAAGGTGGTGACCTGCACCTCGCCCATGCAGTACCTGAAATCAACGCGCTTGCATCAGGCACGCCTGCTCATGGTGCGCGAGGGCATGACCGCTGCTGCGGCCTGCCATGCGGTAGGTTTCGAAAGCACCTCGCAGTTCAGCCGCGAGTTCAAGCGGCTGTTCGGGCTGACACCTGCAAAGGAAGCACAGCGCATGCGCGAGAGCTTCGCCATTCCGCAGGCATGGCCCGGCGCAAGCTATGTTTCATCCCACTGACGGAGAGCGCCTGGAGGCCATCCGCCGCTTCATTTGAAGGCCAATGTAAGGCTGCACAGCGAAGTGCGTCCCATTGTACCCATCAAGGCGATGGCCACCCGAGATGTCGGTTGTTTGGATGAAGTCTTTCGATGGGTCGACGCCTTTGACTTCTTCAATCCGTATGAAATCGACGACAGACAACAGCTTGGCAAGTGCCTTTCTGGCAGCGCCTGCATCGTAAACACGTAGAGTCAGTTCCGAGGTCTTGATATCCGTACCACCCTGCACCGCCACGTCCGCCTGCATCAGTTGCCGCAGCACCGTGGCTGCAGGCAGGAAATTGCGCGCCGCTGCAGCCTGGAAGTTGGCCCGCAAGGTGTCTTCCATCTTCGCCCGCATGAGTACGCGCCTGCTCATGACAACCTCCCTGCGTGCTCCAGCTCCCGCTGCACTTGGCGGGGAACCTTCGGAGCCACCGGCGGCGGCGTTTCGATCACCGTGAGGATGATGGAGCCTTCCTTCACCTCAACCGCCACCCTGGCACCGATCTCGAAGCCGACATCCCGCAACCAGCGGCCAGTCAGCTTGAGACAAGGAACGCGTTCGTAGCGCCCCATCCCGCCAGGCAGTTCGTACCAATGCCCCACACATCCTGTAAGTGCTTGGCGGGCGGGAAAAGGCTTTGCGCTTGGGGCGCAGTTCGTCTTCGTAGGGCGTAGCAGCCCGCGATCTAAGCATGTTGGACCTCCGGCACGTGTTGCTCTCGCCGGAGTGACAAGAGCGTCGGGAGGCTAGAAACCGTAAAGCAACAAAATCGGCGGGCGTATTTCCACGAGGGTCTTGTATTAGCCGCCCTCCCGACAACGAAACGTCCAACATTCTGTTGCTTTTAGAGTTTCTAGGCTCTGTAGAACACCATGCAGGATGATGCGAAGGCTGGGAAATCGTTTGTATCTCTTGATATGGCGATCTTGGTAGACGAAACCTAAGTGATGACGCAAGCGACCACACATGCTTATTAATGTGCGAATGCAGTTCACGCTTCAACGAGTGATCCGCACTTCAGGCACGCATATAAAGTTCGAGAACGCCGCACGGAACATGTCGGAATCTACCGCTTCGGGCGCGGACCCAGGGCAAGCTCCGCCGCAATCATGGCCGCCTTGCTTTTGGATGGATCCCTGAGGATTCTTGATGCAGAGGACATTGCCGGCGAATGATCCATTTCGCTTGATCGAAGCTGACGGAAATCCAGACCAGGTGCAAAGGTTGCCTTCCCGCCATTGGAGCCGTCAACGGGCATCTTGTGGGCCGCTTGAACATGCTTAGTCAACATGACCTTAGCAGCCTCTCGCGCACGGATCAGAGCTGAGATTGGCTGCTGCTAGTACCATTCCCGAATCTGCTCACTATCGGGAAGACAACTCGACCTTGACTCGATGTGACGCATCCACTCAATCCGCTGCTCTTCGAAGATGGCAAATGCCACAAGACCGTAGATCCATCCCTCTTCACCCCGTTCAACCAGAGTGCTGTACGCATCTTCCGAACCAGTCAGGCTGCTCATGATGTGCCCTATCGCGCGATGGAAGGAACACGCTGCCGGATGACAAGCCAGATAGGAAATTGATTGTTCCTTCGCTTCTTCCAACACTTATTGACATGGCCTACTAAGCTGTCGCAATGATTCGGCCGCCTCCGGTCAGCCAAGGATCGTCTCGCCCAGCACCTGACGTGCTTGGGCTAGATCCGACAGCCGATTCTGAAAAATTTCGCGCTTCAGGAAGCCGTTGAATCGCTCGACCAGTGCGTCCTGGCGGTAGTCTCGCCAGCTTCCACGTGAATTGCACATGCTATGACTTGACGTCATGCGGCCTCAACTTGGAATAGGCGCTACAGTAGGTTCGTCACGGAGACCAGCCCAATGAAAAGCTTGAGCGGAAAGGCCACATTCAGCGAAGCAGCCAGGGAAGCGTTCGCCGACAGGGGAACCGCGCGCACCTTGGCCACCAAGGTTCTTGCCGCTCGTTCCGCATCCGGAACCGACTCCTTTGTTGTCAGCGGACGTTCGTACACAACGACAAAGGGCGGCCATGCAGCTGGCAGCGCCCTGTCCCAGGCCCCCAAAAAGAAGTAAAGGGGCGTGGGCTCCTTCAGCCTTTCCGTGCTGGTTGGCCTCTGCATCTTCCTGCCGGGAGCCGCATTTGTTCTAGGCCTGACAAGGCTCTACAACCCGTCGGCTCCTGGCAGCCCCATTGACCAGCATTTCAGCGCCGGCCTTGCATTGGCCGTAGCGGCCAATGTTCTACTCCACGGAATTTGCTTCTCCGTTGCTACGGGCTACACCCGTGCCCACGGGCTGCCTGAGCCAGATGTCGGGCCGGTCCTCGCTCTTCTTTCTGGCGACCTGAAAAGCGCGTGGGGGAAGGCGGGAGTTCAGAGCCTGACCGAGTTCCCCTTGAGCATCTCGGCTTACTTCCTGACAGCAACCACGATAGCTTGGGCCGCAGGCATTCTGGCCAACCGTCTGATCACGCTACAGCCCCGAGCCAGCTGGGCTGAACTTCTCAAGCCGCAAGAAGTATCTTTCGTGTGGCTTACCACGGAAGTTCAACTAGACGGCGTGTGCTATCTGTTCGCCGGGCCCGTCCAGGAGTTCAGCATTGGGAAGGATGGCAACCTTGAACGGGTGGTTCTGCCATATGCCGTCAAAAGGCCTTTTCCCTTGCGAAAGAGAAAATCGGCGAGCGGCACCTGTCCTGATAGTGGGCTGCAAGAAGCTCAATCCAGTAAGGAACTTGATGGCGGTTGGATCGAAATCCCTGGTGAGACACTCGTCTTGCAATTGAAGGACTCAAAGACGGTGAATCTCGACTATTTCTACGAAGAAGATTCGCCAGTAGGCGTAGAACCTTAGGGCGCGAACTTCGATGCACTTAACAGACACATACGAAAAAGCCGGCTCAAGGCCGGCTTTGACGTTAACCCTTAAAAATCAGGGCTCTATTTGGTGGGCGGTGCAGGGTTCGAACCTGCGACCCTTGCCGTGTGAAGGCAATGCTCTACCGCTGAGCTAACCGCCCGATGCTGCTGAGCCGCTCATTATAGGGCGGCAAAATTTCGCGTCAACGGGTTTGCGTAAATTTCTTCACATCGTGTGCGTGGGCTTGTCCGAGTTCAGGGTACCGGCCAGCGCGGTCTCGATCTTGTTGCGCACGTTCTCGCCTTCCTGGCCGTCGGCCAGCTGCACGCCGATGCCCGCCGCGCGGTTGCCCTGGGCGCCGGCAGGGGTGACCCAGACCACCTTGCCGGCCACCGGCAGGCGCTCGCTGGAGTCCGGCAGGGTCAGCAGCAGGAACACTTCGTCGCCCAGGAAATAGCGCTTGGGCGTGGGCACGAAGATGCCGCCGTTCTTCACGAACGGCATGTACGCGCTGTACAGCGATGCTTTGTCCTTGACGGCCAGCGACAGGATGCCCTGGCGGGCGTTGGTGGCGCTCATGCTCTATTCCCCTTTGCGTGCCGCTCGTTGACCCTGTTCCAGGCCAACAACAATTCCACCACCGCCAGGTCGGCGCGCACGGTGGTGCGCAACAGATCGCGGGTACGGTTGGCGGCGTCGAACCAGGCGCCCAGCTTGTGCAATCGGTCCGGATCGGTCAAGCCACCCCCGGTGGCCTGGGCCAGCGCCAGGTCGGCGGCATGGCGCAGGCGCAGGGCGGCGTGGTCGTCGGCGGTCCAGCGCTGGGCCAGCTCCACTGCGCCGGAGCGCCCGGCCACCAGCGCTTCGAGGTCGCTGGCGACCTGCCGGCGCAGGGCCAGGCCGTCGTGGCGCAGCCAGTCGTCGGCCAGGCCGGGGTGGCCCCGCGCGGCGTCCAGGGCTTCGCGGGCGCTGGCTTCGCTGTGACCCTGGGCCTGCAGCCAGGCCAGGCTTTCCTCGCGCGGCGGCAGCTTGAATTCCAGGCGCTGGCAGCGGCTGCGCACGGTGGCCGGCAGGCGCGCCGGGTCGCTGCTGATCAGCCACAGGTAGCGGCCAGGCTGCGGCTCTTCCAGGGTCTTGAGCAGGGCGTTGCAGGCGGCGCGGTTGATGGCGTCGGCCGGGTCCACCACCACCACCTGGGCCACGCCGTACTGCGGGGTGAGCGAAAGCTTCTGGGAGATCTCGCGCACCTGTTCGATGACGATCTCGGTGCGCAGCTTGTCGCCGGACTTGTTCGGGATGAACGACACCAGCTGCAGGTCCGGATGGGTGCCGGCGGCGATGAGCTGGGCAGCGCGCTGGGCGGCAGCCGGCTCGCCGCGGGTCAGCACGTGGGTGGCCATGCGCAATGCCACCTCGCGCTTGCCCAGCCCGGCGGGGCCGCAGATCAGCAGGCCGTGGCCCAGCCGGCCGGCGTCGAGCGCGGCGATGGTCTGGTCATAGGCGCGCTGCTGCCAGGGGGAGAACGTGTCAGTCATTGCCCTGCTCCTGCGCCAGCCAGGCATCGATGGCGGCCACGACCTGGGCGGCCACGCCGGCCTGGTCCTGGCTGGCGTCGATGAGGCGGAAACGCGTGGGGTCCTGCGCGGCGCGCTCGCGGAATACCGCGCGTACGCGCTGGAAGAAATCGTCCTGCTCGCTTTCGATGCGGTCCGGCCACAGGTCGCGGCCGTTGGCGCGGGCACGGCCTACCGCCACGTCCACGTCCAGCAGCAGGGTCAGGCCCGGCAGCAGGCCCACGGCGCGGCGCTCGAGCTCGGCGATCCACGCCGGCTCCAGGCCGCGGCCACCGCCCTGGTAGGCGTAGCTGGAATCGGTGAAGCGGTCGCTGAGCACGTAGCAGCCCCGGCGCAGCGCGGGCTCGATCACCTGGCGCACGTGCTGGGCGCGGGCAGCGAACACCAGCAGCAGTTCGGCTTCGGCACTTAGCGGCTCGTTGGCGATCTCCGCATCCGGGGTGAGGATCAGCGCGCGGATGCGCTCGGCCAGCGGGGTGCCGCCGGGTTCGCGGGTGAGCACGACCTCGTGGCCCTGTGCCTGCAGCGCGGCGCGGATGGCGTTGAGGGCGGTGGTCTTGCCCGCGCCCTCACCACCTTCCAGGCTGATGAAACGCGGGTGGCGGCGCAGTGCCGGGCTCACTTCGGCGCCGCCTGGCTGCGCTGCGCGCGCAGCTGCTGCAGGTACCGCGCCACGGCGGCGTTGTGGTCGGTGTAGGTGGCCGAGAACACGTGCGCGCCGCTGCCGTCGCCCACGGCCACGAAGTACAGCGCATCGCCCGGTGCGGGGCGCGCGGCGGCGTGCAGGGCGTCGCGGCCCGGCATGGCGATCGGGGTGGGGGTGAGGCCGGCGCGGGTGTAGGTGTTGTACGGCGTGTCGGTGGTGAGGTCGCGCTTGCGGATGTTGCCGTCGTAGCTGCTGCCGATGCCGTAGATGACGGTGGGGTCGGTCTGCAGGCGCATGCCCATCTTCAGGCGACGCGCGAACACACCGGCAATCTGTGGGCGTTCGCTGGGCAGCGCGGTTTCTTTTTCGATGATCGAGGCGAGGATCAGCAGCTCATACGGGGAACTGAGCGGGAGGTCGTCGGCGCGGCTTTCCCAGGCGGCCGTGAGTTCCTTTTCCATGGCGGCGTGGGCGCGCTTGAGCACGTCCAGGTCGGTGTCGCCACGCTGGTAGACGTAGGTTTCGGGCAGGAAACGGCCTTCCGGATGCTGACCGGGGAAACCGAGCGTCTTCATCAGCGCGGCATCGTCCAGCTCATCGGTGGTGTGGACCAGCGGGTCGGCACGCTTGAGCGCGGCACGCAGCTGGCGGATGTTCCAGCCTTCGACGATGGTCACCCGGTGCTGCAGGGTGCGGCCCTGGCGCATGCGGGTGAGCAGTTCGCGCGGAGTGAGCTTCGCGTCCAGGGCGTACTCGCCGACCTTCAGCTTGCCGGCGGCGTCGAGCTGGCGTGCCAGCAGCTGCCATTGGGTGTCGTTGCCTTCGTCCACGCCGGCGTCGCGCAGCTTGCGCAGCACCGTCTGCAGGCCATCGCCCGGGGCGATGACCACGCTTTCCTGGTCGGGGGTGATCGGCGCGTCAGCGAAGCCGCTCTGGCTGTGCCAGAACCATGCGCCGGCGGCGGCCAGCAGCAGTGCGCCGAGCAGCAGTACCGTCAGTATGGCCAGACAACCCCGTTTAGCACCCGCCATGGTCACCTCTGTTGTTGGTCGTTGTGGGCCGGCACCACCGCCGCACGACCAACGGTCGTGCGCTACCGGTGCGGGCGTCACCTGCTACAGGATACCGTGCGGGTGACGCACTCACACTTGGGTCAGTCACGGCGACCCAGCGCGCGCATCAGGCCACGCGCCTTGGCGCGGGTTTCGTCGAGTTCCTTGGCCGGATCCGAGTCGACCACGATGCCGGCGCCGGTGCGGAATGCCGCGGTGGGGCCCGCGACCTCGGCAGTGCGAATGAGGATGTTCAGGTCCAGGTCGCCGTCGCGGTTCAGCCAGCCGAAGGCGCCGGTATAGGCGCCGCGTGCGGTCTGCTCGAGCTCGGCGATGATCTGCATGCAACGCACTTTGGGGCAACCGGTGATGGTGCCACCAGGGAAGGTGGCGGCGATCACCTGGCCGGGGCTGACGCCCGGACGCAGGCGGCCGCGCACGTTGCTCACGATGTGGTGGACGTGGGCGTAGCTCTCCACGCTCATCAATTCGTCCACTTCCACGCTGCCGGCGGTGCAGATGCGGCCCAGGTCGTTGCGCTCCAGGTCGATCAGCATCACGTGCTCGGCGCGTTCCTTGGGGTGGCCCACCAGTTCACGGATGCGTTCGGCATCGTCGTCGCCGGCGAAGCGCGGACGCGTACCGGCAATCGGGCGGGTCTGCACCTCGTCGCCATGCACCGATACCAGACGCTCCGGCGACGAACTCACCACCGCCCTGCCCTGCGCGATGAACAGCCCGGCGAACGGCGCCGGGTTGGCCACGCGCAGCTGCGCGTACAGCGCCTGCGGCGAAAGCGCATCGTCGACGTGCGCGACCCAGCGGCGCGACAGGTTCACCTGGAACACGTCGCCGGCTCGCAGGTAGTCGATCACCCGGCCCACGCCCTCGGTGAAGCGCGTGGGCGCGTCCTCTTCCACGTCGGCAGGGGGTTGCCACGTCGGCAGCGGCGGCAGCGCGGCGGCGGCGTGCAGGTCCTGCAGGATCGTGTCCAGCAGCGCCGTGTGGTCGGTTTCGCATACGGCGTGGAACTGGCCGAGCACGCGGTCGTGCAGCACGGCGGCCGGGCAGCGCAGCGCCAGCGCGCTGGGCAGGCCATCGGCGCGTGCGGGCAGGTCGAGCACGGCTTCGATCTGCCCGGCCAGTTCGTAATCCAGCATCAACGCCCAGCCGCCGCGGAACGGCAGGCCGGACCCTGCGCCGGGAGCGGGCGAAGGCGAACCAGGCGTGCCCGCGCGCGGCAGGCGCAGGGCCTGCCAGTGGGCGTCGAGTACGTCGAGGAAGGTGCCGGCATGCACCGTGCCGTCGTGATTGCGCACGTTGCCGTCGGCATGCAGCGCCAGGGACTCCCCGTTGCCCATCAGCAGCAGGTCCCAGCGGCCCTGGGCGGTGCCCGAGGCGGTGGATTCCATCAGCAGCGGGTAACGCAGCGGCGCCAGACGCTGTAGCGCGAGCAGGTCGGTGGTGTCGGGCAGCGGGCGGGTCTGGAACATGGGAATACCGGCGGTGGTGTTGGGGCCGGCGCGCGCCGGTCTGGCATTGTGAGGGCCGGCCAACGGCCGGCGCTACCGGGCGTGACGCCCATATATGCCAAGGCCGCCCGGTGGGCGGCCTTGGTGTGTCGCGATTACGGCGAGCCGGTCAGACGCGCTTGAACACCAGCGTGCCGTTGGTGCCGCCGAAGCCGAAGCCATTGGACATCACCACGTCGACCTTCGCTTCGCGTGCGGTGTTGGGCACGTAATCCAGGTCGCAGCCCTCGCCCGCTTCATGCAGGTTGATGGTGGGCGGAATGATGTTGTCGCGCAGCGCCAGCACCGAGAAGATGGCTTCCACGCCACCGGCCGCGCCGAGCAGGTGACCGGTCATCGACTTGGTGGAGCTGACCATCATCTTGTAGGCGTGGTCGCCGAAGGCGGTCTTCATGGCCATGGTTTCGCCCAGGTCACCCAGCGGCGTGGAAGTGCCGTGCGCGTTGAGGTAGCCAACCTGGTCCGGGCTGACGCCCGCGTCCTTGAGCGCCATGGTCATGCAACGGGCCGCGCCTTCGCCGTTCTCGCTGGGGGCGGTCATGTGGTACGCGTCCGAGCTGGCGCCGAAACCGGCAAGCTCGGCGTAGATCCGCGCGCCACGCGCCTTGGCGTGTTCGTATTCTTCCAGGATCAGGATGCCGGCGCCGTCGCCGAGCACGAAGCCATCGCGTTCCTTGTCCCAGGGGCGCGAGGCCTCCGCCGGGGCATCGTTGCGGGTGCTCATGGCTTTCATGGCGCAGAAGCCGCCCAGCGCGGTCGGCGAGGAGCCACGTTCGGCACCGCCCACCACCATCACGTCCGCATCGCCGTACTGGATCATGCGCATGGCGGTGCCGATGGAATGGTTGGAGGTGGCGCAGGCCGACACCGCCGAGAACGACGGCCCCTTCAACCCGGTGATGATGCTCAGCTGGCCGGGCAGCATGTTGATGATGGTCTTGGGCACGTAGAAGGGCGAGATCTTCTTGCCCTCGTGGAACTCGATGGTCTGTTCCTCGATGCCCAGCAGGCCGCCGATGCCCGCGCCCACGATGGCGCCGATGCGCTCGGCATTGTCCGCGGTGATGTCCAGGCCCGAATCGTTCAAGGCCATGAAGGCGGCACCGAGGCCGTAATGGATGAACGGGTCCATCTTCTTGGCATCCTTGCCACTGACCCGGAATTTGCCGAACTGTTCGTTGTCGGCGGTGATGTCGAAGTCCCTGACCTCACCTGCGATCTTGGTGGTGAAACGGTCCAGGTAGGCCTGCGAAACGTTGGTCAACGGGCCGATGCCGGAACGACCTTCGGTGATGCCCTTCCAACTGGTGGCCAGATCATTGCCCAACGGCGAGACCATGCCCATGCCGGTAACGACGACGCGACGCTTCATTGCAGATTCTCCTGACTCAAAAACACAGGGCCGCTAGCGCGGCCCCATGGGATTGCTGCACGCGATGAGCGTGCCAGACATCACGCCTTGACGTGAGCCTCGACATAGGTGATCGCAGCCTGGACGGTGCTGATCTTCTCGGCTTCCTCGTCCGGGATTTCGCACTCGAATTCTTCTTCCAGCGCCATCACCAGCTCAACAGTGTCCAGGGAGTCGGCGCCCAGGTCATCGACGAACGATGCGCTGTTGGTGACTTCTTCTTCCTTGACGCCAAGCTGTTCGACGACGATTTTCTTGACGCGTTCTTCGATGGTGCTCATTGGATATCGCTCCAGATGGAGTAGTGGTTCAAAAAGTGACGCCATCAAAATGGCGATGGCCGTGGGATAGTGTAGTGGAAACCGCAGGCCCCTTGCATTTCTGCAAAAAGCCATTCAGATCAACCACTTGCGGTGCAATCCCTGCACCACATGCTTACGGCATGTACATGCCGCCGTTCACATGAAGGGTTTCGCCGGTGATGTAGCTGGCCGAAGGACCGGCCAGGAACGCCACGGCATTGGCGATGTCGGACGGTTCGCCCAGGCGCTCCAGGGCGATCGACTTGACCAGGCCGGTGCGCTGTTCTTCCGGCAACGCCTTGGTCATGTCGGTGTCGATGAAGCCCGGGGCCACCACGTTGACGGTGATCCCGCGCGAGCCGATTTCCTTGGCCAGCGACTTGGAGAAGGCGATGATGCCCGCCTTGGCCGCAGCGTAGTTGGCCTGGCCGGCGTTGCCGGTCACGCCGATCACCGAGGCGATGTTGATGATGCGGCCCTTGCGCGCCTTCATCATGCCGCGGATCACTGCCTTTGAGGTGCGGAACACGCTGGTCAGGTTGGTGTCGAGAATGGCCTGCCAGTCCTCGTCCTTCATGCGCAGCAACAGGTTGTCGCGGGTGATGCCGGCGTTGTTGACCAGGATGGTGATCGCACCGAACTCCTTGGCGATGCCGTCCAGCACGGCGTCCAGGGCAGCGGGGTCGGTCACGTTCAGCGCGCGGCCATGGCCGCCCACGGCCGCCAGGCGCTCGCCGATGGCGGCGGCACCGGATTCGGTGGTGGCGGTACCGATGACGGTCGCGCCCTGCGCGGCCAGTGCGTCGGCGATCGCCGCACCGATGCCCCGGCTGGCGCCGGTGACCAGTGCGATTTCACCCTGAAGGGGCTTGCTCATGCTCAGTTTCCTCGAACGGGACCGGTCCGCAGCGCCCGCCTGGAGGCTGGCACGTGGCGGGCACGGTCGAAAGTCATCAGGCGGCCCAGGTCTCGCGGGCGGTCTCGAAGTCGGCGGGCGTGGACAGGGTGCGCGCATCCAGCGACTTGTCGATGCGCTTGATCAGGCCGCTCAGCACCTTGCCGGGCCCGCATTCGGCCACGCGGGTGACCCCGCGGGCGGCCAGGGCTTCCACGCACCCGGTCCACTGCACCGGCAGGTACAGCTGCTGCACCAGGGCGCTGCGGATGGCATCGATGCCGTCATGGATGCGCGCATCGACGTTCTGCACCACCGGCAGGCTCGGCACGCGCCAGTCCAGCCCCGCCATGGTTTCGGCAAGGCGGTTGGCGGCTTCGCGCATCAGCGGGGTATGCGACGGCACGCTGACGGCAAGCTTGACCGCCTTGCGCACGCCCTTTTCGGCGAGCAGGGCCAGCGCGCGGTCGACCGCCTCGGCGTCGCCGCCGATCACGATCTGGCCCGGCGAGTTGTAATTGGCCGGCACCACCACCTGGCTGCCCGAGGCCTGTTCACAGACCTCCTTGACCAGCGCATCTTCGGCGCCGAGCACGGCGGCCATGGCGCCGACACCGGCCGGGGCGGCTTCCTGCATCAGCTGGCCGCGCAGGCGCACCAGGTGGGCGCCATCGCGCAGCGACAGCGCGCCGGCCGCCACCAACGCGGTGTACTCCCCCAGGCTGTGACCGGCCAGCACGGCCGGCTGCGGGCCATGCACGGCCTTCCAGGCGCGCCACACGCCAATGCTGGCGGCCAGCAGCGCCGGCTGGGTGTATTCGGTGCGGTTGAGCATCTCTTCCGGGCCGCCCTGCGACAGCGCCCACAGGTCCACGCCGGCGCCGTCGGAGGCTTCGGTGAAGGCCTCGCGCACCTGCGGGTGCAGTTCGGCCAGTTCAGCCAGCATGCCCAGCGACTGCGAGCCCTGGCCGGGGAACACGAAAGCGAGATTGGAATCGGTCACGCGGAATTCCGCCTGCAAAAATCGAACGGCGAATGATAAGGGGGAAAACCGCGCTTCGTCTGTACTGGCGCGTATTGACCAGCCCCCGGCAGGTGCCGAGCGTGGGCCGGCACGCCCTCAAACAAACAGCTGCAGGATGTCCAGATCGCCATCACTGAAGAAGTCGAAACAGATGGCCACCAGCATCAACATGCCCAGCGTCGTCGCCCCGTGCACGATCAGGATCGCGTGGGCCAGCGCCCGCGCCGAACGCCCCATCTTCATGCTGTAGCGGGCCAGGCGCTGCAAGCGACCCGAGACGTCGTGGGCGTGCGCCAGCACCGGGGCCTGTTCGCCGTCCATCGCCGCCGACATCAACGCCTGCAGCCGCTCCGGGCGGTGTTCGTAGTACCTGGCCACGCCGTAGCCGAACATCAGCCAGTCGCGTGCCTGGGCCTGGGCCAGGTCCATCACTTCCAGCGGGTCTTCCTCGAAATCGATGAAGCCGATGACCTGGCCATCCCAGGTCAGGTTGCGCGGTAGCGGCTGGCCGAAATAAGCCCCCTTGGCGTGGGCGGCCACGATGGCCTGCATGGCCGCCGACACCAGCGCATCGCGGCCGGCATCGTCGGCCTGGCGCAGGCAGGTGTTGAAGGAGCTGCCGTTGTCGCCCAAGACCAGCGAGGCGTGGCCGCTGCCAATCACGTGCGGCACGTTCACCCCTTGGGCCTGCAGTTCGGCCAGGCGACGGGCTTCGGTTTCGCGGGCGGCATCACCGCCACGGTGCGGCGGTGGGCGCAGGGCGTCGAGCTGGAAGCGGTTGGCCACGAAGTTGAGCAGGCCCAGGGCGAGGACCCGGCTGCTCTCGCCGTACTGCTTCAGCCAGGCGCGCTGGCCCTCGATGACGATGGGTTCGACCATGACACACCTCCAGAAATGCAGAACGGCCCCATCGGGGCCGTTTCGCGTGAACCGATTAACGTATTAATAACGGAGCAGCGCCGAACCCCAGGTGAAGCCACCGCCGAAGGCCTCCAACAGCAGCAACTGGCCGCGCTGCACCCTGCCCGAGCGGACCGCCACGTCCAGCGCCATCGGCACCGACGCGGAGGAGGTGTTGCCGTGCTTGTCCACGGTAACCACGACCTGGTCCATCGACATGTCCAGCCGCTTGGCGGTGGCTTCGATGATGCGCAGGTTGGCCTGGTGCGGGATCAGCCAGTCGAGGTCGGCCTTGCTCAGGCCGTTGGCATCCAGGGTTTCATCGACGACCGAGTCCAGCGCCTTGACGGCGTACTTGAACACGTCGTTGCCCTTCATCAGGATCGCGCCGCGGGCCTGATCGCCTTCGCCGAAACCGGCCGAGACGCCCACCGGGTTCCACAGCAGTTCCTTCTTGCTGCCGTCCGAATGCAGGTGGGTGCTCAGGATGCCGGTGTCTTCATCGGCCTTGAGCACCACCGCGCCCGCGCCATCACCGAACAGCACGCAGGTGGTGCGGTCGTTCCAGTCGACGATGCGGGTCAGGGTTTCCGCACCGATCACCAGCACATGGCGGGCGTCACCGGAACGGATGAATTTGTCGGCCACGCCCAGCGCGAACACGAAGCCCGAACAGGCGGCGTTGACGTCGAAGGCAGGGCAGCCGGTCGCACCGAGCTTGGCCTGGATCAGGCACGCGGTGGACGGGAAGATCAGATCGGGGGTGGTGGTGCCCACCACGATCATGTCGAGCTGGGACGCGTCGATACCGGCCGCTTCCAACGCACGTACCGCGGCGTGGTAGCCGAGGTCGCTGGTGGTTTCCGTTTCCGCGGCAATGTGCCGCTCACGGATACCGGTGCGCGTCTGGATCCACTCATCGCTGGTGTCGACCATTTTCTCCAGATCCTGGTTGGTCAACACTTTTTCGGGCAAATAACTACCAGTGCCCGCGATCCTCGAGTAGATCCGCTTGCTCATTGCAATTCCTGTAAAAGGTAAAGGCCGCTGTCCGGCGGACAGCGGCCCTCACGAATCAATCTTCTTCGACGGCCGAGTTCGACTTGGTCGCGATCACCTTCTTGCCGCGGTAGAAACCATCGGCGGTGATGTGGTGACGCAGATGCACTTCACCGGTGGTCGGGTCGGTGGACAGCTGCTTGGCGCTCAGGGCGTCATGCGAACGGCGCTGGCCGCGGCGGGACGGGGTAACACGGGATTTCTGCACAGCCATGGGATTGCTCCAAACTCGGTTCGATTTGCTTCGTCGTATCGTCGCGCAGGACGCCAGCGCCCAGCACATTCTTCGCTTTCGCCGCAGCCGCCGACGACAATCCGGCTGCTATTGTTTCTTCAACGCCGCCAATGCCGCGAACGGATTGGCCTTGCTCTGTTCTTCTTCGGTCGGCGCCCAGTCCCGGTTCACTGCCTCGCCCTCGGGCGACAGCGGTACCACGGGGACGGCCAGGACCAGTTCGTCCTCGACCAGGTCCAGCGGACGCAGGTTGCCATCCTCCGGCACCAGCATCGCCTCGTACTCCTCCGGCAGGGAAGACTCTTCGTCTTCGCTGCGGATCAGGCCGAGCCGCTGCTTCACCGACACCGGCAGCAGGAAGCGCTGCAGGCTGCGCTGACAGATCAGCGGCAGCTCGGTGTCGATGGACAGGTCCACATAGGATACCTTCAAGACGTCGTCGTGGCCGAATTCAAGCGCAAACGTGCACTTTCCCTCGGTATCGGCAACGAGGCCTTGCAGGCGGGTCATTTCTGCCAGTTCTACCTGACCGTCGAAGCACCTTCGTGCTGCGACCATCCGCCAGGCATCCAGCAATTCGGGCACGTTCGCGGACATAAGCCGCAGAATGTTAAGGACGCCATCGGCCGTTGTCAAATGCCGCCGCGCCCCAGCCGTGCCGGGGTACGGTAGAGTGCGCCCCACTCCCGCTGCCCGGTATTGTCGCATGCTTCCCCTGCTGCTGGCTTCCACCTCCCGCTACCGCCGTGAACTGCTGGAACGGCTGGGCCTGCCCCTGGAGACGGCACGGCCGGACGTGGACGAAACCCCCGCCCCCGGCGAGGCCCCACAGGCCCTGGCGGTGCGGCTGGCACGGGCCAAGGCCGCCGAGGTGGCCGCGCGCCATCCCGGTCGCTGGGTGATCGGCTCGGACCAGGTGGCGGACCTGAATGGGACCCCGCTGGGCAAGCCGGGCGATGTCGCCGGCGCCCAGGCGCAGCTGGCCGCCATGTCCGGCCAGACCGTGGCCTTCCATACCGCGATCTGCCTGGTCCGCGACCAGCAGGTGCTGGAGGCCTGCGACCTGACCCAGGTGCGGTTCCGGACCCTGGACGCGGGCGAAATCACCCGCTACGTCGACACCGAGCTGCCGCTGGACTGCGCCGGCAGCTTCAAGTGCGAGGGATTGGGGATCACCCTGTTCGACGCGATCGACAACCGCGACCCCACCGCCCTGGTCGGCCTGCCGCTGATCGCGCTGGCCGGGCTGCTGCGCCGCTGCGGGTACGCACTGCCCTGAGCCGGGGCGGTGCCGCTCTAGCGTGCCGGCACGGTGAAGGCCTGCTCCTGCCACTGCTCCACGCTGCCGTCATGGCCGTACAGGGTCATGCCCAACCAGTGCGTGCCGGGCGCGAGCCCGCGCGTGTCCAGCGTGGCATCGAATGCCACGTGCGGATGCTGCGGATCGGTGGAGATCTTCCAGGCCGGGGTGATGTCGTAGGCACGGCCGTAGACCGCATCGCCCATCGGCGTGCCATCGATCAGCAGTTCGACACGCGACACCCCAACCCCATCCTTGAATGCCCAGCCGCGCACCTGCATGTCCTCGCCGACGCGGGCGCCCTGCATGGGCGCGTCGATCCAGGCCATCGCCGGGGTCACGCAGGGGCCATCGACGCGCCGTGCAGGCAGCTTGAACAACAGGAATCGCTGGTAACCGTGGTCCTGGCTGACCACCCGCGGCGGCGGCAACGGGCCTACCTGCGCACAGACATCGTGGTAACGCTCCAGCAGGTCGCGGTAGCGCTGGTCGCTGGGCGAGAGCACCAGCAGCATCGGCGCATCGCGCTGGCCATCGTGCAGCAGGCCCCACAGGCCCAGCTGCGCGGTGCGGCCATGCTTGTCGTTGAGCGGGTGGCGCAGCACTTCAATGCGCGGGTCGCGCAACTGGAAGCCCAGCTCCGCACCCACCTTGAAGTTGCCGGCCAGCACCCGCGTGCCGGGCGGCATGCCGGCCAGTTCCGCACGCACCGCGTCGGCCAGCGGCGCCCAGCCGGCGAAGTTGCGCGGGTAGTATTTGTCGCCTGCCAGCTGCGCGCGCAGGCTCGGCGTTGACGCCATCAGGTAATAGCCGAAGGCCAGCGCCAGCCCCGACCCGGCCAGCCACCAGCCGGTACGACGCAGCCAGCGGGGCCAGCCGTTGAGCACCACCGGCACCGCCACCAGCAGGGCCAGGTAGCCGGGCAGCGGCCAGTGGAAACTGATCCGTTCGACGTCGGTGAAGAACCCCAGCGCGAAGATCGCCAGCGTGGACACCGCCCCCACCAGGCCAAAGTAGCGCCACTGCGCGCGGGCACCGCCGCCCGGGCGCGTACCGGCCAACGCGACCTTCCACATCGCCACGCACAGGATCGGCGTGACCAGCATCGGCTGGATCACCAGGAACCACAGGCCGCTCCACTGGAAGGCCCAGGGATGCCGCTCCACTACCTGGAATTTCAGGCCGGCGTCCTGGTTGTCGGCGTTCCAGGCCAGCAGCGGCAACCATGCCATCACGCCCACCGCCAGCGCGACCCATACACGCGGGTCGCGCAGGCTGCGCCGCCCCTGCGGCAGCAACAACAGGGCGATGAAGCCGACCACGATCACGCCGATGAAGCGGTAGTGGCTGAGCGCGCCGATCACCAGACCCAGCGACAACTTGACTGCCGCGGCCGCGTCGACATTGCGCAGCAGGCGCGCCCCGGCATCCAGGCACAGCACCGCGGCCAACGCCATCGGCACATCGGGCACGGCGAGCATGCCCAGCGTGGCCGACAGCGGCATCAACACGGTCAGGCTGCCGGCCTGCCAACCGGCCACCGCGCCGAACCAGCGCGTGGCGATGCGCGAGACCAGCCACGGCAAGGCAGCCCCGATCGCCAGGAACGGCAGGCGCAACGCCAGCACATGGTTGCCGCCCAGCTCCACGCCGAGCCGCGCCAGCCAGGCGGTCAGCCCGGGGAGATCCGAATAGGCCGCCGCCAGGTGCTGGCCTTCCTGCCAATAGAACGCTTCGTCCACGAACAGGGGCAGACGCGCAGCCACCACCAGCTTCACTGCGGTGATGAGCGTCCACAACACCAGAAAAATTGTGCGCGCGCGTTGTTCGCCCTGCATTGCTCTATAGAATCGAAGGAATCATCGAGACGAGACGGACATGGATAATCAGCCCCGCGTGCCCGCCATGCTACCCGAAGAACTGCGACAGGCTTTGCGCAGGGCCCAGGACCAGGTCAATGGCCTGGTGCTCGGCAAAGCCCATGAAGTCCGCCTGGCATTCGTTGCGCTGCTCTCCGGCGGCCACCTGCTGATCGAAGACCTGCCCGGCCTGGGCAAGACCACGCTTGCCCATGCGCTGGCCTCCAGCCTGGGGCTGGGCTTCCAGCGCGTGCAGTTCACTTCGGATCTGTTGCCGGCAGATGTGCTCGGCGTCTCGGTGTACGAGGCCAGCACCCGCCAGTTCCAGTTCCACCCCGGCCCGGTCTTCACCCATGTGCTGCTGGCCGATGAGATCAACCGCGCACCGCCACGCACGCAGAGCGCACTGCTGGAAGCCATGGCCGAACAGCAGGTCACCCTGGACGGGGTGACCCATCCCCTGCCGGACCCGTTCTTCGTGATTGCCACGCAGAACCCGGTGGACCTGTCGGGCACCTTCCCCCTGCCCGATTCGCAGCTGGACCGTTTCCTGCTGCGGTTGGCGCTGGGCTACCCCAATCCCGAATCCGAACGCGAACTGCTGCGCGGCACCGACCGCCGCCACCTGATCGCGCAGGCCACCGCATGCCTGGACGACAACCAGGTGCGTGCATTGCGCGACGCCGTGAACCAGGTGCATGCCAGCGAGGCACTGATCGAGTACGTGCAGTCGCTGCTGGCACGCAGCCGCCAGCATGCCGGGGTGCGGGTGGGGCTGTCGCCGCGCGCCGGGCTGGCGCTGCTGCGTGCGGCCAAGGCGCACGCCCTGCTGCTGGGGCGCGGGCATGTGGTGCCCGAAGACGTGCAGACCCTGTTCGTGGCGGTGGCCGGCCATCGCCTGGTACCGGAGGCCGAGGCCAGCAGCGGACCGGCGCTGGCCCGCGCCATCCTGCAGACGGTTCCGGTGGACTGAGTGCGCAGCGGCTGGGGAGACCGCCTGAACCACCTGCGTGCGGCCAGCGGTCGGGCACTTACACGCCCCCGCGTGCCCGAGAGCCTGCCGCAACGGCTGGGACGGCGACGCATCTATGTCCTGCCAACCCGCTTCGGCCTGTTCGTCGCCGTGCTGCTGGGCGCGATGCTGCTGGGTGCGCTGAACTACAACAACAACCCGGCCCTGCTGCTGGCGTTGCTGCTGGCCACGGTGGCCATCGCCAGTACCGTCACCGCGCACCTGCAGCTGTCCGGCCTGCAGATCGACGCGGTCTCCGCCGAGCCGGTGGTGGCCGGCGCGGTGCTGCGGCTGCGCATCAACCTCTCGCGTGCCGATACGCGGGTGCGGCGCGGTCTGGTCGTGTCGCTCGGCGATGCAGTGGCCTATGGGCACCTTGTCGATACCGACCAGATCGAAGTGGACCTGCCGCTGCCGACCCACCGGCGTGGCTGGCTGGACCTGGAACGCATCCGGCTGTCGACAACGCAGCCACTGGGACTGGTACGTGCCTGGTCGTGGGTATGGCCGGACGCACCGCTGCTGGTCTATGCCACGCCGGAAACGCACGCACCGCCGCTGCCCGGCGGCGACGGCGATCCCCTGCACACCCGGGTGCACGCCAGCGGCGACGAGCTGCACCAGCTGCGGCCCTACCGCGCCGGCGATGCGCCACGCAGCATTGCCTGGAAGCATTCGGCGCGACGCGACACCCTGCTGGTGCGCGAGTATGAAAAGCCGGTCGGCGTGGACATCCTGCTGGACTGGCGCCAGCTGGCGCCGCTGCCGGGCGAAGCGCGCATCGCGCGGCTGGCGCGCTGGGTCGACCTGGCCGAGCGCGAGGGCCGCCGCTACACCCTGCAGCTGCCCGGACACCCGGTGCTGGGCCCGGCCCAGGGCAGCAGCCACCATCACCTCTGCCAACGCGCCCTGGCGCTGATGCCGCATGGCTGACCTGCCCATTTCCCTGCTGTCCCCCCCGGCCCGGCGCTGGACGCTGGCCAGCGGCGCGCTGGCCCTGGTGCCGTTGCTGCTGCAGCTGCCCTCCGCGCTGGCGGGCGTATTCGCGGTGGTCGCGGTGATCACCGCACTGGCGTCCGGGCAACGCGTGCTGCCAGCGCCGGTGCGCGTGTTGCTGGTGCTGTGCATGTTGGCGGCGGTTTACTGGCAACTGGGCGCGCGGCCTGGACGCGACACCGGCTGCGCCCTGCTGGCGGCCATGCTGGCGCTCAAATCCAGCGAGCTGCGCAGCCTGCGCGATGCGCGCAGCCTGCTGGGCTTCGCCCTGTTCGCCCCGTTCGCCGCGTTCCTGCTCGACCAGGGCCCGTTGACCATGGGCCTGGCGATGCTGGCCGCGCTGGCCATCCTGCTTACCCTGCAACGCCTGGCGCACGCCGAAGGCGACGCGCCGAATGCGGCGCTGGGGGGCCAGCTCCGCGGGGTCGGTCGCTTGCTGGCACTGGGGCTGCCGTTGGCGCTGGCCGGGTTCTGGCTGTTTCCGCGCCTGAGCGAACCCCTGTGGGGCCTGCCGGAGCGCGCGGTCGGCAAGCCCGGGCTGTCTGACAGCATGGACCCGTCCGAATGGCTGGATCTGATGGCCGACGATGCCACCGCGCTGCGGGTGACCTTCTTCGGCGACGTGCCTGCGCCCGAGCAGCGCTACTGGCGCGGGCCGGTGATGACCCAGTTCGACGGACGGCGCTGGGAACGCGACGCCAGCAGCGACGGCCGCACGCCCGCTGCGGTAACCCGCGCCGCGCCGCAGTGGGACTACCAGATCGATTACGAGCCCACCGACCGACGCCAGCTGGTGGCGCTGGACCTGCCGCTGCAGGCGCCTGCCGGCGCCAGCCTGGGTGGCGACTACAGCCTGCGCAGCACCCAGAGCCTGTCCTCGTTGACCCGTTGGCGACTGCAATCGGCACCGCCGGCGGCCTATGCAGAGCCGCTCACGCCCTTCCAGCGCCGCGAAGCATTGCAGTTGCCGGCGGGGTTCAACCCGCGCACCGCAGCGCTGGGCCGGCAATGGCGGCAGGAGGCCGGGCAGGACGATGCCGCGATCGTGTCGCGCGCGCTGCAGTGGGTGCGTTCGCGCTTCGCCTATACCCTGTCCACGCCGGCGCCGGGGCGCGACAGCGTGGATGAGTTCCTGTTCGACCAGCAGGCCGGGTTCTGCCAGCATTTCAGCTCGTCGTTCGTGGTGTTGATGCGCAACGCCGGTATCCCGGCCCGGGTGGTGACCGGCTTCGCCGGTGGCCAGCGCAACCCGTATGGCAACTACTACGTGGTGCGCAGGATGGATGCGCATGCGTGGGCGGAAGTGTGGCTGCCGCAGCGCGGCTGGGTACGCGTGGACCCGACCGCCGCAGTGGCACCGGAACGCATCTACGACACGCTGGAAAGCCGCCTGGGCGACGGTGACGGCGCGACGCTGGAAGGCGGCTGGCTGCAGGTCGGCCAGGTCGGTGATTTCCTGCGCCGCAGCTGGAACGACCTGGTGCTGTCCTTCGATGCCACCCGCCAGCAGAAACTGCTGCAGCCATTCGGTATCGACCGCCTGCAGCCGACGCAGCTGATCGGCATTTTCATTGCCTTCGCAGGCGGCGCGCTAGGCTGGATGGCATGGCTGCTGGCCCGCGGGGAACGCGAGCGCGATCCGCTGTTGCGGGCCTGGCACCGGCTGGGGCGGCGTTACGCGCGGCATGGCCTGGCCAGGGAGGCTGCGGAAACCGCCACGGACTGGGCGCAGCGCGTCCACCGGCAGCGCCCCGACCCGGCGCTGATGTCGCTCAGCCACCGTTTCGTTCAGGCGCGGTACGCTGGCGCCGAGCTAGACCCTTCACTCGTGCGTGACCTGCACAGGCATCGCCCGTCCACCGGAGCAACCTCATGAACGTCAAGATCCTGCTTCCCCTTGCCGCGTCGCTGGCGCTGGCTGCCTGTGCCACCGCACCCAAACCGCTGCAGGGACAGTTCAGCGTGGTCAGTCCGCGCGATTCGGTCGCCACCCAGCAGGTGGGCACCCCGGTCCGCTGGGGCGGACGCATCATCGAAACCACGCCCGGCCAGGGCCAGACCTGCTTCCAGCTGTTGTCGCGCCCGCTCAATGGCAGCGGCCGCCCGAACACCTCCTCCAACGACGCCAGCGATGGCCGCTTCGTTGCCTGCCGCGCCGGTTTCTACGACCCGGCGGTGTTCGAAGCCGGTCGCGACGTGACCTTCATCGGCAAGATCGCCGGGTATGAGAACACCCGCATTGGCGAGTACGACTACCGCCTGCCCAAGCTGGAGGCGGACGTGGTCTACCTGTGGCCGGAACAGCGCGAAGTCGATGTGGTGCCGGTCTACCCGTACGGCCCGTGGGGCCCGGGCTGGGGTCCGGGCTGGGGCTACCGCGGCTGGGGCTGGTGGTAAACCGCTGGTCGGCAAGAGGCCCCGTATGTGCCGACCGTTGGTCGGCGAGAGGCCCGGTAGGTGCCGACCGTTGGTCGGCAAGAGGCCCGGTAGGTGCCGACCGTTGGTCGGCACGCAATTAAAAAAGCCGCCCCAAGGGCGGCTTTTTTCATGCCCCGAAATGCCCCAGCGGCGCACCGGCCAACAGGTGCATATGGATATGGAACACGGTCTGCCCGGCGTGCTCGCGGCAGTTCATCACGATGCGGTAGCCGTCCTGCGCGAAACCTTCGCGACGTGCGTATTCCGCAGCAGCCAACGCCAGCTTGCCGATCAGGTGCGCCTGCCCCGGCTGCACATCGTCCAGCGTGGGAATGGCCTCGTTCTTCGGAATGAACAGCACGTGCACCGGCGCCTGCGGCGCGATGTCCTTGAACCCCAGCACCTCGTCGTCTTCGTAGACGATGGTGGCGGGAATCTCGCGGCGGATGATCTTTCCGAACAGGGTGTCCTGGGTCATTGCGTCACCTGGTGTCTGGGTGGGCCGGCCATGGCCGGCGCTACCGGTTAGGTTGCTTCGGTTCGGGTGCCGAACGCGTGCGACAGGGTGCCGCGATCGACGTATTCCAGCTCGCCGCCCAGCGGCAGGCCCTGCGCCAGGCGGCTGGGGCGCACCTTGTGTGCGCGGGCCAGCTGCGCCAGGTAATGCGCGGTCGCTTCGCCTTCGACCGTGGCGCTGGTGGCGATGATCAGCTCCTGCACCTCGCCCTGCCCCAGCCGCGCTTCCAGCTGGTCCAGGCCGAGTTCGCGCGGGCCCACGCCGTCCAGCGGCGACAGCCGGCCCTGCAGCACGAAGTACACGCCACGGAAGCCGGTGGCCGATTCGATCGCCAGCCGGTCGGCGGGCGATTCCACCGCGCACAGCTGCTGCCGTTCGCGGCTGCCATTGGCGCACACCGCGCAGACCTCGGTCTCACTGAAGTCGCGGCACTGCGCGCAGTGGCCAATGCGTTCGATCGCCTTGGCCAGCACCTCGGCCAGCTTCTGGCCACCGGCGCGCTCGCGTTCGAGCACGTGGTAGGCCATGCGCTGGGCGGTCTTCTGGCCCACCCCCGGCAACACCCGGAAGGCCTCGATCAGCTGTTCGAGCAGGGGCAGGCTCACGTTTAGAACGGCAGCTTCATGCCGGGCGGCAGCTGCATGCCGGCGGTGGCCGAACCCATGCGGTTCTTCGACTCGGCGTCGATCTTGTTGGACGCGTCGTTGAACGCGGCCGCCACCAGGTCTTCGGTCATTTCCGCATCGGACAGGATCGACGGGTCGATGCGCACCTTGCGGCACTCCTTGGCGCCGGTCAGGGTCACGCTGACCATGCCGCCGCCGGCACTGCCGGTGACTTCCAGCTTGGCGAGTTCTTCCTGGGCCTTCTGCAGGTTTTCCTGCATCTTCTGGGCCTGCTGCATCAGTTGGGCGATGTTGCCGCGCATGTCGTATTACTCTTCAAAAGGACGGATGGAATCGGTCACGACCCGGGCGCCATGCTGCTGGATCAGCAGCTGCACCGACGGGTCGGCCATGAAAGCAGCTTCGGCCGCCTGCTGTCGTTCGCCACGCTGGCGGTCGGACCGCTGATGCAGCGTTTCGGCCTCGGCGTTGCCGTGTTCGATCACGATCCGCGGGGTCATCCCCAGCGGGCCGGACAGCGCCTCGGTCAGCGCCCCCAGCGAACGGTCCGAACACAGGTACTCAAATCCGGGCGATACGGCCAGTTTCAAGACACCGTGCTGGAATCCGACGAACGCCGCATGCGCGGCCAGCTGCCGCGATGGACCGTTCAGCTGGCTCTGCGCGACCAGTTCCAGCCAGGTTTCGGCAGACTGCAGCGTGACCGTGCCGGTCGCCGCAGCGGCCACCGCCGGCGGCGGCGTCACCGCGAAGCCCTGCGGGCGCTGCACGGGCGCTGACGCGGGGCGCACCGGCGGGGCTTCCCACGGTGCGGCCATGGCCGCGTCCGGGCTGGCCAGTTCCACCGCCAGCGCTTCGTCACGGTCATCGGCGCCGGCCTGGTGCCAGGGCGGCAGGTCGTCGTCGCGCGCCGGTGCGTTGATCGGCGCAGGGGTCGGTGCCGGCGTGGCGGGTGCGACCGGGGCCGCCGGGGCGACCGGTGCAACGGCGGCGCGGACCGGCGTTACCGTGGCGGTCGCCGCGGCCACGGGGGCGGCCACGGCCGCCGGTGCAGCGGCGGCCGTGCCGCCCTGCCCGGCCCCGTGCGGTTCGGTGCCCCGCTCGGTGCCGGTACCCGGGTCGCGCGGCACCGGCGGTACGGCTGCGGCGGGACGGAACGCCAGCATGCGCAGCACGGCCATTTCGAAGCCGGCCCGCGGACTGGGCGCCAGGTGCAGATCACGGCGGCCACTGAGCGCCATCTGGTACCAGAGCTGCACCACTTCCGGGCGCAGGCGCTGGGCAAATGCGGCGGCATCGATACCGTCGCCATCGGCCTGGGCGCCGGGCACCAGCTGCTGCACCTGGATCCGGTGCAGGGCGTCGGCCAGCGCTTCCAGCACGCCGCTCCAGTCCGGTGAGAACTCGGCCAGCGCGGCCACCACCTGCAGCAGGCGCACGCCATCGCCATCGGCCAGGGCCTCCAGCATGGCCGCCACCTGGGTGCGGTCCACGGTGCCCAGCATGGTGCGCACCACGTCGTCGCGGAGCGCGCCACCGGCATAGGCGATGGCCTGGTCCAGCAGCGACAGGCCATCACGCAGGCTGCCGTCGGCGGCCTTGGCCAGCTGCACGATCGCGGTCGGGTCCGATTCTATTTCTTCGGCGGCCAGGATCCGGGTCATCTGGCCCTGGATCTGGTCCTCGTCAAGCCGCTTGAGGTTGAACTGCAGGCAGCGCGACAGCACCGTGACCGGCAGCTTCTGCGGGTCGGTGGTGGCCAGCAGGAACTTCACGTGTTCCGGCGGTTCTTCCAGCGTCTTCAGCAGCGCATTGAACGCCGCCTTGGACAGCATGTGCACTTCGTCGATCAGGTAGACCTTGTACTTGCCACGCGAGGGCATGTACTGGGCGTTCTCGATCACCTCGCGGACATCGTCCACGCCGGTATTGGAGGCGGCATCGATCTCCAGCAGGTCGATGTAACGCCCGGAGTCGATATCCAGGCAGGCCGGGCACTGGCCGCACGGGTCGGCGCTGGTGCCCTGCTCGCAGTTCAGCGACTTGGCGAAAATACGCGCGATGGTGGTCTTGCCGACCCCGCGGGTGCCGGTAAACAGGAACGCATGGTGCACCCGGCCGCTGTCCAGCGCATTGCTGAGCGCGCGGACCACGTGTTCCTGGCCCACCAGCTCGGCAAAACGCTTCGGACGCCACTTGCGGGCAAGGACGAGATAGGACATCAGGCCACCGTCTTCATCGGGACGTCCATTGTGCCACGCCTGTCCAGCCCCCCCGCCCCTGCGTGAAGGCGCTTGTGCATGCCGCGTTCCCCAGCTAGAATCTGCGCCCCTGCAGCGGGTTCGCAGCAGGTCCGGAGAGGTGTCCGAGTGGTTGAAGGAGCACGCCTGGAAAGTGTGTAAGCGTCTAAACCGCGCTTCGGGGGTTCGAATCCCCCTCTCTCCGCCAGACAAACGCAAAAGGCCGCCCAATGGGCGGCCTTTTGCGTTTGTCTGGCGGAGAGTCGGTGGACGAGACGCGCGGACGGGGGTTCGACGGATTCGCCCGGAGCGAATCCGGACAGCCGAATGGCTGGCCCCAACGCGCGCCGAGCGCGCGTTGGGGCGGGGCCCATGGATGGGCCCCGCAATCCCCGACAATGAAGCGGCCACCATTCCGCCGCGTTCGACGAACCCGCCGGTCAAACAGTGCCGCCCGAAGGGCGACATTTTTAACTGCGGCTACGCGCTGGACACCTTCATCAACACCAGCCCGCTCACGATCAGCACCGCCGCGCCAATCCGCATCGCGCTCACCTGCTCGCCCAGGAACACGATGCCGACAATGAACGCGCCCACCGCGCCAATACCGGTCCAGATCGTATAGGCGGTGCCCAACGGCAAGCTGCGCATGGCCAGGGCGAGCAGCCAGAAACTGGCGGCCATGGCGGCGAAGGTGATGAGCGACGGGGTGAGCCGGGTGAAGCCCTCGGATTGCTTCATCGAGAACGCCCAGACGATTTCCAGAACACCGGCTACGAGTAGATATATCCAGGCCATGTGGCCCTCCTTATGGGGCCAGGTCGTCCTGGTCATTGTTGCCCGGTCTGGGGGAGGCCGTTCCTCCTGGGGTGCGTGCAGCGGGGCAGCGCCCCGCTCTACGGTGAGGGTGATTCTAGGGGATGGGGCACAGGATGGGGGCCGAAGGCGTGTTGGGGGGTTACGAGGTGGTCAGGGTGGGTCGCCACGGGTGCGTGCATCGGGCGGGTGACAGGCGGATTCGGGTTTGCGCGAAGGGCCGAATCCGACTGACAGTCGGATCTACCGCGCTGGGCTGCGCCTGCGCTATACTGGGGGACTGCACTCCGGTGCAACGTCTCTATGGCGGCCCCGTCGGCCCCTCGCGACGCTAGGTCGAAAATCCCGCCAGGGCCGGAAGGCAGCAACGGTATCGATCGACGCGGGCGCCGAGGTCAGCCGGCGGGGCCGTCACCCGTTTGGGGGTCTGCGAAACGGTTTCGGAGATTCCGCGCAGCCGCGCAGAGCGCGGCTCTACGTCGGCATTGCCGTTGGCGCTGACAGGGGTACGCACTCACCCGGCGTCGCTACGCGGTGACCGCGTTGGCGCAAGGCGTCGCCATCGGCTTCGCTGGCGTAGTGATACAGCATCATGCGCGCCTGCAGTTCGGGCGAATACTCCCGCTCGAGATCGTCCACGCCGGTGTGCGACGGGTTGCCGTGCAGGCCGCAGTCGTGGGCGATCAGTTCGTTGTCGGTGGCGTAGCGGGCCAGCATTTCCGGAATCGGGCGGGTGTCGCCACTCCACACCAGGGCGCCCTGCAGGCGCAGGCCGTACGCGGTTTCCGGCCAGTGGTGGCGGACCGGGAACACTTCCAGGCGTACGCCGTCGTGCCAGAACGCATCGCCGACCACGATCAGCTGGAACGCATCCCAGAAGTTGGCACCGCCTTCGGCCAGCACGTTCGGGTAATCGGCCACGCGGCGATGCAGCAGCGGCACCACGGTCGCCGGAACATACACGCGGATGCGGCCACGTCGCTGCGGCGAGAAATAAGCGTCCACGAACAGCCGCTCGAACCCGGCCACATGGTCCAGGTGCACATGGGTGACGAACAGCGCCTCGGGCATGCGCCCGTACTGGGCCAGGTACGCGGTAAGGCCTTCGCCGCCGCAGTCGATGGTCAACCAGGGCTGGCCCTCGCGCTCGATCACCGCCATCGGCGAACCCAGCTGCACGGCCGACGCATTGCCGACCCCCATGAAACGCAGCGACCAGTCCATCAGTATCCCCGGTTCCAGGCCAGGTCGTAGGCCCGGCGCAGCCGCGCGAAGTCCTTCTCGACCTCCTCGTGGGTGCGCTCGCCGCGCAGCTTGACCAGCGAACGGTGCAGCCGCTTGAGGTTGCGCTCGCGCCAGGCGGTGGCCGGGATGCGCTGAACGCCGCGGTCGAAATCGATCAGCCAGCCATGCCCGTTGGCGTCGAACAGGATGTTGTGGGCGTTGAGGTCGGCATGGTCCAGCCCGGCGCGGTGGAAACGGGCGATCAGGCGGCCGGTCTCTTCCCACGGCGCTCCGCGCCCGGCGACCAGCGCGCGGTCGGCCAGCGAACGCACGCCTTCCAGGCGCTCCATCAGCAGCGCGGCCCGGTAGCGCAGGCCGTCGCGCATGTAGAACGCGGCGATCGGGCGCGGTACCGGCAGCTTCAGCGCGCGCAGCGCACGCATCAGGCGGAATTCGGCAAAACTGCGGGTGCGGTTGGCGCCACGCCACAGGTACTGGTCGTGGCTGAGCTTGGCCGCCATGCCGCCGCGCAGGTACTGGCGCAGCACGCAATGACCGAACGGGGCGTCGACGAACCAGGCCCCGCCGCGGCCGCCCTCGCCCACCGGCCGTGCCCGCTCGCCCCAGTGGGCCGGGGAGAACAGGCTCATCTCGGCTTGCCGCAGCCGTTCGCGGTCGAACAGAATGGCACCCATGCCGCGTCCATCGCGGCAGGGCGTCAGCGCTTCAGTGGCGTCGAATGCGACCATTCCTTCGAGTCTAACAACACCATGGCATCAGCGTCCTCTTCCTTGTGTCTTTTGCGTTTGTCCGCGCTGGGCGACGTCACCCACGTGGTGCCGCTGGTACGGACCCTGCAGCAGGCACGCCCGGGCACTGCACTGCACTGGATCATCGACAAGGCCGGACACAAGCTGCTGGACGGGCTGCCCGGCGTGGTCTTCCACGCCTACGACAAGAAGACCGGCCTGGCCGGCATGCGCGCCCTGCGCGCGGCATTGCCGCCGGGGCGTTTCGAGGCGCTGCTGCAGATGCAGGTCGCGTTCCGCGCCAACGTGCTGTCGGCATTCGTGCCGGCGCAGCGGCGGATCGGGTACGACAAGGCGCGTTCGAAGGACCTGCACGGGCTTTTCATCAACGAGCGCATCCCCGACCGCCCCGGCATCCACGTGCTGGACGCGATCGGCAGCTTCGGCGAACCGCTGGGCATCCGCCAGACCGAGGTCAGCTGGGACCTGGCGGTACCGCCGGCGGCGGTGGCGTGGGCGCAGGCGCAGTGGCAGGACGACGGCCGGCCGGTGCTGATGATCTCGCCCTGCTCCAGCCATGTCCGGCGCAACTGGTATGCCGACCGCTACGCGGCGGTGGCCAACCATGCTGTCGCGCGCGGCTGGCGCGTGGTGCTCTGCGGTGGCCGCAGTGAACTGGAGCGCGGCATGGCCGACGCCATCCAGGCCCAACTGGCGACGCCGGCACTGGACCTGGTGGGCAAGGACACCCTGAAACAGCTGCCGGCCCTGCTGGCGCGTGCCGCGCTGGTGATGACCCCGGACTCCGGGCCGATGCACATCGCCAACGCGATGGGCACCAAGGTGCTGGGCCTGCACGCGGCCAGCAACCCGCACCGCAGCGGCCCCTATTCGGACCGCCGCTACTGCGTGGACCGCTATGACGATGCGGCGCGCAGGTTCCTGGGCAAACCGGCCAGCGAACTGAAGTGGGGCACCAAGATCGAGTTCGACGACGTGATGCAGCTGATCACGGTCGAGGACGGCATCGCCGCGTTCGAGCGGTATGTGGCCGATCAGGCCTGAGCACCGCTGCGATAGCCCCGATGGGTAGCGCCGGCTGTCAGCCGGCTGCCTGCCCCGACCAGCCGACCAACGGTCGGCGCTACCGGTCGGCAATACCAGTCGGCGCCCCCGGTACCGCCGTTCGCCGCTGGCGCGCTCAGCCGCGGCCGGTGTAGTCCTTGTACGACTTCTCTTCGACGTAGACCGAGCCGAGCGCGAGGTTGATGTCCTTCTTGATCCGCGCGCGCTGGTCGTTGTTCTTGTAGACGCTGCGGGCCAGCGCGACGAAGTCGTCATCGAACGCGTTGGCCTTGTCCTTGAGGCGGATGTTGTCTTCGATATCCCACAGCACTTCGTTGATCGCCTTGAGCTCGGCGCGCAACTTGGCGATGTCCGTGCCGCCGGCCGGGTGCGCCATCCAGGTTTTTTCCAGCGCGCTCAGCTCGGCGCGGATGTTGGCCAGCTTGGCCGGATCGCTGATGCGCTCGGACTTGATCTGCAGGATGGAGATCTTGTCCAGCAGCTCGCCAAACGAGACGGGAACGGAGATTTCTGCGGTCATGGAAGGCACCCGTGATGGAGGCAGACAGTTTAAGCGTAGCGACACGCCCTGCGTGTCCCAGGGAAGCCGTGGTTCAGACAGCAGAGCCACGCGCGGTGCCCCGCGAAGAGCAGCGACGCAGGGCGCGGCTCTACACGGCGTCCGACGCCTTGGCAGATGTCTTCGTTCGCTGATCACATCGAAGAGGCAAGCCCCTCTGTTGAGGGGCTGCCCCGACAGGGGCGGGGAGAGGAAGCATCGCGGGGGCAACGGCGCGCAGCGCCGTTGCAATCCCCCCCCTCTCCGCCAGACACGCAAAAAAGGCCACCCGAAGGGCAGCCTTTTTTGCGTGTCTGGCGGAGAGGGGGGGATTCGAACCCCCGAGGCGCTATAAACGCCTGCCTGATTTCGAGTCAGGTACATTCAACCGCTCTGCCACCTCTCCAGATGGTCCCCGGCGAACCGGGGAGCGAATAATACGGTGAGGCGGGGCTGACGGCAAGCCATTCCGTGGCTGCCGATGAATTTCTTCTGTATCGATGCCTTGCCGGATGTCCGCAGGGCCGCGATCATGCCGTTATCCCTCAGCAACACACTCCCCGGCCTGCGCGCGACCATGATCGAATTCGGACACCTGACCCACCCTGGCCTGCGCCGTGACCTCAACGAGGACACCTACTACGGGGACGGCGAACTGGCACTGTGGCTGGTGGCCGACGGCATGGGCGGACACGCCTGTGGCGAGGTCGCCAGCGCGCTCGCGCGCGAAACCATCGTGCGCGAGATCCGCCAGGGCGCGTCGCTGGCCCATGCGATCCGCATTGCGGACGAGGAAATCATCCGCACCTCGCGTCGCCGCAACGACAGCCTGCCGATGGGCACCACCGTGGTCGCCGCCCGCGTCCAGGGCAACCGCTATGAGGTGGCCTGGGTGGGCGACAGCCGCGCCTACCTGTGGCGCGACGGCGCATTGGCGCAGCTGAGCCAGGACCACAGCGTGGTCCAGGAACTGGTGGCGAAGGGCAACCTGACCGCTGAACAGGCGCGCGCGCATCCGCATCGCAACGTGGTGACCCAGGCGCTGGGGGTGACCGATCCGGCGCACCTGAACGTGGCGACCACCACCGGGGAGCTGCGGCCGGGCATGCAGCTGCTGCTGTGCAGCGATGGGTTGACCGAAGAGGTGGAAGACACCGGGATCGCGCGGACGCTGGCCTACGACGATGCGAGTGCGCAGGAGTGCGTGGATACGTTGGTGGCCGCGGCGCTGGATGGGGGTGGGTCGGACAACATCACGGTGATTCTGGTGCGTTGCCATTGATGGCAGCCGTCACGACCAACGGTCGTGACCTGCCGGGATGTCCGTCACGACCAGCGGTCGTGACCTACCGCGATGTCCGTCACGACCAACGGTCGTGACCTACCGGGATGTCCGTCACGACCAACGGTCGTGACCTACCGGGATGTCCGTCACGACCAACGGTCGTGACCTGCCGCGATGTCCGTCACGACCAACGGTCGTGACCTACCGCGATGTCCGTCACGACCAACGGTCGTGACCTACCGCGATGTCCGTCACGACCAACGGTCGTTACCTGCCCGCATTCGATCGACCGTGCCGGGCGGTAGATCACGACCGTTGGTCGTGATGCTTCTACGCCACCGCCTCCTCCACCTTCGGGCCGTCCCAGATCGCGTGGCCGGCCTTCTTGCGCAGCTTGGCCAGGCGCGCTTCGTGGGCTTCCCGCTCCGAGGCGGTGGCCACCACGCGCGGGCGCGGCAGCAGGCGGCTGGTGTCGAAGGCCTGGACCTGGGCGGTGCCGGGACGGGCCGCGTCGGCTGAACCAAAGCCGATTTCCTCCTGGCCCGAGGTCAGCGCGATGTACACATCGCCCAGGATCTGGGCATCGAGCAGGCCACCGTGCAACTGGCGGTGTGCGTTGTCCACGCCCAACCGCTTGCACAGCGCGTCCAGCGAATTGCGCTGCCCGGGATAACGCTCGCGCGCCATCTTCAGGGTGTCGATGACCGTGCAGCGGTCGGTGATCGTTCCGTACTGGTCCCCCAGCAGCGACAGTTCGTAGTCCAGGAAGCCCAGGTCGAACGCGGCGTTGTGGATGATCAGCTCGGCGCCGTCGATGTAGGCCAGGAACTCCTCGGCGACCTGCGCGAAGCTCGGCTTATCGGCCAGGAATTCCAGGGTCAGGCCGGTGACTTCCTGCGCGCCCTGCTCGAACTCGCAGTCGGGCTTCAGGTACTGGTGGTAGTTGTTGCCGCTCGGGCGGCGCTCAAGCAGTTCCACACAGCCGATTTCGACGATGCGGTTGCCCTTGCGCCATTCCAGGCCGGTGGTTTCGGTGTCGAGGATGATCTGACGCATGCGCTCAGTGTACCGGGCTGCCGGCGCGGATACGGATCGCGGCGTCGCGCGCCAGCGTATCCACGCGCTCGTTGTCGGGGTCGCCGGAATGGCCCTTCACCCAGCGCCAGTCGATCTGGTGCTTCTGCGTCGCCGCGTGCAGGCGCTCCCACAGGTCACGGTTCTTGACCGGGTCGCCGCCGGCGGTCTTCCAGTTCTTGCGGATCCATCCGGGCAGCCACTGGGTCAGGCCCTGGCGCACGTACTGGGAATCGGTGAACAGCACGATCTCGCACGGTTCGGTCAACGCTTCCAGCCCGGAGATGGCCGCCATCAGCTCCATGCGGTTGTTGGTGGTGTGCGCCTCGCCGCCGCTGAGCTCGCGCTCGTGGCCCTTGTAACGCATCAACGCGGCCCAGCCGCCCGGTCCGGGGTTGCCCAGGCAGGAACCGTCGGTGTGGATTTCAATGGTTTTCACTACAACTCCAGATCAGGTCGCCACGGTGCCGTGCCAGCGTCGGACCGGTAAGGGCGTGGGTCCTGGCAGCGCCAGGGTGCGTTTTTCAGCGGAGAACAGGCAGGCCGCGCGCAGTGCGGCCACGCTGCGCGGCCCCGGCGCGCGATCGCGCCACATCGGGCCCAGCCAGGTCAGGTCGTCGCAGGCCAGCCCGGCGCGCTCCAGCGTGTGGCGCAGGCGCTGCGGGGTGCGTACCACCAACCCGTGGTGACGCCATTGGCGGCGGAACGGACTGAACGGGTTGAGCGTGGACAGCCACAGGCGCCCACCGGGCATCAGGACGCGTTCGCACTCCGCAATCAGCAGCTCGGCGTCGCGCGCGGTGACATGCTGGAGCACGATCGCGTTGACGCTCTCGCTGGGAAAGGGCAACGGCAGCGCGCAGGTGACATCCCCGGTGTAGCCGTGCGCGGTCCGGTACAGGCGCAGCCCCTGGCCCGGCAGGGTCGCCGCGTCCAGCCAGCTGGCCGTCGGCGCGATCCACAGCCAGGGGTTGACCGGATGGGAGGCCAGGACCGGGTCCAGGGCCTGCCGCTCCAGTTCGCACAGCAGCTGCGCCGGTTCAGTATCAAACCAGGATGCGACTGACGCTTGACGGCGGCTCGGCTCGGCGGGCATGGTCCAATTCTATGCGACTGACTGCCCTACCCGCATTCGCGGACAACTACATCTGGGCGCTGGTCGCCGACGACGGTCACGCCATCGTCGTGGACCCCGGCCAGGCCTCCCCGGTGCTGGCTGCGGCAGCGCAGCAGAACTGGCGCCCGCACACGATCCTGCTGACCCACCACCATGACGACCACATCGGCGGCGTGGCCGCGCTGCAGGCCCGGTACCCCGGGCTTGAGGTCGTGGCACCGGAGGATGCGCGCATCCCCATGGCGACCCGGCGGGTGGCCGGGGGTGAACGCGTTCAGGCACTGGGGCTGGAGATCGACGTAGTATCCGTGCCCGGACACACCCGGTCGCATGTCGCGTTTCACACTGCTGAACACCTCTTCAGTGGGGACGCGCTGTTCAGCCTGGGCTGTGGCCGCATGTTCGAAGGTACGCCACCCCAGCTCCTGGCATCCCTGCACAGGCTGGCGTCCCTGCCGCCGCACCTGCTGTTGTGCTGCGGGCATGAGTACACCGTGTCAAATGCCGTCTTCGCGCGGCATGTCGACCCCGCCAACGTTGCGCTTGAGCAACGCCAAGAGGAGGCCCTGGCCATGCGCCGCGATGAACGCCCCACGCTGCCGGTTGCACTGGCCAGCGAGCTGGAATGCAATCCGTTCCTGCGTACCACTACCCCCGCCGTGCGGGCTGCTGTAAGCCAGCACCTCGGCCGCCCCGTGACCGATGAAGTTGATGTGCTGGCGGGTCTGCGGCGCTGGAAAGACGGATTCCGAACATGAGGCGGCGATTGCTGCCGCTCGCGGCGGGCCTGGCGATCGCCCTGGCCGGCACCGCGGGCGCCCAGTCGTTGAGTGCAGGCATGTCGCAGAACGTGGCCGGGCTTTCACAGCTGCCGCTGGATGCCGCCGCCCTGCCCCCCGCCTCGGTCCGCAACGGCCAGGACATCTTCGCCAGCTTCCGCGACGGCTTGGCCGAACCCACCTGCGACGCCGAGGCCACCAGCCCGCGCTGGCAGAAGCAGTTCGCGCATGCACCCTCGCGGCTGGCCAACCAGGATGACGACGCGCTGGTGCTGTTCGGCTACGTGGTCGAAGAGCTGCGCAAGGCCAACCTGCCGACCGAATTTGCGTTGATCCCGTTCGTGGAAAGCGGCTACCGGCCCAATGCCCGCAACGGCAGCGGCCCTGCCGGCCTGTGGCAGTTCATCGCCAGCACCGCCCGGAACCACCGCGTGCAGATGACCGCCGGCTACGACGGCCGGCTGTCGGCCGCCGACTCGACCCAGGCGGCGGTGCGCTACCTCAAGACCCTGCACGGCATGTTTGGCGGCGACTGGCGCCTGGCCACCATGGCCTACAACGCCGGCGAGTACCGGGTCCTGCAGGCGCTGCGCAAGGCCGGCATGAACGCGCAGAACGCACGCCCGGCCGCGCTGCCGGGGCTGTCGCCGGTGACCTACTCCTATGTCGAGAAGCTGCATGCCCTGGCATGCGTGCTGGAAGACGCCGAAACCTCGCCCGGGGTGATGGCCTCGCTGGATCGCAGCGTCCCGGTCCTCAAGACCCACACCCTGCCGGCGGGCACCAGCGTGCAGCAGTGGGCCGCGCAGCGCGCCCTGGACCCGGCCCGCATCGCCCGGCTCAATCCGGCCCTGGCTGGCGGCAAGGGCCGTCCCAGTGGCCAGGTGGCCCTGCTGGCGCCGGCCAGCCATGCGCCGGTCGACGCTACCCTGCTGGCCAAGGCCGAGCCGCCGACCCCCGCTGCCGCCGCGCCGGCTGCGGAGGCCCCTGCGGCCAGCCGCGCCGTGGCCAGCGCCGATCGTCCGCGCGCGCGCCGGCATACGGTCCGCAATGGCGAATCGGCCTGGACCATCGCCAAACGCTACGGCATGCCATTGAAGGCGCTGCTGTCGCTGAACAACATGACCGGCAGCAGCGTGCTCAAGCCCGGCGCGGTACTGCGGGTAGAAGACTGACGTAGTACCGGGCCCTGCCCGGCACAGCCTCACAAACGAAAGGGCCCGGCATTGCCGGGCCCTTTTTCGTACAGGCCGCCGGGCAGAGCCCGGCGCCATGCGACGGCTTACAGGTTCGCTTCTTCCACCTGCACCCGGTAAGACTTGCGCAGGGACTGCACGAAGTCCTTGGCCGCGCTCATGCCGTCCACCTGGTCCAGCTGCTGGCGGAACTGCTTCTGCTGCTCGGCCGGCACTTCCGCCAGGTTCGGCGGGCTCACCTTGTTGACCGCGAACACCACGTAGCGGTCCTGCACGGCGACCTTGCCGTAGCTCGGCTTGCCTTCGGACGGCGCCGGCGCAGCGAACACCGCGCGGTTGATTTCCGGGGTCGGCACCGGCTGGGTGCGCGGCAGGCCCGGCAGCGGGCTGAGCTGCAGCTTTTCTTCCGCGGCAAGCGCCTGCAGGGTCTGGCCGGCCTTGAGCTTGGCCAGCAGGGCGTCGGCGGCCTTCTCGGATGCCTGGCGGGTGCGGTCGGCGCGGATCGCGGCGATCACCTGGTCACGGGCCTTGTCCAACGGCAGCGCCTGTTCCGGGCTGTGGTCGGCGACGCGGATCAGCACGCTGTGGTCCGGCGCCAGCGTGATCGGATCGCTCACGGTGCCATCCTGGACCAGCACATCGGAGAACGCGGCGCGCTGCACCGCCGGGTTGGCGGCAATGCCGCTGGCGGTGGCACGGCTGAACGGACCGAGGGTCTGCATCGGCAGCTTCACGGCGTCGGCCGCGCTCTTCAGCGAGGTCGGGTTCTTGTACACCTCATCGACCAGGCGGCCGCTCAGTTCCGAGAACGCGCTTTCGGTGTCGGCCTTGAGCTGTTCGGCGGCAAGCTGGTCGCGCACCTCTTCGAACGGGCGCTGCTGGCCACCCTTGACCTCGCGCAGCTGCAGCACGTGGTAACCGAACTCGGTCTTGACCGGTGCGCTGACCTCGCCTGCCTTCATCGCAAACAGCGCATCTTCGAACGGCTTGACCATGGAACCCCGCTCGACCCAACCGAGGTCGCCCCCGTTGCCCTTGGAACCGGTGTCGTCCGAATTGGCCTTGGCCAGTGCGGCGAAATCGGCACCCGGCGCCTTGGCCTGCGCGGCCAGGGCGGCGGCCTTCTGCTCGGCCGCCTTCAGTGCGGCCGGATCGCTGCCGTCGGCCGCAATCAGGATGTGCGCGGCCAGGCGCGCTTCGGGCGTGGCGAAGCGTGCCTTTTCGTCGGCATAGCGCTTGCGCAGCGCCGCTTCATCGGCCGCCGCCGCCGGCGGCAGGTTCGCCGCGTTGATTTCCACGTACTCCAGCGACACCGTCTCGGGCTGGCGGAAATCCTTGGCATGGCTGTCGTACCACTGCTTGATCTGCGCGTCGGTGACCTCGGCGCTGTCCACCGGCAGTTCCGGCAACGCGGCAATCTCCACGTCGCGGGTTTCACCCAGCAGGTTCATCATGCGCGTCGCTTCAGCACTGGTGACGAAGCCGGAGTTCTGCAGCGCGGTGGGAATGACCGACTGCTGGAGGCTGTCGCGCACCAGGGTCTCGAACTGCGCCGGGGTCCGCGGCGGATTGCCGGTACTCAGCGCCAGCCGGTACTGGTCCTGGCTGAACTTGCCATCGGCGCCGATGAAGGCCGGGATCGAGGCAATGGTTTCGCGCACCAGCCCGTCGCCAATGACGATGCCGGACTGTTCGCCGGCCAGGCGCACGACCTGTTCGTCGATCATCTGGTCGAGCACGGCGCGCTTGTTTTCGGTGCTTTCGAACTGGCGCGGATCGAAGTCCTCACCCTGCTGCTGGCGGGCCTGCTGGCGCGCCTGTTCGAAGCGGGTACGGAAGTCCTGTGCGCTGATCTCGTGGTGCTGCCACAGGAACGACATCGGCCACCAGGACGGCGCCGAGCGCCACCAGGTCGGCGGCGCCGCCACCTTGGCCACGTTCTGCGCACCGACCCCGCCCAGGTAGCTGGAGTCGATCACGAACAGGAACGGAATCATCAGCAGGCCCAGGATCACGGTAACGATCCAGCCCGAGGTCTTGTCGCGAAGTTTCTGCAGCATGGGAAAAATCAAGGCCCGATTGGCGAATCCGGCAGTGTACCCCGCTTCGCGCCGCTCCCCAACAGGGGCCGACGACAGGCAAAAGAAAAGCCCCTGGTTTGCACCAGGGGCCTTCAAGAATTGGCGGAGCGGACGGGACTCGAACCCGCGACCTCCGGCGTGACAGGCCAGCATTCTAACCAGCTGAACTACCGCTCCGCGCTTGAAACTTTGCAGGCGCTCATCATATCCGAAGATACCCAGAAAACCCACCTCGAATTACTGCTTTTCGAGGATTTTTTTGTAACTGGCGGAGCGGACGGGACTCGAACCCGCGACCTCCGGCGTGACAGGCCAGCATTCTAACCAGCTGAACTACCGCTCCGCGTTTATTTTTTCAAAGCCGGGTAGCAGTCGACTAACAGTCGACTCTACAAACGACTCTACAACCTTGTTACAGATAACAAGGCCCCCGATCGCTCAGGGGCCTCGTTGAAACTGGCGGAGCGGACGGGACTCGAACCCGCGACCTCCGGCGTGACAGGCCAGCATTCTAACCAGCTGAACTACCGCTCCACATTTCAAACTTTTACTGGCAGTGCCTGGTGGGTGCTGAGGGTTTCGAACCCCCGACCCTCTCCGTGTAAAGGAGACGCTCTACCGCTGAGCTAAGCACCCCAGCAAGCCGCTTAGTTTACGGCATCCTTCAGGGCTTTGCCAGCCTTGAACGACGGATTCTTCGACGCAGCGATCTTGATGGTGTCGCCGGTCTTCGGGTTGCGGCCGGTACGGGCGGCGCGGTCACGCACCTGGAACGTACCGAAGCCCACCAGGGTCACAGCGTCGCCGGCCTTCAGGGCCTTGGTGATGGAAGCAACGACGGCATCGACGGCGCGAGCCGAATCGGCCTTGGTCAGGTCGGCGACTTCGGCAACGGCGTCGATCAATTCGGTCTTGTTCATTCTGTACAGCTCCTTTGGCGGGTATTCCGCATGTTCGACAGTAAAGCATCCGACCCGCAACGTGGCCGGACGCCAGTGAGTTCTCGATTCGCACCGATCAACGTACGGCTGACCTGCGAGTGGTGCTTTTATACCAGCGCACCCCTACCCACGCAAGCTGAAAAGCCAATAACGACGCGGGTTTCGGGCAATTCCACGCAGCGCGTCAGTGCTTGACGCGCGTCGTGGATGCTGTCTTGCTCTTGCCCCGCACTGTGACGCGCTGCCCATCCTTCTTCGGCTTGGACTGCGTCAACGGCGTTTCCAGCGCCAGGTCCAGCACCTCTTCGATCCACTTCACCGGAACGATCTTCAGGTCGCGGGTGACGTTGGCCGGAATGTCGGCCAGGTCCTTGCGGTTCTCTTCGGGGATGATCACGGTGGTGATGCCACCGCGCAACGCGGCCAGCAGCTTTTCCTTCAGCCCACCGATCGCCGTGACCCGCCCACGCAGGGTGATCTCGCCGGTCATCGCCACCTCGGCGCGGATCGGCACCTTGGTCAGCGTCGACACCAGCGAGGTCACCATCGCGATGCCGGCACTGGGACCGTCCTTCGGCGTGGCACCATCGGGCACGTGCACATGCACGTCGTGCTTGGCCAGGAACTCGCTGTCGATGCCGAAGCCGACCGCGCGCGAACGCACCACCGACAGCGCCGCCGACGCAGATTCCTTCATCACGTTGCCGAGCTGGCCGGTAAGGATCAGCTGGCCCTTGCCCGGCACCAGGGTGGATTCGATCTGCAGCAGGTCGCCGCCCACTTCGGTCCAGGCCAGGCCGGTCACCAGGCCCACTTCGTTCTGCTCTTCGGCGCGGCCGAAGTCGACCCGCCGCACGCCCAGGTACTTGTCCAGGTTCTTGCCGTTGACGGTGACCAGGGCTTTCTTCTTCGCCGCCGCCTTCCTGCCGGCCTTGGCCGGCTTGGCCAGGCCCGACGGGCCGGCCAGCGCGATTTCCTTGACCACCTTGCGGCAGATCTTGGCGATCTCGCGCTCCAGGTTGCGCACGCCCGATTCGCGCGTGTAGTAACGCACGATGTCCTGGATGGCGTCCGGCTCGATCTCCAGCTCCTCCGGCTTCAAGCCGTTGGCCTTGATCTGCTTGGGCACCAGGTAGCGCATGGCGATGTTGAGCTTTTCATCCTCGGTGTAGCCGGGAATCCGGATCACTTCCATGCGGTCCAGCAGCGGACCGGGGATGTTGAGCGAATTGGAGGTCGCCACGAACATCACTTCGGACAGGTCCAGGTCCACTTCCAGGTAGTGGTCGTTGAACGCGTTGTTCTGCTCGGGATCGAGCACTTCCAGCAGCGCCGAGGACGGGTCGCCGCGGAAGTCCATCGACATCTTGTCGATCTCGTCGAGCACGAACAGCGCATTCCTGCTGCCGACCTTGTTGAGGTTCTGCACGATGCGGCCCGGCATGGAACCGACGTAGGTGCGGCGGTGACCGCGGATTTCGGCCTCGTCGCGCACGCCACCCAGGCTCATGCGCACGAACTTGCGGTTGGTGGCCTTGGCGATGGACTGGCCGAGCGAGGTCTTGCCCACGCCCGGCGGCCCGACCAGGCACAGGATCGGGCCCTTCATCTGCTTCACGCGCGACTGCACCGCCAGGTATTCCAGGATGCGATCCTTGACCTTGTCCAGGCCGAAGTGGTCGGCATCCAGCGTGTCCTGCGCGACCTTGAGGTCCTTGCGGACCTTGGTGCGCTTCTTCCACGGCACGCCCAGCAGCCAATCCAGGTAGTTGCGCACCACCGCAGCTTCGGCCGACATCGGCGACATCTGCTTGAGCTTGTTCAGTTCAGCCTTGGCCTTGGCTTCCACCGCCTTGGGCATGCCGGCGTCGGCGATCTTGCGGGCCAGTTCTTCCAGTTCGCCGGGCGCGTCGTCGAGGTCGCCCAGTTCCTTCTGGATCGCCTTCATCTGCTCGTTGAGGTAGTACTCGCGCTGGCTCTTCTCCATCTGCGACTTGACCCGGCCGCGGATGCGCTTTTCCATCTGCTGCACGTCGATCTCGCCGTCGACCAGGCCGACCAGCATTTCCAGGCGTTCGCCGATCTGCAGGGTTTCCAGCAGGCGCTGCTTGTCGGCCAGGCGCACGCTGATGTGCGCGGCGATGGTGTCGGCCAGGCGCGCCGGTTCATCGATCCCGGCCAGGGTCTGCAGCAGCTCCGGCGGCAGCTTGCGGTTGGTCTTGACGTACTGCTCGAACAGCGACATGAGCGAACGCGCGATCGCCTCGATCTCGCGCGGCTCGCGCGACTCGTCCGATTCGATTTCCGAGGCCACGCCCTGCAGCGCACCGTCGCGTTCGACCACCTCGGTGACGTTGACCCGCGACAGGCCTTCGACCAGCACCTTGATGGTGCCGTCGGGCAGCTTCAGCAGCTGCAGGACCTGGGCCAGGGTGCCGACCTGGTAGAGGTCGGCGGCAGTGGGGTCGTCGGTCTCCGCCGACTTCTGCGCGAGCAGCAGGATGCGCTTGTCCGCCTCCATCGCCTGCTCCAGCGCGTGCATGGATTTGTCGCGGCCGACGAACAGCGGAATGACCATGTGCGGGAACACCACCACGTCGCGCAGCGGCAGTACCGGCAGGTCGAGAGTCTCAGTTGGGGAACGGGCCATGTGGGCTCCAGTTGAGCAGTGGGGATGGCCTCCGGGCAGCGTCGCCCGGATACAAAAAAGCCGATGGCCCCGTTATGGGGCCATCGGCGTCCAGATGCAAGATGCTCTGAAAAAACTCCATCAATTCAACTGCTTGATGGATTATTCAGCGCCAGCCGCCTTCTGTTCAGGGGCCGGCGGGGTCTGGTAGATCAGGTACGGTTCGGACTTGTGTTCGATCACCGATTCGTCCACCACCACCTTGCTGACGTTTTCTGCCGATGGCAGGTCGTACATGGTGTCCAGCAGGACCGATTCGACGATGGTACGCAGGCCACGCGCGCCGGTCTTGCGCTTGAGCGCCTTGCGGGCGATCGCCGACAGGGCGTCCGGGCGGAACTCCAGCTCCACGTGCTCCATCTCGAACAGCTTCTTGAACTGCTTGGTGATGGCGTTCTTGGGCTCGGTCAGGATCCGCACCAGGGCGGCCTCGTCCAGCTCTTCCAGGGTCGCCACCACCGGCAGGCGGCCGACGAATTCCGGGATCAGGCCGAACTTGATCAGGTCCTCCGGCTCGACTTCAGCCAGCACCTTGCCCACTTCCTGCTTGCGCTCGGCGCTCTTCACCTTGGCGCCGAAGCCGATGCCGCCGGCGTCGTTGGAACGGGCCTGGATCACCTTGTCCAGCCCGGCGAACGCGCCGCCGCAGATGAACAGGATGTTCTTGGTGTCCACCTGCAGGAATTCCTGCTGCGGGTGCTTGCGACCGCCCTGCGGCGGCACGCTGGCCACGGTGCCTTCGATCAGCTTCAGCAGCGCCTGCTGTACGCCTTCGCCCGACACGTCGCGGGTGATCGACGGGTTCTCGCTCTTGCGCGAGATCTTGTCGATTTCATCGATGTAGACGATGCCCTGCTGCGCCTTTTCGACGTCGTAATCGCACTTCTGCAGCAGCTTCTGGATGATGTTCTCCACGTCCTCGCCCACATAACCGGCTTCGGTCAGCGTGGTGGCGTCGGCCATGGTGAACGGCACGTTGAGCAGGCGGGCCAGGGTTTCGGCCAGCAGGGTCTTGCCCGAACCGGTCGGACCGACCAGCAGGATGTTCGACTTCGCCAGTTCGACTTCGTCGTTCTTCTGGCGGCTCTCGATGCGCTTGTAATGGTTGTACACAGCCACGGCCAGCGTGCGCTTGGCCCGGTTCTGGCCGATCACGTACTGGTCCAGGACTTCGAGGATTTCCTTCGGCTTGGGCAGCGAACTACGCGCCGACTGGGCCTTTTCCTCGAGCTCTTCACGGATGATGTCGTTGCACAGCTCCACGCATTCATCGCAGATGAATACGCTCGGCCCAGCAATCAGCTTGCGCACCTCATGCTGGCTCTTTCCGCAGAAAGAACAGTAGAGGATCTTGCCGGTGTCCGTGGAACGACCTTGGCGGTCTTCGCTCATGCTTCGCTTACCCAGTTACCCCACCCGCTGAACGGGGGTTCGATTCGAGAATAACACAGGGCCGGAAGGACGCCAGTCCAGTCCGACCCTGCGGAAACAGGCCGGTTTCCCGGCCTGGCGGCACCATCAGGCCGGGGTGATCGACTCTTCCGGACGGCGCTCGAGGACCTGGTCGACCAGACCATAGGCCACGGCGTCGGCCGCGCTCTTGAAGTTGTCGCGCTCGGTATCGCGCGCGATGGTCTCCAGCGACTGCCCGGTGTGCTTGGCCAGCACCTCGTTCAGGCGCGCACGCAGGGTGAGGATCTCACGCGCGTGGATGTCGATATCGGTGGCTTGGCCCTGGAAGCCACCCAGCGGCTGGTGGATCATCACGCGCGAATTGGGCAGCGCGTAACGCTTGCCAGCCGCGCCGGAGGCCAGCAGCAGCGCCCCCATGGAGGCGGCCTGGCCAACGCAGATGGTGCTCACGTCCGGCTTGATGTACTGCATGGTGTCGTAAATCGCCATGCCGGCGGTGACCACGCCACCGGGCGAGTTGATGTAGATGCTGATGTCCTTTTCCGGGTTGTCCGCTTCCAGGAACAGCAGCTGCGCCACCACCACGTTGGCCATGTGATCGTCGATCGGGCCCACGAGGAAGATCAGGCGCTCCTTCAACAGGCGCGAATAGATGTCATAGGCGCGCTCGCCGCGGCTGGTCTGTTCGACCACCATCGGAACCATGTTCAGGGCTTTGGTTTGGTTGTCCATTTCTGAGGCACCTATTTGGGGGAAACCACCCCGCGCCAGCGGCGCGGGGCATGAAACGCCGCCCGCTTACTGGCGGATGGCGTCCTGGAACGACAGCTGTTCTTCCGTGTGCTGGGCGCGCTCGGCGATCCAGTCGATCACCTGCTCTTCCATCACGCGGTTCTGCAGCCCACTCATCAGCTGGGGGTCGTTGCGGTACATCTCAATGACCTGCTCCGGCTCTTCATAGGTCGACGCGATCAGACGCATGGTTTCGTTCAGGCGCTTGGGGTCCAGGCGCAGGTCGTTGCGGCGGGCGACTTCGCCGACCAGCAGGCCGACCAGCACGCGCTTGGCCGCGGCGTCCTTGAAGCCTTCATGCGCATCGGCCGGAATCTCGCCCGGGTTGCGGCCGCTGCGGCGGATCTGCTCGACCTGCTGGGCCAGCATGGCGCGGGCTTCGTTGTCGACCAGGCGCGGCGGCATTTCCACCGAGGCGTAGGCGGCAATGAGCTGTTCGCCGACTTCGCGGCGCAGGCGGTTCATCAGCGCACCCTTGAGTTCACGCTCCAGATTGGCGCGGATGTCCGTGCGGAACTGCTCCACGTCGCCGCCCTTCACGCCGAAGCTCTTGATGAAGTCGGCATCGACCTCCGGCAGCACCGGCTCGGACACGTCCACCGCCTTCACGGTGACCTTGACCTGCTTGCCGGCCAGCGCCGGCACGCGCCAGTCGGCCGGGAATTCAACGTCCAGGGTCTTTTCCTCACCCTTGGACAGGCCGACCAGGCCCTGTTCGATCTGCTCGAACATCATGCCCTGGCCCACCACCACGCTGCCCTTCTCGGTGCCTTCGGCCGGCAGGCGCTCTTCGCCGGCCTGCGACCAGGTTTCCAGGGCGACCAGGTCGCCCTGCTGGGCGCCACGGGTCACCGGGCTCCAGCTGCGGCGCTGTTCGCGCAGGTTGGTGATCATCTGGTCGATGTCGGCGTCGTTGATCTCGGCGGTGTGGCGCACCACGGTCAGCTTGCTGACGTCGACGTCGCCGAAGTCCGGCACCAGCTCGACGGTGGCCACGAAGGAGAACTCGCCTTCATCGCCCTTGTCGATGCGCGGCGCGCCGGCAATGCGCAGCTCGTGTTCGCGGACGGCGGCATCGAAGGTTTCGCGCAGCAGGCCATCGACGGCTTCGCTGCGGACCTGCTGGCCGAAACGCTGTTCGATCACCTTGGCCGGCACCTTGCCCGGGCGGAAGCCCTTGATGCGCGCGGTGCGGGCGATTTCGCCCAGGCGGCCGCTGATGTGGGTCTGCAGGCGGTCTTCCGGCAGCGAGAAGGTCAGGCGGCGTTCCAGATTGCCGGTGGATTCGATCGAAGCTTGCATGTTGACTCCTGCCCGCCGGTGGCACTGCCCCCGGCTCGAATGTGTGATGGATGAAACGGGTGGTGGACGCGTCGGTCGTGGACCCACATCCCCGCCGCAGCCCTGTAGTTTCGCCGATAACGGCGGGCGCCGCCAGCACGAGGCCGGGAACGTCATCCGGTGCCCCGTTCAGGAGGGCACTGCCCGGGGCGCGCGCCCGGTGCATGGTGCGAAAGGGGGGACTCGAACCCCCACGCCTTGCGGCACTGGAACCTAAATCCAGGGCGTCTACCAATTCCGCCACTTTCGCGCTGCGGCATTATGGCGGCGGGCGGCGGCCGCGTCGACCGCTGATGGGCGCGGGCGCGCTTGGTTTTGGGGTCATGGACGCGTGATCGGTGGCTTCGGCCGGGCCTCAACGCCGGTTGCATGGCCGCGGCGGAGGGTGATCGGCGTTGGACGCATGGGCCGCGCAGGGACACGCCAAGCGTGTCCGCGCCATGCCGGAGTGCACGCAAGAAAAAAGCCGCCTGGTGAACCAGGCGGCTTCTGTCTTGGTGGGCTGTCAAGGATTCGAACCTTGGACCTATTGATTAAGAGTCAACTGCTCTACCAACTGAGCTAACAGCCCGAAAATCGGGAGGCGAATTATGACGCAACGCCGCACGGACGTGCAAGTAGTTTCTGCAACCGTCGTTCAGGCGCTCCGTGCCACGCGTGTCCACGCCACACCGGAGCGCAGGCAAGACAAGAAAAAAGCCACCCGGCGGACCGGATGGCTTCTGTCTTGGTGGGCTGTCAAGGATTCGAACCTTGGACCTATTGATTAAGAGTCAACTGCTCTACCAACTGAGCTAACAGCCCTGAAAATCCAGGCGCACAGTGTATCGTCTGCGCCTTTTTTTGCAACCCCGTTCCGCTTTCGGCGAACCGGGTTCCTTCAATCAGTGGGGTGGCTGAGGGGATTCGAACCCCCGACCACCGGAATCACAATCCGGTACTCTAACCAACTGAGCTACAGCCACCACTGAAACCTTGAATTTCCTGAATCCCCTGGCGTTTGCGCCAAGTGGCGCGCCCGACAGGAATCGAACCTGTAACCGCCGGCTTAGAAGGCCGGTGCTCTATCCAGTTGAGCTACGGGCGCTCTGACCGGATTGTCGCATTCCCGTCCCGTTTTGAGCAGCGGGACGTGGTCGGGGTAGAGGGATTCGAACCCCCGACATCCTGCTCCCAAAGCAGGCGCGCTACCAGACTGCGCTATACCCCGGTGGTTTTTCTTCCCTCGAGGTTCCCCCCGAAAGAGTCGGCTATTGTGGGAAGTGACGAGGGATCTGTCAACGGTTTTCACACGCTTTTTAACATCCGCTATGCTCGGTGCAGTGCCGGACGGACCGGAACCCCCCTTTCAAGGAGATTGGCAATGCGCAGCGGCAACCCCGCACTTTCGGAGTCGACCTTCCTCGACCTGGCCAGCGGCTCGGTCGTGACCTCGCCCGACCAGGTGATGACCATCAACGGCACGGTCAACAAGACCGGCATCCTGCTGTTGCTGACCGTCCTGACCGCCGCGTTCGCCTGGAGCCAGGCCATCGGCGCCGATGGCCAGATCGCACCGGGCGCGATGATCTACGCCATCGGCGGCGCGATCGGCGGCCTGGTACTGGCGCTGGTCACGGTGTTCAAGAAGGAATGGTCGCCGGTGACCGCGCCGATGTACGCGCTGGTGGAAGGCTTCTTCCTCGGCGCGATCTCGGCGGTGTTCGAAGCGCGCTTCCCGGGCATCGTGTTCCAGGCCGTGCTGCTCACCTTCGGCACCCTGTTCGCGCTGCTGGCGGCGTATCGCAGCGGGCTGATCAAGGTCACCGAGAACTTCAAGCTCGGCGTGGTCGCCGCGACCGGCGGCATCGCGCTGCTGTACCTGGCCTCGTTCGTGCTCGGCTTCTTCAACATCAACGTGCCGGTGATCCATGAAGCCAGCTGGCTGGGCATCGCCTTCAGCCTGTTCGTGGTCGTGGTCGCCGCGCTGAACCTGGTGCTGGACTTTGACTTCATCGAAACCGGTGCCGCCGCGCGTGCGCCGAAGTACATGGAGTGGTACGGGGCGTTTGGCCTGATGGTGACGCTGGTGTGGCTGTACGTGGAGTTCCTGCGGTTGCTGTCGAAGATCCAGCAGCGTTGAGGCGACGTTGCGGGTAGAGCCGACTGTCAGTCGGCTGCTGTTCGAGCGCACGGAAACGCAACGAAAAAGGGCACCCGGTGGGTGCCCTTTTTCTTTGGAGCAGCCGACTGACAGTCGGCTCTACCACAGCGCGCGGTTACAGGCGGCTGGCGATGGCTTGGGCGAAGCCCATGGTGTTGCCGGTGCCGCCGAGGTCGCCGGTCAGCGAGTCCTTGGCCTCCAGCGTCGCCACGATGGCCTTGCGCAGGCGCTCGGCGTTCTCGGTCTGGCCGACGTGGTCCAGCATCTGCGCGGCCGCCAGCAGCAGCGCGCACGGATTGGCCTTGCCCTGGCCGGCGATGTCCGGCGCGGTGCCGTGCACGGCTTCGAAGATCGCCGCGTTCTCACCGATGTTGGCGCCCGGGGCGAGGCCCAGGCCGCCGACCAGGCCAGCGCACAGGTCGGAGATGATGTCGCCGAACAGGTTGGTGGTCACGATCACGTCGAACTGTTCCGGACGCATCACCAGCTGCATGCAGCAGTTGTCGACGATCATTTCCTGGAACTCGATGTCCGGGTACTTGGCCGCCACTTCGCGCGCCACGGCCAGGAACAGGCCCGAGGTCGACTTGATGATGTTGGCCTTGTGCACGGCGGTGACCTTCTTGCGGCCGGTGCTGCGCGCCAGCTCGAAGGCGTAGCGCACGATGCGCTCGGAGCCCTTGCGGGTGATGCGGGTGCCGGAGAAGGCGGTTTCGCCGTCGGCCGAGACTTCCTGGCCTTCGGCCAGGTACGCGCCTTCGGTGTTCTCACGGACGGTGATCAGGTCCACGCCGTCGCCGAAGCGCGACTTGGTGTTCGGGAACGACACCGCCGGACGCACGTTGGCGTACAGGTCGAAGTGGCGGCGCAGGCTGACATTGATCGAGGTGAAGCCACCGCCGACCGGCGTGGTCAGCGGGCTCTTCAGGGCGATCTTGTTGCGCGCGATCGATTCCAGGGTGGACGCCGGCATCAGGTCGCCGTGCTTTTCCAGCGCGACCAGGCCCGCGTCGGCGTCTTCGTATTCAAAGCCGGTGTCCAGCTTGCCGAGCACGAACAGGGTAGCGTCCATGATCTCCGGGCCGATGCCGTCACCGCGGATGACCGTGATTTTCTGCGTCATTTGATCTGTTTCCGAACCGAGGGGGAGCGCCGTGGGTCCGGGGTGCGGAGCGTCGGCGCAAGGGAAGTTTCACCCGCAATTATGCCCCAGCCGGCCCCGGACCCCAAATAGACCAAGGTAGCGCCGGCCGTTGGCCGGCCCAGTGATCGCCTGGGGCCGTACCGACCAACGGTCGGTACCTACCGGTGCAGGGGCCGCCGGGCGCTTATGTCGACCCACCGGCGCCATGGCGCGCCCGGGTAGCGCCCGACCGTGGGTCGGGCGGCGCCATCCATCAGTGTTCGTGCACAGCCGGGGCTTCAGCGCCGCCTTCCAGCTGGTCCAGGAAGTCCACCGCGCGGCGCAGGTGCGGGATCACGATCGAACCGCCCACCACCAGGCCCACCGAGAAGGTCTCGAAGAACTCTTCACGGGTCACCCCGGCGTCCTTGCACTGGGCCACGTGGTAGCTGATGCAGTCGTCGCAGCGCAGCACCATCGAGGCCACCAGGCCCAGCAGCTCCTTGGTCTTCACGTCCAGGGCGCCGGCCTGGTAGGTCTGGGTGTCCAGCGCGAAGAAGCGCCGCACCACCTGGTTCGGCTCGCCCAGGATGCGCTGGTTCATGCGCTGGCGGAATTCGGTGAATTCGGCAATCCGGTCCTTGCTGCCGTCGTCGGCGGCGCTCATGCGCCCTCCCCCTTCAGCAGCGGTTCCAGCTTGCCGGCCTGGTGCAGGGCCATCATGTCGTCGAACCCGCCCACGTGGACGTCGCCAACGAAGATCTGCGGCACGCTGGTGCGCCTGGTCCTGGCCATCATCTTCTCCCGCTCATTCGGGTCCAGGTCGATGCGGACCTCGGTCCAGCTCTCGCCCTTGCTCTTCAGGAAGTTCTTGGCCGCCACGCAGTACGGGCACACGGCAGTCGAATAGATGGTGATGGGCGGCTTCCCGCCCGGGTTGGCAGCAACATCTTGGCTCACGGGAAACTCCACAGCGGAACGAGTGTCTGTATATGGTAGCCCTGCGCTGGAATTTCCATGTCATCACCGCAACACTGTGGGTCACCCGCAGCCCCAAGGAGTCCCGTTTGCGCCCTCTGCTGCTCTCTGCCGCACTGACCCTGGCTTTGGCCGCGCCGCTGGCGTCGGCCCAGGACAGCAAGCTGCCCGACATCGGGTCGTCGGCGGGCGAACTGCTGACCCCGGCACGCCAGGCCGAGTACGGCGGCATGATGCTGCGCGAGCTGCGCAACTACGGCTACCTGCTGGACGATCCGCTGGTGGACGACTGGCTGCAGACCATGGGCGCGCGGCTGGGTTCCAACAGCGCGCAGCCCCGCCAGTCCTACACGTTCTTCATGCTGCGCGACCGGCAGATCAACGCATTCGCCACCCTCGGCGGGTACGTGGGGGTGAACGCCGGGCTGGTCCTGACCGCCGAACGCGAGGACGAAGTGGCCGCGGTGCTGTCCCACGAAATCGCCCACGTCACCCAGCAGCACGTGCTGCGCGGGGTGGAACGGGCCCAGCGCGACCAGATCCCGATCCTGCTGGGCATGCTGGCCGCCGTGGTGGCCGCGCAGCAGGCCGGCGGCAATTCGTCCGGCGATGCGACCATGGCCGCGATCACCTCGGGCATGGGGCTGATGCAGCAGCGCCAGATCAACTACACGCGCAGCAACGAATCCGAAGCCGACCGCCTGGGCATCCGCACCCTGGCGCGCAGCGGCTACGACGTGGATGCGATGGCCGGTTTCTTCGAGCGCATGTCCGCCTCCATGCGGGGCAATGCCGGCGGCTATTCGGTGCCGGACTTCCTGCAGACCCACCCGGTCAATACCACCCGCATCAGCGAAGCCAAGGCCCGCGCCGAGCAGATGAAAAAGGACACGGTGCTGCTGACCACCGCCGTGCCCGGGGGCGTGCGGCAGGAACGGGTGAACCCGGCCGACCCGGCGATGTCCGAACCGATGGTCCAGCGCAACAACCCCCTGCTGCCGGCAGCGATGCAGTTTTCGGTCAACGCGCTCAGCCGCGGCGCCAGTGGGCAGTTCGACTGGGCCCGCGAGCGCCTGCGGGTGCTCAGCGCCGACACGCCCGGCGAGCTGGCCACCGAGTACCAGAACCTGCAGCGCGCGCAGAAGAACGGCCTGACCGATGCACAACGCTATGGCCTGGCCCTGGCGCGGCTGCGCAACAGCGGTGCGACCGAGGCGCGGGTCGACCTGGCGGCCTTGCTGCAGGAGCATCCGGACAACCTGTGGGTAGCCCTGGCGCTGGGGGAGGCCGAATCGCGCTCCGGCCAGCGCGCCGAGGCCAACGCCCGCTTCGACACCCTGCTGCGCCAGCACCCGGGCAGCCGCCCGGTGGCGCTGACGTACGCGGAGATCCTCAACGAACAGGGCGGCCGCGAGGCCGGCCAGCGTGCGCAGGCCATGCTGCGGCCGTTGATGGCCCAGAGCGGCAACGACCCGGTGTTCCAGCAGCGCTTTGCCCGGGCCAGCGAGCTGGCCGGCGATACCGTCCGGGCCAGCGAGGCCTATGCCGAAGCGGCGTTCCTGAACGGCCGGCCGGAGCAGGCGCTGATCCAGTTGCAGGCACTGAAGAAGCAGCCGGCGCTGGACTACGTGGGTCGCGCGCGGGTGGATGCCCGGATCGAGACCATCACCCCGCTGGTGCTGGAGATGCGGCGACAGGGCATCGACGATCCCGAGCTGGAGCGACGGTAAGCGTGCGTGCGGCCCGGCAGCAGGGGGCCGGACGTTGGTCGGCGCGCCGACCGCGTGAAGATGACATGAAGGCGACACCGGCATGTACCGGCCGGGACCATGTCACAAACGTGTCACGAAACCGTAGTCTACTGGGGGTCACTCCCGGTCCGATGAGCATTACGGTAGCCACGTGCAGAAACGCATCCTGATCGTCGATGACGAACCCGCGATCCGCGAAATGGTCGCCTTCGCCCTGCGCAAGGGCGACTACGACCCCATCCACGCCGGTGACGCCCGCGAGGCGCAGACCGCCATCGCCGACCGCGTACCGGACCTGATCCTGCTCGACTGGATGCTGCCCGGCACCAGCGGCCTGGACCTGGCCCGGCGCTGGCGCAAGGAGGCCCTGACCCGTGAGGTGCCGATCATCATGCTGACCGCGCGCGGCGAAGAGAACGACCGGGTCGGTGGCCTGGAAGCCGGCGTGGACGACTACGTGGTGAAGCCGTTCTCGGCGCGCGAGCTGCTGGCGCGGATCCGCGCGGTGATGCGTCGGGCCCGTGACGACGACGAAGATGGCAGCGTGGCGGTGGGCACCATCCGCATCGACGGCGCGGCGCATCGCGTTTTCGCCGGTGACCAGCCGGTGCCGATCGGTCCGACCGAATACCGGCTGCTGCACTTCTTCATGACCCATCCCGAGCGCGTCTATACCCGCGCCCAGCTGCTGGATCATGTCTGGGGCGGCAGCGTCTACGTGGAGGAGCGCACCATCGACGTGCACATCCGCCGCCTGCGCAAGACGCTGGAGCCGTTCGGCGCGGAGAACATGGTGCAGACCGTGCGCGGCGCGGGGTATCGTTTCTCCACGTCCCTGTGACGCATCTTCATTGAGACCGCAATGCCGCGCCACATCCGTTCCGCCTGGTTGAAAACCCTCGCCTCGCTTGCCGTACTGCTGCTGGTCGCGGCGGGGCTGGGCGTTGCCAGCGGCCATGTCTGGATGTGCATCGCACTGGCGTCCATCGCGGCCCTGGCCTGGCACTACTGGCGCCTGCGCAAGGTGCTGCGACGGTTGACCGCACGACAGCGGTGGGACATGAGCGGCGGCGATGGCGTGTGGAACGAGCTGGACCGCCTGCTCTACCGCAACCAGCTGGAAATGCGCATGCGCAAGCGGCGGCTGCTGGACATGCTGCGCAGCTACCGCGCCGCCGCGGCGGCCCTGCCCGATGCGGTGGTGGTGGTGGACCGCAACAGCCAGCGCGTGCAGTGGTTCAACGAGTCGGCGACCACGCTGCTTGGCCTGCACCACCCCGGCGATCTGGGCGAGGCGCTGGTCGAACGCCTGCAGCCGATGCCGCTGGCGCACTGGTTGGCCGGTGGCCGCAATGCCGAACCGATCCTCGACGTACCCTCGCCGGTCGATCCGGCGATCCGCCTGAACCTGCGCCTGATCCCCTATTCGCCCGACTACTGGCTGCTGATCGCCCGCGATGTCAGCAAACTGCTGCGCCTGGAGCAGGTCCGCCGCGATTTCGTGGCCAATGTCTCGCACGAGCTGCGTACGCCGCTGACCGTGGTGCACGGCTACCTGGACATGATGGAGCCGGAGGATTTCCCCGGTACCGGGCCGATGCTGGAAGAGATGCGCAGGCAGTCCCAGCGCATGGCGCAGCTGGTCGAAGACCTGCTGACCCTGTCGCGGCTGGAATCGCAGGAACATACCGAAGAGGAAACCGTGGCGATGGCACCGATGCTGGCCACGCTGCGCCGCGAAGCCGAAGCGCACAGCCAGGGCCGCCATCAGATCAGCGTGCTCGATACCGCCGGGGTCGACCTGCAGGGCTCCAACAAGGAACTGCACAGCGCCTTCTCCAACCTGGTCACCAACGCGGTGCGCTACACCCCGGCCGGCGGCCGGGTCGAGGTGGAACTGGCGCGCGAAGGCCAGGGCGTGGTGCTGGCCGTGCGCGATACCGGCTACGGCATTCCCGCCACCCACCTGCCCCGCCTGACCGAACGCTTCTACCGCGTTTCCAGCAGCCGTTCGCGCGAAAGCGGCGGCACCGGGCTGGGGCTGTCGATCGTCAAACACATCCTGGGCCTGCACCATGCCCGCCTGGAGATCCAGAGCGAAGTCGGCAAGGGCAGCGTGTTCTCGTGCCACTTCGATGCCGACCACGTGCGCGCGCGCGGCGACGCGACCCTCCTTCCTTCCGCAGAAGATTCCTCCGCATGAGCACCCTTGTTCCCCTCGCCGTGCCGGCGGACACCGACCCGCTGCGTGACCCGGCGCTGTACATCAACCGCGAACTGTCGCAGCTGGATTTCAATTTCCGCGTGCTGGCCCAGGCCATGGACCCGCAGGTGCCGGTGCTGGAGCGGCTGCGCTTCATGTGCATTTCCTGCACCAACCTGGACGAGTTCTTCGAGATCCGCGCCGCCGCCGTGCGCCACGCCCAGGAGTTCGGGCTGCCGCCCGCGCCGGACGGCATGGCGCCGCAGGCCATCCTCAACGCCATCCATGACCGTGCCGCCGAGCTGGTGGACCAGCAGTACCGCTGCTGGAACGAAACGCTGCGCCCGGCGCTGCACGAGGCCGGGATCGACGTGCTTGGCCGGCACTCCTGGAACCACCGCCAGAAGCGCTGGCTGCGCGCCTATTTCCGCAACGAGATCATGCCGGTGCTGTCGCCGCTCGGCCTGGATCCGTCGCACCCGTTCCCCAAGATCCTCAACAAGTCCCTGAACATCGTGGTGGTGCTCAAGGGCACCGACGCGTTCGGCCGTGCCGGGCACCTGGCCATCGTGCGCGCGCCGCGCTCGCTGCCACGCATCATCCAGCTGCCCGAGTCGCTCGGCGGCGCGCAGACCTTCGTATTCCTGTCCTCGGTGTTATCCACCTTCGTGGGCGAAATGTTCCCCGGCATGGAAGTCCAGGGCGCGTACCAGTTCCGCGTGACCCGCAATTCCGAGCTGGTGGTGGACGAGGAAGAAGTGGAGAACCTGGCGCTGGCCCTGCGCGATGAGCTGGTCGACCGCGGCTACCGGCCGGCGGTGCGCCTGGAGATCGCGTACGACTGCCCGGCCGACATCACCCGCACCCTGCTGCAGAATTTCGGGCTGACCGAGAATGCGGTGTATCGCATCGATGGACCGGTCAACCTCAACCGCGTGATCCAGCTGTACGACCTGCTGTCGCGCCCGGAGCTGAAGTATCCGCCGATGAGTCCGCGCACCCTGCGCGACAGCGACGGCATCGTGGAAATGGTCAAGCGCAGGGATCTGCTGCTGCACCACCCCTTCGATGCGTTCACCGCCGTGCTCGACCTGATCAAGCAGGCGGCGGTCGACCCGAACGTGCTGGCGATCAAGCAGACCCTGTACCGCACCGGCAAGGATTCGCAGATCGTCGATGCGCTGATCCTGGCCGCGCGCAACGGCAAGGACGTCACCGTGGTGGTGGAACTGCGCGCGCGGTTCGACGAGGAAGCCAACCTCGGCCTGGCCGACCGCCTGCAGGAAGCCGGCGTGCAGGTGGTGTACGGCGTGGTGGGCTACAAGACCCACGCCAAGATGCTGCTGATCGTGCGCCGCGAGGGCCGCAAGCTGCGCCGCTATGTGCACCTGGGCACCGGCAACTATCACAGCGGCACCGCCCGTGCGTACACCGACCTGAGCCTGATCACCGCCGATCCGGATATCGGCAACGACGTGCACCTGCTGTTCCAGCAGCTGTCCGGGCTGGCCCCGCGGACCCGCCTCAAGCGCCTGCTGCAGTCACCGTTCACCCTGCACGATGGGCTGCTGCAGCGGATCGAGCGCGAAATGCACCTGGCCGGCAAGGGTCGCCCCGGACGGATCATCGCCAAGATGAACGCCCTGAACGAACCGCAGGTGGTGCGTGCGCTGTATGCCGCCTCGCAGGCCGGCGTGCAGATCGACCTGATCGTGCGCGGCGCGTGCACGCTGCGCCCGGGCGTGCCCGGGGTGTCGGAGAACATCCGGGTACGCTCGATCGTCGGGCGTTTCCTGGAGCACAGCCGGGTCTACTGGTTCGGCAACGACGGCGCCTCCGAGCTGTACTGCGCCAGCGCCGACTGGCTGGAGCGCAACCTGCTGCGCCGGGTCGAAACCTGCTTCCCGATCCTGGACCCGGAACTGGCCCGCAAGGTCTACCGCGATGTGCTGCAGAACTACCTGGACGACAACCTCAACGCCTGGGAACTGCAGGCCGACGGCGAGTACCGCAAGTGCGTGCCCGGCCACGACGAGCCCCCGCATTCGGCGCAGATGGCGTTGATGCAGGGCCTGTAGGGCCCTGCAACAACGCCATCGGTAGATCCCGACCGTTGGTCGGGATTCATTTCGGTGCGGCCTCCGGTCGCATCATGTGAAGGCGGTGCGGTGACGCCGCGACCCGGCCATCGGCTACCATTCGCCCATGCCGCATACCTCCACGACTCCGCCCGCCCTGCAGGATGGCGACCTGCTCGCCGCCATCGACCTGGGCTCCAACAGTTTCCACATGGTGATCGCGCGCTACACGCTCGGCCAGCTGCGCGTGGTCGACCGGCTGCGCGAAACCGTGCGCATGGCCGATGGCCTGGATGGCAAGGGCGGGCTGTCGGCCGAGGCGCGGCAGCGCGCGCTCGAATGCCTGGCCCGGTTCGGCCAGCGCATCCGCGGCATTCCGGCCGTACGCGTGCGCGCGCTGGCCACCAACACGGTGCGCCAGCTGCGCTCGCCACAGGCCTTCCTGATGCCGGCCGAAACCGCGCTGGGGCATGCCATCGAGGTGGTCAGCGGGCGCGAAGAGGCCCGCCTGATCTACCTGGGCGTGGCCCACGCGCAGCCGCCCAAGCCGGACCAGCGCCGGCTGGTGATCGACATCGGCGGCGGCTCCACCGAATTCATCATCGGCCAGGGCATGCAGACCCTGGAGCGCGAAAGCCTGCAGGCCGGTTGCATCGCCAGCACCCGCCGCTTCTTCCCCGGCGGCAAGCTGAGCAAGCGGCGCTGGAAGGATGCCCTGACCGAGATCGGCGCTGAATTCCAGCAGTTCGCCACCAAGTACCGCGCGCTGGGCTGGGATGAGGCGCTGGGCTCGTCGGGCACGCACAAGGCGATCAGCGAAATCTGCGCCACGATGAAGCTCAGCAAGGGCGCGATCACCGCCGAAGCGCTGCCGCAGCTCCGCGATGAGCTGCTCAAGGCCAAGCGCATCGACGACATCGACCTGCCCGGCCTGTCGCCCGACCGCCGCCCGATCATCGCCGGCGGCATCCTGGTGCTGGAAGCGGCCTTCCAGGCACTGGGCCTGCAGAAGCTGCTGGTGAGCAAGGCGGCCATGCGCGAAGGCATCCTCTACGACATCCTCGGCCGTGCCAGCGAGAACGACCTGCGCGACGAGTCGGTGGATGCGCTGACCCTGCGCTATGGCATCGATACCGTCCAGGCCGGGCGCGTGCAGCGCACCGCGCTGGACCTGTTCGCCCAGGTCGAAGAGAGCTGGGCGCTGGACCCGGATGACGCGCGCATGCTCGGCTGGGCGGCACGCCTGCATGAGCTCGGGCTGATGATCGCCCACAGCGGCTACCACGTGCATGGCAGCTACGTGCTGGAAAACTCGGACATCGCCGGTTTCTCGCGCCAGGAGCAGCAGCTGCTGGCCGCGCTGGTGCGCAGCCACCGCCGCAACATTTCCAAGTCCGCGTTCGATGCCCTGCCCGAGCGCCTGCTGCTGCCGGCCCGGCGCATGACCGCCCTGCTGCGCCTGGCGGTACTGCTCAACCGGGCCCATGAAGAGACGCCGGTGCCCCCGCTGGAGCTCAGTGCCGACGACAGCCGGCTGTCGCTGATCCTGCCCCAGGCCTACATCGACGCCCGCCCCCTGCTGCGCGCCGACTTGATCGGTGAAACCGACGGCATGGCCGGGCTCGGCGTGCAGTTCCGTCCGTTCGTGGCCTGAGCGGCCCACACACCGGTCGCGGCCGTGGCGTTGTATGCCCGGCACGCCGTCATGCGCCGGTCATGGCGGCGTCATGTCCGCTACATCGCCCGCCCCGAGCATGGCCGAAACCGGAGGCCCGCCATGCGCTATGCCATCGTCACTGAAACCTACCCGCCGGAAGTCAACGGCGTCGCCCTGACCGTGCAGGGGCTGGAGCAGGGGCTGCGCGCGGCCGGGCACGAGGTCGACCTGGTCCGTCCCCGCCAAGGCGACGAGATCGACGCCGCCGGCGCGCTGCTGGTACAGGGTGCCGGCCTGCCCCGCTATCCCGGCCTGCGCTTCGGCCTGCCCGCGCCGAAGCGGCTGGCCCGGCAGTGGCAACAGCAGCGACCGGACGCGATCTACATTGCCACCGAGGGCCCGCTCGGCTGGTCGGCCCTGCGCACGGCGCGGCGCCTGGGCATTCCGGTCGCCACCGGCTTCCACACCCGCTTCGACGAATACCTGCCCGATTACGGCGTGGCCTGGCTGCAGGCCGCGGCGCTGCGCTGGATGCGGCGCTTCCACAACCAGGCCGATGCGACCCTGGTGCCGACCCAGGAGCTGCAGCAGTTCCTGGCCGGCCAGGGATTTGACCGCGTGCGGCTGCTGGCGCGCGCGGTGGACAGCAGCCAGTTCGAACCCGGACGACGCGACCCGGCGCTGCGTGAGGAATGGGGCATCGACGGCACCGGTTTCGCGGCGATCTACGTGGGCCGCATTGCCGCCGAGAAGAACCTGGCGCTGGCGGTGAAGGCGTTCCGGCGCCTGCAGCAGGTGCGCCCCAAGGCCCGCTTTGTCTGGGTGGGTGACGGCCCGGCACGCGAGAAGCTGGCGCATGAGAACCCGGACTTCATCTTCTGTGGCGTGCAGCGCGGAGACGCGCTCGCGCGTCACTTCGCCAGTGGCGACCTGTTCCTGTTCCCCAGCCGCAGCGAGACCTTCGGCAATGTCACCCTTGAAGCGATGGCCAGCGGCGTGACCACGGTCGCCTTTGATTACGGCGCGGCGCGCGAACACCTGCGCAGCGGGGAAAGCGGAGTGGCCGTGGACGATGACAGCCGCTTCATCGAGGCGGCCGTGCACCTGGCCGCCGACGATGCCGAACGCGAACGGCTGGGTCGCAACGCGGCCGCGGCGATGCAGCGCCTGCACCCGCAGCAGGTGGTGGCGGAATTCGACGCCCTGCTGGCGGAGCTGGCACACGCGCGGAGGCCCCATGCGCACCACGCCGCTTGATGCCCTGCGCGGGCGCGAAACCCGCTGGTGCCGCCGCGCCAACCATTGTTGCCGGCACCGCCGCGTGCGCCGTGCATTCTCGGTGGTGAGCCGGCTGGGCGATGGCCTGTTCTGGTATGCGCTGATGGGCGCGCTGGTGCTGGTGGATGGCAGTGACGGCCTGCGCGCGTCGCTGCACATGGCCGCGACCGGACTGATCGCGCTGCTGCTGTACAAGGGCCTGAAGCGGTGGACCCGGCGCCCGCGCCCGTATGCGGCGGACCTGCGCATCCGCGCCTGGGTGGCGCCGCTGGACGAGTTCAGTTTCCCGTCGGGACACACCCTGCACGCGGTGTCGTTCACCATCGTGGCGCTGGCCTACTACCCCTGGCTGGCACCGATCCTGGTGCCGTTCGCGGCGGCGGTGGGGGTTTCGCGGGTGGTGCTGGGGCTGCACTACCCCAGCGACGTGCTGGCGGCGACGGCGATTGCCACGGCGTTGGCCGGCGCAAGCCTGCAATGGTGGCCGTTGCCGGTTTGATTGCGGGTTCATGTGCGCAGGGCCATGGGTGTCTGCGCGGTGCCGGGCCAACCTAATACAATGGACGGCATGACCACGCTGTTCATCTCCGATCTGCACCTGGACCCGAGCCGTCCAGCCATCACCGACCTGTTCCTGGCGTTCCTGCAGCGCGAGGCGATGCAGGCCGATGCCCTGTACATCCTGGGCGATCTGTTCGAGGCCTGGATCGGCGATGACACGCCCTCCCCGGCCGCCGACGCGGTGGCCGATGCGCTCAAGGCGGTGGCCGACGCCGGGGTGCCGGTGTACTTCATCCGCGGCAACCGCGATTTCCTGGTGGGTGATGCGTACGCGCGGCGTGCCGGCTTCCGCATCCTGCCGGATCCGAGCGTGATCGACCTGTACGGGCAGCCGGTGCTGCTGCAGCATGGCGACCTGCTGTGCACCGATGACGTGGCGTACCAGCAGTTCCGCGCCCAGACCCGCGATCCGGTGTTCCAGGCGCAGTTCCTGGCGCAACCGCTGGCCGCACGCATCGCCTTCGCGCAGAAGGCGCGCGATGCCAGCCAGGCACGCCAGTCGGAAATGAAGCAGGGCGACCGCGCCAGCTTTGAAACCGTCACCGATGTAGCCCCCGACGAGGTCACCGCCACCTTCGTGCGCTACGGCGTGGACACCCTGATCCACGGCCACACCCACCGGCCGGCCATCCACAGCCTGCAGGCCGGGGGTCGCGCCTGCACGCGCATCGTGCTCGGCGACTGGTACGAACAGGGCTCGGTGCTGCGGGTGACCCCGCAGGGATGGACGCTAAATTCGCTGGCGTGACAGCGTAGCGACCAACGGTCGCTACCTACCCTCTGTCGTGCGCTGGTCGGTGGAGCGGGTAGCGACCAACGGTCGCTACCTACCCTCTGTCGTGCGCTCGCCGGTGGACCGGGTAGCGACCAACGGTCGCTACCTACCTTCTGTGGTGCGCTGGTCGGTAGCACACGACCGTTGGTCGTGTGCCCCGGACGCCCTCAGCGGAATGCGGCAATGGTGGCCTTGGTGTTCACCAGCACGCGCTGGTTGTCGGCGCTGGCGGCAATGCCCATCGGGACCCCGTTGTAGCTGATGTTGGGGTTGGACCAGAAGTTCAGGCGCGGGCAGCCCTGCGTGCAGTCGTAGGCCATGATCGTGCGCCAGCGCGAACCGGTGGCTGGCTGATACCGGTAGCCGTGCCCATACGCGTACGGCGACGTGCTGGGATCGGTGGCGCTGTCGTGGCGGGCGCTCTGCAGGTGGCCGATCTCATGCGCGAACGAGTAGTAGCCGGTGGCGCAGTCCCAGTACACCGCCGCGAACGCGGTGGACGCCGAGGACCCGATTCCCGAAGCCAGGCCGCAATAGCTGCTGTTGTTGATCAACAGCACCGCCACGTCGGCGGCCGTGCTGTTGCGGGTGGTGTGGATGGCATCCATGTAACCGTCGTTGGTGGAACGGAAACGTGCCAGGTCGGTGCTGAAGTTCCCCGACTCGGTATACGACACCGCCTGGTAGCCGGCCAGCTGCATGGTGATGCCCACGTTGCTGTTGACGTAGCCCTGGTTGGATTCTGCCACCGCCAGCTGCACCAGCGATTGCATGTTGCCGCCATAGGCGGTCACCGCCGCATTGGTGGCCGCCACCAGCACCCGGATGGTGGCCGGCGAACCCGACGAGGCCTGCGCGATGCCGATCCGCTCGCTGACCGGGATGTCGATCCGCGGCAGCGTGTTGTAGTCGGCCGGATGGTCGGCCGGCATGCGTGACTCGTCGACCTGGACCAGCACGTGGCGACCGTCGCTGAGCGGACGCAGCCGGTACAGCGTGCCATTGCGGCGGATCGAGCCGGTCACCGTGGCCCCGGAGCGGACCAGGATCACCGAGTTCCCCGGGTCGTTCGCGGCGGCCTGGCGGGTCAGGCGCGAGCCGGCATCCTGCACGCTGCCATACCAGATGCTGCCACCATCGGGCAGGCTTTCCACGCGCTGCTGCAGCGCCGTGACCGGGCTGCCCAGCAGCTCGAACTCCAGCTGACGCTGGCTGGCCGCGACGGCGCCGGCATCGACCTGGACCTCCTGTACCGCGGCGCTGGACGGCGCGGCCAGTAGTGCCTGCGCCGCCGGCTGGGTGGCCGCACTGGCACGGCTCAACACCGTCACCGGTGCGAACAGGGGTGCGGCGGCCGCCGTGCCGACGGTGGCAAGGAACAACGTGATCGCAGCTGCGGTCTTTCTCATCGGACTGGACATCATGTCGCCTCTCTATGAGTGATCTTCAGGAGTGAACGTGTTCGCACTGCCGCCCCTTCAGCAGGCCGGACCATCTGGCGCCAAGTGATCGCGTGAATTCAATAGTGGCTTTCGATGAAATGTCGGAAGTGTGACCGCCACCCAAAGCGGTTCAGTTACGTCGCGCGCGTGTCGTTTTCGCGCTACCTTGGACCTGCATCGACTGGGGAACCGAGGCCATGGCGGGGCAGCCCGATCCGACCACCATCATGCCGGTCACGCTGCAGATCGGCCTGTTCTTCGACGGCACCCGCAACAATGCGGACAACCTGCGGCGCGCCTCGCACCCGCCCGGGAGCACGTCCCCGGCACCCAGGACGCCGGCGCCAGCGGTACTGGCCGACGATGCCTCTCCGTACCAGAGCCGGCTGACCAGCAGTTTCAGCAACGGGCTGACCAACATCGCCCGGCTGCATGCGCTGTACCCCGACCACCGCCACGCCGCGCCCCCTACGCCAGGCCCGCTGTCGCTGGCGATCTACATCGAAGGCGCCGGGACCCGGAGCGGCAAGGACGACGACCTGATGGGGCTGGCCTTCGGCATCGGTCCGAGCGGGGCGAAGGCCAAGGTGCGCCGCGCGCTCGACGTCCTGCTGCCGGACGCGCTGCGCGACCTGTCGCGGACCTTGCCGGCGCATGCACTGACCGCGGTGCGGCTGGACCTGTTCGGCTTCTCGCGCGGCGCAGCGTCCGCGCGCGATGCGGTCAACCGGCTCACGCGCGCGGACGGCCGGTCCTGGCTGCAGGAGCAGCTGCGACGCACAGGATGGACGCTGGGGCCGTCGCCGGTGTTGCGGCCGGTACGCTTTGTCGGGTTGTTCGACACGGTGGTGGCCATCGATGCACGGCAACGCGATGAACTGCCGCACGTCGCGCTCGCGCCGGACTGCGCCGACACTGTCGTACAGATCGTCGCGCGCGATGAACACCGGCATTACTTCGCCCTGACCTCGGTGGCACCGGAACATGAGGAAATCGCCCTGCCCGGCGCGCACGCCAACATCGGCGGCGGCTACGACCAGCGCACCGAGGGCCCGAAGCTGCTGACCCGCCCGCAGGGCCAGCGCGTGCGCCGGCACTCCGTGCCTGATACCACGCCGCCGCCGCTGGCGCTGTTGCGTGACACCGAGGTCTACCGCCGCGCGCAGCTCGCCTGCCGTCAGTGGCAGGACGCACTGGGGCTGGGCGACGACAGCATCTGGGTGGACGTGTGGCACCGTTGGCAGCCACTTCGCGTGGCCGGCAGCGACAGCGTGCTGCCGACGTGGGTCCTGTTCGCGCACGCGGCGGTGGTGCTGAAGCGCGACATCGACTGGCGCTACCAGCTGGTGGCGTTGCGGGTAATGCACCAGCGCGCGGCGGCAGCGGGCGTCCTCTGGGCGCGGGTGCCGGATGCCGATCCGACGATGGCATTGCCCGCCGCGCTGCAGCCGATCGCGGCCCGCCTGGTCGCCGGCCAGGCGCTGGATGCCTCGCAGGAGGCGTTGCTGCGGCAGCGCTACCTGATGCAGTCGGCGCATTGGAATTTCGATGCGCTGGGCGACACCGCGCTGCTGTACGCCGCCGATGAGGCGACGCACGCGTTACCGTACCGGCCGGGCCCAGGGTTGTTCTACATCAACCGGCCCACGGAAGACGGAGCCCGTGTGGTGTTGCGGAACGTCTGACGCGACGGGATTCCCCGCATGAACCCACCGCAATCACGTAGCGGCGCTACGATCCTGACGGCGTACGACCCGCCTGCTCGACAAGGTCTGCCAGCTCGTCCTGGTCGAACCCGGCCAGCAGCCGCGCTTCCAGGTTGAACGGACCATTGAGGTAGCCACTGGCATATTCGCGCAGCAGCGCGATGAAGCGCGCGCGCGGTTCCACCCCGGCGCGCTCGCAGTACCAGCGATACCAGCGCGTGCCCGCCGCGACGTGCGCCACTTCTTCGCGCAGGATGATCTCCAGCACGTCGGCGGTCGCATGGTCGTTGGCCGAGCGCAGCTTGGTGATCATGCCGGGGGTGACGTCCAGCCCGCGCGCCTCCAGCACCCGCGGCACCAGCGCCATGCGCGACAGGCCGTCGTGCGCGGTCTTCTCGCACATCTCCCACAGCCCGTTGTGCGCGGCGAAATCGCCGTAGTCGAACCCATACGCCTGCAGCCGCGCGCGCAGCAGCAGGAAGTGGCGCGACTCGTCGTCGGCCACGCTTACCCAGTCGGCATGGAAGGACGCCGGCAACCCGCGGAAGCGATACACCGCGTCCCAGGCCAGATCGATCGCGTTGAGTTCGATATGCGCGATGGCGTGGATGAAGGCCGCCCGACCTTCGGCATTGCCCAGTCCACGCCGCGGTACATCGCGCGGGTGCACCAGCTGCAGCTGCGGTGGCCGCCCGGGCATGCGGATCGGTTCGGGCGCGGGCGCGTCCGCGCGACGCGTCAACTGCCCATCGCGATACAGCGCAGCGTACTGCCGGGTCAGCGCGACCTTGCGCAGCGGGTCCGCCTCGGCCATGCACTGCTGCGCTGCGCGCAGCAGGTCACCGGCCGCCGCGTCCTGCGGCAAGGTCGTGCTCACCGACAGGCCTCAGGCGCGGCGCTTGTGCTTGGCGTCGTCCGAACGCAGCTGCTGGATGCGCTCGAAGTAGCCCGGCTCGATACCGGTCGGGTAGACGCCGTTGAAGCACGAGGAATCGAACGACTTCAGCTCCGGGTTGCCTTCGCGCACCGCTGCTTCCATGTCTTCGATGTCCTGGTAGATCAGCCAGTCGCAGCCCAGGTGCGCTTCGATCTCGTCCACGCTGCGGTTGTGCGCCACCAGCTCTTCGGCCGCCGGCATGTCGATGCCGTAGATGTTGGGGTAACGCACCGGCGGCGCCGCGCTGGCCAGGTACACCTTGCGCGCGCCGGCGTCGCGCGCCATCTGCACGATCTGCTGGCTAGTGGTGCCGCGCACGATGGAATCGTCGACCAGCAGCACCACCCGGTTGCGGAACTCCAGGTGGATCGGGTTGAGCTTGCGGCGCACCGATTTCACCCGCTCACCCTGCCCCGGCATGATGAAGGTGCGGCCGATGTAGCGGTTCTTGATGAAGCCTTCGCGGTACTTCACCCCGAGCACGTTGGAGATTTCCAGCGCGGCGTCGCGCGAGGTGTCCGGGATCGGGATGATGGTGTCGATGTCGTGGTCCGGGCGCAGGCGCAGGATCTTCTCGCCCAGCTTGATGCCCATGCGCATGCGCGCCTTGTGCACCGAGACGTTGTCGATCATCGAATCGGGGCGCGCGAAGTACACATACTCGAAGATGCACGGGCTGTGCTCGACCGGCTCGGCGCACACTTCGGAGAACAGCTCGCCGCGCGCGGTGATCACCAGGGCCTCGCCCGGGCGCACGTCGCGCACGCGCTGGAAGCCCAGCACGTCCAGCGCCGACGATTCGGAGGCCACGATGTACTCATCGCCTTCCGCATGTGCGCGCTTGCCCAGCACCAGCGGGCGGATCCCGTGCGGGTCGCGGAAGGCGACCAGGCCCAGGCCCAGCACCACGCTGATCACCGCATAGCCGCCCTTGCAGCGGCGGTGCACGCCGGCCACGGCACGGATCGCCGCTTCCGGGGTCAGCTGGCGCTGTGCGTCCAGTTCGAAGGCGAACACGTTCAACAGCACTTCGCTGTCCGAATCGGTGTTGACGTTGCGGCGGTCCTGCTCGAACACCTGCTGGCGCAGCGCCTCGGTGTTGATCAGGTTGCCGTTGTGGGCCAGCGCGATGCCGTACGGCGAATTGACGTAGAACGGCTGCGCCTCGTCCATGCCTTCCGAACCGGCGGTCGGGTAGCGCACGTGTGCGATGCCGACGCGGCCTTCCAGGGTGGACATGCGCTTGGCGTCGAATACGTCGCGGACCAGGCCGTTGGCCTTCTGCACGCGCAGGCGGGTGCCGTCGGCGGTGGCGATGCCCGCCGCGTCCTGGCCGCGATGCTGGAGGACGGTCAGGCCGTCATACAACTGCCCGGCGACGTTCTGGTTGCCGACAATACCGACGATGCCACACATGGTGCGAATCTCCGCTGGGCTGGGCCCATCTACTGTGAAGGTGGCCGTGCCTGGCCGGGGGAACCGTTCCGTGCCGGAACGGTGTCGTCCGGGCGCACGCGCGCCGGGTCGATGTTCTGGGGGGAGCCTGGCCGTGCCTGGTTGGCCCACACATCGGCGGGGTCCACCGCCTGCTGCGGGGTTTCATCCAGTGGTCGCGGCCATCCGCGCCCACCCAGCAACTGGCCAAGGACGCCATTATCGCCTGTCGTGCCCGGCTTGCCCAACTCCCCGATCGGCAGTTGCGCCATGTTCACCTCCGGCAGCGCGGCCGGAAGGCCCTGGAGGCCGTTGACCGCATCCAGGTCGGGCAGCTTCGGCAGTTCGGGCATGCGCGGCAGCTTGGACTGCATCCAGCCCACCCCCGGATCGAGCGCGGCGCGCAGGTGCGAGCTGCGCCAGCTGGCTTCACCGGTCAATGGGGTGTACGAGCCGAGCAGCAGCAGCACGCAGGCGATCAGGCCACCGCGGGCCAGGCCGAGCCCCGCGCCCAGCATGCGGTCGGCGCCGTTCAGCTGGGTCGAACGCACGGCCTGGCGCACCACCAGGCCGACCGCCCAGACCGACACCATGACCAGCAGGAACACGGTGAGGTAGCCGGCAACGTAATGCCCGCTGCCGGGCGCGGCCGGGGCCGACCACCAGGCAGCGGCGCTGCGCCCGAACACCAGGGCCGCCCAGCCGCCCAGCAGCCATGACAGCGTGCTGATGACGATGCTGACAAAGCCGCGCATCACCCCGAGCAGGGTGGAAATGCCGATCACCGCCAGCAGCACCAGGTCGATCATGCGCTGCGGCTCCCGTCACGGGCGCCGGCCCACCGGCTTGGGAGCGGCAGCCGCATCAGGGATGCGGCCGGACCATGCCGGCCACGCCGACCTTGGACGCAACCTGGGCCTTGAGGTTCTCCGCCTCGGCACGGTTGGCGACCGGGCCGACGCGCACGCGGTTCAGCGTGCCCTTGTCGGTGCGTACCTGCTCGACGAAGGCGCTGAAGCCGGCGGCGCGGACCTTGTCGCGCAGCGCATTGGCTTCGGTGGCCTGGCCGAACGCGCCCAGCTGCACGGCAAAGCCCACGCTGCTGGCCGCCGGTGCGGTCGGCGCCGCCACGGGCGTGGCCGGTTCCGGCTTGGCCGGCGCGGCGGCCGGCTTGGGTTCGGGCTTGGCCGGCTCCGGCTTCGGCGTGGGCTTGCTGGCGGCGACCGGCTCCGGCGGCAGCGCTTCGGTCTTCACCGCGGCGGCAGCCGGGGCAGCGGCCGCACTGGAGGCGGCCGGGGTCGACGCTGCGGGCGCCGGCGCCGGTGCGGCGGCCACGGCGCTGTCGGCGCGGGCGTCCAGGGTCACCACTTCGGCCTTGACGTCGTTGCGCACCTTGACCGCTTCCAGGCGTGCCGCTTCGGCCTGGGCGCGATCAGCGTACGGCCCGACGCGCACGCGCCAAGCCTGGCGTCCGTTGATGGTGGCCGGTTCGCTGAAGCCTGGCAGCTGCGCCTTCTTCAGGAAGGCGATCACCGCGTTGGCGTCGGCCTGGCTGCCATAGGCGCCGAAGCTGACGGCGTAGTTGCCCGCAGCCACGGCCGGGGAGGTATCCGAAGCGGCCGGGTCGGTCGGCGCGGCGGCGTCCTGCTGCAGCGGCTGGGTGGTCGACACCCCGCTCTGCAGGCCGGTGGCCCCGCCGGTGGGCGCGACCAGCGGCAGCTCACGGGTCTGGAACTGGCCGTCGGCCGGGGCGTCCGGCGCGGTGATCGGCACGGTGGCCACGCCGCTGTCGGGCGCGGGACCCTTGACCAGCATGGGCAGGAAAATCACGGCCAACGCCACCAGGACGATGGCACCAATCAGTCGCTGTTTCAGAGGAGTATCCACGGAAGGCAGGCAGGGCGGCGCGGCGGAATGCCACGGCGATTATACGGGCGCACGCGGGCGCGGGGTCGAAGACGGCTGAACGTTGTCGCTTGCCACGCGGCTCAGCGGGCGTTTTCCAGCCACCGCAGGGCCTGCGCGGCGGTGTGGAAGGAACCGAAGACCAGTACGCGGTCACCGACGGTGGCGGCGGCCAGGGCCGCCTGCAATGCGGTGTCGATATCGGCATGGGGGGTTGCACCGGCTGCCGCGGTGCCGGCGAGACGCGCCTGCAATGCCGACGCGGTCTGCGCGCGGGCGCCGGCGAGCCCGGCCAGGTGCCAGGCATCGATGCGCCCGGCCAGCGCGTCGACCACGCCGGCGGCGTCCTTGTCCTGCAATGCGGCGAACACGGCCACCGTGCGCCCGCTGATGGGCGCGGCCTTCAGGGCAGCCGCCAGCTCGCGCGCGGCCTGCGGGTTGTGGCCGACATCCACCAGCACCTCCACGCCGTCTCGCGCGAACGCCTGCAGTCGACCGCGGATGCGGGCCTGGGCCACGCCTTCGGCGAGGGCCGCACGCGGCAGGGGTTTGCCCAGCGCGCGCAGCGCGGCGATGGCCGAGGCGGCATTGCGCAGCTGGATCGGGCCGCGCAGCGTCGGCATCGGCAGTTCGATGCGGACGCCGACGTCGCGCCAGGACCAGCGCTGGGCATCGATGGCATCGGCGAAGAAATCGCTGCCGCCGCGGATCGCGTTGGCACCCAGCAGGTAGGCACGCGCCAGCACGCTGGACGGCGGATCGGTCTCGCCCAGGATCACCGGCTTCCAGCCGCGGATGATGCCGGCCTTCTCTGCGCCGATGGCTTCGCGGTCTTCGCCCAGCCAGTCGGCATGGTCGATGTCCACGGTGGTGATCACCGCCACGTCGGCATCGACGATGTTGACCGCGTCCAGGCGTCCGCCCAGTCCCACTTCCAGCACGGCCAGGTCGAGCCCGGCCTGCGCGAACAGCTGCAGGGCCGCAAGCGTGCCGTATTCGAAGTAGGTCAGCGTGGTGCTGCCGCGCGCATCCTCGATGGCGTTGAAGGCCGCGATCAGCGCCGCGTCGTCAGCCTCCTCACCGTCGATGCGTACGCGCTCGTTGTAGCGCAGCAGGTGGGGCGAGGTGTACGCCCCAACCTTCCAGCCGGCCGCACGCGCGATCGCCTCGATGAAGGCGACTGTGGACCCCTTGCCGTTGGTACCGCCCACCACGATGATGTGCGGCGCGGGCTGGCCCAGGCCCAGCGCGGTGGCCACCGCGCGCACGCGCTCCAGCCCCATGTCGATGGTGGCCGGGTGCTGCCGCTCGATGTAGGCGAGCCAGTCGGCAAGGGAGTGCGGGCGGGTCTTGGTCATGACAGGAAAAGTGCTGATCGCGGAAAAAGTCGAGGAATCGGTCGGCAACCTCAAAAAACTCACAACGCCCGATGCTTCGCTTCACCAAAAAACGGCGTGTGATGCGCGCAGTCGTTCAGCCGCACCACTTCCAGGCTGTCCAGGTCGGCGCCTTCCAGCAGGTTGAGCGTGGTCGGGGCCTGGCGGAAGGTCCACAGGCGCGACAGCGGCAGGCCCAGGATGCGGCACAGGATCACCCGGTTGACCGCATCGTGGGCAACCACCAGCAGCGTGTCGTGCTCGCCCAGGCCCTCGGCGGCACGGGCCAGGCCGCGCCAGCTGCGGTCCAGCACCAGGCGCAGCGATTCGCCGCCCGGCATCAGCACGGTGTCGGGCTCGTCGCGCCAGGCCTGCAGGCGCGAGGGGTCCTTTTCATGGATTTCGCTGGCCAGCAGGCCTTCCCACTCGCCATGGGCGATTTCCTGCAGGTCCGGTTCGGTCAGCAGCATGCCGGCGCGGTCGGCGCCGAGCGCCAGCTGCGCGGTGCGCTGTGCGCGCGACAGCGGCGAGGCGACGGCACGGGTGATGTCCACCGACTTGAGGCGTTCGCCCAGCGCCTGGGCCTGGGCTTCGCCGATCGGCGACAACGGGATATCGATCTGGCCCTGGTAACGGCCTTCGGCATTCCAGGGGGTTTCGCCGTGGCGGGCAAGCAGGATGCGCATGCGAACTAGAGGTCCTTGGGGGAGAGGAGAACAGTCGCAATCGTTCAGGTGATGTGAACGATCGTGGGGGAAGGGCCATCATACCTTGCCAACCAAGCTCGTCTCCGGTCGACGTTTCAGCGTCTCATTTCGGGGAGCTTGGTGCGGGTCTTCGATCAGGTCGTCGCGAGCGTTTGGGGCCCCGCCGCGGCCGGCAGGCCCCTATGCAAATGTCCCCCGGCGGCGGCCTGCGGCCGCCACCTCCTCCTTTACTTTGCCAGGGACCTACCGGCCGCGACGGGGCTCGGCTTGCGGTTGGCGATGGAAAAGCCAAAGCCAGTGCGACGCCGGTGGGGCGAGCGCGGGGCCGCCATGCCCTTGCGGCGAAGTAAAGGAGGAGGGGGCGGCCGCAGGCCGACGCCGGGGGACATTCGCAGGCAAGGGCATGGCGGCCCCGCGCTCGCCCCACCGGCAGCCGCGTCTACCGGAAGCGCGCAACAAACAAACCCCGCGGCATTGCCGCGGGGTCTGTTAACCGGTGTAACGACCAACGGTCGTTACCTACCCGTGAGGTTCAGTTCTTTGAGCAGCTGCGGCGCGGGCGCCACTTCCTGCATGATCCACTGCATGTAGCGGCTGTCGACCGCGATCATGCGGGTCATCACCGGATCGAACACCCAGTTGGAGCTCACCGACTCCCAGTTGCCGTCGAACGCCAGGCCGACCAGCTTGCCGTGCGCATCCAGCACCGGCGAACCGGAGTTGCCGCCGGTGATGTCCAGGTTGGACAGGAAGTTGACCGGCACCGAGCCGATCCGCTTGTCCTCCAGCCCGCCGTAGCGCTTGGCCTTGACTGCGTCGAGCAGGGCCTTGGGCGAATCGAACGGGTCTTCGCCGGTTTCCTTGGCCGCCACGCCTTCCAAGGTGGTGAACGGCGTGTAGTTCACCCCGTCCTTGCCGTAGCCCATGACGTTGCCGAAGGTGATGCGCAGCGACAGGTTGGCGTCCGGGTAGACGAATTCGCCCTTGCTCTTCTTGTAGTCGGCCACGGCCTGCAGGTAGGCCGGGCGGGCCAGCAGCGATTCGCCTTCGCGGGTCTTCTTCTGCTCTTCCTGCTTCAACAGGGCCGGCATGGTTGCCACGGCGTACTGGATGACCGGGTCGGTGCTGGCTTCGAAGGCGGCGCGGTCGGCCTTGAACCAGGTCAGGCGCTCGTCCAGGCTGCCCAGCTTGGTGCCGGACAGTTTCCTGACCAGACCGTCCACGGCGGCCGCATCGCTGCCGGCCAGCCATTGGTTCAGCACTTCATTGGTGCGCTGGGCCGGCGGCAGGGCCACGTACTGGGTCAGCCAGTACTGCTGCAGCTGCTGGTCCATGCCCGCCACGTAACGGCGGTCCATCTGGCGCAGGCTGCCTTCGATGGTCGGCAGGTCGCGTTCCTGGTAGCCGGCTTCACGCTCGGCATCGGGCTTGGCGCGCTCGATCGACAGGCGGTACAGGGCCAGCGCCGCGCCGACGGCGGAGGTGGTGTTGAACTGGCCCACGAACAGGTCGCGCTCGCGGGTGGATTTGCTGGTATCGAGGTGCTTGACCAGCTGCGCGTGCGCGGCCAGCGCCGGCTTGCCGGCCGCGCCCTGCTTCTTCAGCCAGGCCAGCACTGCAGCCTCTTCGGCCTGCTTCTGGCCGGCCGCGTCGATGCGCTTGAAGCCTTCCAGCTGGCCCACGTAGTTCTTGGCCACGTTGTTCATGCTGGCGGCGGTGGCGGCGTATTTCACCTTCACGTCCGGATCGGCCTTGCCCGCCTTGGCGATCAGGTCCAGCACCGCGTTGTAGTGGCGGGCGATGGTCGGGTAGGTGAAGCTGGCGGTTTCATTGAATTCCGCAGCCAGTGCGTAGCGGTTGGTGCGGCCCGGGTAGCCGGCCACCATGACGAAGTCGTCCGCGCCCAGCGGCTGGTCGGCGAACTTCAGGAAGTGCTTCGGCTGGTACGGCACATTGTCGGCCGAGAACGCGGCCGGCTTGCCGTCCTTGCCCACGTAGGCACGGTAGAACGAGAAATCGCCGGTGTGGCGCGGCCACATCCAGTTGTCGACGTCGCCGCCGAACTTGCCGACGCTGCCCGGGGGCGCGTAGACCAGGCGCACGTCCTTGATTTCCATGTTGCGGAACAGGCGGTAGGTGTTGCCGCCGGAGAAACTGTACAGGCGGCAGCGGAAGCCGGCATCGGCTTCGCAGGCGGCGGTCTGGGCCTTGTCGAACGCTTCCAGCGCGCGGGTGCGGGCCAGCGGGTCCTTGCCGGCCGCGGCGATGGCGGCCTTGGCCTGGTCGGTGACGTCGGTGATCTGGTCGAGCACGAACACGCGTGCGTTCGGGCCGGCGCTCAGCTCGTCCTTCAGGGTCGGCGCGTTGAAGCCGTCCTTGATCAGGTTCTTCTCGGCGGTGGAATTGAGCTGGATGGCGCCGTACGCGCAGTGGTGGTTGGTCACCACCAGGCCCTGCGGCGAGACGAAGCTGGCGGTGCAGCCACCCAGCGCCACCACCGCGCCCATCGGGTCGCCGGTCAGGTCCGAAATCTGTTCAGGCGACAGCTTCAGGCCGGCCTGCTTCAGCGGCCCGGCGATCTCCGGCAGCTGTTGCGGCACCCACATGCCCTCAGCGGCATGGGCGGCCTGGACCAGCCCAAGGCTGGCGACGACGGAGAAAGCGAGCAGGTTCGAGCGCATGAGCGGCCCCTGGTGAAAGAACCGCCGATTGTAGCCGGGTCCCCCGCCTGCCCTGTCGGCCGAAAGTCACGACCGCACCGCAACATGCCCAAGCCCCTGCCGGCCCTATAATTCCGCCTTTCCCCCCCCAGACGAGTTCCACCCCGATGGCGCAGCAAACAATGAAGGCCCTGGTCAAGCGTGAAGCCGCCAAGGGCATCTGGCTCGAAGAAGTGCCGGTGCCGGTGCCGGGCCCGAACGAGGTCCTGATCAAGCTGGAAAAGACCGCCATCTGCGGTACCGACCTGCATATCTACCTGTGGGACGAATGGAGCCAGCGCACGATCAAGCCGGGCCTGACCATCGGCCATGAGTTCGTCGGCCGCATCGCGGAGATCGGCCCGGGCGTGACCGGCTACGAGATCGGCCAGCGCGTGTCGGCCGAAGGCCATATCGTCTGCGGCCATTGCCGCAACTGCCGCGGCGGCCGCCCGCACCTGTGCCCGAACACGGTGGGCATCGGCGTGAACGTCAACGGCGCCTTCGCCGAATACATGGTGATGCCGGCCAGCAACCTGTGGCCGATCCCCGACCAGATCCCGTCGGAACTGGCGGCATTCTTCGACCCGTACGGCAATGCCGCGCACTGTGCGCTGGAATTCGATGTGATCGGCGAAGACGTGCTGATCACCGGTGCCGGCCCGATCGGCATCATCGCCGCGGGCATCTGCAAGCACATCGGTGCGCGCAACGTGGTGGTGACCGACGTCAACGACTTCCGCCTCAAGCTGGCCGCCGACATGGGCGCCACCCGCGTGGTCAACGTGGCCAACACCTCGCTGAAGGACGTGATGAAGGAACTGCACATGGAGGGCTTCGACGTGGGCCTGGAAATGAGCGGCAACCCGCGCGCGTTCAACGACATGCTCGACTGCATGTACCACGGCGGCAAGATCGCCATGCTCGGCATCATGCCCCGGGGCGCGGGCTGCGACTGGGACAAGATCATCTTCAAGGGCCTGACCGTGCAGGGCATCTACGGCCGCAAGATGTACGAGACCTGGTACAAGATGACGCAGCTGGTGCTGTCCGGCTTCCCGCTGGGGAAGGTGATGACGCACCAGTTGCCGATCGACGAGTTCCAGAAGGGCTTCGACCTGATGGAACAGGGCAAGGCCGGCAAGGTGGTGTTGAGCTGGAATTGATTGCGCGTGTCACGACCAACGGTCGTGACCTACCGGTTGCGCCGTGTCACGACCAACGGTCGTGACCTACCGGCGTGGCAACACCATGGCGGTAGGTACCGACCGTTGGTCGGTACGAAAAAGGCACCCATCGGGTGCCTTTTTCTTTGGCGGCCAAACGCGCGTTATTGCCCCACGGCCACCGTGAACACCACGCGGTTGTCGGCCAGCTTGCCGCTGTTGTCGCGGCCGTTGCCGTCGGTACCGTAGTAGCCCAGGCCCAGGGTGAACAGGCCCCAGCTGCGGTTCACGCCGATGTTCCAGTCGGTGTAATCCTGCGCGATGCCGTCCTCGAACGTGCTGCGGCCCACGTTGGCGGTCAGGTTGAAGTCGTTCGGCAGCGCCCACTCGGTACCGGCCGCGAAATACCAGCCGTCGGTATCGGTGTTCCAGACATCATTGGTGTAGGCCACGGTGACGTTGTAATGCTCGGCGAAGCTGGTCTTGGTGATCAGCTCGGTATATGCCAGCTCGCTCGACCCCGGATAGCTGTAGTGGTTCAGCATCACGTCGAAATTGACGCTGTCGCTGACGTCCACGCCATAGCCGATGAAGTAATCGACTTCGGCGTCCGGGCCGCCATCACCGAAATCCACGCCCGAGCCCCACACACCGGCGTACAGGCCCACCGGCGAGGTATAGGTGAAGCCCGCCTGCAGGGTCGGGTCTTCATCGGTCTGCGAGACCCCGCGGAACACATAGTCGGACACGCCGGTGACGTTCCAGCTGAAGGGCGATTCGGCCTCGTCCTGGGCGCTGGCGGCAAACGGGACAAGCAAGGCGGCGCAGAGCACAGCGGCGGCGGTACTCGTAGCGTGGTTCATGCGGGTCTCTCCGGGGCGTGGGGGCGGATGCAGCGGGGTTTACGGTTTTTTAACCTGATTGATATTGCGATGCAACAATCACATCCGCAACCGTTTCCGCGCCGGGCCGATGCAGCGGGGGGAAACGCCCCCTGCCCGGCCCCGGCAGGTAAAATCCCGGTTTTCCCGTACCGATGACCGCCTGCCATGACCGACGCCACGAACGCCCCGCTGACCCGGCACTATGTTGAAGAACTGGAGGCGATCCGCGCCCAGGGCCTGTTCAAGTCCGAGCGCGTCATCACCAGCCCGCAGTCGGCCGAGATCACCCTGGACGACGGCCGCACGGTGCTGAACTTCTGCGCCAACAACTACCTGGGCCTGGCCGACCACCCGGACCTGATCCAGGCGGCCAAGGACGCGCTGGACAGCCACGGCTTCGGCATGGCCTCGGTGCGCTTCATCTGCGGCACCCAGGACTTGCACAAGCAGCTGGAGCAGCAGATCGCCGGCTTCTTCGGCAAGCAGGACACCATCCTGTACGCGGCCTGCTTCGACGCCAACGGCGGCCTGTTCGAGCCGCTGCTGGGCGAGAACGACGCCATCATTTCCGACGCGCTCAACCACGCCTCGATCATCGACGGCGTGCGCCTGTGCAAGGCCAAGCGCTTCCGCTACGCCAACTGCGACATGGCCGACCTGGAAGCCCAGCTGCAGGCGGCCGATGCGGCCGGCTGCCGCACCAAGCTGATCACCACCGACGGCGTGTTTTCGATGGACGGTTTCATCGCGCCGCTGGACGAGATCACCGCACTGGCGAAGAAGTACAACGCACTGGTGCATATCGACGAATGCCACGCCACCGGCTTCCTGGGCGCCACCGGCCGCGGCTCGGCCGAGGTCAAGGGCGTGCTGGAGAAGATCGACATCATCACCGGCACCCTGGGCAAGGCCATGGGCGGCGCGCTGGGTGGCTTCACCACCGCCAGCGCCGAGGTGATCGAACTGCTGCGCCAGCGTTCGCGTCCATACCTGTTCTCCAACTCGCTGCCGCCGCACGTGGTGGCCGCAGGCATCAAGGCCTTCGACATGCTGGCCGCCGCAGACGACCTGCGGACCACGCTGCAGGAAAACACCGCGTATTTCCGCGAGAAGATGACCGCCGCCGGCTTCGACGTGAAGCCGGGCGTGCACCCGATCAGCCCGGTGATGCTGTACGACGCGCCGCTGGCGCAGAAATTCGCCGAGCGCCTGCTGGAAGAAGGCATCTACGCGATCGGTTTCTTCTTCCCGGTGGTGCCCAAGGGTCAGGCCCGCATCCGTACCCAGATCAGCGCCGCACACACGCGCCAGCACCTGGACCGCGCGATCGATGCCTTCACCCGCATCGGCGTGGAACTGGGCGTGATCAAGGGCTGATACCGGGGGGGGGGCGAAATGCCCCCCCAACCCGCACGTTTCCGCAAGGAGCAGCCGACTGACAGTCGGCGCTACTTCTTCTTTTTGTCCTTCTGCGTTTCCTTGCTGGCCACTACCACCGGCTTGGCAGCCGCGGCCGCATTCGGATTGCCCTTGGCCACGCGGATGCCATTGGCCTTCATCCAGGCGTCGAACTCGTCGGCGCTCATGCGCTTGTCGCCATCGCTCATGTGGAAGCGATAGGCGCCGCGGCCATCGCGCTCGGAGGCCGGCAACTGCACCTCGACGACCTTGTCGGTCACCGGCGGCGGGGTCTTGGCCGCCTGTTTATGGCCGCCGCAGGCGCTGAGCAGCAGGGCCGGCAGCAACAGGCAGGCGCCCCCCAGCAGTGGGCGGCGATGGATCAGGGTTTGCATGACACTTCTCCCGGTAGTGGTCAGTCAGTAAGCGACAGGCCCTCCCTTGCCCGGTGGTGTGCCCGCTCCCCGGCAGGCCACGCACTACGATGCGACCACGGCGTTTCCCGCCGTGGGGTACAGCAGTTCCAGGTCCTGCGGCTGCAGCTCGCGCCAGGCGCCCTTGCCCAGCGTCCCCAGTGCCAAGTGGCCGATCCCTACCCTGACCAAACGTAGAACGTTGATCTGCAGGGCCGCCAGCAGCCGTCGGATATGCCGGTTGCGGCCTTCATCCAGCACCACTTCCAGCCAGGCAGTCTTTTCCCCGCTGCGCAGCAGGCGCACCTGGCGCGCGCGCAGCCGTTGGCCCTGGTCCTCGACGCCGGCACACAGCGCGGCCAGCTGGGCCGCATCGGGAATGACGTCCACCTGCACGTGGTAGGTCTTATCCGGTCCCGTATCGGGGTCGGTCAGGCGCGCTGCCCATTCGGGATCGTTGCTGAACAGCAGCAGGCCCTCGCTGGCCTTGTCCAACCGCCCGACCGGGGCCAGCCACGGCAGACCGGCGCCATCGAAACAGCGGTACACGGTGTCGCGTCCCTGCTCGTCCTGCGCGGTGGTGACCAGGCCGCGTGGCTTGTTGAGCATCAGGTGGATACGCCGCGCGCCGCCCAGCGGCTGGCCATCGACGCGCACCACGTGGCGGCCGTCGACGATAGGGAATTCAGGGTTGTTGATGGTGCGGCCGTCGACCGTGACCCGGCCATCGGCGATCCAGCGCGCGGCTTCGGTTCGCGAGCACAGCCCGGCCTTGGACAGCACGCGTGCCAGTCCATGGCGGGGTGCCGCCGCGGCAGCCGCGGGCGGACGGACCGGGGCGGCCGCACGCCGCGGGTCGCGGCGTGGTCGCTGGTCAGGCGCTGCGGGGGGCCGACGGGTGCGCATCGGTCGCAGCGCGCGGGTCTTACTTCTTGCCGTCCGGCTTGGTTTCAGCCGGAACGGTGGCCGCCGGGGCCGGGGCAGCGGCAGCGGCCGGCGCCGGGCGTGCCTTGACCACGCGCACGCCCTTGGCCTTCATCCAGGCGTCGAACTCCTCGGCGGTCATGCGCTTGCCGTTCTGGCTCATGTCGAAGCGCCACGGCGTGTTGTCGAATTCGGTCTGCGGCTTGTACGCGGCCGGATCGTTGGGCTTCACCGCCGGGGCGCCGGGCATCGCCTTGGCGACGTTCTGGCAGCCATCGATGCGCAGGCGCTGCAGCACGCGGTCGAGCGACTGCTGCTGGTCGAAATTGGAACTCAGCACGCCGGCAGGCATGCCCAGTTGCACGTTGCGGATGTACAGCTCGTTGGCCACCGGCGCGATCGCGGTAGCCGGCAACGGAAGCGGCGCCACGCTGGTGGCCGATGCCGAGCAATCCACGGCTGCGTAAGCGGTGGGAACCAGGGCCAGGCCGAGTGCGGCGGCCAGTGCGATACGCAGCATGGGATGCATCCAGGAAAGAGGGCGACGCAGCGAGTTTAACAGCGCCACAACGGCTTTCAAGATCCCACATTCAATGAATACGGCAACTGGTTGGTTTTATTGTCGATTTCATGTTCAAGGCAATAAAAAAGGGCCCGGCGATGCCGGGCCCTTTCCTGAGACTGTGTTCCGGAACGATCAGTTCTGGACGTTCAGCTCGGTACGACGGTTCTTCGCACGACCTTCCGGGTTGTCCGAACCATCCGGGTTGGTGTTCGGCGCAATCGGACGGCTCTCGCCGTAGCCGATCGGACCCACCAGACGGCTGGCGGCAATACCGTTCGAGGTCAGGTAGTTGTACACGGCGGTAGCACGACGCTCGGACAGCTTCTGGTTGTACTCGTCGGTGCCCTTCGAGTCGGTGTGGCCAGCCACTTCGACGCGCAGATCCGGGTAGCGGCTCAGGATCTGGGTCGCTTCGGACAGGATCGCCACGGCGTCCGGACGCAGGTTCGACTTGTCGAAGTCGAAGTTGACGCCCTTCAGGTCGATGGAGACCGGCACCGGGCAACCGTCCGGACCGATGGTCTGACCCGGCTGCGAATCCGGGCACTTGTCGTCGCAGTTGTTGACGCCGTCGCCGTCGTCATCCAGGTCGGCGCAGCTCGGCGCGGCCGGAGCCGGAGCCGGAACAGCGGCGACCGGAGGCGGGCCCAGCGGGATCACGACGCCGACCGAGGCCAGCACGTCGCCGAACCAGCTTTCGTCCGGAGCAGCAACGCTCTGGTCGTCGAAGTCACCGCGGTAGGCCACTTCGGCGCGGACTGCAACGCGCTTGTCGAAGGTGGTCTGCAGGCCGACGCCGACCTTGGCGGCGAAGTTGCCGTCCTTGCGCTCACCCGGGCTGTCCACCGACGGGAAGTTGTCGAACTCTTCTTCCGACCGCTGGTAGCCCAGGCCCATCAGCAGGTACGGGTTCCAGCCACGGCCTTCCTGGATGAAGTGGTAGCGGGCGTCGAACGACGCGCCGTACTGGCTCCAGTTCAGGTCCTGGTTGTCATCGAAGTTCGGGTTCTGGTAGTTCATCTCGAAGTCGAGCGACCAGTTCGGGCTGACGAACTTACCCAGACCCAGGGTCACGAACGGAGCATCGTTGGTCAGACGATCGCTATCCTGGAAGTTGAAGCCGGCCGAACCGGTCAGGTACCAGCGGTCATCATACTGCGACTGCGCGGAGGCTGCCTGGGCGAAAGCCAGGCCGCCCAGCAGCGCAGCAGTGAGGATCTTCTTGTTCATGTAATACAGCTCCTATTTCGGGGGTATGAAACCGGTAGAGGCATGGGCCAGCACTACTGCGTCGTTGAAGACTGCCGATTCAGCACGCCACCGCCGCGAACATTATGCTCAGGGGAGTGAAGGCGATGTTAACGGTCACGTAACATGTGAAATCGACCGCCAGACCTCCACCGGTCCAGCTGGAGGCACCCTATACAGGTTGGTGAATTTCCGCAAGAGCCAACAATGGCAAGGGTTTTAGCCACTTTCCCAAAGAATTCAACGGCTCGCTACAGTATTTGATGCAAATACACGCCGTGACGCGATTCAGCTCAAAAACAGGTTTGAAAACGTCTCTATGATGAACGGGATTCACTTCCCAGGAGCCGATATGAACGCCATAGGCCTGACCCGCTACCTGCCCATCGACGATCCGGATGCACTGCTCGACCTGACGCTTCCTGAACCGGGCGCGCCGCAGGGACACGACCTGCTGGTACGCGTTCAGGCGGTTTCGGTGAATCCGGTGGATACCAAACAGCGCGCTGCGCGCGCCGGCGAGGTTTCGCCGCCGCGCATCCTCGGCTTCGATGCCGCCGGTACGGTTGAAGCGGTCGGCCCGCAGGTCACGGCGTTCGCGCCGGGCGACGAGGTGTACTACGCCGGCGACGTGACCCGGCCCGGGAGCAATGCGCAGCTGCAGTGGGTGGACGAGCGCATCGTCGGGCGCAAACCCACCACGCTGGATTTCGCTGAGGCTGCAGCGCTGCCATTGACGGTATTGACCGCGTGGGAGCTGCTGTTCGACCGCATGCCGTTGCACTTCGACGACGCGCGCCATGTCGGCCAGACCCTGCTGGTGATCGGCGGGGCCGGAGGCGTAGGGTCGATCGCGATCCAGCTGGCGCGGCATGCCGGCTTCACCGTGGTGGCCACCGCCTCGCGCGATGCGTCTGCCGAATGGTGCCTGCGGATGGGGGCCGATCATGTGGTCGACCATCGTCAGCCGCTGCCGGAACAGCTGCAGGCGCTGGGTATCGCGCAGGTCGAGGTGGCGCTGAACCTGGCCGACACCGACCACTACTGGGAAGTGCTGGGAGACCTGCTCGCCCCGCAGGGCCATGTCGGGCTGGTGGTGGAGCCGCGCGGGCCGCTGCGGATCGGCGACCCGTACAAAGCCAAGTGCATCGGCATCCATTGGGAATTCATGTTCGCGCGTTCACGTTTCCAGACGGCCGACATGATCGAACAGCACCGCATCCTCAGCCGCGTGGCCAGCCTGGTCGACGCGGGCGAGCTGCGCAGCACCGCACACACCTCGCTGGGCACGATCAACGCGCGGAACCTGCGCCAGGCGCATCGCCTGCTGGAAGGTGGCGGGGTGACCGGCAAGCTGGTGCTGTCGGGCTGGGACGCGTGATGTAGTACCCACCTCGGGTCGGCATGGCGCGCGGTCTCCCCTTGCGTACAAGGGCATTCCCGGGCACCCTTTGCGCATCCATACGCAAGCGTATCTTCATGTCGCCAGCCACCGGTTCCGCCGCTTACCCGCACCTGTTCGCCCCGCTCGACCTGGGCTTCACCACCCTGCGCAACCGCGTGCTGATGGGGTCGATGCATACCGGGCTGGAGGATCGCGCGCGCGACTTCCCGCGTCTGGCCGCCTATTTCGCCGAACGCGCGGCCGGCGGGGTCGGCCTGATCGTCACCGGCGGCTACGCGCCCAACGTGGTCGGCTGGCTCAAGCCCTTCGGCGGCAAGCTGTCCTGGCCGTGGGAAGTGGGTCCGCATCGGCAGCTGACCGGGGCGGTACACGCCCATGGCAGCAGGATCTGCCTGCAGCTGCTGCATGCCGGCCGCTACGCCTACCACCCCTTGTCGGTGGCGCCGTCGAAACAGAAGGCCCCCATCAACCCCTTCACCCCGCGCGCGTTGTCGGCGCGCGGCGTGGAGCGGCATATCGCCGATTACGCGCGCAGCGCGCGGCTGGCGCGCGAGGCCGGCTATGACGGCGTGGAGGTGATGGGCTCGGAAGGCTACCTGATCAACGAATTCATCGCCCCGCGCACCAACCTGCGCGGCGACCGCTGGGGCGGCGATGCCCATCGGCGCATGCAGTTCGCCGTGGAGATCGTGCGGCGCATCCGCGAAGCCTGCGGCCCGGATTTCATCATCATCTATCGGTTGTCGCTGGTGGATCTGGTCGAAGACGGCAGCAATTGGGACGAGATCGTGCAGCAGGCCAAGGCGATCGAAGCGGCCGGCGCCACCCTGATCAATTCCGGCATCGGCTGGCATGAGGCGCGCGTGCCCACCATCGCCACCTCGGTGCCGCGCGCGGCGTTCGCCGGCGTCACGGCCAAGCTCAAGCCGTATGTGCAGGTGCCGCTGATCGCCACCAACCGGATCAACATGCCCGACGTGGCCGAACGCATCCTGGCCGGCGGCGGCGCGGACATGGTGTCGCTGGCGCGCCCGCTGCTGGCGGATCCGGAATGGGCCAACAAGGCGCGCGTCGGACGCGCGCATGCGATCAACACCTGCATTGCGTGCAACCAGGCGTGCCTGGACCACGTGTTCCAGAACAAGACCGCCAGCTGCCTGGTCAATCCGCGTGCGGTGCATGAAACCGAGCTGGTCTACCGCCCTGCCCCCGCTCCGAAAACAATCGCCGTGGTCGGCGCCGGTCCGGCCGGGCTGGCCGCGGCCACCGTGGCCGCCGAACGGGGCCATGCGGTCACCCTGTTCGATGCCGGCAGCGAGATCGGCGGACAGTTCAACGTGGCCAAGCGCATTCCGGGCAAGGAAGAATTCCACGAAACCCTGCGCTACTTCCGCCACCGGCTGGAGGACACCGGGGTCACGGTGAAGCTGGATACGGTCGCCGACGTGGCCACCCTCGCCGGCTTCGACACGGTCGTGGTGGCCACCGGCATCACCCCGCGCCAGGTCGACTTCCCCGGCGCCGACCACCCCAAGGTGGTGACCTATCTGGACGTGCTGCTGGGCAAGGTCCAGGTGGGACCGGAGGCGGCGATCATCGGCGCCGGCGGCATCGGGTTCGACGTGGGCGAATTCCTGGTGCACGACGGCCCGTCGCCGGCGCTGGACCCGGCGCGCTGGATGGCCGAATGGGGCGTGGACCCGACCTTCGAGGCGCGCGGCGCCCTGGCCGGCCCGCAGCCCGAGGCGCCGGCACGGAAGGTGTGGCTGCTGCAGCGCAGCCCGGGCAAGCCCGGCGCGCGGCTGGGCAAGACCACCGGCTGGATCCACCGCGCCACGCTCAAGGCCAAGGGCGTGAAGATGCTCGGCGGCGTGGACTACCTGGGCGTGGACGACAGCGGCCTGCGTATCCGCATTGACGGCCAGGAACAGACCCTGCCGGTCAGCCACGTGGTGATCTGCGCCGGGCAGGAGCCGCGCCGCGACCTGCACGCCGCGTTGCAGGCGGCAGGCGTGGACGCGCACTTGATCGGCGGCGCCGACGTCGCCGCCGAGCTGGACGCCAAGCGCGCCATCGACCAGGGCAGCCGCCTGGCCGCGACTCTTTAAGGCGCGTGCCGGCCAGCGGCCGGCGCTACCCTGCACGGTTGATTCATCGGTCGGGGCCGGTAACGCCGGCCGTTGGCCGGCCCTCGTACGGCCCGGGGCTGCACCTGAACAGGGCTTCCCGACCTCCTCCCGAAGCTGAATGTCAAGCCTTTCGGTTCAGGATGCGTTGCGAAATCCCCCCCTATCGTGCGCCGACTTTCCCGCTCACCACCCAGTTCGAGTGAGCGTGCGGCCCCCGACGTCTTCGGGTGCCGCTCCCGGGCGGCCCCGATGGCCGCCTCCCCATGACGCCAAGCAGTGCCTTCACGCCCCCGTCCCCACACTCGGACGGAGCAGCCAGGTGCGGCCCATACGGAGCAAGGAGATTTATGAAACTGGCCTGGATACTCTGGCTGTCGCAGTTGTTGCCGCAGCCGGCCGCCGATTCGTTGTGCCTGAGCACGACCGTCTACCTCGAAGCGCGTGACCAGACCCTGCGCGGCCAGCAAGCCGTCGCGGAAGTGGCGTTGCGCCGCCTGGACAGCGGTCTGTGGGGCGACTCGATGTGCAAGGTGGTCACCGCACGCAAGCAGTTCGCACCGACCATCGTCGCCCCCGGCACCCAGCTGGGCAACAGCGACGCCTGGGAAGAAGCCATGACCGTGGCCTTCGACGCCGAACGCAACTGGGCGCTGCCGGTCGGCGAACGCAAGGAGATCGTGCCGGGCGCCAGCCACTTCGCCGCGCTGTCGATCGCCAGCCCGAGCTGGCGCAATGCCTACCAGGTGGCCACCATCGGCGACCACACGTTCTACCGCGTGCAGAAACTCAAGCCACGCGCGTCGTAACGGTCTGTTACGGGCATACCGTTGAGGATGCGGGGCCGGCTCTGGAATAGTGTGCCGTTGCCCAACCATCCATCTTCACGGAGTTCCGCATGAAGCTGTACAGCAAGCCCGGTGCCTGTTCCACCGCCGACCATATCGCCCTGCAGTGGACCGGCCAGCCGTTCGACGTGGAACTGCTCGACAAGGACACGATGAAGGCGCCGGCCTACCTGGCGATCAATCCGAGCGGCGCGGTGCCGGCCATCGTCGACGGCAGCTTCGTGCTGACCCAGAACGCGGCGATCATGGGCTATATCGCCGACAGCTATCCCCAGGCCGGCCTGGCCGGCGACGGCAGCCCGCAGCAGCGCGCCGAAGCCAACCGCTGGCTGGCCTTCGTCAATTCGGACCTGCATCCCGCATTCACTCCGCTGTTCGGGCCGGGCCGCTTCATCGGCGACGAAGCCCAGTACGACGCGGTGCGCGATGCGGCGCGCAAGCGCCTGCGCGGCCTGTACGAAACCGCCAACCGCCAGCTCGCCGACAAGCCCTGGCTGGCCGGCTTCCGCAGCTACGCCGACCCGTACCTCTACATCACCCTGCGCTGGGCGGCGGGCGCGAAGATCGACCTGAGCGGCCTGGACAACCTGGCTGCGTTCAAGACCCGCATGGAAGCCGATGCCGGCGTGCAGGCGGCCCTGAAGGCCGAAGGCCTGCACTGAGAGTGGCGTAGCGCCGGGCCCTGCCCGGCCTGCGCTTCGTCGGACAGCGCGCAGCCACGCAGGGCGTGGCCCTACGTTTTCCCGGTGGTGGTCAGACGGCTTCGGGCTGGCCGGTCAGCAGCGCGCGGGTCTCTTCGAGCCAGCGATTGGCCAGCGCCGGGCTCCTGGCCTTGGACACCGCGGCGGCCATTTCCGGCCACAGCTTCTCCAGCCCCGCCGCGTCGGTGCAGCGTTCGATCTTGAGCTGCATGAAATAGCCCTTCAGGCCCAGGTGCCTGCGCACCGATTCGCTCATCCAGTCGTACAACTGCTTGTAGAGCGCGGGGTCCTGTTCGCGCCCGGCGGTCAGCGCACGCGGTGCCGCCGGCGCCAGCGCACCGCCGACGATCTCGATCAGCCCCATCTCCTGCAGCTGTGCCAGCGCGTCGTCCGGCGCGCGCAGCCCCGGCAGCATCGCGGTCAATTCATTGTCGTCGCGCTGACCATCGACCATCAGCAGAATGGAGCGCAGCCCCGGCAGCAGCCGGCGCGCGCGGTCTTCGATTTCCTGACGGCCAGCGGCCGTCTTGGCATGGATGTACGCCATGTATTTCCCCCTGTTGCATGTCCCTGCACGCCACGATGCCAGTAGCCCGGCAACGCATCGCCCCCTTGCATCCGCTGCGTCCGCGCACACCATCCCCGGTGCATCGCGCGACCCTGCAACGATCACCGCACCAGCTTACTCGAGCTGTCACGCCGTCCACATTGCACTGCAGCATGCCGCTGCAGTGCAGGTCCATCTGCCGGGGGCGGTGGGGTCATCGCCGTGCGGTCAGCGCCCCAGCGCGCGCCGGATCTCGTCGAGTGCGCCGGGATCGTCCAGCGTGGACAGGTCGCCCGGGTCGCGCTGTTCCGCCAGTGCCTGCAGCGAGCGTCGCAGCAGCTTGCCCGAGCGGGTCTTGGGCAGGGCGTTGACCAGGTGGATGTGCGCGGGGCGGGCCACGGCGCCGAGGGTCTCGGTCACGCGCTTCATCATCTCGGCGACCACCGCGCTGCCATCGCCGTCCACGGCCTGCTTGAGGGTGACGAACACCAGCGGCACCTGGCCCTTGAGCTCGTCCTTGACCCCGATGACCGCCGCTTCGGCCACCAGCGGGTGGCCGGCGATGCATTCCTCGATTTCGCGCGTGCCGAGCCGGTGCCCGGCCACGTTGATCACGTCGTCGGTGCGGCCGAGGATGAAGGTATAGCCGTCCTCGTCGCGGATCGCCCAGTCCAGCGAGCTGTACAGCAGTTCCCTGAAGTGGCTGAAGTAGCTCTGCAGGAAGCGCGCGTCGTCGTTCCACACCGTGCTCATGCAGCCCGGCGGCAGCGGCGGCACCATCACCAGCACGCCCTTCTGCCCAGGCTGCACTTCCTCTCCGGTGTTTTCGTCGATCACCTTCATGCGGTAACCGAGGTTGGGGAAACCGGGCGAGCCGAAGCGGACCGGCTTGAGGTCCACGCCGGGCAGCAGGGTCAGTGCCGGCCAACCGGTTTCGGTCTGCCAGTAGTTGTCGATGATCGGCTTGCCCAGCGCGTCGTTGATCCAGTGCGCGGTGGGTTCGTCGAGCGGCTCGCCGGCCAGGAACACGTACTTCAACGCGGCCAGGTCGTGGCGCTTGATGAAGTCGGCGTCGTGCTTTTTCAGGACGCGGATCGCGGTGGGCGAAGAGAACAACGTGCGCACGCCGTACTGTTCGCACAGCGCCCACCAGATGCCCGGATCAGGATGGGTCGGCAGGCCCTCGTACAGCAGCGAGGTGCAGCCGCCGATCAGCGGGCCGTACACATTGTAGGAATGCCCCACCGCCCAGCCCACGTCCGAGGTGGAGAACATCACCTGGCCGGGTTTGCAGTCGAACACGGTCTCCATCGACTGCGCCATCGCCACCGCATAGCCGCCGACATCGCGCTGCACGCCCTTGGGCTTGCCGGTGGTGCCGGAGGTGTAGAGCAGGTAGCTGGGTTCGCTCGATTCGAGCCACACCACCGGCACGTCCTGGTCGCCCACTTCCTCACGCAGCGTGGCGTAGTCCACGTCCCGCCCCGGCACCTTCGGCTCGGCCGGATCCAGGCCGCGCGAGACGATCAGCACGTGCGGCGGCGGCGACTGCGCTTCGGCGCAGGCCGCGTCGACCATGGCCTTGTACGGAATCACCTTGCCACCACGCTTGCCCGCGTCGGCGGCGATCAGCAGCTTCGGGGCGGCATCATCGATGCGCAGCGCCAGGTTGTGCGCGGCGAATCCGCCGAACACCACCGAATGGATCGCGCCGATGCGCGCGCAGGCCAGCATCGCGAACACGGCCTCGGCCATGTTCGGCATGTAGATGACCACGCGGTCGCCGCGCTGCACGTCCAGCCGCTGCAACACCGCGGCAAAGGCGTTGACCTCGCGGTAAAGCTCCCGGTAGGTGATCTCGCGGGTGACGTTGGTTTCGGTGGAGATCGCCACCAGGGCAAGCTGGTCCGGGCGCTCGACCAGGTGGCGGTCGACCGCGTTGTAGCAGAGGTTGGTCTGGCCACCTACGTACCAGCGCCGGAACGGCGGGTTGCTGTAGTCCAGCACCTGCTGGGGCGGAACATGCCAGTAGATGCGGTGCGCTTCCTCCGCCCAGAAGGCTTCGGGTTCCTCGATCGAACGGCGGTAGACCTCTTCGTACTGCATGCCAGCCCTCCCAGACAAAGCCATGGGTTCGAGCATAGTCCGATGCCGGGCAGCGGGCCGTCCGACCTTGGTCGTACGCGCCGGCGTGGCCTAGAACGGCACCGTCGAGTCGAAGCGCATGGCCTGCCCGCTCCGCGGATGGGCGAACTGCAGGCGGCACGCATGCAGGTGCACGCGCGCGGCCGGCGCCGCCCCGTACAGCACGTCGCCCACGATCGGATGGCCCAGGCTGGCCATGTGCAGGCGCAACTGGTGGCTGCGCCCGGTGACCGGTTCCAGCTCCACCCGGGTGCGCCGGCTGTCGAGATCACGGGCCAGGACCTGCCAGCGGGTCAGGGCCGGCTTGCCGGCGTCCAGGTCCACGCGCTGCTTCGGGCGGTTCGGCCAGTCGACGATCAAAGGCAGGTCGACCTCGCCCGCGTCGGCCTCCAGCAGCCCCTCCACCACCGCCAGGTAGCGCTTGCCGACCTGGCGCTGCTGGAACTGCACCGACAGCGCGGCTTCGTTGGGCTTGCCGCGTGCATGCAGCAGCAACCCGGAGGTGACTTGGTCGAGCCGGTGCACGGTGAGTGCGTCGGGATACAGCGCCTGCAGGCGGGTGATGACGCAGTCCTGGTTTTCCGGGAGGCGACCGGGAACGGACAGCAGGCCGGCGGGCTTTTCCGCGACCAGCAGCGCGTCGTCGATGTAATGCAGCTGGATCATGGCGCCATGGTATGCCGGATACGAAAACGGGGACGCCGAAGCGTCCCCGTTTCGCGTATCGACCAACGGTCGATACCTACCTTGGTGCGTATCGACCAACGGTCGATACCTACCCTGGTGCGTATCGGCCAACGGTCGATACCTACCCTGGTGCGTATCGGCCAACGGTCGATACCTGCCGCGGTAGGCGATGACCGTTGGTCATCGCACGCGATCAGCCCAGCAGGTGGGCGACGCCGGCGCGCTCTTCTTCCAGCTCGGCCAGGGTCTTGTCGATGTACTTCTGGCTGAAGTCGTCGACCGGCAGGTCCTTGACCAGGGTGTACTCACCGTTCTCGGTGGTGACCGCGAAGCCGAAGATCACGCCTTCCGGAATGCCGTAGGAACCGTCGGACGGCACACCCATGGTGACCCACTTGCCGTTGCTGCCCAGCACCCAGTCGCGCACATGGTCGATGGCGGCATTGGCGGCCGAGGCAGCCGAGGACGAACCACGGGCTTCGATGATCGCCGCGCCGCGCTTGCCCACGGTCGGGATGAAGGTGTTGGCGTTCCATTCCTGGTCGTTGATCGCCTCGGCAATGGACGCACCGTCGGCGGTGGCGAAGCGGTAGTCCGGGTACATGGTCGGGCTGTGGTTGCCCCACACCACCAGCTTTTCCATGCCACCGACCGGCTTGCCCAGCTTGGACGACAGCTGGCTCAGCGCACGGTTGTGGTCCAGGCGCAGCATGGCGGTGAAGTTGCGCGGGTTCAGGTCCGGCGCCGACTTCATGGCGATGTAGGCATTGGTGTTGGCCGGATTGCCGACGACCAGCACCTTCACGTTGCGGCTGGCCACCTTGTTCAGCGCCGCGCCCTGCGCGGTGAAGATCTTGGCGTTTTCCAGCAGCAGGTCCTTGCGCTCCATGCCCGGGCCGCGCGGACGCGCGCCGACCAGCAGGGCGATGTCGGCATCCTTGAATGCCACTTCGGCGTCATCGGTACCGACCATGCCGGCCAGCAGCGGGAATGCGCAGTCTTCCAGTTCCATCATCACGCCGCGCAGCGCGGCCTGGGCCTTGTCGACCGGCAGCTCGAGCAGCTGCAGGATGACCGGCTGGTCCTTGCCCAGCATTTCGCCGGAGGCGATGCGGAACAGCAGGGCGTAGCCGATCTGGCCGGCGGCGCCGGTCACGGCAACACGAACAGGTGCTTTCATGGGGATTTCCTCTGCTAAGAAGCGGTGTTGGAGTGGCCACCGGGCGGGGAGAGACCTGGCGGGGCGGCCGTAAACGCGAAACGGCCTCCCGTCGAGGGAGGCCGCTGTAGGGGATCAGGCGGCGAGGATCTTGTTCCACTCGGCTACGCGCTCAGCCTGGGCGGCCAACGCAGCGTCGACATCGCCTTCCAGGGTGATCGACTCGATCACGTCGCCCTGCTTGATCGCATCAACGATGTCCTGGCCTTCCAGCACCTGGCCGAACACGGTGTGCTTGCCGTCCAGCCAGTCGGTCTTGATGTGGGTGATGAAGAACTGGCTGCCATTGGTGGCCGGGCCGGCGTTGGCCATCGACAGCGAGCCGATCTGGTGCTTCACGCCGTTCTTCTCATCCTCGAACTTGTAACCCGGGCCGCCGGTGCCCTGGCCCCGGGGGCAACCGCCCTGGATCATGAAGTCCGGGATCACGCGGTGGAAGATCAGGCCGTCGTAGAAGCCGTGCTTGACCAGATTGACGAAGCTGGCAACCGTCACTGGGGCCTTGTCGGCAAAGAGTTCGACCTTGATCGGGCCCTTGGCGGTGTTGAACGTGGCGATGAGGGACATGTGGATCCTTGGTATTCGGGGGGTGTCGTCAGCCCATAAGGATACACCGCAGGGCCGCGCCGGGCCCGCCTGACCATGGTCGAACCCACCCGGTAGCGCCGGCCGTTGGCCGGCCCTCAGGTAGCCTCGGGCCACCCGGCAGCAGGGATTACCTGAATGGGCGAAAGGGACTTTTCGCGTTTGGTCATGTTGGCCGTATAATGTTGGACTTCTTTTTCCAAATCCGGCGCCGACTGGCCCCCTTTCGCATGTCTATCGAAAATCTTCGCAACATCGCCATCGTCGCCCACGTCGACCACGGTAAGACCACCCTTGTCGACCAGCTGCTCAAGCAGTCCGGCACCCTCTCCGAGCGCACCGTGCTCGCCGAGCGCGTGATGGACAGCAACGACCAGGAAAAGGAACGTGGCATCACGATCCTGGCCAAGAACACGGCCATCACCTGGGAAGACAAGAAGACCGGCATCAAGAACCGGATCAACATCGTCGACACCCCCGGACACGCCGACTTCGGCGGCGAAGTGGAGCGCGTGCTGTCGATGGTCGACACCGTGCTGATCCTCGTCGATGCGATGGACGGCCCGATGCCGCAGACCCGCTTCGTGACCCAGAAGGCCTTCGCGATGGGCTTCAAGCCGATCGTGGTGGTCAACAAGGTCGACCGCCCGGGCTCGCGTCCGGACTGGGTGATCGACCAGGTGTTCGACCTGTTCGACAAGCTCGGCGCCACCAATGAGCAGCTCGACTTCCCGATCGTGTACGCCTCGGCCCTGAACGGCTATGCCGGCCTGGAAGACACCGTGCGCGACGGCGACATGACCCCGCTGTACGAAGCGATCATGCAGCACGCACCGAAGCCGGAAGTCGACCCGGAAGGCCCGTTCCAGATGCGCATCAGCCAGCTGGACTACAACAACTTCGTGGGCGTGATCGGCATCGGCCGCGTCCAGCGCGGCACCCTGAAGAAGAACATGCAGGTCGCGGTGATCGACCGTGAAGGCAAGAAGCGCAACGGCAAGGTCGCGCAGGTGCTGGGCTTCCTGGGCCTGGAGCGGATCGAGCAGGACAGCGCCGAAGCCGGCGACATCGTGGCCATCTCGGGCATTCCGGAGCTGACCATCTCCGACACCCTGTGCCACCCGGATACCCCCGAAGCGCTGCCGGCGCTGACCGTGGACGAGCCGACCATCTCGATGACCTTCCAGGTCAACAACTCGCCGTTCGCCGGCAACAAGGACCTGTCCGGTGGCAAGTTCCTGACCAGCCGCCAGATCAAGGACCGCCTGGACCGCGAACAGGTCCACAACGTGGCCCTGAAGGTGGAACAGCTGGAAGACGCCGACAAGTTCCTGGTCTCCGGCCGTGGCGAACTGCACCTGTCGGTGCTGATCGAGAACATGCGTCGCGAAGGCTATGAGCTGGCCGTGTCGCGCCCGGAAGTGATCATCAAGCAGATCGACGGCCAGGCCATGGAGCCGATCGAGCAGCTGGTGGTGGACATCGAAGAGCAGCACCAGGGCGGCGTGATGGAAAAGCTGGGCACCCGCAAGGGCCAGCTGAAGAACATGGAGTCCGACGGCAAGGGCCGTGTGCGCCTGGAATACCAGATCCCGGCCCGTGGCCTGATCGGCTTCCAGAACGAGTTCAAGACCCTGACCCAGGGCTCGGGCCTGCTGTTCCACGTGTTCGACCACTACGGCCCGAAGGAACAGGGCGCGATCGCCAAGCGCATCAACGGCGTGATGATCGCCAATGCCCCGGGCGCCACCCCGGCCTACTCGCTGGGCCCGCTGCAGGAACGCGGCAAGCTGTTCGCTGCTGAAGGCGACAACGTGTATGAAGGCCAGCTGGTCGGTATCCACTCCAAGGACAACGACCTGACCGTCAACGCGATCAAGACCAAGCCGCTGACCAACATGCGCGCGTCGGGCAAGGACGATGCGATCCAGCTCTCGCCGGCGATCAAGTACTCGCTGGAACAGGCCCTGGACTTCATCGAAGACGACGAGCTGGTCGAGATCACCCCGAAGGAGATCCGTCTGCGCAAGAAGTTCCTGACCGAGAGCGACCGCAAGAAGGCCTCGCGCGGCGGTTGATCGGACACCCGTGACCGATACCGCCTACAACCCGGACCCGCACAAGCATCCGGGGCTTCACCTGATCGCCTTGCTGGAAGCCAGCAAGGCGGTCCTGGCGCTGTTGGCTGCGACCGGGCTGGAAGTGCTCGGCCCGCAGCCGCTGCGCGATGGGGTCAATGCCCTGATCCGGCGTTTCAGCCTGGACCCGGATCACGGCACCCTGCCCTCGCTGCTCAACATGATCAGCCCCGATGCCGTCCACCTGGCTGCCGCAGCCATGGTCGCCTACGGCATCCTGCATCTTTTCGAGGCCTGGGGCCTCTGGCGCGCCAAGGCCTGGGCCTCCTGGCTGGGCTGCGTCACCGCCGGCATCTACCTGCCGTTCGACATTTTCGCCATCATCCGACACCCCGGCTGGGCCTCGTGGTCGGTGCTGGTGATCAACCTGATCGTGGTCGGCGTGCTCGCCCGCGACATCCGCAAGCGCCATGGCCTGGTTCCGCCCTCGGCCTGAGAGTTGCCAACCGCGTCGGGCGCTGGTTAGCCTGAGCGCGGGCACCGGGGATACACGGATGCGCGTAGCTCTGACATCGCTGGCACTGGGCCTGGTCCTGCTGGGCTGCACGCCGTCGCCTGCCCGTCTGTTCAACCAGGCGCACGCGGCCGCCCCGGCCGAAACGCCCTTCCCCTATGCGGAATCCGACATCGTGCAGCTGCAGGCTGCGATGGCGGCCGGCGAGCTGGACAGCGTCACGCTCACCCGCGCCTACCTGGAACGCATCGCCCGGCTGGACCGCGCCGGACCGCGCCTGAATTCGGTGCTGGAGCTCAATCCGGACGCGCTGAAGGAAGCCGCCGCACTGGACGCCGAACGCCGCCGTGGACAGCTGCGCGGTCCCCTGCACGGCATTCCGCTGCTGCTCAAGGACAACATCGGCGCGCGCCCCATGGCGACCAGCGCGGGCGCGCTGGCGCTGACCGGGTTCCGCCCCGACGATGCCTTCCTGGTGACCCGGCTGCGCGCGGCCGGGGCGCTGATCCTGGGCAAGACCAACCTCAGCGAATGGGCCAATTTCCGGTCCAGCGCGTCGGTATCCGGCTGGAGCGCACGCGGTGGCCAGACCCGCAACCCCTACCGCCTCACTCACAGCCCCTGCGGTTCCAGCAGCGGCAGCGCGGTAGCGGTCTCGGCCAACCTCGCGTCGGCCGCGGTGGGTACCGAAACCGACGGCAGCATCGTCTGCCCGGCGGCCATGAACGGCGTGGTGGGACTCAAGCCCACGGTGGGGCTGGTCAGCCGCGACGGAATCGTGCCGATCTCCTTCAGCCAGGACACTGCCGGCCCGATGACCCGCAGCGTGGCGGACGCCGCCGCCCTGCTGACCGCGATGGCCGGCCGCGACGATGCCGACCCGGCCACCGCGACCATGCCGGGCCGGGCGGTGTACGACTACACCGCGCGTCTGACCGCCGACGGCCTGCGCGGCGCCCGCATCGGGGTGCTGCAGGGCCCGCTGGACCAGCAGCCCGGGGTGGCACCGGCCCTGCAGCACGCAATCGGCGTGCTGCGTGACGCCGGTGCGGTCGTCGTGCCAGTGCAGCTGCCGACCGAGGGCCAGTGGGAGGACGCCGAGCAGGTGGTGCTGCTGCATGAGTTCAAGGCCGGCCTGAAGCGCTACCTGGGGCGGCACCAGGCGCCGGTGCGCGACCTGGACGCGATCATTGCCTACAACCGCACCCATGCCGACAAGGAACTGGTGCTGTTCGGCCAGGACCTGATGGAGCGCGCGGCCCAGACCGACGGCCTGGGCAGCCCGGACTACATCGCCGCGCGCACCCGGGCGCGCCGCCTGGCGGGCCCCGAGGGCATCGACGCGGTGCTCAAGGCCGAGCGCCTGGATGCCCTGGTGGCGCCCACCACGGGCGCGGCGTGGCCGATCCGCGCCGGCCAGGGCGACAGCTTTCCGGGGGGCAGCTACAGCGCCGCCGCCGTCGCCGGGTATCCGAGCCTGACCGTGCCCATGGCGCATGTGAACGGACTGCCGCTGGGCTTGCTGTTCATGGGCACGGCCTGGAGCGAGCCCAGGCTGATCGAGCTGGCCTACGACTATGAGCAACGCACCCGGGCCCGACGGCCCCCGAGGTTCGGACCCGAGGCGTCGTTGCCGTAGTAAAGCGTGCCGACCAACGGTCGGCACCTACCGCATGTCGATCGATGATCGCGCACCGCCGTTGGTCGCCCCGACCTCGTCGATCGCGAGCCGTCGTTGGTCGCCGACCGCGTCGATTGCGAACCGCCGTTGGTCGCCGACCCTGTCGGTCGCGCACCTCCGTTGGTCGCCGACCGCGTCGATCGCGAACCGCTGTCGGTCGCCGACCTCGTCGATCGCGAGCCGTCGTTGGTCGCCGACCGCGTCGATCGCGAACCGCCGTCGGTCGCCGACCTTGTCGATCGCGAACCGCCATTGGTCGCCGACCCCGTCGATCGCGAACCGCCGTTGGTCGCCGACCCTGTCGGTCGCGCACCGCCGTTGGTCGCCGAACGCGTCGATTGCGAACCGCCGGTGGTCGCCGACCCTGTCGGTCGCGCACCGCCGGTGGTCGCCGACCTCGTCGGTAGCGCACGACCGTTGGTCGTGCGCCGCATCACCGCGCGGGTTCCTCGACCGGCGCCACGGCCGGCGGACCGTCTTCGGCACCCGGCGAACGCACGTCGTCGGCCGGCTGCGAACGCGGACCGCGGGTGGCCGGATCGGGGCGGTCCAGGATCTCCGCGCGCGTGCGGGGCAGCGCCTGCGGATGTTCGCGGGCGAGGAAATCGAGCATGCGTTCGCGCACGATGCAACGCAGGTCGAAGGCGTCGCCGGAGTTGCGGGCGCTGACCAGCAGGCGCACCTGCAGGGTATGTTCGCTGGTTTCGGTCACCTGGGTCACGCACACGCGGCCGTCCCACAGGCTTTCGCCCTTGCAGATGCGCTCGAGCTCGGCACGGATGGCGGTGATCGGGGCGCGGTAATCCAGCCACAGGAAGGCGGTGCCAAGCAGGTCGGCACTGCGCCGGGTCCAGTTCTGGAACGGGTTTTCGATGAACCAGGTCAGTGGCACCACCATGCGCCGCTCATCCCAGATCCGCACCACCACGTAGCTGCTGCCGATCTCTTCGACCCGGCCCCATTCGCCTTCGACGATGACCACATCATCCAGCCGGATCGGTTGGGTCAGCGCGATCTGCAGGCCGGCGATCAGGTTGCCGAAGACCGGCTTGGCCGCGATGCCGGCCACCAGGCCGATGATGCCGGCCGAGGCCAGCAGTGCGGTGCCGATCTGGCGCACCATCGGGAAGGTGAGCAGCACCATCGAGGCGCCGACCAGGATGATCGCGCCCATCAGGACGCGGCTCAGCACGCGGGTCTGGGTCTGGATGCGACGCGCGGCCAGGTTGTCGGCCACTTCCATCGGGTGATCGCGCAGGATGGCCTGTTCGCCGGCCGCCACGGCCCGCACCAGCAGCCAGATGAAGCAGGCGGTCAGGCCGATGTGCAGCAGGCGCAGCGACTGATCGAGCCACCGCCCGTCCAGCGGCGTCGCTTCCAGGGCCGGAATGAGCACCAGCATCGGCAGCGCGAAGGCCAGCGGGCGACTGATCACGCGCGCGATGCGCGCGCGACGGTAGTCACGACCTTTGAGGCGGCGGGTGAGCAGCATCAACGCCCACCAACCGGTGATACCGATCGCAAGCGCGATTCCAATTGGCCAGAGGTAGGCGGCGGCCATCTGCCAGTCCACGTGCATGCACGCTCCTGTGTTCATCACAAAGGAGCCCTAGCGTGCCAAACACGACATGACCGGCATGTAGTGACACGCCATGCGTGTCCTCGGGGTGCCGAACGAGGCCCAGCCACGCAGGGCGTGTCACCACGTTTCGTTCCGGCGCTGCGGGGACACGCAGGGCGTGTCTCTACGACAGGACCCGAGGGCCTCAGGGGTTCGCACCGCCCTGCTTGCGCACGATGGCCATGGCGATCTCGAGCGACTGTTCGTAGTTCAGGCGCGGATCCACCGAGGACCGGTAGGCACGCTCCAGGTCACGCTCGGTCAACTCGCGTGCGCCGCCGGTGCACTCGGTGACATCCTCGCCGGTCAGTTCCAGGTGCACGCCGCCCAGGCGCGTACCGGCAGCTGCGTGCAGGTCGAAGGACAGCTCCACTTCGCTGCGCACGTTGTCGAAGCGGCGGGTCTTGAAGCCGTTGCTGGTGCTTTCGGTATTGCCGTGCATGGCGTCGCAGACCCACAGGACGCGGCGCCCGTCGCGCTTGACCGCGTCCAGCAGCGGCGGCAGCTTGTCGGCGATCTGGGCGGCGCCCATGCGGTGGATGAAGCTGAGGCGGCCCGGCTCATCGTCGGGGTTGAGCACGTCGATCAGGCGCAGCAGCTGGTCCGGCTGCACGGAGGGTCCGACCTTGATGGCGATGGGGTTGCGCACGCCACGCAGGTACTCGACGTGGGCGCCATCGAGCGCGGCGGTCCGCATGCCGATCCACGGGTAATGGGTGCTGAGGTTCAGCCAGCCATGCTGGCGCGGCACCTGGCGGGTCAGCGCCTGTTCGTACGGCAGCAGCAGGGCTTCGTGCGAGGTATAGAAGTCGATCCGGTTGAGGTTGTACACCTGCGCGCCGGACAGGGTTTCCATGAAGCGGACGGCATCGCCGATGGAGGAAACCATTTTCTGGTAGTCGGTGGCCAGCGGCGAATGCCGCACCCAGTCCAGGTTCCAGTACTCGGGGTGGTGCAGGTCGGCGAACCCGCCATCGATCAGGGCGCGCACGAAGTTCATGGTCATGGCCGAGTGGGCGTGGGCCTGCAGCATGCGCCGCGGATCGGGCAGGCGCGCGGCCTCGGTGAACTCGGGCGCGTTGATCACATCGCCCCGGTAGCTGGGCAGGGTGACGCCGTCGCGGGTTTCGGTATCGGCCGAGCGCGGTTTGGCATACTGGCCGGCGAAGCGGCCGACGCGGATGACCGGCTTGCGCATGCCATGCACCAGCACCAGGCTCATCTGCAGCAGCACTTTGAGCCGGTTGGAGATGGTGGTCGATTCGCAGTCGCTGAAGTTCTCCGCGCAGTCGCCGCCCTGCAGCAGGAAGCGCTTGCCTTCCTGGGCCTCGGCGAGCTGCTGCTTGAGGGAGAGGATCTCCCAGGAGGTCACCAGCGGCGGCAGGCGCTTGAGCTCATGCAATGCCGCGTCGAGCGCGACCGGATCGGGATAGGTCGGCATCTGCAGCGCGGGCCGGCCGCGCCAGCTCTCGGGCGACCAGTCGGTCGGCACGGAAGCAGTAGAGGTGGCACGGTCGGAGGCAGTCATTGGAATATCCAGGAGAACAACGGAAAGGAATCAGGGGCGGCGGGCGGGACGGCGGAACGACACCACCAGCGCCCACAGGCCCAGCAGCGTGAACCACACCAGGCTCCACATCGGCATGGTCAGGCCGAGGAAGGTCCAGTCGATGTTGCCGCAGTTGCCGGTACCGGTCAGCACGGTGCGGAACACTTCGAACGGCCCCATGGTCTCGCTCAGGAACGACAGCGGCGGACCGCAGCTGGACCCCATGTCCTGCGGCAGCATCTGCACGTACACATGGCGCCCGGCAATGCCGATCCCCACGGCGGCCGCAATGAACGCCAGCACGCCATACGTGATGCGCCCAGGCCGGTCGCGCGGCCCATGCAGGGCGCCGATCAGGAACAGCAGGCCCAGCGCGGCGAAGGCGATGCGCTGGAAGATGCACAACGGGCACGGCTCCAGCCCCATCTTCAGCTGCAGCCAGATGGCATACCCGAGCAGCGCGGCACAGACCAAGAACCCCAGCAGGAACTGGGCGCGGTAATTCCAGCGCAATGGATTCATTGCCAACACTCGTTAAAGGCAGATGCCAAGATTAACAGGGTGCCGCCAGGTTCAGGCTGCGGCCGTTCGCCGTATGTCGGTCCGGCGGGCCATACGGTCTGTTTCAACACCGGGGTGAACTACCGGTCATATCGCCGGGCTCGGCCCGGCTGCTGTTGGTTTGTGGCCAACACCCGCGCTGCGTCGCCGGGCACTGCCCGGCCTTTTGCCGAAGCCGAAGGCGGGCGCAGCCCGAGCCTCCATCAGGTTCCGGCCTCCCACGCCCGGCCACGAGGCCCTGTGCGGACCGACCCACTCACAGGGCCGCGGCCGGGGTGGGTTTGCGGGGGTGTAGAAAACATGGATGTTTTCTACAAGCCCCCATGGATGGGTTCACGGCGTCCCCCGCAGACCCACACCGGACGCGGCCGGACCGGTAGCCCGTCAGCCCCGCGGCTGTTCGCCTGAAAGCAAGACCAGCCGGCCAGAGCCCGGCTCTACGCAGCGCTGCTACTCCCGCCGTTTGCAACAAAAGAAAAACCCGGCGCAAGGCCGGGTTCTTCAGCAAAACCTGGGGGTGCAGCGCGTCGATTATTCTTCGACGGCTTCAGCCACGGCGGCCGGACGGTCGACCAGTTCGACGTAGGCCATCGGCGCGTTGTCGCCGGCGCGGAAACCGCACTTCAGCAGGCGCAGGTAGCCGCCCGGACGGTTCGCGTAGCGCGGGCCCAGGGTGGTGAACAGGTTGCCGACGGCTTCGTTGTCACGCAGGCGGGCGAAGGCCAGACGGCGGTTGGCGACGGAGTCGACCTTGGCCAGGGTGATCAGCGGCTCGGCGACGCGGCGCAGTTCCTTGGCCTTCGGCAGGGTGGTCTTGATCAGCTCGTGCTTGAACAGCGACGCGGCCATGTTCTTGAACATTGCTTCGCGGTGGGCGCTGGTACGGCTGAACTTGCGGCCGGATTTCATGTGACGCATGACGGATGTTCCTTGAAAGAATGTTGGATCGGTTGGGTATCGCTGTCGCCTTCCCGGCGTTGCTGCTTGGACTGCGGATGGTCCGATGCCGGCCCTCCTGGCCGACCGTCACCGCAGGCTGGTGCCTGTCGGTGCGAGGTGCTGCGGGTGAAGCCCCCGCACCCGAAGGTGCGGGGTAAAACAGGGTGCTGGATCAGCCGAGCATGCCGTGCTGGGCGACACCGGCCGGCGGCCAGTTCTCCAGCTTCATGCCGAGCGAAAGACCGCGCTGGGCGAGGACTTCCTTGATCTCGGTCAGCGACTTCTTGCCCAGGTTCGGGGTCTTGAGCAGCTCCACTTCGGTCTTCTGGATCAGATCGCCGATGTAGTAGATGCTCTCGGCCTTCAGGCAGTTCGCAGAACGCACGGTCAGTTCCAGGTCGTCGATCGGGCGCAGCAGCACCGGATCCACGCCGTTGTTGGCCGGCTTGGCCGCACCGCGGTCGCGGTGGGTGAAGTCACCGAACACCGACAGCTGATCGCTGAGGATGTCGGCGGCGGTGCGCACGGCTTCCTCGGCATCGATCGTGCCGTTGGTTTCGATGTCCAGCACCAGCTTGTCCAGGTCGGTACGCTGTTCGACGCGGGCCGCTTCCACCGAATAGGCGACGCGACGGACCGGCGAGAACGACGCATCCAGGACCAGACGGCCGATGGCACGGGTCTCTTCGTCCGGACGACGACGCGCGGCCGCCGGCTGGTAGCCGAAACCACGCTCGATCTTCAGACGCATGTTGACTGCCGTGTCCTTGGTCAGGTGGCAGATGACATGATCCGTGTTGAGGATCTCGACGTTGTGGTCGACCTTGATATCGGCAGCGGTCACGACACCCGGACCCTGCTTGGACAGCGACAGGGTTGCACTGTCACCGGTGTGCATACGGATCGCCACGTCCTTCAGGTTGAGCAGGACTTCAAGCACATCCTCCTGCAGACCTTCCAGCGTGGTGTACTCGTGCAGGACGCCGTCGATCTCGACTTCCGTGATGGCGAAGCCCGGGATGGACGACAGCAGCACGCGACGCAGGGCATTGCCCAGCGTATGCCCGTAACCACGCTCCAAGGGTTCGATAACGACCTTGGCGCGGGTGTCGGTAAGGCGTTCGATCTGCGGACCACGAGGACGCAGAACCTGGTTGGCGGTAACCGTCATGTTGCGGGTTCTCCTAGTGAACCCCCGGCCGTCGCCGGGGGCTCTCCAATGTGAATTACTTCGAATACAACTCGACGATCAGCGCTTCGTTGATATCCGCAGGCAGGTCCGAACGATCCGGCACGGCCTTGAAGATGCCGGCGAACTTGCCCGCATCCACTTCGATCCACGACGGACGCAGGTCATGCGTGCTGGACACAGTCAGCGCTTCCTGCACGCGAAGCTGCTTGGCAGCCTTCTCGGACAGGGCAACAGCGTCGCCAGCCTTGACCTGGTACGAAGCCAGGTTGACCGACTTGCCGTTGACCGTGACGCCGCGGTGCGAGACCAACTGACGGGCAGCCGGACGGGTCACAGCGAAGCCCATGCGGTAGACAACGTTGTCCAGGCGGGTTTCCAGCAGCTGCAGGAGGTTCTCGCCGGTGTTGCCCTTCTTGGTCGAGGCCTTCTTGTAGTAGTTGCGGAACTGACGCTCCAGCAGACCGTAGATACGCTTGACCTTCTGCTTTTCACGCAGCTGGGTGGCGTAGTCGGACAGCTTGCCCTTGCGGGCGGTCGCGCCGTGCTGGCCGGGCTTCTGCTCCAGCTTGCACTTGGAGTCCAGCGCACGGGCCGGGCTCTTGAGGGAAAGGTCGGCGCCTTCGCGGCGGGCGAGCTTACAGGTAGGACCGATATAACGAGCCATTTCTTATCGCTCCTTTAGACGCGACGCTTCTTCGGCGGACGGCACCCGTTGTGCGGGATAGGCGTCACGTCGATGATGTTGGTGATCTTGTAGCCCACGTTGTTCAGCGAGCGCACGGCCGACTCACGACCCGGACCCGGGCCCTTGATGCGGACTTCCAGGGACTTGACGCCGTAGTCGAGCGCGGCGCGGCCGGCCTTCTCGGCAGCCACCTGGGCAGCGAACGGGGTGGACTTACGCGAACCGCGGAAGCCAGCGCCACCGGACGTCGCCCACGACAGAGCGTTGCCCTGGCGGTCGGTGATGGTCACGATGGTGTTGTTGAACGAAGCGTGGACGTGGGCAACGCCGTCAGTGACGACGCGCTTGATCTTCTTCTTGGTCTTAGCGACGGGCTTAGCCATTTCTTAGGTCCCTTACTTCCTGATCGCCTTGCGCGGGCCCTTGCGGGTGCGGGCGTTGGTACGGGTGCGCTGACCACGCAGCGGCAGGCCGCGACGGTGACGCAGACCGCGGTAGCAGCCCAGGTCCATCAGGCGCTTGATCGCGATACCGATTTCACGGCGCAGATCGCCTTCCACGATGTACTTGGCCACTTCCGAGCGCAGACGCTCGATTTCCGGCTCCGACAGATCGCGGATCTTGGTGGTCGAGGTCACGCCTGCAGCGTCGCAGACCTTCTTCGAACGGGTACGGCCGATGCCGTAAATGCTTTGCAACCCGACCCAGACGTGCTTCTGGGCTGGCAGGTTGACGCCTGCAATACGCGCCATGACGCGGTTCTCCAGCTGAGTGATGGCCGACAGCGCACCCGGGGGGCGCCGATCCGGCAGGATGTATCCAAAAGTGAACTAGCGATACTAACAAGGTTCCGGTTTACATGGAAGCCCGTGAAACCTGAAAGGCTTCATGGACCCGGCCCAGGGAGTGTGCCCAGGCTCCGGCGCCGGACCAGGTTGACCTCGGCGGAGAGACCCTTGCGGACCCCTCCCCGGTGTCGCCCGCGCTACTCCAGCGCGGAACCACCCGATCTCACCCCCACCCGGAACCGCTGCGGGGGCCGCCCTTCGTTTGTGTGGCCAGAGTCCGCGAAGCGGAGGACCATCACGTCAGGAAGACGAAAGTATAACAGGCCAATCAGCCGCGGGCAAAACCGCCGCGGTTGCCGCCCTTCAGGTTGGCCTTCTTCAGCAGGCTCTCGTACTGGTGCGACATCAGGTGCGCCTGGATCTGCGCAATGAAGTCCATCACCACCACCACCACGATCAGCAGCGAGGTGCCACCGAAGTAGAACGAGGCATTCAGCTGCGTGCGCATGATTTCCGGCAGCAGGCAGACGATCACCAGGTAGGCCGAGCCGGCCGCGGTCAGGCGGGTCAGCACGCCGTCGATATAATCGGCGGTGGCCTTGCCCGGCCGGATGCCCGGAATCAGCGCGCCCGACTTCTTCAGGTTGTCGGCGGTTTCCTGCGAGTTGAACACCAGCGCGGTATAGAAGAACGCGAAGCCGGTGATCAGCGCCGCGAACACGATCATGTGCAGCGGCTCGCCCGGACCCAGGGCATTGGCGACCTTCTGCAGCCAGGTGGCCGAGCTGGCCTGGCCGGACCACATGGCCAGGGTGGTCGGGAACGCCAGGATGCTGGAGGCGAAGATGGCCGGGATCACACCCGCCATGTTCAGCTTCAGCGGCAGGAACGAGGTCTGGTTCATGTACGCGTTGCGGCCGCCCTGGCGACGTGCGTAGTTCACCGTGATGCGGCGCTGGCCGCGTTCGACGAACACCACGAAGAAGGTGAAGGCCAGCACCACCAGCGCGATCAGCAGAAGCTGGATGAACTGCAGGTTGCCTTCGCGGAACGCGTCGAAGGTATGGATGACCGCGCCCGGCAGGCCGGCCACGATGCCGGCGAAGATGATCAGCGACACACCGTTGCCGATGCCACGTTCGGTGACCTGCTCGCCAACCCACATCAGGAAGATGGTGCCGGCGGTCAGGGCGACCACCGCGGTGAGCACGAAGCCCATGCCCGGGGCGTAAACGACCGGCGCACCGGTCGGGGACAGCTGGTTCTGCAGCGCCAGCGCAATGCTGCCGCCCTGCACCACCGCCAGCAACACGGCGCCGATGCGGGAATATTGGGTGATCTTGCGGCGACCGGACTCACCTTCCTTCTGCATCGCCTTGAGCGCGGGGAAGATGTGCACGGCCAGCTGCATCACGATGGACGCCGAGATGTACGGCATCACGTTCAGCGCGAAAATGCTGAAGCGGTGCAGGGCGCCGCCCGAGAACATGTTGAACATGTCCACGATACCGCCGCCCTGCGCCTCCATGAGCGCAAGCATGGCATCGGGATTGACGCCCGGCACCGGCACATAACAGCCGATGCGGTAGACGATCAACGCCCCGACGACGAACAGCAGACGCTGGCGAAGTTCCGTGAACTTGCCGAGCCCGCCGCCCAGGTTACCAATGCCCGCTTGCGCCATGACTTACTCCTGTACGCTGCCGCCGGCAGCTTCGATCGCGGCCTTGGCACCGGCCGTTGCTGCGACGCCCTTCAGGGTGAAGGCCTTGGTCAGGCCGCCCTTCATGACGATCTTGGCCTTCTTGGCCGTGCTCGGGACCAGCTTCGCAGCGCGCAGCGCGGCGAAATCGATCTCACCGGCTTCCAGGCGATCCAGCTGGTAGGACAGCACTTCAGCGGTGTCCTTGGCCATCTTGGAACGGAAGCCGATCTTCGGCAGACGGCGCTGCATCGGGGTCTGGCCGCCTTCGAAGCCGGCCTTGATCTTGCCGCCACCCTTACGGGCGAACGAGCCCTTGTGACCGCGGCCAGCGGTCTTGCCCAGGCCGGAGCCGATACCGCGGCCGACGCGGGTGCGTTCGGTGCGGGCGCCCGGTGCCGGGCTCAGTTCATTGAGACGCATGGTCATTGGATTATTCCTCAACCTTGACGAGGTAGTGGACCTTGTTGATCAGGCCGCGAACCTGCGGGCTGTCCTTCAGTTCACGCACATCGTTGAGCTTGTTCAGGCCCAGCGCCTTCACCGACAGGCGGTGACGCGACTGGGAGCCACGCAGGCCACGCACCAGGCGGACCTTGACAGTCTTGACGGTGTCATTAGCCATGGTTGAGATCCTCCACCTTCTTGCCGCGCTTGGCCGCAATGCGGGCCGGCGACTGCATTTCGCCCAGACCCTTCAGGGTGGCGCGAACCAGGTTGATCGGGTTGCGCGAACCGACGGCCTTGGCCAGCACGTTCTTCACGCCCACCGCTTCCAGCACGGCGCGCATGGCACCGCCGGCGATCACACCGGTACCTTCCGAGGCCGGCATCATGAACACGCGGGCTGCGCCGTGGCCGGACTTCACCGGGTGCCACAGGGTGCCGTTGTTCAGATCCACGTCGACCAGGTTCTTGCGCGCCTGCTCCATCGACTTCTGGATCGCGACCGGCACTTCACGCGCCTTGCCGTAACCGAAGCCAACCTTGCCCGCACCATCACCGACCACGGTCAGTGCGGTGAAGGTGAACTGGCGGCCACCCTTGACGGTCTTGCTGACGCGGTTGACCGCGACCAGCTTTTCGATCATGCCGTCGTCGACTTTCTCTTCGCGGTTACGGTCGCGATCGCGACCCCGCTGCTGACGTTCTTCTGCCATGTTGATTCCTTGATTGATTGAGTATGTACGGCTCGGGGCCGCTTATAGCTGTGAAGTGAAGCGGTGGATCGAGCGCCCCTGCAGAAGAAGGACGTCGCCCGGCACAGCCCGTGCCGGCAGGCAGGCGGAAGCGGGGACCTGCCCCGCTTCCTTATCCCTTAGAACTGCAGGCCGCCTTCGCGGGCTGCCTCGGCCAGTGCCTTGATGCGGCCATGGTAGCGGTAGCCCGAGCGGTCGAATGCGACCTTCTCGATGCCCGCAGCCTTGGCGCGCTCGGCAACCAGCTTGCCGACCTTGGCGGCGGCGTCGCTGTTCTTGCCGTTCTTCAGGCCTTCCTTGACGTCGGCCTGGGTGGTGTTGGCAGCGGCCAGCACCTTGGAGCCGTCGGCGGTGAAGACCTGCGCATACAGGTGCTGACCGGTGCGCAGCACCGACAGACGCGGCACGCCGAGGACACGGATGTGCGCGCGGGTGGACTTGGCGCGACGCAGGCGAGCGATGTTCTTGTTCATGATATTTATCCTTGAAAGCTGAAAACCCGACGATTCCCCGATCAGGGGACCCGTCCTTAGGCCTTCTTGGCTTCCTTACGAATGATGACTTCGCCGGCGTACTTCACACCCTTGCCCTTGTAGGGCTCCGGCTTGCGGTAAGCGCGGATCTTGGCGGCAACTTCGCCGACCAGCTGCTTGTCGTTGCCCTGGACCAGGATTTCGGTCTGGGTCGGGGTCGACAGGGTGATGCCTTCCGGCGCCACGTACAGGATCGGGTGCGAATAACCGAGCGACAGGTTCAGGTCCTTGCCCTGCATGGCGGCACGGTAACCGACGCCGACCAGCTCGAGCTTGCGCTCGAAGCCTTCGGTGACGCCCTTGACCATGTTGGCCAGGATGGCGCGCACGGTGCCGGCGAGGGCGACCAGGTCGTCATTGGCAGCGGACAGGGTGGCAACGCCGTCTTCCACGGTGATTTCAACGCCGACGACCTTCGGCAGCGACAGGGTGCCCTTCGGGCCCTTCACGCTGACGGATTCCGGCTGGATGTTCAGTTCAACGCCCTTGGGCAGGTTGACCGGCTTCTTGGCTACGCGGGACATAGGTTTCTCCTTCTCGCCTTAGGCCACGAAGCACAGGACTTCGCCGCCGACGCCCAACTGGCGCGCCTGCGCATCAGTCATGATGCCCTTGGAGGTGGAAATGATGGCGATGCCCAGGCCGTTGAGGACCTTCGGCAGCTCGGACTTGCCACGGTACTGGCGCAGACCCGAACGCGAGAAGCGCTTCAGGGTCTCGATGACCGGCTTGCCCTCGAAGTACTTCAGGACGATTTCAAGCTCGGCCTTGTTGTTCTCGGTCTTGGTCACGCGCAGGTCGGTGATGTAGCCCTCGGCCTTCAACACTTCTGCGATTGCAACCTTGATCTTGGAGGACGGTGCCTTCACCGTCTGCTTGCCCACCGCGGCCGCATTCTTGATGCGTACCAGCAGGTCGGCGATGGGATCAGTCATGCTCATAGTCGATACCTTTGAGTGCACCGATATCCGCTTTCGCGAAAATCTTGCTGTGTTTTGAATTCCTGGGAGGGGCCAGGACCCTTTGAAACGTGAATCGGCCAGCCCAGGGCCAGCCCACCCCCTGCCCCTGACGAGGCAAGACCGGGAGTATACGACAAAAAGAGCCCGACTTGCGTCGGACTCTCTTTCCGGATGAACCTGAACAGCCGGCCCATCCCCTGCCCCGCGCCCTGCGGCGCGGACCAGGTGGAAGGGATTGCTCCCTTACCAGCTTGCCTTGCGCAGGCCCGGCACGTCGCCGCGCATGGTGGCTTCGCGCAGCTTGTTACGGCCCAGGCCGAACTTGCTGTACACGCCACGCGGACGACCCGACAGTTCGCAGCGGTTGCGGTGGCGGCTCGGCGACGAATCGCGCGGCAGCTTCTGCAACTTGATGACGGCCTGTTCCTTCTCTTCGTACGACGCGGTCGTGCTGGAGATGATCTTCTTCAGCTCTTCGCGCTTGCCCGCGTACTTGACGGCCAGCTTGGCACGCTTCAGATCGCGGTTGACCATGGAGGTCTTTGCCATTTCGGAATCCTCGACGTATCAGTTACGGAACGGGAACTTGAACGCTGCAAGCAGCGCCTTCGCTTCCGCATCGGTCTTGGCGGTGGTGGTGATGGCGATATCCATGCCGCGGATCGCGTCGACGGCGTCGAAGTCGATTTCCGGGAAGATGATCTGTTCCTTCACACCCATGTTGAAGTTGCCGCGACCGTCGAAGGAACGACCGGACACACCACGGAAGTCGCGCACGCGCGGCAGCGAGATGTTGATCAGGCGATCCAGGAACTCATACATCTTGGCACGACGCAGCGTGGTCTTGCAGCCGATCGGCCAACCATCGCGGATCTTGAACGAAGCCACCGAGACGCGGGACTTGGTCACGATCGGCTTCTGGCCGGAGACCTTGGCCATGTCGGCGACGGCATTTTCCAGGATCTTCTTGTTGGTCGCCGCTTCGCCGACACCCATGTTCAGGGTGACCTTGACCAGCTTCGGGACCTGCATCGGATTGGTGTAGCCGAACTGCTTCATCAGCGCCGGCACCACTTCGTCCTTGTAGAACTTTTCCAGACGGGAAGTCATCTTGTCATTCCTCAGGCGTCGAGCGCCTCACCGCTGGAGCGGAACACACGCAGTTTGCGTCCATCCTCCAGCACCTTGAAGCCAACGCGCTCGCCCTTGCCCGAAGCCGGGTTGAGCACATTCACGTTGGAGATATGGATCGACGCTTCACGCTCGACCACGCCGCCGGCGATACCTGCCTGCGGGTTCGGCTTGGTGTGGCGCTTGACGATGTTCGCATTGGCGACGATCACGCGATCGCCGTCGACGCGGACGACTTCGCCCTGCTTGCCCTTGTCCTTGCCGGTGTTGATGACGACCTGGTCGCCCTTCTTGATACGGTTAGCCATGATTATCTCCTGTCGCTCACAGCACTTCGGGAGCGAGCGAGACGATCTTCATGAACTTCTCGGAACGAAGTTCACGGGTCACCGGCCCGAAGATGCGGGTGCCGATCGGCTCTTGCTTGTTGTTGAGCAGGACCGCGGCGTTGCCGTCGAAACGGATCAGCGAGCCGTCGGCGCGACGCACACCCTTGCGGGTACGCACCACGACGGCGTCATACACTTCACCCTTCTTGACCTTGCCGCGCGGAATTGCATCCTTCACGGTGACCTTGATGATGTCGCCGATACCGGCGTAACGGCGCTTGGAACCACCCAGCACCTTGAAGCACATCACCTGCTTGGCACCGGAGTTATCCGCGACATCAAGGTAGCTCTGCATCTGGATCATGATTCAGATCTCCTTATTGAGCCGCACGCGTGATGATTTCCACCACGCGCCAGTTCTTGGTCTTGGACATCGGAGCAATCTCGGTCACGCGCACGACATCGCCTTCGTTGCAGGCGTTGTCGGCATCGTGGGCGTGCAGCTTGGTCGAACGCTTCAAGTACTTGCCATACAGCTTGTGCTTGACCTGGCGCTCCACCAGCACGGTGACCGTCTTGTCCATCTTGTTGCTGACGACACGGCCTTGGACCGTGCGCAGCGCGTTGTTTTCAGTAGTGTCGCTCATCGCGGCCATCCTTACTTGTTGCTGCCGAGCAGGGTCTTGACGCGAGCAATCTCGCGGCGGACCCGGCGGGTTTCGTGAGTCTTCGGCAGCTGCCCGGTGACCTGCTGCATACGGAGCGAGAACTGCTCCTTACGCAGGTCGGTCAGGTGGGACTTCAGATCGTCAGCCGACTTTTCGCGAAGTTGTTTGATATCCATCACATCACCGTCCGGGTCACGAAAGTGGTGGTCACGGAGAGCTTGGCAGCTGCCAGGCGGAACGCCTCGCGTGCCACGTCTTCTGCCACACCCTCAATTTCATAGATCATGCGGCCGGGCTGGATCTGGGCGACCCAGTATTCCACGTTGCCCTTACCAGAACCCATTCGGACTTCGATGGGCTTCTTGGTGATCGGCTTGTCCGGGAACACTCGGATCCACATCTTGCCACCGCGCTTGACGTAGCGGCTGATCGAGCGGCGGGCCGCTTCGATCTGGCGCGCGGTCAGCTGACCGTGGGCGGTTGCCTTCAGGCCGTATTCGCCGAAGCTGACAGCGTTGGCGCTCCAGCTCAGGCCATCGTTACGGCCCTTGTGTACCTTGCGGTACTTGGTTCGCTTGGGTTGCAACATTGTCGTTACCTCGCTTCACGGGCCGGGCGCTGACGGTCACCGCGGTCGCCGCGATCGTTACGATCGTTGCGCGACGGGGTGTCGTCCTGCTTTTCCTGGCCAACCTGGGAGAAATCGAAAACCTCGCCCTTGTAGATCCAGACCTTGATGCCGATGATGCCGTAGGTCGTCTTGGCTTCAGCGAAGCCATAGTCGATGTCGGCACGCAGCGTGTGCAGCGGCACGCGGCCTTCGCGGTACCACTCCGAACGGGCGATTTCAGCACCGTTCAAGCGGCCACCGACGTTGACCTTGATGCCCAGGGCACCGAGGCGCATCGCGTTGCCGACCGAGCGCTTCATGGCGCGGCGGAACATGATGCGACGCTCCAGCTGCTGCGCGATCGACTCGGCAACCAGCTGTGCGTCCAGCTCGGGCTTGCGCACTTCGGTGACGTTGATGTGCGCCGGGACGCCCATCATCTCGCTCACTTCCTTACGCAGCTTTTCGATGTCCTCGCCACGCTTGCCGATCACCACGCCCGGACGGGCGGTGTGGATCGTCACGCGGGCGGTCTTGGCCGGACGCTCGATGAGGATCTTGCTGATGCCGGCCTGCGCGAGCTTCTTGCGCAGCATGTCCCGCACCTTCAGGTCGGCCGCCAGGTAACCAGCGAACTCGGCCTTGTTGGCGTACCACTTGGAGTTCCAGTCCTTGGAAATGCCGAGGCGGATACCAATCGGATGAACTTTATGACCCATGGTGTTTTCCTTTCCGCTTACTTGCCGGCGCCCACAACCACAGTGATGTGGCTGGTGCGCTTGAGGATGCGGGTGCCGCGGCCTTTCGCCCGCGCCATGAAACGCTTCAGGGTCGGACCTTCATCAACCATGATGGTCTGAACCTTCAGCTCGTCGACGTCGGCGCCCTGGTTGTTCTCGGCATTGGCAATAGCCGACTCCACCACCTTCTTGATCAGGTGGGCAGCCTTCTTGTCCGAGAACTTCAGCAGGTTGACCGCACGCTCGGCCGGCAGGCCGCGCACCTGGTCAGCGACCAGGCGGGCTTTCTGCGCAGAGATGCGCGCGGAGCGCAGGATTGCTTTCGCTTCCATTGTCATCTCTCCTTACTTGCCCGACTTCTTGTCACCACCGTGACCCTTGAAGGTCCGGGTGATGGCAAATTCGCCGAGCTTGTGGCCGACCATGTTCTCGTTGACGAGCACCGGAACGTGGTTCTTACCGTTATGAACGGCGATGGTGATGCCTACCATTTCCGGCAGGATCATCGAACGGCGCGACCAGGTCTTGATCGGCTTCTTGCTACCCGCAGCGGCCTCCACCTTCTTGACGAGGTGGTGATCGACGAACGGGCCCTTCTTGAGTGAACGTGCCATGGTCGATTAGCCCCTACGATCGCGGACGATGAATTGCTGGGTGCGCTTGTTCTTGCGCGTCTTGTAACCCTTGGTCGGAACACCCCACGGGGTGACCGGATGCGGATTACCCTGGCCGGCCTTCGCCTCACCACCACCGTGCGGGTGGTCAACCGGGTTCATGGCAGCACCACGAACGGTCGGGCGGACACCGCGCCAGCGCTTGGCGCCAGCCTTGCCCAGCTTTTCCAGGTTGTGTTCGTCGTTACCGACTTCACCGATGGTGGCGCGGCACTCGACCGGAACCTTGCGCATCTCACCCGAGCGCAGGCGCAGGGTGGCGAACAGGCCTTCACGAGCGACGAGCTGCACGGCGGCGCCGGCGGCACGCGCGATCTGCGCACCCTTGCCCGGCTTCAGTTCGATGCCGTGGACAGTGGTACCGACCGGGATGTTGCGCAGCGGCAGGGTGTTACCGGCCTTGATCGGCGCATCCGAACCCGCGATCACCTGGTCACCGGCCTTCAGGCCCTTCGGTGCGATGATGTAGCGGCGCTCGCCGTCGACGTAGCACAGCAGGGCGATGTGGGCGGTGCGGTTCGGATCGTATTCGATGCGTTCCACGCGCGCCGGAATGCCTTCCTTGTTGCGCTTGAAGTCGATCAGACGGTAGTGCTGCTTGTGACCACCGCCCACGTGACGGGTGGTGATGCGACCGTGGTGGTTACGACCACCGGAATTGCTCTTCGGCTCCAGCAACGCTGCGTGCGGTGCGCCCTTGTGCAGATCGGGCGTAACCACGCGCACGGCCGAACGGCGGCCGGGGGAAGTGGGCTTGAATTTCATCAATGGCATGGGATGTACCTCAGGCCTTGGCCGTTACATCGATGGACTGGCCATCGGCGAGACGCACGTATGCCTTGCGCCAATCGCCGCGACGGCCGGTGCGGTTACGGAAGGACTTGTTCTTGCCCTTCACGTTCAGCACGTTGACCGCTTCGACCTTGACGTCGAACAGCTGCTCGACCGCGGCCTTTACATCGGCCTTGGTGGCTTCGTTCGAGATCTCGAAGACATACTGGTTGGAATGTTCCTGCAGGCGCGCGGTCTTTTCGGAGACACGCGGGGCACGCAGCACGCTGAAGATTTTTTCGTTGCTGTTCATGCCAGCCACTCCTCGACCTTCTTGACCGCATCCGCGGTGATGACGACCGTGTCGGCACCGACCAGCGACACCGGATCCAGGCCCTGCACGTCACGCACTTCCACGTAGGGAACGTTGCGCGCGGACAGGTACAGGTGCTCGGAGGCTTCCTCGGTGACGATCAGCGGGCGCTTGCCCACTTCCAGGCCGGCCAGCTTGGCGATCAGACCCTTCGTGCTGGTCGCTTCGACGTCGAAGGACTCCACGATGGTCAGGCGGCCCTGACGGTTCAGCTCGGACAGGATCGCGCACATGGCGGCACGGTACTGCTTGCGGTTGACCTTCTGCTCGAAGCTGCGCGGCTTGGCCGCGAAGGTGACACCACCGCCGACGAAGATCGGAGCCGTCAGCGCGCCATGACGCGCACCGCCGCCCTTCTGCTTCTTCGACTTCTTGGTGGTACCAGCCACTTCAGAGCGAGTCTTCTGTGCCTTGGTGCCGGCGCGACCGGCGTTGCGATAGGCGACGACGACCTGGTGGACCAGATCTTCGCTGAAATCGCGACCGAACACGGCATCGGAGACCGAGACCTTGTTGTTGCTACCCGTGATAACGAGTTCCATCGTCATCTCTCCTTATGCCTTGCTAGCCGGACGCACGATCACGTCACCACCCGCAGCGCCAGGCACGGCGCCGCGAATCGCGATCAGACCGCGCTCGACGTCGACCTTGACAACTTCCAGGTTCTGCGTGCTCTGCTGCACGGCACCCATGTGGCCCGACATCTTCTTGCCCGGGAAAACGCGACCCGGGGTCTGGCGCTGGCCCAGCGAACCCGGCGCGCGATGCGACAGCGAGTTACCGTGGGTTGCATCGCCCATACGGAAGTTGTAGCGCTTGATGGTGCCCTGGAAGCCCTTACCCTTGGTGACACCCTGGACGTCGACCTTCTGGCCAACTTCGAAGATGTCCGCCTTGACTTCGCCGCCGACGGCGAAATCGCCGAGCTGCGCGTCTTCAACGCGGAATTCCCACAGGCCACGGCCCGCATCCACCTTCGCCTTGGCGAAGTGGCCGGCTTCCGGCTTGTTGACCAGGGCAGCGCGACGCGCGCCGACGGTCACCTGCACGGCGCTGTAGCCGTCCGCTTCGACGGTCTTGATCTGCGCGATGCGGTTCGGGGTAGCTTCAATCAGGGTCACCGGAATGGCGCGGCCATCTTCGGTGAACACGCGGCTCATGCCAGCCTTGCGGCCCACGAAGCCCAACGAATATTTCTTCGTCATGGTCGTAGTCCTCAGGTCAGCTTGATCTGAACGTCGACGCCGGCAGCCAGTTCGAGCTTCATCAGCGCGTCCACGGTCTTGTCGTTGGGGTCGACGATATCGAGCACGCGCTTGTGCGTGCGGGTCTCGTACTGGTCACGCGCGTCCTTGTCGACGTGCGGGGAAACGAGAATGGTGTAGCGCTCGATCTTGGTCGGCAGCGGGATCGGGCCACGCACTTGCGCGCCGGTCCGCTTTGCCGTTTCTACGATCTCGCTGGCCGAACGGTCGATCAAACGATGATCGAACGCCTTCAACCGAATCCGGATCTTTTGGTCCGCCATGACGGTGGGTTCCTTCGTTAAAAGAGCGACGGACAAGGCCTCTGGGTTGCCTTGTCCCATGAATATCCTGAATGCGGACGCCGCGCATTCCTGCGCGGCGACAAGATCTTTCCGTAGACCTCAAAAATCGAGGCAGACCGGTCTCCCGGTCTGCCCAGACAAAAAGTATAGCGCGCATGCAAGACGACGGTCAACAGGGGTGCTGTTGACATGCCTGAATGGCGCGACCCTTCCTGGTCTGGGGAACACGAGGTGCGTCCTGCGCCTCTTTTCCCGTTTTGGTACACCCCGATGCCCTACCCAGGCAACATCGGGGCGCAGAGTCTAACAGATTATTCGATGATCTTGGAGACCACGCCGGCGCCGACGGTACGACCGCCTTCGCGGATCGCGAAGCGCAGGCCTTCGTCCATCGCGACCGGGTTGATCAGGGTGACAACCATCTTCACGTTGTCGCCCGGCATCACCATTTCGACGCCTTCCGGCAGTTCGACCGCACCGGTGATGTCGGTGGTACGGAAGTAGAACTGCGGACGGTAGCCCTTGAAGAACGGGGTGTGGCGGCCGCCTTCGTCCTTCGACAGCACGTACACTTCGCCGTCGAACTTGGTGTGCG
>Ga0209257_1000128_pt1 | contig 214268 bp, 183 predicted proteins | sample AraplaCvi_mCL_r2_FD_184277 | JGI IMG/M metagenome (GOLD analysis project Ga0209257, IMG submission 184277) | Arabidopsis root microbial communities from North Carolina, USA - plate scrape MF_Cvi_mCL_r2 (SPAdes) (version 2) | ecosystem: Host-associated > Plants > Roots > Endosphere | place... | reverse complement strand
CTACAATCGCGGCGGTGGTGGCGGTGGCTTCAACCGTGGCGGTGGTGGTATGCGTAAGCCATTCCCACCAAAAGTGGACAACAAGATCTATTTTATCGCCTTACTCCCTACTGCTGAAGTAGGTAAGGAGATCATCAAAATAAAACAGGAATTTGCTGAGAAGTATGGTCCGATGTATGCGCTGAAAGTTCTGCCGCATATCACGCTCCAGGTGCCTTTCACAGCTGATCCTGCACTGGAAAAAGCTTTCTGTGATGAATTGGCTGAATTCGCCAAAACACAGGCTCCGTTCGAGGTATCCCTCGATGGTTACGGCACCTTCCCGAATAAACAGAACCGCGTTCTGTTCATTAACGTAGAGAAGAGCGAAACTATGGGCGCCCTGCACAGACAGCTGATCAACTTCCTGCGTAAGGAATTTGGTTTCAGTACAATGCTGGCCCGTACCGGTTTCACTCCGCATGTAACAGTTGCTTTCAAAGACCTGGAAGATGCGCAGTTTGAAAAGGCATGGCCTGAATACGAAAACAAGGAATATAAAGCCACCTTCAAGGTGAATAACCTGTACTTCCTCCGTCATAACGGTAAATCCTGGGAAGTTTTGCAGAAATGCAAACTGGGAGGAGCCTGACAATAAAAAAGGTGGTCTGTCAAACAGACCACCTTTTTTTATTTATCACTAAGCATTGTTTTATTTACCCAGTCTGTACACACTTCCTTCTTTCGTCAGATTCACATTCGCACTTGCCGCAATCGTATTCAAGACCTCTTCCAATGGCTGACCCGGCGTTACCCTTGTCCTTATCGTCAATTCCTGTAGATTCTCATCTGCTATTATCTTCACATCATATAAAGCCTCTACTTTTCTGATCACATGGCTGATCGGCTCGTCATTAAAGACCATGATGTTGTCTTTCCATGCAATAAAATCATGGTTGGCGATAGCATCTTCTGCCAGCTGCTGATCTTTGCCCACGGTTACTTTCCGGCCTTCTGTCAACACTACCTGTCTGGTCTGTTGTTCCTGTCCTGATACAGCTACTTTTCCGCTCAGTACGAATACTTCTACCGGTTGCACGGTGTATGCCTTCACATCAAAAGTAGTACCCAGTACCTGCGCCCTTGTCTGTGGTGTATACACAACAAAAGGATGCGCATCATCTTTTACTACGTCAAAGAAAGCTTCTCCTTCCAGGTGTATCGCTCTTTCTCCGTCATTGAAATTCTTTGCGTAACGCAGGGTACTGTTGTTATTGATGAATGCTTTGGAGCCATCAGGCAATACGATGATATTAGTTTCATTCGCTGCCGTCCGTATGGTCATCTGCTCTGGCCCCTTCAGCATGAAATAGGCTGTTGCAGCGCCTCCCAGCAATAACACAGCGGCTGCAGCACGGATAAACCCGCGATAGCTGTTTACGTTCCTTACGATCGCTGTAGGTTGTTGTTGTGTACCATGCTGTAGCTTGCGGTTAAAAGATGCCCAGTTGGCGTCAATATCCGGCGCAACATCTTCCTCTTCGGCATTGCCGGTCAGGTCCCATGTTTTACGCAACTCATCATAATAACGGCGGTTAGCGTCATCCTCCTCCAGCCAGCCTTGCAGGGTTGTCTGCTCGGCTTCGCTCAGGCTGCTTTCCAGCGAGCGCACGATCAACGATTCTATATGCTCAAAGGTGTATGACATACATTAAAATTGTAAAAGTAAAGGATAAATAGCGCCGCCTGCCAGGAACAGAATGAATACCTGTAAATAATCCTGGAGGGATACCCGTAATTTTTTAAGCGCTGTCATCATCTGGTTTTCGACGGTCTTGACAGATATATTCAGCGTAGTGGCGATCTCCCGGTAGGATAGTTCTTCATAACGACTGAGGATAAAGATCTCTCTGCATTTTTCGGGCAGTTTATCGATGGCCTGCTGTATATGCCGGGTGGTCTGATGAAGACTCTGACCGGCAGGTGCTGCCTGTACAGGTTCCATATATTCCTCCATCGGCATATGTACACCTCTGCGTTTATTTTTATCAAGATAATCCAGTGCCATATTGATAGCTGCTCTGTGCAAATATGCTTTAAAGTATACCTGGTGGAGCTCGGCGCGCCGGTTCCAGATCTTAATGAACACATCCTGTGCAAGGTCTTCCGCGGTTGCATTGCTTTGTACAATACGGTAGATGGTCTTGCAGACAAATGAAAAGTAGGTCCTGAAGAGCGCTTCCATGAAGGCATCTTCATTCTCCATTAATAATTGTTGTAGTTCTGCATTTTCCGGCATAGTGCAAAAATAGGTTTTGTCCTTATTCCTGCTCACAAAAGTGCTGGCAGTACCTGAAAATGCTGTTATGTAACCAGCCTGCATGTGTGACGCTTTCGGTATTTATAATTTGATAACTCTTCCTGACCCTTTTATATCCGATCTGATGGTGGCGGCGCCTTTGTACCTGACATCTCCGCTACCACGTATGCTTACATCCAGGGACTGTGATACGCTTAGTGTATGATTACCTGACCCTTTAACGGAAAGGTTCGCGTCCTGACAGTTCAGGTCCAGTCCGCTGATATCTCCGCTGCCATTGATCTCACTGTGAAAATTAGCGGCGCTGCCAAACAACTGTATGTTGCCACTGCCATCGACTTCTGTCTCCAGTCTGTCGGTCACTATCCTGAAACGGGCATTCCCGCTGCCATCCATTTTATAGGAAAAACGGCTTGTTTTGATGGTATCCAGGCTTTCAACGCTACCCGCGCCGGAAAAGGATACGCCATAATATTGGATAGAATTGATGTAAATATCGATGTCTCTGGAGGTATGGAGTTTGACGCCGTTTTTAATGCGCAGATGCAAGGTGCTGCCGCTGACATAGGTATCGATCGCTTTCATGACGTTATCATCTGCGGTTACTTCTACAGGACCATCGGTACCTTGTCTTAAATGTACCCGGAACGAGCCTTCAGCCACCACGTCCGAAAACGCAGGGACCTGTCTGGTTTCAGTAATGACAACGCCTGAGCCGGATATGACTTCCTTATTACAGGCTGTCAGAGCGATGCTGAAAAAGGCGAGTAAGAGTAGCTCCCAACCAGCGGAGCTCCATTTGCCGCAAAAAATGCTTTTATAGTTCAGTGCTTTCATCTTTTTAGGGGACTTTGAACATTATAACGGCAAATGAGAGAAGTACCCCTAAATGGGCTCATTATGTACCAAAAAAAAGAGCCGGCCATACGGACGTATGGAACCGGCTTTTTGATTAACCCCTATGAAAACCAACTATTGCTCTTGTTTATTGTTCTAATTTGATTTCGCCCAGATCGGTCACTTTTCCTTCCTCTACTCTAACATCACTAAGTGTCACATTTTTAAACGGCTGTTTTGCCGTAATGATCACCGTGTAGTTACCGGTCTTTGCGCCCTGCACGTTGAATGTGCCGTCCAGCAGATCGGCTTTCAGTGTATCTGCGCCATAAATGGCCCAGGCTGTACTGGCCCCATCAAGCGGAGTTACTTTACCGGTGATGGAACCTCCTTCCATATTACGGAACGAGAATGCTACAATTGCTGAAACTGCAAGGGCGAATATGCTTACCTGAATTTTATTCATATCGATTTGATTTAAGGTTATACAATAAAGTATGGCCTTGTGGTGTAAGCATATCTGCTGATGAAATCAATTAAAGAACTTCGTGTAGAAAAGATCAATTACCATGCCACCGGGCCAGTTATGGAAATATCATCGGGGTTTTAACATTCCTTTACAAGGGCTTTAACAATAAGGGATTAGGCCTTAACATAAACCTGTCAGCAGGTGAAAAATGGTCATGTCAATATGGAGAAAGTACACAACAAAATGGCGCATACTGCCAACAAAAAGCCCGCACGTTGGTGCGGGCTTTTTATACTATCTATCTATTTAAAGATTTATCGTCTGCTCAGCCTGCCAAGCAATTTCAGTATCTCCAGATACAGCCATACAAGTGTTACCAACATACCAAACGCTGCCATCCACTCAAAATATTTTGGCGCTCTCTGCATAACACCCTGATGAACGAACTCAAAGTCTATGGCCAGTCGCAGGGCTGCTACAGTTACTACTACCAGTGAGAAAATCACACCGATCATGCTGCTGTCATGCAGGAAAGGAATGGTAATGTTGAATAACATACGTAATACAAGCGCCATCATGTAAAAGATAGCGATGCCGGCAGTTGCCGTAAAAACAATCGCTCTGAATCGCTCTGTTACACGAATAATACCGGTCCGGTACAGGATCAGCATAGCTGTAAAAACGCCAAAAGTGAGTCCGATGGCCTGGTATACTATACCATCATAAAGCTCCTGGTACATTACTGAAATAACACCCAGTGTGAAGCCTTGTGCGAGTGCATAAGCAGGAGCGAGATATTGTGCCCACTCATTTTTCAGGGAAATGACGATGCAAAGTACAATGCTGGCGATCAGGCCACCAAAGAAAAAAGTACCCATATCCTGGTTTCTGCCGAGTGCGCCCCAGGCATATACAGCAGCGGCTACTACGAGTGCTAATAAGAAGGCGGTTTTACCGATCGTGCCGTTTACGGTCATGCTGCCTTCTGAACTTTGGGAACCCGCCTGCTGAAGTCTTCTCTCCGTGAGTATGGGGTTACCACCAGATCCAAATAATGCCATTATAAAAAAGGTTTAGTCTTACGAAATTACAATTTCATATAGAATTTTAGTTACTAATTATTCGCATTTATAATGCAAAAAATTAACTATTTGCAGGACAGTACGTATTTTCCGGGGCATTGGGATATCGGGTGAGGGGATAGTAACAAAATACAGGCGGCGGAATCAATTTCCCGAATACATAAACAACGAAAGCAAAGCTGTTATAGCTTTGCCGTCCAAATCAGGCAGACTGTAAGCAACGCACGTAGAGTGCCGGGGCGCATAATTACTTAAGGTTATGCGGCATAACATTAAACTATATAGCGCTCTACGGAAAAGTCTATTGACTTTGTGTACTTTTGTCTTCCCTGACCTTGGCTGTCTGCTTTAATATATCGGAGGTTACTACCTGACGAATTATTAAATTTACAGCCTGAAAAACAAAGGATAGTTAAATAAGATATTCAATGTCAAATACTTCGGTTCAACAGATAGAAGATGTAGTGATAAAATTTGCTGGCGACAGTGGAGACGGTATGCAGTTGACTGGTACGCAGTTTTCCAATAATACCGCGTTGATCGGCAATGACCTTAGCACATTCCCGGATTTCCCGGCAGAAATACGCGCCCCACAGGGAACACTTGCAGGCGTGAGCGGCTTCCAGCTGCACTTTTCCTCTAACCGTATTTTCACCCCCGGCGATGCCTGTGATGTACTGGTGGCGATGAACGCAGCTGCGTTGAAAGCCAACCTGAAAAGCCTGAAAAAAGGCGGTATCATCATTGCTAACACAGATGGATTTGATGCCAAGAACCTGCGTCTGGCTAACTACCCTGATGGTGTAAATCCGCTGGAAGACGGTTCATTGCAGTCTTATCAGCTGCACACGATGGACGTTACCAAAATGACCCGTGAGGCATTGAAAGAGTCGAGCATGGGTATGAAGGAAAAAGACCGTGCAAAGAACATGTTCGTACTGGGTTTCCTTTATTGGTTGTACGACCGTAACATGGAGAGCACCGAGAACTTCCTGAACGAGAAATTTGGCAAGAAGCCGGATATCCTCGATAGTAACCTGAAGGTACTGCATGCTGGTTATAACTTCGCAGAAACGGTAGAAGCGTTCAGCACCCGTTTCCGTGTAGAGAAAGCACGTATGGAGCCAGGTACCTACCGCAGCATTACCGGTAACACCGCCCTGGCTTACGGTCTGATCGCCGCCAGCCAGAAAGCCGATCTGCCGCTGTTCCTGGGTACTTATCCTATCACACCGGCTTCTGACATCCTGCATGAACTGAGCCGTTATAAGAACTTTGGTATCCGTACTTTCCAGGCGGAAGATGAAATAGCCGGTATCACTTCCGCAATAGGTGCTTCCTATGGTGGCCATATGGGTGTTACGACTACTTCCGGTCCGGGTATGGCGCTGAAAGGCGAAGCTATGGGTCTGGCGGTTATGCTGGAAATTCCACTGCTGATCATCAATATCCAGCGTGGTGGTCCTTCAACAGGTCTGCCTACCAAAACAGAACAATCTGACCTTTTACAGGCTTATTATGGCCGTAACGGGGAGTGTCCGATGCCGATCGTGTCTGCATCCACACCATCAGACTGTTTCAGCGCCGTATTTGAAGCATTCCGTATTTCAATTGCACATATGACGCCGGTGATCGTACTGAGCGATGGTTATATCGCGAACGGTGCTGAACCATGGCGTTTCCCGCAGAGCAAAGATCTGCCTGCAATTCCTGTAACGTTCAAGAAAGGGCTGGAAGATCACGAAGAGCAGTTCCTGCCTTATCACCGTGATGAGAACCTCGTACGCCCATGGGCAGTGCCAGGTACGCCAGGTCTGGAGCACCGTATCGGTGGTCTGGAAAAACAGAACATTACCGGTAACGTGAGCTATGATCCGGAAAACCATGAGTTAATGGTGCGTATCCGTCAGGAGAAAGTGGACAAGATCGCGGACCATATTCCTCCGCAGACCATCGAACTCGGACCTGAAAAAGGGAAGGTGCTGGTTCTCGGATGGGGTTCTACCTATGGTGCAATTAAGAGCGCTGTACTGGAACTGCTGGCAGAAGGTCATGAAGTGGCGCACTCACATATCAGGTACCTGCGTCCATTCCCGAAAAATCTAGCAGAAATACTGCATAGCTATGATAAAGTACTGATCCCTGAGATCAACAATGGTCAGCTGATCAAGATCATTCGTGAGCAGTTCCTGATCGACGCTGTTGGTTACAATAAAATAATGGGCGTACCTATTACTAAAGGAGAACTGGTAATCAAGATCAAAGAGATGTTACAGCAGTAATGCAGGCATTTCTTTCATGATAATTTATATAAGATCCTGCCTTTCGGGGCAGGATTTTTATTATATTTAATACTATATAACAAAACAGGCGACTGTACGTTTGCTATATAAGTAAGGATTACTACAACATAGCCAAAACCTTTATCATGAAAGGCGCCATCTGGTCTACACTGTTTATCTGCCTGTTTACATTGAACAGTGCATTGTTACACGCCCAAACGCACAATTACGAAATACGTTTCAGTAATCACGTTATTGGTAACGTGACCGCACATTGTAAAGTAAACGGCGCATCCCGCAATATCTCTATCCAAAGTAAAGTGGACATGAAACTGCTGGCGAAATTCAATCTGGATATTTCCTGTGATTTCGACAATAACATTCTTATCCGCTCGAAGGTGATCAAAAGCTCCGGGAAAGAGGGGGATGACAAAACCATTATTACTCAGCGGGAAGCGAAAAATTATTCTGTGGTGCTGAACGGACAGAAGTCCGTGCTGAACACAGCGGAGATCATTCATTCCGTGGGAGAAATGTACTTCATGGAGCCCCGGCAGATCACAAAGATCTTTTCTGAGACTTTAGGCATCTTTCTGACGCTTAACTCACTCGGTAATGGTTTGTATGAGCTGCTGCTGCCAGAGGGCAAAAAAAATGTCTATAAGTACGAAAAAGGGACCCTGGTGCAGGTAGAGGTATCACAGACCCTGGGTAAGGCGTATATTATCAGGGTAAGCTGATGTGACGGAACAGACAACACTAAAGATATTGCATAAAAAAAGGGACTTCTCAGAAGTCCCTTTTTCATTTATTTATATCGTACGTTCGATGATCTGGCCTGTTTTCTTCTCTTTCAGGATGAGTTTCTTCGCGCCGAAGTGGGTCATCTCTTCTTTCACCAGATAGTGGTCAGCATCATACTCTACCAGCGTCTGTGGTTTCGTTAAGCCTGTCTGGCCACGCCAGATATCCAGCTTTACCGGTTCCCACTGTTTGCTGGCGGCACTGCGGTAAGCAGCGTCCAGTACAGCATTCACGACATATCCGTCATAGAACGTTTCCCTTGCCGGCTGATTATTTTCGATCGCATTGAACATATCAGCAAACATGTGGTTATAGCCCAGCTCATTCAGTTCATCACCTACGGGGAACAACCAGCCGCTGTTACTTTCCGCTTTTTCTGCTACATAGTCGGCGCCTTTACCGGTTGTGAACATATCAAAGCCGGTACGCAGGAAGCTGTTCAGCCAGATGGTGCCTTCGGTACCCATTACTTCATCGCGGAGGTCAAGTCCGCCGCGGAATGTCCAGCTCACTTCAAACTGACCGATAGCGCCGTTCTCATATTTCACCAGACCGATGGCATGGTCTTCCGCATCGATGGGTTTTACCTGTGTATCGGCCCAGCACATTACTTCAACCGGTTTAATATCTTTTCCGATAAAGCTGCGTGCGATCTCTACGCAATGGCATCCCAGGTCGAGGATACAGCCACCGCCTGCCTGTTCTTTATCCCAGAACCATTCGCTGTGCGGGCCAGGGTGTGTTTCCCTGGATTTAGCCCAGAGGATACGTCCTAAAGCACCGTTTTTTACGCTATCCAGCGCTTTGAGGAATTTCGGTGTGTATACCAGGTCCTCGAGGTAGCCGTTGAAGATGCCGGCAGCTTCCACCATTTCCAGCATACGTTTCGCTTCTTCTGCATTACGGCCCAGGGGCTTGGTACAGATCACGCCTTTCTTGTGTTTACAGCAGAGTGCAACTGCTGCTTCGTGCAGGTTATTTGGCAGGGAGATACAAACCACATTCACATCCGGATGTGCAATGGATGCTTCCATATCCGTAGTCCAGTGAGCGACATTATAGTCCTCCGCAAATTTCTTCGCACTCTCTTCTCTGCGCGAATAAATACTGACAATCTTGTCCCGGCTTCTCTGTCCCTGTAAGGAGTCTGCATAGAAGCGGCCGATAAAGCCGGAGCCTAACATGGAAATACGTTGCATAATTATCTGATTGAATTAAGTGATAACGATAGGGCTGAAATAAAAACTCCGCAGTAAAACACCAGGTTGACATAGGTAGTTCACTGCGGAGTGTGATATGTTGTACAGTACGTATTACGCCTGTTTAGCTTCAGATTTTTCGCGGAACAGCAGCAGGAACAACAGCATTACTACCAGTGCGATACCGGCAGGGATCAGCCAGATGCTGGTCCAGTTGTGTGCACCTTCGCTTGTTTTGAAAGCGCTTACGATAGGCGCAGAGATCAGGAATCCGATCATCATGCCCACACCATAAGTAGCCAGTGTTACCATACCCTGTGCAGCGTTTTTGAAACGGTCGCCTGCCAGCTGGTCGGTGTATATCTGACCGGTTACGAAGAAGAAGTCGTAACAGATACCATGCAGTACGATACCACCGATCAGCATCCAGTAGTTCGCATCAACGTTACCGTATGCAAACAGCACATAACGCAGTACCCATGACAGCATCGCCAGACCAAGCATTTTCTTCACGCCCAGGCGTTTGAAGAACAGCGGCATGATCATGATGAAGATGAACTCAGAGGCCTGACCCAGTGCCTGTTTACCTGCGGCAGCTTTCATACCGATCTCGTTCAGGAATGGGTTGGTAAAGTTATAATAGAAGGCCAGCGGAATACAGATCGCTACAGAAGACAGGAAGAACATCAGGTAAGATTTGTTCTTCAGCAGTCGGATAGCATCCAGACCGAGTATTTCGCCGACAGAGATTTTCTGTCCTTTTTTAGCAGGGGGAGTATTAGGGAGGAAGAAGCTATAGATACCGAGCAGCGCAGATGCAGCAGCAGCCATCTTGAAGGTGCTTGGCAGCATACCTTTTTCTTCCCATGCCAGGTAACCGATCGTGATACCTGCTACGATCCAGCCGGCAGTACCGAAACCACGAATAACAGGGAAATCCTTACTGGAATCCTCCATCTGCCCGAACGATACGGAGTTCACCAGCGCCAGTGTAGGCATGAACAGCACCATGTAGGTCAGGATCAGCGGGAAAAAGGTATCAAAGTTGGTAGCGCCTGCGCAGAACCAGAGGAGGATAGCGCCAGCTACGTGAATAACTCCCAGGATGATCTGTGCAGGGAAATAACGGTCAGCGATAATACCCACGATGAACGGAGCAATTACGGCGCCGATAGACTGGGTCAGATAGGCAAGACTCACCTCAGTTTCACCTGCTGCCAGGTTTTTAAAAATGAAAGTTCCCATAGTAACGAACCAGGCTCCCCAAATGAAGAACTCCAGGAACATCATGAACGATAGTTGAAAGCGAGTACCTAATTTCATAACGATTTTTAGACTTTATGCGCTGTGATAAAACATTAACGGCAAAAGATAAGTAAAATATAAACGAAATTCCAAATTAGAAGTACGGATGGTTATGATTTACAGCAATTTTTTCGGCATGACGCTGATATCGGAACCTTCCGCCAGTAATGCAGATACCGGCGCCTGCTGTAGCATTGGTACGAAGGCTGGTCCGTATAGTGCCGCCGTGTCACAACGGTAGCTGTAATCAATGATCCGGTGTGTGCGCCACTGTGGATGGCTGACCTGGTATTCTCCCGTACGCGCTGCCGCCATCTGTGTATATCCCCAGTAATGATCTGTAATAAATTCCGCCTCGCTGCCGGGCGTAATAGGGAGGGCTTCCTTTTCAGCGGTCGCTTTTACAAAATTCCAGTCCTGCTTCACTTTCCATTCATAGCTTACCTGCAAGCGATTATCGGGTGTATGCTGCCATTGGTGGCGCATCGGGTGTGTTGCGTATTTCTCTTTGTAGACCGTATTGGCGACAAAAGTGATCATGTGTTTAGGGACGATCTCTTTTACAAATACGACGCCTCTTTTCCATATACCTTCTTCTTTATAGCGTACATAAAAACGGAGGTTGACCTCTTCGAAATCCCGGTGGAAGGGGAGATAGAGGCCTTTTACACGGGTATTCTGAAACAGGAAACCTACCAGGCTGACATACAGTGTATCGTTCCAGGTATCCAGTTCGGTGTTATAAGGCACAAGTGGTTGCAGCACAGCGGGATCTGCCTCAAAGTTGATCATGAGGAGGTTACGCCAGGCTGCTGTCAGAAAGGGTTTTCCCATAGTAGTCAGTTAGTTGCCCCGGACGAGGGAGTGGTAGTATTTACATACGGGCCTGAGTCCGCAAGCTTCACATTTCGGAGAGCGGGCCACGCAGATATACCGGCCATGCAATATCAGCCAGTGGTGGGCGATATGCACCTTTTCCGTAGGGATATATTTGAGTAATTGCTTTTCTGTTTGCAGGGGAGTGGTGGCATTGGTTGTCAGGCCGATACGTGCGGACACGCGGAAAACGTGTGTGTCAACGGCCATATTGGGCTGCTGGTGTACCACGGAGGTGATGACATTGGCCGTTTTACGGCCTACGCCGGGTAGTTTGACCAGTTGTTCGACGGTAGCGGGGATTTCTCCCTTAAAGTCTTCCACGACCATCTGGGCCATACCGATGAGGTGTTTGGTCTTATTGTTAGGATAGCTGATACTGCGGATCAGGGGAAACAGGTCATCAAATGTGGCGTGGCTGAGCGCCTCCACATCCGGATAAGTCTGAAAGATAGCAGGGGTGGTCATATTGACACGTTTGTCGGTACACTGTGCCGACAGTATCACCGCTACCAGCAGTTGATAAGGATTATCGTAAATGAGTTCTGTCTCCGCATTGGGAGCCTGTTCTTCGAAATACTTGAGTACGAAGGCAAAGCGCTCTTTCTTTGTCATATCTGTAAAGATAGGGCAAAGATCATATGCTGCAAATACACAGCATGTGCAGTGTTAGCGGTGCCTGAGTCCGTAATTATTTTTACGGGCGCACAGCCAGTACCTTGATACTCATTAGGTTATTTCGAAGGCGTAGTTGCCTTTTTCGCATATTCTGCGATAGCCTGTAATGTTTCTGGTCTGGGTGAGAAACGAATGGTATCGAGCGCTTTTCTGGTCTGATTAAGACACAGCTCCTCTTCACGGGATAATTCCGGGTCCTGATTAGTCATTGTCTTTAATTTATTGGCGCTATTAGTTACAGAATTTAAGGCAAAAAATGAGTGTGTAGAATTCCCCATGCAATATATTTTTAATACAATTGATTAGTTGCTAATATTATAACGGAGATTATGGATGAAGTATTGTCGGACTAAGTGAAATATTTCGAAACCAAAGATAACCGGGCGGCGCGGAACGGTGTACGGCAAAAGGAATAAGTGGTAACGTGGGCCGGCATAGTTAGTTTTTCTCAGTGATAATGAACAGGTCTTCATTATCTCTTTTCATCAGGTATTTTTCACGTGCGAATTTCTCCAGTTTTTCGGGACTGGACAGTAACTCCTGTTGTTCTTTTCTGGTCTTTTTGATCTCATCCATGAAGAAGGCTTTCTGGCCTTCCAGCTTATTTACTTCGGTCTGTAGTTCGTACTGGGAGAGGAAATTCTTACTGTCGATGAATGCCAGCCATACAAAAAAGGCAGCTGCGGAAACGAAGTATTTGTTTCGCATGTAAGCTGGCAGTTTGATGGATTTTAAACCTGGCATAAAATGATGTAAAGGACGATGTTAAAAAAAAGCCGGGTTTTGAAGTAAATCAAAACCCGGCGAATATGGACCACTAATTAAAATGTCGTCATCAAAGATCAGATCCCGAAATTCGACGTACGAGACTCAATCGAGCGTTATTTCTTACTTCTTACCAAATTTAACGGATTTTCCCGGATAATATGCAACGTTGTCCAATTCTTCTTCGATACGGAGCAACTGGTTGTATTTAGCCATACGGTCAGTACGGGAAGCGGAACCGGTTTTGATCTGGCCACAGTTCAGTGCAACTGCCAGGTCAGCGATGGTAGTATCTTCAGTTTCGCCGGAACGGTGGCTCATGATAGAGGTAAAACCTGCTTTGTGCGCCATGTTCACTGCATCGATAGTTTCAGTTACAGTACCGATCTGGTTTACTTTGATCAGGATGCTGTTAGCGATGCTTTGGTCGATACCTGTTTTCAGACGTTTAACGTTAGTAACGAACAGGTCATCACCTACCAGCTGTACGGTAGCACCAACAGCTTCAGTCAGTTTTTTCCAGCCATCCCAGTCATCTTCAGCCATCCCGTCTTCGATAGAAACGATTGGGTATTTTTTGCACCATTCAGCCCAGAAAGCAACCATTTCTTCGCTGCTGATCACTTTACCGGAGCTTTTGTAGAATTTGTAAGTTTTATCAGCGTCATTGAACATTTCGCTGCTTGCTGCGTCCAGTGCGATAGCGATCTGCTCACCTGGTTTGTAACCAGCTGCTTCGATAGCTGCGATCACAGTTTCGATCGCCTCTTCGTTGCTCTGGATTTCAGGAGCGAAACCACCTTCGTCACCTACGTTAGTGCTGTAACCTTTCTTTTTCAGAACGGATTTCAGGTGATGGAACACCTCAACACCCCAGCGCAGACCTTCAGAGAAGGAAGATGCACCCACCGGAACGATCATGAATTCCTGGAAGTCGATTTTGTTATCAGCGTGCACACCACCATTGATGATGTTCATCAGCGGGATAGGCAGGGTAGTAGCGTTAACGCCACCCAGGTAGCGGTACAGTGGCAGGTTAGCTTCGTCAGCAGCTGCTTTTGCAACGGCCATGCTCACAGCCAGGGTAGCGTTTGCACCCAGTTTGCCTTTATTTTCAGTACCATCCAGCTCAATCAGGAATCTATCGATACCGGCCTGGTCTGTCACTTCCCATCCTACCAGTTCTTCTGCGATAATATCGTTCACGTTGTTTACTGCCTGGATAACACCTTTACCCATGTACACGGCTTTGTCATTATCACGCAGTTCAACTGCTTCGTGTTTACCAGTAGAAGCACCGGATGGAACGGCTGCACGGCCAAAGTGACCGTCTTCTGTGGTTACATCTACCTCTACAGTTGGATTGCCACGGCTATCAAGGATCTGCCTTGCATGGATTGATGAAATGGTACTCATTGTCGTTTAGTTGTTTTAATATGATAATGTGTAAGTTATCAGTTTCCCGGGTATATTGAGCATCCAGGGAACCCCCTACTTTGTCAATTCCCTGAAGATCGATTCCAGGCTTTGTGAATTGCTCTGCAAAGAAAGGATGTTCCGGTTACTTATCAAAGCAAATTGTAGCAGGTTTTTGCGCACATCTTCCAGATTGGCGGCAAATAACTGCCAGGTACCGCCGTCCTGCTGTTTTACCTGTGTTACGCCTGGTATCTGCAACAGTTCAGCTGCTGTAGGCAGTGGTGCGCCGAAAGATACCTGGATATAACCATTTTGCTGGTCGCCTTGTTGCAGGTTCCGGAGGGAATCGTCCGCAATGATGTTGCCTTTGTTGATAATAATGACCCTGCTGCACATGGCTTCCACCTCCTGCATGATGTGTGTGCTGAGCATGATCGTCTTGGTTTTACCCAGTTCTATGATCAGGTCGCGCACATCTACCAGCTGGTTGGGATCGAAGCCGGAAGTAGGTTCGTCCAGGATCAGGACTTCCGGATCATGGATCAGTGCCTGGGCCAAACCAACACGCTGCTGGTAACCTTTGGACAACTGTCCGATCTTTTTTTTGCTTTCCGGCTGTAGCCCGGTCATAGCGATCACTTCGGAAATGCGTTTTTCCTTATTACTACCGAGTTTATGCACTTCAGCGATAAAGCTGAGGAACTCCCGGACGTACATGTCTTTGTAGAGAGAATTGGCTTCCGGCAGGTAGCCGATACGCTGCCTGACTTCCATAGGATGCGTCACTACATCATAGCCGCATACGCTGGCATTACCGCCACTGGGGGGCAGGTAGCCGGTGATCATCTTCATGGTAGTGCTTTTGCCGGCCCCGTTAGGCCCCAGAAAACCCACTACTTCGCCTTTGTTCAGCGAGAAGGAAATATCATTGACTGCCCGTTGCTCTTCGTATACCTTGCTTAACTGTGTTACTGTGATTGACATTAGGTTTTCCACTTTGGCGGCCCTAAAGTATGAAAATCGGGTTAGAATAAAAACCGCTGATAATCGTCTACATGTTAAATAACTGTGTAAATGGGCGTTAAATGAGTCATACTACCGATTTAACTAAATATTTATGACTAAAATTGGCACGGAATATATAATTTTAAATATATTCACAAATTGTAACCTGATGCAGGGCAGCATGTTCTGATATATTCTGGTTATATTTATCACCTACATTGTATTGAATGCATGATCGCAACAGTTGTTAATCAATAATCACTATACATTTTAAACCCTGCAAACTTTAAGATTTCATGGCAATTAATTTATCGAAGGGACAAAAAATCGACATCGGGCTTTCCAAAATCAGCGTAGGTCTGGGGTGGAATCCAAATGAGGGGACTGGCAATGATTTTGATCTTGATGCATCCGCGTTTATGATTGATAATAACAGGTTAATTCCTGGAGAAGGTTACTTTGTATTCTACGGTAATACCACGTCACCGGACGAGGCCCTGCACCATACAGGCGATGACCCTACCGGTGGGAACAGTGCAGACGGAGATGATGAGACCATCCGGGTGGACCTTTCCAAAGTAAATGCTGATATCAAAGAAATACTGTTTGTAGTCACCATCCATGATGCTGCTACACGCAGACAGAATTTCGGTCAGGTAAGAAACTCATATATCCGTATCGTTGATGATGCGAGTGGCGAGGAAATCGCGAAATATGAACTGGGCGAAGACTTCTCCGTAGAAACCGGCGTAGAGTTCGGCCGCCTTTACCAGAGAGATGGCAAATGGCGTTTCGAGGCTTCCGGTATCGGATATAAAGAAGACCTGGCTTACTTCCTGAGCAAATACTACAAGGGACAAATCATCAAATAGTCTATTCTATCAACACACTATCGAAATAAAAATTTTATGGCAATTAATTTAGTTAAGGGACAAACCATTGACCTCCGCAAAAACGATAAAGGTGAAAGCTTTGATCTGTCAACAGTAACCATCGGTCTTGGTTGGGACGTACGTAAAAAAAGCGGTGGCTTTTTTGGCAAACTTTTAGGTGGTAAAGAAGAGGAATTTGATCTGGATGCTATCGCGTTCCTGCTTGATAAAAATGGTAAAGTAGCTGACTTAGGTAAAACCGTGCAGACAAACGACGGTCGTAACCTGAGCCTTTACCAGGGAGATGTGATCTTCTTCAACAGCCAGCGTCACCCGTCAGGCAACATCTGGCTGACAGGCGATAACCGTACCGGTGCAGGTGATGGTGATGATGAGCAGATCATCGTAAAACTGGATAGCCTGGATGCGAAATATGAAAAGATCCTTTTCATAGTATCCGTTTATCAGGGCCGTCAGCGTAACCAGCACTTCGGTGGTATCGAAAACGCTTTCATCCGCGCAGTAGACAACAGCGGAAAAGAGATCGCTAAATTTAACCTCTCCGGAGACGCATCATATAACAATATGTGCTCACTGGTATTTGCAGAAGTATACCGTAACAATGGTACCTGGAAATTCAGAGCACTGGGAGATCCTCAGCCAGCTGATAGCTTCGTGGAAATCCTGCGGAACTATGTTTATTAATTAACCCTTTCTATAAGAGTCATTCATGAGAAGATTACCGGTTTATTTAGTGTTGGATACCTCCGGCTCTATGAGCGGTGAGCCCATAGAAGCTGTGAAAAATGGCGTGCAGGTATTGATCTCTACCCTGAGACAGGACCCGTATGCCCTGGAAACTGCATTCCTCAGCCTGATCACCTTTGACAGTGATGCGCGCCAGCTGGTGCCGCTTACAGATCTGTCTTCCTTCCAGATGCCTGAATTAAAGGCTTCAGGTGGCACCTCTCTGGGTTCCGCGCTGCAACTGGTGGCTGACAGTATCAACAGGGAAGTAGCGAAATCTACGCCTGATGTAAAAGGTGACTGGAAACCGCTGGTTTTCCTGATGACAGATGGTATTCCTACCGATACGTGGCAGAACGGATTGAATGCCTTTCAGAATACCAAAATAGGTATTACAGTAGCCTGTGCCGCCGGCAATGGCGCTGATGTGAACCTGTTGAAGCAGATCACCAATACCGTTGTTTCACTCGATACGGCAGATGCCGCTACGATCAAAGCCTTCTTCAAATGGGTGTCTGCTTCCGTAAGCACCGGCAGCCAGAAAGTAGAAAGCGGCGATAAAGAAGTAGCCGGACTGAATGAATTGCCACCACCTCCACCGGAAGTGAATATCGTTGTGTAACATGGGAAAAATCAGGCACGTATCTTTCGATCTGTGGATGACGCTGATCCGTTCGCATCCTTCTTTCAAAACGAAGCGTGCAGCCCTGTTCCGCTCTTTCTTTTCCCTGGAGGCATTTGCGCCGGAAAAGGTAGAAGCCGTGTTCAGAGAAACGGATGTGCTCATCAACAACATGAACGAAATTACCGGACGTAACGTGCATACATTTGAAATGTATCTGTTATGTCTGCACCTGTTGGGTATAGATATTAAAAGTGTACACCCGGACAAACTGGAGGACTTCTACAGTTTGTCCGAGGCACTTTTCTTTCAGTATGCTCCATTGCATTTGTATGAGGACACAACAACGTTGTTAGCCGCTTTGCAGGAACAGGGCATTACAACCAACCTGCTGAGCAACACAGGATTTATTCAGGGTCGTACATTACGTAAACTAATGGCAGAATGGGGATGGGACGCCCTTTTTGCATTTCAGTTGTATTCAGATGAAACCGGCTATTCAAAACCGGATGCGCAAATGTTCAACCGGATGCTGGACAAGGCTGCTTCTCTGCATACAGACCTTTTATCCACGGAGGTATGGCATCTGGGCGATAACGCGCTTGCCGATGTTCAGGGTGCACAACGTTTAGGTATAACTGCAACACTGACTGACATTGTCCATAACCCCTTAAACAAGTTGTTAAATGAAAGATGTTTATGCCTTACATAGCATTGTAGATGATGCTCAATTCCCGTTTGATCCTGCAGCTTACAGCAGCTTCAAATTCGGGGACGGAGCTGTTGCGGAGGCATTCGGTACTGCACTGGCTACCGGTTTCATTGCTACTTACGGAGACAGGTTGTCAGAGAATGAACAGCTGGTCGTGTTACCCAGCCCATATACTACTATCCCTACTGCTTCTTATCATATGACTACAGCATTTGTAAAAATGCTGAACCGTTATTTGTGCATGAGAGGATATAACCCGGCAGAAACCGCCAAGATACATCGCTATAAAACTTATAGCATTGATTACGGCGCGCTGGATATGGAAAGCAGGAAAGCACTCATCATCAATGACAGATACCACCTGGATAAGGAATTCCTTGCTGGTAAAACGCTGATCTTTACAGATGATATCCGTATAACGGGTAGCCATGAACTGATCATCCGGAATCTGCTGAAGAAATTCGGGCTGAGCAACGATGCTTATTACCTGTACTATGCACAGTTGCAGAACCAGGATATCCATCCCAACATAGAAAATAAGTTAAACTACTATAGTGTACACTCCTTACAGAGTCTTGAGGCCGTGATAGGATCACCTTCCTTCCGCTTCAATACACGAGTGGTGAAATATTTACTCAATGCGCCATTCGCAGAGTATGAAAAACTGCTGATGAAACAAACGCATGGGTTCCTCCAGGAACTCGCGGATTGCTGCATTGGCAATAATTATCACCAGATGGAAGAGTACAGGAATAACGCAAACTTTTTATTTGATCATCTTCAAAAAATCATACCATCATGGCAATCAATCTGCAAAAAGGAGAAAGAGCCAATATTGAGTTACCAAAATTCACTATTGGCTTAGGATGGGATATCAATGAATCACATACAGGCGGCGAATGCGACCTGGATGCTTCTGTATTCCTTTTAGGTGAAAACAGAAAGATCATATCTGATCCTTATTTCGTGTTTTATAACAACCTGGAATCTCCCGATGGCGCTGTAAAGCATTCCGGCGATAACCGTACCGGTGCTGGTGATGGCGATGATGAGACCATCCACGTAGACCTGTCTGTTATCAATCCCGCAGTAAAAGAAATCTGCGTGGTCGTTACCATTCATGAAGCAGCTGCACGTAAACAGAACTTTGGTCAGATCCGCAACTCATTTATCCGCATCTATGATGCCGCGAAAAATGTAGAGCTGGTGAAATACGAACTGGGAGAAGATTTCTCTATCGAGACTTCTGTTGAATTTGGCCGTATCTATAAACGCGAGAACCAATGGCGTTTTGAAGCGGTAGGTATTGGACAGGCCGGCGGACTGGAACAGTTCCTCTCAAAATACGCCTGATTCAGTTAAGAATTAAAAATTAATAATTAAGAATTATCGGGTGATAACAGTCTATGCATCTAAAGAATAGACTGATTATTCATCTGATAATTCTTGATCTTTCAATAAGAGGAAGTAGATATTTAATTTTTAGTTCTTAATTTATAATTAACAATTACAGACCTGATATTATTATAAGAGTATGAGACGTCTTCCGGTATACCTGTTGCTTGACACCTCCGGCTCCATGCGCGGCGAACGTATTGAAGCTGTGAAAAACGGCCTGCAGGTATTGGTGTCAAAATTAAGACAGGACCCCTTTGCCCTGGAGTCAGTGTGGATCAGTATCATTACGTTTGATCGTGAAGTGAAACAGCTGCTGCCACTGACAGCTTTGGAGTCATTACAGCTACCTGAGATCACAACGCCTGAATCAGGGCCAACCAATATGGGTGCAGCGCTTGAGATGCTGTGTTCCAAACTGGATGCAGAAGTTGCAAAGGGCAGCGATACGCAGAAAGGCGACTGGCGCCCCTTACTGTTTTTAATGACGGATGGTAAGCCTTCCGACCTGGCGGCTTTCCGTGAAGTCGTTCCTAAAGTGAAAAGCAAAAACCTTGCTGCACTGGTAGCCTGTGCCGCCGGCGCAGAAGCACAGGACAGCTTCCTGAAAGAACTGACCGATAATGTCGTACACCTCGATACCGCAGATAGCTCAACACTGATGTCCTTCTTTAAATGGGTATCAGCATCTATCGGTACCGGCAATAAGAGTGTGGGTACAACAGAAGAAATACAACTACCGCCACCACCGGCGGAAGTACACGTGATCATTTAAACAAACGTAGTAGCAATCGCTATACAACATAACCATCGTTCATACCGGTACAACCGGCATGACATTAAAGAACTATACCAATGTTTTTATTATATCTGATCGTTAATATCCTGATAATAGGACTCTTCTTATATTCCAAACTGCTGCCTTATGAGGAACGCTTAACAGGCTCCTATAAGCAGACATTCAGTTTTTTCAAAAGTATCTTCAAACCCGTACTGAGCTTGTTCAGTGGTATCAAACCGTTTCAGGTAGGTACAGGATTGTCTGTGGATATGACACAGATCATCCTACTGATCGTCCTGCTCGTACTTAATTATTTCTGTCTATGAGACGGTTACCCATTTATTTTCTGATAGACGTCTCTGAGTCTATGGTAGGAGAACAAATCCAGTTTGTTGAGGAAGGACTTGCAGCGATCATAAAAGAGTTGAAATCCGACCCATATGCACTGGAAACTGCATGGGTATCTATCATCGTGTTTGCCGGTCAGGCAAAAACAATAGTGCCATTGCAGGAAGTGATCAGCTTCTATCCGCCTAAATTCCCGATCGGCGCAGGCACGTCCCTCAGTAATGGCCTGGGACACCTGATGTATGAAATGCGTAAGAATACCATACAGACCACCGCTACACAGAAAGGCGACTGGAAACCTATCGTATTCCTTTTCACAGATGGTACGCCTACCGACGATACCAATGCTGCTGTTCGTGAATGGAAACAGAACTGGCAGAATAAATCTAACCTGATAGCGATCTCCTTCGGAGATGAAAATAACCTGAGCTCCCTGAAGGAACTTACAGAGACCGTATTGTTGTTTAAGAACGCAACGCCACAGTCCTACAAGGAATTCTTCAGATGGGTCACCGCATCCATCAAATCCAGCAGCGTCAGCGTTAGTAATAACGGTTCAGGTATAGAACTGGCCAAGCTGAGCGATGGTGTGATAGAAAAGGTCGACGTTGATAAGCTGCCACCGGTGAAGCCAGGGTCCGTAGATACCAACTACGCGATCTTTGCCGCTAAGTGTCAGAACACTGGCAAGCCTTATCTCATCAAATACAAGAAAGGATTACGTCCTGTAAATATCAGCGGACTCGATATGCAGTCTATGGGATACCGCCTGAACGGTGCATTTCCGGTAGATAATGTGTATTTTGAATTGTCTGCCGAGGGTGGTGTGCTCAACAGCAAGGTAAGCACTGATGAACTGGAAGGGTTTCCTACCTGTCCATGCTGCGGTAACCAGTATGGTTTCAGTGTTTGTTCCTGTGGAAAGGTACATTGCGTGGGACAGGAAGAGGTAAGTACCTGTTCCTGGTGTGGTAAACAAGGCAAATACGGCTTTGGTGACGGACACCTGGACATTAACAGAACTCAGGGATAATGACGAAACACGATCAGTCTTTTATAGAATTATTGCTGAAGCACAAAGGCAATACTGTAAGGGAAAACCAGCAGGCATTGTTCGAAAAGTTTATACGGGAAGAACATATCCTTCAGGCCGTGCAGATGATTATAAAATCTCAAAACGATATAGTGGAATCCTGGAAAGAAAGATCAATGATCGATGATATCCTGCAGAAGCATATTACATTGCCGAATGGCAGGGTAAACAAAGCATACAACTTTACATTTGATCCTGCAGCATTGGGATTACAGGAAATGGGCGACTTCGACTGGAGCATACCACCAGAGCTGGGTATTGCTTTCGATGAAGCAACCAATACTATTTCCGGTATACCAAAGCAACAGGGCGAATTTATTTTGTCACTGCTGTTCCGTTTGAAGCATCATCCGGCTGACAGAGCATTCTCCGAAAAGAAAATACATCTTGTTGTTAACCCGGACCCGAAATCATTGTGGCAGTATCTGCCTTCCGATAAGGAAGATAAATACTGGCAACCCGATCAGGATGCAGTAACGCTGCCTTTTGGCGACCGCAAACTGGTGATCGCTTCCAAGAGAGGACGCAGTCATGCGCATGAAGGAAAGTTCAGAGATGATAGCTTTGGATGCGATTTTAATACTGAAAAAGGATGGGGGATCATAGCGGTCGCTGATGGTGCCGGTTCTGCGAAATACAGCCGTAAAGGGGCTAATATAGCCTGTAAAGCGGCAGTGACCAGTTTCCAGGAACTGCTTGCCGGCGACAGGATCACTGTGCTGGAAGAAGCCATTGCTGCTTATCTGGGTGATCCAAGTGAGGACAACCAGAAAAAAGTGAGCGTACAGTTTATCGAGCAACTCGGTAAGCTGGCCTTTATCGCCCAGGGAAAGATCAAACAGGAAGCCCAGGACAATGAGGCGGAAGTGAAAGATTATGCTACGACCCTTATTTTTGCCCTGGTGAAGAAATATGCAGCTGGTTATGTGATCAGCTCTTTCTGGGTGGGAGATGGTGGTATCGGCATTTATCAGGATGCTACAGGCGAGGCTTTTGTCATGGGTACGCCTGATAGTGGTGAGTTTGCCGGCCAGACACGTTTCCTCACGATGTCTGATATTTTCGCGAACGGCGCTTATGTGAACCGTATCCGCTTCAAAGTAGTACCGGATTTCACAGCATTAATGCTGATGACGGATGGTATTACCGATCCTAAATTCCAGACAGACGCCAATCTTCAGAAGAATGAGGTCTGGCGTGAACTGTGGAAGGATCTGAACGGCACAAATGAAGATGGTGCGAAAGTAAACTTTGCCGGTTCACCCGCAGAGGTACAGGAATGCCTGCTTAGCTGGCTGGATTTCTGGTCTCCGGGCAATCATGACGATCGTACCATTGCTATTTTATACTGATAAGGGATTACATGAGCAACATTATCACAGTAACAGCGCAGGACGGAAAAACCTATCAATATGTTGATAACGGTGATCCGATGCAGGGAGGAATGAAGGACGTGTACTTTTCTCCGGATAAGTCATATGTCGTGGCGTTCTTCCGCGATAAACAGGACTTCAATTCCAAAGAGCGGCTCAACAATATTGTCAACGTTTTCAGGGACAGGATCTTCAATCAGCCGGGAGGCGAATATTGGAAAGACCTGTTCTGCTGGCCTAATAATATTGTAGAACGTGATGGAAAGACCGGTATTATCGTACCGGTGTATCAGCAGAAATTCTTCTTTACCACAGGATATAATGCCGGCGCCGCCCAGATGGTTTCCATTGCGGGAAAAGAAAAGGAAGGCCGCTGGTTTGCCTCTCCGCAGTTCAGGAGCCGTCAGTTCAAACTGCACCTTGACCCAAGCGAACTGGGAGACTGGTTTAAATTTTTCCTTATCAATATCAAGATCGCACGTGCGGTGAGACGTATGCATGCTGCCGGACTGGCGCATTCCGATCTCTCCTATAAAAACGTGCTGATCGACCCGCGTACAGGTAGTGCGACGATCATTGATATCGACGGACTGGTAGTACCGGGTAAATTTCCTCCTGACGTGATCGGTACGCCTGATTTCATCGCACCGGAGGTAATGGCGACCAAACATCTTCCAAAAGAAGACCCGGCCCGTAAACTGCCCAGTATTGCGACTGACAGGCATGCCCTGGCGGTCATGATCTATATGTACCTCCTGTACCGTCATCCGCTGCGTGGTGGAAAGATCCATGATACGGACGCACAAAAGGACGAAGAACTGTCTATGGGCGCCAAAGCGCTGTTTATAGAACATCCTACAGATGCCTCCAACCGGCCGCGTCTGGACCAGGTAAAACCGACGCATCTGCCCTGGGCGGACGTCAGTAAAGTGCCATATACCATATGTGGCCCTTACCTGAAGGAACTGTTCGATAAGGCGTTCATCGACGGGTTGCACAATCCGTCCCTGCGCCCTACGGCAGACGAATGGGAGCAGGCGCTGATCAAAACCGTTGACCTGCTGCAACCTTGCCAGAATAAGAATTGCGACCAGAAATGGTTCGTGTTTGACAATACTACCAGTCCCTGCTGTCCGCACTGTAATACACCTTACCGCGGACAATTACCTGTGCTTAATTTGTATTGGTCAAGAAAACCGGGTAGCTTTACGCCCGAAAATCACCGGTTAATGGTTTATCATAACCAGTATTTATATCCCTGGCATGTGAATAGAAACATTTATCCGAACGAAAGACTAACAGATCAGCAGAAAAAACCGGTGGGATATTTTGTATTTCATAATAATAAATGGCAACTTGTCAATCAAACGCTTACATCGTTAAAAGACGTCACCGAGGGGAAAGATATTCCGGTGAATTCTATGGTGGAGCTGACGGACAATAAACAGCTGCTGCTGTCTCAGGAAGAAGGGGGACGGCTTGTTGTGGTACAACTCGTAAACAATTAGTCTATCAACAAAAAACAAGAAAATAACAAACAACTATGCAAATCGCTGAAATGTTCCAGCAGATCTTGGATAACCCGATCCCGGCGTTACTGATCGTTGGAAACCTGATTATTATTGAAAGCCTCTTGTCGGTGGATAATGCGGCTGTACTGGCTACAATGGTAATGGACCTGCCTAAGGATCAACGTAACAGAGCCCTGAAATACGGTATTATCGGAGCTTACGTGTTCCGTGGTATCTGTCTGCTGTTTGCGTCCCTTCTCATTAAAGTATGGTGGCTGAAACCGATCGGTGGTCTTTATCTCCTGTACCTGACCTTTGACTATTTTAAAAAGAAAGCAGAGAAATCCAGAGCTGAAAAAGCTGGTGTTGTAGAAGCGGAAGCAGAAGAAATTGACAAAAGCCAGAACTGGTTGTATAAATCTACTATCGGCTGGATGGGTCAGTTCTGGGCTACAGTAGCACTGGTAGAAATTATGGACCTCGCGTTCTCTATCGATAACGTATTCGCAGCAGTTGCATTCAGCGATAATATCGTACTGATCTGGACCGGCGTATTTATCGGTATCCTGGCAATGCGTTTTGTCGCGCAGGGTTTCGTACGCCTGATGGAAAAATATCCTTTCCTGGAGACAGCCGCATTCCTGGTGATCGGTGTACTGGGTATCAAACTGATGCTGGCTATTTACGAACATTTCTTCCCGGAAACAGCAGCTTCCAAATTCCTGGAAAGCCACGAAGCTGACTGGGCTACTTCTATCATCACAGTGTCTATCTTCCTGGTACCGATTATCACAAGTGCACTGTTCAACTACCCTAAGAAACATAAGGTAGAAGCAAAAGCTGAATAATATTTAAGGGATACACCCAACAGCAACATATTAAAAAGGACCAGCCTATCGCTGGTCCTTTTGCTTTGATAACAAGTGCTCACCCGTTACTTAAGCAGAAATGTAGATGGTATGTGTCAGATCATACCCCCCTGTGGTTGTGTTGGCTGTCAGCGTTGCCAGTTCATTGTCCAGTGAATCCATAATAATATTGTCCTGTGCATTGGTCATGGAATTTTGTCCATGTGCACTGTATAATGACGTCTTATAAACCGCTGTGTTGATCGCATCCGGGAAAGCGATCTGTGTGGTCAGTTTCAGGGAGCTATCCACATAAATCTGTGCATGTATGTGCGTAACACGACCAGTATACCATCCCGGATAAACAGATGTGAATTTCACCTGTCCGTTGCTATCGCTATATTGTAAACCTCTGCAGAATACCAGTGCGCTGTTGTCCTGTGTGCCCAGATAGCCTGTGTTACTGTAACCGGAATAATACCCGTCCTTATCACAATGCCAGATGTCCACACGTGCATTGTTCACTACATTACAACTGTCTTTCACATTACGCACGGTGATAGTAATGCTTAATGGAAGCCCTGTTTTACCATCTGTAATATCTACGCGCTGAATGGATGAGCCTCTGCTTTTATACAGCGGATATGGCCCATCAGTTTCTCTATCTGTTACAGTACAGGAGCCGCCTTCTGTATCTGTGCCGGTTGTCGTGTCGGTATCCGTACTGTTCGTATCATTGTCTTTTCCGCACGCATTCAGCATTGGTACGATGGAAGCGAGGCCCAGTATGCCCATCCCGTTTCTGAGAAAATCTTTTCTTTCCATTGTGAGTTGGTTTAGTCAGTGATATAACTGCGTTACCCAGGCAAATATTTCCCTATTACGGCACATGGCCATAAGATTGAGGTAAAGGGAGTATTTGTTGCGGTAAATGGCTTACTGTTGCCTGAACTGACTGAAGAAAGCCGCTTCATAGCTGCTGCTGACAGGGATTTCGTGTCCGGCGATATGAATGGTTTTATTACGTACCTGCTCTACGCGATCGAGCGCGATGATGTAAGACCTGTGTACACGGACAAACGATTGTGGCGGAAGTTTTTCCAGCAGGGTTTTCATGGTCATTCTGACGATGAGCGGTGGCTGCTGATGCAGGTGTATTTTCAGATAATCGTCCAGTCCCTCGATAAAAAGTATTTCATTGACTTGTACTCTTGTCAGTCCATAGTCTACCCTGAATACGAGGGGTGGTATAGCTGCGGGCTGCGTATGCCGGGATTGTATGAGCTGTTGCGCCTTTTGTACGGCCTGTTGGAAACGTTCGAATGTAAAAGGCTTCAACAGATAATCGACCGCATTCAGATTAAAGCCCTCTACCGCATATGCTGCATGCGCGGTCGTAAAAATGACCATCGCTTCCTGTTGCAGGGAACGATAGAAATCCGTGCCTGTAACCGAAGGCATATTGATATCAAGGAACAGCAGATCGACCGGATATTTCCCGATATGTTTTAATGCTTCTGCCGGTACATTGAACGTTTTCTGCAGTTGTATGCCCGCTACTTTTGAACAGAAGTTTTCAATGAGTTTCAGCGCCGGTAATTCATCATCTATGGCGATCGCTTGTATGGTCATGATAGTTGTAATGAGAGAGATACTTCAAAATAAGTGGCTTCGTCTTTGATCACCAGTGTATGCCTGGCAGGATATAATAGCTGCAGGCGTTTGCGCGTATTTTCAAGACCGATGCCTCCTTCTGTTTCCGGTAATTCCTTTATGGTCACCTTATTATTAAACGCAGAAAAATGCAGTTGATTTTCCTGTATGCTGACCGCTATTTTGATGTCTGTATTTTCAGCTGCATTGACGCCATGTTTAAATGCATTTTCAACAAAGGAGATCAGTATCAATGGTGCGATCAACTGACTGGTAGCCTGCCCTGTTACTGTAAATGACAGGGGCAGCTGATCCCCGAAGCGCATTTTCTGTAATTCAATATAATTGCGCAAATAGTCGATCTCTTTGGATAGCGGTACCAGCTGGTGTCCGGCATCGCTGATCACGTAGCGCATCATCTGTGATAGTTTGACGACAGCCGTACCTGTCTGATCTGATTTTTCGACGGCCAGGGAATAGATCGTATTCAGGATATTGAACAGAAAATGTGGATTGATCTGTGCTTTCAGATAAGATAACTCTGCATTGAGTTTTTCTTTTTCTGTCTGTCGCCATCGGTCGGTAATGCGGAGTATCAGGGAAAAGAAAAATACCGCCAGAAAAAGAAATACCTGGTGGCCGATATCCAGCAGGATAGAACGGGATACCGTATGATGACCATGTTGCGGCATGGCGCCTGGGCCCATACCTGGTGGAGGCTGATCGTTACCCTGGCGGCTCATTTCGTCTGCCTGTTCCATCGGAGAACGCTGCATTTCGTGTGGATGCCTGTCTGAAGGCATCGGCATGGGGTTATTGGCCGGCCACTCGTAACCTTCCCGGGGAGGACCGCTTCTGAAGTCCACCAGCATATTCGGTAATAAGACAATTATTGTGAAACAGACCAGGGAGATCAGAAAGAAAGCCAGGTATTTCCGACGGAAATAATACTGTGGTATCAGTACGAAATAGTTGAAATAGAAGAACAGCAGGATGACCAGGTATACCAGGAAATCTTTCAGGGCAGGGGGATATCTCCACAGGTCTGACAGATTGCTGGCATCCGGAGAGAACACGATCGGCAGTGCCAGAAAGATCACGCAACCGGTAATATGTATAAGCACCTGACTAACTCTTCCTTTCATAATGAGGAGATTCTGGTTATTACAAATGTAGGCAATCATTTAAATCGCCTTATTTTTGCGTCATGATAAAACGAATATTCGGGTTATGCATCCTGGTGCCTCAGCTGTTACACGCTCAATTGCCGGAAAAGAACTACCCTCAGGGGTATTTCCGCAATCCGCTGAACGTGCCTATCCAACTGGCCGGTAATTACGGAGAGCTTCGTCCCAACCATTTTCACGCGGGTATTGATATTAAGACCCAACAACAGGAAAACCTGCCCGTATATGCAGCGGCAGATGGCTATGTCAGCAGGATCGGCGTTTCTCATACAGGGTATGGCAACATCGTCTACGTCACCCACCCGAACGGGTATACCACTACATATGGTCACCTGAACCGTTTTTTCCCGGCATTGGAGCAGTATGTTAAACAACAGCAATATGCGGCGGAGAGCTGGGCTACTGACCTGAAAATCCCTGCAGACAAGTTCCCTGTTAAAAAAGGAGAATTCATTGCCTGGAGCGGTAATACCGGCGGTTCTGCTGGTCCGCATGTGCACTTTGAGATCAGGGATACACATACAGAGAAGCCATTGAACCCATTATTGTTCGGTTTCGATATTCCCGATACAAAAGCGCCTGAAGTAACCAGGATCGCGATCTATGACATGGACAGGAGTGTCTATGACCAGACGCCCCTGATACTGCCGGTAAAGAAAATCGACGGTGAGTATGTCACCACCACGCCTGTGGTAAAGGTGAGGGCTGCCGTTGCCGGTATCGGCCTGAATGCGGTAGACCGTATGAGCAATGCGCCTAACAGCTATGGCATCTATGAAGTAGTAATGTTTGATAAGGACGTGCCTAACAGCGGCTTCCAGATCGACAATATCGGCTTTGACGAGTCCAGGTATATTAATGCGCATGTAGACTACAAACTGAAAAAAGGCGGAGGTCCGTGGATGCAGCTGTTGTTCTCCGTACCGGGGAATAAGCTGGGTATCTATAAAGATGTGCAGGGAGACGGCACCATTGACCTGTCTGATGGTACGCCTCATCCGGTAAGGTTACTGGTGAAAGATGCCTATGGCAATTCCACGACTGTCAAGTTCTCTTTGCAGCAGAGCGGAGATGCGATCGAGCCGACCAAATGCGCCAATACAATGTTCGCAGAGTCCAGGAATATCTTCGAGAACAACCAGGTGGAGTTTTCGCTGGATGAAGAGGCCTTATACGACCGCATCTGCTTTAACTATGCGGAGATTCCGGCAGGAGAGAAGTCCAGATCAGTTTCCTCTATCTTCAGGCTGCATACGGCATTAATACCTGTGCACGACTATTTTACGCTGCGTATTAAGCCTGACAGGGCGATCCCTGCGGCGGTGCAAAACAAGATTGTGATGGTCCGCGAAGGGCTGGGAGAGACGATTGTGGGTACCAAACTGGATAATGGCTGGTATACCGGAGAGTTCAGAGAGCTGGGTAACTTCCACCTGGAAGTGGATACCGTGATGCCTAAGATCGCCTTGCTGGGCGGTGTAAAGAGCGGCGCGAACCTGTCCAAGGCCGCCAGACTGTCTTTCACCATCAGCGACAACGCTGGTATCAAGGCTTACAAGGCAGAACTGGATGGCAAATGGCTGATGTTCTCACGTAAGGGCAATACGATCACCTATACATTTGATGAGCATTGTAAGGCTGGAAAACACAGTCTGCGTTTACTGGTGACTGACCTCGCTGGTAATACAAGAGAGCAGACCATTACTTTTACAAGATAGAAAGCACGGAATAAAGATGACACATTTGAAAGAAGGGGACAAAGCGCCCATATTCAAGGGTATTGACCAGGAAGGAAAAGAGGTCTCCCTGACAGATTTGAAAGGAAAGAAAGTGATCCTCTATTTTTATCCGAAAGACATGACGCCTGGTTGTACAGCTCAGGCCTGTAACCTGAGAGACAATTACCAGGCTTTGCTGAAAAAGGGTTTTGCGGTGGTAGGTGTTAGTACGGACAGTGAGAAAAGGCATCAGAAATTCACTGAGAAATACGACCTGCCTTTCCCATTACTGGCAGATGAGGACAGAACGATACATACACAGTATGGCGTGTGGGGAGAGAAGAAGTTCATGGGGCGTATTTTTGACGGCACACATCGTACGACTTTCCTGATCAACGAAAAGGGGATGATCGACAAGATCATCGTCAAGCCTGACACAAAGAACCATACAGAAGAGATCCTTGAGATCTGGCAATAAGCGAAAGCTGATAAGTTACTGATAAATAAAAAAGCCCTCCTGTATTCAGGAGGGCTTTTTCGTATGCACTGTGTTCAGTACTATCTTTTCTGGCGTTGTTTTTTGAACAGCTGACCAGTTTTGAACTTGTTACCTTCAGGGCTACCCACACGGTCCATTGCACAACGGAAACCTACTGTGTTAGTTGCCATATCTTCCTGCATGTAGCGACGTGCACCTGGAGACAGCCAATAAGCGCGGTCGTTCCAGCTACCACCTTTTACAACGTGAGATTTATCGTTGATCAGGGAAGTGATACCGTAACCGTATTCTACGTTAGACAGGGAGTCACCATCGAGGTAGTTGATAACATCACCTTTCTGGTAGTTCAGACGGTTGGCACTTTCTTCGTCAGTTACGTCACGCATTTTCAGGTGACCCAGGCTATCTTTTTCAGGCTCATTTTCGCCGTTCATATAGGTAGTCTGGAATTTGTTACCACGGAAGTAGTTGAAGTCATCACCGTCGATTGGGTTCAGCGGACGATAAACGTCCAGTACCCACTCGCTCACGTTACCTGACATGTTATAGATACCGAAAGTGTTCGGGAAGAATGCAATTACAGGACCAGGGATAGATGCACGGTCATTCAGACCACCAGCCATACCCATGTTATCACCGGAACCACGTTTGAAGTTCGCCAGGAACTGACCCTGCCATGCACCACGGCGGATATCTCTCAGACCGCTGTTGTTGGTACCCCAGGAATAAACCTGTTTGTTCATGATCAACTCCTCACCACGTTTACCTTCTTTTTTAGAAGGGCCAGGGTTCTGACCGATGTAACCGAGTGCTGCGTATTCCCACTCAGCTTCTGTCGGGAGGCGGTAGTTTGGTAACATTACACCATCTTCGAACTGAGCGGTACGTGGAGAACCATCTGCGTTTCTGAACTGCTCCTTGGTAGTTTTGTTCATTTTACCAGGGATACCTTCATAAAGACCCGCAGTGTATGCTTTGGTATCGAAGGTGTTGTCATCAGACTGGTTTTTCATATCATTCTGAGACAGCAGACCTTTATCGATCAGCATTTTTTCGTTCACACGGTTGGAACGCCATTTACAATAGTCAACGGCTTGTTTCCAGTTCACACCTACCACCGGATAATCGTTATAGGCAGGGTGACGGAAGTAGTATTCTACGAGTGGCTCGTTGTAAGCCAGTTCGCTACGCCATACCAGGGTATCCGGTAAAGCTTTGCGGTATACATCAGGGAATGACTCATCGTACATACGGCGTAACCAGTAGAGGTACTCGCGGTAGTGAACGTTTGCCACTTCCGTTTCATCGATGTAGAAGGAAGAAACAGTAATACGTCTTGGGATGTTATTCCAGTCAGCCATTACGTCCTGTTCAGTCGCTCCCATGGCGAAAGTACCGCCCTGCACGAAAACAAGACCCGGACCAGTCTGCTGGTCCTTATTTTTGGCCACACTGAAACCACCCATCTTAGGATCATTGTAATTCCAGCCAGTAGCAGTGGATTTCTCCTTTTTCTTGCCAAATGAACATGCGGACATTGACAGGATTATACTGGCGCCTAAGAGCATTGAGACAGAGGTTAATCTATGCATGCGATTCAGCTTTTTTATTTGATGTTATTGGTAAACGCAAATGTAGGATAATTTATTTTATAGTAAAAATAATTAATCTGTAAGCGTTCACCGGTTTTTAGTGTTTATGTTATTGATTATCAGTTGATAGTATTTCTCAGGGCGGACTGAACTACGTATTAAGTTAATCTTAACTGTAATCCCTGCCAATGGCTTTCTGGCGGCTGTCTGGTAGTAGGTGGCGTTGGTTTTATGATTCATAGATATATGGTTACTACATACATATCACTCCATTACTTCCTTTTTTGCGATCCCCCGGGTACGTAAATATACGAATTTCCTGTTCCGGTTATCAGTCCCGATAATTCATCTTTTATTTCACTGGCTACAGGCAGCAACGACCGATAATAGAACGCTGCAATACCACTACTTATTATACTCAGCAGAAATACTATGTCATAAAATGTCCCGCCTGTGTATCTTCACATGTTATAAAAAGCTGAAATACAATAAGGCTGTTCCATGCAGACATTTTGTGACAACTGTCCTATTGGCTGATTTCGCCCTATAAATATATTTTATAATTATTATGTTTGCGCAAATAACCACTATGAAGCTAACTGTCTTCTTCTGTTTATTACTTGCCTGTTACCTGCCGGTAGCAGGAGCTAACGGGAGAGGTGGTCCTTACGCTGCACATTCTGTGCTTTCCCAAGGGAGCTGGTATAAGCTCGGTGTAACCCGGGAAGGCATCTACAAAATAGATCAATCGCTGCTGAACGGAATTGGTATCAGCGGGAGTCTCAGTGAAGTAAGATTATATGGTACGGGAGGACAAATGCTGCCTGAAAGCAATGCTGTCAGCAGGCAAGACGATTTGCCGGAAGTAGCGTTGCTGGAGCAGGGAGACGCATTGTTTTTCTATGCGCCGGGCCCTCACAGCTGGCAATACCAGGGAGGGAATTTTACGCGGAGCACGAACCTTTATGCTGATACTGCCTGGTATTTTATCACCGTCGGAAAAGGGACTGGCAAAAGAGTTGAACGGGACCTGACCGTACCTGCCGCCACTGTCACTGTCAACAGCTATGATTATCGTGTATGGCATGAGAACGATAGTATCAATTTTCTGAGCAGCGGCAAACAATGGTGGGGTACTAATTTCAGTACCGTAAAGCCATCTTTTGGTATCTCATTCCCATTGGAACAGGCGCCCACGTCACTGAAAGTGGGGTTAAGAGTAGCTGCCAGAGGCACCAGTACCAGCAGGTTTTCCCTGAAGATCGGGAATAGTGTTGCCGGCACACTTAACTTGTCGCCGGTGAGTGGCAATATATTTGAGTCCTTTGCCTCAGTGGCATCAGGCTATTATCCTGCTTCCTATGCGGGTAATACGCTACCGGTCGAACTTACGTTCACGCCCGGTGGTGGCGGTGCTCAGGGATGGCTGGACTACATCAGCGTGCAGGCCAGGTGCTCCCTGAAAAAAGGAAGTCAGGACCAGTTGCTTTTCCGGGATGCAGCATCCGTTGCACCTGGGCAGATCGCACAATACCGTATCGGAGAGGCAAATACCGCTACGGTCGTACTGGATGTAACAACGCCTTTGGCGCCGGTAAGGGTCACGACCCAGCTGACAGGCACGACGCTCACTTTTTCAAGAGATTGCAGCACATTACATGAATATGCGGCATTCGATGGGAAACAGGACCTGCCACTTATCAATGGTGGCGTAGTACCTAATCAGGACTTACACGACATAAGTGGCGCAGATATGTTGATAGTGACCACACCGTCCCTGCGGACAGCAGCCTCCAAACTGGCTGCATGGCACGGTACACACAATGGACTGAACGTGCGTGTGGTAACGGTGAATGAGATCTATAATGAATTTGCTGCCGGTTCGCCGGACCCTACGGCGATCAGGGATTTTGTGAAGATGTGTCATGACCGTGGAGGGCTGCAGTACCTGTTGTTATTCGGAGATGCGTCCTACGACTATAAAAACAGGATAACAGGCAATACGAACATGGTGCCAACCTGGCAAAGCACGATCTCTACGGACCCAGTATATGCCTATCCTTCAGATGACTTCTTTGGTTTTCTGGATGATACGGACGATATCAACGATAACGGCAGGGTCAATCTGCTGGACGTAGCCATAGGCAGATTGCCGGTACAACAACCTTCGCAGGCGGAAATTGTGGTGAATAAGATAATAGGCTATAATGTGCCGGCTAACTATGGCCGCTGGCAACAGCATATCACTATTGTGGCAGATGATGGCGATGATAATCTGCATCTTGAGGATGCAGAGAGTATGAGTCAGATAGTAAGTACGCAATGGCCGGCAGGCAATATCAAAAAGATATACCTGGATGCCTATCCGAAAATAGCAGATGCAGGCGGTAGCCGCTACCCGGCAGTTAATACAGCTATTGCAGAAGACTTTTTTGATGGTACGCTGATATGGAACTATACGGGCCATGGTAGCTATTCCCGGCTGGCGGAAGAGGTCATATTGGAAGAAAGTTCTTTGGATACCTGGAAAAATGGTGGCAGACTGCCGTTGTTTATCACTGCAACATGCGATTTTGCACCCTTTGATAATCCGGCCTATGTCTCCCTGGGAGAAAAGTTGCTGTTGAAGGAGCAGGGTGGTGGTATCGCATTGATGACCACTACAAGGACAGTATTCTCTGCTTCCAACAAAGTAATGAATGCTAACTATCTGGAAAAGCTGCTGACGCCCCGTGAAGACGGTCATATGCCTACATTGGGAGAAGCGGCCATGCTGGCCAAGAACAAGACATCTGCTACGCTCATAGACATTCCAAACAACCGGAAGTTCCAGTTGCTGGGCGACCCTGCACTGACACTGGCGTTCCCTCAGTATCATGTAGTAACGGACTCGATCAACGGAAAAGCTGTTGGAGATATTCCTGATACGCTGAAAGCTATGGGAAAGTATACGGTGAAAGGCCACCTGGAAGATGAGCAGGGCATACGGCAGGATAATTACAAGGGTACCCTGTACACGACCGTGTATGACAAACCCGCTTTGCAGTATACACTTGGTAATGATGCAGGGAGTACGAAAGCGGCTTATTATCAGCAGCAGAACATTCTTTATCGTGGCCAGCAAAGCGTTCAGAATGGTCAGTTCTCCTGTTCATTTGTAGTGCCGGCAGATATTGATTACCAGTCAGGCGCCGGCGCTTTGAGCTTCTATGCAGCCAATAGCACGATGGCAGCTGGTGGCGTCTATTCAGGCGTGCAGATAGGCGGCACAGCTGACGATATTGAACAAGATCAGTCGGGGCCTGTTATTAAAGCATATCTTGACAACGAGTATTTTCGTAACGGAGGGCTGACTGGTGAGAATCCGGTGCTGCTGCTGCACCTGAAGGATGACCAGGGGATCAATACCTCCGGTTATGGGATCGGGCATGATCTGATCGCGACGCTTGACAATGATGAAGGACAGTATTACATACTAAACAACTTCTTTGAAGCCACAACGGACAGCTATCAGGAAGGCCAGGTGCGGTTCCCGCTGTACAGTCTTACAGAAGGCCCGCATACAATGGCTATCAGGGCCTGGGATACACACAATAACTCAGGTAAGGCCACATTACAGTTCCGGGTGGTAAAGTCATCCGGGATGACGATAGGGAAAGCCAGTTGTTATCCGAATCCGTTTCACGACCAGACACAGTTCACGTTTGAGCATAATCAACAGGGCCAGGTACTGGACGTCATCGTGCGGATATATACGATAACAGGGCAACAAATAAAAACTATGCGTCATACAATAAATGACGGTGGCAGCCGTTATGTAGGGGCATCCTGGGACGGAACTAACGATTCCAAAGCAAGGGTGCCGCCTGGAATGTATATATATAGTATTTTGGTAACAGCGAATGGTAAAACATCGATTTTAGGCGGAAAAGTATCTGTATTTTAACCTATGCATCAAAATGCAAAAACTAAATTCGCACGTCCCTTACCAGGCCCCTGTTATTGAACATATTGAATTTCGTACTATTTTTACAACTCGTTCTAAACACTATTGCATGTATAATTGCATGATCAGAAAGGTGACTATCAACCTTGTCTTTATTTGTTGCATCCTATTTTCTCTGTCGACGAGTGCCCAGATCGTTTCTGGTCAGATCGATGGTCGAACTAACACTATTAATACGGCTGTACCTTTCCTGCGCATTTCCCCGGACGCAAGGGCCGGAGCAATGGGTGATGCAGGTGTTGCCACATCTCCGGATGCGAATTCCATGTACTGGAACCTTTCCAAGGTGGCGTTTGCAAAATCCCGCTCTAATATTTCCGTTACTTATACTCCCTGGTTGAAGGAACTGGTGAATGACGTATTTCTGGCTAATCTGTCTGGTTATTACCAGCTGGATGAAATGCAGACCATCTCTGCTTCATTACGTTATTTCTCCTTAGGTACTATCAACTTCACCGATATTACCGGTATGCCAACATACGACTATCGTCCACGTGAATTTGCATTTGATGCAGGTTACGCACGTAAGTTATCTGATAACTTCTCGATTGCCCTGGCCGGACGTTATATCTACTCCAATCTTGCCAGCGGTGATATCAATGGCCGTGTGATCAAGCCTGGAACTGCATTTGCCACTGACGTTTCATTCTTCTATACAAAAGACTATGAAAAGTCCGATAACAGCGTAAATACCTGGAACGTAGGTCTGGCACTAACCAATATCGGTACCAAGATCTCCTATACAGAGTCAGCGACCAATAAAGACTTTCTGCCTACCAACTTCGGTCTGGGTACTTCTTACACTTTTGGCCTGGACGAGACCAACAAACTGATGCTGGCCCTCGACCTTAATAAACTGATGGTGCCTACGCCTGATAGTTTAGGCCTCTATCGTCAGAAGTCCACTATCTCCAGTATCTTCTCCTCTTTTGGTGATGCACCAGGTGGTTTTGGCGAAGAGCTGAAAGAGTTTACGGTTTCTATGGGTGGTGAATATTCCTTCCGTGACCAGTTCTTTGTACGCGCCGGTTATTTCTACGAAAACAAAGACAAGGGTAACCGTAAATACGCTACCGCTGGTCTGGGCGTGAAATATAACATGTTCGGTCTCAACTTCTCTTATCTTGTACCTTCCGGTAATGGTATTCAGCGTAACCCGCTGTCCAATACGCTCCGTTTCTCCCTGGTATTCGACCTGGATCACCACGAAGAGGATAACAGCAATACCTGGTAATCGCTGGAACTGAAATAGTTAATGTTTTTTTAAAATATAAGAATCCTCCGGAAATCGCCGGAGGATTTTTAATTTGCGATAACTTTAGCTTTTAATAGCTTATATTTCAAAGTTTATACATCTGTCATGACTAAATTGCGCATCGGGCTAGGGGTAGATTTTCACCAGTTAACAGAAGGAAGGGATTTCTGGCTGGGTGGAGTATTGGTACCACACCACAAGGGCGCTCTGGGACATAGTGATGCGGATGTGCTGTTACACGCCATTTGCGACGCTATGCTGGGAGCTGCCAGTCTCGGGGATATCGGTATTCATTTCCCTGACACAGACAACACATACAAGAACATTGATAGCAAAATATTGCTGAAACGTACATTGGAACTGATCACCGGGAAAGGTTACCAGGTAGTCAATATTGACAGTACGTTGTGCCTGCAGGCGCCTAAGATCAAACCTTATGTGGTACAGATGCAGGAAACCATTGCTGGTATCCTGAACATCTCAACAGAAGAGGTCTCTATTAAAGCCACTACTACTGAGAAACTGGGCTTTGTAGGGCGTGAGGAAGGAGTGGTGGCATACGCGACCGTACTCCTGGAAAAGGCCTGATAACTTATCATCAATCAACCAATTGTCTGTAGTCTGCCGACTATGGACTATTTAAAATACCTTTGCATCAATGGCAGCTATTACAGTTAAAATCATCAATAAATCCGCAAATCCGCTGCCGGCCTATGCTACAGCAGAAGCGGCCGGGATGGACCTCAGGGCTAATCTGGAAACAGCTATTTCTCTGCAACCTCTGGAGAGGATGCTCATTCCTACTGGTCTGTTCATGGAACTGCCGACCGGCTACGAAGCTCAGATCAGACCACGCAGCGGTCTGGCCATCAAGCAGGGCTTAACCCTCCTGAACACACCCGGCACAATTGATGCGGATTACAGGGGAGAGATCAAGGTCATTATGATCAACCTGTCCAACGAGCCACAGACAATTGCCCACGGTGAAAGGATCGCACAGATGGTTATCGCGCCATTTGTACAGGCCCAGCTGGACGCAGTGGAACTGCTGACAGAAACAGAACGTGGTGCCGGCGGTTTTGGCCACACCGGTAAATCTTAATAAATGTTCAGAACCCACAATAACGATAAAACCTTGCCCGTAATAAACAGTCTGCCGGCTCTCTGCAGACGCGTAAGCCGGTTGTCTTTGTTACTGGCAGGTTTTTGTTGTGTGTTGGGGACTGCCTGCCGCACCGGCAAATCCGTTGCCTCCCGTCAGTCGTCTTCCCGGACCGTACACGTTATCCGGGATTCATCCCTCTTACAGCAAAGGGCTGACAGTCTTTTCTTCTCTGCGGAACGCTCCAAACTGCTGGGCGACTACCGTACTGCTATCACCCAGTTTTCTGACTACCTGCGCCTGAAAAGGAACAATCCTACTGCCTATTACGAGCTGGCCCGCCTCTTTATCGAGGTGCGGAACCCGCAATATGCACTGGGCTTTGCCCGCAGGGCAGCCAGTATGGACACTACCAATAAGTGGTTCCAGATAACACTGGCGGACGCTTTCGGTGTCAATGCACAGTTTGACAGTTCTGCTGCTGTATATGACCGCCTTTCCAGTAGATATCCCGAAAATGAAGAGTATATCTACAACAAGGGTATGTTCCTGTCTAAAGCAGACAAAACTGAAGCCGCACTCATCGTATTTGATACGCTTGAAGCGAGAACAGGGCTGGTAGAAGAACTTGCCTTCCAGAAGCAGCGCTTATACCTTAAACTGAACAGGATAGATGATGCTGCTGCCGAAGTGCAGAAGCTTATTAATCAGAACCCGGAAGAGGTCAGGTATTACCTGATACTCGGAGATATCTACAACTCCAACGATCGCGTAGATGAAGCAACAGCTATCTACAATGAAGTGCTGGAGCGTGACTCTATCAATCCGCGGGCATTGATAGCACTCTCCGGCTATGCAAAAAAAGACGGTGATACCACCCAGTACTGGAGATACCTGACACGTGCATTCAGCAATCCTGATTACAGCATTGACGAGAAAGTAGCGTATGTATATCCTTACCTGCAGATGCAGAAACTGGATACCAGCAAACTGAAAGAAGGTTTGCAGCTTTCACAGCTGGTGATCAATGCACATCCTGATGAGGCAAAAGCCTATGCATTACAGGCAGATATGTTTTCTCAGGCCGGTATGCTGGATAGTGCGCTGATCGATTATAATAAGGCCGTTACACTGGATTCCACACGCTTTACTGTATGGTATCAGCTGATGTGGCTCTACTCCCGTAAAGAGGAGCCGGCTAACCTGCTGAAAGTGAGCTCAGTAGTCTCTGAGCGTTTTCCAAAGGAATTCATGGGACATTATTTTAAAGGGGTGGCTAACTTTTTGCTGCAAAATTATCCTGCATCCATCGATGCGCTGAATATGGCCGTACAGGCCGGAAACAATGGCGATAAAGGCACCCGGGCAGATGTATATTCACTGTTGGGGGATGCCTACCATGCTACCGGTCAGCACCAGCTGTCAGACAGCTGTTACGACAAGTCACTGGCGATCAGGCCCAATGACGCGCTGGTACTGAATAATTTCAGTTACTATCTTTCCCTGAGGGGAGAGCAGCTGAACAAGGCGGAAAGTATGTCAAAACGCTCACTGGAACTGGAACCGGAAAGCGCCAATTTCATGGATACCTACGCCTGGGTCCTGTTCCGTATGGCCCGTTATGAACAGGCCAGAGAGTGGATGGAAAAGGCTTTACAGCAAGCAGACGCACGCGAGAACCCAGGTATGCTGGAACACTATGGAGATATCCTGTTCAATCTCCATGAAGTAGATAAAGCGCTTGAATATTGGCAGCTGGCCAAACAAAAGGGCGCTAATTCGGTGGGTTTAGCCCGCAAAATTGCAGAAAAACGGTATATACTTGCAACCGAAAGGGAATAGCGAACTTCCCGGTGAAACAGGGAATGTATTGAATTAAAGATCATGATGAAGCAAACATTAGCACTGATAGTATTAGGTATTGTAAGCACGGGACTCTTTTCATGCAGGCATAGCCGCCAGATAGCAGGTACCTCTTTTCCGGTAACGGATACCACTCATCATCAGGCATCAGCAGCAGACAGCGCATCCATTGCTGCTGTAAATACTTTTAATAAAGAAATGCTCGCAAAACTGCGGGGCAACTATATCAATTTTAATACCTTCTCCGCCAAACTAAAGGTTGATTTCGAAACGGAAGCCAAACAGATGTCAGGCATTAACGCTAACATGCGTATGCAGAAAGACAGTATTATCTGGATATCCGTATCTGCACCGATCATCGGAGAAGTAGCCAGAGCGATCATCACGCCAGACAGTCTGAAAGCGATCGATAAGTTTCATAAGGTGGCATATCTCCGTGATATGAACAATGCAAAGGACCTGCTGAATATTCCTTTCGATTTCAAGACTTTACAGGACCTGATCATTGGTAATCCTATCTATCTCACTGACTCAGTATATCAGGTTGTAAAAACACCTTCTGTGATATCTTTTACCTGCGATAGTACCATGTTCACCAGCCTGTTCAATGTTTTTGCTGATGACTATGTGCTGCAACAAAGCAAAGTGATGGATAAAGACAGTACACGCAGGCGTTCCATTGAACTCACCTATGGTGAATACAAATCATTGGATAAGGTTAAATTTGCTACCCTCAGGCGGGTTTTTGTGGAAGAGAAGAACTACACAAAGATCAATATGGAATTTAACAAAATAGATTTCGAACAGCCGTTAAGTTTTCCATTCACGATTCCCTCCGGTTATACAAGAGAGTAGGAATATATTGGATTGTACCTGAAATTTGTAAATTGCTATTTTGCAGCTATCTTTAAAACCATCATGCTGAATCTGAAGAAGTTTTTCCCGTTTGTATTGATCTTAGGTTTACTACCGGCCTTGCTGAACGCACAGGCTCCCCAATTGTCGCGGGAGGAACTCGAGCATAGAAAAAAAGAGCTGCAACGTGAGATCGATGAAGCGAATGAAGCCCTGAAGAATACCAAGAAGTCTACCCGTGAAAGCGTGAGCCAGTTAAGGGCATTACGCGATAAAATCACTTTACGTACCCGTCTTATCAATAACATCAACGAAGAGATCAACTTCATCAATGGCGATATCAACTCAGCCTACAGGGATATTAAAACCCTGGAGAAGGACCTGGATACGCTGAAGTCACAATATGCACAGCTGGTCGTATATGCGTATAAGAACCGCAGCACTTATGACATGCTGAACTTCATCTTTTCTGCTGAGACTTTCAATGATGCGATCAAACGATATCAATACCTGAAACAATACCGTGATTACCGTCGCAGACAGGCTGACAATATCCTTGAAACCAGGGTCTTGCTGAGCAAGAAGATCGAAAGTCTGCAGGAACAGAAGGAAAAACGTTCCGGTACCCTGAAAACAGAACAGGAACAGCGTACGATCCTTGAAACAGATAAGAAGGAGAAAGACAAGGTATTGACCAATCTGAAGGGACGTGAAAAAGAGTTGATGGCCGACATCACGAAGAACAAGAAAGATGCGCAGAAGGTACAGGCTGCTATTCAGGCAGTTATCCGTCGTGAGATAGAGATTGCCCGCAGACAGGCAGAAGAAGAAGCGGCTGCTAAGCGTAAAGCTGCTGCCGACGAGAAACGCAGAAAAGAAGAAGCGGCTAAAAAAGCAGCTGCTCTTGCTGCTGCGAATGCCGCTGCTGCAAAAGCTGCCGCCCAGGCTGCCCAGAACACGAATAATAACAATGCAGTAGCTGCTAACGATAAACCCGACAAACCGGACCCTAAACCAGTTGAGGCTGCGCCGAAACCACCGGTTGCCACACCTGCTCCTGAGCCTGAAAAACCAGTACGTACAGAGAACGTGCTGGAAGCGACACCAGAAGCCCTGGCATTGTCAGAAAGCTTTGAAAGCAATCGTGGTAAACTGCCATGGCCGGTAAGTTCTGGTCATATCATCGGTCACTTTGGCCGTCAGCAACACGCGGTAATTGAAAGGATCACCGTAGAGAATGATGGTGTGATCATCGGGACCGGCAAAGGAGCGCCTGTAAAAGCGATCTTCCAGGGTGAGGTGAGGACTGTAGCCGTGATCCCGGGTGGTGGTTCACTGGTGATCATCAGACACGGTCAGTATTTTACCAACTATGCCCGTTTGCAGAGCGTGAACGTGAGAACAGGAGACAGGGTTAGCACCGGTCAGGTGATCGGTACAGCCGGTACCAACGAACTGGAGAACCTGGGTGAGGTAGAGTTACAGATTTACAGAGGTATACAGAAGCAGAACCCTGAGTTCTGGATCAGAAAGAAATAACTACGCGAATAACATAATTGAAAAAGCCCCCGGAAGTTGATCCGGGGGCTTTTTTATTAAAGACTTAAAGACTTATTTATCAACAGATTCCAGTGCTCTGTTCATCACTTCTTCATACAGCGCCTCATACTGCGGGATGATATTGTCGATGTGGAAGCGTTGTGCCTGCTCCAGCGCGCCTTTACGCATCGCCGCCAGCAGCTTCTCATCTTCCAGCAGTTTAATGGCGTTTTCAGCCATGCTGTCGACATCTCCTACGGGGCTGAGGAAGCCTGTTTTACCATGAATGTTCACTTCCGGCAAACCACCCGCATTTGAAGAAATAACCGGCACTTCTGCCGCCATCGCTTCCAGTGCTGCCAGACCAAAGCTTTCATAGTCAGAAGGCAGTACAAAGAGGTCTGAAATAGACATAACGTCTTCCAGCTGTTCCTGTTTACCCACAAAACGGATGTCACCACAAAGGTTCATTTCACGGCACATCGCCTCGATAGCAGGTCTGTCCGGACCATCACCTACGAGCAGCAGCTTGGAAGGGATTTTTTCTCTTACCTTCTGGAATACTTTTACCACGTCAGGTACACGTTTCACCTTACGGAAGTTGGATACGTGCAGCAGTATTTTTTCGCCGTTTGGCGCGATCGCGTTCCTGAAATGCATCAGTTCTGATGAGCGGCGTTTAAAGCGCTCGGTATCCACGAAGTTGTAAATCACCTCGATATCTTTCTCGATCTGGAATGATTTATAGGTCTCTTCGCGGAGGTTGTTGGATACAGCCGTAATAGCGTCCGACTCATTGATAGAGAAGGTAACTACCGGTGCATAGGTCTTATCTTTACCAACCAGGGTGATATCTGTACCATGGAGTGTTGTGATAAACGGCACGATACGGCCCTGCTTGCTCACGATCTGTTTTGCCAGGTAAGCTGTAGAGGCATGCGGAATGGCATAATGTACATGCAGCAGATCCAGCTGCTGATTCAATATGACGTCAACCATTGTGCTGCTCAGTGCAGACTCGTAGGGAGGGAAATCAAATAGCGGGTAAGTAGGAACCTGCACCTCGTGATAATATATATTGGCATGAAAGGCATTGAGTCTCACAGGTTGCTGGTAAGTGATAAAATGGACCATATGTCCCTTATCAGCCAGTGCCTTCCCCAGTTCTGTTGCCAGTACGCCACTACCCCCATAAGTAGGGTAACATACTATTCCAATTCGCATGTGTTGTTATTTAAAACTTTAAAACGCTAAACGTCAGTGCCAGACGTTTAGCATCGAAATGCAGAACGCTTCACGCAGAACACAGTTTTTACGTTAATTACAGGCTACAAAATTATAACATTTTAATTAGCTACTCCCTGTAATTGGGATTAGCGGCATGTTAAGGTTGTCTTGTCCGATTAATGTATGAGGGACCCATTTGAATAACAGGCTTATTTAATTAGTTTTAGTCCTTTAAAATCGACTGTGTTTATGAGAAATTACCTGCTGCCGGCACTGTTGGCCATTACCGTTCCGGTATGTGCACAACAGAAAGAGAATGATTCCCTGGCCCTGAGAAGCCTTGCTAACGAAGTGCTGACGCACAGTAAGGCATATGCCAATCTGAAAGAGCTTACCCAGCAGGTAGGCGGCCGTCTGGCTGGCTCGCCACAGATGGTGAAAGCGGAGAAATGGGGTGAAAAGGTACTGAAGGACGCCGGTGCTGATACGGTGTATCTGCAGGCCTGCCAGGTACCTCATTGGGTGAGAGGCGCCAAGGAGGAAGTGCGTATTATTTCCCGCCGCCGCGACTTTATACCGCCTTTAAACGTACTGGCCCTGGGCAACTCCGTAGGCAGTGCGCCCGCTGGTATTACCGCTCCGGTGATTGAAGTCGCTTCTTTTGAAGACCTGGAGGCGAAAAAAGACGAGATCAAAGGGAAGATCGTTTTCTATAACTATCACTTCAAACCAGAGCTGATCCACACGTTCGAGTCTTATGGCGATGCAGTGAAATACCGTGGCCAGGGTGCCAGCCGTGCTGCCAAATATGGTGCAGTGGCAGTAGTCGTGCGTTCCATGACCCATGGTGCGAATAACCTGCCGCATACCGGGGCCATGAAATACGATGAAGCTTTCCCTAAAATCCCTGCTGTTGCGATCGGTCTGGAAGATGCAGACCTGCTGAGCAACCGGCTGAAAGGAGAGTCTGACATGAAATTATACCTCCGTACCAGCTGTAAAATGCTGCCTGATACGACTGGTCATAACGTGATCGGAGAAATTCGAGGTACTGAACAGCCTGATCAGATCATTACTGTAGGTGGTCACCTGGACTCCTGGGACGTAAATGAAGGCGCACACGATGACGGTACCGGTTGCGTACAGTCCGTAGAACTGCTGCGTGCATTCAAAGCCCTGGGCATTAAACCAAAACACACCATCCGTGTTGTACTGTTTGCAAACGAAGAAAATGGTACCCGTGGTGGTAAGAAATATGCAGAAGTAGCAAAAGCAAAGGGAGAGCATCATATATTCGCACTGGAAAGTGATGCTGGTGGTTTTACCCCACGTGGTTTCTCCCTGATGATGCCTGACGAAAAACGTGCAAAGATCGCATCATGGGCGCCGCTGTTCCTGCCATATGATGTATACGATTTTACAGCTGTTGGCGGTGGCGTGGACGTAGGAGAACTGTACGAAGCGATCGGTACCCCAATGGGAGAACTGATGCCTGATTCCCAGCGTTATTTCGACCTGCATCATGCTGCGAACGATACCTTTGAAGCCGTGAACAAGAGAGAACTGGAACTGGGTGCATTCAGCATGGCAGGACTGATCTACCTGATCGATAAATATGGATTGTAATCCTTACCTGATCAAATAAACAATATGCGCAGATTTCTTTTTATGATAGTCGGAGGTGTTCTCCTGATGCTGGCTCTCTTCTTCCTTTACAAATACTATTTTGTATTTGGCCGTGGCGTAAAGGCCGGAGAATTAAACCAGTTCATGGAGAAAGGGTATGTCTTCAAAACCTATGAAGGCCGCCTTATTCAGAGCGGATACCGCTCTAAACAACCCGGCAGCCTGCAATCCAATGAGTTCCAGTTTTCGGTAGCTGACGATCGTGTCGCGCAAAAGCTGATGAATGCCAGTGGTAAGTTCGTCGAACTGCATTACAAGGAATACCTGGGAGCAGTGCCATGGAGAGGGTTTAGCAATTTTATTGTAGATAGCGTGATTACGGTGAGAGACGTCAATTATTAGAAATTAAGAATTAAGAATTGAGCTGTTTTATCGCAGCTTAGTATAAAGTAAGAGGCTGATCTATTATTAGATCAGCCTCTTACTTTATACTAAGAAATACATTAACCAGGTGAAAGGTATTTGCCGCAATTCTTAATTTTTAATTCCTAATTGCCTTACTGCGCCAGCAGTAGAAAGATCGCTGGTTTCTTATGCAGTTCCGGCAAGGCCTGTTTCCACGCCTTTACGGTCTTCGTACGGATAAACTCTTCTGGCCCTGTAATATCAGCGGCCACACATATCTGCGTACTGTCTTTACAGTTATCCAGTATGTCTTTAAGCAACTGGTTATTGCGGTAAGGTGTTTCTATAAAGAGCTGCGTTTGTTGTTTCTTCTGTGACTGCATTTCCAGGTCACGGATCGCTTTGATCCTTTCAGGTGGTTTTACCGGCAGATAGCCGACAAACTGAAAGTTCTGTCCGTTCATACCGGAAGCCATCAGTGCAAGCAGCATAGAGTTAGGCCCTACCATGGGAATGACAGGTGCTTCTATCGCGTGTGCTACCTGTACCACAAGATGCCCCGGATCTGCGATAGCCGGACAACCTGCTTCACTGATCACACCGATATCTTTCCCTGACAGCAGTATCTGTTTTGCCAGGGCGGTATCAGGAGGTTGATGTTCTGACATCAGCAGTAACTGGAGGGCATCGATGTTGATGCTTTTGTCAAGCGCCTTCAGATATCTTCTGGCTGTACGTTCATTCTCCACAAAGAATACGCTGATCTGTTGTACCACCGGCGTCACGTACGCAGGAATAGTATGCAGCGTGTCTGCACTGAGTACAGTGGGTATCAGGTATACCTTACCAGGTTGCGCCATGCAATAATCTTTTGTCGGATAAGTGAATAGTGGCGGCAATGACCGCGTAGGAAGGAGCCATTACCCATCCCAGTACCGGAATGAACATCAGGATGTAAAACACCATACCATTGCCCAGGGCGATACCTCTGTGTCCTTTGATGAAATTGATACTCTGTTTCGGACTCATTTGATGCCTTTCACAGCTGTAATCAACCATGGAGAAACCATAGAAGTAGCATTCAATAAAGAAGGCGAACAAAGGTGTGATCCAGCCAACGATCGGTATAAATGAGAGTATGATCAGGAATATTACACAGATAGTCTGATACAACATGTTACGCAGCGAGATAACAATACCTCTCCCCATGTCTTTGAGGAACTGCTGCATGCTGAATGGAAAATCGCGTCTCTCCAGTATCGCCTCCGTCTTTTCCGAGAGGTAGGCAAACAGGGGAGAACCCAGTATAAGAAAGACATATTTATAATAGGAAAAATATAGCAGCAGTATCATGATCCTGATGGAGAAGGCCAGTAGAATAAAAAAGAAACTGACCCAGCTGCTTTCGAGGTCCTGTATCCATATTTTAAGTGGGAGCAGGTTAAAAAGGTATTCAACAAACTCTCCGGAATATCCCCAGACAAAATAGCTGCCCGTCATAAATAATATGCAGTAAAGGATACCAGGCACAAGTATCCACTTCCATAACCTGTGCTGCATAATAAACTGATGCGCCTTCCCATATGCCTGAATGGCGGCCAGTACTTCTCTGAATGAAAACAAAATCCTGGATTTTAGTGGTTAGTTATTCGCTATAAGCATTGATCCGGTTGTAAATAACTAAAAATCAGTGGAACAATGGTAAAAAATATAGACGGACAATAAAAAACCTGCCAGCTTATGCAACTGGCAGGTCCTTTTTAAATATCTTTTTATCAGATCAGAACCTCGGACAGAGCGTTCTGTATTTGCTTCCTTCGTTGCGTCTGTGCACGTAGATAATGGAAAGCTCCATACCACCACGATAGTTAGATGCCGGTTTCAGCGTAGATACGTTCGTGTCATAAGAAGCACCGATGGTGAAACCGTTGATCTCAAGACCGATGTAAGGGTTGATCGCATCTTTAAGACGGTACCAGCTACCAAGGTAGAAGGTAGTAGGGTTCTCATCGTCTCCATTCAGGTTGAAACCGTAAGCACCGCCAAATGAGAACTCAGATGCAGTGCTCTGTTTCATGTACAATGCGCTGAAGTGGATGCGGTTAGCACCATTCACCGGTACGGAACCACCACCATGCACCGTGTATCTGGAAGTCAGGCGGTTGTTGTTCTGCGCCATGAACGTTTCAGTTGGCTGTGTGATGTGGTAGTAAGACGCACCTACATAGATATTGGAAGATTCGCCTACGAGACCATTGTACAGGATACCGATATTCGGATCGAAGTAAGAGATCGTCGGATTGACAAATGATTCACCGCTTGGGATAGCCGGGTTATACCCGTTATTGTCGATCTGGTTTTCAAATACCAGTTTCGTCTGGTCCAGGCGCTTTTGTACTAACGTTCCCTGTAAACCCACTGCGAGGGTATGGTTACCTTCCGGGTCCAATCCTTTATGGTAGGCTGTACTAAAGCTTAAATATGTAGAGGTCAGTGCACCACCGCCGGTCCTGTCATACATCGCCATTATACCAACACCCCATATGTCAGTGTAATTCAGCACATTCTTCAGAATGCCGAAGTCCACTGCCGCAGTCCCGGTGGTAAATGGAGTTGAAATACTCCTCCACTGTGAACGATAGTTCCCTGAGACACGAAAATCGCCTGAAAACAGGCCAGTCATTGCCGGATTAAGTGTGAGTGGGGAAGCGAAGAACTGCGAAAAATGCGGGTCCTGCGCCCTGGCCGGGTTCATCAGATAAAGGGCAATCGTGAAAAACAGCAACACTTTTTTCATAAAAAAATACTTATAAGTATAGGGTTTTCTCATGGTTCCATGTGAAGGTACACAATGCTACTCATATTCCAAATTAAAAATATATAACATTGTGTTAGAGAAATCCCTAAAGTGTTATAAATGAATGCTTAAACAGTTTGTTTTTATTTGGTTGACTACTCAATTTTTTTTGAAATTGATCCATTCTCACGATTAATAGGTTCTTACTGCTGTAGCTTGTTTCCAAATGCGAGGTCTCCGGCATCTCCAAGTCCGGGTACAATGTAGCCTTTGGCCGTTAGTTCGTCGTCAATATCACCAGCCCAGATGCTCAGATTGCTGTCGGCGTGTCTTTGTACATACTCAATTCCTACAGTACAGGCGATGGCCACTACAAGGTGGATATGCTTTGGTTTACCCAGGCTTTGCAGGTGTTCGATGGTCTTCACCAGGGAAGCGCCGGTTGCCAGCATGGGATCAGAAAGGATAACTACCTGGCCATCAATAGACGGACTGGATACGTATTCAAGGTTGATATCGAATGTGCCGTCGTGTTTATGCTTACGGTAAGCAGAAATGAAGGCATGATCAGCTTTATCAAAGTAGTGCAGCAAACCCTGGTGTAATGCAAGGCCTGCTCTCAGGATAGTAGCGAGAACGGGTTGTTGTTTTAATACCCGGCAATTAGCGATACCAAGAGGCGTCTGTATTTCTTTCTCCTCGTATTCCAACGTCTTACTGATCTCATAAGCCGCGATCTCGCCCACTCTTTCCATATTGCGTCTGAAACGCATACGGTCTGTCTGGATCTCTGCGCTTCTTATCTCACTCAGCCATTCTCCTACTAACGAATTGGTGCTACTTAGATTCACTATCATGGGTGCAAAATACCAAAATTTTCAAAGCCCGGAAGGCTTAATAATAATAATGTAACGAAAATGTGGTTCAGGGTCCGAAAACCCTGAACCACCCGGGAAAAACAAGGAAGAAAGGCCGGCTAAAACGAACTATTTAGTGCCATGATTGTTGCTGATTAATTGTGCTTTTTTTACCAATTGTATGAATTCCGCCCGATAGCCTTCTTCGTCCGTCCCACGGGCGTTTCCGGCTAATTTGAGTACCTGATCGTAGCTGGCGTTCCCCTTGTGTTCGGAGTTACGCAGCAGCAGTCCGAAGTCTGCAACAGCAGTGGCCATACGGAAATCTTCCGGTGCGGCGCTGATATCCTGCTGCTTCCAGCGCAATACCTGGGAAATCAGCTTGCTGCTGCTGTCGGTTGGGTTTTTATACCGCAGCTTTACAGTTAGCACTTCCGTGTTATTACCGGGCACAGGCTGCTGCTGCTGGTACTTCAATGGGTCAACCTCCGGCTGACCGGTCTTTACGCCTACCGGTACAATTTCGTACAGGGCTGTCACGGTATGGCCTGCACCCATATCGCCAGCATCCTTTTTATCATCATTGAAATCTTCATTATTCAATAACCTGTTCTCATAACCTACCAGCCTGTACGATTGTACATATTTAGGATTGAACTCTACCTGGAGCTTCACATCCTTCGCGATGGTGAACAGGGTGCCGCCGAATTCGGTGGCAAAGGTGCGGCGTGCTTCTTCGAAGTTGTCGATATAGGCATAGTTGCCATTTCCTTTGTCAGCCAGCAGTTCCAGCTTGTTGTCTTTATAATTGCCCATACCAAAACCCAGTACGGAAAGGAATATACCTTTTTCGCGTTCCTTTTCGATGATGCGTTGCAGTTCGCCATCGCTGGAAGGACCAACATTAAAGTCGCCGTCTGTCGCAATGATCACGCGGTTGTTACCATTCTTCAGCAGGTATTCGGTAGCTGTTTTGTAGGCCAGTTGTACACCTTCTCCGCCAGCAGTGGAGCCTCCGGCTTCAAGTTTGTCCAGCGCATCCAGGATGGTTGTCTTGTGTTCGCCGGAAGTAGATGGTAATACCAGGCCTGCGGCGCCGGCATATACCACGATCGCTACTCTGTCAACAGGTCTTAACTGGTTCACCAGTAATTTGAATGCCTGCTTTACCAGCGGCAATTTGTTGGCATCACTCATAGAACCGGATACATCGAGCAGGAACACCAGGTTGGAAGGAGGGAGGTTGCCCTTGGACACATCTTTTCCTTTTAATGCAATGCGTACCAGCTGATGTGCCGTATTCCAGGGGCATACGGCCATATCGGTCTGTACTGCTACCGGTGCGTTATCTGTTGGATTACTGTATTTATAATCAAAATAGTTGATCATTTCCTCTACTCTCACCGCGTCTACCGGTGGCATATTACCTTCATTCAAAAAGCGACGGATATTGGAATAGGAGGCCCTGTCCACGTCGATCGAAAATGTACTCAATGGCTGAGAAGAGACCGTTTTGAAGTTGTTTTCGTTGACAGGACTGTAGTCTTCTGTATTGTGTTGTGCAGGTGCTATATAGATACTGGCTTGTGCTGCTCTTGATCCGTAGAGTGCCGGACTGGCGCTCGGCGCATAGGCATATGCTGCGACCTCACCTGATGCGGCTTTCATATCCTTATGCTTCATTTGTCTTGCAGGCTTTGTTACCACCACTTCCTGCAGACTTTTGTTATCAGCTTTCAGGCGGATGGTGACTGCTCGTCCGGCCATACTTTCCTTCAATGTGAGAGTTTGAGAAGTGTACCCTATGTACATCACTTCTATTATTGTCGCGGTGTCTATCTGTATTTCAAAGCGACCGTCCCCGTCGGTGACGATGCCCCGTTTGCTTGTTTTCCCACCTATTCTGATAGTTACTCCGGAAAGTGGGGCTTTGTTACCATTATCAATAACCTGACCTTTTATTTTGACAGATTTAAGTGCAGATGCGGAGGTCGATTGTGCAAATCCTTCATGAGGTATACCTGCTATGCCGAAGGCCATAAAGCCCAGGAGCAGAAGCGTGAGATGTTTTTGCATGGCGCATTGTTTTGAGTCCGCATTTAAGATGCAGTACCTCCCCCTGATTCCATAAAACCCGAAAAAAAATTATGAAAGCGGCACATTATTTACTTTTGCACAAATTTTACCGCATGGTTTATAATGTAATTGGCGTAACGTCAGGCACTTCGCTGGCAGGGTTGGACCTGGTTTTTGTGGCATTGACAGAAGTACGTGGAAAATGGACTTACGAAATAAAGGCGGCGGAACGCCTGGCATATACCTCCGAATGGGAGGAAAAACTACGTGCTGCGGCGGAATTGTCTGCCCGGGATTACCTGTTGCTCCATGCTGAATATGGACATTTTACCGGCCATACTATCAATCAGTTCATTACGCAACATGAACTGGACCATAAAGTACATTTCATTGCCGCACACGGACATACCGTATTTCATGTGCCTGCACAGAAGATGACCGCTCAGCTGGGAGATGGCGCTGCTATTGCCGCTGTCACCGGTCTTTCGGTGATCAGCGACCTGCGTGCCATGGACATCGCTTTAGGTGGAAAGGGCGCCCCAATACTGCCAATAGCAGAACAATTGCTGTTTCCCGATTACAGTTTCCGGGTGAACCTGGGCGAAAATGCCACTATCGCTACAGAAAAGGATGGTCAGCTGATCGCATGGGACGTTTGTCCGGCTAATTATGTGCTGGATACCCTGGCGGGAATGCTGGGCCGCGCATTTGATGAAGAAGGTAAACTGGCCGCCGGCGGCGTTACTGATCAGAAACTGCTGGATGCGCTCAACGGACTGGCTTTCTACAATGAAAAATATCCCAAGACACTGGCCGCAAAATTCGGGACCGGCACCATTCTGCCGATGGTCCAGCAGCATCAGTTGTCAACGCAGGGCAAACTGAATACTTATACACAGCATATTGCAGCACAGATCGCGGCCGCTGTACAACAACTTGCTCCGCAGGAAGAAGGTGCAACGCAGACGCTCTTACTGACCGGTGGTGGCACAAAGAATACTTACCTGGTAGAGACCATACAACAGGCTTTACAAACACAACATATTACTGTAACTGTTCAGGAAGAACCCTTCAGGAATGCACTGATGATCGCATTACTGGGCGCATTACGCTGGAGACAGGAACCGAACGCACTGGCATCTGCAACAGGTGCTGAAAAAGATAGTGTAGGCGGGGCTTTGTGGGCAGTATAACAAACAAATCGGAGGTATATGTTCAGCATATACCTCCAATTACAATTATATGCTATAAAACGGCTGCTGTAAAGCTGAAATGATCTCCGTCAAACAATCCCTTATCACTCAGTTTCAGATGCGGAATAACCAGCAGCGCCATAAAGGACAATGTCATAAAAGGCGCGTCCAGTTTACTGCCCAGTGCTTTGGCGGCTTTGTCCAGCTGACTGTATTGTGCCGCTACTTCATAACCATCCAGGTTGCTCATTAACCCTGCAACAGGCAAAGGCAATACGCTTACTTCACCATTGCTCACCACACTCACGCCACCCTTATGTGCAATAACTGCATTCACTGCCTGTGCAATGCTTTCATCATCGACACCTACTACAATGATATTATGACTGTCATGTGCAACAGATGATGCAATAGCCCCGTGTTTAAAACCAAAGTTCCTGATAAAGCCCAATGCTACGGGCGCTTCCTGGTAACGGTTCACAACGGCCAGTTTCAGGATATCTTTCTCTGTTGACGAGAATAACTGATTGTCCACGACAGGCAGCGTCTCAGTAAAACTGTTGGTGATCAGTTGCCCGTCGAGTGCTTCTATTACTTTCACTTTCGCGGTAATACCGTCAGCGGTAATACGAAAATCCCCTGGTGATTTCGGTGTACATGCAAAGTTGTTGATCACTGGTGCGATCACAGAAGGGATCAGTGTTTCGCCGTTCTGTGCTACCAGCTGGCCATTGATATAAGTTGCCCTTATGTTGAATGTATCAGGATGATCAGCAACGATAAAATCAGCAGGATCACCTACGCGCAACAAGCCGGCAGGTATCTTGTAATGTAATACCGGATTTATGCAGGCGGCACGCAGTACTTTAAACAGATCGATCTTTAATGCCAGTGCTCTTCTTACCAGTGCATCGATATGTCCTTCCACAAGATTGTCCGGATGTTTGTCATCGCTGCAGAACATGATCTTTTCAGGATGATCGTGTAACAGTGGTATGAGCGCGTCGAAGTTGCGCGCAGCACTACCTTCCCTGATCAGGATATGCATGCCGTATTGCAGTTTGTCAAGTGCTTCTGCGGCAGTAAAACATTCGTGATCTGTACTGATGCCGGCAGCGATATATTTTTTTGCGTCCTCACCACGCAGACCGGGAGCATGTCCATCAACAGGTTTGCCGATACGTTTTGCTGCCGCGATCTTCGCCATTACATCCGGCTGTTCGTGCAGTACACCGGGAAAATTCATCATTTCTGTGAGATAAAGTACCTCCGGTTTTTCCAGCAGTGCTTCCACATCGGCCACCGTTACCTCTGCGCCTGCTGTTTCGAAGATCGTTGCAGGCACGCAGGAAGGCGCACCAAAGCAGAATTTAAAGGGAACGGTCTTTCCGTTTTCCAGCATGTATTCTACACCCTGTACGCCTAGTACGTTCGCTATTTCATGCGGATCGGAAACAGTAGCTACGGTGCCATGTACAACAGCCAGTCTGGCGAATTGTGATGGCGTCAGCATGGAGCTTTCCACATGCACGTGTGCATCTACAAAACCAGGCAGCAGGTATTGTTCATATGTCGCGGCATCTTCTGTAATACTGGCGATACGGCCGTTTTCAACGGTAACGGTAGCAGGATAGATTTTCTGTTGCAGGATATCTATCAGGTTACCTGATATCTGAAATGAGGTGGACATTCCCGGGTGATTTTATGATGAATAATTTTGCAGCATTTTTTTAGCTTCTGCTGAGAGCTTTTCTGCCAGTGCCGCAGGTTGCAGTACTTTCACGTTTGCGCCATAACTCAACAGCAGCATCTGTAGTTCATGATTGATCACGACATTGATAGAAATGCGGCATTCCTTGTCATTGTCTTTCTCCACCTGCTGTGAAGGATGGATCGGTTGTGATTTAATGTACTTACCCTGTAATGGCGTAAATGCCAGTATCACTTTCTCCGGTTCGCCCTGTGGTACCGTTACGCCAATAGCATGCTGATAATAACTGGCGTCATCGAAATTCTTTTCATCGAATGTCTTGTTGGTCGGCCATATGTCTATGATCCTGTCCAGCGCGAATGTCAGCAGGGTCCCGCCTTTTGCTTTCTGACTTTTACCGATGAGGTAAAAGCGGTACTGGTATTCACGCAGGTGATAAGGTTCTACCCAGTGTTCTTTAGGCTCATTCCTGTCAAAGCTCTGATAGGCGATACGTATCACTTCCCTGCCTTTGATCGCATCTACGATGAAGGGAATATGTGCAGCACCTTTGTACTGTGTGGTACGGGCAAATTTGATCAGCCCTTTGTGCTCCAGTACTTCCCTGTTCTTTTTCAGGCTGTTCGCTATTTTGAGTATAGCGTCCTCAAACTGCACAATGACAGGCAGACTACGGAATTGTTCCAGTATACCGATGGCGATTTCCAGCCCCTGGAGATCGGCTTCATCTATGGGCAGACTATTGATAGAGTATGTTTCGTCAGTATAACGATAAGTGCCTGTACTGCGATCGTACAGGATAGGCGCCTTATAGTTTAGTTCGGGGTCATGGCGCATGTCCTGGATATCTTTCTGGATCGTACGTACGGAAATGGAGGAATCCATTTTCCCGGATACGAACTCAATAAGGTCCTCCAGGGTGGGTTTTCTCAAACGCTTGTTGCGTAAACGCTCGTCTATCCAGCGATAACGCGAAACAGCATCCTTGTTTTTAGGCATGCATGGAAATATTTAGAGGATAAAAATAGTTAAAATTCGCTACGCAAATTCTCTGCGTTTTGCACCGGTATCTTTGTATCGTTATCAACAACTAATCGGTTATGAAACAGACAAATACCGCTACTGTTAGTACCTCCGAAGCAATATCAGTTGGCCAGATCATCCTGGATGATACCAATTATTTAACCTTCTGGGGCCACATCAAAAAAGATGATACCTGGCAGCGTTGTGACTTCATCACAACCTACGAAGTGTTAAATACCATGTTACGTTATGTACAGGATAGAAGTGATGCCGTGCAGATGATCATCGTACAGAAGCTGGAAAATATGGAGCAAATCCCCGATATGATCGACCTGGAGATGGAGTTGGGAAAAGCAGTGTTGTTTGATAACATGTATTTCAGGTTAGCCCGCCCCGGAAACCGTGAAAATGGCAACTGGGTTGAATATACAGCAGGAGAATGCTACTATATAGAGCAGGTGACCCCATTACCTTCTGCCAGCGTACCCCATTACGTCAGAAAAATAGACCATTGTCTGGAAATGCTCCACAAGAGCTATGAATTGTACCTCGGGTATATTGAGCTGGAATTTGATGAAGACGCAGCACGTAAGAAATCCGATCTGGCAGACGATCTTAAGTTTACACTGGCATACTATGCCTGGAAAGAAAGGACCTTATAAACTCGTACCCCATACTATCCCCGTGAACCCCTGAAAGAACCCTGAAAAACCCTGATAACCCCGAAAAAGCGACCCGGTTACCCCTAACGGTGTTGTGTTGCGCTTCCAGGTAAGCGTTATCCCTAATACCTTTTGCGTCCAGTTGTTTGTCTTAACTCCGCCCTGCCTGTTCTTCAGGCAGGGAATTTTTTTTTGAAAAATCATTGTAAAGTCTATAATATTTGTAGGAAAATCCTATTTTTGAATACTCTAAAACAAGAGAACTTATGAGCTTAAGATTAGGAGATACCGCACCGAACTTTCAGGCTAAGACTTCGCAGGGTGATATTGATTTTTATGAGTTCCTGGGAGACAGTTGGGGAGTATTATTTTCACATCCGGCTGACTATACACCAGTTTGTACTACCGAATTGGGTAAAACAGCACAGCTGAAAGATGAATTCGCAAAGCGTAATGTAAAAGTACTGGCGCTGAGCGTAGACCCACTGGAAAAACACCTGGGCTGGATCAACGATATCAACGAAACACAGAACACAGATGTTCAGTTTCCCATTATCGCTGACGAAGACAGGAAAGTTTCCGATCTTTATGATATGATCCATCCGAATGCGTCAGAAACCTTTACAGTAAGGTCTCTGTTCATCATCGGACCAGATAAGAAAGTGAAATTGATGATCACTTATCCGGCTTCAACCGGCAGAAACTTCAACGAGATTCTGCGCGTGATCGACTCTCTGCAGCTGACCGCTAACTATAGCGTAGCAACTCCTGCAAACTGGGTTGATGGTGAAGACGTTATCGTGACCCCTGCGGTGAAAACCGAAGATATTCCGGGCCGCTTCCCGAAAGGTCACAAGATCATCAAACCTTACCTGAGAACAACACCTCAGCCGAACAAATAAGGCAGAAAGCTGTTAACAAGTAAGAAAATTGATAAACTTGTTCGTTTAAAACCTGCACCGTACGTGTGTCAGGTTTTTATTCATAAGATTTTTTAATGGTTGGTTTTTGATTTTTACGAAACGGGGATTTCTCCCCGTTTTTTCTTTTTATACCAGTCTGTAAAGGCGGTACCAGGTAGCATAGATACCTGGTACCGCCTTTAATATTGTGATTAAATTGTATTGGTAATACCGTTGTTATGAAGTTGTAATGGACATGAGGTGGACTTGATGCGTACCTGCCGGGTATTGAGCAGGATAGGTGAGGGTATAAAAAAGGCGGTCTCTTGTCGAAACCGCCTGTATATCAATAGTCTATATGCTTTTTTATAAAACCAGCTCTGTGCTTCTGCCGCTGTTTTTGCGCAGCTGCGTCACGACTGCCTGAATATCCTTTGGCAGTGGTGCTTCGATCACGTTCTCTGCTCCCTGCTGATCTTTGAATTGCAACTGCCATGCATGCAGTCCCAGTCTGCTCAGCAGAGGACGTTCTTCCTCTACTCTTTTACCCAGTTTATAGTTCTTCTTGATAGCAGACAGATAAACCGGTGCAGCAGTGCCATATAGCTCATCTACAGCGATCGGATGGCCCAGATGCTTCATGTGTACACGGATCTGGTGGGTACGGCCTGTATGGATCTGTAATTGCACCAGACTGTAGAGACCAAAAGCTTCCAGTACCTGGTAGTCAGTCAGGGCGTTTTTACCCTTTCTGTTGGTCACCATTCTGCCCTTGATGGTAGGATGCTCCATGATGGCTTCATCCACACTACCGGTTTCCGGGTGTAATTGTCCATTTACCAGGCCTTTATAGAATTTCTTTACGTTACGGCCTTCGAACAGCTGCGAATAATATTTGTGAGCTACCTCATTTTTTGCAAAAAGGATCACGCCACTGGTGTCTTTATCCAGGCGGTGTACAGTGAATATCTCACCGTAATGCTTTCTCAGCAATCCCTGAAGGGAATCCAGCTGGTTGTCATGTCTGTCCGGAATGGTCAGCATGCCTGCAGGTTTGTTCAGAATAACAAAGTCTGCTGTTTCTTTTATGATGATGTCGTTAATGCGCATAGTTTACTTAAAGTGCTTCAGAAGGATGATCTCTTTTTCTGTCAGGAAACGCCACTTACCACGATTGATGTTCTTCTTGGTAAGACCCGCGTAGGTAACACGGTCCAGTTTTTCCACTTCATACTCCAGGTGTTCAAAAATGCGGCGTACGATGCGGTTTTTACCACTATGAATTTCAATACCAACCTGTGTTTTATCACCGGCTTCCACATATCCCAGTGCATCTACATTGGCCACGCCATCTTCCAGTGTCACACCCTGCAGGATGTTTTCAAAGTGTGCTTTGGTCAGTGGTTTATTCAGTCCTACGTGATAGATCTTTTTGATATTGTGTTTCGGATGCGCCAGTTTCTGTGCCAGTTCGCCGTCATTGGTCAGCAACAGCAGACCGGATGTATTACGGTCAAGACGGCCTACCGGGTATACGCGCTGTTCTTCAGTAGTAGCATCCTGGATCAGTTCCATTACAGTTTTACGGCCTTCCGGGTCATCAGTGGTAGTGATATACCCTTTTGGTTTGTTCAACAGAATGTATACCAGGTTTTTCTGGATATTGATCTTCCTGTTGTTGATCGCCACCTCGTCTTTCGCAGTTACCTTGAACGCCGGCTCGGTAATGAGTTCGCCGTTTACGGTCACTTTTCCTTCTTTCACAAAATCAACTGCCTTTCTACGGGAGCAAAGACCAGAGTGTGCGATGTATTTATTCAGCGGCATTTCGCCAGGAGCGTTGCCGGATTCTTCGTTTTTGGATGATCTTTTGCCATAGGAATCGTCTTCGTGGCGTGCCCTTCTGGTGGCCAGTTTACGGTCCTGTTTACCGGCAAAACGTTCATTGGCGGTATCAAAGTATTTTTTACGGTTAAAGCCGCTTGGTGTAGGACGTTCGTCCCTGCTACCGCGTTTGCCGGCTTTTTTATCGTCAGCGCCATGGAACGCGCTATCGTCGTCCTGTTGTGGTTTCGGCTTGAAAGGCGTTCTGCCACTTGCGGTTTTACGTACCGGCTCTATGCGGCGTCTGCGACCATTTTCATCTCTTTCGGGACGTTTGGACGCTGGTTTTTCAGCGCCGTCTCTACGGAAACCACGGGGACCTTTATGTTCGCCGTCGTTCTCTTTACGTTCAGGACGGAAAGGGCGGTCGCTCTTTTTGAAGTCGCCGCGGTCTTTATTATCATCATCTTTACGCGCCGGACGGAAAGGACGTTCATTTCTCTTAAAATCTCCACGTTCCTTGTTATCATCGTCTTTGCGTGCCGGACGGAAAGGGCGATCGTTCTCTTTACGTTCGGTGCGGAAAGGACGGTCATTCTTTTTGAAATCTCCACGCTCCTTATTATTATCGTCTTTACGTGCCGGACGGAAAGGACGTTCGCTTCTTTTAGATTCATCGCGGCTATCACTACGTGAAGGGCGCTCACTTCTCTTGTCGCCGCGACCCGGCTTCTCATCATCGCCTCTTTTGCGGTCAGTGTTGCCAAAGCGTTGACCACCTTTATTGGAACTGCTGCTTTTATTTTCCTTGAAAGGGGAAAATCCTTTCTTAGCAGGTGTATTTTTTCTCATCTGTTTGTTTTTGAAAATTGTATGCAGGAAACTGATCAACCTTTATTGGCCAACTGACCACAGGCCGCATCGATGTCTTTACCACGACTACGACGAAGACGGGCATTTACCTTGTTTTTGGACAGGTATTCCATGAATGCCTCGGCAACGTCCTCATCAGGCTTCATGAAGCGGGCGTTGGAAATTGGATTGTACTCAATAATGTTGACCAGATCTGCAGGTACCTGGCGGTATATGCGGATCAGCTCTTCAGCATCCTTGAAGGAGTCGTTAAAATCCTTAAAGAGAATATATTCGAAGGAGATCTGGTTCTGTGTTTCTTTGTAGAAGTAGTTCAATGCTTCGATCAGTACCTTGAGGTTGTTAGTATCATTGATCGGCATGATCTGGCTGCGTTTTTCGTCATTGGCAGCATGCAGGGATAATGCGAGGTTGAACTTTACCTTATCGTCTCCCAGCTGGCGGATCATTTTGGCTACGCCGGCAGTAGATACGGTGATACGTCTTGGGGACATACCGAGACCATCCGGAGAAGTAATGCGCTCGATGGACTGCAATACGTTTTTATAGTTCAGGAGCGGTTCTCCCATTCCCATATACACAATATTGCTGAGCTTCTTGCCATATGCTTCCATTGCCTGCTGGTTCAGGAGGGCAACTTCATCGTAAATTTCATCGAATTCCAGATTACGCTTACGGTCCATATAACCGGTTGCGCAGAACTTGCAGCTCAGGCTGCAACCCACCTGGGAAGATACGCAGGCAGTCTGACGGGTGTCAGTAGGTATCAGTACCCCTTCCACCATATGTCCGTCATGCAGACGGAAGCGGCTCTTGATCGTGCCGTCATCGCTGTGCTGAGTCGTATCTGTCGTGATTGCCGGAAGACTGAAATGTTCTTCCAGTTTACTGCGTAAGTCTTTGGAAATGTTGGTCATAGCGTCGAAGCTGGTAGCATGTTTCAACCACAGCCACTCATACACCTGTTTGGCGCGGAAAGGCTTTTCCTCTATAGACCCAAAGTATTTCTGTAATTCCGGTAAGCTGAGGTGCCGGATATTTGTTTTGCCCGATTTCATTCCTGACCTTTAAATGAGATAATGTCTGCCTTACGGCAGTCGGTAGTAAGCGGCAAAGGTACGACATTTTATCCACGCACCATCAGGAAACGGGCGGAAGCCCTACAGATAAGGGTTTTCGTCTAAAAACCGGCTATTTCTCCGTATTACATCGTTATTATACCCCCATTATGCCGCTACCCCTTCGCTCATGAGCGGAGAGATAGCGGCATAATGGCGGCGTAGTAAGGGGATAAGGGTAGCAATAGGCCATTTTAGTGTAGCAACCAGCCGCTGTATTGGTATTACCCCCGATTCCACTACATTTACAACCTTTATTAACCAAAGCAATCCATCAAAGCAATGCAAGCTGCTTATATAGTAGACGCGGTCCGCACCCCAATAGGCCGTTATGGTGGGGTTCTGAGTACGATCCGGCCGGACGATATGCTGGCTCACCTGATCAAAGCCATTCTTGAACGTAATCCGACATTAGACCCTGCTGGTATTGAAGATGTTATAGCCGGCGCTACCAACCAGGCCGGTGAAGATAACCGGGATGTGGCCCGTATGGCTGCCTTATTGGCCGGATTGCCGGTGACGGTGCCGGGCAATACGGTCAACCGCCTCTGTGCATCTGGTATGCAGGCCATCATGGACGCAGCAAGGGCCATTATGTGCGGAGATGGAGATGTGTACCTCGCCGGGGGAGTGGAAAGTATGACCCGCGCTCCGTTAGTAATGCCAAAGGCGGACGGCGCCTTCAGCCGTAAAACAGAAATGTATGACTCTACTATAGGCTGGCGCTTTACCAATAAGAAGCTGGCGGACATGTATCATCCCTATTCCATGGGCGAAACGGCAGAAAATGTAGCCCGCCAGTGGAATATCAGCAGGGAAGAGCAGGACCTGTTCGCCTATCAGAGCCAGCTGAAGTATAAAACTGCCTATGACGCCGGCAAATGGGCGGCAGAGATCATCCCGATCGCTATCACTCCTAACAAACAGGGACAGGTGATCATCAGCGATGACGAACCGCCAAGGGAAACATCCCTGGATAAACTGGCAGGGCTGAAACCTGCATTCGCCAAAGAAGGGAGTGTAACAGCAGGTAATTCTGCCGGCATCAATGATGGTGCTGCCTGTGTGCTGGTGGTATCTGAGCAGGCATTGAAACAGTATAACCTGAAACCATTGATGCAGATAAGGGCAATGGCCGTGGCAGGGGTAGACCCTTCCATTATGGGCATCGGTCCGGTACCGGCTTCACAGAAAGCATTACACCGGGCGGGTCTCACAGTAGATCAGCTTGATCTGATAGAATTGAATGAGGCATTTGCGGTGCAGGCACTGGCTTGTATCCGTGACCTCGGACTGGATACTTCGAAGATCAATGTGAACGGTGGCTCGATCGCCATCGGTCATCCACTGGGATGTACTGGCGCGCGGATCGCGGCTACGCTGTTACATGAATTCAAACGCAGGCCACAGGCAAAGTATGGACTGACCACCATGTGTGTGGGCGTGGGACAGGGTGCTGCGATGATTTACGAGAACCTGGTATAGGAAAATAAAGAACGGGCGGTCGGAGTCTCCCGGCCGCCCGTTGATGGCAAGCAAAAAAGGATTACAAACAAATCTGTTTCTCCGTCATCATCTTCCGGAGATTTATCAGGCCATATCTCATACGGCCCAATGCGGTATTGATGCTCACCTGGGTGAGATCGGCAATTTCTTTGAAACTCAGGTCTGCGTAATGGCGGAGGATGATCACCTCACGCTGTTCTTCCGGCAGCAGGTCGAGCATACGTCTTACACGATCGTGGCTCTGTGCCGTGATCATTTTTTCTTCTGCACTGCTCTCGCTGAAATTCAATACGTTGAAAATATCTTTGTCGTCGCTGGTCTTGATGATAGGAGTACGCTTGATCTTACGGAAGTGGTCCACACACAGGTTATGCGCAATACGCATGGCCCAGGGGAGGAATTTTCCTTTTTCCGTATAGCGTTCAGCTCTGATAGTATCTATGATCTTTATAAAGGTATCCTGGAAAATGTCTTCTGCCAGGAAAGCGTCTTTCACAAGTAATACGATAGAGGTATAGAGCTTATCTTTGTGTCTGTGCACTAATTCTTCCAATGCCGAAGCGTGACCCTTTTTGAAGAGGGTAATTAGTTGCTCATCACTTAGTTTGTACATTATTTGCATAAACTTCTACAATAGCGGGTTTATAATAAAAATAGGACTTGTGACAGTCGTAGGAAAAATGTGTAGAGTTTATGCTATAATAGGCAGTTTTAGAGTTTATAAATCTGAACCTGGGAAGACCTTCAGGTTTCATCTAATGCAAATATAAAGTAATAGTTCAATAAAACAATCCCTCATTTGTGCAATTTTCCAGTCATTTAATATAGCCACAACCCCACGGAATTGACCGGCCCTTGCAGGTTTCGCCTATAACGCGTTCAGGTAGAATGGAATGCTGCCGGAATGGTTTACTTTCAGTATTTTTACATCCATTATGGCTACTAAAGTGAAGAAAACGGAAACAATAACTGAAGCTCAGTCAGTTAGTACGCAAGATCAGATTTTCATTAAGGGCGCACGCGTTCACAACCTCAAAAATGTTAGCGTAGGCATTCCAAGAAGCAAGCTGGTAGTGGTAACCGGGGTCTCCGGTTCAGGCAAGTCTTCACTGACCATGGACACATTGTATGCTGAAGGCCAGCGCCGCTATGCGGAGAGCCTCAGCGCTTATGCCCGTCAGTTCCTTATGCGCATGAACAAACCTGATGTTGATTACATCAAGGGGATTTGTCCTGCCATCGCCATCGAGCAAAAAGTGATCACCCGTACGCCACGTTCTACCGTGGGCTCTATGACGGAGATATATGACTACCTCCGCCTCTTTTTCGCCCGTATCGGCAAAACATATTCCCCTGTATCAGGTCAGCTCGTTAAGAAACACGAGGTGAGCGATGTAGTGGATTATATTAAAAAATTGCCCGCCGGGTCTAAAATACAATTGCTGGTTACCTTCCGCCGTCACGAAAAACGCGACGTGAAAGAAGAATTGCAAATCCTGATGCAGAAAGGTTTTTCCCGTCTGTATGTAAAGGAGAAAGGCAATGGTTCCCTGCTGCGTATCGAAGAACTGCTGGACGAAAAGAAACCAGCGCTCCCAAAAGAGGCTTACCTGCTGGTAGACCGTCTGGTGGCAAAGGAATTTGAAGAAGATGATCTGCACCGTATCGGGGACAGTGTGCAGACCGCTTTTTACGAAAGCGAGGGCGACTGTCTCGTAGAGGTAAATGGCGCAGAGATGAAACATTTCTCCAACCGTTTTGAACTCGATGGTATGCAGTTCGAAGAACCGGTACCTAACCTGTTCTCCTTCAATAACCCTTATGGCGCCTGTCCGGTGTGTGAAGGTTTTGGCCAGGTACTGGGTATCGATGCCGATCTGGTCATTCCTGACAAACGCCTGAGTGTATATGAAAACGCCATCGCTCCCTGGAGAGGTGAAAAGATGGGCGAATACAAGGAAGCGCTGATAAAAGCCTCCCGTAAGTTCAATTTCCCGATCCATAAACCGATCGTTGATCTTACGGATGAGCAATACCAGTTGCTCTGGACAGGTAACGAACATTTCTACGGTCTGAACGAGTTTTTCAAAATGGTGGAGCAGAACCTGTACAAAGTACAGTACCGTGTGCTGCAATCCCGCTACCGTGGCCGGACTGGTTGTCCGGAGTGCGGAGGTGGCCGCCTGAGAAAAGAAGCGTTATACATCAAAGTGGCCGGCGTGAACATCGCGCAGCTGGTAGATATGCCGGTAAGCAATCTCTACGAATGGTTCCAGCAACTACAGCTGTCTGAATATGATCAGCAGGTGGCGAAGAGAATACTCGTGGAAATTGATCACCGTCTGAAGACATTACTGGATGTAGGGCTGGGCTATCTCACGCTCAACCGTGTGGCCAACACATTGAGTGGTGGTGAAAGTCAGCGTATACAGCTGACCCGCTCGCTGGGTAGCAACCTGACCAATTCCATGTACATACTCGATGAACCAAGTATCGGTCTGCATGCACGCGATACACACCGTCTCATTGGTGTACTGAAAGAGCTCCGTGACCTCGGTAACACCGTTGTCGTGGTAGAACACGATGAGATGATGATGGAAGAAGCCGACTATATCATCGATATGGGACCACTCGCCAGTCACCTGGGCGGTGAAGTGATTTTCGCCGGTAATTACCAGGAAATCCTGAAAGACAGTAAAAGTCTGACAGGTAAATATCTCAGCGGACAGCTAAGCATCGAGCCACCGATTAAACTCCGCAAATGGAAAAAGGCAATTTCCCTGGAAGGTTGCCGTCAGCATAACCTGAAAAATATCGACGTAGATTTTCCTTTACAGGTACTGACTGTTGTGAGCGGTGTGAGCGGATCGGGTAAGACTACGCTGGTAAAACAGATCCTCTATCCGGCGCTCATGAAACTGAAGGGTGAATTTGCAGATCGTGTAGGTCAGCACCGCGCACTGAAAGGCGCTGTGGATGATATCACACAGATCGAAATGGTGGACCAGAACCCGATCGGTAAATCGTCCCGTTCCAACCCGGTTACTTATATCAAAGCATATGACGAGATCCGTGACCTGTATGCAAAGCAGCAGCTGAGCAAAATGCGCGGATTCCAGCCGAAACATTTCTCTTTTAACGTGGACGGCGGCCGTTGTGACGCCTGCAAGGGAGAAGGAGAAGTAATTGTGGAAATGCAGTTCCTGGCAGACGTACACCTGCAATGTGAAACCTGTGGTGGCCGTCGTTTCAAGGAAGAAGTACTGGAAGTGACCTACAAAGGCAAGAACATCTACGATGTACTTGAAATGAGTGTGGAAGAGTCGCTGGACTTCTTCAAGGATGAAAAAGACGTGTGTAATAAAATCCGTCCGCTGAGTGATGTGGGCCTGGGTTATGTGAAACTGGGTCAGAGCAGTGATACACTAAGCGGTGGTGAAGCACAGCGTGTGAAACTGGCTTCTTTCCTCGGTAAAGGAAAAGCACAGGGACATATTCTGTTCATCTTCGACGAACCGACTACCGGTCTTCACTTCCATGACATCAAGAAGCTGCTGGCTTCCTTTAACGCCCTGATCGATCAGGGACACAGCGTACTGGTAATTGAACACAATATTGACGTGATCCGCAGTGCTGACTGGGTAATTGACCTGGGACCAGAGGGCGGCGCCGGTGGTGGACAGTTATTGTATGCAGGATTGCCGGAAGGACTAAAGGATGTGAAGGAGAGTTATACAGGGAAATATTTGTGAAGAATTAAGAATTAAGAATTGTCGTTTAATTGGCTGATTATTAATAAAATGCGTTAGTTGAGATGACGTGTTTCAGATAAAATGAAAAAGCTGCGGAGATTATTCTTCGCAGCTTTTTCATTTTATTGGATGGAGGATAGCCCCCAATTCTTAATTCTTAATTGCCTGCTATCTCAGTCTGTCAAGTGATTTAATCAGTTTTTCGTCTTTGAAAATACCTCTCGCTGCCATCAGCAAAAAGATAAATATCAGGACAGGCAGGAAAGCGCCTGGCAGATAAGTGGCAGTAGTGATCAGTTTGCCCTGGGACTGGAGATCATTCGCCGTATCCTGTACTTTGAAGTATTGCAGGGCAATTGCTACAACAGACAGCAGAATATTCAGTATGGTCAGTCTGAACTGTAATTTGCGGTTTTTGAACAGGAAAATACAGAACAGGGCCAATCCTACTACCAGCATCAGCACCAGAAACACTATAAAGCTCGACTGTGCATTGAAATATCTGATCGATCCGTCGTTAAGGGTAGCTTTCCAGATGTTCAGGAACCAGGTACCGATACCGGCCGCAGCCGCTAATAAAAGGTAAAGACTTTGAATGCGTTGTATCATGTTTGTCAGGGAGATTTACCGGGTAAAAATAAGTAAATATTGTGAACCTACTCTTTCGTGGTACTCACTGTTCCTCCAATACTTCGTATATTGCACGCCCAAGAACAATCTTTTATTGAAATGGCAAGAAAACAGAACAAGCAGGATGCATTGGATTACCATGCATTGGGGCGGCCTGGAAAAATTGAAGTAATACCTACAAAGAACACCAAGACACAATGGGACCTTTCACTGGCTTACTCTCCCGGAGTAGCAGAGCCATGTAAGGAGATCGCCAAGGACGTAGAAAATGTGTACAAATATACAGCCAAAGGGAATCTGGTAGCGGTGATCAGTAATGGTACGGCAGTACTGGGCCTGGGCGATATTGGTCCTGAAGCCGGTAAACCGGTAATGGAAGGTAAAGCCGTATTGTTCAAAATCTTTGCAGATATCGATGTATTCGATATCGAACTGAACACAAAGAACGTGGACGAGTTTGTACAGGTTGTGAAAGCTATGGAGCCGACTTTCGGTGGTATCAACCTGGAAGACATCAAAAGTCCGGAGTGCTTTGCGATAGAAGAGCGTCTGAAAAAGGAACTAAGAATTCCGATCATGCACGACGATCAGCATGGTACCGCCATCATTTCCAGCGCAGCCCTGCTGAACGCCCTGGAACTGGTGAAAAAAGATATTGACAAGGTTAACATCGTTATAAATGGCGCCGGCGCGGCTGCCATGGCCTGTGTGAAACTGTATGTGGCACTGGGCGCAAACAAAGCAAATATCATCATGTTTGACAAGGATGGTGTGATCAACACCAGCCGTCCTAACCTGTTGGACATGCATCAGCAGTTTGCCACAACTTCTACTGTCACTGAACTGGCAGAAGCATTAAAGGGTGCTGACGTATTTGTTGGTCTGTCAGTTGGTAACGTAGTTACCCCTAACATGATCAAGAGCATGGCGGACAATCCGATCGTATTCGCAATGGCCAACCCTGACCCGGAGATCGCTTATGATCTGGCTGTAGCATCCCGTCCTGACGTCATCATGTGCACCGGTCGTTCAGACCATCCTAACCAGGTGAACAACGTACTGGGTTTCCCTTATATCTTCCGTGGAGCGCTGGACGTACGTGCTACCCAGATCAACGAAGAGATGAAACTGGCAGCGGTACATGCACTGGCAGAACTGGCGAAAGAGTCCGTACCGGATATCGTGAACCTGGCTTACAATGAAAGGAACCTGTATTTTGGTCCGCGATATATCATTCCAAAACCACTGGACCCGCGCCTGCTGAGCCATGTGGCGCCGGCAGTAGCAAAAGCTGCTATGGACAGCGGGGTAGCGCAGCAGCCTATTACAGACTGGGACGCATATGTGGAAGTACTGAACAAACGTCTGGGCCTGGACAACCAGTTATTCCGCGTGATCGGTACCAAAGCCCGTCAGGACCCACGTAAGGTCGTATTCGCGGAAGCGGACAACCTGAAAGTACTAAAAGCGTCACAGGTAGTAAGGGAAGAGGGGATTGCATTCCCTATCCTGTTGGGTAATGAACTGCGTATCCGTAACCTGGCGGCAGAAAACGGTATTGAACTGGATGACACCGTGATCATCGATCCGAAGAGCGATGAAATGAGCGAGAAACGTCATCATTTTGGTGAACTGTTCTTCAAAAAACGTCAGCGTAAAGGATTTAACCAGTATGAAGCGAAAAAAGTAATGCGTGAGCGTAACTACTTTGGCTGTATGCTGGTTGAAACAGGAGAGGCAGATGCACTGATCTCTGGTCTGACACGTAATTACCCTGATACCATTCGTCCGGCATTACATGTAATCGGTATGGAGCCGAATGCAAAACGTGTGGCCGGTATGTATATCATCAATACAAAACGCGGTCCGCTGTTCCTGGGAGACACTACGGTGAACTTCAACCCTACAGCGGAAGAACTGGCAGAGATCACCTTGTTGGTGGCAAATGAAGTAAGACAGTTCAACATCACGCCACGTATCGCGATGCTGTCTTATTCCAGCTTTGGCTCCAGCGGTACGCCGGAAGCGCAGCTGGTAGCAAAAGCGCGTGACATCGTAAAACAGAAAGACCCAACGCTGATCGTGGACGGTGAGATCCAGGCGGCGATGGCCTTTAACCAGGAAATCCTGAAGGATAGTTATCCTTTCAGCGAATTGCTGGGACAGGACGTGAATACGCTGATCTTCCCTAATCTGGCGGCAGGTAACATCGCATATAACCTTCTCCAGGAAGTAGCTGGCTTCGATGCTATCGGTCCGGTACTGTTAGGTATGAAGAAACCTGTGCATATCCTTCAGCTGGGCAGCACCGTTCGTTCTATTGTGAACATGGTGAATATTGCGGTTGTGGATGCGCAGCATAAGTGTTGCGACGGGAAGAAGTAAGAGATTAATTAAGAATTAAAAATTAATAATTAAGAATTTTTGCGGCAATATCCTGAAGATGAATCAATAACGGTATTGATTTATTAACTTAATAAAAAGTTAGGGGATCTGGTATTATCGTAAGGCCACCAATTCTTAATTCTTAATTTTTAATTCTTATTTCTTTTGCAGCATATATCAAAAAAGAAAGCTTTTTTTCCGCTGAACCCTTCATTCAGAGGTTATCTTAAATTATACGAGCGGGAGGTAAAACTACCTGTCTCTTATGAGGAGATGCGTTATTTTGATAACAGCATTCCGGTATACGATAAGGATGGAAAAGACACCCTGTGGGAGTCCGTTTTTTATCCGCAGAGTATGCATCAGCAGTTACACGCTGGCCTGAAGAGGATTTACTCTATTATGAAAGCAGGAGGTGATTTCACTGCGGAGGAACACCTGGAAGTGGAGCGTATCGATTTCTGCACCTTTGGCAATTCCCATCCATTCCGTATCAGGATACGGAACACGTACAATGACGTGTATGACTATTTCTATATAAAGGTGGCAGATGCTTCCCGTATTTACGGACTGGAGCTGGAACACATTTTATCTCCTTACGTGATCAATTTTGTTGTTGATGGAAATACGCTGATCGAAGAGCATATTGCCGGCGTACCAGGCGATCAGTTTATTCTGCAGTATATGGACCGGCCGGAGTTCAACCCTAAACGTATCGCAAAGGAATTTGTCAAGTTCAATGAGCGTTGTTTTGTACGCTTACTGGGAGATATGCGTTCCTACAATTTTGTATTTGACATTACCCAGGATTTTGACGATGTACAGTTCCGTATACGGGCGATCGATTTTGACCAGCAGTTCTATGAAGGTAAGCGTACCTTATATATGCCGCAGTTTTTCAAAGAGAACAGGATATTTGTGGAACTGGCCATGAAGCACCTGAACGCAGAGGTCGTGAAGCAATATCAGCAGGAGGAACGTTCTGTTATTGCCCGGAGGATCAAGACCCAACGGCATCGCATAAAGGACCTGAGGGATGTGATCATGACCGACCGGGTATCCTTTCCCGAAAAAATAAGTCAGCTGGGACATGAACTGGCACAGTACTACGATGATCCTGTCTTTTCACATTGTAAGACAATGGGTGAGATCATCGAACGTAGTCTGAAGCGCCTGTTGGTGAAAAGTCTTAAATAGCCGGAACCCGCCGGGGGCTATGTAGTCCCAACTATTTTTCCCTATCTTTGGCCAGTTATGGAATTTAGATTCTTTCATCATTTCGGAAGCTACCTGCTTATGCTCAAGGGCATGTTTTCCCGTCCGGAAAATATGCGTATGTTCTGGAAGGAGTTTATGCGCCAATGTGTGGATATCGGTATCGGATCATTAGGGATTGTACTGATTATTTCGATGTTCATGGGAGGGGTAACCACCCTGCAGATCGCTTATCAGCTGGTAAGCCCTGTCATCCCCAGATCAACGATTGCACAAATTGTAAGAGATACCATCATACTTGAATTTGCACCCACACTGACCTGTATCGTACTGGCGGGTGTGGTAGGTTCCAAGATCGCCTCTGAGCTGGGGAATATGCGTGTGTCTGAACAGATCGACGCGCAGGAGATCATGGGTATCAATACCAAGGGATACCTGATCATGCCGAAAATCCTGGCTGCTATCATTATGATACCCTGTCTTATCGCCATTGCCGGTTTCCTGGGTATCTGGGGCGGCCAGAAGGCGGGAGAGCTGGGAGGCATCCTTTCAGCTGAACAATACTGGCAGGGACTCAGACAGGACTTCAGGGCATATAATATATTCTTCGCCCTCTTTAAGGCCTTTGTATTTGCCTTTATTATTGCCAGCGTACCCTCATATTATGGTTATCATGTGCAGGGAGGCGCGTTAGAGATCGGTAAAGCCAGTACCAGTGCGGTGGTGGTGACCTGTGTCCTTATATTATTCATGGATTACCTGCTGGCAGCACTCCTGTTATAAAGAAATTCGCCCATTACAGACGGAAAGAAAGGCATTATTCAGCGTTTTGTAGTTCGGTTCCTAATTCGTAATTGTTTATGATTGAATTGGTTAATATTAAGAAGGGCTTTGGTGATAAGGTCATTTTGCCGGATGTTACCGCCACGATGGAGACCGGGAAAGTGAACCTGATCATTGGTAGCAGTGGTAGCGGAAAGACGGTAATGATGAAGTGTATGGTGGGACTGATGCCCGTGGATGAAGGTAAAATACTCTACGATGGCAGGGATTTTACCAATATGAGCGAGCATGAGAAGAAGGAGGTCCGCCAGCAGATCGGTATGCTGTTCCAGGGATCGGCCCTGTTTGACAGTATGACAGTAGAAGAAAACGTCATGTTTCCCCTGGAAATGTTCGGAAAAGGCAGCGTGAAGGAGAAAAGGAACCGTGTCATGGAGTGTCTGGAAAGGGTGCAGCTGAAAGATGCGGCTAAAAAGTACCCGGCAGAGATCAGTGGCGGTATGAAGAAAAGGGTAGGTATTGCGAGAGCTATCGTATTGAATCCCAAATACTTATTCTGCGATGAGCCCAATTCAGGCCTGGACCCGCAAACATCCCTGCTGATAGATAAGCTGATCAAAGAATTAACACTGGAATACAACATTACGACGGTGATCAATACCCACGATATGAACACCGTAATGGAAAGCGGTGACCATATCGTATATATGTACAAGGGGCGCAAACAGTGGGAAGGAAGTAATAAAGACATCATTTTCAGTAAAGATGAGAAGCTGAATGACTTTATCTTTGCATCCGACTTCCTCCGCGACGCGAAAGAAATGCGGCAGATGGAAATGTTCCAGAGTCAGGATTGGCGGAATAAGTTAAAAAAAGATTGATTTGGAAATTGGCATTAGGACTTTAATTTTGCCGATATCTATTATAAAACAATAAACCAAGCGCGATGAGTGTTTTAGTTAATAAGAATAGCAAAGTGATTGTACAGGGCTTTACCGGTACAGAGGGCACTTTCCATGCCACACAGATGATCGAATACGGTACGCAGGTAGTAGGTGGCGTTACGCCAGGCAAAGGCGGCAGTAAACACCTGGATCGTCCGGTATTCAATACCGTAGACGATGCAGTAAAAGCAACAGGCGCTGATGTTTCTATCATTTTCGTTCCACCAGGCTTCGCTGCAGACGCTATCATGGAAGCTGCAGAAGCTGGTATCGCACTGATCGTTTGTATCACTGAAGGTATTCCTGTACAGGACATGATCAGAGCTAAAAACTTCCTGGTTGGCCGTAACAGCCGCCTGATCGGACCTAACTGCCCTGGTGTAATCACCGCAGAAGAGGCTAAAGTAGGTATCATGCCTGGTTTTATTTTCAAGAAAGGTAACATCGGTATCGTATCTAAATCCGGTACTTTAACATATGAAGCTGCTGATCAGGTAGTTAAAGCTGGTCTGGGTGTATCTACCGCTATCGGTATCGGTGGAGACCCGATCATCGGTACGCCAACCAAAGATGCGGTTGAACTGCTGATGAACGATCCGGAAACTGTTGGTATCATCATGATCGGTGAGATCGGTGGTAGCATGGAAGCTGACGCTGCAAAATGGATCAAAGAAAACGGTACTAAACCAGTAGTTGGTTTCATCGCTGGTCAGACTGCGCCTCCGGGCCGTCGTATGGGCCACGCTGGTGCGATCATCGGTGGTGCTGACGATACAGCAGCTGCTAAGATGAAGATCATGGCAGAATGCGGTGTTCACGTAGTAGAAAGCCCTGCTAACATTGGTAAAACAATGGCAGAGGTACTGAAAGCTGTTAAAGCATAATAATCAATAGATTATGTAATATTAATCCTCCCTCGGTTTAATCCGTGGGAGGATTTTTTTTTCGCCCCAACATATTTTTATTGACTTTTACAACGGAACCCTGTGGAATAGGAGCAGAAATTGCATCCTGTTCCGGAGACAAACTGAATATCAAATGCTATCCCACATGCGTTTAATCGGAATTGCTTTTATTTTATTAATCCTAAGCTGTACAACCGCTATGGCACAGTTCAATTATGACTCGCACTGGAAGAAGGTAAAAGAGTTAAATGACAAGAATCTATTCAAATCGGCCCTACAGGAACTGGACGCCATTGCTGAAAATGCCTCAAAACAACAGCATGAATCCCAGTTACTTAAAACGTACATCTACAGGATCAGGTATGTTGCTGAAGTAGAAGACGGTATCCCCGAAAACGGACAGGTGGCCCGCTGGAAATCCCAGTCGTTTTCCCCTGCCTCCCGTGCCATACTGAAAAGTATACAGGCGGAATCCCTGCTGAGATACCTGCAGAATAACAGGTATGAATTGTACAACCGTACCGACGTACAGGGCGATACCTCCATGGACGTATCTACCTGGAGCGAAGCCCGTCTGCATCGTGAGATCGCAGCAGCATATGCGGCGTCCCTCAAAGATGTAGAAGTGCTGAAAAAGACAGATATCAGCAAGTACAATGATATCATAAAAGAAGGCGTAGGCGATACCCGCAAACTGCGGCCTACCCTGTACGACCTGCTCGCACACCGTGCGCTGGATTACTATAAATCAGGAGAGAGCCTGGTGACCAGTCCGGAGAACCAATTCGAAGTGACCGATCCCGCTGCATTTGCCCCGGCAGCCGTTTTCATGCAACATGCATTTATTACAACGGATACCGTATCTCTCCAATATAAAGCGCTCCTGTTATTACAGGACCTGATGCGCCTGCATGCGAAAGAAAAAACAGCACTGCTGAACCTGGACCTGGAAAGGACAGCCTATGTGAACCAGGTGTCTGTAATGCCTGAAAAAGATGCGGCCTATCTGGCCTTGCTGAAATCGCAGGAGCAGGCTTATGCCGGTGAGAAGGAAGTATCACAGGTGCTCGCGCAACTGGCAAGTTATTACTACACACAAAGCAATCAGAAAGATGCTGTGAACATAGATGGAATGACCGCATCTGAAGCATCCAGGAAAGCAAAAGAATTGTGTGAAAAAGGCGTCAAACTGGCGCCTGGATCAGTTGGCAGCGCCAGCTGTGGCGATCTGCTGGCAAACATCAACCGTAAACAACTGCAACTGCAAACGGAACTGGTGAACCTCCCGGACCAGCCTTTCCGTACACTGGTGACTTACCGTAATACAGATAAGATCTATCTGAGAGCAGTACGTATCGATGAAGATTTTCGTGCGGCATTACGTGCTGCGCAGAACGATTATCGTGATACGACAAACCGTTACTGGCGGCTGATGCTGGAAAAGCAGCCTGTTAAATCCTGGGAACAGGGGCTGACAGGAGCAGATGATTACCGTTCACATTCCGCAGAGATCAAAATAGATGCATTGCCATTAGGGATGTATATGATCGTGGCGAGTGTGAAAAAAGAATTCCCTCTGAAGGAAAATCTGCTGGCAGTACAGTTCGTGCATGTTTCCAATATCAGTTACGTATTGCGTGAGTATAATGAAAGTGATATCACCAACAAGTATTATGCACTGCATCGTCAGACAGGGAAGCCACTGCCTGGTACTACACTGAAAATATGGTCACAGAAAAATACAGGGAATAAAGAAAAAATGACCCTGTCCCAGACTTACACTGCCGGCAAGGATGGCGCAATGGATGTGAAGTGGGAGAACAACCGGGAGAATGTAAGACTGGAATGGACCAATGGAAATGACGACCTGTTTATCGACGAACACAAATACGTATACAGTTATAAATACCAGCAGGAGTCCGATGAAATGAAGGACAAACATAGCAGCTTCCTGTTTACCGACAGGGCTATTTATCGTCCGGGACAAACGCTTTATTTCAAAGGGATCGTATTGGCGAAAAAAGAGAAAGGCAGTCGCGTGGTAACGGACCTGCATACTACTGTACAGCTGTATGATGTGAACGGAGAACTGGTAGACAGTATCAAGGTAACTACCGGTGAATTCGGTACCTATGCTGGTAAGTTCACACTGCCAATGGGCCGTCTGAATGGTGAGTTCCATATCCAGGAAATCGGCGGAGAGGGATATACAACTTTTAACGTAGAGGAATACAAACGTCCTAAATTCTATGTGGAGTTTGAGCCGGTACGTGGTACTTATCGCGTGAATGATTCCGTAAAAGTAACAGCAAAAGCACTGGCCTACGCCGGTAATAATATCGATGGTGCAAAAGTTGAGTATCGTGTAGTGAGAAGAGCGCGTTTCCCTTATCCATGGATGATGTGGAGAATGCCTTATCAGAGTGCCTCCCGTGAGATCGCACATGGTGAAGCAAAGACAGGTGCAGATGGTACGTTCAATGTGTCATTTGCCGCATTACCTGATCTGAAAATACCAGCATCCCTGAAACCGATCTTCACCTATGAAGTATCTGCAACCGTAACTGATCTCAATGGAGAAACACATAGCGGAGAGCAGACAGTGAATGCAGGTTATCAGGCCCTGGAAGTAAAGATCAATCTGGCAGACAGGGTACAGGCAAAAGACCTGGATTCCGTAAGCATCGTTACACAGAACCTGAATGGCAATTTCGAATCAGCGAATGTAGCAGTAACTGTTAGTCCGGTAAAACCTGCTGCACGTCTGCTGAGAAGCAGATTCTGGGATAAACCCGATCAGTTCATCATCCCGCAGGCGGAGTACGAAAAACTGTTCCCGCATGATATCTACAGAGATGAGAACGAGCAGGAGAGCTGGACAAGAGAAAATGCAGTGTTGACACAATCTGCTACCACCAGTGCCCAATCAAGAGTAGCATTAGGTAAGCAGCAATTGGCTGCCGGCTGGTACGAACTGAAAGTAAGTACAAAAGATAAATACGGTGAAGAAGTAACACAGAAGCAGGTATTTGAGGTGATAGACCTGGAGGCGAAGAAACCATCCTATCCTGTGTATGTGTGGAAATACAGCGATATTAAAAGTATTGAACCAGGAGAAAAAAGACAACTGCGTATCGGCTCATCTGCAAAAGATGTACATGTATTACAGTTGTCACAGCATCCTGACAAGAAAGAACTGTTCAGCAGTTTTGATATCAATGGCAGCATTGAAAACAAAGACTACACTGCACTGGAAAGTGACAGAGGTAATGTCGTGTTCCAGTATGCATTTGTAAAAGATAACAGGCTGTATACAATTGCGGAAACAGTGAGCGTACCATGGACAAACAAAGACCTGGATATCACGATCGCTTCGCATCGCGATAAACTGCAACCAGGTGAGAAAGAGAAATGGCAGGTGACCATAAAAGGGTACAAAGGTGAAAAGGTGGCGGCAGAAATGCTGGCGTCTATGTATGATGCATCACTGGATGAATTCCGTATGCAGAGCTGGACAGCGCCATCATTGAACCCTTATCTGGATGCTTACAGATACTGGACAGGCGATAACTTCAAGGCAACGTACGCTATGTTGCGCGACGATATCAGAGAGAAAGCAAGACCATATGCTACGCCATTCTCTTATGATGATATTGACTGGTTTGACTGGTATTTGTCAGGTGCATATGTATTGTTGCAGGATAAAAATGCGACGCAACAGGAAATAAGCATAGTAGGGTATGAGCAGGAGAGAAGAAGAGTGATGAAACGGGCACTTTCTGGTAGAGTCGCAGGTGTTGTCGCAGCAGAAAGTGCAATGGCTGTACCTGCTCCGGCGCCTGCAATGGCAGCACCAGGCGGACAAGCTGAAAAGATGCGTGAGGAAAGAGAGATCGCAAACCTCGGCTTTTTTAATCCTGATAAGATAGGATTAGATCAGAATAATATCGCGTCACCGAATGAATCAGATGATACTCCAAAGGCAACGACCGAAAAAGTACAGCCGCGTAAAAACTTCAACGAAACAGCCTTCTTCCTGCCTGATCTGCGTACAGATAAAGATGGTAATATCACGTTCGAATTCACTGTTCCGGAAGCATTGACCCGCTGGAAATTCTTATCACTTGCGCATACAAAAGATGCTGCCTTTGGTACTGCTGAAACGAGCATCGTTACACAGAAACCACTGATGGTACAGCCAAATGCACCGCGTTTCATGCGTGAAGGAGATAAGATCGAATTCTCTGCGAAGATCAGCAACCTGGCGGATAGCACCTTACATGGTGAAGCAAGACTGGAACTGCTGGACGCGACGACTATGCAACCGGTAGATGGATGGTTCCAGAACATCTTCCCTACACAACATTTCACTGTTGAGAAAGGACAAAGTACTGCGGTGAACTTCCCGGTACAAATACCGTTCAACTTCAACAGTTCACTGGTATATCGTGTAGTAGCACTGGCCGGTAAATACAGCGATGGTGAAGAAAATGCATTACCGGTGCTGACCAATACCATGCTGGTGACAGAAACATTGCCGCTTTCTATGCGTGGCGATGGTACCCGCAGCTTCACTATGCCTAAGCTGCTGAAAAGCGGAGAATCCGAGACTTTACAACAGCATGCCTTTACGTTGGAGTTTACTTCAAATCCTGCATGGTATGCGGTACAGGCACTGCCTTACCTGATGGAATATCCTTATGAATGTTCTGAACAGATATTCAACAGGTACTATGCGAACACGCTTGCTACACATATCGCGAATGCGATTCCGGGTGTAAAAAGTATGTTTGAAAAATGGCGTACAACTGACACCTCCGCATTACAAAGTAATCTGCAGAAAAACGAAGAACTGAAATCAGTATTGTTGCAGGAAACACCATGGGTGCTGGAAGCGAAGAATGAAGCAGAGCAGAAGAAACGTATCGCATTGCTGTTTGATCTGCAGCGTATGAGCAGCGAGCAACACAGAGCGATCGAACAGTTAAAGGAACGTCAGCTGAGCAGCGGCGCATTCCCATGGTTCACCGGCATGTGGGAAGATCGTTATATCACACAGTATATCCTTGCCGGATTAGGCCGTCTGCGTGAAGTAGGCGCACTGGGACAGAAGGAACTGGAAGATGCAGATGATATCCTTTCTAAAGGTATTCACTATGCAGATAAAACGACCGATGACAGCTACCACAGACTAAAACAGTTGAAGGTAGATATGAACGCACAGCGGATCGGTTATATTGAAACGCACTATCTGTATACCCGTAGTCTGCTGAAAGAGCAGCAACAACTTCCTGCTGAATTCAGAGAGTCTTATCAGTATTATATCACACAGGCGAAGAAATACTGGACGAAAATGGGCCTCTATCAGCAGGCAATGCTCGCGTTTGTATTCAACAGAAGTGGGGATAATAAAACAGCAACGGATATTGTCCGCTCTCTGAAGGAACGCGCGATCAATAATCCGGAAACAGGTATGACCTGGAAAGACCTGCGTGGTGGTTACTGGTGGTATGAAGCACCAGTTGAAACACAGTCCATGCTGATCGCTGCCTTCAAAGAAGTAGGTAACGATTCGGTTGCTGTCGGTGATATGAAGACCTGGTTACTTAAAAATAAACAGACCAATAGCTGGAATACAACGAAGGCAACAGCAGACGCTTGTTATGCGATGTTGCTGGGCGGTAGCAACTGGCTGGAGGCAACACCGGAAGTAACGATCAAAGCGGGTAATACTACTGTCAGCAGTACAACTGAAAAGACAGAAGCCGGCACAGGATACTTCAAAAAGCAGCTGAATACAACTGAGGTGAAACCTGCTATGGGCAACATCGCAGTGACCGTTAAAGGCAGCAAAGGACAGCCTTCATGGGGCGCCGCTTACTGGCAGTATTTTGAGCAGCTGGATAAAATTACCGGTGCTGAAACACCGCTGAAACTGGAGAAGCAGTTATTCATTGAAAAGAATACTGCGAACGGTCCGGTGCTGACAGCCATTGAAGACGGTAACAACCTGAAAGTGGGCAACAAAGTAAAGGTGCGTGTGGTAATGCGTGTTGACCGTGACATGGAATATGTACACCTGAAAGATATGCGCGCTGCCTGCTTTGAACCTGAGAACGTGATCAGTGACAGTAAATGGCAGAATGGTGTGAGCTATTACGAAAGCACGAAAGATGCAAGTACTAATTTCTTCTTCAGCAGTTTACCAAAAGGCACCTATGTGTTTGAATACACCCTGTTTGTAACACACCAGGGTAACTTCAGCAATGGTATCAGCACTGCACAGTGTATGTATGCGCCTGAGTTCAGCGCACACAGCGAAGGCATCAGAGTGAAAGTGACCGAGTAGAACATACCTTTGTTCAGATAGGAAGAGCGGATGGGCAACCATCCGCTCTTTTTTTTGAAACCGGACATATTTGTACCGAAACCGGACAATGGATGGTTTTTAAGATATTGATATTCAGTTGTAATTTGAGTGGCATTCTTTTGGGGTCTTTCCTCGCAGATGTCATATAAAAAAGAGCACTATGTTCAAAAGTTACCTGAAAGCCACATTGCGCAGCCTCTGGAAAAACAAGACCTTCAGCTTCCTGAATATATTCGGACTGGCTATTGGTATTGCCTGTGCCGGTGTCATTTTCCTTTGGGTGGAAGATGAACTGAATTATGACAATGTGCATTTAAAAAGAGACAACCTATATGAGGTAATGACCAACGCCGATTATGCGGGCGACATTCGCACCTTTGGCTCTACGCCGGGATTGGCTGGTCCGGCTATCCGTGAAGAGATACCGGGTATTGTGAACAGTTGCAGGATGACGGACTTTTCACCTTCCTTCCTTTTCAATACCGGCGATAAGCCCGTATATGCAAGCGGCAGATATGTGGACGCGTCGTTTTTTTCTATGTTTACTATTCCTTTTACGGAAGGGAATCCGGCTACAGCTTTTAAAGAACCTTATTCCATTGTCATTTCGCAGCAGGCTGCCAGGAAGATCTTTGGTGATGATAAGAATGTTGTAGGAAAGAGCGTGAAAGTGGATAATAAACAGGAATTTCTGGTAAGTGGCGTAATGAAAGATCAACCGGAAAATAGTTCTTTCCGTTTTGAATGGGTGGCATCATTTGATCTTTTTTTTCAGCAGAATAAAGTCTCCTTGTCCGTATGGGCTAATAGCTCCCCTTTGACGTTCGTTGAATTAGGTCCGAATGCAGACGTTGCGGCAATCGATAAACAACTTTATTCCTTTATACAACGAAAATCGGATGGCGCCAGCAACCGTCTGTTTCTCTTCAATATGAATGACTGGCGGCTGCATGGCAATTTTGAAAATGGTAAACCCGCAGGCGGGCGTATCACCTATGTGAGGATGTTCTCGCTACTGGCGTGGATAATCCTGTTAATCGCCTGTATCAATTTTATGAACCTTGCTACGGCCCGTAGTGAAAAGCGTGCAAGGGAAGTGGGCGTGCGTAAGGTGATGGGCGCCGACAAAAAAGGGCTGGTGATGCAGTTCATTGGTGAAGCGGTCCTGATGGCCGCTATGGGGTGTGCATTGGCAATTCTGCTGCTGGGGCTCATATTACCTGTTGCTGGTCCCCTGGTAGGTAAAACGCTGAGCATCGGACTTAATAATCCTGTGCATCTTATAGCGTTACTTGCAGTGACGTTGTTATGTGGATTGATCGCTGGCAGTTACCCGGCACTATATCTTTCATCTTTTAATCCGGTGAGTGTATTGAAAGGCATGAACCTAAAGGTAGGTGGCGCCGGCTTTATCAGGAGGGGACTGGTCGTATTACAATTTTCGGTGTCGATTATTTTAACTGTTTGTACAGTTGTGATCTATCAGCAGATACACCACGTAAAAAGCCGTGATCTCGGCTTTCAGAAAGAACGTCTGATCAGTATCGATCTGAAGGGTAATATCCTGAACAATTATACCGCTGTCAGACAGGAATTGTTGAGGACAGGGGTAGTGGAGCATGTTGGTCTTTCAGATCATCCTACATTGTATGATGGTAATAATACCAGTTCGCTTACCTGGCAGGGAAAGCCTGAAAACAGTGAACTGATCGTATCAACGAGACAAGCCAGCCCGGGATTTTTTAATACGATGGGCATGCAGCTGATAGAGGGAAAGGATTTTAATGAAGGCAGTACGGATAAACTGTCTGTTGTGATCACTGCTTCTTTGGCAAAGAAAATGGGAACGGGCAGCGCTATTGGCAAAACGATAGAAATGCCAATGGATGATGCACCATCTATGTTTCTGACGGTGATAGGTGTGGTGAAAGATTATGTGTACGGCAACATGTATGGTACTTCCGATCCGGTATTGTTTTACAATATGCCCGGGGCGGCCAATGTAATGTACCTGCGTCTGAAGGCTTCGGTAACGCCGGAAAAAGCCATTGCTGCTATCGGAAAGGTCATTTCGACTGCGAATCCGGCTTATCCCTTTGAATATACATTCGTAGATGACCAGTTCAACAACATGTTCCAGTCGGAAATGCTGGTGAACAGGTTATCCCGCGTATTTGCGATACTGGCGCTGATCATCTCCTGTCTTGGATTGTTTGGGCTCGCAGCTTATACAGCAGAGCGGAGGACGAGAGAGATCGGTATCAGAAAAGTATTGGGCGCAAGTGTTACCAGTATCACCACTTTATTGTCCGGAGAGTTCCTGAAACTGGTACTGATCTCCTGTGTGGTAGCATTCCCTTTTGCCTGGTGGGCAATGGCAGTCTGGTTACAGCAATACGCCTACCGGGTTGCAATACAGTGGTGGGTGTTCCTGCTGGCAGGATTGGCGGCAGTGGCAATTTCTTTACTGACGATCAGCTTCCAGTCGGTAAAGGCAGCACTGATGAACCCAGTGAAGAGTCTCCGGGCGGAATAGCCGGAAAGGGTTGTATTTTGCAGCCCAAATGAAGGTAGATTTTCTGATCATAGGACAAGGCATTGCCGGTACTGTACTGAGTTATACGCTGATGCAGGCGGGACAGTCCGTACTGGTCATGGATGAGTATAAACCCAATAGCGCATCACGTGTGGCGGCAGGCGTAGTGAACCCTGTATCCGGCCGCCGGTTTACGGTCGCCTGGGAGTATGATGCAATATATCCGGTAGCTGTAAAGGTCTACCGCGAACTGGAAGCCCTGTTGGGTATTACCGTTTTCAAAGAAAGAGATATCTATAATGTGTTGCCTTCCGAACAGCTGAAACAGGCGTTTATGGAGCGGACGGCAGGACTGTCTTATATGGAAGACCCGTCGGAAGAGCGGATCGCCCATTATGAACAGTGGCTGGACCAGCCTTTTGGCGCTGCCATTGTGAAAGGGGGAACGGTCATCCTCAGTAAACTGTTGCCCGCCTGGCGTGATTATCTGAAAGCCCATGATAGTCTGCTGGAGGAAAGAATGGAACTTTCCCGGCTCGAAGTAAGCGCTACCGGCGTCACCTATGGCGATATCAGCGCCCGTTACCTGATCTTCTGCGAAGGGGCGGCTATCGTCAATAACCCCTGGTTTAATTACATTCCTTTTCTGTTGAATAAAGGGGAGGTACTGACTATTAAAGTCCCTGGTTTTGCTACACCTGATATTGTCAAAAGAAGTGTCTCCCTGGTACCCCAGGAAGAAGGGACGTACTGGGTAGGATCGACCTTTGCCTGGGACTTCCCTGATGAAGCGCCCACAGCGGATAAGCGGGAATACCTGGAAAAGGGGCTGCAACAATTGCTGAAGGTACCTTATGAGGTGGTGGACCATGTGGCGGCAGTACGTCCTTCAGGTACGGACCGCCGGCCGATGATGGGACTACATCCGGAATCGCCGGTTTTAGGTATATTTAACGGGCTTGGTACCAAAGGTTCGTCCCTGGCGCCTGCTATGGCGGCGGAATTTGTAGCACATATCCTGCAAAAAGAGCCGCTGCGGGCAGATACAGACATTAAACGCTTTTTTAACAGGTATAAGGGTTAGAAATGCTGACGGCAAACTGTATCTTTGCCCACCGTTTGGGCCTCGACCCCCCGGAAAACAAAAAGTTGAACTTTATAATATAATTATATGTACAGAACGCACACTTGCGGCGAACTACGACTCGAGCATCAGGGCACACAGGTATCGTTGTCTGGCTGGATTCAGACAATCAGGAAATTCGGAAGTATCACATTTGTCGATCTGCGCGACCGTTATGGTATTACGCAGCTGCTGTTCGGAGAGTCTTTCAATGATCAGCTGGACGCACAGCCGCTGGGCCGTGAGTTCGTTATACAGGCAAAAGGTACTGTAACTGAGCGTTCTAATAAAAACCCAAATATTCCTACGGGTGATATTGAGATCACAATTAGTGAGTTTACTATACTGAATGCGGCTAAAACGCCTCCTTTCACTGTACAGGATGATACAGACGGCGGAGACGAGCTGCGTATGAAATACCGTTATCTTGACCTGCGTCGTAACATCGTAAAGCAGAACCTCGAACTGCGTTACCGTGTGAATAGGTCTGCACGTAACTATCTGGACAGCAGAGGTTTCATGGATATTGAAACCCCTTTCCTGATCAAGTCTACACCGGAAGGCGCACGTGACTTCGTAGTGCCAAGCCGTATGAACCCTAATGAGTTCTATGCTTTGCCACAGTCTCCGCAGACCTTCAAGCAGCTGCTGATGGTGAGCGGTTATGACAGATACTACCAGATCGTAAAATGTTTCCGTGACGAGGATTTGCGTGCTGACCGTCAGCCGGAGTTCACACAGATCGATTGTGAAATGAGCTTTGTTGACCAGGAAGATATCCTGAGCACCTTTGAGAACATGATGAAACACATCTTCATGGAAATCAAGGGTATCAGCTTTGAGGGCGCTTTCCCGCGTATGACATGGGATGATGCGATGGAGTTCTATGGTAATGACAAACCGGATATCCGTTTTGACATGAAGCTGGTGAACATGAACGATACTGCCAAGGGCGCTAACTTCAAGGTATTTGACGAGGCTGAACTGGTAGTAGCGATCTGTGCAAAAGGTTGTGCTGAGTACACCCGTAAGCAGCTGGATGAGCTGACCGAATGGGTAAAACGTCCTCAGATCGGCATGAGTGGTCTGATTTATGCGAGATATAATGCAGATGGAACAATAAAAAGTTCTGTAGATAAGTTCTTTGATGAAGAGAAACTGAAGGGCTGGGCGGCAAAATGCCAGGCAGAACCAGGTGATCTGATCCTGGTGCTGGCGGGTAAAGAAGAACGTACCCGTAAGGCGATGAGCGAATTACGTCTGGAAATGGGCGAACGTCTGGGACTGAGAGACAAGAACGTATTTAAACCGCTGTGGGTGATCGATTTCCCGCTGTTTGAATATGCTGAAGAGGAAAACCGCTGGGTAGCCCGTCACCATCCATTTACATCTCCTAAACCGGAGCATATCGAATGGATGAATGACCTGTCCAAATATGCAGACATCAAGGCAAATGCATATGATATCGTGCTGAACGGTACAGAAGTGGGAGGTGGCTCCATCCGTATATTCCAGCGTGACCTGCAGGAAAAAATGTTTGCAGCGCTGGGTATGAGCCCTGAGGAAGCAAACCATAAATTCGGCTTCCTGTTGGGAGCATTCGAATATGGTGCACCACCACATGGAGGTATCGCTTTCGGCTTTGACCGCCTCTGCTCACTGCTGGGTGGAAGTGAAACAATACGTGACTTTATAGCATTCCCTAAGAATAATTCCGGCCGTGACGTAATGCTGGACGCGCCTAGCGCGATTGATCAGGCTCAGCTGAATGAGCTTAAGATCAGCCTGGTGAAATAGACTGGCACGGAATTTGACTAAGTGGGTGGCACAAAGAACTGAATCCCCCTTGATGCTGATAAAACGGTGTTAAGGGGGATTGGTGCTAACTAAAGAGTAGCACCTAAACGACAGGAATTTAATTTAGAATAGATTATTAAATTTTAACAAGTTATAGTCATATTGTACAAATATTTCAACTATATTGCCAAAACAAAAAACAAATCTGCCATGACATCTAAGAAAATGTTCAGCAGGGGATGGTTTTGTGCAATGCTGGGTATACTTTTGCTGATAGGCAATGCTGCTTTTTCACAACGTTCGGTAACTAACTACGTGAAGAAGTATAGGCCTACTGCTATCCGTATTATGAATGAAACGGGTATACCGGCAAGTGTGATAATGGGCGTGGCTATGCTTGAGTCGGGAATGGGGACTAGTAAGAATGCAAAATACTTGCACAACCATTTTGGGATCGTCGGACGTAATACCCTTCACAAACAGAAAGGAGTGGCCTACCGCTCCAGATACAAAGAGTTCGCCAGCGCAGAGGCGTCATTTGATTACTTTGCGAACATGGTGAAAAAGAAGAAGTGGTTCCCTTCACTGAAAGGAAACACCGAATACAAACTCTGGCTCAAACACATGAACCATGCAGGATATTCATCCGCAGGTCATGAATGGGTGAAAAGAGTTACAAGCATGATCAGTCGCTATAAATTGTACAAACTGGATGAGCAAATGGCATACACGGGGAGTTAATTTATAGTTTGTAGTTTTTATACGAACAAATCAGATTCAGCAGCTATGTCCGGCAATAATAAATCTGCCTATCCTTTCTACATCACCGCGGGGACTTTAGTGTGTTTAGTGGCATTGTCACTTTTCAATAACAGCTTCACTATCCAAAATTTTACAACCCGTCCGGTGGACCTGTTGGCCGACATCAGAAAGGACGCCCCTGTACCCCCTTCAGAAGATATTGATACTACTGCCTATGCTACAGTACCCGTTACCGGTACTACGGATACGGCTGTAACGACAATAGAAGATTCGACAGCACTTGCAGCCGCAGCTGCTATCCCCGATCCTGATCATCTGCATAACTTCGCTACCTATACGGGCATCCTGAACTATCATCCACCAGTTGGAAGTGATAGCACTGTTACGGCTGGCCTGGAACATTTCCTCTTGGCGCTGGATGACCTGAAAGCTAAAAAAAGAAAGAAAGTACGTATCGCTTATTTTGGTGATTCGATGATCGAGGGCGACCTCATCACGGAAGACCTGAGAGATAGTTTGCAAAGACTGTTTGGCGGACAAGGCGTAGGCTTTGTACCCGTTACTTCAGTTGTAGCCGGTTTCAGAACAACGATCACGCATACTTTCTCTAAAGACTGGAAAGATTACAGCTATAAACAATTGCCACCAGCCGCGCTACCACTTGGTATTTCCGGACACACCTTTATGCCGGGAGAATCCAGCTGGATCAAATACCAGTCTGTGAAGAAACGCGGTCTGAGCAAATTTGAACAGGTGAGCGTACTGTATGGACCTTCCTCTTCCGGTAATATTTCCGTAAATAATAAAGCATATGCATTATCCGGTCATCAGGCAGTGAACAGACTGTCCCTGCATGTGGATTCTGCCAATTCAAAACAGGTGACCATCAAATGGGCTGGCGGTAGCGCTGCGCCGTTGTATGGCGTTTGCTTTGAAGGAGACACCGGTGTTTATGTGGACAATTACTCTTTCCGCGGTATCAGTGGCATCGAGTTGGGCAAATTGTCCGGTAAACTGTTACAGCAGATGCAGTCAGAACATCCTTATGATCTGATCGTACTGCATTATGGAGCTAACGTATTGTGGAAACCAGAGCTGACCGATTATTCCTGGTATGGCAACCCCATGAAAAAGGTACTGGATTCACTGCGTAATGACCTGCCAAACGCTTCTTTCCTCGTAATAAGTACAGCCGATAAATCATACAAGAAAAGTGGAAATTATGTAACCGCACCAGGCGTGACCGCATTGCTCAAAGTACAGCATGAGCTGGCGAAGGGACACGGCGCCGCCTATTGGAACCTGTATGCTGCAATGGGTGGACACAACTCCATGATCCGTTGGGTAGAAGGCGACACGGTGCTGGCTAATAAGGACTACACGCATTTTAACCGACAGGGAGCGGCCAGAGTAGGGGCGCTGCTGTATAAAGCGATGATGGATGAATATAAGCAGCTGGAACGCCAGTAAGAAAGGAATTATCAGTTTATTTACAGGAGTGTTGACTACCATCAGCGGCGTCGTTGCGGGGCAGAGCAATACTATTGCCCAGGATACGGCCCTTTACCGTTTCTTCAAGGCACTGCATCATGCTGATAGCAACGTTGTATCTGTTCTGCACCTGGGAGACTCCCATATACAGGCAGGCTTCTTTCCGTTTACGACTGCTTTTTTCCTGCAACAGGATTTTGGAAGCGCAGGCCGGGGATGGGTATTCCCCTATAATCTGGCCAATACAAATGGTCCTTCAGACTACCGCTGGAACAGTACCGGTAAGTGGGACGTAGACAAGATCATTGACAGGAATAAGTCTACCGATATACTGGGTCCGGGCGCTATCGTGCTCACTTCCAGAAATGAAGCGCCCGCACTGGCCTACAATGGCCGTGAGGACGATGAAAAAATGGATAACAATATCCGTCAGGCAGAACTGTTCTATGACGCGGGCGTCAACGATGCGCCGGTGACGATCCCTGGTGCAGGGGTAGATATATCAGCCACGCCGTTCGAAGGCGCCGGTACGACCCTTAGAAAGGCTTCTGTGACCTTTCCTGACGCCGTACAATCCTTCCAGGTAAGGTGGGACCGTCAGAATACACAACCGTTCCGCTTTTATGGGGCCTTGCTTCAGAATGGGCACAATGGCGTGTTATATAGCGCCGTAGGCATCAACGGGGCCATGTTCCAGCATTACAACGATAACAATAATACCCTCATTTCCGAAATGGAGGTGATGCAGCCGCAGCTGGTTGTCATTTCACTGGGTACCAATGAAGCCTATGGCGCACTGAACGCACAGGCATTCCGTACACAGATGGATGACGCGGTGAAAATGATCCGGAAGTATCAGCCCAATGCCTGTATCGTGATGACGACACCACCTGAGTGTAAGCGCGTCAGCAAAAAGGCCTTCCGGAAAAAGGTGGGCAAAAAATACAAGACGTACTATCGTATCGCATATTATCCGAATCCTTATATAGCGGTCGTTACACAGCAAATGATGAGCTATTGCCGGGAAAACGGACTGGCCTGCTGGAACTTTAATGCTGTCAATAAAACGATGGTAAAAGCCTTTGCCGGTGGTTGGTCGGGGGATCATATCCACTTCAACGCCCGTGGCTATCAGTTGCAGGGTAAATTGCTGTACGAGGCATTGCGGAACAGCTACGACAAATATTTAAAAGTAGAAAAGACTCATAAAAATATCGCTGAATGATCGATGTAAATAAGCTGCTGGATATCCTACTGTACCATAAAGATGATCCGTTATTATTAAACAGCGCTTTTTTCCTGAATTACTTTGCCGCTTTTTTACTCTGCTACCTTGCAGTATCCAGGAGTAAAGAGGGAAGGGTTGCTGTGTTCACCATCTTTTCACTTTTCTTCTTTTATAAGGCCTGCGGCATGTTCGTCGGTCTTGTGATCCTTTCGGCGATCGTTGACTTTAACCTGTCCCGATGGATTTACCAGTCAGAAGACGACCGTAAGCGAAAAGGATTGCTGATACTCAGTATCGTACTGAACCTCGGACTGTTGTTTTATTTCAAATACACTGACTTCTTTATTGGCATCATCAACCAGGTATCTGACGGGGATATCCCGCTCCTGAAACTGATGCTGCCGATCGGTATATCCTTCTATACATTTGAGAACCTCAGTTATACGGTGGACGTATACAGAAAGGAATTCAAGCCGGTTGACAGCTTCATGGATTACCTTTTCTTCCTGTCTTTCTTCCCTAAACTGATGATGGGACCGATTGTAAGGGCGCATGACTTTATTCCGCAGATCGATAAGCCATATGAACTGAATTCAGAAGACATTGGCAAGGGGATGTACCTGATCATGGCAGGTCTGTTCAAGAAAATGGTGATCTCCGACTTTATCTACCAGAACTTTGTACAATATATTTTCGATGATCCGTCCAAGCATACCGGTCTGGAATGCCTGTTAGGCGTTTATGGTTATGCCCTGATCATCTATTGTGACTTCTCAGGGTATTCTGATATCGCTATTGGTATCGCCCGCTGGACCGGTTTTAAGATACCGCCAAACTTTGATTCTCCTTATCAGAGTTCCAATATTACGGAGTTCTGGCGACGCTGGCATATCTCCCTGTCTTCCTGGCTGAGAGACTATCTGTACATCCCGCTGGGAGGTAACCGTAAGGGGAAATTCCGTCAGTACATCAACCTGGGACTGACCATGCTGATCGGCGGCTTCTGGCACGGTGCGAACTGGAATTTTATCTTCTGGGGAGCCATGCACGGTGGAGCGCTGGCGGTAGACAAGGTACGCCTGGACTGGTTGAAAAAATGTGGTGGCGGCGCTACCGGTTGGATGGGAAATGTGCTGAAAGTAGGTGGTGTTATCGTTACTTTCCATTTTGTCTGCTTCTGCTGGGTATTCTTCAAGGCAAGCACTTTCCAGGATGCCTGGAACCTGTTGCACCAGGTAGCATTTGATTTTCAGCCTGAGGTGTGGCTGGAGCTCTATAATGGCTATACAGCAGTATTCTGGGTAATGCTATTGGGCTTTATCCTGCACTTCCTGCCAAAGCGTACTGAGATCTTTACCGAACAGACACTTTCAAAGGTGCCTGTGTTAGCAAATGTGGCGATCATGGTGATCTTCTTCTGGATACTGATCCAGGTGAAGTCTTCTGAGACCATGATGCCTATTTATCTGCAGTTTTAAAAATGGCGCCTTTGGGCGTAAAGATATAGGAGGGCTATCCGCCATAGGTGGGATAGCCCTTTTTATTTGCGGGAATCATACAACTGAAGAGCTGTTTGGTTGTTAAGTTTTTGTTATCAGATTCTTTTTCCGTTGCTTTGCGCAAATTTTCCTGAATGCGACTAAAACATATGGCAATCATTTGCTTGCCTTTGTTATGCTCCGGGGTTGCCCGGGGCCAGTTTCTGATGGACATGATCGATACCACCACCAGCGTGGGTAAAGGCATGTTCTCTCTTTATCAGAAGTACGACGCTGTGCGTTTTAGTGGCTATATACAGCCACAATTCCAGTATGCCACACACAAGGGGATCGATAGTTACGCCGGAGGGAATTTTCCCGATGAGGTAGATAACAGGTTTTCTTTACGCCGGGGACGTTTTCGCCTGGACTATGCCCGTTATAATGACGATCATATGCCGATGGTACAATTCGCTTTCCAGTTTGACGGTACAGAAAGAGGGGTATTTATCCGTGACTTCTTCGGCCGTATTTTCGAGAATAAATGGGACGTATTTTCCCTGACGGCGGGTATGTTTGCCCGTCCGATCAGTTATGAGGTGAACCTCTCATCCGGAGATCGTGAGACCCCTGAGCGTGGCCGTATGTCGCAGATACTGATGCGTACAGAGCGTGACATAGGTGCCATGGTTAGTTTTGAGCCCCGCCGCCCTAACCATCCCCTGAAGTTTATGAAGATAGACGTTGGTCTGTTCAATGGACAAGGTCTCACAGCGACCAGCGACTTTGACAGCCATAAGGATATCATTACCCGCTGGGCCGTCAAGCCAATAAAACTGAACAGTCGTAACTGGCGTTTGTCTGGTGCGGTTTCCATGTTGTATGGCGGGATGGAGCAGTTTACGAGGAATATTTACAGGACCGGGAAGCAAACAGGGAAACCTGCTAACTACGTAGACTCAACAGCCACCAACATGGGTAAGATCGCTCCGAGACACTACTATGGAGCGGATATGCAGCTGCGTATCCCGAACGGAAAGGGGAAAGGGGCGACAGAGTTCCGTCTGGAGTACCTGCGTGGTACACAGACAGCTACCGCTGCTACTTCAGAGACGCCGGGGACCATTCCGGCAAGTGGAGGCATTAATTCACCATTGTATATCCGTAAGTTCGATGGCGCCTACCTGTATTATATGCAAAACCTTGGTAATCCGAGAGATCTGATCGTGATAAAATATGATTGGTACGACCCTAACAAGCAGGCAAAAGGAAAAGAGATAGGCGCGACCGGCAGTGGTATGTCAGCTGCGGATATCCGTTACAATACCCTGGGAATGGGATATGTACACTATTTTAACCCTAACATGAAGGTGATGTTGTATTACGACATTGTGAAGAATGAAGGGACTTCATTGCAGGGATATACAGAAGACCTGCCGGATAATGTGTTCACCTGCAGGCTGCAATACCGTTTCTAAAGCTTATTCTCCTGATTCCAGCGTAAAGCCGAAAGTAGAACCGATTTCAGGTTTACTGCGGATGTTGATGGTCTGGCCGTGCGCTTCAATGATATGTTTCACGATGGCCAGGCCAAGACCTGTACCTCCGATATCGCGGCTGCGGGCCCTGTCGGTACGGTAGAAGCGTTCAAATACACGTGGGAGGTGTTCTTCAGCAATACCGATACCATCATCTGATATTTCCATCAGTACGCGCTTGTCATCCATTACATAGATGCTGGCGACTGTATGGCCATCGGTACGACCGTATTTGATGGAGTTGTCTACGAGGTTGATCAGCACCTGTCTTACCTTTTCCTTATCGGCCAGTACGTGTATCGGGGCTTCACAGCCTTTCTTCACGTTGAATTTGATGCCTTTGGTGTTGGCTTTGAGGGACAGGGTATCGAATACGTCCTTGATCAGGTCCTGGATAACGAAGTTCTCCGCGTTAATGGTCATTTCGCCACTTTCCAGTTTGGATATTTCGTCCAGGTCGTCAATCAGACGGCAAAGTCTGTCGATATTTTTAGTAGCGTTCTTAAGGAACAGCTTATTTACGTTCGGGTCTTCCAGTGCGCCATCCAGCAATGTGTGGATATACCCCTGTACGGCAAAGATCGGCGTCTTCAGTTCGTGACTGAGGTTGAGCAGGAATTCTTTACGGAATTCCTCGTTCCGGCGAAGGTTGTCGAGTTCTTCTTTTTTCTGACTGGCCCATTTCTCTACATCTTCACTTACCTCTTCGATCGTTTTCAGGGGCAGGATATTCTTGTTGAAGAATTCTTCCCTTTTGGATGCTTTTGTCTGGTAAATGAATTTGTAGATGAGTTTTATTTTCCTGTAAATGAAGTTCTGTAACGTATACAGATACAGGTAATAAGAGACGAGGAACGTCAGCAAAAATGCGATCAGGATGATTTTCCACGGAGCGCTGATTAGCACGGTCCCCAGTGTAATGATCACTGAAAGTATAAGGGCAGTAAAACCTGCCAGTTTCTGCGGAGAAAGATTTTTGGCTTTAAACATACTCCAAAGTGAGTAATTGCTATAATAGCGGGAAATTAAACCAAATTTTTCACTTGACATAACACACAAGACTGGATACGCAATACCCGTTAGCGTATCGCCGTTACGAATAATGGTGGTTAAATGGTAGAGATATGAGCTGCGGCTTACATTTCGAATTTGTAACCAACTCCCTTAACAGTGGTGATAAGGTCGATACCTATTTTCTGGCGTATTTTGCGGATATGCACATCGATAGTACGGTCGCCTACGATCACTTCTGTACCCCATACCTGATTGAGGATCTCATTGCGGAGGAATACACGGCCGGGTTTTGAGGCCAGTAACTGCAGCAGTTCGAATTCTTTCTTTGCCAGAATGATCTCCTGGCCCTTGTATGTTACGGTGAATTTTTCGCGGTCGATGATCAGATCGCCCAGCTGTACCTGTGTATCTTCAGGTTTGTGCAGACGGCGGAAAAGCGCATTGATACGACTTACCAGCAATTTTGGTTTGATAGGTTTTGCGATGTAGTCATCAGCACCCATATTCAGACCGTCAATTTCTGATTTTTCATCATTCAGGGCTGTCAGGAACAGCACCATCGTATCTTTAAATTCAGGCAGTTTTCTGATCTCCCGGCAGGTATCGATACCATTTTTGTTTGGCATCATGATATCAAGCATGATAAGGTCGGGGCGGAATACTTTCGCTTTCTGTACAGCTTCACTGCCATCCTTTGCTGTAATGGTATCATATCCTGCTGACTTCAGATTATAGCTGATAATTTCCAGAATGTCGATTTCATCATCCACCACCAATATTTTACCTGCAACCGCTTGGTCTATCATATACTTTGACTTTTTAAAGACGACACAAAATTATATCGTCGGCTTTGCTATTAATGAAAAATTAACATTATCTAATTGTTAATTCGAGCACAACGTAGAACAGTACAGGGATATAAGTCATGCAAAAGTACGGCATTTCAAGCAGCCTTTGCACATGGTATAATAGTATTATTAAACAGGTTTTTCATTCGTATGTTTATGGTTATTACCGTTTCCGGCAATTTTTTTCAGTGCCTGGTTTACCTCATTGAGCATTTCCAGCTGTGTTTGCTGTATTTCCATCATGTCCTGCTGCTGATGAAGTATCAGGTGGTCGATCTTTTCATGCAGTATCCTTACTTCCAGCTCGGATTTAAGGTTGATCATATAGTCATTTTTCGACCTTTGCCGGTCTTTTTCCTCCTGCCGGTTCTGGCTCATCATGATCACTGGGGCCTGTAACGCGGCCAGACAGGAGAGGATGAGGTTCAGTAGAATAAAAGGGTAGGGGTCAAAGCCCTTGTTGGCCAGCCAGTAAATATTGGCCGTGATCCAGAGCAGAATGAATGCAAGAAAGGAGATGATGAAGGTCCAGCTGCCGCCGAAAGAAGCGATCTTATCAGCTACCCGCTGTCCGAATGAGAAAGTAGCCGGATTTTCTCCGTCATCCAGCTTATCGGTCAGCGTCTGCTGCTCTTTCAGCTTGTCCAGCACCATTTTTTCCATCTCTGTCAATGCGCCGATCTCCTTTGAGAACAGGTGTTCCAGGTACTTTTGCCGGTACTCATTTATTTCGGAGACAGCGAGGTGAGATTTACCGGTGATCTGAGGATGATCTTTCTGTAAAAGTTCCAGGACATTCCTGCTGACGGCGCGGCAATGTACCTTCTCGGATGCGGGGTATGATTTCCCGGATAGATCACTGATAAACGTTTGCATGTGACACTCACTGTTTTGGAGCTCAAAAATACGCCTAAAAGGCCGGAAATGCGGCGCTGTAGTATTTTGGTCGTAAATTTGCTATACTAGCTTTTATATAGTAAGAGTAAAGCCTATTTACATTAATGAAAAAATTTATAACTGTTATCTTATTGCTGGTTGCCCTGCAGGTGACCCTGGTGCATGCTCAGACGACTCAGAAAATTGATATACCTATCGGACGAATTGGTTTCCATGATAATATCGATAAAGAACAGGCTGCCGCACTGAAATTTGACGGAAAGGCAGATGACCTGGTACGTGTTTCAGATGATCAGACGATCAATCTGCAGGTGACAGATGCGCTCGTTAAACAGATCGACGACATGCAGACCCAGATCGAACTGGATTCTGCCCTGGACCATCGTCTGAAGATCAAATACCTGTCAGGGCTCTATGTAATGATCCACGATTACAACACCAAACGCGCCTATACCCGGATCGCTCCGGAAGAAGCTCCCGTAATGGTGACCGCTTACCGTGAGATGATGAAGGCTGATATAAAGGGCCAGAGTATCCTGCCTTATGTGTATCCGCTGTCTTTTGATGCCGGTGAGCGTATGATCGAACCCTTTAAGGATAACCCGGGTTACAAGGAAGCCCGTGGGGTATTATTTGCAAAATTTGCTTTCAATAACCTCGAAACGGTGATGTCCCAGATAGGCAACTACCTGGAATATCCGGCTACTGACTCTGTCATCGCAGCCGTGGCCAGAAAGTACCCAAACCAGGTGCTGACTTACGCTACCTCTTACACACCGGTGGCTACCGCCATAAAAAAGAACCCTGATCCGATCGTACAGCTGATCGTACAGATAGGTAATTCCGGTAATTCTACCCTGATCCTTCCGTTTATCGACGAACTGATGGCAGGGACAACAACGGTTGAAAAGCTTTCTGCGATAGCAGAAAATGAAGATAAATACTTCAGACAACTGGTGAAAAGCGCCATTGTTCTGCAGCACAGAAAAAACAGCGGAGAAAACATCATTGGCCTGAAAGCCATGCTGGAAAATATGCAGGCACGTTCCCTGCGTTACATCCGCGAAATGAACGACCTGCATGAAGAGCCTGCCAATGTGCGTTTCAGGATCGTAAAAGACTTTACGCCGGAAGAACTGTACTACCTGATCGTGAATGGTCAGGAAGAACTGTATACTTCCAGCTATACCAATCATAACAACGCCGGTTTATACGACCAGATGATGGCCCGTATGAAACCTCCACGCGGAGATAGTCTGCTGATGCTGGTGGAATTTGACAGGTTCAAAAAGTTCATCGCCATGGCAGCAGGTTTCAACACGCTTGACAACTTCCTGAAGTCAATGGCGCCAGAGAATGCGAACTACCTCATGAAAAAGTATGTAAGCAGTCTCGAAAAAACAGAGGACCTGGAAGATGCCGTGGATGTGGCCAACTCATTCGGCAGTATCCGCGATCAGAAACTACTGGCTTTCCTGCGAGAGGAAGTACAGAAGAACTATACGTTCGTATCCCGTAAGAAAGACAGAAGAGGTACCGTGATCTATGAACTGCTGGGTAGTCTTTTTGATACAGAGAACAATAGTGGCAGCGATTCTACCAAAGCAAGCCAGATGGCAGCTAAACTGCAATTGCCGCCGATCAACTTCGTGACTTATAACGCATTGCTGAGCGATAGCGGCCGTGTATACCAGCAGGTATTCTTCTATGGAGATAAAGACGGTCATGATTCATACGTAAGTTTCATGGGCAACTTCCCGGCCAGCGAATGGAAGATCAGCAAGAACAAGTACTGGACGACCATCCAGTCTACCAAAGGCAAGCCGATCACCATCTACGCGAACCTGCCGCTGGAAGAGCCGGAAGATAAAACAGCGATCGAAAAGCTGAGCGAATACCTGGATGAAAATGATATTCACCCAACTGTATTCATTCACCGTGGTCATAGTTATCACGTGAATACAACACTGGACAATCTGCAGAGTTCCGCGAAGATCGTCGTACTGGGTTCCTGTGGTGGTTACCATAACCTGGCGATCGTATTGCAGAAATCGCCTGAAGCACATATCATCTCTTCCAAACAGGTGGGTACGCGTTTCGTAAATGAACCGATCATCCGCACCCTGGACGAGACGATCCGTGCCGGTAAGAATGTTGACTGGGTACAGATGTGGGCCGCATTAGGCAAACGTTTTGCCGGTGATGCCCGCAATAAAGAGCTGTTCAGCGACTATGTGCCTCCGCACAAAAACCTGGGCGCTATTTTTATCAAGGCCTACAAACAGATCATGAAGGAAGACAAGTAAAGGAATTATGAAATAAAGAAAAAGCCCGCCGGCAATGTTGCCGGAGGGCTTTTTCTTTATACTTTTGTACGGTGGAAAATACAGCGGTCAAGAAGGTTTTTGATATTAGCTTATTAAGGAGGATATTCACTTATGCAGTTCCATACAGGCGCTCGTTCTATCTTTCGATGTTCCTGACGGTATTACTTGCCGTTATATCGCCCATGCGGCCATACCTGATACAGCTAACAGTTGATAAATATATTGCGGGTCAGTTGATGCAGATGCTGATCTACATTACTATCGTACAGGTCATTCTCCTGTTATTGGAAACGGTCATGCGTTTCTATTTCTCCTATCTCACAAACTGGTTGGGGCAGTCGGTCGTAAAAGACCTGCGTGTGGCGGTGTACAGAAAGATCGTACACCTGAACCTGGGCTTTTTTGATAAGACGCCTATCGGTACACTGACAACCCGTACCATCAACGATATCGAAGCGATTAACGATGTTTTCTCAGAAGGCCTTATTTCCATTATTGCCGATATGCTGATGATCGTCGCTATCCTGGTGGTGATGTTTATCGAAGACTGGCGCTTAACACTGATAAGTCTTTCTCCTTTCCCGATACTGATCATCGCGACCTACATTTTCAAGGAAAGTGTCAATAAGTCTTTCCACCGGGTGAGGAATGCGGTATCGGCGCTAAATGCCTTTGTACAGGAGCACCTGACCGGGGTCGTGATCGTACAGGCTTTTACCGGTGAGAAACGTGAATATGCCCGCTTCCGCCAGATCAACAAAGAACACCGTACCGCCAATATTGACGCCATCTTTGCCTATTCCGTATTCTTCCCGGTTGTGGAAATAATACTGGCCATTTCCCTTGGTCTGATGGTATGGTGGGGCGCTAATAAAGTACTGAACTATGAAGTGACACAGGGTGTGATGATCGCTTTTATCATGTACCTGAACATGTTATTCCGTCCGCTTCGTATGCTCGCGGATAAGTTCAATACCCTGCAGATGGGAATGGTGGCCAGTGAGCGCGTATTCCGTATCATGGACAGTGATGATCATATCGCTGATAATGGTACTAAAGATGCCGCCGGTATGAAAGGCGCGATCACCTTTGATCATGTATATTTTGCCTATAAAGACGCCGACTATGTGCTGAAAGACATTGATTTCAGCGCTAATCCGGGAGATACGATCGCTATAGTAGGGCATACGGGCTCCGGAAAAACAACTATTATCAGTATCCTGAACCGCCTTTATGAAATACAGAAAGGGCGCATACTGCTGGATGGTACAGATATCAAGGACTTTACGCTGAAGGCGTTGCGCAGTAAGATAGGCGTAGTGTTACAGGACGTCTTCCTGTTCGCTGGTTCGGTGTATGAGAATATAACGCTGCGTAATCCGGCTATCACCAGAGAACAGGTGGAGCAGGCAGCCAGGCTGATAGGATTGCATGACTTCATTTTGCAGTTACCAGGCGGCTATGACTACCAGGTAATGGAAAGGGGGAGTACCCTGTCCCTGGGACAGCGTCAGCTGATTTCCTTTGTACGTGCATTACTGTACGATCCATCGATCCTCATACTGGACGAGGCCACTTCTTCGGTAGATACAGAATCTGAAATGCTGATCCAGCGTGCCATAGACAAGCTGATCTCCGACAGGACCTCGATCGTCATCGCACATCGATTATCCACCATCAGTAAGGCCAGCAAGATCATTGTGCTGGATAAAGGGGAGATCAGGGAAATGGGGACCCACGAAGAACTCCTGAAACTGGAAGGATTTTACTATAAGTTACACAGCATGCAGTTCAAACAGACAGGGGTGAATATGAGCTAGTTTCATTAATTTTAGGGTAGTGAAACAATTATAATCCCTACCTATTTTATGAGCTGCTTTAAAAAGTTTATTGTTGTCTGTACGCTGTTATCCCTTTTCTCGTTTGTTGCTGCTTTTGCAGGGGACTATGAAAAAGCATGGGAAGCACTTAACAAAAATGACAAAACTCGCGCAGTCGAGTATTTCAGGAAAGCGCTGAAAAGCGATCCTGCCAAAAAGAACAATGCCATGGCGGCATTGATATTACTGGAAACATATGAGGGGAACGGTGATACCTTTCTCGACCGGTACCCTAATCCACTGGACGTATTTACGGAGATCAACCCTTACGTGTACGCATTGTGGTTCAACGACGCCATCCTGGGCGAGTATGATACCAAAGATGGTAAACAATTATCCAATCTTAACAGAGTCCTTACCGAACCACGCTTTCATGGTTCGCTGAGAGCAGCCGCTGATTACTTCAGGGGCTTAAGTTTGCTGCGCGGTCAAAAAAAGGACAGTGCCGAGGTGTATTATGCACAGATCGGAGGTTTACGCAACTGGCAGTTTGTCGGTGCTTTCGATAATATCAGTGGCAGCGGCTTCAATAAAGAGTACGGGCCGGTGAAAGAACCGCTTGCCGGTAAAGGATTCATATCCTATAACAACACGACGATCGACTGGTTTAAACCTTTGCATGCGGATGATGCAGGATGGTCTTTCGTAGGAAGCGTGTTTCCTGCCAGAACAGGCATTGGGTATGCGCAGACATTTGTGCTTGCTGATACGGACAAAGACGCCATTATTTGTACGGGTGTACGGGGTGCGTTGAAAGTATGGGTAAATGATAAGCTGCTGATCTCCGAAGAAGAGGAACATACCACTGAACTGGACAAGTACAATGTAAAATGTCATCTGAACAAAGGGTACAACCGTGTGCTTGTACAGGTTGGTTTTACCAATGAGGACATTCCCAATTTTATTGTACGTCTGACTGATGAAAAATATGTTCCGCTGAAAGGGATTTCCAGTACAACTGATGTGCAGGAATACCAGACGGACAAAAGCACAGAAGTGCCAAAACTGCTGCCGCATTTTGCAGAGGCATATTTCAGGGAACAGATGGTGAAATACCCGCAGGACCCTATCTTCCCGCTGTTGCTGGCAAAGGTCTATGCCCGTAATACCGAATCAGATAAAGTAAAGGAAGCGATGTATGGGATTTTCAAAAAATATCCTGACAATGCGCTGATCCTTTTCAACTATACGCAGGGATTGTCTTATCAATATGACAGGACCATTCTGACAGAGTTATATGAAAAGCTCAAACAACAGGACCCTGAGAATTACCTGGTAAAACAGTCCGAAGAAGATCAACTGGAAAAAGAGAAGAAGTATAGTGAAGCGCTGGAGGTGATCAACCAGATGGAGGCAAAAAATGGAGAGAAGATTTATACGGTTATCAGAAAGCTGTCACTGAATGCTTATCTGCAAAGAGTGGACAGTATGATCTCGCTGTTGAAACATGCCTATGCGAAGTATCCCGAAAATACGACGATCGTTACTGTGATGTACCAGTATTATGCACAAATGCTGAAAGACCCTGTGGAAGCGCTGAAAGTACTGGAGAAATACCAGGCGGGCCACTTACAGAATGATATGGCGAACGAACTTGCAGACCTGTATTTTCAGCAGAATGAAATGGAGAAAGGGTTGGCAACGCTGCGGCATATTGCAATAATGATCCCCTACGATCTTGAAGTGTATAACCCGCTGATAAAACATTTTTACGCCCGACAGGAATATGATTCTGCGATTCACTATCTGCAGATACAGCATCAGATAAGTCCATACAGTCATCAGCCATTGGGTGATATTGCCAGCGCCTATCTGCAGAAAAGAGATAAGCAGAAGGCCCTTGAATATTACAAACAGGCTTTGAGCTTGTATTCCGGCGGTTATACCTATCGTGAGAAGATACGTGAGCTGGAAAATAAGCCGGATGTGTTTAGCTATTTCCCGCAAACAGATTACTACGCAGAGATCAGCAAATACCTGAAGTCTAAGAAGGATACTTCAAAGAGCTACAGTTATGTGTTTACGGATAATAAAGTCGTGTTGTACGGAGAGGGGGCGAGTGAGCGTGTGATGAATTCAGCGGTTTATATCAACAATAAGGAAGCGCTGGATTACTGGAAAGAGATCCGCATTCCTTACAACAGTGTATATGAGGACCTGACCATCGTGAAAGCAGAAGTGGTGAAAGCCAGTGGTGCAAAGGTGCCTGCTGAGACCTACGAGAACGAGTTGGTATATACCCGTCTGGAGCCAGGAGATGTAGTGTATCTGAGCTATAAACTCAGTAGCTACGGTATTGGTCGTCTGGGACGTGAATACTGGGATAAGTTTTATTTCTCTGCTTTCAATCCAACGCTGGCTGCCAGGTATAGCGTACTGGTGGCTGACCAGGTGCCGATCTACTATGAGCTTGTCAACAACGTGAATGGTATCAAACCGGTGGAAAGCAAGCATGAGAATTTCCGTTTGTATACCTGGGAAATGAAGGACCTGCCGGTGCTGAAAGAGGAAAGTTATAGTCCGGCGGCAGGCGACATTGGTACTGTGCTGCATGTCTCTACCGTTAAGTCATGGGATTATATAGCTGAGTGGTACAGTGATATCACGCGTATCCAGTCAAAAGAAGACTTTGACATCAATGCGGCGTACAAGGAGATATTCCCGTCAGGCATTACTGGTCTGAATGAGTATGAAAAGGCGCGTCGCATTTACAACTATATCGAGGAAAACATCAGTTACAGTTCTGTTTCCTTCAGACAGGGGGCATATGTGCCACAGCGGGCTTCTAAAACCCTGAATACCCGCCTGGGTGACTGTAAAGACCTGTCGGCCCTGTTTGTGTCCTTTGCCCGTAAGGCAGGTATGGATGCCAACCTGGTGCTGGTGAGTACCCGCGGCAATGGTCAGCACAGTATGCGGCTCCCTTCTATGGAGTTTAACCATTGTGTGGTAAGGTATAAGGACGGGGCGGACTACCGTACCCTGGAACTGACGGATAACCATCTGCCGTTCAATGCGATGCCACAGAGCCTGGCAGGAGCACAGATACTGAATATTCCTTATGAATATAAGAACGGGGAGCTCATACAGTTATATGAGCCAGGTGCTAACGCAAACGTGATCAAGCATCGCCGGAGCAAAATCCTGGTAGATAATGCTGACCTGCATATCAATACGGTGGTGACTGCCAATGGAGAGGTGGCATCCGGTTTCCGTAGCAGTTATGGAGAAAAGGCGCAGGACGAACTGAAGCAGGACCTGCAGGAAGCGGTGTCCGGACAGTTCCGTAATCCGGTGACCCTGGAGAAATTCGCTTTCCGTAACCTGGACAACCTGAGCGATACGGTGACGATGGATGAGACCTATACGGTGAAGAATGACGTGATCAGCGTGGGCGATCTGAGTATGCTGAAGCCGCCATTGATGGATATCGTTGCAACGGTGGATATCTTCAATAGCGAGGCCCGTCAGTACCCGTTTGAGTACTGGCGATATGAGAATGTGGACAACTATAACACGGAGGTGGAGATAGAGCTGCCGGCAGGAAAGTCTTTTGACCAGGTTCCTTCCAATGTGCAGGCGAGCTTCGGAGATATGAAATATGAGCTGACATATATTAAACCTGCTCCTAATAAGTTGTTAATCAAGCGGGTGTTCCAGACAAATATCCGTGACAATATCAAGCCGGAAGCGTTCCCGAAGATGAAGGAATTTTTCAATTTAATTGTAGCCGCTGAGCAGAAATATGTTTCATTTAAGTAAATAATTCAATATGTTGAGCGCGAGAGGGACCGTTGAAAGCGGTCCCTCTTTAGTTGTATATATTTTTTGTAGTCGCTTACCTTTTTGATAATAAAACTGCTATCTTTGCGCAAAATTTCAGAAAGCGGTGATTTCCTACACTCTGTCCAAATATAAGCTGGTAGCCCTTATTCTTGCATTTTGCATAAGCGGTTTTAACACGTTTGCGAATACTTCAGAAGCTCATGAAGAGCCAAAGAAGGGTTTTGATGCCAAAGAGGTACTTCTTGGCCACGTTAAGGATGCCCATGACTGGCACCTTTTCAGCCTTGGGGAGTCGCATGTGACATTGCCTCTGCCTGTCATTATTTACAGTAAAGAGAAAGGCATTAGTAGCTTTTCTTCCTCAGCGTTCCATCATGGCCATGCGTCACATGAAGGTTACCGCCTGGTAAACAAGCACTACCGTGAGGAGAAAGGTCTGGAAGAGTCCAAGTATCCTGACGAGCGGATCATTGCAGTAGATGCAAATGATAATCCGACAGGTGCTGAGATCTACGATCTGTCTGTTACCAAGAACATCACTTCCATGATCATCGGAGCGATCCTGCTGATCTGGCTGATGACCTCTGTAGCGAAAGCTTATACAACAAGAGGTTCTAAAAAAGCGCCTAAAGGTATGCAGAGCCTGTTGGAGCCGGTGATCATCTTCATCCGTGATGAAGTGGTAAAACCGAACATCCCGGGTCTCAGTGCAGAACGTTACACTCCGTTCATTCTGACCTTCTTCTTCTTTATATTGATCAATAACCTGCTGGGTCTGTTACCAGGTTCTGCCAACGTAACCGGTAATATTGCTGTGACATTCGCCCTGGCGCTGATCAGCTTTATTGCAACAATGGTCAGTGCTAATAAGCATTTCTGGTCTCACATACTGAACCCACCGGTTCCGGGTTGGGTTAAACCGATCCTGGTGCCTGTAGAGATCATCGGTATCTTCACTAAGCCGGTGTCTCTGATGATCCGACTGTTCGCCAACATCCTGGCAGGTCACATCATCATCCTGAGCATTATCTCCCTGGTATTCATCTTTGGTTCCATCAACAAGGCGGCTGGTTACGGTTTCTTACCGATCACTATCCTGTTCAACATCGTCATGATGATGCTGGAACTGCTGGTTGCTTTCATCCAGGCGTTCATCTTCGCTAACCTGACAGCTGTATTCATCGGCCAGGGTATGGAAGTGGCTCACCACGATGATCATCATGCAGGTGATGCTAAGCACCATTAATATATTTCATTAGGACAAATTAGTAATCAAACATAAATACACATTCATTATGGCAATTTTAACTGTTTTATTGCAGGCTGCTCCTGAAGCTGCTGCTGCTGCTGCTGCTTCAGCAGGTCTGGCTAAAGCTGGTGGTGCTATCGGTGCTGGTATCGCTGCTATCGCAGCTGGTATCGGTGTAGGTAACATTGGTAAGAGCGCGCTGGAATCCATCGCTCGTCAGCCAGAAGCTGCGAACGACATCCGTGCAAACATGATCCTGGCTGCGGCGCTGGTAGAGGGTGTTGCCCTGTTCGGCGTTATCGCTGGTCTGTTGGCAGTAGTGCTGTAAGGCTAAACTTATTACTGCATCTGGCGCACAGGGCAAAGGATGCAGTAATCTTCATTTTAAGGATGTGTATCCTGATTGCTTATCAAACAACTTGCGAACAAATTAAATATTCATACTCATGGATCTGTTACAGCCCGCGTTAGGCTTGTTTTTCATTTCATTAATCATATTCGTAATAGTATTCCTTATCCTGAAGAAATTCGCGTGGAAACCAATCCTCTCTACGCTGAAAGAAAGGGAAACATCTATCGCTGATGCGATCGCATCTGCTGAGAGAGTAAAGGAAGAAATGGCTCAGATGAAAGCTGAACATGAGCACGTACTGGCAGAGGCGAAAGCTGAGAGAAGCAAGATTCTGAAAGAAGCAAAAGATGCTAAAGATCAGATCCTCAGCGAAGCTAAAACTCAGGCTCAGGCAGAAGCTAAGAAAATCATCAGCGAAGCTTACACTGCTATCGACAACCAGAAGATGGCTGCGCTGACCGATGTGAAAAACCAGGTAGGTAAACTGGTAATCGAAGTAGCTGAGAAGGTGTTACGCAAAGAACTGGCTGACAAAACAGCGCAGGAAAGCTACATCAAAGAACTGGCAGGAGAAATCAAATTAAACTAAAGCGATAGGCTGAAAGGCGAAAGCTACAGGAGATTGATGACATGATTGTCCTTTTCCTGTAGCTTTCAGCTTGAAAGGCCAAAAGATATATAATATGCAGAATCCCCGTTTAGCATCCCGCTACGCAAAATCTCTGGTAGATCTGTCCTCTGAAAAAGGACAGCTGGAAGCTGTACAAGCTGACATGCAGTTCCTGCAACAGCTGGCCAAAACCAATCCGGATGTAGTAGCTCTGCTGAAAAGTCCGATTGTGAAGCCTGATAAGAAACAGCAGATCCTTGCCGCTATCTTCGAAGGTAAACTGAACACTATCTCGGCTGCTTTTATCAGGTTGCTGGTAGCGAAAGGAAGGGAACGTAACCTGCCTGAGATCGCACAGGAATTCGGTAAACAGTATGATATCCTGAAAAATATCAGTAAGGTGAAGATCACCACAGCCGTGCCAGTAGACGCAGCTGTACTTGATATGATCAAAACTAAAGTACAGGCTGGCACTGATAAAAAGGTGGCGCTGGAAGCTTCAGTAAATCCTGATCTGATCGGTGGCTTCGTACTGGAATCAAATAACAATTTGTACGATTCTTCAGTATTGCGTGACCTGAACGATATCAAAAAGCAATTTGCTGAGAACATTTACGTTCACAATATCAGATAATACAATTAACAGCAGCCGCTGCGTACACGCAAAGCTGTTGTCGTTATATTCATTCTCTTAACGACTATTTTTAAAAAGTATACATTATGGTGGAGATAAAACCTGATGAAATTTCGGCGATATTACGCCAGCAACTAAGCAACTTCAATGCTGCTGCTGACCTGGAAGAGGTTGGTACTGTATTGCAGGTCGGAGACGGTATCGCTCGTATCTATGGATTAAACAATGTTGGTTACGGTGAACTGGTTGAGTTCGAAAATGGTGTAAAAGCTATCGCACTGAACCTGGAAGAAGACAACGTAGGTGTCGTATTGATGGGTGAGTCCGGAGAGATTAAAGAAGGTTTTAAAGTACGCCGCACTGGTCAGATCGCATCCATTAAAGTGGGTGAAGGTATGGTTGGTCGTGTTGTAAATACACTGGGTGCTCCTATCGATGGTAAAGGCCCAATCACTGGCGAACTGTACGAAATGCCACTGGAACGTAAAGCTCCCGGCGTTCTGTTCCGTGAACCAGTAAAAGAACCACTGCAGACAGGTATCAAAGCAATCGACGCGATGATCCCGGTTGGTCGTGGTCAGCGTGAGCTGGTGATCGGTGACCGTCAGACCGGTAAAACCGCGATCTGTATCGACACTATCATCAACCAGAAAGAATTCTTCGACGCTGGTAAACCAGTATATTGTATCTATGTAGCAATAGGTCAGAAAGCTTCTACCATCGCAGGTGTAATGAGAACCCTGCAGGAAGCTGGCGCTATGGCTTACACTACGATCGTTGCAGCTTCTGCATCTGAACCTGCTCCTCTGCAGTTCTATGCTCCATTCGCTGGCGCTGCCATCGGTGAGTTCTTCCGTGATACCGGTCGTCCTGCACTGATCGTTTATGATGATCTGTCCAAACAGGCGGTTGCTTACCGTGAGGTATCCCTGCTGCTGCGTCGTCCTCCTGGTCGTGAAGCTTATCCTGGTGACGTATTCTACCTGCACTCCCGTTTGCTGGAACGTGCGGCAAAAGTGATCAGCAAGGATGAAATCGCTCAACAGATGAATGACCTGCCAGAGTCTATCAGACACATGGTAAAAGGTGGTGGTTCCCTGACAGCATTGCCTATCATCGAAACACAGGCTGGTGACGTATCTGCTTACATCCCAACTAACGTAATTTCCATCACTGACGGTCAGATCTTCCTGGAATCAAACCTGTTCAACGCAGGTATCCGTCCGGCGATCAACGTGGGTATCTCCGTAAGCCGCGTAGGTGGTAACGCACAGATCAAATCCATGAAGAAAGTATCTGGTACCCTGAAACTGGACCAGGCACAGTATCGTGAGATGGAAGCGTTCTCCAAATTCGGTGGTGACCTGGATGCTGCTACCAAAGCAGTACTCGATAAAGGTGCACGTAACGTGGAAATCCTGAAACAGGCACAGTTCTCTCCATACGCTGTGGAAAAACAGGTAGCGATGATCTACCTGGGTACACAGGGTCTGCTGCGTGACGTTCCTGTTAAGAATGTAAAAGCATTCGAAGAAGCGTTCCTGAACGAAATGGAAGTACGTCTGCCTGAAGTACTGGGTGAATTCAAGAAGGGTAACCTGCCGGATGATGGTATCAAACGCATGGTAACTCTGGCTAACGAACTGAAACCAAGATTCGCTTAATCAGCATACATCTTTTTATCAAGCCCGCCGGTTTTACCGGTGGGCTTTTTTATTTCCCTATCTTTACGCGCTATTCCTACCGACAATTCCCCTGTTTTCACCGATATTATTCCCTCCCTTTGCCTTTTATGGATTGAAAAGGGACGGCAGCCCAAGTAGTTTTGTTAAAAATTCACACTCCCCCATGAAACACTTAAACCTGATTCTGTTAACAATGCTCTTACCGGTCTGTATGATGGGACAGCAACGGATTTCCGGTAAGATCACTGATGGCAAAAAGCGCCCGTTACAAGGAGTAAACGTCTCTATCAAAGACTCTTACGACGGGGCTACCAGCGCAGCAGACGGTTCATACTCATTTACCACCGACGCTAAAGGAACGCAATATATCACCGCCACCCTGCTCGGATTTACCACCCAGGAACAGAAGATCTTTATTACCGGTCCGCAGGAGATCAACATTGTTATGAGAAATAATGTGAATGACCTGAAAGTAGTCACCATCAGCGCAGGTAGCTTCGAAGCCAGCGACGAAGGTAAAACGACCGTCCTGAAACCACTGGATATCGTGACCACTGCAGGCGCCGGCGCCGATATCGTGAATGCACTGAAAACATTACCGGGTACACAGCAAACGAATGACAGAGAAGGCCTGTTCGTACGTGGTGGTACCGGTTACGAAACACAAACCTTTATTGACGGTATGATGGTGCGTAACCCTTTCTTCTCAGGATTGCCTGACCAGCCGGGAAGGGGCCGTTTTTCTCCTTTCCTGTTTAAAGGGACGACCTTCAGCAGCGGCGGTTATTCTGCCCAGTACGGCCAGGGATTGTCCTCTGCACTGATCCTGGAATCGACTGACCTGCCGCAACGTTCCTCCTATACACTGGGTGCTTCCGTGATCGGTGTGAGCGGCGGACTGGAAGAACTGATGAAAGACAAGAAAGGATCATATGGTGTGGAAGCTGACTATACCAATCTCGGACCTTACCTGGGCGTCGTAAAACCTAAATACGCTTTCAGCAAAGACCCGGAGATCATCGGTACTTCCGCCAATTTCCGCAGAAAAACCTCTTCTACCGGTATGATCAAATTCTATGGATACTATAACCAGACCAATATGGGGACCATCCGTCCAAGCCTGGAATATCCTGGTTTTGATGAACTCTTTGAACTGAAAAATAAGAACGTCTATACCAACCTGACCTATAAGGAGAGCCTGGGACATGACTGGAAACTGAATGCCGGTTTCTCTTTCAGCTCCAACTCAGATGACCTGAACCTGGATACCCTGAAAAAATCCAACCCTTTACACGGTAAAAACGTATCACAGCTAACGCAGACACGTCTGGTGCTGACGAAAGGACTTGGACAGTATTCCGTACTTCGTTTCGGTGGAGAATACCAGTATGGTGTAGAGAAATCAAACTTCGGTGGATGGCAGGCTAATTATGTAGACAATTATACCGCAGGATTCGTAGAAAGCGATATATACTTCACGCCAAGACTGTTGGGGCGCGTAGGTGGAAGAGCAGAATATACTTCCATACTGGCGAAAGCTAATTTCGCACCCCGTGCGTCACTCGCCTACAGACTGACAGGTAACAGTCAGCTATCACTGGCCTATGGTGACTTCTACCAGAAGCCTGAACAGCAGTACCTGCGCTTTAAAAACGACCTGGGATTCACGAAAGCCACACACTATATCGCCAGTTATCAGCTCGTAGCAAAGAACTATACACTGCGTGTGGAAGCCTTCTACAAAAAGTACCATGACCTGGTTAAAACGGGTATCGATACCAGTACAACAGGCACAGGTTATGCCAAGGGTATTGAGGTGTTCTGGCGTGATAAAAAGACCTTTAAGAATACTGATTACTGGATTTCTTATTCTTACCTGGACACCAGGCGTAACTACCTGAATTATCCGTTTGAAGTACAACCTGATTTCGCTGCAAAGCATACTGTGAGCGTAGTATACAAATACTATATCCCGGCCATTACTACGAATCTGGGTGTGACTTACAGCTTCTCCACAGGCAGACCATATTACAATCCGAACCTGCCGGAAAGCAAGTTCATGTCGGAAAAAACAATGACTTATAACTCTGTCGGACTGAGTGCCAGTTACCTGACCTCCATCCGTAAAGCGTTCACCATCTTCGTACTGTCCGTATCCAATGCGCCTAACATCAAACAGGTATATGGTTACCGATATTCAACAGACAAACTGCGCAGACAGGAGATCGTTCCGAATATGCCACGATTCATCTATATCGGTATGTTCATGAACTTCGGTATTGACAGAAGACAGGATGTGATCAACAACATGTAGCCCATTCTAAAACCACTATATAAACACTTTAAACACTTTTAAACCACTTACAATGAAGCGTATCTTATTTTCCATTTGTCTGTTAGTTGGCCTGGCATCTGCCTCCATGGCACAGAGCGCACAATATGAAGGCGCAATGACCAAACAGGTTGCCATGCTGGATGATTCTACCAACTTTACCCCTGACAGATTACTTGAAATTGCCAATACATTTGAGCGTATCGGTGCTGCTGAAAAATCACAATGGCTGCCATTCTATTATGCAGGTTATTGTTATGTGATGAGCACATTTATGCAGAAAGACAATGATAAAGTAGACGACCTGGCAGATAAAGCAGCGGTGAATATCGAACAGGCAGAGGCCATCAGCCCTAAGAACGATGAGATCAACTGTATTAAATCGCTGATCGCTACTTCCCGTATCCGTGTAGACCCGATGAACAGAGGAATGAAATACGGTATGGAATCCGCTAATCTGCTGGTGCAGGCTAATCAGATCAACCAGGAGAACCCAAGGGTATACATGCTGCAGGGCCAATCGCTGTTCTATACACCGGAGCAGTTTGGTGGTAGCAAAACAGAAGCAAAGAAGAAGTTCGAAGTAGCATTGCAGAAATTCAGTTCCTTCAAACCAGCCAGCGGTATTGCACCACACTGGGGCGAGGCATATACAAAGGGGCTGTTAGCACAAATCAAATAGAATTAGGAATTAAGAATTGCCTTTTAAGGTCCGGACGATTATAAGTCCGGGCCTTTTTTATTAGATCAATTATATCAACTGTTCATTCACTATTATTAAGGCTATAGCTCGTTAATTCTTAATTCCTAATTGTTCCTCCCCCGGCCTGCAAGGCGATGTCAGTGCTCCGTAGTAACTTTAAAAACACGTTAACAAACTAGCCCTGTCATCTGTTAACCTTGAAAATGAAATTCCATGAAAACTGGTGTGAACAAGCTGAGCGTGGCTTCCACTTCAGCGTTGGTATTGACCTATGTCAAAAGTTTGTATGAAGAAGGCCTTGGAAAAGCGTATCTGTCCCACATTGATTTTAGCCAGGTAAAAGGTTTGGCGGATGAACTGAGCAGGATCACGCCATTATTCAGAGAGGCTTTACTGATCAGAAAAAGGATTATCCGGCAGATCATCAGGCAGCTGATGATACAACATCCACGGCCGCAAATCTGTATCCTGGCGGCCGGACTGGACCCGCTTGGTTTGCAGATCACAGAGTACTTCCCTGATCGCGATCTGAGTATTTATGAGGTGGATAGTTCCAATATGCGGGAAAAGCAGGAAATCTATGCCGCGATCAGTTTCTCCGATGACAGACTCCGCACATTACAGGCGGATATCAATAATACCGCTCAGCTGATGCGCACACTGGTAGATGCCGGATACGATCCGCAGCAGCCGGCGCTCATCATTTTTGAGGGTATTATGCACTATATTTCTGAAGAACAGTTCCTGAGCATCATGCGCAATTTCACCAGCAGCACCAAACAGAATGCGGTGATCATGGACTACATGGAATATGCAGAAGGCTTGCCGGTAGGTTCGGTATCTAAGGCCACGGAGATGCTCGATACGATGGAAAGTTATATCGGCAGCCGTTTACAGCAGTTCAGCCGGAAAAAGGTCCTGAACCTGTTATCCCTGCTGGACGCTGATCTGATCGAAGTCTATGACATGCAGGCGGCAGAACTGGCGCTGAATGGACAGAACCGGGTGTATAAGGGAGAGCGGAAAGGTATGCTGGAAATTATATCATTTCATATATAGATATGATGATAAAGAGAAAGGGAGTCTACCAATGTGGTGGACTCCCTTTCTCTTTGTATTTACAGGCGTTCCTATTCGGAGGCCAGTTCTATTTTCTTCAGCGGATTGCGGGTGTTTTCCGCATATGTTTCTCTCTTTTCCAGGATATCCAGACAGGTGAAAATAGCCTGACGGAAAGAGTTGTGATCAGCCAGGTTCTTACCAGCAATGTCGAATGCAGTTCCGTGATCAGGAGAGGTACGTACGATCGGAAGACCAGCGGTATAGTTGATACCATTTCCTGTAGCCAGTGATTTGAAAGGGATGAGTCCCTGGTCGTGGTACATGGCCAGTACGCCGTCAAACTGCTCGTGCATATTGCGGGCGAAGAAGGCGTCAGCACTGTAAGGACCGAAACACAGCAGACCATTGTTCTTTGCCTGTTTGATAGCCGGGAGGATTTCTGTGATCTCTTCCTGACCGATCAGGCCATCATCGCCGGCATGTGGGTTGAGACCCAATACAGCGATGCGCGGACTATCGATACCAAAGTCCTTGATCAGACTGTCTTCCATCATCTGGAGTTTCGCCAGGATGTTGTCTTTTTTCACATATTTGGCGATCTCCGCTACAGGTACGTGTTCTGTGAGCAGACCCACGCGCATGTTGTCGGCTGTCATGAACATCAGGACGTCTTTTGCGTCAAATGCATCACGCAGGTAAGGCGTATGGCCTGTGTAGTTGAACTGCTCGCCCTGAATATTCTTTTTGTGAATAGGCGCGGTGATCAGCCCCTCGATATGTCCTTCCTTGAGGCATTCGATCGCTACTGCCAGGGAGCGGGCGGCGTATTTGCCGCCTATTTCATTCAGTACGCCGGGTGTGATCTGTACTTCCTCTTCCCAGCAGTTAAAGACGTTCACCTGTTTGTGGTTCAGGCGGGCGAATTCCTTCACGCTCTGGTAGTTGAAGTTATTTTCGTTCATCAGCTTCCTGTAGAAGTTGATGGTTTTATTGGAAGCAAATATCACCGGCGTACAGAACTCGAGCATTCTGGCGTCAGCAAAGGTTTTGATGATAAGCTCTGTGCCTATGCTGTTGATATCGCCAACTGTAATGCCGATAACCGGTTTATTTGTATGGGTGTTGCTACTCATGCTAATTTGAGAATAATGGGCAAATATAAGGATATTAGCCGGGAGCTGTACAGGCATACCCACTCTATCTTGCAGCTTTGCTGCTAAGTTTTCCTTAATTTTGCAGGCTAATCATGTATACACTCAAAAAATCGCTGGGACAGCATTTCCTGAAGGATGAGAACATCTGCAGGAAGATTGTGGAAGCATTACCGGTCAATCCCGGGCAACAGATAGTGGAAGTCGGCCCCGGAGCGGGCGCCATTACCAAATACCTGCTGCAGATACCGGATGTTCACTTTAAAGCTGTAGAACTGGACACTGAAAAGGTACAGTACCTGGAAAAGACGTATCCCGCTATTCAGGGCAAGATCATCAATGAAAGCATTCTCGATACCCCTGTTCCTTACCAGGGAGAGTTCAATCTGATCGGCAATTTCCCTTATAATATTTCTTCACAGATCATGTTCCGTGTACTGGAATGGCGCCAGCAGGTACCATCCGTTGTAGGTATGTTCCAGAAGGAAGTGGCCTTGCGTATTGCGGCTACGAAAGGGAAGGAGTATGGCATTCTGAGCGTACTGACACAGGCGTTTTACAAGGTGGAGTATTTGTTTGAAGTGCATGAGAACTGTTTTAATCCGCCGCCAAAGGTAAAATCCGCCGTTATCAGGCTGGACAGACTGGATACGTCGTATGATATCGCCAGTGAACGTAAGTTCTTTGTGCTGGTAAAAACGGCATTCGGACAGCGGCGTAAACAGTTGCGTAATCCGTTAAAGGGTTTATTTGCTAAAGAAGTTTTGCAGGACAGCATTTTCAACAAAAGAGCAGAAGAGTTGAGTGTGGCTGATTTTGCAGCATTATCCCATAAGATGTTATGAGCAGGAAAGTACTGATCACCGCCAAGGTGCATAATTATTTGATTCACAAGCTGGAAGGGAAAGGTTTCGAAGTTAATTACCAGCCGTCTATTACTTATGATGAAGTGGTGGCCGCCATCCCGGAGTGTGCCGGTATGATCGTGACGACCAGGATCAAAGTGGATAAAGGTATGCTGGACCGCGCCGGGCAACTGGAGTGGATCGGCAGGCTGGGAAGTGGCATGGAACTGATAGATGTACCCTATGCGGAAAGCAAAGGCATCCGTTGTGTGAGCAGTCCGGAAGGCAACAGAGATACAGTAGGAGAGCAGGCAGTGGGGATGTTGCTGGTGCTGATGAACAATATTCTGAAGAGCAACCTGGAGCTGCGTGAGGGTATCTGGGAGCGTGATGGCAACAGGGCGACAGAGCTGGGAGGCAGAACGGTAGGTATTATTGGTTATGGTAATACCGGTGGAGCTTTTGCCCGTAAACTGAGAGGTTTTGACGTGGAAATCCTGGCGTATGATAAATACAGGACCGGGTTCAGCGATGAATATGTGAAGGAAGCGACCATGGAAGAGCTGTATGAAAGAGCAGATGTGGTGAGCGTTCACCTGCCGTTGACAGACGAGACACATCATCTTGCCAATGCGGCATTCTTCGCGGCCTTCAAAAAGCCGATACGTTTCATCAATGCGGCGAGAGGAAAGATCGTAAATACACCTGACATTGTTGCAGCGCTGGAAGCGGGCACGATCGCAGGCGCATGTCTGGACGTACTGGAAAATGAAAAACTGGCTACTTACAGTGCCGCTGAAAAGGCACAGTTCGAAAAGCTGCTGCATATGCCGAATGTCGTAATGACGCCGCATATCGGAGGTTATTCACACGAGGCCAGCATCAAAATGGCGAGGATCGTACTTGAGAAATTACACATTATTTAGAGGGCACGGCCGCCCGGCTCTTCTATTATAAATACCGTATATATGACAATATTTATGTCATGAAATCGGCGAGGTGATGTAAAAAATATTATATTTGCGGTATACCAATCTTGCAACGCTTCTGTGGTGAACGGAGGCGTTGATTTTTTTTCTTTATTCTAAAACATAACGTTATGTCTGGTATAAACTACGTTACCAAAGAGACCCTTGACCAGATGCGTGAGGAACTCAGTTTCCTGAAAACCAAGGGCCGCGCAGAAATTGCCAGGGCCATTGCGGAAGCAAGGGAAAAAGGTGACCTCAAAGAAAATGCTGAATATGATGCTGCAAAGGAAGCCCAGGGTATGCACGAAGCGAAAGTGGCCATACTGGAGAGCGCTATTGCAACAGCAAGAATAGTAGAAGCTGATTCTATTGATACCTCTAAAGTATCCATATTGTGTAAAGTAACTATTACAAATATGGCTAATAAGAAGACGGTTACCTATCAGCTGGTTTCGGAGAAGGAAGCTGATCTGAAACTGAACAAGATCTCTGTGACATCTCCTATTGGTAAAGGATTGTTGGGAAAAGCCGTGGGAGACATTGCTGATGTGCATGCACCTAATGGCAGCCTGAAGTTCAGGATCGAGAACATCACTATATAATTAAGCGTTTTTTTACATAAAAAGCCCGCCCTTGTTTCCAAGCAAGGGCGGGCTTTTTTTTATAACTTTATGCGGATTAAAACAAAACCCATGTCTGTTTTCACAAAGATCATCAAAGGCGAAATACCCAGTTATAAGATAGCCGAGAACGATAGTTTTTATGCATTTCTGGACATCTTTCCTTTAGTGAAAGGTCATACGCTGATAGTACCTAAAGTAGAGATAGACAAATTTTTTGATGTAACGGATGATCTGCTGGGCGAGTGGTTGTTGTTTGCAAAACCTATTGCACAATCGATAGAGCGTAACTTTCCCTGCAATCGTGTAGGTATGAGCGTTGTAGGACTTGAAGTGCCTCATGCGCACATGCATCTGATACCTATCAACACGGCGGATGATATGAATTTTGCGCGGCCCAAGCTGAAATTAACGGAAGAAGAATTCAAGGCTGTACAGCAGCAGATTATAGCTGGCCTGGAACGTTAAAACGGAACCCTACCCCATGGAGGGTTTCTAATTTGACAGAAGGATCGGACTTAAAATGTTTCCTGAGTTTGGTGATAAACACATCCATGCTGCGGCCCAGGAAATAATCATCCTTGCCCCATACGTGAAATAATATCTCTTCCCGTTTGAGTGTCTTGTTGGCGTTATCGCACAGATACTTCAACAGGTCGGCTTCTTTTTGTGTAAGTGTACTTGATACCTCTCCGTTTTTTTCACGGAGAATAAGATCATTATAGTCAAAGGTGAGTTTGCCTATATTGTATTGTGTGCGCTTTTCTGAAGTGCTGTGAGCGGCTTTACTCCTTTTCAGGAATACTTCTATTCGCAGCAGGAGCTCCTGCATGCTGAAAGGTTTGGTTATGTAATCATCTGCGCCGGTCTTGAAGCCTTTGATCTTATCCTCATCCAGCGCTTTCGAGGTCAGAAAGAGTATGGGAATGAAGTCATTTTTTCTACGGATCTGTTCTGCCAGTGTAAAGCCGTCTTTCTTAGGCATAACAACATCCAGTAAACATATGTCAAAGGTCCGCGACTGAAATTGCTCCCAGGCCATTTGGCCGTCTGTGCTGTGTACCACGTCGTAGCCCGCTTCTTCCAGTCGTTTCTTTGTTACCGCACCAACATTCTGATCATCTTCCACCAATAGGATTCTTGCTTTCATAGCTTGTGATGCTGATTATATAAATACCATATTAATGGTGTAAAGCCCCGAGTACCTTACAGGGGCCTCTATGAAGATTTTACTTCAAAGTAAATACAATTTATGAACTTCTGGAAAAACGTCAGCGTTAAACCTGGAATTATCTGTCATACAAAATATTATCCTACAATCCTTTCGGGGTTTTTTTGAAGGAACTGTTCCCATCCTTTGGCTTTACGTGTATCCGGTATTACGCTTGATTCCTGGAAGAAATGACAGACCGCTACTGCGAGCGCATCGGAAGCATCCAGGAATTCAGGACGTTCATTGAAATGTAATATTCTTTGTAACATCTGCCAAATCTGTTCCTTATCGGCATTACCATTGCCTGTAATGGACTGTTTGACTTTTTTGGGAGCATATTCCGTTACTGGTACTCCTGCCTGCATCGCAGTCGCTATCGCTACGCCCTGAGCGCGGCCCAGCTTTAACATACTTTGCACGTTCTTACCAAAGAAAGGAGCTTCAATTGCGCAGGAAACCGGTTTGTGCTCGCGTATAAGTTCTTGTACACGGGCGTGTATCAGTTGTAGCCTCTCGTAGTGGTCTTTATGACGGGACAGCTTGAGTACGTTCATGTCCAGCAGGCTGGCCTTCGATCCTTCCACAAGTATCAGTCCGTAACCCATCACAAGCGTACCGGGGTCAATGCCCAGAATTATTTTTGACTTGTTTGCCAACCACAGTTTATTTTTGCCAAAATCTTGATGTCTGAACAAAAATACCAAAATAATTCTCAATTACCTGCTGGGAGCAGTGCTTTTTACGTGGTTAGCCTATTCCATCTATACACAATTGCTGCATCAGCCTAATCTGAGGGCTTCTTTATGGCAGATGATGGCCACCCTGAAAGAGAAAGGTGCGCTAACTGTGGTACTGGTACTCATTGGCATGTTGCTCAACTGGGGCCTGGAAGCCCGTAAATGGCAGCTGTTAGTCAAGCCGTTACAACATATATCGTTCTTTCGCGCTTTCAGCGCCGTGCTCTCAGGCGTCTCGTTTTCCATCAATACCCCTAACCGTATCGGTGAGTATGGCGGGCGGATATTATACCTCCGGAACAACCGTAGTAAACTGAAAGCGATCGCCGCTACCATGGTCGGGAGCTTCAGTCAGCTGATCGTCACTATTATTTTTGGGTTAACAGGCCTCTGCTACTATATCAACAAATTCCCGCTGGTAAAGGGGAATGGCTATTTCGCACCTCACTTCTGGGAGAAAATCCTGTTAGGGTTGCTAATAGTTATTTGCGCCTTGGTCATATTGTTATATTTTCGACTACAGATCATCCTGGCGATATTTGAAAAGATCCCATTGTTGAGAAAAGCCCGGGTATTTGTACAGATCATTGTTCGTTACTCAGCCGGTGACCTCGAACATTTACTCCTGCTTTCAGCCGTCAGATACATGGTCTTCTCGGCACAGTATTTGATTTTGCTTGACACATTGGGCGTTGAGATGCTCTGGTGGCAAGGTTTTTTGATGAATGCTGTTGTTTATCTTGTAATGGCCCTGGTACCTACTATCGCTATTGCGGAACTTGGACTCAGAGGGAAAGTCAGCCTGTACTTTATGGGATTACTGAGTACCAATAGTCCGGGAATCATCGCTGCCACTGTATGCATCTGGGTAATCAACCTGGTTTTGCCAGCCATCTTAGGAAGTGTGTTATTGCTTGGAATAAAGATTTTTAAGGAAAAATAGCTTTCATCAAAATGAAGTTCCTGCTACTATTAATCGTTTGTCTGGCCACTATTCGCCCTGTATCAGCCCAGAATCAGAATGAATTCTGCGGACTTACCAATACCAGCTTCCGGGCAGGCGAAACTATCACGTTCAAGGTCTATTACAACCTGGGAAAACTCTTCGTAGGAGCCGGAGAAGCCACCTTTACCTGTAACCTGGAGAAACTGAACGGAAGGGACGTATACCACATCTCCGGAGATGGTAAAACATTCCGCACCTATGACTGGTTCTTTAAAGTAAGAGATAAATACGAAAGCTTTGTAGATACTGCCTCCCTGCAGCCCATGCGCTTTATCAGGAACGTGAATGAAGGCGGCTATAAGATATACCAGAACGTTACCTTCAACCATACGGACAATACCGCTGTCAGTAACGAATCTACCCTTAAGATACCTAAGTGTACACAGGACGTGATCAGTGCCATCTATTACGCCCGTAACATCAACTTCGATAAGTATAAACCAGGCGACAAGATTTACTTCAATATGTACCTGGACGAGAAATTATACAATATCTATATCCGTTATATCGGTAAGGAAACCGTTTCTACCAAGTTCGGTAAGTTCCGCGCCATCAAATTTGCCCCCCTGCTGATTCAGGGTACCATGTTTGAAGGTGGTGAGAAAATGCTGGTGTGGGTGAGCGATGACGGGAATAAAGTACCGCTGCGCGTAGATAGCCCCATCTCTGTAGGCAGTATCAAGGTAGATATGGTCGAATACAAAAACCTCCGTTATAACTTTACATCCCTGATCAGTAAATAAGCCCCCTTCCTGACGCCTGTCATCCTCTTTTTACCTAATTTTAACGTTCTGTATGCAATGGCCTGCCATTTGCGGACTATAATAATACCTATATTTGTTTGCACATTAATACTTTATTGAATATGGAAGAGCGTAAACCAAAAATATTGCTGGCGGAAGATGATACCAACCTGGGTATGGTACTGAAGAATTATCTCGAACTGAATGACTACGACGTAGAACTGTGCCGTGATGGTATACTCGCGCTGGCAGCCTTCAGACGCGAGAAATTTGATATCTGCCTGCTCGATATCATGATGCCTAATATGGATGGTTTTAAACTGGCAGAAGAGATCCGTGACGTTGATCCGGATATTCCTTTGTTCTTCCTGTCCGCCAAGACAATGAAAGAAGATGTGATCCATGGCTACAAACTGGGCGCTGATGATTATATCACCAAACCTTTTGACAGTGAACTCTTACTGCTCAAGATCAAAGCGATCCTCAAACGTAACCAGGAACTGAACAGCAAAGAAGAAGAACAGCACGAGTTCCGCATCGGCCGCTATGCATTCAATGCACGCCTGCGTACACTCACCAGAGACGGCGATTCACACACTTTATCTCCTAAGGAGAACGAATTGCTGCGTATGCTGTGCGAACATAAAAACGACCTGCTGCCAAGAGAACTGGCGCTGAAAAAGATATGGGGCAGTGATACTTATTTCAACGGCCGTAGTATGGACGTTTATATCGCTAAACTGCGTAAATACCTGAAGGAAGACCCGGATATCGAGATCGTCAATATTCATGGTAATGGTTTCCGCCTGGTAGTAAAGGACTGATCATATTACGATAGTATAATGGAAAAGCTCCCGGCGAACGAGGTTTCATAACTCCACGCCGGGAGCTTTTTGTTTGTAGCAAGCATATCAGAGATGTAATGAAACTTTTACTAATAGAAGATGAACCGTCGGTAGTCTCATTTATACGACGCTATCTTGCAGAAGCCGGCTATGACGTCAGTGTTGCACTGGATGGCGTGTCAGGACTACAGATGGCCACCGAAAATAACTTCCAGCTGATCATCCTCGATGTCATGCTGCCGGGTATGAACGGTATTGCCGTGTGTAAGGCTTTGCGGCAACAACAATTCGCCGCGCCTATCCTTATGCTGACTGCACTGGGGTCTACAGAGAATGTTGTAGCGGGCCTTGACAGCGGCGCTGACGATTACCTGGTAAAACCGTTCAAACAGGCAGAATTACTCGCCCGTATCCGCTCCCTGTTACGTCGTAACAATGATACGGCTGCTGCTGCCGCTCCGGCTGTAACGCAGACGAACGGTAACGTGCTCAAAGTGGCCGATCTGGAACTGGACCTCAATACCAAAAGCGCCAGCAGATATGGACAGACTATTGTGCTGACCGCCACCGAATACCGGCTGCTGGAATATATGATGCGTAACCCAAAAAGAGTGTTGTCCAGGATGGAAATACTGGAAAACGTGTGGGGCGTTGACTTTAATATGAATACCAAAGTAGTGGACGTATACGTCAATTACCTGCGTAAAAAAGTAAACCGTAAAGACCAGCCGGCACTGATACAGACAGTGGTCGGCATGGGTTATATGCTTAAAGAAGAAGAATGACGATACGTAATAAGATCATGGGCCTTTTCACCGGTCTGACCGTTTCCATCATACTCATGATGGTCGCATTTGCCTATTTTCTTATTAGTAGACAGTCCTTCGACGACTTCTACAAACGCCTTGAGATCAGGGCGTATATCGCCGCCAGGGCCAGACTCACACAGGATGAAGGCAACAGCGCGGCCTATGCCGAGATCAGGAATGAACACCTGGAACGTCTGCCGCATGAAAGAGAATACTTTATCCGGCTGGATACAACCGGTAAACCACCGCATTATCCTGAACTGTCGCCCCTGCGCAAGGCTTTCTATGACAAGGTGAAATCCACTGGTAAAGCCACCTACCGCTTCCGGGATACCTTCTTCCAGGGTGTATTATTTGAGAATGAATCAGGCCGTTATATTGTGATCGTTTCCGCCAGCAACGTATATGGACAAGAGTTCATGACCGAACTGAGAAGAACGTTGCTCATCTGCCTGATCATCGCTGCTGTAGTGATCGTAACAACAGGCTTGTTCTTCTCCCGTTATATCCTGCAACCGGTCAGACTGATCACCTCCCGCGTAAAGGATATCAGGGCGCATAACCTGCATCTGCGCCTCGATACGCCGGATAGTGATGATGAAATGAGTGAACTGGCCATGACCTTCAACAATATGCTGGACCGCCTGGAAACAGCATTTGAAACCCAGAATAACTTTGTCAGCAATGCCTCCCATGAACTGGGTACGCCGCTTACCGCTATCATTGGAGAAGCAGAACTGGCGCTCAATAAACAACGCTCCGAACTACAATACCAGCAGTCGATCTCTGTTATCCTGAAAGAAGCAGAAAGACTGGAACATATCACAAAGAGCCTGTTAAGTCTCGCCCAGACCGGATTTACGGATAAAAAACAACGACTGGAGCATATCCGCACGGATGAGCTCATATTCACTGTAAAAGAGACGATTGACCGTATCAATCCTGATAACCAGGTAGAAATAGACTATTCTATGCTGCCGGAAGAAGAAGATAAACTGGTCATCCTGGGCGATCCGCAACTCTTACAACTGGCATTGAGCAATATCGTGCAGAATGCCTGTAAATACTCAGATAACCGCCCGGCATCTATTGCCCTGGCCGCTACCGATCACGACAATATCATTATTATTAAAGATAATGGTATCGGTATCCCTGCCCAGGACCTGCCCTTTATATATGATCCTTTCTTCCGCGCTTCTAACACCAGCGGTTATAAAGGGTATGGAATTGGTTTACCGCTGGCGCGGAATATCGTGCGCCTCCATGGTGGAAATATCATTGTAAACAGCCACCAGGACCAGGGGACAGAGATTCGCATCACCATCCCTACGTATATTCCTTCCAGGTAATTCTTACCGTTTTCTTACCGCTTTTTGATGGCTTTCTTACCTAACGCCGTTTTTCTTACAACATTTTTACCGCTTTTTTAAACAGCTTTTATCTGTTACTTACCTGTTGCTAACCTCGTGCTGGTAGCTTTGTGTTAAAATAAATACCAATGAAGCACGTATTGATTCCAACGGATTTTTCTATCAGGTCTCTGCGCGTAGTACACGGTGTGGTTGAGCGCTTTGGAGGTGAACCGTTAAACATAGTTCTGATGCATGCAATAGAAATGCCTACATCGATCATGGACCTGATGATGCTCTCCAGGAGATCATCTCACCAGGACCTGATCACGGCAGATTATAAAGATGCATGTGAGATCATCAAAAACAAATATGCCTCTGTTATTCAATCCATGAAAACAGAGTTCCTGATAGGTAATGGCAAAGGAATATTCAGAAATTTCCTGCTGTATCACAACATAGATGTGATCGCATGTGCAGCAAAAGAAGAATTCCGCAAAGCAGGCCCTAATAGCTATAATCCTGCTGAGCTGATCCGGAAAAGCAAATATCCTGTACATCAGGTACCACTGGCGCCAAGAAAGGAGAAGTTCCTGGTATCTGCAATGTCTGAGCTATTTGAAGCATAGACCAATTAAAACCGTTACCGATGTTATTGAAGAAAAATATCCCGTTACAATACGTTTTCGGGAAAATCAAATATGAGGTCCTGCTTGTAGCGGTATACACGTTAATCATTGTAATACTGCATGACAGGTTTAACCTTAAGCACATGGCAATTCCATTGTCTGTGCCGATGATCATGGGTACTGTAATATCCCTGTTGCTCGCTTTCCGCTCCAACCAGGCGTACGACCGCTGGTGGGAAGCAAGAACAATATGGGGTGCGATAGTAAATGATTCAAGATCTTTTACCCGACAGGTGCTGTCCTTTGTTGACGACTCTGCCTATGAATCTGAGGAAATCAATCATTTCCGTGAAAGAATGGTACGCAGACAGATAGCATGGTGTTATGCGCTTAGTCAGTCACTAAGAGGACTGGATGGAAAAGAAGGTCTGGAAAAACATATCTCTAAAAGAGAGGTTGCCTACGTATCAAGATTCGCAAATATTCCAATGGCATTGCTCGATCTGCATGCAAGGGACCTGAACTATGCCCTGAAAAAAGGCTGGGTCAATGAGTTCCAGCAGGTAACGCTCGACCAGACATTAAGCCGTCTGTGTGATGCAATGGGTAAATGTGAACGTATCAAAAACACCGTGTTCCCGGCTACATACAGTCTGTATATTCATTTCGCAATGAACTTTTTCATACTGTTGTTACCGTTTGCGCTGATAGAGTATTTCGGTCTGATCGAAGTACCATTGGTAGTAGCCATCGCGGCATCTTTCCTTTTGATAGAAAAGATGGCCATTCATCTGCAGGACCCGTTTGATAACAAACCAACGGATACGCCGATGACAACAATTTCGAGAAACATTGAACGTGATCTTAAGCAATTGCTAAACGATCATCATTTGCCGGAAACGACGCAAAATGTTGATCATAAGTTCTACGTGATGTAAAAATTATAGCTGTACAACCTACACTTACTCTGTTGGAGGAAGGACAGCGTTCTGGCGTATTTGAATCGCAGACTAAATCAAAGAATCAGGAAGGGAAGAATTATTGCGCCAGACGCGGTCCTAACATGGATATAGAGTGTTATATGGAGGAAACAAGTAAGGGAGCTTTTGCTCCCTTAAGTTTTTTATACCCTTTTGTAAATATTGCGATCAGAATAATAAGCCTGGTCCGCTACCGCCTCTTGGCGCCTTACCAAGATGCACATAAGCCTTCTCCGTCACTTCCCTGCCTCTTGGCGTACGTTTTATAAAACCTTCCTGTATGAGGAACGGCTCGTATACTTCTTCCAGTGTACCTGCTTCTTCACCCACTGCTGTAGCGATGGTGGTAATACCTACAGGACCGCCTTTAAAGTTTTCGATGATAACCTGCAGAATGCGGTTGTCCATTTCGTCCAGTCCGTATTCATCTACATTCAGCGCTTTCAGACTGAATTGCGCAATTTCCAGGTCGATCGTACCATTACCCATTACCTGTGCAAAATCACGTACACGCCTGAGCAATCCGTTCGCGATACGGGGAGTGCCACGGGAACGACGCGCTATTTCCAGCGCAGCTTCAGAAGTAATCTTTGTATGTAGTATATCGGATGCTCTCCAGATGATCTTCTGGAGGGTGGCCGCATTATAATATTCCAGTCTTGATTTGATACCAAAACGGGACAGGAGGGGAGCCGTCAGCAAACCTGAACGCGTAGTGGCGCCGATCAGTGTGAACGGATGCAGGGTGATCTGTATGGAACGGGCGCTGGGGCCTGTATCGATCATGATGTCAATGCGGTAGTCTTCCATGGCGGAATACAGATATTCTTCCACCACAGTACTGAGCCGGTGTATCTCATCGATGAAGAGCACGTCTTTATCTTCCAGGTTAGTGAGCAGTCCTGCGAGATCGCCTGGTTTTTCTATCACTGGTCCGGAGGTCTCCTTGATGTTCACGCCCATCTCATTGGACACGATGCGGGACAGGGTCGTTTTACCCAGTCCGGGAGGGCCGTGGAACAGGATATGGTCCAGCGCTTCACCTCTCATCTTGGCTGCCTTGATAAAAATTTTCAGGTTCTCGATGATCTGGTCCTGCCCGGAGAAATCAACGATCTCCCGGGGCCGGATACTATTCTCAAATTCCTTTTCTGCCGCACTCTGGCGGTGTTCATCTGGTCTTATCGGATTAGACATATCGGGGTGAAAGTTACCAAAAATATTAGCTGTCCCCATACTCCCGGTACCGCTTTGTTTGCTATATTGTATATATTGAACCCAAAATCAACCGTAACCCGGAAAGGTCACAACATGAGAAAACACTTTATAACACTACCTGCACTATGCCTGGCCGCCCTGTTTGCTCAGGGACAGCAAATAAAGAAATCGGAAGTGAAACGTATCCTGTCAACTTTAGCGGCTGACGATATGGAAGGCCGCGAAACGTTTAAACCGGGTGCAGAGAAAGCCGCTGTATTCCTGGAAAAAGAATTCGCTGACGCCGGATTACAACCGTTGAAAGGGGATAACGATTTCAGACAGTCCTTTTTTCAGTATGATTCCAAACCTGTACGCCAGGACCTGATCCTGAACGGACAGCCGGTATCCAGCAGCCGTGCTTTTATTGCCGGTGTGGAAACCAGCATCAAATGGACGCAGGATACAAAACTGGAAGTAGCAACGATTGGCGCTGCGGATAATTTTGACAGCAAAGTAAGAGAACTGAGACGTAGCAGTACACAACCGACGCTTGTATGGGTAGACAATGCGCACAGCGAGAAATTCGGACTGTATTATAAAGGCTTACAGGAGCACGGCGCCCCTAAAATGGACAGTGCTGCAACTGTAGCGTTCATATTGAAAAATGCGGGCGACGGAGATTTTGACAGCTGGTCACTGGAAGCAAAGCAGGAAGTAACCCGCTTACCGCTCTGTAACATCGCAGGTATGATACAGGGAAGTGGTAAACCCGATGAATATGTGATCTTCTCTGGTCACTATGACCACATAGGTATCCTGCCACCGGTAGAACAGGACAGTATTGCCAATGGCGCGGATGATGATGCAAGTGGTGTAACCGCGGTATTGTTACTGGCTAAATATTTCAAGGCGCATCCGCCGGTACGGAGCATTCTGTTTGTGGCATTCACAGGAGAAGAGATCGGAGGATACGGTTCCCGCTATTTTTCCCGTCAATTAGACCCTGAAAAGGTCGTAGCTATGTTCAATATCGAAATGATCGGGAAAGAGTCTAAATTCGGCAAAAACAGTGCTTTTATCACAGGGTATGAGCGCTCCAGTTTTGGTGAGATACTGGCTAAGAACCTGGCTTCCTCCAAATTCCGTTTCCACCCTGATCCTTATCCGGAACAACAACTGTTCTATCGTTCAGACAATGCCACCCTGGCAAGACTGGGCGTACCTGCACATACTATTTCCACTACACAGATCGATAAAGACACGCTCTATCACAGCGTAAATGATGAAATGGAAAGCATGGACCTGGACAATATCACCAGTATTATCCAGGCGATCGCTACCAGCGCGACCTCTATCGTAGATGGTAAGGACACGCCAAGCCGTATTGACAAGGCGACTGTCAGCAACCGCAGATAGTGCTTATGGCATCAGTTGGAGGATCAGATCAGGATTGGGACAGTTAGCGAGATATCTGGCGCGTTCACTGTAGCGGCATACACCGGGATAATCACCTTTATTCCCTTCCATATCAGTGATGATCTGGAAATGCAGGTGGGGAGGCCAGTGACCGTTTTCAGGAATACCTCCGAAATGGGCGATCAGTTGTCCGGCAGCTACTCTCATCCCTTCATGCAGACCTTCCAGGTCTTTGAGCGAAAGATGACCGTATAACGTGTGGAAGGTATGTCCTTCCAGCTGATGCTGCAGAATGATGGTCGCGCCGTAATCGCCGTGTACATCGTTGAAACCGAAGCTGTGTATAGTGCCGTCCATGGGAGCGAAAACATAGGTACCAGCAGGTCCCCAGATATCGATACCCAGGTGCAGGCGGCGGGGTTCCTCCCCCGTAGAGAAATGCTCACTGCGGGCATAGATCGTACGGTGTTCTGCATAACCGCCGATACCAAAGGTACAGTCATGGTCTTCCAGCAGCTGGTCGACATAAGCGGTAAACCTTTCTGTATTATCAAGTATTTCAGGTGTAATGGAAGTATTCCGGTCGGTGAAGTCCATCAGCAGTAATCTGTCGATTTCCGGATCGAGTAATACGACGGGCTGAAAAGGCTGATAACGCACTAATATCTGTTCTAACATTCAAAAAGGTTGAGGCGGGAAAAATACGTAAATTACCAGTAAATAAAGGATCATCCGGTACTTTGACTATAGTTCTTCTCCGTTAGTGCTCCCTTTTTATCGTAGCACTAACGGAGAAGAACTATAGTCAAAGTATAGACAAACCGATATCAACTAACAGCTATAAAAAAAGAGCGCTCCATCTTTTGATGGAGCGCTCTTTTTTTATAGCTCAGATGGCATTAGACAACCAGGTTGATCATTCTGCCTTTTACGATCACGATCTTCTTTACTGGTTTACCATCGATCCATTTCTGGACAGCTTCGTTTTCCAGTACTTCTTTTTCGATAGCAGCATTATCAGCATCCAGCGGGAAACTCAGTTCGGTACGTGTTTTACCGTTCACAGCTATCGGGTAAGTAAATGCGCTTTCCTTCGTGTATTTCTCATCGAATACCGGATATGGCGCGTCCAGGATGCTGGTCGTGTTACCGAGCTGGTGCCACAGTTCTTCAGCGATATGCGGTGCATAAGGCGCCAGTAATACCAGCACAGCTTCCAGTACGCTACGTTTGTTACATTTCAGACTGCTCAGCTCATTTACACAGATCATGAACTGGCTGACAGCTGTATTGTAAGAGAAGTTCTCGGTATCTGCATCGATCTTCTGAATGGTCTTGTGCAGTACTTTCAGTTCTTCCGGCGTAGCCGCATCATTATTGACAATAATGCCTTTCTGTTCGTCAGCGAAGAGACGCCACAGTTTCTTCAGGAAGCGGTGTACACCCTCGATACCTTTGGTATCCCATGGTTTGGATTGTTCTACCGGACCAAGGAACATTTCGTACATACGGAAGGTATCCGCACCGAATTTCTCTACGACATCATCCGGGTTGACTGTGTTGTACTTTCCTTTACTCATTTTTTCAAGGACTACGCCACAGATATATTTACCGTCTTCCAGGATGAATTCCGCGTCTTTATTGGCCGGGCGCCAGTTTTTGAACGCTTCAATATCCAGTTCCAGACCGTCTACGATATTCACGTCAGTATGCAGTTCATCTGTTTCGTACTGGTCTTTCAGACCGTGAGAAACATAGGTGTTCGTACCACGTACACGGTATACCATACGAGAACTACCACCGATCATACCCTGGTTGATCAGCTTTTTATAAGGCTCCTGGAAACCGATATAACCGAGGTCATACAGGGCTTTTGTCCACATACGGGAGTACAGCAGGTGACCAACAGCGTGTTCTGTACCGCCAACGTATACGTCCACCTGGTTCCAGTAGTCGGTCGCTGCACGATCAGCAAATACTGCTGTGTTTTTCGGGTCTGCATAACGCAGGAAGTACCAGCTGCTACCTGCGTAACCAGGCATGGTGTTGGTTTCCCTTCTTGTGTCCGCATCTACGTTTACCCAGTCGGTGATATTGGCCAGCGGCCCTTCACCTTCTTCGCCTGGTTTGTAGTTTTCCACGTGTGGCAGGGTAAGCGGTAATTCTTTTTCATCCAGTGCGTAAGGCGTACCTTCTTTGAACACGATAGGGAATGGCTCGCCCCAGTAACGCTGGCGGCTGAAGCCGGAATCTCTCATCTTGTAGTTGATCTGGCGTTTGCCTATACCCAGTGCTTCCACTTTATCGATCACGACGTCCATGGCATCCCGCATGTTCATACCATCCAGGAAATCACTGTTTTGCAGGGTCGCATCTTTGGTAGCGTTGGCGTCCTCACCGTTGAAGGCGTCGCCAATGATATTAGTAATGTGGATATCGAAGTGTTTGGCAAAGTTGAAATCGCGCTGGTCGCCACAAGGTACGGCCATGATAGCGCCGGTACCGTAGCCTGCCAGTACGTATTCAGAGATCCATACCGGGATACGTTGTCCGTTGAACGGATTGAGCACATAGGCGCCGGTGAAGCAACCGGTGATCTGCTTTACTTCTGCCATACGCTCTCTTTCGGAGCGGCTCTGTACATAGTCCAGGTATTTCTCTACGTCCTCTTTTTTATCAGCAGTCGTAATGATCGATACGAGGTCATGCTCAGGGGCCAGTACCATAAAGTCCACACCAAAGATGGTATCAGGACGGGTGGTATATACTGTCACGCCGGCATTTTCAACGCCATCTATCTGGAAAGTGATCTCAGCACCCTGGCTCTTACCGATCCAGTTACGCTGCATTTCCTTCATCGCATCGCTGAAGGACACGGTATCCAGTCCTTCCAGGAGGCGGTTCGCATACTCGGTAATACGCAGGAACCACTGTCTCATCTTCTTTTTGACAACAGGGAACCCGCCACGCTCGCTGACGCCGTTGATCACCTCATCATTCGCCAGTACGGTACCCAGTGCTGCGCACCAGTTTACTTCTGCAAAGGCCAGGTAAGCGAGGCGGTAGTGCATAAGTATTTCACGCTGACGTACTTCGGAGAATTGTTTCCATTCCTCAGCAGTGAATTTGATATAGCGATCGCCGGGACATTCGTGGGCCGCATTACCGGACTGTTCGAAGGTGCTGATCAGTGTGGAAATCCTTTCTGCTTTCTGAAGAGAGCGGTTGAACCAGCTGTCGAACAGTTGCAGGAAAATCCATTGTGTCCATTTATAATAGCCTGGGTCGCTGGTTTTTACCTCGCGTTCCCAGTCAAAGGAGAAGCCTATGTTATCCAGCTGCCTGCGGAAGGAAGCCAGGTTATTGGCAGTGGTCACTGCCGGATGCTGACCGGTTTCCAGTGCATATTGCTCTGCCGGCAGACCAAAGGCGTCCCAACCCATTGGGTGGAGCACGTTAAAGCCTTTTAGTCTTTTATAACGCGCATATATATCCGATGAAATATATCCAAGTGGGTGTCCCACATGGAGTCCCGCTCCCGAAGGGTAAGGGAACATGTCCAGTACGTAACATTTGGGTTTGGGGCTATTGTTGCTGACCTGATAGGCTTTTGTTTCTACCCAGCGTGCCTGCCACTTTTTCTCAATCGCCCTGAAATTGTATTCCATATAATTAAATAATAATCTGTCTGTTCTGTCCATGAGTCGATTCAAGCTGCTCATGTATCAGCATAAAATAACGTTAAAGGATGACAAAAGTAAACATAACTCCTAATTTTTATTATTTTCGCCAATAAACGGTAGATTAATGGCGCAGCAACCCGGCAAATCATCATCAAAAAAATCTAAACCTTCCTATCTGTACTCTATTATTGGGGTGGCTCTTGTTCTTTTCCTGTTAGGAACATTAGGACTGATCGTTATTCATGCCAATAAACTAAGTGAGTTCTTTAAGGAAAGTATTGAGATACAGGTGATCCTAAGGGACAATGTGAAAGAGGACCAGGCCATTGCACTGCGTGATTCCATCGCTTCCCGTCCCTACGTGAAGTCTATCGAATACGTGTCCAAGGAGATGGCTGCCGACCGTTTCAAGAAAGAATTCGGTGAGGATTTCATCACCCTCTTACAATATAACCCTTTGTACGCAAGTATCAATATCAAAGGTAATGCGCGATACGTGAACCCTGACAGCCTTCGGATCATCGAGGCCAATCTGTCACAACAGAGCATTGTAAGAGAGATCTCTTATCAGCGCGGGCTGGTAAGCAAACTGAATGAAAACGTTCGTAAGATCGGACTGGTGATACTCGGCATTTGCGTGCTGCTGGCACTGGTGGTGATCGTACTGATTGACAATACAATACGCCTGGCGATGTTCAGCAACCGTTTCCTGATCAAAACCATGCAGATGGTAGGAGCGACCCGCTGGTTCATTGCCAAACCGTTCGATATCCGCAGTATCATCAATGGCGCTATCAGTGCCCTGATGGCAATAGCTGGACTGATCGGTATTGTTTATTTTGCAGACCAGCTGCTGCCGGAACTGGCAGGTATGAGGGACTATTTCATGATGGCAGTGCTTTTCATCGGGATGATCATTATAGGTATCTTTATCTCCCTGGTAAGTACACACCGCTCGGTAATGAAATACCTGCGTTTGAAGCTGGATGACCTTTATTAAACTGATAATTACACCATACTACAGATATGAGTAAAGCAACTAAGACAATCAATGTCGAAAAAACAGGCGTAGACGTCCGTGCTGTTTTTCCAAAGGAAAACTACAAGATCATGGTTGCCGGACTGGCAGTGGTAGTAGTGGGCTTCCTGTTAATGATGGGTGGCAACAGCGATGATCCTAATACCTTCAAACCTGAAGAAGTATATAGCTTCCGCCGTATCACACTGGCTCCTATCGTCATCTTACTGGGACTGGTGGTAGAGATCTACGCGATCATGCGCAGACCTAAATAAGCAGTAAAAAGATATGATTTTTATATGGCGATGACCAGTTCATCGCCTTTTTTTTGGTAACAAGCAACCTCAGAAATTTAAACCCGTTAATTGTCATGGAACTCTGGCAGGCCATCATTATTGCAATTGTGGAAGGATTAACCGAATTTTTACCTGTATCATCTACAGGACATATGGTAATCACCAGTGCATTGTTAAAGCTCAATAAAGACGAATTTACCAAGCTGTTCGAAGTATGTATCCAGTTAGGTGCTATCCTCGCGGTAGTGGTGCTTTACTGGAAGAAATTCCTGGTATTTGATAAGAACCGGGTGAACTTTTATATCAAACTGGTAGTGGCAGTATTACCTGCATTGATCGTAGGTTATCTGTTTGCCGATAAAATTGACGCCCTGCTGGAAAGTCCGCTGGTCGTTGGTATCACATTGCTCGTAGGCGGTGTCGTACTGCTGTTTGTGGACAACTGGTTTACCAGCCCGGACATCAAGAAGATCGAAAAGGATGAAGATATCAGCCTGTTTAAGGCCTTACGTATCGGTTTCTGGCAATGTGTGGCCATGATACCAGGTGTAAGCCGCAGCGCAGCTACGATCATCGGAGGTATGCAGCAAAAGCTGACCCGCAACGTGGCGGCTGAATTTTCCTTCTTTCTCGCGGTACCGACCATGGCGGCTGCTACTGGTTATAAACTGCTGAAAGGACGTGAATTGCTGATGTCAAATACAGAGAACCTGAAACTCCTGCTGATCGGTAATATCGTAGCATTTGTTGTGGCAATGATAGCGATCAAATTTTTTATCACTGCGTTGCAAAAATATGGCTTCAGAGTATGGGGCTACTACCGTATTGTGGTAGGTATTGCTATCCTGGTGGCTATCGGCCTGGGATATAAATTATCTGTGTAATCTTAACTTTCCATATGGCCCCGTCTGCACCTGACGGGGCTTTTTGTTCCTTCATTTATTTTTATGAGAATTATTACCCTGTATCTGTGCTGTATGGCATTAGCATGTGTTGCTGTTGCCCAGCGAAATTATGTCCCTGCAACTATCATTACTTCACAGAATGACTCCCTGAAGGGATTTGTTGATTTCCGTGACTGGTTTATGCCACCAAAGGAAATTACATTTAAGCAGAGTTTATCCGACGCTGCTGAACAGCATTTTGGCCCCGGAGATATCAACGGTTTTAAGATCGGAGAGCCGGACATCGAATATGTCGTACGTAAAGTAAGCATAGATATTACGAAGGAAGACTATGCCAGCGACAGGGAAGCATGGGAGCGTACCATACAGGACACGATCGTGTTTCTGAGAAAACTGGTAGGCGGTACCTACAATCTTTACGAATATGCTGACGTAAATGCAAGAGTGCACTACATTGTGGATGGGACAAATACGCCTGTTCAGGAACTGGAAAAAGTGGCAGCATTTGTAAGGCGTTCAAATATGGAGGGTATGTATACTGATAACCGCTACCAGAAACAGCTGGCCACGTTATTTGCGGACAATCCTGCGATAGCACGTAAAGCAGAGAATATAAGTTATCATGAAAAGAACCTGGTTAAACTGTTTGTCGCATATAACAGTGCAAAAGACCCTTCTACAGTAACGGTCCCGGAGGTGAAGAATAAGATCAGATATCCTGTGTCTTTTGGTTTAATGGCCGGGATATCTTTTAACTCCTACGATTTCAGGGGGCCAGCTTTCAAACTGGATGGTCCTGCAAAATCGAACAGCGGTCTTGTGGGTGGGATTTGGCTGAATATTCCTTTTGGAAGAGTGGCGCGTAACTTTTCCGCTGATATAGAAGTGATATATAAGCAGTATAAGACCAGTTCTGTTACTAAAAAAGGAGATTTGAGCAGATTTGATTTTCGTTATCTGCAACTGAATACATTGGTCAGATATACCTATCCTACCAAAATAGGCATCAAACCATATATTAATGCGGGAATCGGGAATGGAATGGCTGTAAAGATCGCGCAGAATGACTTTGCCTATGCATCAAGACCTGATGAATGGCAGGTTAATATTGCCGGGGCACGCAAATACGAGCAATCCCTTGTGGGTGGTATTGGTGTTATGATATATAGACTGGGAGCTGAGGTCCGCTATAATAGCGGTAATGGCTTTTCACCTTATGTAGGAGGAAAGACAGCCTTCAACAGCTTACAGTTATTAGCGAGATTGAGTTTTTAACCTTTCACTGCCAGCAGCAGTTCCAGATCGGTATACTTTAATTTGAATTTTTCGCTGAGATGATAGTTGGTCAGCGCGCCTTTGTACAGATAGATACCGTTACGTACACCGCGTTTGATCCATACCAGGTTTTCAAATCCGCCATCATCGGCAGCCTCCAGCAGCAGGGGCATCAGCACATTGCTGATCGCTTCTGATGCTGTACGGGCAAATCCGGAGGGGATGTTAGGTACGCAGTAGTGTACGACGTCGTATTTCTTAAATACAGGATTTTCATGGCTGGTGATCTCAGAAGTTTCGAAACAGCCACCACGGTCTATACTTACATCAACGATAACAGAACCGGCCTTCATATTGCTGACCATTGCTTCTGTTACGACAATAGGCGTACGGCCATTCTGGGAAGAGAGGGCGCCTACGGCTACATCCGCATTACGGAGTTGTTCTGCCAGCACCTTTGGTTGCATAACAGAAGTGAATATACGTACGCCGATGTTATTTTGCAGGCGTTTCAGCTTGTAGATATTATTGTCAAATACTTTTACGGAAGCACCAAGGGCCATCGCTGTTCTGGCAGCAAACTCGCCTACGATACCCGCCCCGATGATCACCACCTTGGTAGGAGGGATACCTGTTACGCCACCCAGTAAAATGCCCTTTCCTTTGTTGCTGTTACTGAGATATTGACCGGCCAGCAGCATAACAGCGCCTCCGGCAATTTCACTCATCGCTCTCACAATAGGATAGGTGCCCGCATCGTCTTTCAGGTTCTCAAATGACAGCAGGGTAATCCTTTTTTCCATCATCTTCTGTACCTGCTCAATTTTGAGCGCGGCAAGATGAATAGGAGAAATAACGATCTGGTGAGGACGCAGCAGTTCTATTTCCTCATCATTGAGAGGGGCGGATTTTACGATGATCTCTGCCTTGAAGACCTCTTTTTTGTCATATAGGATCTCAGCGCCTGCTTCCGAGTAATCGGTATCGTAGAAATGGGAGCCGTCGCCTGCTTTATGTTCAACCACGATGTGGTGACCATTTGCGGCCAGGATACTCACCGCATCAGGCGTTAATGCAATACGGTTTTCCTGGAAGGAGTTTTCTTTTGGTATACCTATAAATAAACGGGAATTTTTTTGAGGAATATCCAGCGTTTCTTCCAGTGGTGAATATGTAAAGCCAGCACTCACAACAGGTTTTTGCCTTTGCTCCATATGATTATCAAGATTGGTCCGGGTGATTTTTTCCGAGTATCCAAAGATACGTCATTTGTTGAAAGCATTATCCGGCGCGTAAAAGCCTTTTTTTGTCCGGTAACACTGATAACTGCAGCCGGACCGTATCCGGAGGCAGCAGGTCGTTAATGATATCAGGCCATTCTACAAAACTGATCGCATGATCGCGGTATATGGTGTCTTCTACGCCTGCAGCGATAGCCTCTTCCTCGTCTTTGAGACGATAGAGATCGAGGTGAAAGATGCTGTACTGCTGACCATTTTCCCTGAAAGCATATTCATTGATAATAGAAAAAGTGGGACTGGCAGTTGCGTCTTCCACACCTCTGGCAGCGCATAATGCTTTTATAAACGTGGTTTTACCTGCTCCCATCGGGCCTTCCAGTGTAAATATATGTTGCCCCTTGTAATGTTGCCAGAAGCTTTCGGCCGTGGCAGGCAGATCTTCCTGAGAAAATGTCCATTCCATGGAGTAAATTTAGCTAATTACTATGTCATTGGTTGCTACCCAGTTGCATTAAAAATCCCGGTACCCGGAACGGATTGATAATCTGTATGATAAGCCCGTATGCCGATACTCCGTTGCATTAATATTTTATTCACGTAAAACGGTGCATGATACCTTTGTAACGGTATTTTGATATTAATATTTATTCAGTAGAACATGGAAACGATCAGTTGTAAAGTAAGGGGTATGCATTGCACCAATTGCGCGCAATCGGTGTCCAGATACCTTGAGCATAAAGGCATGCAGGACGTAAATGTGAGCTTCGCCACAGAAGAATTGAGCTTTACCCTACCGGAAGGCATTGCATCCGCTACTGAAGTACTGAATGGCGTCAGCCAGATGGGTTATCAGATCATACTGCCCGACCAGCCTCTGCCTAAGACTGCATTTCTGAATGCCCTGAGCTTTAAATTTATTTTCTGCGCCATATTTACCGCTCCGCTGTTACTGCATATGTGGGTACACTGGGCATGGCTGCATGATCCATATGTACAGCTGGCTTTATCCACACCGGTATACCTGGTGGGATTATGGCATTTTGGCCGTAGCGCATGGCGTTCCCTGGTCAACAGACTGGCCAATATGGACGTGCTGATCACACTGGGGGCTACCGCTGCTTATGGCTACAGCCTTACAGGTACTTTACTGCATCTGGGCAGTGAGTATATGTTCTATGAAACGGCTGCCGCGATCATTACGCTTGTATTCCTGGGTAATCTGCTGGAAGAGCGTTCTGTTAAGCAAACGACCACCGCCATTGCCGATCTGGCGCGTATGCAGGTGACTACTGCCCGGTTGATCACAGATCATGGGAATCACGAACATATTCACGTTGTCGATAATCAGACCCTGAAACCGGGGGATAAGGTATTAGTCAACACAGGTGACAAAATCCCCATGGATGGTACCATTTACTGGGGTAACGGACATATCAACGAGTCCATGATCACCGGAGAGAGTGCTCCCGTATCAAAAAAGGAAAAAGATAAGGTGATCGGTGGCACCATCATGGAAGATGGTAGTATCAAAATGTTCATTACCGCTACCGGAAAGGATACCGTACTGTCATATATCATAGAACTGGTAAAACAGGCCCAGGGAAGCAAACCCAATATGCAAAGACTGGCCGACAGGATCAGCGGTATTTTTGTACCCCTGGTACTGGGCATTTCCATTGCTACTTTCCTCGGATGGCTGCTTTTCAGCCAGGTAAGCACCGGAGAGGCAATTATGAAGAGTATCGCTGTACTGGTCATTGCCTGCCCCTGTGCAATGGGGCTGGCCACGCCGGCTGCTGTGATGGTCGGACTGGGACGCGCCGCCCATAACGGTATCCTGATCAAAGGGGCCAATACACTCGAGGCTTTTAAGGATATTAAATACGTCGTGCTGGATAAAACCGGTACCCTCACTACAGGCAAATTGCAGATAGGTAACTACCATTTTGAAGGAATGTCCGAACAGGAGTTCAAAGCCACTGTATATAGCCTGGAGAAATATTCCTCACACCCGATCGCCCGTTCTCTTGCCGGTCAGTGGAAAGGACAGGGAGAAGCCGGCTTATTACAGGTCAGAGAGATCAAAGGCCGCGGTATGCAGGCAAAAGATACACAGGGTAATGAATGGCAGCTGGGCTCCTATACGATGGCGGAACAGGCTACTAAAGATGACACTCATAACATTTACCTGTTGAAAAACGGACAACTGGCTGGCTGGATCGATTTTACGGACGAGATCAGGCCAGATGCCGCCCAGATGGTACAGCTGTTGCAGCACAGGGGCATTAAAACGGTACTGCTGAGTGGAGATACGGAAAGAAAGTGCCGGGAACTGGCAGCACAGGTGGGGATTACGGAAGTTTTTGCCAGACAAACACCCGAGCAGAAACTACAGCAAATAGACGCCCTGATGAAAGAAGCCGCCGTAGCCATGGTAGGCGATGGCATCAATGACGCGCCTGCGTTGGCAAGAGCCAGTATTGGCATCTCCCTGAGCGATGCGACACACGTGGCCATGCAGAGCGCCAATGTGATCCTGCTGAATAACCGCCTGTCCTCACTGCCACTGGCGCTGGGACTGGGACGGCATACTTATCTGACGATCAAACAGAACCTTTTCTGGGCATTTATCTATAACATCATTGCGATTCCTTTCGCTGCATTTGGCGTATTAAGCCCTATTTCGGGCGCCGGCGTAATGGCCTTGTCAGATATCGTCCTGGCAGTGAACTCAGTCAGATTACGCTATAAAAAGGTGGTCTGAGTATTGCATCCTGTAGGAGCAGATTCTTTATTTTTACACCTGCTCAGATATGCTCAATCCATCCGACATACTCAAGAAGTTCTGGGGATACGAACAATTCCGTCCTTTACAGGAAGATATCATACAATCGATCATCAACGGAAAAGATACCCTTGCATTGCTGCCTACGGGTGGTGGTAAGTCTATTTGTTTCCAGCTACCTGCCCTGATGAAACCAGGACTTTGTCTGGTCGTGACGCCACTGATCGCTTTGATGAAAGACCAGGTAGCGAACCTGCAGAAGCGGAATATACCTGCTGCTGCGATCTATGCCGGTATGTATTATCAGGATGTGGAACGGCTGCTGGAAGAAGCCCGCAGAGGAAAGTACAAGTTCCTGTATGTTTCTCCGGAACGTTTGCAGAGTAAGCGTTTCCTGGAATATTGCGATGGTATGCCGGTGAACCTGCTGGCCATCGATGAGGCGCACTGTATTTCACAGTGGGGATATGATTTTCGTCCTGCGTATCTGGAAATAGCAGCTATCAGAGACTATTTCCCTGGTATACCTGTACTGGCGCTTACGGCATCTGCCACACCCGAAGTACAGCAGGATATCTGCGAAAAGCTGCTGATGAAACGGGCGGCAGTATTTACCAAAAGCTTTGCCCGTGCTAATCTTTCCTATAGTGTTATTGAAGAGGATAATAAACCTGAAAAGCTGAAGCATATCCTGCAAAGGGTACCTGGTAGCGCCATTGTCTATTGCCGTAACAGGAAGCGTACCCGGGAGATCGCTGACATGCTGGAACAGGAGGGTATTTCTGCGACTTATTATCACGCAGGACTGACCGGAGATGACCGTACTGCACGACAGGAATTATGGATCAATGGCCGTATACGGGTGATCGCCTGTACCAATGCATTCGGTATGGGGATCGATAAACCAGACGTACGGGTGGTGGTGCATTATGATGCTACCGATGCGCTGGAGGCCTACTATCAGGAGGCCGGCCGTGCAGGGAGAGATGAAAAGAAGGCTTATGCCGTACTCCTTTATCAGCAGCAGGAACTGAATGAAATGGTACAGGCCATGCAGTTGCAGTTCCCCGAAATACCAGAGATCCGTGAAGTGTACCAAAGCCTGGTCAACTACCTGCAGGTAGCGGTGGGTAGTGCAGAAGGGGTATACTACGATTTTGATATCAATGACTTTGTAAGAAGGTTTAATCTCAATATCACGATCGCCTATAGTGCGTTACGTATATTGGAACAGGAAGGAATATTGCAACTGAGTGAAAGTGTGTTCATGCCTTCGAGAATAGAATTTGTGATCAGTAAACAGACGCTGTATGATTTTACGGATATGCAGCCGGACTTTGAACCGATCACCCAGACACTGCTGCGTACTTATGAAGGCATTTTCGATACGCCGGTGCCGGTGTATGAAAAACAGCTTGCACGTATTTTAAGAAAGCCTGAATCACAGATAGTGCAATGGTTACAGCAGTTGCATCAGCGGAGGATCATTCAATATAATCAGCGTAAGGAAGAACCGCAGTTGTGCTTTTCACAGGAACGCCTATCAGCACAACATCTGCAGATAGATGCCGGAAAAATAAAAGAGCGGATGAAGGCATATAAAGCCCGGCTGGATGCTATGATGAATTATGTGGAGAACAGGGATACCTGTCGTACGCAATTGCTGGTAAGGTATTTCGGTGAGAAAAATACGGCGGAATGTGGTACCTGTGATGTGTGTTTAGAGAAGAAGAAAAGACCGCTGGCAGCAAAGACCGGCGCCACAATTGCCAGTCAGCTGATCGCGCAGTTAGGGAATGAGCCGGAGGATTGGAGCGTTGTAAGGAACAGGCTTTCGGCTATTGAAGAAGACGCACTACTGGAAGTGATGCAGTTCCTGATCCTGGAAGAGAAAGCAGGCAGGGATGCTGATGGGAAGGTCTATCTCAGATAATATGATTTTGTATAAAAGCGAAAGCCGTATACCTAAGGGTGTACGGCTTTCGCTTTTTATACAAAATGATCGTTTTACAGTTTAACGATGCTACCGGTTTTGCTGCTTTCAAAAGCGGCTTCAATAACACGGATCACATTGACAGCATCAGCAGGCTGCACTGGTACAGGCGCACCATTCGCGATAGCTGCATACATACCATCGAAGTATTCCAGGTAATTGCCTTTTGGCGATGGCAGGTACTTTCTGATCACTTCTCCGTCTTTTTCTGTGTGTATCAGGCCCCATTCATGAATGCCTTCTATACCCCATCCAGGCGCGCCGGGCATGAGTCCCTGCTGTAGCATGGTTTCCTGTGTATCGGCTTTCGTCTTGATGAAAGAACCTTTACGGCCATGGAACTGATAGGATGGAATTGGTTCTCTGGTGATATAGCTGCATTTCAGACGAACACGCAGTTTATCGTAGAAGAATACCAGTTCGAAATAATCGTCCACCAGGGATTCTTTTCTGATGATACGGATATCGGCCCAGATACCGTCAGGCATACCGAACAATTGCAGTCCCTGGTCTACCAGGTGAGAGCCAAGGTCGTACAGTCCGCCGGTTCCGGGTAATGCGGCTTCTTTATGTTTCTTGTAACTGAGTTCTTCGCGGTAGCGGTCATAGTGAATTTCAGCTTCGAGTATATCTCCCAGATCACCACTGCTGATCACCTGTTGTACGATCTTGAAATCGCTGTCAAAACGTCTGTTATGATAAACGCTTAGTAAAAGTCCTTTGCTTTTAGCCAGTTCTACCAGTTCCTGTCCTTCTTTGGACGCAACGGTGAAGGGCTTTTCTACGATCACATGTTTGCCTGCATTCAGCGCAGCTTTGGTGTACTCGTAGTGTGTATAGTTCGGCGTGTTTACAACGATCAGTTCCAGGCTGTCGTCCTGGAGCATTTCTTCTACACTTTTGTACACTTTTACATCAGGATATCTTTCCTGAGCCATGTGTTTACTTCTTTCCACTACAGCCGTGAATGCAAATCCGGGATGTACATGAATAAAAGGTGCGTGAAAAACGTGGCCTGACATGCCATAGGCGCATATGCCGGTTTTGATGATTTTTTCCATGTAATCTTTAGTTTGATCTATTGAGCCAATAAGATAATGAATCTTAGGAAAATGATGTCAATAAATGTATGACAGGCAGGAATGAGACGAGGGATTAAAATAAAAAAAGCCTGGCAGAAAGACGTTCGTTACGCTGCTGCCAGGCAATAAGGTGATTGTAGCAAGGCTTAGTTCTGTACCGTTCCGGTCAGATGTAATTCTTTTTCCTGATCAATGCCTTTGATCTTTACCCAGATGGTTTTGTTTTGTTGTCCAACCGAGTTGGCAGAATAAGTAGTGGTTACTTTTCCTGTTTTACCTGGCAGTACGGGTTCTTTTGTCCATGTAGGAGCGGTGCATCCGCAGCTGGTCCGTACATTTTCAATCAGCACCGGTTGTTTTTCCACATTGGTAAACTCAAAATTGACAGTAATAGGTTTGTTAAAAGCAGTGGTACCGAAGTCAACATTTTCCTTTTTGAATTTTACTTTGCTGTCTGCAGGATGTTCCGTAGTGGTGGAGGTGTTCGTCTGGGCTTGGGTGCATAAGAAAAAGAGGCTGACAGAAAGGGTTAAAGCTAATTTCTTCATGTTATACTTTTGAGGGTTATAGATAAAGTAAATTTAAAGAAAATGTGGTAAACGCTATAAAGGATTTATTTTGGCTATCTGAAGTTTTTTAAACCATGAAACGTGTTATATGCAAGGTGAAAGCCTGCTTCTGCTGTCCGATCAGCAGAAGCTTCCGTACATCATAACAGACGTAGTGTTATAACTACTGCAGCATAAAATGATATCATCACCCTTGCAGACAGACCATTGAGTAGTCAACAGGGAAATGACATCATCAGATTATTCTCTATGAAAAAGAGATATCAAAATTACAAGTGGAAAAAGAGGTGTTGCAGGTAAAAAAAATATATAACGTTAATGATACAACGAATAATAAAGAATATTCTGAATATGTAAAAAAACTGAAGCAGTTGTGTGAAGATCGCTCACGAAAAAGAACTTACTTTAAAGGAGGTTTATTGGAAAGACCGGATATAAAAAAGACCGGCACATGGCCGGCCTGTCAGATTATTTTGACGCTGATCAGAACCAGCTACTGCTTTTTTTGCTGCTTTTGCCACCGAGGCCAAGGGCGCCGAGCAGACTGCGGGTAATGATATTGGCGGCAGTACGTCCTACCTGTCTGGCGGCAGAACTAGTCAGTACGGTTTCCAGCACGCTCTTTTCTTCTTTTTGTCTGCCTCCCTTTGCAGCAGGCTTTTCCTGCTTTTCTTCTGCCGTTTTTTCGGCTGCTTCCTGGAGTTTGGCGGTTAGTATCTCGTACGCACTTTCATTGTCTATTTCGCGGTTATATTTCTTCACCAGCTTAGATGCATTCACTAATGCATCCGCTTCGGTATCTGTCAACACGTCCATACGGGAGCGCGGAGATACCAGCATTGTAGCGGCAAGTGGCGTAGGCTGGCCTTTCTCGTTCAGACAGGTGAAGAGGGCTTCTCCTATACCGATCTGTGTCAGCAGGTCATCCGTTTTATAGAATTCAGAGAGTGGATAGTTTTCAGCAGTTTGTTTGATCGCCTTTCTGTCATTCGCAGTAAACGCGCGCAGCGCATGCTGTATTTTCATACCCAGTTGTCCCAGTACGGAAGGAGGTACGTCCATAGGGTTCTGTGTACAGAAGAATATACCTACGCCTTTTGAGCGGATCAGTTTAATGATGGTTTCGATCTGTTGCAGGAGGGCGGTGCTGGCTTCCTGGAATATCAGGTGTGCTTCATCGATGAACAGCACCAGCTTTGGTTTTTCCAGATCGCCTTCTTCCGGCAGGGTCGCATAAAGTTCTGCCAGCAGGCTTAACATGAAAGTCGAGAACAGTTTCGGGCGGTCCTGGATATCTGCTACTCTCACAATGGAGATCACGCCACGGCCATCATCACTGATATGCATCAGGTCGTCCACTTCAAAGGAGGCTTCTCCAAAGAAACGGTCAGCACCCTGCTGTTCCAGTCCGATCACTTTCCGGAGGATGGTACCGGCGGAAGTGGTGGATATTTTACCGTAGTCTTTCTCCATTGCTGCTTTACCCTCATCGCTGACATACTGTAATACCTTTTTGAAGTCTTTCAGGTCGAGCAGGGGGAGTTTAGTATCATCGCAATACTTGAAGATCATAGAGACCAGACCTTCCTGGGTATCGTTCAGTTCGAGAATCTTAGAGAGTAATACGGGGCCGAACTCACTTACGGTCGCACGCAGGCGGGCGCCTTTTTCATTACTGAGGGATAGCAGTTCCACCGGGTAGGCAGATGGAGACCAGCTGCCGCCTATTTTCTGGTAACGTTCTTCAATTTTTGCATTGCTGGCGCCGGCAGCTGCCACACCGCTCAGGTCTCCTTTGATGTCCATCAGCAGGACAGGAACGCTTGCGTCGCTAAGGGCTTCGGCTATGACCTGCAGGGTTTTTGTTTTACCGGTACCGGTGGCGCCGGCAATGAGACCGTGTCTGTTGAGTGTTTTCAGGGGTATGAATACATCTGCGCCGGTTACCACTTCGCCATCCAGCATGGCGCATCCAAGCTTAACGTGTTCACCCTTAAAGGAATAACCATTGCGGATATATTCCAGAAATGCTTCTTTCGTTGCCATGGTGTGCAAATTTTTACTGAAGATAAAGAAAAGCGATTTCGGACAATAGTGCTGCACAAAAAAATTACGAATGCCTGGAGAGGAAAAGCTTGCGCTTTGTCCGCACCTGACATTCGTAATAACTAACGGTGTTAATTGCCGTTATAGATCTTCTTCACGTTCCAGGAGCAGAATGGCGCCCTGTGGAACGATATAGTATTTTTCGCCCTGGTAAGATACCTCGGTAGAACCACTTAACAGGAAGATAGCGAGGTCGCCTTCTTTGGCCTGTAGCGGAATATATTTCACTTTCTCTTCTTCCGGTTTCCATGCTTCATCTTCTTCAGAGGGAAGTGGAAGGGCATATCCGGGACCTGTTTTGATCACATATCCCTGTTGTACCTTTTCCTTTTCCTGCATGCCTGGAGGAAGATATAAACCGCTGTCGGTGCGTTCATTCTGAGTGGTCAGCTTGATCAGCACCCGGTCTCCTACAACAATTAGCTTCTTCAATTTATTGTCTTGCGTCAAATGTATAGCCATGGTAATATAACCTCCTTTGAAGGTATTGCAAAATGTGTGCAGCAGGGATACATGGTGCCAATATGGCACTGATCATACATCAGATAGTCTGAATGTATCTGCTACGCGGATGCCTTTATCGGTCATCTGCACAGTGCAACACTCTGTTACAGGATCGTGTTCAAAAAACAGAATATATTTATTCTCGACGGCCTCCTGGAGGAAATTTTTTTTCTCCTGAAGGGTTGTCATCGGGAACATATCGTAAGACATGATATAAGGGATGGGAATATGTCCCTTGCTTGGCAGCAGATCGGCCATATACAGGATGGTTTTGTCCTTGTACTGGACCTGTGGCAACATCATGGAATCAGTATGGCCATGCACAAAACGGACATTAAAATCATTGCTGAAAGGAATGCCTTCTTCTCTGGGAATAAATTTCAGCTGACCGCTTTCCTGGATAGGCAGGATGTTTTCCTTCAGGAAGGAGGCTTTTTCACGTTCATTGGGTTTGGTCGCCCATTGCCAGTGTTCCTCATTGCTCCAGTAGGCCGCATTTTTAAATGCGGGTACCAGTTTATCGCCCTGTCTTTCTATACAACCCCCACAATGATCAAAATGCAGATGTGTCAGAAATACGTCTGTAATGTCATTGCGGCTGAAACCATGTTTCGCCAGTGAACTGTCGATCGAGTCGTTACCATGCAGGTAATAATGGCTGAAGAACTTCTCATCCTGTTTATTACCGATACCGGTGTCTATCAGGATCAGGCGGTCGCCATCCTCAATGAGCAGGCTACGCATGGCCCAGGAGCACATGTTGTTTTCATCGGCCGGGTTCAGTTTATTCCAGATACTCTTAGGTACAACGCCAAACATGGCGCCACCGTCCAGTTTAAAATTGCCCGTCTCTATTGTATATAACTTCATGGTGTTGTCAGTTGATTGCCTGCTGAAGTTCGTGAATTTCAGCTTTTTGCAGCAAGGCTTTTTTGTTTTTTCTGTGCTGATAAGAGCCAGATCAATCCGATCACAAAGAAAACGATAAGCGCCAGTACAGAATTACGCATACTGCCGGTCAGTTCGTGGATGTAGCCGAATGTGGTCAGGCCGACAGTAATGGATAATTTCTCCACAACGTCATAGTAACTGAAGAAGGAGGTGGTATCTTCTGTTTCAGGCATCAGTTTGGCGTAAGTAGAACGGCTGAGGGATTGTACACCACCCATGACCAGTCCTACGGCAACGGCCAGCATATAGAAATCGTTAGCGGTCTGCATGCGATAACCGGCCAGACAGATACCGATCCATAATACGATCACGACCATCAGTACGGGCAGGTTGCCAAATCTGCCGGAGAGTTTTGCCATACCCCATGCTCCCAGTATTGCTACCACCTGAATAGCTACAACTGCTACGATCAGGTTGGTGGAAGGGAGATGTAATTCCTGGCTGCCAAAGATAGTAGCGGCCATCATTACGGTCTGGACACCCATGCTGTAAAAGAAGAAGCCCCGCAGGAAATTTTTCAGTACAGGCATGGTCTTTACCTGTGCATATACTTTTTTGAGCTCATGAAAGCCTTCGGTCAATGCACCTGCTTTATGTTCCTGGATGGTACCCTTTGAAGCAGGCAGACGGAGGAAGGTGATCTGAGCAAAGCCGATCCACCAGATACCGGTGAGCAGGAAAGTCAGCCGTACGGCATCTCCGTCACTGAGACCAAATGGTTTTACCGCTACCAGTACAAACCCGATCAGCTGTAATATCACACTACCGATATATCCCATAGCGAAACCTTTGGCGCTGATACGGTCACGGTCTTCGACAGCAGCCAGTTCGGGCAGGTAGGAGTTATAGAATACCAGTCCGCCACAATAACCGAGGGTAGCGAGGATAAAGAATATGATGCCATATTCTACATTACCACCCCGGAAATTGTACAGGGCAATACAGCTCAATCCACCCAACCAGGTGAACAGCATGAGATATCTTTTCTTATTCCCTCTCGTATCGGCGATGGAGGAGAGGATAGGGGACAGCAATGCGGCCAGTATAAATGCGGCAGCCATTGCATAGTCATAGAGTGCTGAGTTGACGAAGTATTTACCAAAGAAGGAGACATTGTCGCCTGTTTCAGCAGAGTGGGTCGCTGAGGTAAAGTAAATAGGGAAAAAAGTGGTGGTAATTACCAGATTGTAGACTGAGTTCGCCCAGTCATACATCGCCCAGCCATTGATTACTTTTTTACTGGCAGTTTGCATATTGAGTAAGTAAGTTAGTGCTCAAATATAAGAAACAAGACATTGGCAGCAGCTATCTGGGCTGTTACCGGAGGGGAGCTTATTTATAATCCTGTATTCTGATCTGGTTGGGACACATGAAATATTCCTGTTCATCATTGGAACTGACAATGATCATGCGGTCGCCGCTATAGTCAGTGATCAGTTGCTGATAAAGCCGGATACCTGCGGCATCCAGGTTGGTACAGGGTTCATCCAGTAATAGCACGGGTACGTCAGAGAAAATGGTCAGTGCCAGTTTCAGGCGTTGTTTCATGCCGGATGAGAAGTTGCGGACCTGTTTATGCATGGATTTCTCCAGGCCTACAATGGCCACAGCATCAGCGGGAGTAATATTGGGAATGAAGTTTTTGAACTGCAGGTGGAATTGCAGGCTTTCTGCGAGCGTAAATTCTTCCACCAGTTCAAGATAGGGAGCAGCGATGGCACAATGCCGGAAAAACTGATCATGATTGAGCAGTTCTTCCGGTGTGCTATAGGTAACGGTGCCTTCGTTCTGGTGAAGGTGACCGCTTATAACCTGTAATAAAGTTGATTTTCCCGAGCCATTGGGACCCAGTATGGCATATCGTCCGCCCTGTTCGAAGGTAGCGGAAACACGACGGAAGATCCAGTCGTAGTTAAAACGTTTGCCTGTCTGGTCGAGCGTTATTTTCATTCGTCGCCGGCTAGTGACGTATAACCTTTCATAATGCCCCGGCCGGATTCACGGATGAAGGAGAGTATTTCATCTCTTTCGTCAGTGGCAGGATATTCTGCTTCAATGATACTGATCGCTTTTGACAGCTTGTATCCTTTCACGAATATCACGCGGTATATGTCAAGTATGTGATTGATCTTTTCGAGCGAGAAACCTCTTCTTTTGAGACCGATAGAGTTTACACCTACGTAAGACAGCGGTTCACGAGCTGCTTTTACGAAAGGCGGTACGTCTTTTCTTACCAGGGAGCCACCTGTAACAAAGGCATGATCGCCGATTTTACAGAATTGCTGTACGGCAACCATTCCTGCAAGCACCACGTAGTCGCCTACGGTGATATGACCTGCCAGCGTAGTGCTGTTGGAGAATACGCAGCTGTTACCAACTTCGCAGTCGTGAGCAATATGGCTGTAGGCCATGATCAGGCAGTTCTTGCCGATAACGGTTTTCCATTTGTCTTTGGTTCCTCGGTTAATGGTTACATACTCTCTGATGGTGGTGTTATCTCCGATTTCAGTTGTAGTGTCTTCGCCAGCAAATTTGAGGTCTTGCGGGATAGCGGAAATTACAGACCCGGGGAAGATACGGCAGTTCTTGCCGATCCTTGCGCCTTCCATAATGGTGACGTTTGAACCGATCCAGGTGCCTTCACCGATTTCAACATTTTTGTGAATAACGGTAAACGGATCGATTTTCACGTTTGGCGCCACCTTAGCGTCCGGGTGAATGTAAGTAAGCGGATGGATCATTGCTATGGTTTAGCTTTCTCTTGTTTTAATGATTTGAGCGGTCAGGTCACCTTCGGTAACTACTTTGTTACCTACAAATACGGTCCCTCTCATTTCCACTATACCTCTTCTGATAGGGCTCAGTAATTCCATCTTCAGGATCATAGTATCTCCCGGAATTACTTTCTGCTTGAATTTGCAGTTGTCTATCTTGACAAAGTAGGTATCGTAATTATGAGGGTCCGGAACAGTGCTGAGTGCAAGAATGCCACCACATTGCGCCAGTGCTTCTACCTGCAGTACACCCGGCATAACCGGATTACTTGGGAAATGACCCTGGAAGAATGGCTCGTTGAAGGTAACGTTCTTGATACCTACCACCTGCGAATCGGTAAGATCGATGATCTTGTCCACCAGCAGCATCGGAAAACGGTGCGGCAGCGTTCTTTCGATACGTGGTACATCGAAAACAGCTGGTTTATTAGGATCGTAAACAGGCATATCCTTGGTATGCTTGTTCTTCTTGATATATTGCTTGATCTTACGGGCAAACTCCACGTTGGAAGCGTGTCCGGGACGGTTTGCAATGATATGCGCCTTGATCGGAACGCCTACGAGGGCGAGGTCACCTACGATGTCCAGCAGTTTGTGACGTGCCGGTTCATTCGGGTAGTGCAGCTGAATATTGTTCAGGATACCTTCCCGCTGTGCCACGCTGATATGTTCACGGTTGAACACTTTTGCCAGGTGGCCCAGTTGTTCTTCACTTACCGCTTTATCTACGATCACGATCGCGTTATTGATATCGCCGCCTTTGATCAGATTGTTGGATATCAGGTATTCCAGTTCATGCAGGAACACGAAGGTGCGGCATTGCGCTACTTCCTGTTTGAAATCCTGCAGGCTGTTGAGGTTAGCATGCTGGGTACCTAATATCGGTGAGTTGAAATCGATCATGCAGGTGATGCGATAGTCAACAGCTGGTAATGCTACCATTTCTACGTTCTTTTTATCGTCGTAGAAGCTGATGTTGGTATCAATTGTATACCATATTTTCTTCGCATCCTGTTCTGCAATACCTGCTTCTTCTATTTTCTGGATAAAAGGGTAGGAACTACCATCCATAATAGGAATCTCAGGACCATCGATCTCGATGTGTACGTTGTCTACTCCGGTACCAACCAGCGCAGCCATTATGTGTTCTATTGTACTTACGCGGGCGCCATTGTGTTCGAGCGTCGTGCTGCGGGATGTATCCACAACATAATCCACATCGGCCTTCACTACAGGTTGCCCTGGCAGATCCACACGTTGAAACTTAATACCATAACCGGGATTAGCCGGCTTCAGAGTCATATTTACATGGGCTCCTGTGTGTAAACCAACACCCGATATCGTAACTGGGTCTTTGATCGTGTGTTGATTAGACGACTGTTGATTATCCATATTTTGCTATAACTGTTTGTCCTACTTAATCATCAAACACCTTCCCGCACGGAAAGCAGTTGTTTTACCATGTCTTCCAATTCCTTCACACGTTTTTCCAGATCGGGCAAATTTCTAAAAATTGCCTGACTTTTTAAGGAGCTTTTATAATCGAAAGCAGGAGATCCCATCAGGGCTGAATTCGGTTCTGCAATAGATTTGGACAGGCCGCTCTGTGCATTGATCTTGGTGCCGTCAGCCAGCTGAATGTGTCCGACCAGACCAACCTGACCACCGATCACACAGTTCTTACCAATTTTAGTACTACCGGAAATACCCGTCTGTGCCGCGATCACTGTATTGGTGTCTACATCGACGTTGTGAGCGATCTGGATCAGATTGTCCAGTTTTACGCCCTGACGGATGATGGTAGAACCCATAGTTGCGCGGTCAATAGTGGTGTTGGCGCCGATCTCAACATCATCATGAATGATGACATTACCGATCTGCGGTACTTTTTTATAGGTACCATCGGGCTGAGGTGCGAAACCAAAACCATCTCCACCGATCACACAACCGGCATGCAGTATCACACGGCTACCCAGTACACAGTTCTCGTACACCTTTACACCAGGGAAAAGAGTTGAGTCATCCTGTACGATCACATTGTCGCCCAGGTATACGCCAGGGTAGATCTTCACGTTGTTACCGAGCACGACATTCTCACCCAGGTAGGCAAAAGCACCGATGAAAACGTTCTGTCCGGTCTTTACAGACGCAGGAATATGAGACGGCTGTTGAATGCCCGTCTTATTACTCATGATCTGCTTATATTTTTCAAGTAAAAGGGCGAAGGCGCTGTAGGCGTCTTTTACCCTGATAAGCGTCGATTTTACAGGTTTTTCCGTTACAAGGCTCTCATTCACTATCAGTATGGAGGCATTGGTCGTATAGATAAACTCTTCGTACTTAGGATTGGCTATAAAGCTGAGCATCCCTTCACCCGCCTCTTCGATCTTGGCGATGTTGCTCACTTTTACGTCCGGGTTGCCTTCCAGCTTACCATCCAACATGGTAGCCAATTGTAATGCGCTAAACTGCATAGTTATTAATTAATAATGTTATCCGAATCTGACCAGCTATCAAAACGCTCAATTTCGCCTATCGTATTTTTTTTATTCTTAATTGATAATTAGCCATTCATCAGATTTTTGGATGACAAATGTAGAATTTTTTTACGGGTATAGCCAGTGTATGACTAATCAGGGCATTATCAATGGAGGAAATGTCTTTTACGGTGCCGTTTTTGAAAAGAATATTAATCTTCTCGTTATTCATATTATATGTGCTGAGGCAGGCAGTTCCGGTAAAAACAAAATAATCCAGGTCGGCGCCACTAATGCCATATTCCCGCTGTACCTTTTGTTTCAGCAGCTGGATACTTTCCATGTCAAATGCCTCACTGGTCAGGATGCATTTGAATAAGTTTCTGTCAATGAGCCATTTACATAACAAAGAGAGCACTTTGTCCGGATGCTGCGCCCAAACTTTGATGGCGCCCATGATGTCATAGTCGTCCAGCAGGCAGAACTGCTGCAGACAGGACGGTTCCTGCTCAAAGTTGGCCGCGGTAATGGTATGGTATAGAAAATACTGCAAAGCCGGTGAGGCAAAGAGCGTTTCTCCTTTTAAAGCCAGTTCTTTGGCCCTGCGCAATATCTTAACCAGCAGATTCTCCGCACTCAGTACTGTTTTGTGCAGGTATACCTGCCAGTACATCAGCCTCCTAGCTATAATGAACTTTTCTATCGAATAGATACCTTTTTCTTCCACCATGAGCTCCCCACGGTGTACGGCCAGCATCTTTATGATCCTGTCGTAGCTGATCACCCCTTCAGAAACGCCTGTATAAAAGCTGTCCCTGTTGAGGTAGTCCATTCTGTCCACATCCAGCTGACTGGATACCAGCTGGTGTAAAAACGTCTTGTGGTACCGGCCGTTGAATATCTCTATTGTCAGCGTCAGCGCCCCGTCCATTTCCCTGTTCAGTTCCTCCATCAGCCACTGGCTGATCTCTTCATGCGATACGCCTTCAATAATGCCGTTCTCCAGTGCATGTGAATACGGTCCATGACCTATATCATGCAAAAGTATGGCCATCTTTGCAGCAACCTCTTCCTCTTCCGTGATATCCACTCCCTTCCCCTTCAGTTCAGAAAGCGCGCAACACATCAGATGATAGGCTCCCATACTGTGATGGAAACGGGTATGCATTGCGCCCGGATAAACCAGATGCGCCAGGGCCATCTGATGGATCCTGCGCAGGCGCTGATAATAAGGATGGGAAATCAATGTAAAGATCAGTGGATGGTCGATCGTAATGAAACCATATACCGGATCGTTTACAATTTTACGCTTGCGTTCTGCCATTGACCGTTCTCCTTTAGCTAGACAAAGCTACGTTAAGGAATTATTATCTGTAACTTTTTCTAATGTATAGACGCACGAGGGAAGTCTTTCCCCTATCTTACCCGCTATTTTAACTATTTTTATGATCGAAATTATTAATATTTGACGACAGCTTACGGAACATGTTGTTTTTTAACAATTTATTGTGTCCCCTGAAACGCGGAGGAACGGTTTTTGACCAAATGAAATCTTAACTTGAGTACGATAGTTGTCAGCGCCAACTATTCTTTACCTTACTATAAATACCATACTTGAATGAGTCAAATAAATATACTTTGGGTAGACGATGAGATAGAATCACTGAAATCGCAGATCATGTTCCTGGAAACGAAGGGCTATAAAGTGTCAGCACTCACCAATGGGTATGACGCGCTTGAGTTCCTGAAGGAGCAGGTGGTGGATGTGGTTCTCCTGGATGAGTCTATGCCGGGTATAACCGGGTTAGAAACGCTGGGAAAGATCAAAGAGATCGATCAGCAGATCCCGGTCGTGATGATCACCAAGAATGAGGCAGAGAATGTGATGGACGAAGCGATCGGTTCACAGATCACGGATTACCTGATTAAACCCGTGAACCCTAACCAGGTGCTCCTGTCCCTGAAAAAGATCATCGACAACAAACGCCTGGTGGCTGAAAAGACCACCATCGCGTACCAGCAGGAGTTCCGTAGCCTGTTTATGGCGCTTAACTCCAACCCTGACTACAATGAATGGATGGATATTTATAAGAAACTGGTGTACTGGGAGATGGAAATGGGTAAAACCAACAGTCCCGAAATGCTGGAAGTACTGAATACCCAAAAAGCGGAAGCCAATACGGAGTTCGCCAAATTCATCAGCCGTAATTACGCCAGTTGGGTAAGTCCGAAGGCCAAGGAAGCGCCTGTCATGTCGCACACCCTGTTCCGGGATAAGATCGTTCCCGCCCTCGATAGCGAAGTCGCCAATTTTGTCATTATAATAGATAACCTGCGCCTGGACCAGTGGAAGGCTATCCTGCCGATCTTCCTGGAATCCTTCCGTTTGGTGCAGGAAGATACTTTTTACAGTATTCTGCCTACCTCCACCCAGTACAGCCGTAATGCGATTTTCGCGGGTATGCTGCCGATAGATATCGAAAGCCGTTTCCCGCAGGAATGGAAGAATGATGATGAAGAAGGAGGGAAGAACCTGCATGAAGAGCACTTCTTTGCCGATCAGCTGCGCCGGCTGAAGATGGATACCCGGTTCTCCTACACCAAGGTGACCACCCACAACGACGGACAGCACCTGGTCAACAATGTTCACAACCTGATGGCCTATCCGTTGAATGTCATTGTGTACAATTTTGTGGATATGCTCAGTCACGCACGTACCGAAATGGAAGTGCTGAAGGAACTGGCCGCAGATGAAATGTCTTACCGCTCCATTACTGCCAGTTGGTTTGAACACTCTCCCCTGCACCAGGCGCTGAAAAAACTCTCCGAAAAGAAGATAAACCTGATCATCGCGACCGACCATGGTAACGTACGCGTGAAAACGCCGATCAAAGTGATAGGAGACAAGCAGACAACGACCAATCTCCGTTACAAGCATGGCCGTAACCTCAACTATGAGGCGAAGGAAGTATTGGCGTTCAGGGACCCGAAGGAAGCCGGATTACCACGGCCGAACGTGAATTCTTCCTATATTTTTGCGAAAGAAGACGGCTACCTCTGCTATCCTAACAATTATAACTACTTCGTTAATTTCTACCGGAATACTTTCCAGCATGGCGGTATTTCATTGGAAGAAGTGATCGTACCCGTGGCCAGACTGGTGAGTAAATAGGAGCTCCCGGCTTTTTCCTTATTTTTGCTGAATGAATTTTAAAGTCACGCCCAATAACCTGACCCGCCTCGAAAAAATATTTGGAGAGGCTAAGTATGAGTTGCGTTTTGAAAAAGGAACGTTCAACTCAGGCTATTGTGTACTTGAGCACAAGAAGGTGGTTGTAGTTAACAAATTCCTGAACCTGGAAGGCCGTATCAATACTCTCCTTGATATCCTTGGTGGCATGGAACTGGACGAAACTATGCTGTCGCCGGAATCCCTGAAACTGTACAAACAGGTACTTGAAAACAGGAATGCACCAGAAGCGGAAGACAACGCCGAAGAAAAATCACCTTCACCCGAACAACCTTCAGAAAATTGAAAGTAACCTTTTTAGGCACAGGTACATCACAGGGCGTACCTGTAATCGCCTGTGGCTGTCAGGTCTGCACTTCCTCCAACTCAAAGGACAAGCGTCTTCGCAGCAGCATCCTGATCAGTGATACGCCCGCCGGTAATATTGTGGTAGACACCACGCCGGATTTCCGTTATCAGATGCTCAGAGCCGGTGTCAAACACCTGGAGGCTGTGCTGATCACCCATTCACATAAAGACCATATCGCGGGTATGGACGATATCCGCGCTTTCAATTATTTCCAGCAACGGGCCATTGATATCTATGCGACAGAATTCAGTCAGCAGGTGATCCGCAATGAGTTTTCCTATGCTTTTGCAGAACAGAAATATCCGGGTATTCCGGAACTGAACCTGCGTACGCTGACCAGCGCGCCGTTCAACGTTAACGGACTGGATATCACTCCCATTCATGTAATGCACCACCGTATGCCGGTGATGGGATTCCGTTTTAACGATTTTACCTACATCACTGACGCCAACTTTATAGCTGAAGAGGAAAAAAAGAAGATCATCGGCTCCAAAGTGCTGGTATTGAATACCCTCAGAAAAGAAAAACATATCTCTCACTTTACGCTCGGCGAAGGCATCGAACTGGCCAGAGAACTGGGCGTTCCACAGGTTTATTTTACACATATCAGTCATCAGCTGGGATTACATGAAGAGGTGTCTGCAGAGCTGCCACATGGTATGGCGCTCGCCTATGATGGCCTCGAAGTGATCCTGTAACTTTCTGCCGGTAATGGCCGTTTTATAGAAAATCCCCTTCTATGCGATCTGTAGCTATTTCACTGTCATTAACAGGGCTGTTCCTGTTTCTCCCGGCCTGTGATAAAGATGACGATCAACACGCATTGGAAAAAGGATTAAGAGGAAGAGTGCTTTATACTTCCTGTGTGACCATTGCTGTACAGGTACTTAACAGCAATACAGGTTCCACATGGACCAATTGTCATGATCAGCAAACCTATGAACATGTACTCGATGCCGCATTGAGTAATGCAACAGGAATAAAGATTGAACCAGGGAGAACATTCACATTCGATATTGTTACAAGAGCGCATCATGCGGCATGTTATATGCTGGATTGTGCTCCTTCCGAATCAGCAACTATACGTATTACCGACAACTGACTAAAATATCCCTTACATGAAACCTTTACCTGCAATGATAATGTTGAGCAGCCTGTTGATGGTATCAGCCGGTTGTAGTAAAAATGAGACTCCGGCTAATAATATCATTCAAACAGGATTGAGAGGTAAGATCATCTATTCTTCCTGCGCTACCACTGTTGTACAGGTGCTGAATAAAGATATCGGTACGGACTGGACCAACTGTCATGATCAACAGACTTTCGAACATGCGATCGGCGTAAATATCATCAACAGGAACGGAATAGCAGCTGAAGCAGAGTTTAACTTTAATATCGTTCAGAAAGAACCAGAGATGAAATGTGATATGGGAGACTGTGGCCCCATCAACTATGAGACGATTGTGATCACCGGCAATTAAACTCAAATTTTATCTATATGCGATCAACCCCTTTTTTGTTATGTAGCATCATCCTGTGTCTGCTCTTCACCGGATGCCGTAAGGATGATGATCAGTATTATGAAGGCGTCGTTGTATACCAGTCCTGCACAACAACCGTTGTGGCAGTTACTAACCGTGACTATGGCGTCGCCTGGACCAACTGTCACAATGGGGCACGTTATGAACATGTTTTTGAAGCACACGTTGCCGGTACTGGCCACGTAGGAGAGGGGCTGCATCCTGGTGATAAAATCAGGTTTGAACTGGCGCCCAGAGAATCATTTGCCTACTGTAAGGTCATGGACTGTGTGCCTGCACTTACGGCATCTATTATTCTCCGCTGAGTTTAACTTCGTATTAACCAATTACGGTCGTTTATGCGATAACTTGCCCTGCTTTAAATCGTTAACCCATGAAGCAGGCGTTATGGAAAGCCTATTGCAGCTTTTCAGTAAAAGAACGACAGGGAATTTTATTACTGTTATTAGTAACAGTTGTCTGTGCAGCAACACCTGCTTTGTGGGAATATTGTATGCCACCGGCGGCCCTGACCGCAGACAGCACTTTGCTGGCTGAGGTCAGGGCATTCCGTTCCTCGCTTGCTGTAACACCGGTTGCAGAGAGTGATAGCAACAAACATCACCAGCGATTTTACTTTGATCCGAATACGATTGATGCCGCAGGATGGGCCGCGCTGGGCGTACCGGAACGCACTATCCGGACAATAACGCACTATCGCGAAAAGGGAGGCCAATTCCGCCGTAAAGAAGACCTGTTGCGTATCTATGGACTAACACCTGCACTCGCCAATGTGTTGTTGCCATATGTGCGTATTGGGGCTACAGTAGCGGCAAGAGATACGGATCATCCGGCTGGAACAGCCTTTCCCCCCAGACTACCTTACAAAGGAGGGAAGCGTTTTCCGGAACTGGATATCAACACTGCTGATTCAATGCAATGGGAGGCGCTCCCGGGTATAGGACCGGTGCTGGCCGCGCGCATTGTGAAATTCAGGGATAAGTTGGGCGGATTCTATGCTATTGCGCAGATAGGTGAAACTTTCGGGTTGCCAGACAGTACATTTAATAAAATTCAACCGTACCTGAAATTGTCTACGGTTTCACTAAAAAAACTCGACCTCAATCAGACGGATGAAAAATCTTTGGCACAACATCCATATATCCGCTATAAACTGGCGCGGTTAATCGTACTGTATCGCAGTAACCACGGGCTTTTCCGGCGACCGGAAGACCTTCTTGGCATACCATTGGTAGATGATAGTATTTATCGTAAAATTGAACATTACATCAAAACAGAAAATTCCCCATTATGAACTTTGAGCCCACTGAAATGCAGCAGCAGATTACACAGGTGATTCGCGATTTTGGAAAGACACATATGCAACCCTATATCCTCGAATGGGATGAGAATCAATCTTTTCCTGTTCAGTTATTCAAACAGTTGGGAGAACTGGGGCTAATGGGCGTACTCGTGCCTGAAAAATATGGTGGCAGCGGTCTGGGATACCTGGAGTATGTCACCGTGATCAGCGAAATCTCAAAAATCTGTGGCGCTATCGGACTGAGCGTGGCAGCACATAACTCACTCTGTACCGGACATATCCTGCAATTCGGATCAGAAGAACAGAAACAGCGCTATCTGCCAAAACTCGCCAGTGCCGAATGGATAGGCGCCTGGGGATTGACAGAGCCCAATACAGGCTCTGATGCCATGAACATGAAATGCGTCGCACGCCGGGATGGAGATGAGTGGGTACTCAACGGTACCAAATGCTGGATCACACATGGTAAAAGCGGTGATGTGGCCGTGGTGATCGCGAGAACGGGAGATGTCAGGGATAGCCATGGTATGAGCGCTTTTGTGGTGGAGAGAGGCACTCCCGGGTTCAGTGGTGGTAAAAAGGAAAATAAACTGGGTATGCGGGCCTCTGAGACCGCAGAAATGATATTTGACAATTGTCGTATACCGGCAGCCAACATGCTGGGTAATGAAGGAGATGGTTTTATTCAGTCTATGAAAGTTTTGGACGGCGGACGTATCTCTATCGCCGCACTTTCTCTTGGTATTGCCAAAGGGGCTTATGAAGCTGCGCTGAAATATGCGCAGGAAAGACACCAGTTTGACAAGCCGATTGCCAGTTTTCAGGGTATCTCTTTTAAACTGGCGGATATGGCCACTGAGATCATGGCAGCAGAATTACTGACCATGCAGGCGGCAGATGGTAAAACAAGAGGGGCGAAGGTGACGCAACACGCTGCCATGGCAAAATACTACGCTTCAGAGGTGGCAGTAAAGACAGCTAATGACGCGGTGCAGATTTTCGGCGGATATGGCTACACCAAGGATTTCCCTGTGGAGAAGTTCTACCGTGACGCTAAGCTGTGTACTATCGGAGAAGGTACTTCTGAAATACAGAAGCTGGTGATCGCCCGGGAAGCATTAAAATAATATGAACAAATTCGTATAAAGTGGTCACGCCGTCGGGAGTTTCCCGGCGGTTTTTTTATGTGTTTACAGGGCCATATTGGCCTCCGTCTGATGCTATTTCTTGTATGAAAGAAAGAAATAGTTATCAATTTCAAAGACTGGGGGATAGGGGCTATACTCTCTTCACACCTTTTCTTATCTTCATCTGACTAAATTAACTATGTCATGAGCTTTGAAGAACAATTACACCAAATGTTCCCTACAGCTGACGCAATTCCGGCCGAATACAGGTTGGATAAAGAAGTACATCAGCGGGAATACCTTTCAGGTGGTGAGATGAAACCATGGAATGGCGATGTGCATACAGTGTTATCTCCGATCTGTATTCAGACAGGCAACGGACTGGAGAGAAAAGTGATCGGTTCCTATCCTTTATGTGGCCCGGATGAGGCGATGGCCGCGCTGGATGCCGCAGTACTCGCTTACAATGATGGCCGCGGAGAATGGCCTACAATGCCGGTGCCTGAACGTATTGTCTGTATGGAGAAATTCACGGGCAAAATGATCGAAAAGAAACCGGAGATCGTTCAACTCATTATGTGGGAGATCGGTAAATCCTATGCCGATTCTGTTAAAGAGTTTGACCGTACCATCGAATATATCAACACGACCATAGACGCACTCAAAGACCTGGACCGCAACTCCAGCCGTTTTGAAATTGAACAGGGCATTATCGCCCAGATCAGGCGTTCTCCACTGGGCGTCGTGCTTTGTATGGGACCATTCAACTATCCGCTGAATGAGACATTTACCACACTGATCCCTGCGCTGATCATGGGTAATACCATATTGTTCAAACCTCCGAAACACGGTACTTTATTGCACTACCCACTGCTGGAAGCTTTTGCCAGCTGTTTCCCTAAGGGTGTTGTCAACACGATCTACGGTCGTGGTAACGTCATTATCGGTCCATTGATGGAAACCGGTAAGATCAATGTTCTGACATTGATCGGTAGCAGCAGGGTGGCTAATCAGCTGAAGAAAATGCATCCTAAGGTAAACCGTCTGAGAGCGATCCTCGGACTGGATGCTAAAAACGCGGCTATCATCACTGATAAGGCGGACCTTGACCTGGCCGTACAGGAGACTGTACTGGGTTCATTGTCATTCAACGGACAACGTTGTACTGCCCTGAAGATCGTATTTGTACACAGCAAGGTGGCAGATGTGTTCTTACAGAAACTGAGCGCTGCTATCAGCCAGCTGAAGATCGGTATGCCATGGGAAAAAGGCGTGTTCCTGACACCATTGCCGGAACCGCAGAAACCGGCTTATCTGAAAGAATGTATTGACGATGCAATTGCCAATGGTGCAAAGATCATCAATGAAAATGGCGGCGCTTCCTATGAATCATTCGTGTACCCGGCTGTGTTATATCCGGTCAACAATAAAATGAAATTATACAGGGAAGAACAGTTTGGTCCGGTGATCCCGGTATTGCCATTTGACGATATCGAAACGCCGATCGAATACCTGATCGAATCAGATCATGGTCAGCAGGTAAGCCTGTTCTCCAATGATGCAGATGAGCTGGCGTCGCTGATAGACCCGCTGGTGAACCAGGTGAGCCGCGTAAATATCAACTGTCAGTGTCAGCGTGGTCCCGACGTATATCCGTTCACAGGACGTAAGGATTCTGCAGAAGGTACACTGAGTGTTCCGGATGCATTGCGTGCATTTTCGATTCGTTCAATGGTTGCCACAAAACAGTCAGAAATGAACAAAAATTTGCTCAATCGCATCGTAAATGATCAGACTTCAAACTTTTTATCAACAAAATATATATTCTGATCAAAATATTATTAGCAGGTAAAATACTTGTTACAACACTATGAAATAGTTGTTTAACTATATTTTAAAATTATAATGTGAAGATTATCGTTATCTTTTTTTGCAAAAAAATGACTGTTAGTGGCTTAGGGTGATGGAATTGTGGATTAAGAACGTTAAATTTGGGTTAATTCATCACTCTTTACCATTTATCAACCTTCAACAAAAAGAAAGACAATCGAAACATTTTTACGCAACCCACAAGAAAAGCATCCGCTTCTACAAAGCGGATGTTTTTTTGTCCTGCGGAGAGTGTATAAACGATCGCTCTAACTGTTAGTAAGTCCCGGGTATGTTATCGACTACCGGACGAAAAGGAAAAAGGCCGATCTGTCTCAGACAGATCGGCCTTTTGTTATCCTTTTACTCCTGGTTTAGTGCTCCAGGAAATCATTTTCTTTACTTTCATCGGTTGTGCCACTGTTGCCGGCTCTTTTTTCAATATCAGCAAACCATTTTTCTACTGTACCTGACAGAAATACGGGCACTTTCCCCCTTACATACTCTTTCAGTATTTCGAAAGTTTTCACTGCCTGCTCATTGGAGAGCCCGGCTTTTTCTTGAAGTTCTTTTAAGAGGTCCATATCGTATTGCTTTGAGTTTAAAGGTAGGAGAAAATGCAGTAAGTATGAATTATATTCTATTTTTGCCGGAGCAATCCCCTATACCTATGAGCAGAATACCTGTTGGAATCCGCCATTTTACCAGGCGTGCCCTATCCAAAGAAGAGGCAGGATGCATGGATGCAATGCCTGGCGCGTTGCAACTCGAATATATCCAGTATTACTTTCACATTTGTCAGATACCGGTGATACCGACGAAAGCCGGCTGGTATGCACGTAATAAAGAGAAGGCGATCGAAAAATTGCCGGAGGATATTGCGGCACAACTGAATGCTATCTATCATCCCCGTGTTTCGCTATGGGCCTGTCTGGGACCATTGATGCTGATCATAGTAGTGGCACTCGCTTTCCTGGTAAAAGGACTGGCCGCGTATTACATAGAAAAGCATATCCTATGACGTATTACCGAACACGTGTCAGGTACAAGCCTCACTATTGTGCCAGAAAGAAAATAGCGGCTGCCGGTTTGTGCTGATAGATATTCACCGGGTGACAACTAATATGCATCAGTAAGTAATGCTACTAGTATAATATTAATCCCTGCCTTATAAGACCATACCTATGTTATTCATTTTTGGCACCAATTCCTATATCAGGAAAACGATCTATCCTTCTGAATTAAAAATGGAGGTACCGGCTGATATCAGCCGCTTCGAGTATGTGCAATATTACATGCATCTCTTTTATCTGCCTGTTATGCCGATAAACGCGGAATGGGTTGCCCGCAGTAAGGAAAATAAGAGGACATCCTATAAAGTGAATCCGCTGTTGGAAGAGGCGCTCTGGAAGTTATATGAACCCAGCGCTCCGTTGATATCTTTCCTGTTACCAGGCGTGCTGTTAATTGGCTTGCTGGTCTTCTTTGGCGTCAACATAATAAAGACAGAGGTGGAGAGCTTTAGTGGTAACAGCAAGCAGGCAGATTGGGACAATACCGCCGGTATCAGGTTACAGCTCGATCATGCTGTTACGAATGACTATCTCAGGTTTGGTAAAAAAGTCTTTGGTGAACGGGAGCGGCCCATATATGCGAAAGTACTGTCCGTGAAAGATGCTGCCCTGTTGTTACAGGTGGCAGATACTGCAAATGGCCAGTTTTATCATGGGGAAAGCCTGTTTGAAATGTTTGATGATAAGATACCCACTATTCAGGCGGAATGGGTCAGTATTGCGCTGCTTCGAAGAATTACCTTAAGAAACCAGGATACGGCCTTATTTGGGGTTAAAAACCTATCTCTGAAGGAGGTTGGACATATAGACGACAAGCGGGCCTTCGGTGTGCGGAAAGTAAACAGTTATGGCGAACAGGACGAACTGGTCATGGAACATACAGGAAAGAACATCAGCATTACTGCTGTAAAAAACCTGGAAGGGAAGATTGAGCCATCTGATAAAAGTATGCACATCCCTTATGAATTGCCTACGCTGTTCTCATTGAAATATCACATTCATCAGACAGATAGCACTGCCAGATTTAAGGTAACCCTGAAGGATATGAAAGGACGTTATTTCTATTATACGGTCTCTGTGAGAAGCGATGAAGAGCAGCTCATGATCGTGCGGGATAGTTTATAGAAAAGAAAAGGCGCCCGCTGGTAGCGGACGCCTTTTTTATTTCCCTGTAGTATTAGTATAATTAGTTTGTTAAGCGACTTTCAGCTGTACGAGAGTGGATTTGTCCAGTCTTTCTTCTGCATAAGCCCTTGTCAGTACAAAGGTGCTTTCATTGGAAGAAGGCAGGTTAAACATTGCGTCACTCAGTACCACTTCACAGATGGAGCGGAGACCACGTGCGCCGAGTTTATATTCCATTGCTTTTTCAACGATGTAGTCTACTGCATCATCTTCGATTACCAGTTCAATACCTTCTACTTTGAACAGTTTCTTGTATTGTTTCACCAGCGCATTTTTCGGCTCGGTCAGGATCGCTTTCAGTGCTTCGTGATCGAGTGAGTTCAGGTAAGTCACAACCGGCAGACGACCCAGCAGTTCCGGGATCAGACCGAAGGCCTTCAGGTCCTGAGAGTTTATGTAGCGAAGGATGTGCTTTTTGTTCTCTTCTTCTCTGTCAGTATTAACAGTGAAGCCGATACTGTGTGTCTGCACCCTGCGGCTGATGATCTTGTCTACGCCGTCGAATGCGCCACCGCATATGAACAGGATATTCTGTGTGTTTACTTTGATAAGTTTCTGCTCAGGATGTTTACGACCGCCCTGTGGTGGTACGAGTGCCTCGGTACCTTCCAGCAGTTTCAGGAGACCCTGTTGTACACCCTCACCACTTACGTCGCGGGTGATAGAAGGGTTATCGCTTTTACGTGCGATCTTATCGATCTCATCGATATATACGATACCACGTTCAGCAGCCTCTACATCGTAGTTACATACCTGTAACAGGCGGGTCAGGATGCTTTCAACGTCTTCACCTACATAGCCTGCTTCCGTAAACACGGTCGCATCTACGATGGTAAATGGTACATTGAGCAGACGGGCGATAGATTTAGCCAGGAGGGTTTTACCCGTACCTGTTTCTCCTACCATGATGATATTGGATTTCTCGATTTCCACATCGTCATCACCAACCTGTTGGTTCAGACGTTTGTAGTGGTTATAAACGGCAACGGCCAGTATTTTTTTCGCGTCGTCCTGTCCAATTACATATTCATCCAGGAATTTCTTGATCTCTACCGGCTTCGCCACTTTAGGAACAAAGTGGGAAGGCGCTTTCTTGCCTTGTTGCTGAAACAGCTCCTGTTCTATGATCTCCTGCGCGTTTGCCACACAGTTCTCACAGATATGACCCTCAGCACCAGCAATCAGTATCTGCACTTCATCTTTTGAACGGTTGCAAAATGAGCAACGGATTTTGGACTCTTTCATAGCTTACAAAGGTACGTTAAAAGGGGAATTTAGATAAAAAAAGGGTGCTGAAAAGTTCATTTTCGCACCCTTTTTCATGTAGCTTTTTCCGTAATCTATTATTGCGGAGTGTTGTTTTCCTGCTGTTTTCTTGGATTTCTGGTGAGTACGTCATCGATGATACCATACTCTTTTGCTTCATCAGCAGTCATCCAATAGTCACGATCTGAGTCTTTCTCCACTTTCTTCACTGGCTGACCGCAATGGGTAGCAATGATCTCGTTCAGCTCTTTTTTCAGCTTAACGAACTCACGTGCAGTGATCTCAATGTCGGAAGTCTGACCTTCTGCACCACCATGAGGCTGGTGAATCATAACCCTGGCGTGTTTCAGCGCAGTACGCTTACCTTTTGTACCAGCTACCAGCAGTACAGCGCCGAAAGAAGCGGCCATACCGGTACAGATAGTTGCTACATCAGGAGCGATGATCTGCATCGTGTCATATATACCTAAACCTGCATAAACGCTACCACCGGGGCTGTTGATATACATCTGTATATCACGTGTACGGTCGGTAGATTCCAGGAACAGTAACTGAGCAGTAATGATATTCGCTACGTAGTCATTTACAGGGTCTCCCATGAAAATGATACGGTCCATCATCAAACGGGAAAACACGTCCATGATTGCCATGTTCATCGGGCGTTCCTCGATGATGTTCGGCGTCAGGGCATTGATCTGATGACGGGTATAGCTATCTACTACCAGGCTGCTGATCCCTCTATGCTGGATGGCATATTTCCTGAATTCGTTATTAATGTTCATGATGGTGATGTTTATTAGGTAATTTAGCAAATTCTTCGGCTGTTACTTCCTCATCCTTCACATTTACCTTATTTTCTGCCCAATCAAACAATTTCTGGGTCACCATTTCGCGGTAGGTCTGGTCCACGAATTTCTCATCCTGCAGCAGACGCTCCAGGTAGCTGTCCAGCCAGTCAGCGCCATCGGTAGCGGCAGCGCCACCAAAATAGCCCATAACTTTCTGTTTAGCAGCTTCTTTCACCTCGTCGAAAGAAACGTCCAGCTGATTTTCGCGGATCAGTTTATCGCTGATGAGTGTCCAGCGTAACTGATGATCAAAACCTGGATATTCTTTGTCAGCTTCTTCAGCGGTTTTTGGTTTTTCACCACCGGTTTGCAGCCAACGTTTCAGAAAATCCTTAGGCAGCTCAATAGGCGTCTCGTGAACCAGCACTTCGAACAGGTCGTTGTGCAGGCGGTTGCGGCTTTCGGCATCCCAGGATTTTTCTATTTCTGATTGCAGTTTTTCGCGGAAGGCTGCTTCAGTAGTGATTTCTTCAGCATTGAACACTTCTTTGAAAAACTCTTCGTTCAGTTCTCTTTTCTCTATTAATTCTACCTTGGTAATAGTCAGTTTGTAGTATTTCGCAGAGATATCTTCGTGCAGACCCAGTACATCGTGCTGGAACCACACCAGTTTATCTGCATCGATCGCAGCAGAAGCCAGTACAACAATGCTATCTTCTTTTTTCTTACCCTGCAGTTCTTTCTGAGTAGCAGCAGAGAAATTCTTTAAGAGGAAAGAAACTTCTTTCTGCAGACCACCCTCTACAGCAGTACCCTGCGCGTCTGTTTCAACAACATTCAGGCCGAGTACATTATTTTCAGAAGAAATAGCTTCAACTTCTTCAGATTTACCACCTCTTAACTGCAGACGCTCGATCTCTTCGTTCAGCATTTCCGGAGTAGCCTTGATCTTGTAACGGGTCAGGGTAGTTTTTCCGGACTCAAGTGGAGTCACTTCAAAAGCCGGTTTCAGACCGATCTCAAAATCGAAGTTGTATTCAGATGGGCTATTGATATCGAAATTTTTCGCTTCTTTGTCCAGGGACAGTGGCTGTGCAAATATTTCCACTTTCTCGTTCTGGAGATATCCCATCAACTCTTTTTCCACGGTTTTCAGTACTTCATCTGAGAAAATGGCCTGACCATGCATCTTTTTTACCATGCCTACAGGTACCATTCCTTTACGGAATCCTGGTATATTGGCGGTTTTGCTGAGTTGCTTTACTGCTTTGTCAAAATTGGGAAGATAATCTTCCTGGCTCACTTTCACAGTGATCTTATCATTCAATAAACCGATGTTTTCTCTGGTAACGGTTGCCATAATAGTTTAAATGTTCTTGTATGAAGCAATAATAATTCCTTGTTTGTATTTTCTGCCATGAAGTCACAAAGGCACGAAGGAATGGCAGCTATGTGGGAGTTACTTGGTGACTTAGCGCCTTAATGGCAATTTTCAGAAGCCGGTTGCCGGATAAAAAAAACGCTTAATGCTGAGGCAGTCTCTGCGTTAAGCGGTCAGCATCTTGCATTAAGCGTCAAAAAAAGTGCGGGTGATAGGACTCGAACCTACATGCCGTGAAGCACCAGATCCTAAGTCTGGCGTGTCTACCAATTTCACCACACCCGCATTTTAATATTTATAAGAACTATTTCCCCCGTACAGAAATACTGGGAAAAGGACTGCGAAGGTATGTTTTTTTATGAATAAAAAAAATCAGACCCAACAGAATTTTTAACTCACTGTCAGTCCTTCTACAACGGGTCTTAACAGATGGGCCAGCCGCTCGGAAAAAGTCTTCGTATAATGGTTGTCAGGGTCCAGGGTCGGGTCAAGGATCGTAATATGCATCCCCTTGAAATACCCGGAGTTAATTAATGGTATCAGGGTTTCCTCCAGTTCCAGGTAGGAGAGACCACCTTCCTCCGGACTGTCCACGCAAGGCATAATGTCGTTGTCCAGGACGTCCACATCCAGGTGTATCCAGAACCCGTCCAGCCCTGTATGCCCCATCATCGTCAGGAATTCGGTCGTTATGGCATGTATCCCTCTCGCCCGTATAGATGGCAGGTCATAATAATGGACCTGGCTGTCCCGGATGATCCGGACATATTCCTCATCCAGTTCCCGGTTGCCAAAGGAATAAATGTGCTGCTCCATTATATATGGACGCAGCGAATGAATGTCACATAATTTGGGATGACCGTTGCCGGATACGATCGCCAGTCCCATACCTGCCGCTCCGGCAGTGCCGGAATGTAAGGGTAACATGTAGTCATGGTGCCCATCCATAGAAAACAGTCCATAGCTGCCACCGGTACACTTCAGTCCCAGGGCAGTACCTATCAGGATACTGCAGTCACCTCCAATAACGATCGGGATGATGTCCTTCTGCACGGCCTCACTGACCCTTTCTGCCAGCAACTGGCTATAAGCACAGATCGCGTCGGCATTCCGGACCTGGCTGTCCGGGTCTATGTCCATCGTATATGGCGGAGCGGGAACATTGATAACTTGGGTAATGCCGGCTTCTCTGGCAAAGCCATTCCGCCGTAGTGCTTCCGGAAGAAAACGCACACCGGGTTCCACCCCTGGACGCGGTTCCTTCAAACCCAGGTTGGATGGGGCCTCAATGATCATGAAATTACGCATCGGTATACGGTTTTGTGTCGTTTAACGTGGGTCATAACAGTTGTGTACCGAAGATAAGTGCTTTCACGGAAACGCTGGACGCAGTGGCTGCCTTAAATTTTCTGCAGCGCCATTTCTACTGCTGCACTGCCCGCTGCTTTCGCCTTATTTCTGAAGAAAAGCAGGATGTTGACAGTAATAATGGCACTGCAACCCAGACATACTGCCGGCCAGTGGCCAACATTCCAGAGGAACAGTCCCATGGCGGAACCTGTTGCGCCCCCTATAAAAGTAGATGTCATAAATACCGTATTGAAACGGTTCCTGGCTTCCGGAAGAATAGCGTATATAATGGTCTGGTTGGTCACCTGTACCGCCTGATGGCCTACATCAAGGATGATGATACCTGCCAGGAGCAGGAAAATGCCACTACCGGTAAAGTAAAAACCGATAAAGCTTAGTAACTCGCACACCAGTCCTATAATTATATTGTTACGGGGATCACGTCCATCGCTGATCTTTCCTACGAGCGGAGCAGCCAGTGCGCCTGCGGCTCCTGCCAGTCCGAACAGCCCTATCTCAAAACTCTTGTATCCAAAGGGGGCTACAGAGAGGAATAATACCATGGTTACCCAGAAAGCGCTTACCACCGCAAAAGAGAGTGCATTGGTAACTGCCGCCTGTCTTAACAGTGGTTGTGTCATGGCATAATGAGCGACGGACTTCATTAACTGACCATAGTTACCATTGAAGGATGGCCGGCTCACCGGAAAACGGAGCCGCATCAGTACCATCAGTACAGCGCATACACCAGCTGCAATGTAATACATGGCTCTCCAGCCATATAAGGAACCTATTGCGCCGCTGAGGCTGCGGGATGCCAGTATCCCTACCAGCAGACCGGCCATAATGGCGCCGATGGTACTGCCACGTTTATGATCTGCTGCCAGGGTTGCGCCCAATGGCAGGATCAGCTGCGGTATGATACTGCAGATCCCGATCAATACGCTGGCTATCTGTAAAATGATGAAGTTTTGTGCGGTGGCCGCCATCAGCAGGGCTACAATTGCAGCGCCTGTACCGAAAAGTATCTGTTTACGGCGTTCTAGAATATCTCCCAGGGGTACCAGTAGCAGTAGTCCCATAGCGTAGCCGATCTGTGTCAGATAGGTCACCCTTCCTGCTATACTCTCATGTAATCCCCATTCTTTGGCCATTAATACGATCAGCGGCTGGCAGTAGTAGATGTTGGCAACGATTAATCCCGCGCAAGCCGCCATGAATGCTGTATCTCCCTTTCCTAAGTGTTTCTGTTCCATTCTCTGAGATGTCTGATAAAGGCGCAAAGTTACGACAATTACCGGAAGCCCTCCAGTAATGCAACAGCCCCTTTGGCCAGAAAAGAGGAACCGAAAGGAATACAGGCCTCATTAAAGATGACTTTCGGATGGTGCAGATAATAGTCCGGAGATGCCGGGTCCTGGGCTCCCAGTAAATAAAACATGGATGGCACCTTACGGGAATAATAACAAAAATCTTCTCCCGCCAGCAATGGCACTTTTTCTAATGTATTGATCTCGCCGAATACATCGGTCAGACTGCCCTGCAGCTGGTGGTGCACCTCTTTATTGTTGAGCACACTTGGTATGGTGAAGTAGAGGTCAAATATGATCTCTGTCTGATGGATCAGTTGTAGGCCGTTGATGATCTGTTGCAGGTGTGCGACCACGCCTTCATAAATATCCAGGTTCAGGGCACGGATGGTGCCTTCCAGTACGACCTTGTCTGCAATCACATTGGGAGCTACGCCACCGTTGATCTTGGTAAATGACAATACGGCGGTTTCCATTGGCGGCGTTTGTCTGGATACGATGGCCTGGGCTGACTGTACCAGTTGTGACGCGATCAGTACCGCATCTATGCCCAGCTGTGGCGAAGCGCCGGCATGGGCTGCCTTTCCTCTTACCTCGATCGTAAAGAACCCGGTACATGCCAGTGCCGGACCAAGTGCATAGGAAATTTGTCCGACCGGTAAGGACGGATCTACGTGTAATCCCAGCGCTGCCTGTACATCATCCAGGTGACCAGCTTCTACAAATTTCCTTGCGCCGCTTTTCTTTTCCGGATCATTGGCGGGCCCTTCTTCAGAGGGCTGAAAAAGAAATTTGATGGAACCCCGGAAGTCCATGTCTTTCAGTAAGGCTGCTGCGCCTATCAGCATGGTGGTGTGAATGTCATGTCCGCAGGCATGCATTTTACCATTTACCGCAGAGGAAAATGGCAATCCTGTTTCTTCCTGCATAGGAAGGGCGTCCATATCTGCACGGATAGCTACACAGGGCCCTTGTCCGCGTGTCAGTGTGGCGATAACGCCAGTGCCGGCAACATTTGAAATATAATCTATTCCCAGTCTGTCTAATTCCTGTTGTACAAGGCGGGATGTATTTTCTTCTTCGTACCCTAATTCAGGTTGTGTGTGAATCTGTCTCCTGATCTGAATAAGCCTGTCCGTTAGTTGTGCGTCCATCTATGCGGCATTTTCCGTCAAGTTAAGTGGTTTTTCCGAAATTCTCTTGGAGAACAACGATAACGCTTGCGGAATACAGCTGTGAAATAATTAGCCCCCCGATACCCACTGCTGATACTGATTTCTTTAATGCTAAGGGATGTTTGCGCCAGCAAAGAAGCCGCTTTTTTCATGCGCAGGTGCTCTATATAGCCTCTGGGCGATACGCTGAGCAATTCTTTAAAGGCCCTTTCAAAAGTATTGATGTGCATGCCAGCCTGCTTGCTCAGTTCAGAAATACTGAGATGATGGTGATAATGCTCCTGGATATATACACAGATTTGCCGCAGCTTTTGCGCCTGATCGCTGTTTTGCAGATATTTAGGTGTGAGCGCATTAAAGTAAAGGGTCAGCAGTTCATGAAGCCTCGTATCAATATATGGCTTCAGCGCTTCTGCGGCAGCTGGCGATTGCCGCATTTCCAGCAAGACTTTCAGATCGGAAACTTCCATACGGATAGCAGGCAACATAGATGCACGGCGGGCCTGCCGCTGTTGCAGCTGGAAGATCTCTTCAAAAGAAGGATGATGCGCAATGAATTGCCGCAGGAAAGCGGGAGAGAAGGAGATACATATCATCTCGTAATAGCCGGGTCGCAGGTCCGCTGTGTTGTCGGAATGATCAGGAATGTAATAGATACCAAATTCCTTTTCTATCAGCATTAGTTTGCCCTTTCCCTGCAGGCGACAGGAGATATTGCCCTGTAAAATGCAATACATCGCCAGCATTGGTTGCGCAACGGAGGGGCGCAGTCTTACTTTTTCTTTCACGAAACAGTGCTGCCAGCTGATAACCCAGTCGGGTTCGCTGATCAGTTGTGTGATGTAACTGCCAAAGGGTGCTTCTGCGTACGTTGTTTCAGTGGCTTGTGCGATCCGGTATTGCTGATATCTTTCCGGCAGGCTCTCTGATGTCCGGACATGTGGCTGCATCGCTTCGGGAATGCCGAAATGCAGTGCCGGGGGATATAAGCTGGAGGTCATGTTCAGGCATTTAACCGGTGACTGTAATAAATTCTGGTTGTAATAATTTTAGGCTACTTCCCAAATTTATGTCCCGGTACTGCGATGAAACTTCAGATGAATTGGCTGCTAAATATACTTCAGCCACCACTGGCTGTGCGTTTTCCGGTATTGCCAGAACCATTTACATGGTTTATAAAGTGCCGCAACGACTGCGATCCATAACAGATATACTATCGGTAATGGATAACCGAAATCAGCCGGACGGAACAAGAAGGGGATATTCGGATCAACAATATCCTTTGTGGTGTAACCGCTCAGGAAGAAGGCAGCTACCAACAGAAAGTGTAACAGATAGAAATGAAGCACGTAATAGAAGAACGGCACACTGCCATATACTTTTGCAATTTCCTGCCAGCGGCCTTTCACTTTTTCCAGCGCTGCCAGTGCCAGTAATGCCGGCCCCAGTGTCATACAATGAAAGTCTAGCGAAGGAGGATATTTACTGACGTCAATAAACTCCAGCAATGTATCAAATCCGTTTTTCTGTGCTTCCCATGGTGTAGGATTACCATACTTATTAATGGCTCTCAGCACAATGAACAACAGGATGGCAGCACTGCCTGTCATCAGCAGAAAACGCCTGCGCGTCTCCGCAGGTATATTGTTTTTAAAATAGTAGCCTGCACAATAACCCAGCAGCATGGCGCTCGTCCATGGTAATACCGCATAGAACGCAAATATGAAACGATTACCGCCAATAGGGATCACCGTACCGAATGACGTAAAGAACAGCTTCCAGAAATTACCAGGCAGATTAAAATAGTCCAGGATATTGTGTCCGAAGAAAAGTATTAGTCCCGTGATCAGTATCACTTTAAAGGAAGTCCGCATCAACAGTCCGAGTATCACCATACTGAAACCGATGGCCCATATCACCTGTAGAATAAAGACATTGTAAAGCGGATTAAAAGTAAGTCCGAGTGTGACGATCACCAGTTCTGCAATGATCAGCCACAATCCTCTTTTTAAAAGGAAGATACTTGCTTCCGCTGGTGTTTTTCGTTGAGAAGAAAGGTAAGCTGACATCCCCGATAGAAAGACAAATGTCGGTGCGCAGTAATGCGTGATCCAGCGTGTAAAAAATAACCAGGGAGTCGTCGTATCAACATCCAGGGGATCGGCAGTCATGGCCGTATTGTGAAAGAAATCGCGGGTATGATCAAGCGCCATGATGATCATTACAATGCCACGCAGAATATCTATAGATGCAATACGGGGAGTGGATGACTGCATATGCTACGTTATTTACAGGTATGGTTGATACTATTGTGAATATAACGATGTTTAGGCAGCACAGCAATAACTTTCCGCGAATTTGGTTTAAATTAGAGGACACTCCAAAAATCCACCATTGTCATGACTACACAAGAAATCGCTAACCGCCTTGTTGAGCTTTGCAAGAAAGGCGACTTTGAAGCTGCACAAAAGGAACTGTTCGCTAAAGATGCTGTCAGCATTGAGCCTTATGCAACGCCTGAATTCGAAAAGGAAACAAAAGGTCTTGATAAGATCTTTGAGAAAGGACAAAAGTTTATGTCTATGACAGAAGCGATGCATGGCATTGAACTCTCTGCGCCATTGATCGCTGGTTCTTCATTCGCCGTTGTCCTGAAAATGGATATGACAATGAAAGGACAGGACAGAATGAACATGGAAGAATTGTGCGTATACGAAGTGAAGGATGGAAAGATCATTTCCGAGCAATTCCACATGTGACGAAGATGTACTATCTTTTCGGGAGAGAACTATCAGCGGACAATGAAAGGGCAGAAAAAGCATCAGACGATCAATAATACGTTTTTGCAGGAAGACAGCATCGGGCTGGAAATATTTACCATGGAGGAACTCCACGAACAACATTACGCGTTGTTGTCCCAGCCACTGAGAACAAATAACTACCAGGTACTGATATTTTTCACCTCCATTGCACATCATGCGATAGATTTCTCTCCCGTTACCATTCACCCGTACTCTACTTTTTTTATTGGTAAGGGTCGTGTACATACATTCGACCCCAATGCCCGTTACGAGGGCATCGTTGTTAATTTTACAGAAGATTTCGTTTGCAGGGATGAACACGACCTGGTACTGTTGCATCAGCATCCTTTATTCAGCGGGAGTGGACAAATCGATCTCCAGGATATTGCCACCTACAAGGTGCTGATAGAAACGATGATGGCTGAATTACGTAAACCCAAAGATGAATTCAGCAGAATGCTGCTCAGAAATCTGTTACAGAATTTTCTGATCCTTTCCGGAAGAGAATATACTGCTACCAATGCATTCAATCACATAAAAGGCCCCGATATACAGTACGTACAACGCTACACCGCACTGATAGAGAAACATTACAAAACAATGAAGACCGTCGCCGGATATGCTGCACTACTGCGTATCACAGAGAAGCGGCTGAATCAGGCAACAGCCAATGTGAGTGGTAAGTCTCCCAAACAATTCATTGATGATCACGTACTGATCGCCGCCAAACGCCTGCTCGCTTTTACAATAATGACCGTAAAGGAGATCGGTTTTGAACTGGGTTTTTCGCAAACAACGCATTTCATCAAATACTTCACTAAACATACCGGCGTTAGTCCCGCCAGTTTCCGGCAACAGCAATCCATCTAGGGCGAAATAGATAGCAAAAAGGAGCAAATACGCCTTTCCCGCGCCTGCTGCAAAGCTGAATTTTGTTATCAAAATTTAGCTGCTATGCCAAAGGTAAAAATGGCCCGGAAGTCCACTGCTGTTGATATGACTGCCATGTGCGACGTCGTGTTCCTGTTGCTTAACTTCTTTATTATGACCACCAGTTTTAAACCTGATGAACCAGTGGCGATCGTCACGCCATCTTCTATTAATACGATGCTCCTTCCTGATTCCGATGTCATATTGGTGAGTATAGATAAGGCCGGACGCGTGTTTTTTGAGATGGACGGACAACCAAAAAGAAAACAATTAATTGAAGATATTAACACACAGTTTAAGCTGGGCTTGTCTGAAAAGGAGATAAATGCCTACATATTGGGGGCAAGTGTCGGCACTGATCTGCACCATCTGAAAGAATACCTTAGCCTGAAAACCTCCGACAGGCGTAAGTATGCGGGTGAGACCGGTATACCGGTAGATACGGCGAATAACGAACTGGCTGTATGGATAGAATATGCGCAATCTGCGCAGGGAGCGAGTCTCAAGGCATTGAAGTATTGCATCAAGGCTGACAATGCAACACCATATCCAAAGATCAAAAGTGTAATGGAAACTTTTAAGGAGAAGAATATCCAGCACCTGAATCTGGTGACGAGTCTGGAGGCAGCACCTGAAGGTACTGCTGCCGCGGAGGATTAGTAAACATTGCAACTAAAAAAGGGGCTGCATATTTATGCCGCCCCTTTTCCGTTACCAGCCCCTTGAATTGGAGCCGGATTCAATACAGTGAAGGCAATATCTTTCAAATTCTTCCCCGAATTTGTCCTGATACACACTGTAGCCAATAAAACCGATCTCTCCGGAAGAGACGTTCATAGTGGCGACAGCCGGATTTTCATCCACCATGTCATAATATTGTTCTCCCATGCCGACGATGAAACACCTTCGGTGCAGGAAGCCGTCATCTGTACCGCCAATGCGTTCATGGATCTCTTCACGGTCAATGTGGAAGAGCTTTTCTTCCATGACGTGATTAAATTTTGTTAATTCCCGTTCATCCAGATAAATAAGCTGTTGCTGGATATGGTCTGTAATCTCTGTGGAAACAATGTTTCCTAGATACCTGATTAAGGAGGGATCATTGGTCGTAAGCGCTGTTTTTCTCAAATTATATAAATCTCTATCTGTTGTCCACGCCGTTTCAATGATTTCCCAGAATCTTGTTGCGTTCATAAAGACAGATTTTTGTATGTCGTGGAATAAGTGCCGGGTTATAACTAATGTACATTTGCGTAGGCACCCTTACTATAACACGTAAAGCGGTGCAAAGTTCATCCCATATTTTAGAAGTATACCTGTGATTTTGCTAATTTGTCAGCTCCTGGATAATAACACCTCTAAACAGCATATTATTTTATGAAACATCTATTTTTTCTCGTCGCCCTGCTTTCCCTGGGGTTGACCATGCAGGCGCAGCAAACCCAGAAGCCGCCACTACACGGACGTCACTGGATGGCAGTGACGGGCAAACCACTGGCTGCCACAGCAGGTTCCATGATCTTCCAGAAAGGCGGTAACGCCGTAGACGCCGCCTGTGCGATGCTGGCCGCGACCTGTACCATGTGGGACGTATTGAGCTGGGGAGGGGAGACGCAGGCGCTGATCTTCAATCCGAAAACAAAGAAGGTCATTGCCATTAATGCCCTGGGCGTTGCGCCTACAGGTGCGACACCGGAATTCTTCAAGGGAAAGGGCTATAATTTCCCGCCGGAATACGGTCCGCTGGCAGCGGTGACCCCTGGTACGCCGGGTGGTCTTTGCTACATGCTGGCGGAATATGGCACTCTTAGCTTGAAAGAGGTACTGGCGCCAGCTATGGAAATGGCTGCCGGTTATCCTATCGAGGCTCAGACGGCCAATAGTATGGAGAGAGCAAAAGACCGTCTGAAACAATGGCCTTACAGTAAAGCTGTTTTCCTGACCCATCCGGGTGAAAAAAGGGAAGCGCCGGAAGCGGGAGAGATTTTCGTACAAAAGGAGTTGCTGGCTACACTGACTAAAATGGTGGAAGCAGAACAGGAGGCCCTGAAAAAGAAGAAATCACGCAAGGAGGCGATCATGGCTGCTTATGACAGATTTTATAAAGGAGATATCGCAAAAGAATTTGTGCGTGGTTGTCAGGAACAGGGTGGCCTGATCACAGAACAGGACCTGGCCCGCTGGAAACCAATCGAGGAAGAGCCGCTGCACGTTAACTATAAAGGGATCGAAGTATATAAACTCCAGTCCTGGACGCAGGGACCGATGTTGCTGCAAAGCCTGAATATCCTGGAGAACTTTGACCTGAAAGCAATGGGTTATAATTCTCCGCAGTATATCCATACCCTGTATCAGACGATGAACCTGACCTTTGCGGACAGGGACTTCTATTACGGCGATCCTTATTTCACGCCTAAAACACCGATCAACGGACTGTTAAGTAAAGCCTATGCAAAGGAAAGAGCAAAAATGATCAACCCTGATCACAATGATCCGAACCCATTACCGGGCGATCCTTATCCTTTCGAAGGTAAAAGCAATCCTTACCTGCAATTGATGCATCAACACCAGGCACTGACGGATACTGCTGCGGAGAAGAAACCAGCTGGTTTTGTACCGAAGCATGATGCTGCCGGCACCCTTAATGCACCGGCTGCAGAAGAGATGTATGCGGCAAATGATATTGACAGTGCTTATATGGACAGGTTATGGAGAGGTACGACCAGTGTGGAAGCAGCTGATAAAGATGGTTGGGTGGTATCGATCACGCCAAGTGGCGGATGGACGCCTGCCTGTATTGCCGGGCACACAGGTGTTGGTATGAGTCAGCGTTTGCAGAGTTTTGTACTTGACAGCGCTTTATGTCCGTTTAACGTCATTGCTCCGGGAAAACGTCCGCGTGTGACTTTGACGCCTTCTATGGCGCTGAAAGACGGCAAACCTTATCTTTCTTTCGCGGTACAGGGAGGTGATACACAGGACCAGAACCTATTGCAGTTCTTTCTGAATGTGGTGGAATTCGGTATGACGGTACAGCAGGCGACAGAGGCGGCGAATATCAATACCAATCAGCTCTGGCTTTCCCTGGGAGGTACTTCTATTAAAGAGCGTATGCCGCATCCGGGCAGTATTCTGCTGAACAATAATACACCGGAAGCTACGAGGGCGCTCTTGAAGAAGATGGGGTATACAGCGAGCTACAGTGAACGTACAAGTGGTCCGGTGAATGCGATATTCCTGGATACTGCACACGGCTCTTTATGGGGTGGTAGCAGTAATCATGGAGAAGATTATGGTATTGGCTGGTAATACAGCTATAGCTTATATATAAAAAGGGCAGTCGCGCTATGCGGACTGCCCTTTTTATATAGGATAGAAAACAAGAGTTAGTTAAACAGGTATCTGATACCGAACTGCATCTGCCAGCGGGAAATGATCGCTGTATTGTTTGCAAAGCTGTTGGTCTGGTGTACCTGGTTGCTTGGATCTGCGTAAGGGAAGGAGAACAGTGGTGTGGTACCATCTGCTGCCAGACCTTCAAATTTCAGCGGGTTGGTTACTGTCGCCGCTTTTACGATACCCCAGTTTTTGTTTAACAGGTTGCCCACGTTAATGATATCCAGGGATAAGCGCAGTGTGTGACGCGTTTTACCAGTCTTCATTGAGATATCTTCAGTAACGTTTACGTCAGCTTTCTTGAAGAAAGGCAGTGTAACTGCGTTTGCTTTCGCAACCTCTCCACGGTGTGAGGACAGGTAACCGCTCTGGTTAATGAAGTTGTTCAGCTGTGTCCAGGTCTGCGCTGCAGTTCTTGGATCAGCAGCTGTACCAGTGGTAGAACCTGTGTGTGTGGTGGCATTGTAAGAACCAACGTTGATCAGGTTGATGTCTTTATCGTTTTTAGGGATATACATCAGGTCATTGTTGAAACCATCACCATTCAGGTCACCATTGTAGGTATAAGAAGTAACACCGGCGGGTGCTGCTTCGTAGATCAGACCAAATGAAGTAGAGAAGTATTTAGCGTAAGATACTTTGTAAGATGCCATTGCGATAACGCGGTTAGGCAGTCTGTAGGAAGCATAAGCCAGGTTCTCACCGTTCGGATCTGTACTTACACCGCGTGCACTCCACAGGGAAGAAGCGGTGCTACCTGTTTCAGCAGCATTGCGTGCATCACCATGTGTATAAGCAACGCTTACGTACAGGTTTTTGTAAGTTTTCTGGATACGACCAGTAACGTTGTAAGAGTAACCCTTGTTAGTGTTGCTCATCAGGATCGCGTTACCGATGTTAGGATTATCCAGGCCGGTACCTGCATAGTAATACTTATTGCTGTTAGCAACAGATGTCAGGTAACGGTCTCTGTGGTCGCCGCCGTTGCTCAGTGCAAACCCGTTTGTTTCATTCAGGTTGATGTTCTGGAAGTATACAGCGTTGATATCTTTAGAGTAAGTACCTTCTACTGTGAATACCCAGTCACCTGGCAGTTTTTTATCAACCGCTATACTTGATTTCAGTACGGATGGATATTTGAAGTTTTTGTCGGTCAGCGCTACTGCATAGTTTTTATTGGCAGACAGCTCAGTAGGAACATACTTGGTAGGATCTGCATCAAATGCTAAACCGCTTTTGGTGAAGGAACCCCACTGAACCCCGTTGTTGCTCGCCTGGTTGCTGATCCATACAAATGGAGGCGGACCAGAGAAGATACCTAAACCACCTCTAACCTGTAAGGATTTATCATCCAGGATGTTCCAGTTAAAGCCAATACGCGGAGAGATCAGCAGTGCATTGCCCGGCGCTTTTCCGATATCGTAGCTTTTACCATCTTTAAATTTGAGTGCGTTGAACTGCGGGTTGTCTTCGAAATCCTGTTTGTAGATAGTCATATCGAGACGCAGACCATAGGTCAGGGTGAACTTGTCAGAAGCTCTCCATTTGTCCTGTGCGAAGAAGCCTAATTCAGTTGAACCTGCATAAGCCCATGGGAAAGAACCATCAGGTAATGCAGAGTATTGCAGATAGTAGCTTTTTGCATTCAGGTCGCCATTCTTTGCACTGTTATAGAAATCGGTCAGGCTGGAGAACTGGTAAGCACCCTGGTAACCAGGAGCAAACGCGTTCTTATACTTCCTGTAATAGTCCTGTGTACCGACTGTGATCTCATGAGCACCTTTGTAGAAGGTGAAGATATCAGAGATCTGGAATACGTCAGTATTCAGTACGTTATTGTAGGTGTAAGGCTCATAACCGAAAGTAGTGTAGATGTTACCGTTGTTCAGGATATCCACCAGTGGGAACGTGCTGGAATTGGAGTGAGAAGAACGGAAATCGCGGAGTGCGGTATAACCAACCTGGAATTTATTGGAAGATGAATTACCAAAACGGCTGTTCAGTTCAGCAATAAAGATGTTGAAGTTGTTATTGATCACATAGCCGCTACCATAGAATGGCATTGAGTTAAAACCTGGCTGACCACCTGTAACGCCCGCTGGTCTGCTGGTACTTGCAAACTGGTCAGAGAATGATTTCAGGCGGTTGTATTTCAGTGTCAGTGTATGGTTGCTATTGATATTCCAGTCTACTTTCGCAGTGATCTTGTCACTGTTTGTTTTGAAAGAATAACCGGAGTAAGCACCCGGATCATAACCATAGTTGGTTTTCAGGAAATTAGCCAGTGCAGCCAGTGTATCAGCATTTGCGTTGGAAACACCGCCACCGTTGCTTGGCGCATTGCCGGCGCTGGAAGGTGTCCAGCTGGTAGCAGGCGTTGTCTGACGGGAAGACTCAGCGTTTACGAAGAAGAACACTTTGTTCTTTACGATGTAACCACCCAGTGACGCACCACGGATGTTGAAAGAGAGGTCAGTTTTAGGAACAACTGCGTTCTCTACTTTGTAACCCTGTGTACCTTCATTTTTGAAGTAGGTGTAAACAGTTCCTCTGAAAGTATTGGAACCGCTCTTGGTCACGGTATTGACACCAGCGCCGGAGAAACCACCCTGACGAACGTCATAAGGCGCAACGTTCACCTGGATCTGATCGATCGCGTCCAGAGAGATAGGCTGTGCGCCTGCCTGACCACCGAGTGTACCTGACAGACCAAAAGAGTTGTTGAAGTTCGCACCATCCACAGTAAAGTTGTTATACTGGTTGCTGCGACCGCCAAAACTTTGTCCGCCGGCAGTGCTCACGGAAGTAGGTTCCAGTTTGGTGAAGTCCTGTGCTGACCTGTTAATGGTAGGCAGCTTTTCCAGCTGGTCACGACTGATGATCTCCTGCGCGCCTGTACGGCCGTTATTAAAAGTTTTGTCCTGTTTACCTGATTTGATCACAACTTCATTCAGTTGTTTCGTGTCAGGTACGATGTTGAAGTCACCTGCATACTCCTGTCCCAGGGAGAGGGTAACGTTCTCGATCTTTTGATCTTTGTATCCGATGTAGGATACAGAAATGGTGTACGGTCCTCCGACGCGGACGTTTGGTACGTTATAACGTCCATCCTTACGGGTGGTAGTCATGTACTTTGTTCCGGTGGGATTGTGTAGTGCGATAATGACAGCTCCGGGAACCCCCGTTTGCCCATCTTTCACCTGCCCGTGGATTTCGGAGGTAGTCTCCTGGGCAAGTAGTAGCATAGGTAAGCTGATCAGCCCGAGGATGGCTGACAGGCATTTTTTTAATAGCATGTACTAATTGGATTTAAAGTTCGAAATACTCAAAAAAAACTCACATAACGGCAGTAGTTATGTTAACAAATTATTTAGATTTTGATTGACAGATTTACGATTACGATATGCTCCCTGAAGTAATTAAGCGCGGAAGGTAAGTTGACCGGCAACGTTCCCGGAAAATAATCTGCCGGAGCAGGAAGTCTATCGCTGAAATGGGTGTTATTTGACGACGGACTTCTCAAAAAGCACTCGTTCCAGCAGTGGGTAAACCTGTCTGTAATGTAGCAGGGGTAAGACTTTTGAGCGATTTGTTTTAAGTCCTTTTTAAGCCAGGTTTAAGCTGATTTTAAGGTCAGATGTTTGTGTATGTGTTGTGTAACAGGACCGTATGTACTTTATATATCCCGCCTGGCCGTATTTTCATTTTTTGCCTTCATCCAGAGGTATAACGGAATGCCTGTCATTTGCAAAAGGAATCCGTAAAAGATCGTTTTTTGTCCGGCGCTGGCAATCGCCCAGAATACATATCCGAAGGAAATAGCGAAGAGTAATATACATTGAACCCATTCACTGCGTGTCAGTTGTTTACTCGTACGTAGTACAAAGTAAGACGCTGTTGAGAACAGGTAAGGTATTAATACAGAAAGTGTAGAAAGAAGTACCAGGAATTTAAACTGGTCTACCAGGCCCTTGTTGTAGTTCATGATCATAAATACAGAGATCAGTATGCTGCTAAAGAACATTCCTACATAAGGCACACCTTTTTTGTTCTCTTTGCCAAATACACGAGGAAAGAGGTTGTCTTTGGCGATCGCGTAAGGTAATTGCCCCTGGATCAATATCCATCCGTTTAAAGCCCCAAATGCCGCAATAGCTACACCGGCACTCACCAGGAAACGGGCATGTGGTCCCCACATAATGACAGCTGCATCTGCAAAAGGCGTCAGACTGTTTTGTAACTGCGCAGGTGGAATGATGCCCATTACACTCACTGTTCCCAATACATATACGATCGTAACAATGATCAGTCCGAGCATGGTCGCACGGGGGATGGTCCGCTGTGGATCGGCTACTTTATCTGCCGGTACAGTAGCCGACTCTATTCCTACAAAAGCAAACATGGTAAAGGTCACCGTTTGTGAAATGACCTCAAACAGTGACATATTGCTGTTATTGAAAGGAGGGAAGTTGTCGAACCGGATGAAGAACAATCCGCAGAAAGCAACCGCTATCAGCGGTATCAGTTTCAGGATGGTCGTGATCAGCTGTACCCTGCCTGATACCCTTACGCCGGCATTGTTGATCCAGGTCAGCAGCCAGATAGATGCCAGTCCGGTTGATGCCGCCGCCAGTGTGCTGGTAGATAACAAAGGAATAAAAGTACTCAGCGCACTTACAAAGCCTACGGTAATGGCCGCATTCGCACAGGCCACCGCAATGTAATAACCCCAGGCAATGGAAAAACCCATATAATCGCCAAAACCCCGGCGGGTATAAGCGTATGGTCCGCCGGTAACATTAGGAACGATCCGGCTTAGATTACTAAAGATCTTCACCAGGAAAAAACAGCCGATTGCAGAAATCACCCATCCCAGCAGACTGACGCTGCCAAAGGAAGATAAGGCGGCTGGCGCCAGGAAGATACCAGCGCCGATCATGTTGCCAACGATCAGGGAGGTACTGGTTAATAAACCCAGTTTGTTCTTTTCTGTGTGCGCTGATTTTTCGGGCATATAGAGTCGTATTGGCGGCAAAAATAGGTTTTGAGGCAGAATTTGGAATTATTATAGGGAATATTTGCTGATTTCAGGAAAAATTATACATTTGCACACCATTCAGCAGGGGAATTAGCTCAGTTGGCTAGAGCGCTTGCATGGCATGCAAGAGGTCACCGGTTCGACTCCGGTATTCTCCACAGAAAGAAAGAGTTATCACATTTGTGGTAGCTCTTTTTTCATTAATGGCTAAACCGCTTTTTACTTCCCACAATATTCAGTTTTCTTATTGCATAATTTTCTCAGTGTGTTTATAAATAAACAACCCTGATAGTCTGCATTGTGTTTTGTCATATCCTGTTTACTATCTGTGTTTTTAATAATTCCATTCTGTAGTGACAATTTGTTGCTTTTTGGTTAAAAAATTCAATAACTTAGTGGTAGAACGTGCTTGTAAAACTTAAGCAATAATGACGGATAAAGCTGACGTTGAACAGTTTCTTCGCGATCTCAAGGAAAAAATTAAATTCTTTGATGTTGCCTTCAGGCCGAGAGATAAAAATACAGACACACTCACTGCGCTTGATATTTTACCAGTAAAGAGGATTGAATATTTGCTTGGTTTAACTGTTGAAAATTATTATAGTGGTCCTAATAAGGATACCTATGATATGGGTAAACCAGATTATTACGAATTCGGCATAAAGGTCAAAGGTCAGGCGGTATACATAAAAATTAGTTTAGGATTAGCCAATAAAATGGTTGACTGCATGTCTTTTCATTTAGCAGAATATCCGATCACTTATTCCTTTAAACCAAAGATCGATGAAGCATAGAATAGAATGTCCATATTGCGATGGTTATGCAACCAGCCAGCAGCAATCGAAAGAGTTGACGTATCGGAAAGAAGTATTCAAAGTGGTGGCACATTATTTCAAATGCGAGAAATGTGGCGAAGAATTTACAACCACTGAAAGTGATACTCTTACTATGACACAGGTGCATAATCAATATAGGGAAGAGAATAAAATCCTTTTCCCCGAAGAGATTATTGCTATCAGAGAAAAGTATCAGTTATCTGCAGCTAAAATGAGCGAGGTATTGGGTCTTGGTGCAAATGGATATGGTAATTACGAAAAAGGCGAAATGCCATTGCCTGCCATTGCCAATCTCATTAGCACCGTTGCCCGACCTGAAATTTTTGAAGAGTTACTGGATAATGCTAAAATGCACTTTTCAGATAACGCATTTAATAAAATAAAAAATAGAATAGCAACGCTAATTAATGAAAAGAAGCAAGATTCTCCATACCATTTTACGTTGAACGTTTTTAATAAACCTAATAACTACACTGGATATAAAATACCTGATTCACATAAGATCGCTAACTTACTAATTCACTTTATACAGGTATGTGTGTCAGCATTCAATGATAAGTTAAAGCTCAATAAATTGCTCTTTTTTACGGATTTCTGCCATTATAAGCATCATGGTCAGTCTGTAACCGGATTATCCTATAGGGCAATCAAATATGGTCCCGTGCCGGCTTATTATGATAACATTTATACTTTTCTCGAAAATCAGCAAGTTATAGTATCTGATTGGGAATGTTTGAACAATGGAGGTGTCCGGGAGATTTTTAAAACTGACCGGATTTTTGAACATACTCTTTTTACAGAAGAAGAAATGGCGACTATTAATATGGTAGTAAAGAGATTTAAGGATATACCCACCTGGGATATAGTAGAATTGAGCCATAAGGAAAAATCATGGAGAGAATTGGAAATAGATAGAAAATTGATTAGTTATCAGGATTATGCCTTCGATTTGCAATCTGTTTAATTCCCTCAGAAGTTAATTTCCCAATACCTTTTCCCTGTTTTTCCTTTCGCTGAAAACCAATCAATGCCCAGCAGCTTCAACCAAGTGCGTCCTCCGTTGCGACTCTTTTACAAAAATCAACACCAAAGGCACGCACACTAAAAACAAATACCCTACCCATAAAAACACATCCATATAAGAAAGCAGGGTGGACTGTCGCTGTACTGTACTCTCTAAAACCGCATAAGCATTTTGCTTCGCAGTTAAAAAGTCATATCCCCGTTGTTGAAAACGGGCGATCAATTGCGATAGTCGCTGTTGCACTGTCGGATCGTCCGGATTTAAATGACTGATGAGCGTCACGCGATGTTGTTGAGATTCCCGTGCGATAAAGGTCGAGATCAGTGCGACACCAAATGCACCACCGAGTTGACGGAGCATACCGGTAAGCGCTGCGCCTTGTGCGATCTCTTTTCCTTCCAGGGTCGAAAGAGACATATTGGTCACTGGTACATACAGCAGACCTAGACCGAGTCCTCTGACAAATAACACCGCATATAAATTTGAACTTCCTGTTTGCAGGGTTAGCAAATGATAAGACCAGTACCCATAGATAAAAAAGGTGATCATGCCTGCAACGATCAGATACTTGGAGGACACGCCACGCTGAATAAGCCGCGATACGATCACCACTACGACGGCCACGAACAGCGTTCCGGGCAGGAGTAATACGCCTGATTGGAATGCACTCCACCCAAGAAGGCTCTGTGTATATAAAGGAAGTACGAATGTCGTACCGAACAAGCCGAAACCGATTAAAAAAGTAAGGATCGCGCCAATCCTTAAATTGGTATTTCTTAGTACCCTTAATTCCACGACCGGATAACGGTAATTTAATTGCCGCCAGATGAAGCAGATGATACCAAATACGGCCGCTACGGTCAGTATGATAATGAGTTTGCTGCTAAACCAGTCATCTTCCTGACCTTTTTCGAGTACGTATTGCAGAGAGGATACACCAATGGTCAGCAATATAATACCCAGCCAGTCCACTTCACTTGCAGGCCGTTTTTGTTCGTACCGCGGACTCCTGACATATTGCAGGGATAAAACAGTAGCGATAATACCAATTGGCACATTGATATAAAAGATCAGCGGCCAGGAGTAATGATCAATCAGATAGCCACCTAGTGTTGGTCCGATAGTCGGGCCGATAATGAGGCCTAATGTATAGATGCCCTGCGCAACGGCTCTCTTTTCAGATGGCCAGCTTTCAGCGATGATCGTTTGGGACGTCACCAATAAGGCTCCGCCGCCCAATCCCTGTATGAAACGGTACAGCATGATTTGCCAGATATTGGTGGCACTGCCGCATAAGACGGAACAAATTGTGAAAACAAGAATGGATACGGCGAAGTAATTCCGCCGTCCAAATTGCTGGGAAAGCCAGCTGGTCATGGGGACAATAATCACATTTGCCAATGAATAAGCAGTGATCACCCATCCTATTTCATTGACGGTTGCGCCTAAGTTTCCGCGGAGGTCATTGAGCGCTACATTGACGATGGTGGTGTCGATCAACTCAAGCATTGCGCATACCACTGCCACGACGGTAATGATGATCCGTCTGGACCCATATTCAATTAACGAATTTTCGGTAGTTTCCATTGTAAGATATCTAGTACTAAGGAGAGAATATTCCTTCACCGCCAGATAACGTCAGTATCCGGCGGTAGCAGCTTTGCATCAAAGGTCTGGGGAAATACCACTTTATTTTTTCACTTAAGTTAAATCCGTGGTACTTTCATTGAAATAGTGATATTTGTGTTGAATAGTTTGAGTGTGCTTACAGATGCCGCTTAGATATTTATTATCCTTCGTTCGTCCTACGTTCATTGAATGAAGGATGAATGATAGATGATTAAATCTTCTTGCTATTCAAGAGGGGATTTTTAGTCAGATAAGTCCCAAAATCAGTATTTCCCGCATAGCTTTTCCCTGGTTTTCTTTGTAAATTTGTAGTGTAATCAGTGGTTAATCCTGTTCCTGGGTAAGTGTCCTTACCGATCTCGTTTAAGCTTGTTTAATATCATTGGGTAGTGCGTTGGATCAATGCAAATGGCGATTTATGCTCTTTATTTGGGGTGATATATTGCTATGGGTTTGAGAAGGGCTATCGCCCAATAGCTCCTTCTCAAACCCATAGCATCAAATGTGGTCTTTGGTAGTTGAGGCGTGTACCTGATATATTTTCTTACTGGAGCCAGTCACTTATGTGGTGGCGTCCATTTTTTGAAGCTTACTGTGGGACTTTGTTTTATCGAAATTTATTGTCTGATATATTATTGTTTATCTCTTTAGTTGTTGGTGCCTTTTGATAGGTATTATATGTGGATTGGTGCTTGTCAGGGGATAGACATAAGTTCTTTGAAATATGGGTTATCTAATTGATTACCATTGAATAATATGCAGCTTCGGGGGCAGTAGGCGGTCTTAAGTCCGTATCAAGTCCACCTCTGGTCCATTATAGGTGGCAGACTAATGCATTATAGATAGGGAAAAGCTATATTTGAGCGTGATTGTTGATGCATTCAATCAATGTGCATCCTAAAACTGATCAAATGAGCTATCGTCAATTTAAACCTCATCCTGATCTGGCTGATTACATCGATGCTTATTGGGTCGTTGAAGGTCTCCGGGCGCTGTATATTCAGTCGAATATACTACCAGACGGTTGTGTTGATCTGATACTTAATCTGAAGGATGACTATCGGTCAAAGAGCGGGGAACTGGCAATGGCGGCCGGGAAGACTTATCTAGTAGGTACAATGACGACTTACAAGACATCATTTGTCAATCCGGATAACAAACTGGTGGGTATCCGTTTTAAGCCCGCCGGGTTCTCTACGTTTTATCGCTTTGCGGCGCTGAGTGAAATAACGGATGAGACCATCGAGTTTGAGGCAGCACTGTCCCCTGATCTGCATGAAACGGAACAACATTTTCTGACATATCTCAATCGCTTTTTTCTTGAGCGCTTACATCCGCCTAAACACAGTCTTGCTGCAATTATAAAAGATATTGAGCACTCGAAAGGGCAGGTAACGATACCGGCACTGGCGGCGAGAAATCACATTACAATAAGACAACTGGAACGGCATTTCCAAAGACATATTGGTGTCAGTCCGAAGGAGTTTACGAATATCGTGCGTTTTCGTTTTGCGCTGTCGCAGATAAAGCATAACACGGAACAGGAAAGTCTCTTGTCTATTGCATTGAACTGTGGTTACTACGATCATGCACATCTGACCAATGACATCAAGAAGTATGCTGGTGCGGCCCCTTCCGTGATCTGATTTTGTCGTTTTTTTACAAACAGGTTTGCCGTCGCCGGACTACCTTTACCTGCATAATTTATCATCTGCAAAAAATAAAAAAGATGGCACAGAAAATACTGGGACTGAGAACGACCATATACAAAGTGGCTGACGTCAATCAGGCAAAAGAATGGTATACAAAAGCATTTGAGGTAGCGCCTTATTTTGATCAGCCTTTTTATATAGGATTTGAAGTGGGCGGCTATGAGTTGGGCTTACAGCCGGAAGAGGCGCCGGTAAAGGACAAGTCAGAAAGTGTACTGACCTACTGGGGCGTAAATGATATCAATGCTGAATATAACAGGTTTATTGCATTAGGCGCCACCGAACATGAAGCACCGACAGAAGTGGGAGGTGGTATCATGGTAGCTACTGTAAAAGACCCATGGGACAATATTGTCGGACTGATCTATAATCCACATTTCAAGATAAGTTCCTGATAGTATCACGATAAGAACAGTTCTTTTCTCTTATTACGTCGCAGCGTCGGCGTTATGATTCTTGTGCTAAATGTAATATCTTTCCCGAAAGATCAAGCGATCACTGCTATTGTAGCCAAAATCTAAACGCCATTTTAAACTTGCCTATGTCACAACACCTGAGACATGAAAAGAACTGTCTTAACTGTGGAGCAACCGTAGAAGACAGGTACTGTAGTCACTGCGGACAGGAGAATATCGTTGTAAAAGAGTCTTTCGGACACCTTTTCAGACATTTTTTCGAAGACGTTACACATTACGATTCCAAGTTTTTCATCACCATAAAGGACCTGGCGTTTAAGCCGGGATTTCTGACTAAGGAATATCTTTCCGGCCGGAGGGCCAGTTATCTGCATCCTATCCGGATGTATGTATTCATCTCTTTTCTGTATTTCCTGGCGGCATTTACCTTTAAACATTCGAGTCATAAACTGGAGTCAATGACGGAAGAAAGGACCGTAATGGCGGCCAAAAAGGAAGTGGCGGATAGTCTGCGTCAGATATTGCAGGAAACGGGCAATAAAACGCCTGTAGATAGCATTAAATCGGCAGCACTGGCAGGCACCATCAGCAGATTACAACTGGATACTATTCATGTGAAGGAAATTGAATTCAATGTAGTCGGGAATATTGATTACAAGCTCCTGAAAGAATATCATGAAGAGCAGGAGGCATTACCAGCGGAGAAAAGGGACAAGGGGCTAAAACCCTGGTTGTACGGCCGCTGGTTTGCGACTATCGAACACCATGGAGAAGCCGCTGTAGAACTGCTCATTGAAAAGACACAGCATGCGATACCGAAATTGATGTTCCTGTTACTGCCTTTGTTTGCATTGATACTAAAACTGTTCTACGACAAAAAGAAATACTACTATGGAGATCATGCGATCTTTTCGCTGCATTTCCATTCTGCTGCATTTCTGCTGTTCTTTGTCATTGCATTACTGAATAAAGTGGTGCCGGCAATTGCGACTTTCCTCTCTTCGATGGAACTGTTTTTACTGATCGCCTATATGACAATAGCGCTGAGGAATGCTTATCAGCAATCATTTTTCTTATCGCTGGTTAAAGCGATCGGATTAAGTTTTATTTATGGCATCTTCATCGCGGCTGGTTTTGCGATCATCGCATTAAGTGCGCTGGTGATGTAAGCAATAAGATAATTAACGCCGGAAATCCGGTAACATAGAAAAGGGTGTATCAAAATGACTTTGATACACCCTTTTTAAATCATTGTGTAGTAGTGCAATCTGTTAATGAAATCGCGCTGTCAATCAGGGATTGGAAGGACAACCCTGCGCCGTTCTAACCGTTTTATAGGGGACTTCAGATCCATCACTCCATACATAGCTGTAAGAGCAAACATAGCCCCTTGGTGCTTCTGTCACATTCGTCAATTCTATTTGTGCCGTTTCACAAACACCATTTATATACCTCTGATCTACACGGTCACAGGAACCATAAAGTGATTGCAGTGCAATGACGTCATTGGTATTGAATGAGCGGTTGAGTCCGAACGATGTACAGGCCAGCATGAAGCTATTAGGGTCTTCTGATGTTGGGGTACCAGGAATGTGTACGGCGCCGATACCTGCTTCACCTTCATTTGGATTCGTACTGTAATTACAGCTGTAATTACGGTTGAAATAATCTGTATGACGGAATCCGATACAGTGACCTACTTCGTGCTGGATAACGGAAGCGAGGTACAACATGTCAGGACTACTGCCATATGCCTGTGGGTGTGTATTCAGTGTAACGGAGCTGTATGGATTACCACCAGATGGGAATCCGGAACTACCTAGGAGAATACTTCCATCAGGATTGGGCGCCTGGTAGAAAGTTGTGATACTGATGTTTGCGCCACTGCTGACACGCTGGAAAGAGATTTTCAATCCAAGTGCATTGTAACGGGCAATCGCTTCATCAAGCGCAGTAGTGAACACAGTGGGTAATCCGGCAGCCACTGAAATGGAAATCACTCTTGGTGTGCCTGTTACCAGTGCATACGTGTGATACTGTTCGCTTTCAGCGATGCGGAGGATGGGGGAATTAGGTTTTGTATCCAGGTAATCATATCTCAGGAAGATATCGCCTTCCACGATATAACCGCTGTCTACATCCTGTACATTGTAAGTGCTAAAACCAGCACGGGCGATCTTGTCAAGATCATCAGAGGGAATTGAAGATGTGGGTGTGATCTTGTTTTCCTGTTTACAGTTTGTCAGGAAGCAGCCTAATAACAGGAGGCATGCGAGGGCTATTCGAATGGGTTTCATCGATTTAGATTTTAAATGAGAAATGTGAGTTAACAGTCGGTATGTTGGGAATACCAGGCTGAGAGTTTTGAAAATAAGGTGCTCAATATAACGAGGCGAATAAACAGATGATGGGCTTAAACGCTGGCATAAGGAGACTGACGATGCACTACTACTTTTATACGGTTGACAAATTAATGGCTATTGTTGCTTCTATTCAAATATAACAAAAATTCCGGCAGGATTTTGAAGGAAATATATGGCAGGAATGAGAATACCCTGTAAATGTGTACAGGGTATTTATATAGCAGCTTTTTTAGTTTGTAGAGTTGTTGTGGTTGGGCTTACTGATCTCTGAATATATCCATGATCGCATTTTTCAACTCACTTGCCAGCAATGGTTTCTTCAGCAGTTTAAATACCATCGGGTTAGCATAGGTACGGCTGAGATCACCATAGTCAAGGGACGATGAAACCATGATCACATGACACTGTGACTTGATCTTGGCAGGATAACTATAAAATGCATCCAGGAATTCAAAGCCATCCATCTCCGGCATCTGTATGTCAAGCAGCAATACAGTAGGAGGGATGCGTGGCAGAGAAATATTGGAAGACAGGAATTCGAGCGCCTTGTTTGCGTTATTAAAAGCAAGCACAGTCCTGCTGATCTGTTGCAAGGTTATCAAACGTTCATGCAGCAGCAGATCAACTTCATTGTCGTCGATCAATATAACACGTAAATCAGGAATCGAAATCATTTCTGTTGGGAATGCTTATTTCAAATAGGGTACCTTCTCCATACTTTGACTCAACGTTAATAGTACCGCCAATTTTATTCAGCGCTTCTTTCACGATATACAATCCAATACCACTGCCTGGCTTGTTGTTGTTTTTGGAGCGGAAGAACATTTTGAAAATGTTGTTCAGATGTTCGCTCAATATACCAATGCCATTATCTTCAATGGACAGGGTCGCTTTATGCGGCTCTACTTTCACGGACAGATTCACCTGTGGATGACTTTCGTCCGGCTTCTGGTACTTCACCGCATTAGAGATCAGGTTATTCAGAATGACACTGATGCGGAAAGTATCGCCTTTGAAATCCACCGGCTGGTCCACATTTACCTCGAACTGTATCGCGTTGTTCTGATGACGGAAGGACGCAATACACTCATGGATCAGGTTTTCGAAGTTGATCTTCTCATACTCTACATCCAGTCGTGAGTTACGGTAGTATTCGATGATCTTCTGGATAAATCCGTCCAGTTTCAGGATACATACCTCGATCATATTGAGATAACCATTCGGATCGGTTACCGAATTATCCAGTCTGCTCAGATTGATAATACCCAGTACGGACATCAGCGGAGAGCGAAGGTCATGCGAAGTGGAATAGATAAAGCGGTTTAACTCGTCATTGATCTTTTCCAGCTCAAGTATCTTTTCTTTCAGCTGACGGCGTGTATTGTAAATTTCAAAAGCGTTGTTGATCGTACGGTGTAGTTCTATCTCGTCCCATGGTTTTTTGATATAGGAGAAGATATGACCTTTGTTGATGGCGTCTATAATATCTTCCACGTCTGTATAACCTGTCAGGAGAATGCGCATAGGATCAGGCAGGGTATCCTTTATTTCATTAAAGAATTCAACCCCTGTCGATACCGGCATCTTCTGGTCCGCTATGATAATATGGACGTCAATGCTTTTAAGTAGTTGTTTGCCTTCCTGGGCGGAATTGGCAGTATAAATTTCATAACTTCTGCGGAATCCGGCTTTAAAAGCATTGAGGTTATGAATTTCATCATCAATGTACAAAATCCTGATACGGTTGTCTTTCATCCATTTTGGTTTTGCCGCAGGTTCAATTTGTCATTGATTACATGGATTTGCCTGCGTGGGTATACTAAGACGCCTGAGCGGTTACGCTCATGGGTAAATATATAATAAATTCTGCACCTTTATCAGGAGCGGTGATCACCTCAATACGTCCGTTGTGCTTTTCGATAATACTGAATACAATGGAAAGCCCTAACCCTGTGCCTTCTCCCACATCTTTCGTGGTAAAGAAAGGATCAAATATCTTCTCTTTCACCTGCTCTGTCATTCCAGGGCCGGTGTCTTTTATGCTGATGAGGGCAAGGCCGTTATCTTCCCGGGTAGTGATCGTTACCGCTTCTTCACGGTCCTGGTTATTTGTCTTAATAGCGTTAAATGCATTGGTCAGAATGTTCATGAACACCTGGTTGATCTTGCCGGCATAACACTCTATTTTGGGTAAAGAACCATAGTCCTTTATTACTTTGACATTTGTTGGGATACTGTTTTTCAGCAATACCAGTGTACTGTCTATTCCTTCGTGCAGGTCCACTGATTTAACATCACTTTCATCCAGTCTACTGAAGGTACGTAATCCGCGGACAATTTCCGAGGTCCTGGAGGCGCCATCTTCAATCCCTTTGATCAGCGAGGAAATCTCTTCATGAATATAATCAATATCGATCTGTTGTTTGAAGGCGGCAATATCTCTCAGGGCACCCTGGATATCGGTGGTGTTTGGCAAGGCATCGTACTTATCCAGTAATGATCTGATATCCTGGATATCAAGTTTAAGTGGCTTTATATTAGAAGTGACAAAATTGATCGGATTATTTATTTCATGGGCAATGCCTGCCGTCAGCTGACCAAGGGATGCCATTTTCTCTCTTTCCACCAGCTGGGTCTGGGCTTCTTTCAGGTTCTTCAATGCGACGTTCAGTTCCTCATTGGAGGTCTGTAGTTCTTCCGTACGCTGGGTCACCTTTTCTTCCAGGATGATATTCTGTTCTTTCACCAGGCGTTCATTTTCCTGGGAGGCATGGAGCGCTTCTGCTTTGAACAGGTTGATCTTATAGGCCAGTGCAAAGGAGAGCAAGAGGGCTTCCATACCTGAACCTATCTGCAATGCGTAATAGGTGAACTCATTGTAGGGGAGTACATTGGCGTTCCTCAGCACAAATACCAGTACGCTGAGCAGGAATATGGACCATGCCAGCAGGAAGAAACGCGCAGAGCTGTAGCCCTTCATGCTCATTCGCAGCGATATATAGAACACGCTTACAGCAGCAGCTCCCACTACTATCTGCACCCATATCTGGGCAATGATGTACTCGTTCATGAGCGCCGGAACGAAACACCCTACGTATAATAACAGCAGGATATTGATCAGGCGGTGCCCCTTTTTATAATGCTGTTTTGTCAGCAGGAACTGCTGAATGAAGACCAGTGCGGTCAGTCCGTTGAGTATGGGCACCAGGACGGTCGCATGCTGGGCCATCCACGGACTGTTGGAATAAAGGAAGCGGAACGTGTATCCCTGTAAGGTAGCCTGTGTGAGGGCGACGAACACGTTATAGGACACATAGGTCAGGTAACTGTTGTCTTTTGTAGACAGGTACAGAAACAGGTTATAAAACGACATCGCCAGCATAACACCGATGTATAAACCGAATATCAGGTCACGATAGTCGTTCTTTTCAGATACCTGGTCCCGTGTACCGATGAACATGGGCAATTGTACCTGTTCGCCGGCAATTACCCGCAGATAATACTGCCGGGTGCTATTAGCGGCGATATATAGGGGGAAAATATAGTTCTGGTGGTCAACCGGACGGTTATGGTAACTGGTAAATTCGCCCAGTCGCGTACTATCGTAACTCCCGTCAGGGCGTAGCTCAAAAAGCGTAATATCGTCTATGGTAGGGTATTCCACCTCCAGCATGATCTCGCGGCGATCTGACGCGTTAGTAACGGTAAAGCGTACCCAATGTGTATGGGGAGTGATCTGCAGATTAGGTACATTTTCTCCCGGATCACTGAATGTCCGTTTGCTGACAGCATTGATATCCAGTGAATTGGTCTTATCAGTGTATATTTCAAGGTATTTGCCGATCCGGGTCAGGGGCATATTGTTGCGGTATACAAAAGGGGATGCCGCCTGCATTTGCTGGTAACCGAAGATAGCAAGTAGCAATAGAGCGATAAATCGGAACATGCGTTAAATTTATAGAAAATTCATCGTTCGCTCTTCACATCTGAAAATTGTAAGTTGGGAATTTCGAGGTTATAACTCACTTCATAAGAGCCTTTGGGGCCAACTTCGGTCTTCGTCTGTACCAGGTTTTCCCGCAGATCATATATCAGTTCTCTCTCTTTGGGGTCGGCATATTCCAGCTTTTTAACGTCGTTGATGAGCATTGCCGTGGCAATGAAGTCATCCTTGGGATAGAAGAAGGTGCCTTTATCACCCAGGGATTCATCAACCACAAAGCCTACCCGTTTGCCAATGCGGGTGGTGATCGGAGCGCATAATACATGGAAATTATCTATCGGCAGCTGGGCAGCAAGTACTACGCCCGCGCGGGCCAGTACCTGACTTCCGATGCCCATGCCGGCTACTTCCTTTGAGTTCCACATGGCGCATATCTCGGCACTGCCGGGACGGATAGCGTCGTATATTTTAGCATCATATTTACCGATGGCAGTTTCGATAGGTAAGGGCAACACGCCGTCAGCAAGCTGTACGCGTGCACCACCGTACGTTTTGGTACGGGTCTCGTCTTCTACAATAATTACAATGCTGTTGTCATGGTGCATCCAATCAGCACTGCCTGATGTGATCTTGGCAATGCCGAAATAGATTTCCAACAGCCGTAAATGGCCATTGTAAAAGCGAAGGCAGGCTTCCGGATCATCTGGCGCCTTAAAAGCCCTTACTGTAATCATGATATTGCATGTGGGTGCTCTTTAATAAGGATCAGTTCGGGGGATGAGCGGTCGTCTCATTTGGCTTCGATTGCAAAATGAGATACGGCCGCTCATTCCTGCATTATTAAACAAGAATTTGTTCAAAATCTACGTAATACCTGCCTGAGCTTTTGAAATGGTCAAGCAGTATCCTTCTGCAGGTATCGGTTACTACGGCACCGCCCAGCACCACGGAAGATGCCAGCTGAGGCCAGGTAGTAATCGTTTTTCCAATCTGGCCTAAAGAGTGTTTCATCCTTGCGGACATGTCATCCAGGGCGACCATAGGGCGGAATATGGGTAGTTTCTCTGCATCCGTCAATCCGCGCAGGCTTTTCAGATCTAAGTCGGGTATGAATCCATGAAGTAAAGGTCGGTCGGGTTCCAGGTCAAAACGTTCCACATCAACCAGGCCCCTGTCATTGGTATCCATTACTACGGGGATACCTAGGGCTTTGGCCTTCATCCTGCTCAATATCTTTATGTCTATGCCGTCACACTCTTCTACCAGGATATCGAGATGCCCATCTTTAGTAAAAAAGTCGTCCAGGTTTTCTTCAGTAGCGCCATCCTTAAAGATGACCACCTTAATGAAAGGGTCCAGTTCGGCGATCTCGCGTGCAGCGATCACCACCTTGTATGTCTGTATGCTGTGAATACCGGTACGGATCCTGTTCATATTCGTCAGCTCAACTTTGTCAAAATCGGCCAGTCGCAATTCACCACATACCCGTTCCATCGTAAGCGTCAGTGCAATGGATTGTCCGACTGAAAGGCCGATGATGCCTATTTTCTTACTGCTGAGCAGGGCTATTTCCTCTTCAGTGATCTTTTCCCTGTTACGGCTGGTGCGGAGCTCAATAAAGTCTTTTTCATCTACGATATGTACCACACGGTGTGACCAGGGGTAATAAACCCAAACGCCAAAAGCGTGGAGCGGTGTAGTACCAACATATTCCCTGATCTTTTGTTCAGATTCTTCCTCCGTGAGTCGTTTGGTAGGATTGCGGATCTTCATTAACTCCCTCAGCTGAGAGTATATTTCGTCATACACCCTGATATGCGGATTCTTTGCCAGTAAAGCCAGTAAATCGACATATTGTTCTTCGTGCTGCAATCGATAAAATACTGGTGTGTAATTATCTGGCTCGGTCCGTTGCTGATTGATATAATGCTCTAGTTCTGTCATTTTGCCTGGCATAAAATTTTATGAACAATGATGGCAATTTATAAATGGTATATGTTAAATATGGTCAATTAGTGTTGTTTGTAAAGTGGCATGGTAAGGGCCCTGGTGACAAAGGCAAGCTCGTTAGTTCTCTATATATGTTACATATTCACTATGTAGTCTGGGATAAATTGTTGTTTAGTTAATCAAATAAAGAAAAAGTTAAAGTTTCACATGAAAGCGTATGTTAAAATAACAATTAATTTCAAAAGATTGCGAAATGTTGCGGTTATTTTAGTGAGAATCCGCGTTTTATTACCAACTGTTTGATGACCGGCTACACTTATGCAATAAATTTATCTAATATTGGTGCAGAATTTGCTGCCCTTGCAGATATATTTCAAGTTCTTTATTATCATAATTTAATGCCTTAACATATGAACAAGAGAGAATTTATTAAGCTGGCAGGCCTGGCAGGCGTAGCAGCTCTCGGCAACCCATCTGGTATAGTGGCAGCTGCTCCTGCAGCCCGTAAAGGAGTGTCCGTACTCGACGGCAATGTAAAAGCTCCTTTTGAGGTACCGCCTTTACCGTATGGTTATGATGCCCTTGAGCCGCACATCGATAAAGCTACAATGGAGATTCATCACGATAAGCACCATGGCGCCTATGTTAAGAACCTGAACGATGCTGTAAAAGGATCGGCTTTCGAAAGCCTTACACTTGAGCAGATCCTGGCGAAAGTGAAACCTGAAGATAAAGCAGTGCGTAACAATGCAGGTGGTCACTTTAACCACTCCCTCTTCTGGACATTACTGTCTCCGCAGAAGACAACACCTTCAGATAAACTGAAAGCTGCTATCAACGAAACATTCACCTCATGGGAGAAATTCCAGGAAATCTTCAATACTGCCGCTAAAGGCGTATTTGGTTCCGGTTGGGCATGGCTGATCGTTACGCCTGGTAAGAAGTTGTCCGTTATATCCACACCTAACCAGGACAATCCGTTAATGGATAACATCGTTAAAGAACGTGGTACGCCGATCCTCGCACTCGATGTGTGGGAGCACGCTTATTACCTGAAATATCATAACATTCGTGCTGACTATGTTACCGCTTTCTGGAATGTAGTGAACTGGGCGGAAGTAGATAAATTATATGCAGCTGCTACTAAATAGTAATGACTGATGACAATAAAAAAGGAAAGGAGAGGCGCTGACCTCTCCTTTCCTTTTTTATTGTCATTGCTTATTTTCTTTTGAAGAATACGAACCCGTTCTTTTCTCCCACGATCTCCAGATTCGGGTCTGTTCTGAACGGCGCGCTATCTGTTGTTCTGCACACAAACCAGGTAGGTTTGTCCACCCGTCCGTTCAGCAGCCACTCGGTGTTATAATAATTCTGATTGACCGACGGCAGCTTCTTTGTATAGAACAGGTGCGCATAGCTGTGGTACATCAGGACCTGCACATAGTCATCCTTCCCTTCAAATGTTTTGAAGAAGTCGATCGCAGCGCCCTGTGAGTAACGTTCTATTTTGGGTGTGAAATGGACAATCGTGACCTGTATCGCCAGAATAGTACTGAAGAATATACATAGCAGGCCTGCCTGCATCTTTTTCTGGAACAGGAGTACTGCACCAATAATGATCAGCAGCATATAGCCGGCGCCGTAAGCGGCTTCCCATACAGACCAGGGCACCTGCGCCTGCAGATTGGCCTGTGCAAAACGATCGTGTATATGTGGAATGATCACATCTTTGTAAACGCCTACCAATGGTAATAAGGTAATGGCCAGACCGATCAACAGACCGATCAGCATCATCAGCACAATATTCCAGGCATGCAGTTGGAGCTTGTTTTCGGAAATGCGGTACAGCTGCCAGGCCGCAAGGAAACTAAGCGGGAAATAGCACAGTGATGAGTAGTGTACGATCTTCGTCTCCACAATAGAGAACAGGATCAGTACTACCCAGAACAACACCCACATCCATATCTTGAAATCTTTGATCTCTGTTGAATGAGAGCCGGTATAGATAGATTTTCCCTTACGACCTCTGATATAGGTGAACAGTAACAGACTGGCAGGGAAACATCCGATCAGCAACACGATCCAGTGGTAGAAGAAAGAACCACCGTGGCCAGCGTCTTTCGTTGTGAAGAGCCTTATCTGGTAAGTAACGAACTCCTGTACAAACCAGAAGCCATGTGCGATGATCTCGTAGCCGAACCAGAGGGCGGTCGTAAGTACGGACGCCAGTACAATGAGTCCCAGTTGTGCCAGACCAATGCCTGTTTTTCCTTTTTTATACAACCAGTAGAAGGCAAAGGTAAGTATGCTCACCAGGATGGCTACCGGGCCTTTTGTCAGTACGGCGAGTCCGAGGAATATACCGCTCAGGATAGCAACCCTGGAAGGTTTACCACTGAACGCGGTGCGGTAAGCGCAATAGATCGCAAGAAATATAAAGAAATTGAAAGTCGGGTCAATGATACCTGATTTGAAATAGAAGTGAGGCAGCCAGGAACCTGCATAAGCCAGCGCCCACCAAAGACCCAGTTTCTCATCAGCCAGTTTCTTACCAATGCCGAACAGCGTCACCAGGGTGGCAATACCGATCATAGCATTAGGAAAGCGGGCCGCAAATTCATTTACCCCAAAGAGCTGCATGCTGATAGCCTGCAACCATATGAAGAGCGGAGGTTTTTCCCAGAAGGGCTTAAAATCGATCTGTACTCTCGAATAATCATGGCTTACGATCATCTCCCTTGCAGCTTCTGCAAAATTGATCTCGTCCCAGTCAAACAGGTGCACAGCACCCAGGAAGGGCACGAAAAGAGCAGCAGCAACAATGGCAATCAACAGGTACTTCATAATTCAGGCAATCAATAAAAATAATCTAATCAGGTAAGGCTGACAACCGGTTCGCTGACTGCTTCCGGCGAAGCCTTTCTTCTACTCTGGAACAGTGTGTACACTACCAGACTGCTTGTTGTTCCAATGATGCTACCTGTATATACATCTATGAAGAAATGTTGGGCCAGGTAGATCCTTGAATGGGCAGCGAGCAATGCCAGTGTTATGAACGCGAATCCGGCCAATTTATTCCTGCATATCAGTGTTAAAAATGTAAACAGTGCGAATGCAGTCGTCGTATGTCCGGATGGGAAACTGCAGGAACCGTGTACAGTCACCCATTTCACAGTGTGTACCAGTGTGCCTGCATCTGCAAAATACAGCGTAGGTCTTGGTTCATTGTAATAATGTTTGGCGATCTGCACGATGATGGTGGTCAGCAGTAATACACTACCAGCAGCAAAGAACAGCTTGTATTTCCTGTATACAAGAATAATCACCAGCATAACAGCAAAGGCAATACCATCTCCGATGTAGGTAATACCTGATACAAAAACATCTGCCCATGGAGCGTGTACACGGTTGATAGCGAGGAATAGATCATCATGCGTGAAATAAGCCTGTAACAGTGCGCCCGCAACGATCCATAGGAGGAAAGGCAAAAAGAAAGGGGCATTTTTGCCCAGCAGCGTCAATAGTGTTTTCATAGTAATAGGTGGTGACCCGCCGTTAAGCTTAGCAGGTGCATAATGATCTTTACACTGTTTATTCCTTTATGGCAGGCACAGGTTTATCCTGCGGGGCAGTTGCTGAGTGCCCATTAGCGGTGTAAAGATCTTGAAGCTGGGAGCTAGTGGCTTAAGGCTGTCAAGTTGTAGGTTTTGGATTATCTTTTTTAAAGAGCTTTTTGATATTATTGAAGCTCCTGAAATAAAACTCTTTGTTGAACAGATTTGAATCGTTCAGCGCCTTATAGATCAGGAACATTGCAATAGGTATAAGGACGATGTTGGAGAGCCACATGCCACTCCAGGTGGCCATTACATCTTTTCTGGCCATCTTCTCTCCAACCATGAAAAATATATTGAAGATCACAAAGAACACAACGGCAAAGATCAGTGGCGTACCAAGACCGCCTTTTCTGATAATGGAGCCCAGGGGAGCGCCGATCAGGAACATTACGATACAGGAGAAGGCCAGGGTGAATTTACGCTGCCATTCTACCTTGTGCAACAGCAGGGTGCCGTGTTTATCGCCAAACTCACGGGCAGGTCCTTCCAGGTTATTCTGTCCGTCGCGGATGTTCTGTTCTGTTCTTTCGAGTGTATATCTGAGTGATTTTTCAGGTATAATATCTTTAAAATTGGTTACTGCCAGTGCAGGGGCTTTCGCCAGCCATCCCGTATCCTGCCATTTGTAGAAGGCATAGCGGGTAGTGACATATGCATTGACCGTACGGCTGAACAGCGCCTCCTGTTTGTAGAGGGAGTCGATCGCTTTGTCCAGTTGTCTGACATTCAGCATCTGCTGGTTAGAGGCAAAAAGGCCCATATCCAGGCGGCTGAAGGCGAAAGAACTGAGGTCAAATGCTTTTTTGTATTCACGGAAGCCCAGGCGGATCAGTTCACCGGGTGTGGTAGAGCTACGGTTGTTACGTTCTTCATAGCGCCAGCCTTTTTCCAATACGAAATAAAGGAAGCGTTTGTCAGCAGAAAGCAGCATGGTGCCTTTCTCTGCGAGGATCACTTTATCGCCGCCACCTGGCGTATGATCGATGATCATTACCTGGTGGATGGTTTTATTATCTTTTTCCTTTTCTGCTACCTTGATGGTATAGTCAGGAATATCGGTATAGAAAACACCGGCTTTGATGTTGAAAGCGGGTTTTGAATTGGTAATATCATACAGCAGTGACTTTGCACGCAGGTTGGCTACGGGCATAGCATAGTTGTTAAACAGGAAGGCCAGTATCGCGATCACTGTACACACTGCCAGTAAGGGACGCATAAAGCGTGTCAGCGAAATCCCGGAGGATTTCAGCGCGACCAGTTCAAAGCTTTCTCCCAGGTTACCAAAGGTCATGATAGAGGAAAGCAGTACTGCCAGTGGGAGCGCAAGAGATACCAGGTTGGCGCTGGTATAGGTGATCAGCTCGATAATGACCGGCGTATCCAGTCCTTTACCTACGAGGTCATCGATATATTTCCACAGAAACTGCATCACCAACACGAATAGTGTTACAAAGAAAGTAGCCACGAATGGCCCCATGAATGTTTTGATGAGCAGTTTATCCAGTTTTTTCACTTACAGCGTAGTTTGTTTCGAGACTTTAAATATTGTTTGTTGGCTTTACCGTACGGCCTGCACGGGAACAAATTTAAAGCATACAAATTTAATATGATTTATGGAGTTTAGGGGAGGGGTTTATTAAAATTACCGTTAAATTTCTGGTAATGCGTGTGAGCGGGTAAATTTACGGGATGGAGACCGTTTCACTTACCCCGGCAGAGCAGGCATTGGTTGTCAATGCTGACTGGATATATCTGAAGAACAACATTTTAGAAAAAGTGATGACCCTGATGGGACAGTTGCACCTGGCATTACAGGAGGCGCCTGTTACCAGCACGTTCATTTTCCCGGAAGGCGTCTTACGGGCTGGGGCGAAAATATCAAGGGGGGAGCGCTACAGGGATTTGCCCTATATCATCCTGGATTATCCCCGTTTGTTCAGTAAAGACAACATATTTGCGTTCCGCACCATGTTCTGGTGGGGGCATTATTTCATTGCTACCCTGCACCTGGCGGGGGAGGAGAAGGAAAAATATGGTCATGTTATTGCTTCAGCCTGGCAGCAGCTGGCTGAGCAACAGTTTCAGGTATATCTTCAGGAAGACCCCTGGCAGCATGATTTTGAAAATGGGAATTACAAATTAATATCAGCTTTGTCGGAACTGGAATTTAAGCAGCTACTTGACCGACGTTCTTTTATTAAACTTGCTAAACCTTACAGTTTTGAAGAATGGGGAAAGCTCGTTCCGGAGATAGTAAGAGATTACGCTCTTCTGCTTCGGGGGCTGACCAGTACTACTGGTTGATCAGTGTTGGCTGGTTTAGTTGCCTATTCTGTGGAAGAGGTCTTTTACCTGGTAATCCCACAGCTGGCTCTGGTCAGCTATTTCTTTCTTTTCTGCAAAATCTCTGACAATCAGGATTGTTTCATTGGTCACTTCGGAAATTTGTATGCGGAATTCAAAGAATTCTTCTTTGGGCGCATGTTTCCAATGTAAACGGATAAATTCATCTTCTTCCTGCTCCAGTACTTCTGCTTCTTCCGTGGAACCGTTCCATGAAAAGGAGAAGACACTGTCCCTGTAATCTACTTTATCTGCGAACCACTCCTGCAAACCTGCGGGCGTGGAAAGGAATTCGTATAAGATACTGGGTGAGCACCGTACCGGATATTCCAACTCATATTGCACTTTCTTAGACATCGCTCAAGTAATTAGTAAATCAATAGCATCTGGCTGCAATTATAGAAAAATATTTATTCTGTCAAAATTATTTTGCATTTTTTTTTAATAATTGCCCAAATTCTTTTACACTTTATAAATAACAATTCTATTATGAAAAATATAAATACATTAGCAATCCACACTAATTGTTTTCACAGCTTTTTGCCGGGAAGCCCTATTATAAAGGTCCCGATATTAAGTTATGAATGGTGAAACGTTTTTGCTTGAAAATGGTTTAATAAGTAATTATTTTTTTTGGGAGCTATCTAAAAAAACTTATTTTTGTCTGGCATTCATCAAATAGGGTAACATTTTATTCACCTGTAACTGTTCCGATTCTTTATGTCAATGCGCCAACTCAAAATCACGAAATCCATCACCAATAGGGAGTCCCAATCCTTGGAGAAATACTTACAGGAAATTGGGAAAGTGGATTTAATTACACCGGAGGAAGAGGTGAACCTTGCTATACGCATAAAGCAGGGGGACCAGAGAGCTCTTGAGAAACTGACGAAAGCAAACCTCCGTTTTGTGGTGTCTGTTGCCAAACAGTATCAGAATCAGGGATTATCGCTCAGTGATCTGATCAATGAGGGAAATCTGGGCCTGATCAAAGCCGCACAGCGTTTTGATGAGACCCGCGGTTTTAAGTTCATTTCCTACGCCGTATGGTGGATCCGTCAATCGATCCTTCAGGCATTGGCAGAACAGAGCCGTATTGTAAGACTGCCGCTTAACAAAGTGGGGTTGAGCAATAAGATCAGCAAAGCTTACTCTCAGCTGGAACAGGAATTTGAAAGAGAGCCATCTCCGGACGAACTCGCTACCATCCTTGAGATCAATACGGAAGAAGTCGAAGCTACTTTAGGCGTTGCCGCCCGTCACGTGTCCATGGATGCACCGTTTATCGATGGTGAAGACAACTCTCTGCTGGATGTGCTGGCAAATCCGAATGCTGTGAACGCAGACGAAGAACTGGACCACCACGATTCCCTGCGCCGCGAAATAGAACGTTCTTTATCTACGCTTACTGACAGACAGAAAGATGTGATCATCCTTTACTTCGGTATCGCGGTTGAACATCCGATGTCCCTGGAAGATATCGGTGAAAAATTTGGTCTGACCCGCGAACGTGTACGCCAGATCAAGGATAAAGCGATCACTAAACTGCGTACCACTTCTCGCAGCAAACTGCTGAGAAATTACCTGGGAAGTTGATTATCAGTGTCCGGATAGGTAATACAATCACTTAGAAATTAATTGTTTTAAATAATTGAAAAGGTGAATATCTGCCGGATATTCACCTTTTTTTGTTATTTATAGCTGCTTACTGGTTTGCATGCTACTTTATACTATTTTTGCAGCCCTTGCAGCTGTAAAGTCCCCTAACCGGGATGAGCAGCGAATAGCTCACAGCTAAAAATTAAACAAGATCACAGATGTTCGAATCATTATCAGAGCGGCTCGACTCGGCGTTTAAACAACTGAAAGGTGAAGGCCGTATCAGTGAAATCAATGTGGCCTCTACGGTGAAAGAAATTCGCCGTGCGCTGGTGGATGCTGACGTAAACTATAAAATTGCGAAAGACTTTACCGACCGCGTAAGAGAAAAGGCCCTGGGTGAAAAGGTAATTACTGCCATTTCTCCCGGACAGCTGATGGTGAAGATCGTTAAGGACGAGCTGACTGAACTGATGGGTGGCAGCGAAGCGGAACTGGATATCAAATCCAATCCGTCTATCATCCTGATCGCAGGTCTGCAGGGTTCCGGTAAAACCACGTTCTCTGGTAAACTGGCTAACTTCCTGAAGACCAAAAAAGGAAAGAAACCACTCCTGGTAGCAGCAGATATTTACCGTCCGGCGGCGATCGACCAGCTGAAAGTGCTGGGTGAGCAGATCGGCGTAGAGGTGTATAGTGAGCCGGAGAACAAAGACGCGGTGAAGATCGCACAGAACGCGGTCGCGCACGCGAAACAGAACAATAACAACATTATTATCATAGATACCGCCGGTCGTCTCGCTGTAGATGAGGTGATGATGACCGAGGTGGCGAATGTAAAAGCAGCTGTAAAGCCGAATGAGATCCTCTTCGTAGTGGATTCCATGACCGGTCAGGATGCTGTGAATACTGCCAAAGCGTTTAACGAACGCCTGGACTTCAGTGGTGTGGTACTGACCAAACTGGACGGTGATACACGTGGTGGTGCGGCGCTGACGATCAAATACACGGTTGAAAAGCCGATCAAGTTCGTGAGCATGGGCGAAAAGCTCGACACGCTGGACGTATTCTACCCTGAACGTATGGCGCAACGTATCCTGGGGATGGGTGATATCACCACCCTCGTGGAACGTGCACAGGCGCAGTTCGATGAAGAGCAGGCGAAAAAACTGGAGAAGAAGATCCGTCAGAACCAGTTCGATTTCGAAGACTTCCGCGAACAGCTGCAGCAAATCAAGAAAATGGGTAACCTGAAAGACCTCATGGCGATGATCCCGGGGGTAGGTAAGGCCATTAAGGATATAGACATCAGCGACGACGCATTTAAAGGCATTGAAGCAATGATCGGTTCCATGACGCCGTATGAGCGTAACAACCCGGATAGTATCGATGGTAGCCGCCGTAAGCGTATCGCTAAAGGCTCCGGTAAAGATATCCAGGACGTGAACCAGTTCATGAAGCAATTTGACCAGATGCGTCAGATGATGAAGATGATGAACAAATTCGGAGCAGGTGGTAAAGGCTTAAGAGCTTTAGGTCGATAGTTTGAAAAAAAAATCCACAACCTGTGGATTTTTAACATAAAATATTTTGAACTATTCGTTTTAAAGAATACCTTTGCTGCCCCAATTAAATACTTTTTCATAACTCGCAAAAAAATAATTCGAATTATTTATGCCAGTAAAAATCAGACTGCAACGTCATGGCGCTAAGAAGAGACCTTTTTATTTTATAGTAGTAGCCGATGCTCGCGCGCCAAGAGATGGTAAATTCATCCAAAAGATCGGTACTTACAATCCACTGACTGTGCCTGCTTCTATCAACATTGATACAGACAAAGCACTGCGTTGGTTACAGAAAGGTGCTCAGCCTACAGATACAGTAAGAAGAATCCTGTCTTTCAAAGGTGTTCTCTACCTGAAACACTTACTGAGAGGTGTGAAACTGGGTCTGTTCGATGAGCCTACAGCTTTCACCAAATTCGAACAATGGCAGGCTGAACACGAGCAGAAAGTTGCTGCACGTCGTGACAGTCACAAGAAAGCAAGAGTTGCGACTCCAATCGTGAGAAGAGTAGAAGATACTCCAGCTCAGCCAGAAGGAGGCGAAGCATAATCTAGCTTTTGAATAAATATTGAAAGGGAAATATTTGTACGCAAATATTTCCCTTTTTCTTAGCCGGAAGGGCATCGTATTATGAATAATTACTTCAGCATAGGAAAACTGGTATCCGTATTTGGTTTACAGGGGGAATTCATTCTCAAGCACAGTCTGGGAAAACGAACAGCCCTGCAGGGAGTGGATGCAATCTTCCTGGAAGAGCGTAAAAACAGTTTTATCCCTTATTTCATACAGAAATCCAGCGTGAAAGACCATGAACACATGTTCGTCAAGCTGGAAGGGGTAGATACCAAGGAAGACGCCCGCAGACTGGTACAAACGCCTGTATACCTGCTGGAGGATGATTTCAAAAAACAGACGTCCGCATCAGCCCCGCTTTCTATGCTGGGCTTTATGGTGAAAGACAAGCAGCAGGGAGAACTGGGTGTTATCGAAGAAGTAATTGAAATGCCCATGCAGGTGCTGGTTAAAGTAATGTACAGGGAGAAAGAGGCACTGCTGCCACTGAATGAGCAATCGCTCATAAAAGTGGATAAAAAGCAGCAGATCGTGCATGTCGACCTTCCTGACGGCTTACTGGACCTTTACCTGGAATAGCAGGACTTTATTATTCACTGTGACCTGTACTGTCAGGTTGGATGGAGCATTAAACATGAGAATAGATATCATTACCGTACAACCAGGATTACTGGAAGGGCCTTTTTCACACTCTATAATGAAGAGAGCCCAGACAAAAGGATTACTGGAAGTACATACCCATAATCTGCGGGATTATTCCAATCTGAAGCACAAACAGGTAGATGACTACCAGTTTGGCGGCGGAGCAGGCATGGTAATGATGCTGGAACCTATTGTAAATGCCATCGAGACCTTACAGGCAAAGGTACAGTACGACGAGATCATCTACCTGACACCTGACGGGGAAACCCTGAACCAGCAGATGGCGAACCAGCTGTCGCTGAAAGGGAACCTCCTGATGCTCTGTGGCCACTATAAGGGTATCGATGAACGTATCCGCACCCACTTCGTGACAAAGGAGATTTCCATAGGAGATTATGTCCTGTCTGGTGGGGAACTGGCAGCCGCTGTGCTGGTAGATGCGATCGGCAGACTGATACCCGGCGTACTGAATGATGAAACGTCCGCATTGCTGGACTCCTTTCAGGACAATCTGCTCGCGCCGCCTGTATATACCCGCCCGGAAGAATTCAGGGGCTGGAAGGTACCGGATGTGCTGATGAGCGGTGATCATAAGAAGATCGATAACTGGAGACATGATCAGGCGCTGGAGCGCACAAAGACACGTCGTCCGGATCTGTTATAAATTTTGGCTGACTATCAGCCTTTTAGGAAATTATTATTTAATAAACGGGGTTCTTATTTGGAAGTTGTGTATTTCTAAACTACCTTTGCACTCCGATAAATATTTGAAAGATGAACGCTATTTCTTTTGTTCACGAGCAACTGTCAGGTAAGAAATCATACCCGAAGTTTAAAGCCGGTGATAACGTCACTGTAAACTATAAAATTGTTGAAGGTAGCAAGGAAAGAATCCAGTCCTTCAAAGGTGATGTATTGAAAATCCAGGGTACTGGTGCTACTGTTACTTTTACAGTAAGAAAGATTTCTGATGGAGTAGGTGTAGAAAGGATTTTCCCTTTACTGTCTCCACACATCGACGGAATCGTGCTGAATAAGGTTGGTAAAGTTAGAAGGGCAAGACTGTTCTACCTGCGCGAACGTGCTGGTAAAGCTGCCCGTATCAAAGAGAAAAGGGTTTAGTATAAATACAGGGAAATTAGTGATAACGGGGACCGTTTGGCTCCCCGTTTTTTTCATGTCTATAGGGACCGGACGCGGCAATGAACATGCTCTTAAAATAGTATTAAAACTTTGCCAGCCAATCCGCCTGAGGATAATTCCCGAATATATTTACCTATCTTTGTTTGCTTAACGTTTAAAACTGAGAAAATGACTGCCGCTTTTAAATCACCGTTTTTATTATTTCAGGAATTAGGTATGACAGAATTACTCTTGATCGCTCTGGTTGTATTGCTGCTGTTTGGTGGTAAGAAAATCCCTGAACTGATGCGTGGCCTGGGTAAAGGTATCCGCGAGTTCAATGATGCGAAGAATAACGTGCGTAAAGAGATCGAAGACGGTATGAAAGATCAGCCGGCTACGACTGACCACAAGAATGCCTAATTAGTCCTGCTAAAGGAATCAGGTTTTTCTTTTTATTTGATTCAGACGTGAATAGGGGAGTAGTATGCCTGTGAAGGGAGATGCAGTAAAACACTGTATGAATTGCTATATACCATATGCCAACTGAAAACCTTTTCAGTAGCAGTTTTTCAAGTTTGACTTTACATTATTTTTTAAGCAATTAACTGGTTTGGCTTTGTCTGAATACAGCAGTATATCGGCTTTTCATGAAGCATTATACGCCGGCAGAACAACCTGTACGGAGATGGTACGGTATTACCTTGACCGTATCGGACAGACAAAACACCTGAATGCTTACCTGGAAGTTTTTGAAGAGGAAGCCCTTGCGAAAGCGCATGCACTGGATACCCGTATTAAAAACGGGGAGTCTGTGGGAGCGCTTGCAGGCATTGTGATAGGCATTAAGGATGTTATCTGTTATAAAGGACATAAAGTAAGCGCCGCTTCTCGCATACTGGAGGGATTCACTTCCCTGTATTCTGCTACGGCAGTCGAAAGGCTCCTGGCAGAAGACGCCATTATTATTGGTAATCTCAATTGTGACGAGTTTGCAATGGGATCCACAAATGAGAACTCGGCCTACGGTCCGGTGTTGAACGCACTGGACAATTCCCGTGTACCGGGGGGGTCCTCCGGAGGGTCAGCAGTAGCTGTGCAGGCAGATCTTTGTATGGTCAGCCTCGGTAGTGATACCGGTGGTTCTGTGAGACAACCCGCTGATTTCTGTGGTATTGTAGGATTAAAACCAACTTACGGCAGGATTTCCCGCTATGGGTTAATTGCATACGCCTCTTCTTTCGATCAGATCGGGATTTTTGGCAGGAATATTGCAGATGTGGCAAGGGTGCTGCAGTTTATTGCAGGGCCCGACGAGTATGATAGTACGGCTTCCAGAGAAGAAGTACCTGATTACCAGATCGTACACAATAAATCCTGGAAAATAGCGTATTTAAAAGATGCGTTGTTTCACCCCGGCCTGGATGAGGAAATGAAGGAAGGCTATACCCAATTTTTTGAAGAGTTGGAAGCTGCAGGTGATACCGTTACAGCAGCTGATTTCGCTTACCTCGATTATGTAGTGCCCGCATATTATGTGTTGACCACTGCAGAAGCGTCTTCAAACCTTTCACGGTTTGATGGAGTTAAATACGGACACAGAACTTCATTAAATAATCTTGAACTTGCTGACTTTTACAAGAAAAGTCGGTCCGAAGGTTTTGGAAAAGAAGTAAAACGGCGTATCTTACTTGGGACTTTTGTACTTAGTGCAGGTTATTATGACGCCTACTTTGCTAAAGCTCAACAAGTTAGACGGATGGTGGTAGATAAATTGGATGAAATTTTATCTGAATATGATGCCGTCGTAATGCCAACTGTGCCGTCTACAGCATTTAAGATTGGAGAAAAAACAAATGATCCGATAGCCATGTACCTGGCCGATATTTATACGGTACTGGCAAATCTGGCAGGGGTTCCGGCAATTTCCGTACCTTTGCAGCGGCATTCAAATGGGATGCCATACGGTGTACAGATCATCACAAAGCAATTTAGCGAAGCAAACCTGTTAAGCATTGCGGAACACGCCATGCAGTTACGACAGGTTACTCCTGTTTAAAATAAATATGTGTATGAGGAAAATCTTTTTACTACTGCTGTTGCCATCGCTGGGTGCAGTGCAAATGAGAGCGATTGGTGGCAATAGTGTACCTAAAGAGATGGTTACTCCATATGGGGGACCGGATACTACGGTACTGAACCACAAAGTACGTCTGCCTAAGGACACAATTGTCGTGCCTTCCGCAACGTCACAGGCTGTGCGTAAAAATGCGCAAAGTCTTCCGTCCAGCATCAGCAGCCCGAAGGTCTATGAACAGATCAACAACAACATTGTAGCTGGATACATCAATAACTTTGCCAGCAGGTATAGCCAACACCTGCAGGTAATGGTGTCCAGAGGGCAACCTTACTTCGTAATGGTGGAGAAAATCTTCAGAGAACACGGGATTCCCGAGGAAATGAAGTATCTCGCCGTGATCGAATCTTCCTTTAATACCAACGCACGTTCCCGTGTAGGTGCAGTAGGAGCCTGGCAGTTCATGTCCGGTACTGCGCGTATCTTCGGTCTCAGTGTGGGTAAAAAAGTGGACGAAAGAAAAGACTTCTATAAGTCTACTGTAGCTGCTGCCAAGTTCCTGAACGAACTGTACAACCAGTTCGGCGACTGGTTACTCGTGGTAGCTGCTTATAACTGCGGTCCTGGTGGCGTACAACGTGCCATGAACGCAAGCGGTCGCAGCGACTTCTGGGGTATGCAATACTTCCTGCCAGCTGAGTCCCGCAATCACGTTTACAAATTCATCGCTACCGGTTACATCCTCGACAGGTTCAATAACTTCTTCGGTGTAGGTAACGATATGAGTACAGTTGTTGCTGCTCCGGCGCCTACCGCCGCAGCGTATACTACAACTGAACTTTCAGAAGAAGAAATGTTCAATACAGTGGAATTCAATATCTCCGGCAAATACCGCCTGGATGCTATTGCCAAGAAACTGAACATGGAACTTTCCGATCTGGAACACCTCAACCCTGACTTCGCTAAAATGATGTCAGGACCTGAAAACAGCTACGACCTGAGAATTCCGAAAGAGAAAATGAAGGAATTCCAGACAGAGAAAGAGGAAATACTGAAGGAATCATTACAGATGATGCTGGATGACAAAGCAACCGCCTTTGATAAATCCCGCTTCCCTGCTCCGGCAAAAGTAGCTGCTCCAGCTGAGGCGAAAGCAAAGAAACCAGTGACCACTACTACAACAGCGAAAACCTCCAAAACTTCAAAATCTTCTGCTAAAGCGAAAGCAACAGCAAAAGGAAAGGCAAAAACGCCAACCGCGAAAAAGAAGACAGTTGCCAAGAAAACAACTGCTAAAAAACCGGTAACAGCGAAGAAGCCAACTTTGAAGAAAACAACGCTGCATTAATCATACTGAACTAATACTAAAGGCCTGATCATCGATCAGGCCTTTTTGTTTTTATAATGGGCTGTGGTTGGTAAAGAATCAGGAATTAGGAATTGCTTTTCTAATCAATTCCTATTGGATTAAATGTAGGTAACTACACATGACAGGTATCTGAATCCTACGGTAGCTCTTACTGTCTCATGGCAACTACGTCTCCTTACAGCTGAATAAAGGCTCTCTTCAGATGGGCTGTAAATCACCTCTCTCTTTTGATATATTCTATAGTACAATTTGGAAGCGTATTTCCAAAGAACTGGATAAGTACCAGGACTGGTAATGGGGTATGTAATACAAGTTGCCGGACTCAGTCCGAACTATCATAATAACATAAAAGCAAAACGCTGCGAAGATGATCTCCGCAGCGTTTTATCTTTATAAAGCGCCATTTTAAGCCGCTCAATTCTTAATTGTTAATTCCTAATTGGCATCAGCCTATCTGGCTCGCCTGTAATCTGCTCTCTTCCACCTTCTTCACCACATCCAATAACGGACCCGTCATGAACGTAGTCGCCAGTGCCATCAATACCAGCATCGCAAACACTTCCGGTGACAGAATACCCAGGTCGTAACCGATGTTTAATACCACCAGCTCCATCAATCCCCTGGTGTTCATCAGTGCACCTATGCCAAGAGAGTCCATCCAGGACTGTCCCATTAACTTAGCGGTAAGCGCACTACCTCCCAGTTTCCCGCCTACTGCTACCAGCATGATCAGACCGAACACTGCCCAGAGATTTCCCTGGCCCAGTAAACCGATCTGCGTGCGCAGTCCGGTGAACACAAAGAAGATAGGCAGTAATAATAACACGCTCACATCTTCCAGTTTGTCAGTCAGCAGTTTCTGAACTGATTCCCTTGCCGGCATGATCACTCCAGCCAGGAACGCGCCAAACAAGGCGTGTATGCCGATTACTTCTGCTGTCCATGCTGAAAATAACAGCGTCATGAATGCTAACGCAACAACAGATTTCTCTTTATGTTGCGCTTGCAGACGTGTAATTTTCTTAGCCAGCCAGGGCTTTAACAGATATAACATAAAGCTGACAAAAACCAATGACAGTACAAGCGTCAGTGCCGCTGTCCAGAGCGTAACCGCTTTTACGATCGCTATAACAACAGCCAGTATACACCAGGCAGTCACATCATCCGCAGCTGCGCAGGTGATCGCCAGTAAGCCCAGTGGTGTACTGCTCAGTTTTCTCTCCTGTACGATACGCGCTAAAACAGGGAATGCCGTGATACTCATCGCAATACCCATAAACAATGCAAAAGACAGGAAACTTACATTCGCAGGTGCAAATCGTGCATACATATGATAGGCTAATCCTACACCCAGGAAGAAAGGAAATACAATGCTCGCATGACTGATCATCACTGCATCATGCGCTTTGTTCTTCATCTTATCTGTATCCAGTTCCATACCGACCACAAACATGAAGAAGGCAAGTCCTATCTGACTTAAAAACTGCAGATTTTTAAACCCTTCTGCGGGGAAAATAAATGCACTGCCTGAAGGCCATAACATACCTAACAATGAGGGGCCCAGACAGATACCCGCTACAATCTCTCCCACTACTGAAGGCTGTCCAATTTTATTTGCCAGCCAGCCAAATAATCTGGCAGTGATCAATATCAGGATAATCTGTAACAATAATAAAGCTAAAGGATGATGGACATTCTGCACCATAGAGTTCCAGACGCTCTCCGCTGTAGATGTAGCGGTCGTTGCGTGTACGGGTGCAGGAGCCGCCGCAGCAGCCAAGGTACTTGCAGGGGTACTGCCATCGGTCGTTAAATGGCTTCCCTTATTGATGATGAACCAGATAAGACATCCGAAAAAGCCGATAATCAGCGGGTAAAGCAACAGTCTCTTATTCATATAGTATCGGTTTAATTGGACGAAAGATAATAATAATCCCTGGGAGCCTCACATTAATGTGGTATTAAATTACATTGAAGATTGCTCATATATAGCTTCAGCTTGCAGCAGGTTATGTATCTTGTCAGCATTATGGATACCAGGAGAGACTTTATCAAAAAAGCCGCATTACTATCGGGCGGCGCAGGTCTGGCAGGTGTATTGCCAGCCTCCATTCAGAGAGCCATGGCCATCAATCCGGCTGCAGGTACAACCTTCCTTGATGCAGAACATGTCGTACTGCTCATGCAGGAAAACCGCTCGTTCGATCATAGTCTTGGTACACTGCGTGGTGTACGTGGATTCAATGATCCGCGCGCTATCACACAGCCTGATAAAAATCTGGTGTGGCTGCAATCCAACGCGAAAGGAGAAACTTATGCTCCCTTCCGCCTCGATATCAAAGATTCAAAGGTCACCTGGATGAGTTCTCTCCCGCACTCATGGGAGAACCAGGTGGATGCCCGCAATAATGGTAAATACGACAAATGGCTGGACGTAAAACAGTCTGGTAATAAGGAATACGCCAACCTGCCACTCACCATGGGTTATTTCACCCGTGAAGACATTCCTTTCTATTACGCCCTGGCTGACGCTTTTACTGTCTGTGATCAGAACTTTTGTTCTTCGCTGACAGGTACAACGCCAAACAGGCTCTATTTCTGGACAGGCACCATCCGTGAAAAACAAAGTCCTGATGCCGCGCCTAATGTGCGTAACTCAGAAGTGGATTATGGCGTTCCTGCCAGTTGGACAACCTTCCCTGAACGTCTGGAAGAAAATGGCATCAGCTGGAAAGTATATCAGAATGAACTCAGCATAGGTGTTGGTTTCACCGGGGAGGAAGATTCCTGGTTGGCGAACTTCACCGACAACCCGCTGGAGTTCTTTGCACAATACAGACCGGAATTTTCTGTTGCACACTATAAACATGTACAACGCAGCATAGAGAAACTGAAAGCGGCCATTACCGCGCTGGAAGATAAATTAAAGACGCTTTCCGGTGCACAGGCAGATGCTGCCGGTAAAGAACTGCAGGAGAAAAAGGAGCTGTTGCTCAAATTGCAGGAAAGAGAAGAGAAATGGCGTCCTGAGAAATTTGAACTGCTCTCTGAACGCGAAAAGAATATCCACAGAAAAGCATTCACCACCAATGAAAAAGACCCTGATTACCACCAGCTGAGCACCTTACAGTATCACGATGGTAGCACAGAGCGTACTATGCAGGTGCCAAAAGGGGATGTATTATACCAGTTCCGTGAAGATGTAAAGAATGGGCAACTACCGACAGTTTCCTGGATCGTCTCTCCTGAAAACTTTTCTGATCACCCTGGCGCACCATGGTATGGCGCCTGGTATGTAGCAGAAGTAATGGATATCCTTACACAGAATCCTGAGGTCTGGAAGAAGACCATCTTCATCCTGGCCTATGATGAAAACGATGGCGATTTCGATCACGTACCACCATTCGTACCCCCGCATGGTCCGGGTACTGGTCTGGTATCCGAAGGTATCGATACCAGCGTGGAGTATGTCACCCGTGAACAGGAGCTCCGTAAAAGCGGCATGCAGGAAGAAGACGTAAGAGAAAGCCCTATTGGTCTGGGATACCGTGTTCCATTGATCATCGCCTCTCCATGGAGCCGTGGCGGTATGGTCTGCTCTGAAGTGTTTGACCATACTTCTACCTTACAATTCCTCGAGCGCTTCCTGCATCATAAGACAGGCAAAAATATCGTTGAAAGCAATATCACTGAATGGCGCCGTACGATCTGTGGTGACCTCAGTTCGGTGTTCACGCCTTACAACAGAGAGAAAATACCGTTCCCGTCTTTTGGTAACAAGGATACCTTTATCGAAAGCATTCATAAAGCGCAATTCAAAGATGTGCCTTCCGGTTTCAAAAAGCTGACGGCTGCGGAGATCGCTGCGATCAATAAAAACCCGGCCACTGCCCCTTACATGGCGAAACAGGAAGAGGGTATAAGACCTGCCTGTGCATTGCCTTATGAAATGTATGTGGATGGTCAGCTGAGTAAAGGAGGTTTTGAAATATCCTTCAAAGCAGGTAATGAACTGGCAGGGAAAGCTGCCGCTGGTGTGCCATTCAATGTGTATGCACCAGGTAAATACCTGTCCGCCGATAATAACACCTTTGAAACAGTCAGAACATGGGCCTATGCAGTGAAAGCTGGCGACAGACTGGCTGACCACTGGCCCTTACAATCCTTTGAGAACGGTGTTTACCACCTGTGTGTCTACGGTCCGAACGGTTTCTTCCGTGAATTTGCCGGTAATGACAAGGCACCGCAACTGGAAGTATGGTGCGACTATGAACGCAAAGGGAAGGCCTTTACAGGCAATGTTTCCCTGCAATTGAACAATCACCATAGCCAGGCATTGACGATCGAAATTATCGACCATGCGTATGGCAAACCTGTACAGAAAAAGACACTGGCTGCCAGGAGTAAAACGGCTATTGTGCTGGATCTGCAAAAGAGCCATTCCTGGTACGATTTCAGCATACGTATCACCGGACAATCATCCTTTGAAAGAAGATATGCCGGTCGTGTGGAGAATGGCAAAGCCGGCTTCAGCGATCCTGCAATGGGTCGTGTGAAAGTATAGGGCTATATTTAACGCTGAAAATGTAAATACATCAGATATGGAATCAATAAAAGGAAAAAACGCACTCGTAACAGGTGCAGGAAAAGGGATCGGGAAGGCAGTTGCTAAACAGCTGGCCGCAGAAGGAGTGAACCTGGCATTGCTGGCGCGTACAGAGAAAGATCTGCAGGCCGTAGCGGAAGAACTGAAGGGCACAGGCGTAAAGGTGGTATATGCTACTGCAGACGTGGCTGAGAGAAAAGAAGTAGAAGCCGCGATTGAAAAGATGACGGCTGAACTGGGCAGCATCGATATTCTGATCAACAACGCCGGTATCGGTAAGTTTGGAAAGTTCCTGGAACTGGAACCGGAAGAATGGGAGCAGGTCGTTAAAGTAAACCTTTTCGGTGCTTATTATGTTGTACGTACAGTACTGCCTGGTATGTTATCCCGTCAGACAGGTGATATCGTTAATATTTCATCTACAGCGGGTCAGAAAGGAGCTCCGGTAACGAGTGCTTACAGTGCTTCCAAATTCGGACTGATCGGTATGTCCGAGTCGCTGATGCAGGAAGTACGTAAGTCTAATATCAGGGTGACTACTTTGACACCAAGCACTATCGCGACAGATATGGCTATAGACCTTAAGCTGACAGATGGTAATCCGGAAAAAGTGATGCAGGCAGAAGATTTTGCCGAGCTGATCGTGATGCAGTTGAAGCTAAACAGACGTACCTTTGTAAAAGAAGCGGGCTTATGGTCAACCAACCCGTGATTTAATCTTATCATATTGTTTAAGCAGAAAGGGGGCGTCTCATAAGTTGAGACGCTTCTTTTTATGTTTTTATACTGTTGTACCAGCCGATATGGTGGATTTGATACCTAAAAGATATTTTAAGTATCAAATCGAGATTTTAAAGTTTAGTTTT